>Ga0265798_10000015_pt1 | contig 489307 bp, 379 predicted proteins | sample P3T30metagenome_FD_192430 | JGI IMG/M metagenome (GOLD analysis project Ga0265798, IMG submission 192430) | Plant litter microbial communities from East Loma Ridge, Irvine, California - P3 T30 | ecosystem: Environmental > Terrestrial > Plant litter > Unclassified | place: USA: California...
GCCTGCAGGCGACCATCACCGGCGCCACCAGCAACATCGCGGTCGGCATCGCCAGCGACAAGCAGCTGACCAAGACCCTGCTCGACCAGGCCGGCTGCCCGGTCCCGGCCGGCGAGACCGTCACCTCGCTCGAGGACGCCCAGCGCGTCGCCCGCCGCATCATCAGGAGCGCGGGCGCGGTCACCATCAAGCCGCTCGACGCCAACCAGGGCAAGGGCGTGACCACGACCTGCACCACGCCGGAAGAGGTCGAGCGCGCCTTCGAATTCGCGCGCAAGTACGGGCGCCACGTGATCGTCGAGGAATTCCTGCGCGGCCGCGACTACCGCGTGCTGGTCACCGGCCGCAAGATCGCGGCCGCGTCCTGGCGCCGTCCGCCGCACGTGACCGGCGACGGCGTCCTGACGGTGCGTGAACTGGTGGAACTGGAAAACCGCAACCCGGCCCGCGGCGACGGCCACACCAACATCCTGACCAGGATTCCGCTGGACGACCTCGCCATCGACGTGCTGGCCAAGCAGGGTTATGCGCTGGATGACGTGCTGCCGGAAGGCGTCGACGTCGACCTGCGCGGCAACGCCAATCTGTCCACCGGCGGCACCGCGGAGGACGTGACCGACCTGCTGCCCGAGGAAACCCGCGACGTCTGCATCCGCGCCGCGCGCACCATCGGCCTGGACGTGGCCGGCATCGACATCGTGTGCCAGGACATTTCGCAACCGCTGCGCGAGCAGCGCGGCGGCATCATCGAAGTGAACGCCGCGCCCGGCATCCGCATGCACCAGTACCCGAGCCGCGGCACCCCGCGCGACGCCGGCGCCGCGATCATCGACGCGCTGTTCGGCGAGGACGACGGCCGCATCCCGCTGATCGCCGTCACCGGCACCAACGGCAAGACCACGACCACGCTGCTGGTCGCGCACGCGGCGCGCATGGCCGGCATGCGCACCGGCGTCACCACCACCGAAGGCGTGTTCATCGACGGCCAGCGCATCGCCAGCGGCGACTGCACCGGCTACCGGTCGGCGCGCACCGTGCTGGCGTCGCCCGACGTCGACATCGCGGTGCTGGAAACCGCGCGCGGCGGCATCCTCAAGCGCGGCCTGGCCTACGACGAGTGCGACGTGGCGGTGGTGCTGAATGTCTCCAGCGACCACCTCGGCCTGGACGGCGTCGACACCGTCGAGGAACTGGCGAAGGTCAAGTTCGTGGTGGCCCAGCGCGCGCGCCGCGCGGTGGTGCTGAACGCCGAGGACGACCACTGCGTGGCGATGGCGTCCCAGCTCGGCGACAAGGTCGAGGTGCTGTACTTCTCGCTCGACGCCGACAACCCGACCCTGCTGCGCCACCTGGAAAAAGGCGGACGCGCGGTCTACCTGCAGGACCACACCATCGTGCTGGCCAACGGCGCGCGCCATGAAGCGCTGCTCAACGCGCGCAGCATGCCGGTGACGATGAAGGGCGCGGCGCGCTTCAACATCGCCAACAGCCTGGCGGCGGCGGCGGCGCTGGCGGCGTCCGGCTTCGGCAACGACGAAATCGTCGACGGCCTGCGCACCTTCGTCTCGGACTGGAAGCACAATCCGCTGCGCTCGAACGTGTTCGACGTCGACGGCGTGACCGTCATCGTCGACTACGCCCACAACAACGCCGCCTATGCCGCGCTGGCCGAAACCGCGCGCGCGCTGACGCCGGGCCGTTTGGTGGGCGTGGTGGCCGCGCCCGGCGACCGCCGCGACGCCGACCTGGTCGACATCGGCGCCACCTGCGCCGCCGGCTTCGACGAACTGGTGATCTACGAGACCGAGAACCGCGGACGGGCGGCGGGCGAAGTGTCGACCTTGCTGCTGCAGGGCGCCGAGCTGGGCAAGTTCGAGGCGGATCACTTGCAGGTCGAGCTGGACGTGCACAAGGCGATCCGCGCCGGGCTGGCGCGCTGCGAGCCGGGGGATGTGCTGGTGTTTGGCTGCGGGTCGTCGATCAGCGAACTGCTGGATGCGATCCGGCTGACGTCGCCGGCGACGGCGAAGCGGATCGAGGCTGAGGCTGTCTAACTACGATGAAATAATATTTCACGAATTAAGCCGCTCTGAAATTCAGTTTCACCATCGCGTCGTTCTCGCCAAGGCGGAAATAATTCCCCGGCATTATTTCCCCCAAGCTTAGCATTAAAATTTGTGAAGCTTCGGTTCCACCTGCCCGGGAACGACGTTTTCTTTACTCTTGCGAGCTGGCCAAACCGGTGGCACCAAACCTGGCAACACGCCATCACGCGTCAATGGACGATAAAAACCTGAAGGACAAGGACCGGGCCATCCTGCTCGACTGCGACCTGGCGATCCTGGGCGCGGCGCCGGCACGCTTTGTGCCAATGCGCACGCCAGTGCTATCGAACAGCGACAGGATAGGATCGAAGCCGCCGCGCGCGATGGTGTTGCCGGCCGAGTTCACGCCGCCGGCATATGACCAGCTGCGCAAGGTCACGAAACCTGATGCGCAAGCGATTTTGTGACCCGAATCGCATTGAACAAGTCACGGTTATGAGTGCTTGAAGGCTGCAGAAGCGACTAGAATTTGTTGCCATCCGGTTAAAATCGACCGGCGTGGCCACCCTTTTCTATTGCTGTTTCCTTTCGTGAAAGGCCATTCTATGCAGAAGTTCAAAGCGCTCGTAGCAGGTATCGCCGTTGCAACCGCTGTGTGTACCCTCATGCCGGCGCAAGCACAAAGCTTCAGCGAAAGCTTCTATAATCCGATCGGTGACGACTCGGGTGGTTGCGCGGCCGCGGTCTATAACGAAGATCATTATTCGCCGGATTATATAAATTACTGGGAAATTCCGACGCTTGCCAACGGCGAGAGCATCACGCTGCGTTCGCGCCTGCAAGCACCGTGGGGCACCTCTCCCGGCGGCAGCAACTTCGATCTGACCTTCACCTGCCAGGACGGCACTATTTCAGGCGGCGCGAATTACATCGGCTACTGGTACATGAACTAGGAACGCGCCGCAGCACGCCATCGCGCCCGACAACCGGCGCGATGGCGGCAGGATGTCACCCCACCTGCGCCTCGATCCGCTGCGCACTCTCCGGATCCATCTCCCGGATCGCATCCACGAACACCTTCAGCGACGAGCCGCACGCAAACACCAGCACGTCCCCGCGCTGGCACAGCGACAGCCCGAGTCGGATCGCCTTGCCGACCTCGAGTTCGCGGTGCAGCGTGTCCGACATGCCCACCACTTCCTCGGCGCCGCGCATGATCAAATCGACCGCGCCGCCCGCCTCGCGCCCGCGGCTGGCCGATTCGTACACCACCAGTTCGTCGAAGCGCGAACCGCACACGCGGCCGGTCTCGAGCAGGTCGGCGTCGCGGCGGTCGCCGGGGGCGGTCACGATGCCGACCAATTGGCCCGGCAGCAGCGCACGCGCCATCTCGGCCAGCGCGCTGTAGGCAGCCGGGTTGTGGGCGTAGTCGACGATCACGGTCACGCCGCGGATGTCGAACACGTTGGTGCGCAGCGGGTTGCTCTTGCCATCGCTGACGAACGTGGACAGGCCGGTCGCGATCTGCAGGTTGGTGAAGCCGGACGCCATCAGCGCGGCGGCGGCGGCCAGGCCGTTGGCGATGTTGTAGCGCGCGCGGCCGCCCATCGTGATCGGCATGCTTTCCACGCGCACCAGCTCCTGGTGGTAGGTGGCGTCGGCCACCACGATCGCATTGTCCTGGAAATAGGTGGCGCGGCCGCCCTCTTCCAGGTGGCGCAGCAGTACCGGGTTGTCGGCTTCCATCGCGAAATACACGATCTCGACGTCCGGACGCACGCGGCGCGCCATCGCCACGCACAGCGGGTCTTCGGCGTTCAGCACCACCGCGCGCGAAGCCGACATCGGCACCACGGCTTTTACCTGGGCCAGGTCCTCGATGGTGTCGACGCCGTCCAGGCCGAGGTGGTCCGGCGACACGTTCAGGACCACGCCGACATCGCAGCGGTCGAACGCCAGCCCGCGTTTCAGGATGCCGCCGCGCGCCGTTTCAAGCACCGCGAATTCGACGTCGGGCGAGGCCAGTACGGTGCGCGCCGACCAGTAGCCGGTGCAGTCGCCGCGGGTCACGGCCTTGCCGTCGATGAAGACGCCGTGGGTGGTGGTGACGCCGGTCACGCGGCCGGCCAGGCGCACCGTGTGCGCCATCAGCAGCGTGGTGGTGGTCTTGCCGTTGGTGCCGGTGCAGGCGATGATCGGGATGCGGCCGTCGGAATCGCCCATCAGGCCGTCGATGATGGCTTCGCCGGCGTCGCGCGGCTGGCCGCTGCTCGGGTACTGGTGCATGCGGATGCCGGGCGCGGCGTTGACTTCGATGACGGCGCCGCCCTGCGCCTCGAGCGGCAGGCCGATGTCGCGGCAGACGATGTCGATGCCGGCCACGTCCAGGCCGATCTTGGCGGCGGCGCGCACGCACAATTGGCGCGTCGATTCCGGCAGCTGGTCGGTCACGTCCTCGGCGGTGCCGCCGGTGGAGAGGTTGGCGTTGCCGCGCAGGTAGACGACCGCGCCGGCGTCCGGCACCGTATCCGGTTCGACACCCTGCTTGCGCAGCAGTTCCTCGGCGTGGGCGTCGAGCGCGATCTGGGTCAGGATGTTGGTATGGCCTTCGCCGCGTGCCGGATTGCGGTTCTCGACCGCGACCAGGTCGCGGATGCTCTGCTTGCCGTCGCCGACGACGTGGGCCGGACGGCGCATCGACGCCGCCGCCACCTTGCCGCCGGCGACCAGCACGCGATAATCGAAACCTTCGACGTGGCGCTCGACGATGATGCGGCGGCCGTGCTTGCGCGCGAACGCGTAGGCCTGCTCGATTTCCTCGCTGGTGCGGCAATTCACGGTCACGCCCTTGCCCTGGTTGGCGTCGAGCGGCTTGACCGTCACCGGCACGCCGATGCGGCGGGCGGCGCCCAGTGCGTCCTCGATGCTCGTGACCGTTTCACCCTTGGGCACCGGCACGCCCGCCTCCTCCAGCAACTGCTTGGTCAGCTGCTTGTCGCTGGCGATGCGCACCGCGATGTTGCTGGTCTCGCCGGTGATGGTGGCCTGGATGCGCTTCTGCTTGACGCCCCAGCCGAGCTGGAACAGGTTCGCGTCTTCGGTGATGCGCTGCACCGGGATGCCGCGCTCGTGCGCAGCCGACAGCACCGCCGCCGTGCTGGTGCCGATCGCGTAGTGCTCGGCCAGTTCGCGCAGTTCCTCCATGCGCGGCGCGAGTTCGAACGCTTCGCCGTGCGCCAGCGCGTCGACGATGTCCACCGCCAGCTGGAAGGCCGGCTGCGCCACCTTCTCGAGCTGGTAGGCCACCACCACGCGGTACAGGCCGGGCTCGCCGGTCACGGGACGGGTGCGGCCGAAGGCGGCCGGGGCGCCGGCCAGGCATTGCAGGCCCAGCGTCACGTGCTCGATCACGCGCGCCAGATAGGTGCCTTCGCGCAGGCGCTGGGCGAAGCCGCCCGGCTGCCCGGTCGGCACCAGGTAGTCGGCCAGCAGCGGCAGCAGGTCCAGCAGCGCTTCGTTAAAGTGCGGCAGGTCCTTGGTCGACACCCCGTACAGATCGTCCAGGTCGATCACGGAAAGCAGGCAGGGGGTATCGGCGTGGATGTTGGGGCCACGCAGGAAGCGTTGTTCGAGAATTTGCACGGAGGGTCCTAATAATAAGCGGGCGTCGATTCGAGGGCGCGGCGCCGCCTGCGGTTGCGCGCCCTCGTGTGTTTCTTTTCTGGCGGTTCAGTGGTTCGGCGGATCAGCGCATCAGGCGTCCAGCAGCTGCGAGTACAAGCGCGTGGCCATCAGGCCGATCGCCGTATGGTGCAAGGCGGGCGACATCAGTTGCGCCAGCATCGCCATCGCTTCCGGCTTGCCGGCCGCGCCCGCGACCCGGTTCTCGAGCTGGCGCAGCTCGTTGTCGACGCTGGCGCCGGCCTCGTTGTCGCGGTGGCGCCGGATCAGGCCGCGCTCGGGATGGCCGCTGCGGCCGGCGTGCTGGTTCAGCGTGTCGAGGGTGCGCTGGCGCGCGCGGTGGCTCAGCACGCGGCCGGTGCGGCTGCTGGCGCTGGCGTCGCGCGTGGTCAGGATCCAGTCGCGCAGCACCTGCTGTTCGTAGCTGGAGAACACGCCGAACATCTCGGCGCGCTCGCCCTGGATCAGGCGCCAGAAGCGGCTGTTCTCGACTTCCTCGCCGCGCTTGATCCAGCCGGCGGTCTCCAGCGCACCCAGGAAAGCCGGGATCTGGGCCGGGTCCATCAGCCAGTCGTTGACCGAGCGGCCGGCCACGCGGCAGTAATCCGAGTGCATGTTCTTGCCGACCACCGCCTTGGCGGCCAGGATCTCGATCAGTTCCGCTTCCAGGTCGAAGCCGGCAATGACGGAAGTGGTGCCGGCGCCCAGTTCGTTGAGGCGGTAGCCGTCCAGCACGCGGCGGTAGAATTCGGCCGGGTCGCTCGACTGCGCCATCAGGTTGCGCAGCGCCTGCACCGCCTTGTAGGCGTGGCCGCTGCCGGCATTGTCGACGGTGACGTGCAGGGTGAAGTAATACGGGTCGATGCCGAGTTCGTTCAATTCATACGACGACACCAGCAGGTGCAGCGGCAGCTGCTCGTAGCCGAGGTTGAAGCCGATCGCCTCGGGCAGGAATTCGTCGGCGCCGTAGGCCAGCGCCATCTGGATCGCGCCCTGCACGAAGTGCTCGTCCGACAGGTTTTCCCAGTGCTCGCAGCCGTGCGCCGCCAGCAGGCGCCGGTACAGGGTCACGTGGTTCTTGTCCGGCACGCCGTCGCCCAGTTCCTCCAGGTAGGTCTTGATCAGCGGGTGGAAATCCGGGTTTTCCCAATGCGGCAGCATGCCGTACAGCCAGGCGCCGTCGACCAGCTTGGTCGGCGCCACGCCCTTCAGGAAGGCGAGCGCGTGCGACTTGTTGGTGAAATAGCGCCGCGCCGCACCATTCTTGCGCGCGGCCAGGTACTCGCGGTATGCCATGCCGACCGCCTCGGAACGTCCCTGCACCCAGCCCGGCAGTTGCCAGGCCGCTTCCGGGAACTCGACCGGCTCGAGCCGGGCGGCCTCGATCTGGGCGCGCAGGTAGTTGCGCGCCTCCTCGCGGGCTGCCTCCGGACTCTCGAGCAGCGCGAAATACAGGGATTTCGACGACGATGCCTGCGAAGCCGGCGCCCGCGTGACCGGGGTGGCGGCGATCGGGGCGGCGGCGGTGACGGTAGCGGCCTGATCGGCGCCGTCGGCGACAAAGCTTGGAGTCATAATGAATCTTCTAGTAAATGTTCTACCATGATTATGCGCATCCGATGAACTCAGCGTAATCGGTACGCGCCGCAGCACGTTGTCGGACAGGGATTACAAAAATTGCACCATTCTCATCCGTGAAGCTGATCAGGATGCTAACAAATGGTGCAGCGACCGCGGCGCACGGACGAAAAAAAGCCGGGCACAAGCCCGGCTTTCTTGATTACGGCCATTGCGGCCGCAAGGATTACGCGTTGTCGATGCCGTGCAGCTTGGAACGCGAACGCGCGTAGCCGAAGTACACCAGCAGGCCCAGCGCCAGCCAGATCACGAAGGCGATCCAGGTGACGGCGCTCAGGAAGGACATCAGGGCCAGGCAGAACACCACCGCCAGCGCCGGCACCACCGGCACGCCCGGGCAACGGAAGGCGCGGTGCAGGTCCGGACGCTTCTTGCGCAGCACGATCACCGCCACCGACACCAGGCAGAACGCAGCCAGGGTGCCGATGTTGACCAGCTCGGCCAGGATGTTCAGCGGCACGAAGGCGGCGATCACGCCGAACACGATGCCGACCATCCAGGTGGCGAAATACGGGGTGCCGTACTTCGGATGCACGGTCGACAGGCGGGCCGGCAGCAGGCCGTCGCGCGACATGGCGTACAGGATGCGCGTCTGGCCATAGGCCATCACCAGCATCACGGTGGTCATGCCGAGGATGGCGCCGAGGTCGGTCCACTTGGCCAGCCAGAATTCGCCGGCGTGCTGCAGGGCCAGCGACACCGGGTGGTCGACGCCTTCGAACATCTTGAACGGCACGATGCCGGTCATGATGGCGGACACGATCACGTACAGCAGGGTGCAGATCGCCAGCGAGCCGATGATGCCGATCGGCAGGTCGCGCTTCGGATTCTTGACTTCCTCGGCGGCCGAGGTGACCGCGTCGAAACCGATAAAGGCGAAGAACACCAGCGCGGCGGCGCTCATGATACCCGAGGCGCCGAACGGCGCGTACGGCTGCCAGTTATCGGTGTTCACGTGGCCGAAGCCGAAGAGGATGAACAGCACCACCACGGAAATCTTGATGACGACCATGACGTTGTTGACGCGCGCCGATTCGCGCACGCCCAGCGACAGCATCCAGGTCAGGAACAGCATGATGCACAGCGCCGGCAGGTTCATGAAGGTGTCCTCGCCCGGACGCGCGCCCGGCGCCGCGCTCAGGGCGGTGGGCAGGTCGATGCCCCAGCCGTGCAGCAGCGACTGGAAATAGCCGGACCAGCCGACCGCCACGGTCGACGTCGCCAGGCCGTACTCGAGCAGCAGGTCCCAGCCGATCATCCAGGCCACCAGTTCGCCCAGCACCGCATAGCTGTAGGTATAGATCGAACCGGCGATCGGCACGGTCGATGCGAATTCGGCATAGCACAAGGCGGCGAAGCCGCAGGCGATGGCGGCCACGATGAAGGACATGGTCAGCGCCGGGCCGGCGGTCAGCGCGCCGGTGCCGGTCAGCACGAAGATGCCGGTGCCGACGATCGCCCCGATCCCCATCAGGATCAGGTCGAACGGCCCCAACACCTTCTTCAGCCCGCCGGGTTTCTGGCTGGCCGCGACCATGTTGTCTAGATTCTTGGTTCTGAAAAGACTCACTGCATTTCTCCAATCGATAGTAGATAGACCCCGCGCCCTGTTGTTGTCGTACAGGGTCTCCTCTCGGGCACGGGCCTGCGACCGCCCGGGTATGCAAGATTAATGCCGGGCGGAAGCTTTACTGGCGTGCCATTATCTCCATTCTGTTATCCGGAATCAAAGGAAATACTCAAAAATCAATCTTTAGAGGATGGAAAAATGCGGAGAAAGGGGTTTCAGAGGCGGATCGTCTTGCGGCACGGGCCGGGTAAATACCCGCGCCCTGCTTCTTGCGATTGCCCACCCCGACCCACCCTGTATCACGCGCGCGCCGTCAGTTCCTTCTCGAGGTACTTTTCCAGCCCCTCCAGCGATTTGCCCTTGGTCTCGGGCAGGCAGGTTGCCACGAACACCAGCGAGGCCACGTTGATGGCGGCAAACACGAAGAAGGTGGCGCTGCCGAACTGCGCCATCGCGATCGGGAACAGCAGCGCCACCAGCGCATTGAACACCCACTGGCAGGCCACGGCGCTGCCGGTGAGCACGCCGCGCAGGTGCATCGGGAACAGTTCCGACATCAAGAGCCAGTACACCGGCGCGATCAGCATCTGCATGAACAGCAGGAAGCACAGGATGCAGGCCAGCGCGGCATAGCTTTTCACGAGGCCGTCCGGCATCCACAGCAGCACCGCGCCCAGCGCCGCCTGGGTGGCGACCACGAAGCCCAGGCCGGTGAGCAGCATCGGCCGGCGGCCATGTTTGCCGATCAGCCAGATGCCGATGAAGGTGGCGATCACCGCCACCACGCCGTTGCCGATGGTGGCCGTCAGCGCGGCATTGGTGCCCAGGCCGGTCGACTGCAGGATGATCGGCGTGAAGTACATGAAGGCGTTGACGCCGGTGAACTGGGCCATGAAACCGAGGCCGATGCCGATCCACAGCAGCTTGCGGATCCACGGCGTGCCCAGCACCGCCGCCCAGCCGGCCTGCTCGTGCTCGATCTTGTTGAGGCGGATCATGTCGGTCATTTCGATCTCGACCTGGCGCTCGCTCGAACGCACCTGCTCCAGCACGGCGCGCGCTTCCTTCATGCGGCCCTTGCTGGCCAGCCAGCGCGGCGAGGCCGGCACGAACAGCATGCCCACGCCCAGCAGCACGGCCGGCACCGCGGCGATGCCGAGCATGGTGCGCCACACCTGCGGCGAATCGGAAAAGTGGGCCAGCAGCGCATTCAATATATAGGCGAGCAACTGGCCGCTGACGATCATCAGTTCGTTCTGGCTGACCAGGCGGGCGCGCCGGGCCGGGCCGGCCATCTCGGCGATGAACACCGGAACCGTGGACGAAGCGCCGCCCACGGCCAGGCCGAGCACGAAGCGCATCGCGACCATCACCGCCACCGAGGGCGCCAGCGCCGTGCCCAGCACGCCGATCATGAACACCAGCGACAGCCCGAGCAGCGTCATGCGCCGGCCGTATTTGTCCGACAGGGTGCCGGCCATCAGCGAACCGAAGGCGGCGCCGAACACCAGCGCCGAAGTGACGATGCCCTCGGTCAAGGGCGTGAGGCCGAGGCCGCCGGCCGCCGCCGGGGCACTCATGAAAGGCAGCGCCCCGGAGATGACGCCGGTGTCGTAACCGAAGGCCAGCGCGCCCATGGTGGCGGCGATGGCCACCTTGAAGACGAAGCGGCTTTCCTTGGTGTCGGGTGGTGTAGCTGATGTTGTCGCCGAGGACATTGCTAATGCTGCGGCCGCCGGGGTAGCGGATGGATTGGCGGATGCGCCGGATGATGAGGTCGATGAAGACATGAATCCCTTCGCTTCTAGAAGATTGATGCGGCCGCAATGACACGGCAAGCCCGTCGTCCGCGTCATGTCCGACACGGATCAGGCTCGCCCTGGCCGCAAGGAATCGTCTCCACCCTCCTCTTTTTTATCAAATAATACACTACATTTATACAAATGTATGTTACCCACCATACATACCGGGGTCATTCGCTTGTGTGCAATGTACAGATCAACAGTTCCGGCGCCGCATTCAGGCGCAGCGGTATCCCGGCGCAACCCACGCCGCGGCTGACCAGCAGCGGCCCATTGCCGGCGATCTCGTAGCGTCCGTAATGGTAGTGGCGCGACACCGGCCCACTGGCGTGGAACAGCGGCCGCCCGCCCGGGGTGGCGATCTGGCCGCCGTGGGTGTGGCCGGCGAAGCCGACGTCGTACTGCTGGCCGTCGAGCAGGAAAAGGCCGTCCGGCGAATGCATCAGGTAGATGCGCACCGGCCCCGCCCCTTCGAAGGCGGCATGCATCGAGGGCTGGCCGGTCCAGGGGTCGTCGATGCCGCAGACGCTGACGGCGTCGAAAGGCGCCGCCAGCGCGGCATTGCGGTTGGTCAGCAGCGTGATGCCGGCCTCCCGCAGCGCCGCCTCGACCGGGCCGCGGCCATTCCAGACGTCGTGGTTGCCGAGCACGGCCCAGGTGCCCAGCGGCGCCCCGGCCGCGTGCAGGAAGGCGGCCAGCGCCTTGACGTTGGTGGCATCGAAGGAGACGTAATCGCCGCCGAGCAGCAGCACGTCCGGTTGTTCCCGGCGCAGGCAGGCCAGCAGTTCGCCGAACAGGCGCGGATCGGTGGTCGGCCCGGCGTGGAAGTCAGACGCGAAGCCGATCTTCAGGGGGCGCGGCAGATGGATGCCGCGGCCGAGCGCAACGGCGTGGCGCACCACGCGCACATGGCCCAGGCCGCCGAGCCGGTAGCTGAGCGCGGCGATGCGGCCGCCGAGCAGCAGCCTGTCGAGCGTGCGTTCGGTGGCATTGCGGATGGGACGGTGCGACTTGTTGCTGCTCATGACTATGGTGCCTGGCAAAATCGCACTCTACACCAGCATGCATCTGGGCGGCGCAACCGGTGTCGGATTTTACTGTGCGCTCACCGTGGTGTGGATCGGCCAACAAGCAGCAACGGCAAGGTTGGCTTACATACTATTAATACGATCAGGTTGGCCCGCCGGAACTGCCATGCTAGCGTGGACGTTCACCTGGAGAATGCGATGGACCCGACGAGATTCGTGGTTTTGGCGCTTGCCGCTGGTTGGACCACGGCAGCATATGCCGGCCACGACGCAAACCCGTGCAAGGAAGACGCGCAGAACGCCGTCAACCGGTTCCGCACACTCTTTTCATGAAACCGATCATGCACCGCACCCGCTCGCGCAATCGCCGCACCACCCGCACTCACCGTATGTTACCCATCCTGCTGGTCTGCCTGTCGGCTCTGACCCTGCTAGCATCCGCTCACATCGATGCCGCGGCACAGGCAGCCGCCGCCGATACGCGCTATGAACGCGTCGCACCCAGCCCGGATGGCATCGGCAAGCGCTACATGGGCCGCGAGATTGCTGGCGTGATGGGCTGGGAAGGCGCGCAATGGCTCGAGCGCGAAAGCCGCGCACGCGAGGAGCGGCCGGAATTGCTTCTGCGGGAACTGGCGCTGGCGCCCGGCATGACGGTGGCCGACATCGGCGCCGGCACCGGCTACTACACCTGGCAGCTGGCGAAACAGGTCGGGCCCGGCGGACGTGTGTATGCAGTTGACGTGCAGCCGCAAATGATCAGCATGCTCGACAGCCAAATGGCAAAGCGCGGCGTGCGCAACGTGGTCTCGGTGCTAGGCAGCGAAACCACCGTCAAATTGCCGCCGTCCAGCGTCGACTTGGCAATCATGGTCGATGTCTATCACGAGCTCGCCTATCCCTCGGAGGTCCTCGACAGCATCGTCGAGGCCCTGAAGCCGGGCGGGCGCGTCGTCTTCGTCGAATATCGGGCCGAGGATCCCGCAGTCGCGATCAAGCCGCTGCATAAGATGAGCCAGTCGCAGGTACGGCGTGAAGCCACGGCGCATGGCCTGAAGTGGGAACGCAGCATCGAATCGCTGCCGATCCAGCATGTGATCGTGTTTCGAAAGCCCTGAGCGCAGATTTTCTGCCGTTGCTATCGATGATGAGCGGCCCGAGGGCTGAAGCGGCATGGCACTTTCCGCCGCCGGGCATGCCGGCCGCGACCAGCGCAGCGTCTGCAATGGGAGTTTTGCTCTACACTGCCTACCGCCCCTTTGGACCAACGGCGCCGGCGCATATTTCGCGGCGCGCGGGTGACGGGTCCGCACACGATCGTAAGGTACAACCTGGCATCAATCCGCGAATGGAGATCTGGAAAACATGAATTCAAGCATGCTCGCCCTTGCCACCACTTTCTCGCTCACCCTGCTCGCGTTCGCCGCCGCCCCGGCGGCCGCGAACGCGCAGGCCAGTGCAACCGCGACCGGCGGCCTGCCTTTCGAGGTCAAGCCGGTCGGCACGTTCAAGAGCCCATGGGCGCTGGCATTCCTGCCCAACGGCAACGTGCTGGTGACGCAAAAGGAGGGGACGATGATCCTGCTCGATCCCGCAACCGGTACCAGGCGGACAGTGTCCGGCACACCCGCCGTCAGCAGCAAGGGCCAGGGCGCGCTCATGGACGTCGTGCCCGCTCCCGATTTCGCGGCCAGCAAGCTGCTCTACTTCAGCTACTCCGAGCCGGCTCCGGGTGCCGACAGCCGGGTCGTGCTCGCCACTGCGACACTGGACCAGGCGGGCGGCACGCTCAAGGATACAAAGGTCATTTTCCGCGGCCAGGATGCTTCGACTGGCGGGCACTATTCGGGCCGGATTGGCTTCTCGCCGGATGGCAAGTATCTCTTCTTCACCAGTGGCGACCGCCAGCTTTTCGATCCGGCGCAGGACCCTGGGTCGACGCTCGGCAAGGTACTGCGCCTGAACCTCGACGGCACGCCGGCTGCCGGCAACCCGCTCGCGGCCAGGGGCTTCCATCCAGCCGTCTGGTCGTATGGCCACCGCAATCTGCTGGGCATGGCCTTCGACAGGCAGGGGCGCCTGTGGGAAATGGAGATGGGACCGCGCCATGGCGACGAGATCAACCTGATCAAGCCAGGCCTCAACTATGGCTGGCCGAAAGCATCGAATGGCAGCCACTATGACGGCCGGGACATCCCCGACCACGCGTCCGGCGACGGCTTCGAGGCCCCGAAAGTGTCCTGGAATCCGGCCATTTCACCAGGCGGCCTCGCCTACTACGATGCGGACCTGTTCCCGAAGTGGAAAAACTCCCTCTTCATCACCGGTCTCTCGGGCAAGTCGCTCGACCGCATCGCCCTCGACGGCGAGAACGCGAGCAAGGTGGACCATTGGGACATGGGCGAACGCATCCGCGCCGTCCGCACCGGGCCGGACGGCGCGCTATGGCTGCTGGAGGACGGTCCGCGCGGCCGGCTCCTGATGCTGACACCGAGGAGGTAGGCCAGCGGCGCCACGACAGCCCGGCGCCGCCGGGTCCGCTCTGGTGCTGTGCGTCAATTCCATATAAGATTGGCATCACCGATTTTTTTCCTGCTGCCATGCTCACACCCGACCAGTTCCTTGCCTTCCTCGGCGCCGCCATCCTGCTGACGCTCTCGCCCGGACCCGACAACATGCTGGTGCTCAGCGTCGGCATGGCCAAGGGCCGCCTGCGCGGCGTCGCCTTCGGCCTCGGCTGCGCGCTGGGGTGCCTGAGCCATACCCTGCTGGCCGTGGTCGGCGTCAGCGCCCTGATCGCGGCCTCGCCGCTGGCCTTCACCGCGCTCAAGGTGTGCGGCGGCCTGTACCTGGCCTGGCTCGGCTTCGGCGCGCTGCGCAGCCGCGGCGCCTCCACCGTGGGCAAGGCGGAAGGCATGACGGAATCGCCGCGCGCGCTGTTCTTCAGGGGCGTGTTCGCCAATGCCATCAACCCCAAGGTGGCGCTGTTCTTCCTGTCCTTCCTGCCGCAGTTCGTGGCGGCCGGGCGCGGCGACGCCAACTTGCAGACCGCGCTGCTCGGCCTGACCTTCACCGTGCAGGCGACTGTAATGTTCGGCTTGCTCGGCTTCTTTTCCGGCAGCATCGGCGCCTGGCTGAACCGCCGCCCGCGCGCCGGCATGTGGCTGGACCGCTGCGCCGGCGCGGTCTTCATTGCGCTCGGACTGCGCCTGATCGTGGCGCGCTAGGCGTTTCCGGTGGGCAGCGCCAGGCGCGCGCCCTGCTCTGCCGTTTTCAGCCATCATGGCGGCACCCGACCTACCGGAACCGCCATGCACGCCCCCGCTTCCAGCCGCCCCACCCTGTTGCTGTTCGACGTCAACGAAACCCTGCTCGACCTGGCGCCGCTGCAAGCCTCGATCCGCACCGTGCTGCCCGGGGCCGAAAGCCCGCGCCTGTGGTTCACCACCATGCTGCATTACTCTACCGCGATGAGCCTGGCCGGACGCCATGCGCCGCTGCCCGAGATCGGCGCCGCCGCGCTGCGCATGCTGGCCGAGGGCCGCGGCATCCAGCTGTCGCAGCAGCAGGCGGAAAGCGCGATCCGCCCGATCACCCGCCTGCCCGCGCACCCGGACGTGGCGCCGGCGCTGGCGCGCCTGCGCGCGGCCGGCCTGCGCCTGGCGGCGCTGTCGAACTCCACCGGCGGCGGGCTGCGCGCCCAGCTCGACTACGCCGGCCTGGCCCACTGCTTCGACGCCCAGTTCAGCGTGGAAGACGTCGGCGTCTACAAGCCGCACCCGGACGTGTACCGCCACGCGGCGCGGCGCATGCGCATCGAGCCGGAGGCCGCGATGCTGGTCGCGGCGCACGGCTGGGACGTCGGCGGCGCCGGCTGGGCCGGCCTGCAGACCGCCTTCGTGCGCCGCCCGGGCCAGGCGCCGTTCCCGCTGGCCGAGCCGCCGGGGCTGGTGGTGGCCGACATCGGCGAACTGGCCGACCGGCTCGGCGCCTGACGCGGTTTGCGCGCGGCACAGCGCATAGCGCCTGTCCCGTCGCCGCATATGGTTGGACGCTTTTCGTTTTAGCGTTTAATGGATATGCAAGGCTGAATATCTTCGCTCACGCAATGTGAGCCGTTTGCAATACTGGCTGCCATTGCTGACCAGGATACTCACCATGCATCTGGCTTTCGAATCCGCCGCCGCACCGGCCCACCAGGCCGGCGCCGACAGCGCGCTGGCCCACCAGGCCGGCGCCGACAGCGCGCTGGCCCACCTGCTGGGTTTCCACCACCTGCAGCTGGCCGGCATCCAGCTGTACGGCACGGCGCGCCAGCAGCGCCGCCTGCTGACCGAGACGATCGAGCAGCGCCTGTTCTGGGGCAACGCCCTGAATCCGCTCGACCGGCGCCTGGTGGCCGTGCCCTCGGCCGGCGGCTACCTGCTGAACGGGATCAAGAGCTGCTAGCGCACCGCGCCGCCATCCGCATCGGCAACGAGCTGTTCGAGCTGACCGGCGCCCGCTCGACCTCGGCGAAATACGGCCTGGACCGGTTCTGGCGCAACGCTAGAGTGCATACACTGCACGACCCGGTCGACTACAAGCCGCGCGACCTCGGACGCTACGCGCTGGACGGCCGCCATCCCGAACCGGGCGCCTATTCGCGAACCACACATCAGCCGCGAGACCGCCATCAACCACCCCATCCCCGGCGCGATCACTGGCGATACGCCGGCCGCGCCGCTGATCCGCCTCGAACACGTCGCCAAGTCCTTCGCCGGCGGCACGCTGCGCCACCAGCTGCACGGGCGTGGCGACCGCCTGCCGGCGCAGCATCCGGGTCGCCAGCTCAGGATCGGCGCCACGGACGCGAACCCGGCGCCGGCCGCGTCATCCCGAACAGCAGCCTTGCATACAGGATGAGGTTCACGGCCAGCACGGCGCCGGCCAGCCCCCACTGCATGGCGCGCGTGAGCCCGGCCGGATAGATCAGCGCCAGCATGTAGTGTTCGATGAAGCCGCCGCCGTAGCCGGCCTGCCCGGCCAGCAGGCGCAGCCGGATCTCGACGCCGGTCAGCGGACAATACCAGCCGCCCGCCTCGACCGCGATGCCCCAGGCCACGGCCAGCAGGTGCAGCGGCGCCAGCCAGCGCCGGCGCGCAACCGCCAGCGCGCCGAACACCACGAACAGGATGAAGCCGAGGTGCAGCAGCACCACGGCGTCGACAAGGAAACGATAGACAGGCCCGGTCACGTTTGTGCCCCCAGCAATTCAACGAACGCCGCTCCGGCACGAGGCAAGCGCGCCGGCCAGGAACCTGTCGCGGTCCGGCAACCGGGCGCCTTAGCCCGGCGCGTCCTGGCGCAGCGGCGCTTCGTCCAGCAACTGCTCCAGCGCCGCCAGGTCCACCGGCTTGGTGAGATGGTAGTCGATCCCGCTTTCGCGCGAACGGCGCCGGTCGGCTTCCTGGCCCCAGCCGGTCAGGGCAATCACCTGCAGGCCGGCGTAGCGGCTGTCCGCGCGCAGCGTGCGCGCCACCTGGTAGCCGTCCATGCCGGGCATGCCGATGTCGAGCACCAGCGAATGCGGCCGCAGCTTGTCCAGCATGTCCAGCGCGTCGGCGCCGCCGTAGACGCAGGATGCCCTGGCGCCGTGCGCGCCGAGCAGCATGCACAGCGAATCGGCGGCGTCGCGGTTGTCGTCCACCACCAGCACCCGCCGTCCGGCCAGCCGCGCGCTCCGGCTCCTGCCCTTGCCGGCGCCGCCCTCATGCGCGGCGCCGGGGTTGGCGCCGGGCTGCGCCAGCGGCACGCGCACCGTGAATTCGCTGCCCCGGCCGGGACCGTCGCTGTGCGCCTCCACGGTCCCGCCGTGCATCTGCACCAGGCTGCGCACCATCGCCAGGCCGATCCCGAGCCCGCCCTGGCTGTGGCTGCCGGCCGCCTCGACCTGGGCGAACATGTCGAACACCTGGCCCAGCTTTTCGGGCGGAATGCCGATGCCGGTGTCGCGCACCGTCACCGCCACCCAGTCGCCGCCGGCGCCGCCGGCACGGGCATCGAGCGGCGCCTCGATCCGCGCCGTCAGCGTGATGCGCCCGTGCGGGTCGGTGTACTTGGCGGCATTGTTCAGCAGGTTCGAGAACACCTGGGTCAGGCGCACCTTGTCGGCGTCCAGCACAAGTGGGTCCGAAGGCAGCCGCAGGCTGAACGCGTGGTTGGCGCGGTCGATCATCGGACGGCTGGTCTCGATCGCGCTGGCGATGATATCGGCCAGCGGGACCGGCTGGCGCGCCAGCGTGATCTTGCCGCGCGTGATGCGCGAGATGTCCATTAGGTCGTCGACCAGGCGCGTGATCTGGCGCACCTGGCGGTGCGCCATCTCCATCAGGCGGTCGGCCTTTCGCTTGCCGCTGGCGCAGCGCAGCATCTGGACCGCGTTGCTGATCGGCGCCAGCGGGTTGCGCAGCTCGTGCGCCAGCACCGCCAGGAACTCGTCCTTGCGCCGGTCGGCGTCCCGCACCGCGGCCTCGGCGCGCACGCGCTCGACCACCGCCCAGGTGCGTTCGGCCACTTCGCGCACCAGGTCGACGTCTTCCTCGCTCCAGTCGCGCGCGGCGCTGGCCTGCAGCGCGAACACCGCCGCCGCCGCGCCGTCGGCGCCGACCGGCAGCCCGACCATCGCCGCCACGCCGGCCCGGCGGTAGCGCGCGCGCTCGCCCTCGTCCAGGCGCGGATCGGCCTCGACATCGCGGATCACCAGCGCCTGCCAAGCGGCGCAGGCCCGGTCCCACATGGCGCCGAGCGCGGCGCGCGGATAGCGACCGGCCAGCGCTTCGAGACCGTCCAGGTAACCGTCGCGCACGACCACGTCCTGGCCGCGGAACTCCGCGGCCATCACGCGCCCGGCGCCGAGCTGGCGCCCGAGCAGGCGCGCCGCCACCGCGATCGCGTCGCCGGGCGTGCGCGGCGCGCGCAGGGCGTCGCTCAGCTGCAGCAGGAAGGCCTGGCGCCGCTCGCTGCTGCGCAGCACCTGTTCGGCATGCCTGGATTCGGTGATGTCGTTGAACACGATGCCGACCTGGCGGCTGTGCGGCCCGCCCAGGCGCGAGGCGTACACGCTGTACCAGCGGTTGTTCATGCCGGCGATGCGGCATTCGAAGCGCGCCGGCTCGCCGCTGCGCAGCACCTGTCCGTAGCGTTCGATCAGGGCCGGCTCCAGGTCCGGGATCAGTTCCAGGGCGCGCTTGCCGGCGCCGTTCGAGGTGCCGGTCTGGCGCTCGAAGGCGCGGTTGACCTCGAGCAGGCGGAAGTCGCAGGCGCGGCCGCCGGTGTCGAACAGCATCTCGACCAGCGCGAAGCCTTCGTCGATGGAATCGAACAGCGAGCGGTATTTCTGTTCCGATTCCTGCAGCGACTGCTCCGCCCGCGCGCGTTCCAGCGCCGCCCAGGTGCGCCCGGCGGCCTCGTGCGCCAGCGCCAGCTCGTGCTCGGACCAGATGTGCGGCGCCGCGAACTCCACCGTCAGCAGGCGCGCCAGGTGGCCGTCGCTGGCCATCGGCAGCGCGGCCCAGCCGCAATCGCCGCCGGGCGCCAGGCGCAGCGCGCGGGCGCCGTCCAGGCGCGGATCGGCGCCCGCGTTTTCGCTCACCAGGCTGCGCCCGGTGTGCAGTTCGCCCCACATCCGCAGGTCGAGGGCGCCGACAGGCGCCGGCACGCGCGGCCGGCGCTGCGACGCGACCGCATCCACCGCGCCCGGCGCCAGCATGCCGTCCGGACCGGCCTCCCAGAACTGCACCGCCGCGGCGCCGAACTGGACCCGCAGCGCGCGGGCGGCGGCACTTTCGACCGCCGCCGGCGTGTCCAGCGCGCGCACCTCGTCTTCCAGCTTGAGCAGGAACATCTTGCGCTCGCGGCTCTGGCGCAGCGCCAGTTCGGCGCGCTTGCGTTCGTTGATGTTCTTGAACAGCATGCCCACCTGCGGCTGTCCGGCGCCATCCATGCGGAACAGGTGCAGGTCGTACCAGCCGCCCAGCCACGGCGAATAACGCTCGAAGCGCGCCGCCCGCCCGCTCAGCGCGACCCGGCCGACGGCGTCGTACAGGCCGCGGTCTTCGCCGGCGGCCAGTTCGCGCGCGGTCCGGCCTTGCACGCCGCGCAGGCCGGTCTCGCGCTCATGGGCCGGATTGACCTCGAGGTAGCGATAATCCAGGCAGCGGCCCTGGGCGTCGAACACGAAGTCGCCCAGCGTGCAGAAGGCTTCGTCGATCGAGTCGAACAGGATGCGGTACTTGCCCTCGGCACAGCCGTCCGCCGGCGCGGTGCGCGCCGCGCGCAGCCAGGCGCATTCGCTGCGCAGGGACTCGATGTCGTCGCGCAGGCTGCGCACCAGGGCATTGGCGGCCAGCAGGTCCGCGGCCGGACCGAAGGTCTGATCGAAGGCGCAGCCATCCGGTGCCCGCTGCTCGTTGTCGCACCGCGCCTGCTCCGCCACCGTCCCCTCCAACGCCTGCTGCTTCATTTTTGTTGTCCGTGTTGTCCGATGCTCGCTTGCCCGCCCCGGGGATGCCGGGCGCGATGCCAACCGCATTTTCAAATGCCAAGCCAGCTTAGCATGTGATTTCCAGTCCACCAACACGTTACCGGAAGTTATTTATAATCTCAATGGAGCATGAGGTGCCGGGTGCGCCGGGCCGCAGGCGGCTGGTCGAACCGGTAGGCGACCGCGTCATGGATCTCCCATCCGCCATCGCCCGCCAGGTGCAGCACGTGGGTGTGGTGGCGCAGCACGGCGGCGCGGTGCGCGATGCTGACCAGGGTCGCGCCGCTGGCGCGCAGGCGGGCGTAGAGCGCGGCTTCGTTGACGCTGTCGAGCGCACTGGTCGCTTCGTCCAGGATGACGATGCGCGGCGCGTGCACCAGCACGCGGGCAAACGCCAGGCGCTGCTGCTCGCCCACCGACAACAGCTTTTCCCAGTCCTGGGCGGCGTCCAGACCGCCCTTGCGCTCGGCCAGGTAGGACAGGTGCACCTCTTTCAATATCGCCAGTAGGCGGGCATCGTCCAGGTCCGATTGGGCGCTCGGGTAGATCAGCTGGCTGCGCAGCGTGCCCGGCTGCAGGTAGGGCTGCTGCGGCAGGAAGAAGACGTCTTCGCGCGGCGGATGATGGATCACGCCGCTGCCGCTGTCCCACAGGCCGGCGATGGCGCGCAGCAGCGAGCTTTTGCCGCAGCCGCTGGCGCCGGTGATCAGGAGCGCATCGCCCGGCTTCAATGACAGGCTCAGGTCCCGGATCAGCACCCGTTCGGATTGCGGCGGGTGCAAGGTCAGCGATTCCAGCGCAAAATGCCGGGCCGGACGCATCCGGATGCGCGGCGCTTGATCTCCCGCAGCGTTCCCGCCGTCCGGCTCGGACAATACGAGCCTGGACAAGACCTGCAGGCGGCCGATGCCGGCGACGAAGCGGCTCAGGCTCTCGAAATTGTCGACGATGACGCCCACCGCCCCGAGCACCGCGGTGAACGCCCCGGCCGCCTGGATCGCGCGCCCGACTTCCAGCTCGCCCGACAGCACGCCCTTGGCCAGGATCGCGAACGGCAGCACCAGGGTCAGCTGGCTGAAGGTGCGCTGGAACAGATTGAGGGCGCGCTGCTTCCTGATCAGCGCGGCGAAATTGCGGATGACCTGGTCGAAATGGCGGTCGATGCGGGCGCGCTCCTGCGCTTCGCCGCGGTAGAAAGCGATCGATTCGGCATTTTCGCGCAGCCGGATCAGGCTGAAACGGAAATCGGCCTCGCGCCGCAGCTGCCAGAAATTCAGGTGGATCAGCGGATTGCCGAAGACCACCAGCGCGACCACCGTGCCGATCAGCGCATACGCCGTCAGCACGCCCACCAGCACCTGCGAGATCGACCACAGCACCGCGCTGAACGCCACCAGCTGCATGAGCGAGCCCAGGAAGATCAGCAGGAAGTGGATCGACCGGCCGGTGAAGGTGTTGATGTCCTCGCTGATGCGCTGGTCCGGGTTGTCGATGCCGCTGTCGGCGCCGAGCGCGTAGTACTTGCGGTCTTTCAGGTAGCCGTCGAGGAAACGCCCGGTGAGCCAGCACCGCCACTGGTTGGCGAACAGGTCGCGCATGTAGTAATAGAAGGCGTAGATCGGCACCGCGAACGCCAGGACCAGCAGGCAGGCCCGCACCGAGGTCCAGAAGCGCTCGCCGTTCCTGGCTGCCAGCGCCGACGTCATCTCGCCGGCCTGGTCGTTCAGCATGACGGCCAGCCGGGTCTCGACCAGCATCAGCACGACCAGCAGCAACAGCAGGGACCAGGCCTTCTTCCTTTCCTCGCCCAGCCAGTAGGGTTTCGCCACGCTGAGGAATTGCTTCCAGGCGGCGAGCGACAATGGCGCGGCCCGCCCTCGTTTTTCCCTCTCCGCGGAAGTATCGTCGGCGGTAGCATCGGTGGCGGCGGAAGTCGGCGTAGTCATGGTCGGTAAGGTGCGTTGGCGGACCGGGTACGAACCCGGTCACGTGAGCCAAGCGTACGACCGGGCATGAAAGCGTTCAGTGCGGAAACGGACATAGCAGCGAAAAATTGTCTTTACAATACCCTTGCATAGGACTAGGCGCGCCGAACTGGGGAAAGCTTGATCCGCCTCTAGCCCACCAGACGGCGTGGAACTCCGAGCGGCCCCGGCGGACTAAATGGCATGACCACGCCACCCACCCGTCCCGCCGCCAACGACGCCTCCGCCCAGCCCGAAGGCCCGCGTCCGCTGCTCGGCCTGCGCGAAGCCATCACCCTGATCGTCGGCGTGGTGGTCGGCGCCGGGATCTTCAAGTCGCCGGCGCTGGTGGCCGGCATGACGGGAGACGCCAACTGGATGTTCCTGGCCTGGGCGCTGGGCGGCGCGGTGTCGCTGATCGGCGCCCTGTGCTATGCCGAGCTGTGCACCGCCTACCCGCACGCCGGCGGCGACTACCACTTCCTGCACCGCGCCTACGGCCGCGGCCTGGCCTTCCTGTTCGGCTGGGCACGCTACACGGTGATCACCACCGGCTCCATCGCCCTGCTTGCCTTCGTGTTCGGGGACTACCTGCAGCAGGTGCTGCCGCTGCCCTCGGCCACGCCGGCCGGCGGCGCTGCGCTGTATGCCGGCGCCGCCGTGCTCGTGCTGGCTTTGCTCAACCTGGCCGGCCTGCGCCGCGCCAGCCTGGCCCAGACCGGGCTCACCACGACCGAGGTCGGCGGGCTGGTGGCGGTCGCCGTCGGCGCCGCGCTGCTGGCCGCGGCGCCGGACACGCCGGCCGCTTCGGCAACCTCGGCCGCCACCAATGCAGCCGCCGCTGGATCGCTGGTGCCGCCCGGCTTCGGCCTGGCGATGGTGTTCGTGCTGCTGGCCTACGGCGGCTGGAACGAAGCCGCCTACATCAGCGCGGAACTGCACGATGGGCGCCGCAACATGGTGCGCGCGCTGGTGCTGTCCGTGCTCCTGATCACGCTGCTCTACCTGCTGGTGAGCTGGGCCTGCCTGCACGCGCTCGGCATGGCCGGCCTGGCCGCCTCCGCCGCGCCGGCCGCGGACGTGATGCGGCGCGCCTTCGGCCCGCCCGGGGAAGCCGCGCTGGCCCTGCTGGTGGCGGTGTCGGCCCTCACCTCGATCAACGCCACGATGATCGTCGGCGCCCGCACCGGCTATGCGCTGGCGCGCGACTGGCGCGCGCTCGGCTGGCTCGGCGGCTGGGATGGCCGGCGCGGCACGCCGAAGGTGGCGCTGCTGATGCAGTGCGGCGCCGCGCTGGCGCTGGTGGCGCTGGGCACGATGCTGGGTGGCGGCTTTCGCGCCATGGTCGAGTTCACGGCGCCGGTGTTCTGGCTGTTCTTCCTGCTCACCGGCCTGTCGCTGTTCGTCCTGCGCCGGCGCGACCCGGCGCGCCCGCGCCCCTTCCGCGTACCGCTGTACCCGCTGCTGCCGGCCCTGTTCTGCGCCGCCTGCGCCTACATGCTGTGGTCCAGCCTGTCCTACGTGTCGGGGCAGACGCTGGGCTTCCTGAATGCCGCCTGGATCGGCGTCGCCGTGCTGGCCGCCGGCGTGCTGGTGCTGGTCCTGCTGCAGGCCGGGCAAGGCGCGGCCGCGCCGCACCCGCACGTTCCCGAACCCCATACCAAGGAGAAGCACGAATGAGCTCGCCTACCCGCCGTACCCTGCTGCTGTCCGCCGCCGCCGGCGCCGGCATCGCGCTGCTGCCCGGCCGCGCCGCATTCGCCCAGGCCGTCGCCACTCCGCCCAAGCTGGACGTGCCCTTCGTGCCGACCCCGCAGGACGTGGTCGACCGCATGCTGTCCATGGTCAAGGTCAACAAGGCCGACATGGTCTACGACCTCGGCTGCGGCGACGGCCGCATCGTCGTCACCGCCGCCAGGGAATTCGGCGCACGCGGCGTCGGTATCGACATCAACCCGGAACGCATCACCGAGGCCAAGGCGAATGCGCAAAAGGCCGGCGTTGCCCAGCGGGTGGACTTGCGCGTGGCCGACCTGTTCGAGACCGATTTGTCGCCGGCTTCGGTGGTGACGCTGTATTTATTGCCCGACATTAACGTCCGCCTGCGGCCGCGGCTGTGGGAGCAACTGAAAGTCGGCAGCCGCGTGGTATCGCACGCCTTCGACATGGGAGCGGAGTGGCCGCCCGAGCAAACCGTGCAGGTGAACGGCAGGACGATCTATATGTGGACCATTTCGGCGGCGCAAAAAGCCACACCCGGCGCCGGCCCCAAGGCCAGCGCCCGGGCTTGAGCGCCGTTTGCGGGATGCCGGACAGCCTTGCGGCATTCCCGAATTGATCCTTTGCCATTTTTTCGTTACATTGGAGGTTTTATGTAGATGGAATGGTCCGGCCATTCCTGCCCGCTCCCCGCGAATGCGCGACTCCCCCTTATTCAAGCACCTGAGCTCCGGCTCCCTCGTGACGGCTTCCTGTTTTCTCGGCCTCCTGTACTTCGGCCGCGACGTGCTTGAACCGCTTGCGCTGGCTTCCATCCTCAGCCTCGTGATCGCGCCCCTGATCCGCAGCATGCGGCGCATCGGGATCGGCCAGTTGCCGGCGACCCTGCTGTCCGTGATCGCGGTCGGCACCGCCGTGGTCGGGATCAGCACCGTGCTCGCCTTCCAGCTGGTCGCCATCACCGGCGACTTGCCGAAGTACCGGGCCGCGATCCGCACCAAGGTCGCGACCGTGCGTGAAATGACCGAGCGCCCGTTCGCGCGCCTCGAGGCGGAACTGAGCGCGGTGTCGCCGCAAACGCCGTCCACGCCCGTCGGCCGGCGCGGCATCAACACCGTCACCGTCAGCCCGACCCAGCCGCTGCCAGTGGAAATCCGCACGCCGCGCCTGACCACGCGCGACCAGATCGCGCGCCTCTTTTCGATGGCCTGGGGGCCGATCGGCGAAGCCGGCCTGGTGCTGGTGCTCTTGATCTTCATCTCGCTGGAACACGAATCGATCCGCGACCGCGTGATCCGCCTGGCCGGCCAGGCCGAGGTCAGCCGCACGATCCGGACCCTGAGCGACGCCGCCCAGGGCGTGTCGCGCTTCTTCTTTTCCCAGTTCGTGGTGAACGTCACCTTCGGCCTCATGATCACGGTGGTGCTGTGGCTGGCCAGCGTGCCGCACGCCGCGTTGTGGGGCGCGCTGGCCGGCGTGATGCGCTTCGTGCCCTACCTCGGCGTGATGGCGGCCGGCATCATCATCGCGGTGTTCGTGGCCGCCATCGATCCCGGCTGGAAGCTGGCGGTGTCCTGCATCGCCCTGTTCGTGGCGCTCGAACTGTTCGTCGCCAACGTGGTCGAGCCCAAGGTGTATGGCCATAGTTCGGGGCTGTCGCCGCTGGCGGTGATCCTGTCGGCGGTGTTCTGGGGTGCGATGTGGGGGCCGGTTGGCCTGCTGCTGTCCACGCCGCTCACGCTGTGCCTGGTGGTGGCGGGACGCCACGTGCGCGGCCTGGAGCCGGTCACCATCCTGCTCGGCGACGCGCCCAGCGTCAGCGGCAGCCAGCGCTTCTACCAGCGCGCCCTCAGCGGCGACACCTACACCATCCTGCGCGACGCCCAGGCCTACCTGCGCCGCGCCAGCTTCGCCCGCTACTGCGACCAAGTGCTGCTGCCCGGCTTGGCGATGGCCAGCGCCGACAGCCGCAGCGGCCAGATCGACGCCGCCCACGTGGCGGCGATCCGCGGCACCATCGCCAGCGTCGCCTCGGCCCTCACGCTGGATACCGGGACCGCGGTGCGCAACCGGCGCCGGCGCGACGTCTCGCTGCTCGACGCCAACCTCGGCGCGCACCTGCGCCAGATGCGCGAGGCGCGCCAGGGGCGCTGGCAAGGCTCGCTCGACGTGCCCAAGCGTTCGGTGGTGCTGTGCGCCGGCCTACCGGCCGAGCGCGATGCGGTGCTGAGCGAACTGCTGGTGCGCTCGCTGCGCGAAGCCGACGTCGACGCGCGCAGCATCACCCTCGGCGAATCCAGCGAGGCACCCAGCCCGGACAAGGCCGAACTGGTATCGACCGTGTTCCTGCCCTACCCGCTGGCGGAAACCTTCGAGCAGTGGCAGGCCGCCGCCGACGGCCTGCGCGCCAACCTGCCGCATGCGCTGCTGGCCACGATCCGGCTGCCGATCGATTCGTCGACAGTGAGCCAGGCCGACGTCGAGCGCCAGGCCGACATGGTGCTGCGCACCTTCGAGGAAGCGCTGGCCTTCGTCACGCCGGAGCGCTCGGGCAAGGCGTGATGCTGCGCTAGCATCGGGAAAGCGTCCATTGCTCAGGACGTGGCGTTTTCCCAGTATCGCTCGAATTCGGCAAACGTGATTTCTTCGATGATGAATTGCGGATCGGCGGCGATGTCTATCGCTTCGGGCATTGGGACTCCCGCGAGTCCAGTGCCTCCGAATTCGGTATCGTCGAATGCATATCCCATCCGGCCATCGGCAAACACTTCGACTTTTCGTATCTCGTACCGTTCCTCGTCAAGTTCACTCAGTAAAACAATCGGCGCATCAGCATGTTCGTGCAGCCATCTGACTTTCATGTAGTGGTTCATGGCATCGTTCTCGTGATTTCGTCGTTTTATTCCTGGGTCTGGTTGCCCGGCACCTGGCCGACTTTATCGCCCGCCAATGACATGTAAAACGATATCCTGAAAAAGATGTGCAATCACCGCGTACTCGAATCCACGGTGGGAATAGAGCCACCCGAAAGCGATCCCTCCGATGGCGTTGAGCAGCAAACTTCTGAAAATGACTATCGTCGTAAGCGGCCAGACTTCAGCAATTGCCGGAAGGTGGCCAAGCCCAAACAGGAGCGAAGCACCGATGATCCCGGTCCAGATCAACCAGAGGCTGGGCGGCGAATCTTTGGACGATACGAATCTCCACCAGACCCACACGAGAAAAGTCATTAGAAAGAGGCGACAAACCAGTTCTTCTAGAATGGTGTCAGAAAACGATGCAAGAAATCTCGTCCAGAAGTCATCGACCAGTGGCGCCGACCACAAGGTGGCCGGCATGTAAGGCTGAAAAACCTTATCCAACAAAAGCAGCACTACTCCCACCATGCTGCCGACGAAGACCGCGATCGCCAGCGTGTTTCCAAAAATGGAAAAGCTTGGAGTACGGTAAGCCAGGTATCGGACAATCGGTGATCCAAGCCCGATAGCTTGCCCAAGCCGCAAGCCGGCCCAACTCAGTAGTGCGAGCAGTACAAACACTTCCATAAACTGGACTAACACGAACACAGGTAGTGGCATTGGAGCACGTGCAGCAAAGAACGGATCCATGGCGAGCGCATAGGAGAGCCCGACGCTCCCCGTAAGAGCACCAGCGGTCGCCCAAAAAGCGGCGATCCGTCCAACACTACCGGATACCGGCATACTTCTTATCAGGGTGCTATCAAGTGCCATGGTTCGCCTACCTGATTAGATAAATATCTAAATGCTAGGCTTATTTGCAACCACGACACGTCTAATTGGCAAGAAATTTGCGCCGCATCTACCCTCTGTATGCGGCGTACGACGAAGGCTGTTGCAGGGCGTCTGACAGCAAGGCCATCGCCTGCTCGACCTGGCTGCGGTCGCCGCCGCCGAGGCAGACCCGCACCGCTTCCGGTGCCGCGTCCGGCGCCCCATCCAGCGTCCCCACCGCCAACGCATCGCTAGCCACCACCGCCACCCCGGCGCCGGTCATGGCCGCGGCGAATGCCGTGCGGTTCCACGGCGGCGGCAGCCGCAGCCACAAGTGAAAGCCTTCCGGCAGCGCGTCGAAGCTGCCGGCCGGGAGCGCGCGCGTGGCGATCGCGTGGCGCGCCACGCATTCCCTGCGCAGGCTGTCCAGCATCAGGTCGGCCGTGCCGTCGCGGATCCAGCGCGTGGCCAGTGCAGCCATGACCGGTGACACCGGCGTCACCATCACACTGGTGACGCGCATCGCCGCCGTCAGGCGCGCGCCGGCCTGCAAGTCGGGCGCGACCAGGTAGGCCACGCGCAGTCCCGCACCCAGGCACTTGGACAAACCGGCGATGTAATAGCTGATGTCGGGGCCGATGCTGGCCAGCGGCGGCGGGCCGGCGCGCGGCAGGAAACCGTAGGCGTCGTCCTCGATGATCGCCACGCCGTGCAGGCGCGCGACCTCGACCAATTCGCGGCGGCGCCCTTCCGACATGGTCGCGGTGGTGGGATTCAGCAGCGTCGGGTTGCAGTACAGCGCCTTCGGCGCGTAGCGGGCGCAGGCGGCGGCGAAGGCGGCCGCGTCGATGCCGTGCCCGTCCATCGGCAAACCGACCAGTGTCAGGCCGAGCTGGCCGGCCAGCGTGCGCAGGCCGGGATAGGTCAGCGCCTCGCAGCAGATCACCGAGCCGGGCGGCGCCAGCGTGGCCAGCACCGCCAGCAGTGCGCACCGGGCGCCGGCCGTGACCAGGATGCGCTCGGGCGCCGCCGCCAGGCCGCGCCGGCGCAGCCACAGGGCGCCGGCCGCACGGTCATCGGCCGAACCGCAGGCGTCCTGGCAGCGCAGCAGGTCGCGCAGGCGGGCGCCGACCGCGTCGTAGCCGGCCTGCATCCGCCGGGCCAGCGCGCCGGCGTCCCGCTCAAGCTGCGGATGTGGCTGCGGCTCGGGCGGCAGGTTCAGCGACAAATCGACGTGCGGCCGGTCTTCCACCGCGCGCGGGAGCGCCGGGCGCCGCCTGGCGCGCACGAAGGTGCCGCGGCCGACGGTCGAATCGACCAGCCCGCGCCGCTGTGCCTCGACGTAGGCGCGCGCCACCGTGGTGAAGTCGATGCCCAGCGCCGCGGCCAGCTTGCGCTGCGGCGGCAGGCGCTGCTCCGGCACCAGGCGGCCGGACGTGATGTCGTCGGCGATGGCGCCGGCGATCTGCTGGTACACCGGTGGGCCGCTCTTGTTCAGCTGCGGCACCCACCCTTCGAGTTCCCTGCGCATTGCCTGCCTCCTCTACGTTCCGGCGCGTCCCGGTGCAGCGCCGGCATCGAAATGGCATGCGCGCACCACCATGTGGCGCGGACGATGGGTAGATCAAAGGAAGGCCGCTGCCGTTGCAGAGGGTTGCAAATCCCATGCCAATCGGGCAAGCGGCACGTTTTGGCAAGGGATCGAGGAAAGGCGTCCGGGCGGATGGCGCGTTCCGCCACCCGCTGCGCCGGCATGGCGCCGGCACGGCAGGCCCGCTACTTCCCGGCCGCCGGCAGCGCCGCTTCGGCTTTCAACGCGCCGGCGTCGGCCGCCAGCCGGCCTGCGCCGCCCTTGACCCGCACCAGCACGCTGGCGATGCCGGCTTCGGTCCGGGCAATCGGGCTGCCGACGATCTCGTAGCCGTCGCCGGCAGAGAATGTCACCGCCCGGCCGCTGTCCGGCACCGTGGTGCCGTTGGCGTCGAGCAGGCGCGCGCGCGCGAACACCACGTCGCCGGGCGCCGCCGGTACGCCGATGTCGTCGAGCGCCAGCGCCAGCCGCACCGGCGCGTCCGGCGTGCGCACGCGGTGCGTGCCGACCACGCGGTTGCCGATGTAGGCCACCGCTTCCAGCTCGCCCGGCGCGAAGCGGCCCACATCGAATTCGACGGGCGGATGGGCCAGGCGCGGCAGCGTCTTCGAAGGCTTGCTGTTCTGGCGCGCCACGATCTTGCCGTTCAGGCGCAGCTCGACTTCCTCGGCATTGGTGAACACGCGCACCCGCGGTGACGAGGCCGGCGTCCAGTAGCTGGCGATGAAGACCATCGGGCCGCCGCCCCACTGGGGCGCGCTTTCCACGGGGTCGCGCTGCGAGCGGAAGAACTCGGCCGCGAACTTCGGCAGGCGGTCGATGCTCATCGCGCCCGAGGATTCCAGGTCCGGTGCGTAGCCGCGCGCATAGTCGAACATCACCCAGTAGCCGTCGGCGAAGGCCGGCGTCGTGAAATTGTCGTCGTGGGCTTCGGCCACGTTGCGGGCCTGCTGCAGCAGGTGCGCTTCGCCGGCGCCGAGCAGCTGGCGGCTGGAGCGGTCCGCCGGTTTCAGGTCGGCCCAGGCGGTCTGGTTGAAGCCGGCATTCATCGCGTAGTACTCCCAGTCGCCGTACTCGGACACGATCAGCGGCTTGTCCAGCCTGGCGTGCTTCTTGCCGATCCTGTGCTGGCGCGCTTCCAGGTAGATGTCGTAGGTCTGCGGCACCCAGCCGGCCGAGAAGGCCTGGCCGCCCGGATACTCCTCGTGCACGGTGCGGTGCAGGCTGTCGATCAGCGCCTGCGGCATCCGGGTTTCGTTGAGCGAGCATTCCCAGGCCAGCACGCTCGGGTGGTTGCGGTCGCGCCGGATCATGTCGGCGCAGGTGCGCTGGACCTGCTGGCTGAAGGCCGGGTCCGGGTGGAAGAACTGCCAGCCGGGCACGCCGGGCACCACCATCAGGCCCAGTTCGTCGGCCGCGGCCATGAAGGCCGGCGATTGCGGGTAGTGCGACAGGCGCACGTAATCGAAGCCGTACTTCTTGATCAGGAGCGCATCCCGGTACTGGGCGCGGTCGGACAGCGCGTAACCGATCTGCGGGTATTCCTGGTGCCGGTTCACGCCGCGCAGCTGCAGCGGTTCGCCATTGAGCAGCACGCGTCCGCCCTCGACCGCCAGGCGGCGCACGCCGATGCGGGTGGCGACCACGTCCTCGCCGGATGCACCGCCGGCGCTGCCCGCGCCGCCCGCACTGCATTCTTGTGTCACGCTGGTCTTCAGGTCGTACAGGTTGGGCGCCTTCGGCGACCACAGCCTGGGCGCCGTCAACTTGATCGGCATCTCGACGTGGCGCCGCTCGCCGGCCGCCAGGCGCAGCCGCTGCTCGGCCTGCGCCACCGGCCGTCCCTGCCACGCCAGCGTGTTGCGCACCGTGACCACGCGCGCCTCGCCCGAGGCGTTGCTGACCTCGGTGCGCACCTGCACCGTGGCCGCGGCCTTGCTCACTTCCGGATAGGTCACGAACACGCCGCCGCCGGCCTTGGTCGCCGAGACCATCTCGTCGCTGATGTGCACGGCCGGCTTGGTGGTCAGGGTCACGCCGCGGTAGATGCCGCCGTGCTGGATGTAGTCGAGCTGCTTGAGCGGCTTCGGTCCGGTGATGACGTTGTCTTCATTGTTGGCGCGCACCACCAGCTCGTTGTCGAGACCGGGTTTCAGCAGATCGGTGACGTCGAAGGCGAACGGCAGGTAGCCGCCCAGGTGCTGCCCCAGGTGCTTCCCGTTGAGCCAGACGTCGGCCACGTTCATCACCGCCTCGAAGCGCAGGATGGCACGCTCGCCCGGCGCCAGGTCGGCCTTGAAACGCTTCTTGTAGTAGGCGGTGCCCTGCCAGGGCGCCACCGGCTCGCGCGCTTCGATGCGCGCCGTGTGCGGCAGGCTGACCGTGGTCCAGGCCTGGGCCGGCACTTGCTCGACGCCACTGATCTTGCGGGCGTCGTCGCGGTAGAACTGCCAGTCATCAATCAGGCGGCTGGTTGCGGCATGCGCGGCGCCGGCGGCCAGCGCCAGCAGCAGGGCGGAAACGTGTACGAGGGCGCTGCGGGTTCGTGGATGCTTCATGGTTCTCCAGGATGATGAATCAGCGGGCGGACGGAGGGACAGACGGGCTGACATCATAGGTCTTGCCCTTCGCCGCATGGAAACTGAGTGTGTAGCCGATGCTGCTGCGCCGGCTTTGCGCCTTGACGCCGGCGACGGTGATGGGCCCTGCACTGCGGATCGTGCACGGGCCGTCCTGGCGCGCGGCGATGCGCGCCGATGCCAGTTGCCCGCCCTGCCACGCCAGGTCGACCACGAAGCCGCCGCGCCCGACCATGCCCTTGGCTTCACCGTCACGCCAGGCATCCGGCAACGCCGGCAGCAGGTGCAATTCATCGTTCTGGCTTTGCAGCAGCATCTCGATCGCGCCGGCGGTGCCGGCGAAGTTGCCGTCGATCTGGAATGGCGGATGGGCGTCGAACAAATTGGCATAGGCGCCGCCATGCTTGTCGCCGGGTCTGGTCAGGCGCAGCAGGTTGCGAAACAGCGTGTGCGCATGGTTCCCATCGAGCAGGCGCGCCCACATGTTGACCTTCCACGCCAGGCTCCAGCCGGTGCCGTCGTCGCCGCGCAGCTCCAGGGTGCGGCGCGCCGCGGCGGCCAGGCTTGGTGTCGCCAGCGGCGAAATCACGCGCGCCGGATGCAGCGCGTACAGGTGCGAGACGTGGCGGTGATGCGGGTCGACTTCCTCGACGTCCTGGTACCACTCCTGCAGCTGGCCTTTGGCGCCGACCTGGAACGGCAACAGCTTGCGGCCGGCGGCCTGCAGTTCGCTGCGGAAGGTCGCGTCGACGCCGAGCACGCGCGCGGCCGCATCGACGTTCTCGAACAAGTCGCGCACGATCGCCAGGTCCATGGTCGAGGCCACCGTGACCGTGCCCTTCTTGCCGTCGCCATAGTAGAAATCGTTTTCCGGCGAGGTCGACGGCGAGGTGACCAGTCGCCCTTGTCCGTCCGGATGCAGCCAGGCCAGCGTGAAGCGCGCCGCTTCCTTCATGATCGGGTACACCTCGCGCAGATAGGCGCGGTCCCCGCTGAACTGGTAGTGGTCCCACAGGTGGCGGCTCAGCCAGGCGCTGCCCATGGACCAGTTGGCCCATTTCGGGTCGCCCTTGCCGAAGTCGCCGACCGGGTTGCTGGCCGCCCAGATGTCCGAATTGTGGTGCACCGCCCAGCCGGGCGCGTGGTAGTAGGACGCGGCGGTCTCGCGGCCGGTGACGGCCAGTTGCCGGATCAGGTCATCCATCGGCGCGAACAGCTCGGTCAGATTGGCGCTTTCCACCGGCCAGTAATTCATCTGGACGTTGATGTTGGTGGTGTAGTTGCTGCTCCACGGCGGGCGCACCGTGGCGTTCCAGATGCCCTGCAGGTTGGCCGGCGCGCCGCGCGTGCGCGAGGACGAGATCAGGAGGTAGCGGCCGAACTGCACGTACAGCGCTTCGAGCGCGGTATCGGGCTGGTCGGCCGGCTGGGAAGGTGTGCCGGCGGCGTTGGCGGCGTTGGTAGCCTTGGTTGCGTTGGCGGCGTTGGCGGCCCCGGCCGCGCCGGTGGCGTTGCGCGCCGTGTAGTCGGCCAGGCGGCGGTCCGTCGGGATCGCGCTGCGGTCCGGCTGGCCCGGGTTGAGGGTCAGCGACATGCGGTCGAACAAAGCGCGGAAGTCGGCCACGTGCGCCGCGCGCAAGGCAGCGTAGTCGCGCCGCGCGGCGCGCTCCAGGTGCGCCAGCGCCAGTGCGTGCTGGTCGCGGCCGGCGCTGTCCGGACACTTGTCGTAGCCGGCAAAGCTGGTGGCGGCCGACAGCAGCAGCACGACTTCGGACGCATCGCGGATGCGCAGCAGCTTGCCCTCGGCCTGCACGCTGCCGTCCGTGACGATCGGCCTGACGACCAGTTCGAAGCGCATGCCGCGGCAGCCGGATGGGTCGGTCCAGACGACCGGTTCGGCGTTGTACCTGACGTAGTTGGGGTCGACGTGGGCCGGGGCCTTGCCCTTCAGGACCAGCGCGGGGATGCCAGCCGCGCCGCCATCGCCCCCAACAGCGCCGGCCGTGCTGTCGGCACGCAGCAGGCTGCCGGTTTCCAGCGCCAGGTCGAGCTGGCGCGGACGGTCCGCGCTCAGGCGCACCACGATCACCTGGTCCGGGTTCGATGCAAACACCTCGCGCTGGTAGCGCACGCCGTCCACCGTGAAAGTGGTGGCGGCGATGCCGTCGCGGATGTCTAGGCTGCGCCGGTAGTCCAGGGCCTCGGCACCTTTCAGGTCCTGGCGGATCTTCAGGTCGCCCAGCGGCTGGTAGCTCTCGGTATAGGGTCCCTGGAGTTTACGCGCCAGCGCCGCGCCGCCGGCATAATCGCCGTTTGCCAGCGCCTGGCGCACCTGGGCCAGCGCCGCGAACGCACCAGGGTTCTGGTTGTTCGAGACCGGCCCGCCGCTCCACAACGTGGCTTCGTTCAACCGCAGCAGTTCCTCGGCGGGGCCGCCGAACACCATCGCGCCCAGGCGGCCGTTCCCGATCGGCAGGGCTTCGGTCCAGGCGCCGGCGGGCTTGTCGTAGTGAAGTGTGAATGCGCCGGGATTGTCGGCAGCGGCGGCGCCGGGCAAGGTCACGGCCAGCGCGCAGAAGGCAGGCAGCGCCAGGCGCCGCGGGAAGAGTCGCGTGATGATCATCGATTGAGCCTGAGAGGTAGAGCCCGCTGCCGGGCTTCGGCATGGGGCGCCGCAGGGACCATTGCCGGCCCTGCATTCTAGAACCGGGGCCGGCCCTTGCCTACGCCTGGACCGTCCCGCAATGCTCAAGTTGATGATCGATTGCCGGCGCGACGACCGGCCTCGCGCGGGCTTAGAAGCGCACCTTCAGGTAAGCCGACGGGCCGGTCAGGCGCACGTCGATGTTGGCGTCGCGCTCGGCGTCGCGGTGCAGCGCGATGCGCTGGGTGCCGTAGTCCACCGTCAGGCCGACGTTCTGCAGCGGGAACCATTCGACGCCGAGCGAGCCGCCGTAGATGTGGCCATTGATGCGGCCGCCGTTCTTCTTGATGCCCGAGGCTTCCGCGAACATGCGCAGCTCCGGCGAGAACGAATGGCGCCATGCGAATTCCAGCAGCGGCGCGAACGCGCTTTCGCTTTCCCGGCCGCTGAAGTCGGCCGTGCGCGTGCCGAGGTCGCTGGTGGTCGCGGTCACGGTGCCGCTGCCTTCGATCGCGGCGCGGTAATAGGCGGCGCCGACGCCGACGCCGAACACGTCGTTGCCGCGCCCCATCCAGAACTTGTAGGCCAGCTTGGCCAGGTCCAGTTCCAGGCGGGCGTCCGCGTTGGCGCTGGCCGACACGTTCTGGCCGTCGTACACGGTGGCGCCGTCGAATTGCGGCGCATACGATTTATGGTAACGGAAGTAGTCGAACGAGAGGCCGTGCGAATCGCCGATCAGCATCTCGGCCTTCACGCGCGGCAGCGTGGTGCGGCCGCCCTCCGCTTCCGGCGTGCGCACGTTGCCGTAGCGCGTTTCGCCGTCGGCCTGGACCTTCGGTTCGACGTTGAAGCCGCCAGCGGAAATGCTGAAGCGGTCCAGGGCCGGCGAGGCCTGCGCGGCGGCGCCGCCGCTGGCCAGCGTCATGGCGGCCGAGGCGGCGGCCAGCGCGAGCGGCAGGATGCGGGAAGTGGAACGGGTATGGGACAGATGGGTGTTGCCGCGGGTGCGCTTCATGGTCTTTCTAGCCTCTCGATAAAGTCAACTCGCCGCATCGCTCGGGATGGATGCGGAATAGATGTCTTTATGCTAATGCGCACGATTGGGGATGGCCTTGTACGAAAGTACTAGGCGGGATCGGTCGTGCGGACCATGCAGGGTGCATGGCGGGGTGTTCGAAAGGATAAGCGCCTGGCTCAGCTGAGGAAGGCCCGCAATACCTCGGCGCTGTGGTCCATGCCGTACTTCAGGCGTTTTTCCGCATGCGCCGCAAACTGGGCGGGTGCGCCGCTGGACTGCGCGGCGGCCTTGGCGGCGATCGCCTTGCTGGCGACGCCGAATGCCAGTCCTCGTGATCACATCGTTAACGCGCCAATGACCCGGCTTGCGTCCAACGTACCACAAGGCTGGCCATGCCTGACGCGCCCGAGGACCAGGCGCCTGCATGAGCACTAATCCGCATCCGCCGCCGTGATCAAGCCATGCCGCCACGCGAACGCCACCGCCTCGGTCCTATCCGTCAAATCCAGCTTCGCGAACACGCTGCTGATGTGCGCCTTGACGGTGCGCTCGGTAATGTCCAGGGTGGACGCGATCCTGGCATTGCTCGCGCCCTTGGCCAGTTCCACCAGCACGTCCAGTTCGCGCGCCGTGAGCGACCGGAACGGGTCCTGCCTGCCGCCGCGCGAACGCAGCATGTCGACCATGCCCGAGGTCACCGACGGATGGATCACCGGGGTGCCGGCCGCGATCCTTTCCAGCGCGTCCAGCACCTCGTCCCCGCTCATCGATTTCAGGAGGAACGACTGGGCGCCTGCTTCCAGCGCCGCGAAGGCCGCGCGCTGGTCCTGGCTCGAGGTTAGCACCACGATCCTTGATGCCGGCGACACGTTGCGCAGGATGCGGATGGCGCCGGCGGTCGGCATGTTCGGCATCAGGAGGTCGATGACGATGATGTCGGGCTGAAGGTCCTGGGCGATGGCGATGGCGCCGTCGCCGTCGGCGGCATGCGCGATCTCGCCGAAGTTGCCGGCGATCGCCAGCAGGCTCGCCAGCCCTTCGCGCACGACGGCGTGGTCGTCCACCAGCAGCACGCTCGGTTTCATAGGGTCATTCCATTCAAATTCGATTCAGGGACAAAATCGGGCATAGATCCAGGGATGGATGCGGGGATGGATTCGAGGATGAACTTCACGCGCACCCGCGTGCCCACGCCCGGTTCGCTGCAGATCGAGAATTCGCCCTGCGGCAGCGTGCGGGCGCGGGCGCGCATGTTCACCAGGCCCATGCCCAGGCGCTCGGGGTTGCGCACGTCGAAGCCGCGGCCGTCGTCCTGGATGGCGAGGATGAAGCCGGCGTCGTCCGGCGTCAGCGCCAGCTTGATCGCGCGCGCGTGCGCATGTTCGCGCGCGTTGGCCACCGCCTCGATCGCGATCAGGAGGATCTGCTGGGTGACTTCCGGCGCTGCCTGCAGCGCGTTGTCGACGTCATCGTCGATGCTGATGCTCCAGCCGATGCCGGCGCCGTCCAGCAGGGCCGTCATTTCCTCGTGCAGCATCGCGCGGATGCCCAGTTCCGCCAGCGTCGATCCGGACAGGCGCTGGATCACGCCGGCCAGGTCGCTCTGCAGCTGGCGCACCAGCGTCAGCGAAGTGGCGACGATGCGCTCACGCTTCTCGGGCGCCTGCGCCGCGCTCGACTTCAGCGCGGTCAACTGCAGGCTGAGGGCGAAGGCGCGCTGCTTGGCGGTGTCGTGCAGGTCGCGCGCCAGGCGGTTGCGCTCGTCGGCCGCGGCCAGGTGCTGCTTGACGCGGATGACTTCCGCGAACGAGTCGGCCAGCCGGTTGAACGAGCGCGTCAAGTCGCCGAATTCGTCGTTGATCTCGTCGATGATGCGCATGCGCGTGTCGCCCTGGGTCCAGGCGCGGGCGGCGCGCTGGGCGCGGCGGATGCGGCGCACCAGCAGCGGCACCAGGGTCAGGGCGCACAGCAGGTTCAAGACCAGGATGAATGAAAAGGCGACGCTCCACAGCGCGCGCGGCGAATGCACCATGGCGCGCAGCGGGTCGTACAGGCGCACCCGGAACGCGAGCCGGTCGCCGGGCGCGCCGGCGGCTTCCAGCACCGCGCCGTAGCTGCGCTTGGCCGGCTTGCCCGCCGGGCCGGATTGCGCCCCGGCTTCGCGCTGCGCCGCCGTCTGTGCGCCATCGTGTGCGCCGGCCTGCGCGCCTTGATGAGGATAGGTACATGCCGCGCCCTCGGCATTCTTGTACGACACGCTGGCGCGACCGTCCGCCAGCATCTGCTGCAGCGAATTGGCGCCGTCGTTCGGCAGCGTCCCCTGCGGGAACAGATCGGCCAGCAGCAGGCGCAGGCCGGACTCGCAGCTGGCCGGCCGGGCCGCGGCGGCGCGCAGGATCGGCGCGGCGGCATCGAAGGACTGGCGCGCGTGGGCGACGAAGGCGTCGGACTCGATGGTCGCGCGGGCGCGCTCGTTGTCGCGGTAATGGAGGGCAATGCCGAATGCGCTCATGCCGACGCACGACGCGCAGAACATTGCGATGAGAAAGCGCCAGAACATGTCGTGGGCCAGCGTGTCCTGAAATGACAAACGGCTATTATATGGCTTGTCTTTCTTTCACGCGCGCGCGGCCGGAAACGCCACGTTCACGCTCAGGCCGCCCGCCTCGCCGGCCGGCGTATCGAGCGTGATGGTGGCGCCGATCTGGTCGGCGATGGTGCGGGTGATGGCCAGCCCCAGCCCGGAGCCGATCTGGCCGTTGCCGAGCACCCGGTAGAAGGGGTCGAACACGCGTTCCCGTTCGCTTTCCGGGATGCCGGGGCCGGTATCAATCACGTGCAGGTGCACGCGGCCCGCGTCCTGCGCCACCCGCACGTCGACCCGGCCGCCTTCCGGCGTGTAGCGGATCGCGTTGTCGATCAGGTTCTTCACCAGCACACCGACGTCGACCGCCTGGCCGAGGATCAGCGGATCGGCATCGCCGATCACGCCCAGGTCGATGCGCTTGGCCTCGGCCAGCGGCACCAGGTCTTCCAGGCAGTCGTGGATCGCGTTCTTCAAGGAGACGGCGGTGGCGCCATCGTTCGAGGATTCCTGGGTGCGCGCCAGCGTCAGCAGCTGGTCGAGCAGTACCCGGGTGCGCCCCAGGCCCGCCGACAGCGCGCCCAGGCGCTCGCGCGCTTCATCGGGCATCCGGCTGGCGGCCAGGCGCTCGGCCTGCAGCGACATCGCGGTCATCGGCGAGCGCAGTTCGTGGGCGGCGTCGGCGATGAAGCGGCGCTGCAGCGCCATGGTCCGCACCGTGCGCGCGATCAGCTGGTTGATCGCCGTGACGAAGGGCCAGACTTCGGACGGCAGCGGGCTGCGGTCCAGTTCCACCAGCTCGTGGCCCTGGCGCCCCTCCAGTTGCGCCGTCAGCGTGCGCAGCGGCTGGAACATGGCGCGCACCAGCAGCGCGACCATCAGCACCAGCAGGGGACCGAGGATCAGGATCGGCGTCACGGCGCGGATCGCGCCGGCGCGCGCGGCGGCATCGCGCACCACGGTCTGCTGCGCCACCGCGACCCGGATGCCGGTCTCGCCGGTGCGCACGAATACGCGCCACTCCTCAAGGCCGAGGGTGACGGTCTGCATGCCGTCCTTCAGGCCCTTCGGGAAATACGGCGCCCGGTCCGGCCCCTTGAGCGGGCGTCCGCCGGCGTCCGCCAGGAAGCGCACCACGATGCGCGCCTCGAAGTCGACGTTGCCGACCCGCTCGCGCGCCATCGGCGACGCCGGCGCCGCTTCGATCCGGCTGAGCAGGTAGCCGATCTGCTGCAGCTGGGTGTCCTGCTCGCGGTGGGCATCGTCGGTGGCTTCGCTGTACGAGTACCAGCCGGCGGCGGCGGCGCCGGCCAGGATCGCGATCGAGATCCACAGCGACAATCGGAAGCGCAGCGACGAGGCTAGCGGCCCTTGGCGACCATCCATCCCACGCCCCTCACGTTCTTGATGGTGTCGCTGCCGAGTTTCTTGCGCAGCGCGTGGATCAGGAATTCGACCGCATTGCTCTCGACCTCCTCGTTCCATCCATACACCCGGTGTTCCAGGTCGGCGCGCGACAGGATCGCGCCCGGGCGCACCAGCAGCGCCTGCAGCAGCGAGAATTCGCGCGCGGTCAGGCGCACCGTTTCTCCGCCGATGCTGGCCGCATGGGTGACCGGGTCGAGTTCGACGATGCCGTTGCCCATCACCAGGCTGGCATTGCCTTCGCGCCGCCGCGTGAGCGCACGCATGCGCGCCAGCAGCTCGTTCATGGCGAAGGGCTTCACCAGGTAGTCGTCGGCGCCGCCGTCCAGGCCGGCCACCCGGTCCTCGGTCGCTTCGCGCGCCGTCAGCACCAGGATCGGCACGTCGTTGCGCGCCTGGCGCACCGCGCGCAGCACGCTCATGCCGTCCAGGCGCGGCAGGTTCAAATCCAGCAGCACCATTTCGTAACTCAGGGCCTGGAGCGCGGCCAGTGCGGCTTCGCCATCGCACACCCAGTCGGCGGCGTAGCTGGCGTCGCGCAGCGCGTGCTGGACCACGCTGCCGATCATGGGGTCGTCTTCGACCAGCAGTACCCTCATTGCGCCGCCTTGCCGCCAGCCGGTTTTGCGCTGGCCGGGGCCGACGGCGCCGCTGCGGCGTCGAACATCTCGGCGGCGGCGCGCGCCAGGTCGTTCATGCCCGCGCCGGCCGCCATGTGCGCGGTCAGCCAGCGCGCCTGGCCGCCGTCGCGCAGCAGTTCCTCGATCAGGGCGCACGCCTGCGCGAAGTCCGGATCGAGCGAGCGTGCGCTCAGGCGCGCCAGGTCGGCGCGCACCACCTCGTCGACGGGCCGGGCGACGCCGGTCTCGGGATCGATCCAGCTGGCGCGCACGCCGTCCTTGGCCGCGTTGAAGCGGTTCCAGGTATACACCTCGCGCGAACCGTCGCGCGGCCAGGCGCCGGGCTCGTTCGCGACCGCGATGCACAGCTCGCGCGCATAGCAGGCCAGCGCCGCGGCGTGGGCCGGGTGCAGCGGCGTGTCCAGCACCCGCAGCTCGATGGTGCCGTATTCCGGCTTCGGGCGCACGTCCCAGTAGAAATCCTTGATGCTGTTGACGATGCCGTGCCGCGCCAGGCGTTCGAAATGGGCCGAGAATTCGTCCCAGCTGCGGATGTCCGGCGGCATGATGCCGCTCATCGGGAAGGCGCCGACCACGTTGCTGCGCGCGCTGCAGAAGCCCGAATCCTCGCCCTGCCAGCAGGGCGAATTGGCCGACAGCGCGATGAACAGCGGCGCGCGCTGGGTCAGCCAGGCGCCCACGCGCACCGCCTCGTCGGCGCTCGCCATGCCGATGTGGACGTGCATGCCGAACACGGTGAACATCTTGGCCAGGTAGCCGTACTTGCGGGCCGACTCGCGGTAGCGGTCCTTCGGGTAGATGCGCTGCTCGTTCCACTTCTGGAACGGATGGGCGCCGCCGCCCGAGATCGCGGCGCCGACCGCGAACGCGGCGCGCTGCACGCTGGTGCGGATTTCCTCGAGCTGGCCGGCGGCCTCGCGAAAACTGCCCAGCACCGAGGTCGCCACTTCCAGCATCGAGGTCGTGATTTCCGGCGTCGCCACCCATTTCTTGTCGAGTTTGTCGAGCAGCAGCAGGATGTCCGGCGCGGCCGGCATCAGGTCATGGGTCAGGCGGTCCAGCACCATCAGTTCCAGTTCGATGCCCATGCTGCCCAGCCGGGACTGCGCGAACGGCGGCAGGAAGGCGGGGCCGGCGCCGGACACCGCGCGCGCCTGGGCGGCCGCGCTGTCCGCCGCATTGTCCACCACGTTGATCGATTCGGTCATGCTTGGCTCCCTTCATGTGTTTCGCCGGCCAGGCGCAATCCGGCCCAGGTGATGGCGGGCGCGACCAGCACGTTGAGCGCCAGCAGCGCCTGCGTGATCCGGCTTGCGGCCTCGCTCAGGTAGGCCGCGTTGGAAATCGAGCTGTCCACCACCAGCGCGCTGAACCCGACCAGCGAGCAGGCCGACAGCGCGATCGCGTGCTTCTTGCGCGCGCTCCAGGCCTGGCTAGGCACCAGCGCCAGGCGGGTGGCGGCGATGCGCGCGCCGAACACCAGCAGCGCCATCAGCAGCACCGGCCAGTGGAACACCTGCTGGACCTGGACCAGCGCCGCCGACATCATGAACAGCAGCGCGTAGCCGATGTCCTGCACGGTGCGGATCTGGGCCTGGAACACGTTGTCGCGCTTTTCCGCGTTGCGCAGCAGGAGGCCCATCAGCAGCAGCGACAGCAGCGCGCTCGACGAGGTCACCGAGCACAGGCCAAGGTCCATCATCAGGCTGGCCAGTAGTATGCCCGGTCGCAGGCCGGCCTGGGCGCTCGACACGCGCGCGGCCACCGTGTACACGCTGTAGCACAGCAAGGCGATGGCGGCGCCCAGCAGCAGCTTGCCGCCCTGGGTCGCCAGCTGTTCGAAGAAGGACAGTTCGCCGGCCGCGCCGTGGCTGCGCAGCCAGGCCAGCGACACCGACAGCGCCACCAGCGCGACCAGGTGGCTGAGGCCCACCGCGTTGGCGCCGGCATAGGTGGCCACGCCGCTGGCATTGTGATCGGCCACCATCGAGGTGAACACCACCGGGTTCACGGCGACCAGGATCGAGGCGATGAAGGCCGCTTCGGCCCAGCTCAGGCCAAAGGCCACCAGCAGCGCCAGCGCGCCGGCGCCGCGCAGCACGCTGCCCAGCAGCAGCGACGCGCCCTGGGCCCGGCTGCGCCACAGCCATGCCAAATCGGTCTTGCGGCCGGCCTCGAACAGCACCAGCGCGGAGGCCGCGTTCAGCAGTTCCTGGAAATAGGTCAGCAGGGCGGCATCCACCACCCGGAAGCCGCTCACGCCGAGGATCAGGCCGGCCGCCACCGCGCCGTACAGCTTGGGCAGGCCGCGCTTTTGCATCAGCACGCCGATCACCTGCGACAGCAGCAGGCCGGCGCCGATCACGGCCAGCGGCGAGAACAGGAACAGCGGCAGGTTGAGAGCGTCGTCATTCATGCGCGGCTCCAGTATGTGCGACGCCGGCACGTGCCCATTGCGCGGCGAAGGCTTCGGCCTCGCGCTCGACGGCCTGTTTCGCGCGCCGCACCGCCGCCCCTTCCGGATGCGCGCCCTGCCCCGGCGCCAGGCGCGTCGTCATGCGCACGCGCAGCGTATTCGGACTGTTCTTTTCGGGCATCCACAACTGGCTGTGCAGCTGGTCGCCCTCCACCCAGGTGGCGAGGAAGCGCGCGCCGCCCGGCGCGTCCGGAGGCGTGGCCAGCAGCTTGAACGGCGTCAGCCAGGCGGCGTCCGGGAAGCGCCGGCTGAGCTGCAGGTGCATGGCGGCGCGCTGTTCGAGCCGGCTGTCGTCGGCGCTGTAGGACAGCGGCAGCTTGGGCTGGCCCGGCAGCGGATTGCTCAGGCGCAGGCACATGCCGCCGGCATCCATCGCCATGCCGTCAAGGCCGGCTTCGCCCGCCCGCGCGCCGAGCACGGTGCCGAACACCGCGTTCACCCGGGCCGTATCCGGCGCGGCCGCCGGCAGCGGCTGGCGGCTTTTGGCGGCGAGGTCGGTCAGCAGCTTCCAGCGGCCTTCCTGCCAGCGCCGGGTGGCGGCGCGCGGGCTCGGGTTCCAGCGCCATTCGGTAGCCGTCCATTGGCCGCGGCCGTCGCGCCGGACCAGCATCAGGCGGCGTTCGGCGCCGGCGGCCAGCGCCAGGCTTTGCGCGCTCCAGCCACTGTGCCAGACGCTGCGTGGCGCGTGCGGCGCCAGGTCGGCCTGGGCCCGGGCCCACCAGCGCGCCTGCCGGCTGATGCAGGCGCCGGCGGCGGCATCGTCGCCGCTCCAGGTCCAGGTGCGGCGGCTGAGCCGGTTCTGCCAGGCGCAGCGGGCGTCGCCATCGGTCCAGGCGGCGCCGCCGGAGGCTTGCGTCGGCGTGGGGCACGCCCATGGACGCTGCCGGGCGAGCAAGCGGAAATCGGAGATGACATCGGCTGCGCGTGCCGGCATGCGTGAAGCGGCGGCAGGTGCGGCGGGCGCCGCCTGGGCGGGCTGGCTGCAGAGCGCGCTCAAGGCACAGGCGGACCAGCCGGCGGCAAAGGTATGGCTGAACGCGTGGCTGAATGCGCGGCTGAATGCGTGGTTTGGCTTGATCAATGTTCCCCCGTCCAGCAGTGAAAGACCGATAGTACGAGGAAACACTTAGCGAATACTTAGCAAATAGTTGTCACTTATATATGACTCATGTCTGCACCAGCGTGCGGTGGCGCTGGATGTTCATCAGCAGGCCGACGCCCAGGCCGAGCGTGACGAAGGCGGTGCCGCCGTAGCTCATGAACGGCAGCGGCACGCCGACCACCGGCAGGATGCCGCTGACCATGCCCATGTTCACGAAGGCATAGGTGAAGAACATCATCGACAGCGCGCCGGCCAGCAGGCGCCCGAACACGGTGCCGGCCTTCACCGCGATCTGGAAGCCGCGGCCGATGAGCAGCAGGTACAGGAACAGCAGCAGTGCGTTGCCGAGCAGGCCGAACTCTTCGGAGTACACGGCGAACAGGAAGTCGGTGGTCCGCTCGGGCACGAATTCCAGGTGCGCCTGGGTGCCGCCCAGCCAGCCCTTGCCGGTCACGCCGCCCGAGCCGATGGCGATGGTCGACTGGATGATGTGAAAGCCCTTCCCGAGCGGGTCGGTGGTCGGGTCGATCAGGGTCATCACGCGCGTCCTCTGGTAGTCGTGCAGCAGCGACCAGGCGATGGGCATCGCCGCCAGCCCCAGCGTCCCGGTCGCCGCGATCACCTTCCACGACAGGCCCGCCAGGAAGATCACGTAGAAGCCGGCCGCCGACACCAGCAGCGCCGTGCCGAGGTCGGGCTGGCGCGCGATCAGGATGAAGGGTACCAGCACCAGTGCGCCGGCGATGCAGAATTCCCTGGAGCGCACCACGCCGGCGCAGCGCTGGAAGTACCAGGCCAGCATCAGCGGCACCGCGATCTTCATGATCTCGGACGGCTGGATCACGATGCCCAGGTCGATCCAGCGGCGCGCGCCCTTCTTGACCATGCCGAACATGGCGACCGCCAGCAGCAGCAGCACGCCCGAGGTATAGATCGGCAGCGCCAGGCGCAGGATCACGTGCGACGGCACCATCGCCGCGGCCCACATCACCGAGGCGGCGATGGCGAAGTTGCGCACGTGCCCCTCGAAGCGGGCTTCGGCATCCATCCCGGCCGAATACATGGTGATGGCGCTGACGCCGAAGATCAGCGACAGGATGAAGGCCAGCGGGCCGTCGAACACGTTGAAATGGGGCTTGATGCGGCGCCACAGGGAACGGCGCTCTACGTACACAGGCGTTTTGGACATGCAACCGATCGTTGTCGCCATCCGGCTGGGGGCGGCGGTTCTTGGAAAGCGGGCATTATAGCCGCCCCCATTGTCGCCTCCGAATAAGCGTATTGATACGCCCCACGCGCACACCGCAACCACGGCGGGTAAAAAACATCGACAATGCAGGCTGCGCGCAGTCGTCCTGCGCCGACACCCGTAACAAGGATACCGTTTTGCACACCCGTACCCTCACGCTCACCCTGGCCGGCCTGGCGATGCTCGGCGCATTTTCCGTCGACGCCTTCCTGCCCTCCTTCCCCGCCATCTCGGCCGACTTCCAGGTCGACGCCGCCGTGGTCCAGCAAACCCTGAGCGCCTACCTGCTGGCCTTTTCCGTCATGAGCCTGTTCTACGGGACGCTGTCCGATGCCTTCGGCCGGCGCCCGGTGATCCTGGTTTCGCTGGTGGTCTTCACCCTGGCCTCGGCCGGCGCCGCGTTCGCGCCCAGCTTCGGCTGGCTGCTGCTGTGCCGCGTGCTGCAGGGCCTGTCCGCCGGCGGCGGCCGGGTGATCGGCCAGGCCATCGTGCGCGACCGCTTCGCGGGCGCCGAGGCGCAGCGCCTGATGGCCAGCATCACCATGGTGTTCGGGCTGGCGCCGGCGGTGGCGCCGGTCATCGGCGGCTACCTGCACAGCGCCTTCGGCTGGCGTTCGGTATTCGTGTTCCTGGTGGCGGTCGGCCGGAAACCGCCTTCGCCTGGCTGTTCGTGCCGATGATCGGCGGCCTGGTGGCCGGCGCCGCGGTCGGCCGCCGCCAGGCCGGGCGCAGCACGCCCGGCGCCCTGCTGCGCATCGGCTTCGCCTGCATGGGCATCGCCGCCTGCGCCAACCTCGCCTACAACAGCCTGTTCGCGGCGGCGCTGCCGTGGGCGGTGCTGCCGGTCATGGGCTATGCCTTCGGGCTCGGGCTGGCGCTGCCGCTCATGACCCTGGCCACGCTCGACCTCTACCCGGAGATGCGCGGCCTGGCCGCCTCGCTGGTGACCTTCGTGCAGATGCTGGGCTTCTCGCTGATGTCGGGCGTGGTCGCGCCGCTGGTGTTCGACAGCGCCGCCAAACTGGCGGCGGTGACGGTCGGCTGCTTCGTCCTGGCTTCGGGATTCTGGAATGGCGCGCGAAAACTTCAATGACCCGCGCGGCGGCCCAGCTCGGCGTGTCGCAGTCGGCGCTCAGCCATGCCATCGGCGGCCTGGAAACCCGGCTCGGCATCCGCCTGCTGACGCGCACCACGCGCAGCGGCCAGCCCAGGCACGAGGCGGGCACGACCCGGGCAAGGCGCGGACGCGCCGGCGCCTATTCTGTATAATGCGCGCTGGATCAGCCCCTTCCCCAGACACCCATGTAGCTGCCAGACGAACCTCCAGACCGTTCAACACGGCTTCCAATCCTGGAGGTTCCCGGGCATGGGTGCGCGCGCCCGTTTCGACATCCATCGTCTGCCACGATGCGCCTGCCTGCAGAGGCAGGATGCGCCATGCGGCGTCGATCCGTGCCCGGGAACGTCCCGTTTACCATCAACGCGCGGCCCGCGCCGGCCGCGCCGACTTCAGATCGATTCAATGACAACCAACACCTTTCGCGAAGCGTGGTTTTCCAACATCCATAAAAACTTCCTTGCCGGCCTGACGACCTCGTTCGCGCTGGTCCCCGAGTGCATCGCCTTTGCCTTGGTCGCCCAGCTCAATCCGCTCATGGGCCTGTACGGCGCCTTCATCATCTGCGCGCTGACGGCCATCTTCGGCGGCCGGCCCGGCATGATTTCCGGCGCGGCCGGGTCGATGGCGGTGGTGATCGTGGCGCTGGTCGCGCAACATGGGGTGCAGTACCTGCTGGCCACGGTGGTGCTGGGCGGCGTCCTGATGGCGGCGTTCGGCCTGCTGCGCCTCGGTAAGCTGATCCGCATGGTGCCGCACCCGGTGATGCTGGGCTTCGTCAACGGCCTGGCGATCATCATCGCGATGGCGCAGCTGGAGCACTTCCGCCAGTCGACGCCGCAGGGCGAGCAGTGGCTAGGTGGTACGCCACTGCTGGTGATGTGCGGCCTGGTCGGATTGACCATGGCGATCGTCTATGTGCTGCCGCGCTTGACGAAAGCGGTGCCGCCGGCGCTGGTCGCCATCCTCGGCGTCGGCCTGCTCGGCTATGCGCTGGAGCTGCCGACCCGCACCCTGGGCGATTTGGCGCAGATCGCCGGCGGCCTGCCGGCGCTGCACATCCCCACCGTGCCATTCAATGGCGAAACGCTGCGCATCATCCTGCCCTACGCGTCGCTGATGGCGATGGTGGGCCTGCTCGAAACCCTGCTGACCTTCAACCTGACCGACGACATCACCGAAACGCGCGGCCAGCCCAACCGCGAGTGCGTGGCGCTGGGCGCCGCCAACGTCGTCTCCGGCCTGTTCGGCGGCATGGGCGGCTGCGCGATGATCGGCCAGACCATGATCAATTTGAGTTCCGGCGGCCGCTCGCGCCTGTCCGGGCTCACCAGCGGCGTGATGATCCTGCTGTTCATCCTGTTCCTGTCGCCGCTGATCGCGCACATCCCTCTCGCCGCGCTGGTCGGAGTCATGTTCGTGGTGGCGCAGGAAACCTTCGCCTGGGGCTCGCTGCGCGTGCTGGGCAAGGTGCCGCGCCACGATGCGCTGGTGATCGTCGCCGTTACCGTCATCACGGTGTTCACCGATTTGGCGACGGCGGTCCTGTGCGGCATCGTGATCGCCGCGCTCAGTTTCGCCTGGCAGCATGCGCGCGACGTGCGCACCGACGTCGAGGACGACAGCGATACCGGCGTGCGTACCTATGTCCCGCACGGTACGCTGTTCTTTGCGTCGACGGCGCATTTCCAGGAACTGTTCGCGCCGGCGGCCGACCCGGCGCGCGTGGTGCTCGATTGCCGGCACCTGCACCTGGCGGACCATTCGGCGATTGCGGCCATGGAGAGTTTGCATGGGCGGTATGCGAAGGCGGGGAAGCGGTTGCAGGTGGTGCAGCTGTCGAAGCGGAACCTGGCGTTGCTGCAGCGTGCGGGGGTGGACGTGGGTCAGGGCCAGGATGGACGATCGCAGGCGCGGGAGGCTGGCGCGATGGTGTCGAATGCGGGGTGAGCGCTGCGGGCCCTAGAAATGACTGCCGCTGTCACATGAATGTGGAAGAAATAATATTTCACGCTGAATGCTTTTGTGAAATATTATTTCTTCGTTCCGTGATAGACGGAGAAGGCGCTGCGGAACGTGGCGTCGGTAGCAAAGCTTGGGTCCTGCCTTCGCGGGAACGACGCGTTCGATCTGGGATCGACGCTTTGCTGTGAGACGACGTGCCTGCGTTTATTCCGCCGGCGCGGCCTCCGCTTCGGCGTCCGGTCCCGCCAGCAGCGCCAGCATGTCCACAGCCTCCAACCCCGCCAAATCCTGCGTCAGGTTGCCGGCGAATGCCGCCCGGCTCGCGGTGCCCTGCTTCAGCCAGGTATCGACCGCGGTGCGGATCTGGTCCAGCGTGCAGTTCAGCACGCCGGTCCTGAACTGCTGGCGGATCGCCGTCGTCACGCCCAAGCGCTCCAGGGCCCACGCGTGCAGCACGCCCTCATAGGGTGCGCGCGGCCGGTCCAGGCCTTTCACCACGCCGATGATGGCTTCCTCCAGCTGCTCCTGCGAAAACTCGAGCGCCAGCATGTTGTCGATGGCGGCGTCGAAGTCGGCGTAGGTGGCGGCCAGGCGCGGGTCGCGGTAGGAGCTCATCGCGAACACGCCGGCCTGGCCGATGTAGTTCGCATTGCCGCCGTAGGCGCCGCCCTGCTCGCGCAAGGCGGTGTGCAGCAGTTGCTTGCCCATCAGTTCGGCCGCCACCGCCAGCGCCGCCGCGCCGGGCTCGTGCATCTTCGGCGCCTTCCAGGCGATCATGCAGTGGTTGATCTGGCTGACCGCGTGCAGCGCCGCATTTGCCGGCGCCAGCGGCGGCAGGGCCACGCCCTGGCCGGCGTCCGTGGCCGCAGTGGCGTCGACGGCCGCGCCGTTGTTCACTTCCGTGAAACGCAGCAGCCGGCCCAGCTCGGCCGCATCGTCGCCGACGCCGGCCGCGATCACCACCGGGCGCAGGGCACAGATGCGTCGGTGCAGCGCCCGCAGCCGGGCCGAGATGTCGGCCAGTCCTTCCTGCGTCCTGCTCTGCGCCAGCAGCGCGGCGAAGAACGGCAGCGCCGATACGCCACCGGTCGCCTCTTCGAAGCGGCTAGTGGCGGAGAGCGGCGCCAGCGCGGCGATCTGCGCATAGCGGTTGCCATCCTGCGCCAGGTTGTTCTTGCGGTTGCGGACCTGGCGCTCGATCAAAAAGGCGATGCGCGCGGTCTCGTCGAAGCGGGCGCCGGCCACGCTGCGCTGCAGCACTTCGGCGATGCCCGCATGGCCTTCGCGCAAACCGCTGGCGGCGAAGGTCAGCTCCAGGCGCAGGGCGCCATCCTGGCCCGCCATCGTCTCGAGGCCGACCTGGAACGAGGGCGCCATGCGCTGGCGCCAGGCGCTGGCCTCGTCGTAGCTCATGTCCTCGACGCCGAGCTGGCCGACCAGGTCGCCGTACAGGCGCAGCCACGGCCAGTCCTGCGCCGCGAAGCCGGAGACGTCGAAGCAGGCGCGTGCATACGACAGGCCGTTCGACGGTATCGACAGCGCCAGCAGATTGTCCTGCAGTGGCGGCAGCGCCGTCACGGCCGGCGGATGCAGGCTGACGTCCGCCGGGTGGATGCGCGGCAGCACGCCGGTCTCGGCCGGCTCGCGCTGCAGCGCGTCCAGGGCCACGCTGTCGGCCTCGATGCGGGCGCGTTCCGCGTCATCGAGCCCGGCGCCGATGCGCTGCAGGCGCGCCTGCTCGGCTTCGTCGCGCTGCTTGAAATAGTCGACGTCCGGCACCACGCGCACTTCGAGCCGGGTCGGGTTGTCGAGCAGCGTGCGCACCAGGCGCTGGAACCAGCCTGGGTCCAGCACCTGCTCGTCCAGCTCGGCCAGCAGCGCTTCGCTGTCGAAGGCGTCGAACACCGGACCGCCGCGCATGATCACCGGCAGCGCCGCCAGCAGGCGGCTCATCGCGTTCGGCGTCTGGCCATTGGCGGTGTCGCGCTGGCCATAGCGCAGATCGCGCAGCGCGGCGCTCAGGCGCTCGACCGGGACGCCTTCGCGCGCGGTGCGCTCCAGCGCGTCCCAGATCAGGGTGCGCGCCTGGTCGATCTGCGGCTCGGTCAAGCCTTCCATCCCGAGGTGGAACACCATCTGGCGCGCGCTCGGGTCGTTGCCGTTCAGGCGCGACGGGCGGCCGAAACCGGCCGATTCCATCGCCTTGGTAAGCGGCGCCGCGGACCCGCGCAACAGGCCGGACGACAGCAGGTAAGTCTCGTAATAACTGCGCGGGTCCGACGATTCGCCCAGCCGCCATGCCAGCTGGATGCCGAATTCGTCGGATTTGCCCTGCTGCGAAGGCACGCGCAGTTCGCCCGTGCGCGGCGCCTCCCAGCCTGGCGCCAGCTGCGGCAGGATCGGCGGCGCGCCGTCCGCCAGCCGCACCAGCACCCGCTCGGCGATCTGCTGCTGGATCAGCAGCGGGTCGATGTTCCCGGCGCTCATGAACACCGCCTGCGACGGGTGGTAGTGGCTGGCGTGGAAGTCCTTCAGCATCTGGTGGCTCAGGTCGGGGATCGCCAGCGGATCGCCGCCCGATTCGACCGCATAGGTCGTGCCTTCCATCAGGCGCTGCTGCACGCCGCGATACAGCGCGCGGCCGGGGTCGCCGAACGCCCCTTTCATCTCGTTGAACACCACGCCCTGGTAGGCCAGCTGGCCATCCTTGAGCACGTAGCGCCAGCCTTCCTGCAGGAAGTTCAGGTAGTCCAGGCGCGGGAAGAATGTCGCGTCCAGGTAGATGTCGAGCAGGTTGAAGAAGTCCTTGCGGTTGGTGCTGGCGAACGGGTACACCGTGCGGTCGGCATAGGTGAAGGCGTTCATGAAGGTCGCGGTCGAGCGGCGCATCATCGCAAAGAACGGGTTGCGCACCGGGTAGCGCTCGGAGCCGGCCAGGCTCAGGTGCTCCAGGATGTGGGCACGGCCGTCGCTGGCGTCGGGCACGGTGGGAAAGCCGACCAGGAAAGCCATTTCGGGCTGGTCGCTGGCCAGGTGGATGTGGCGCGCGCCCGTGCGCGGCTCGACATATTCTTCGATGGTGGCCTGGAGCGCGGGGATGGCGCGGCTGGCGGTATGCTGGAAGGTGTTCGTCAGGGTCGTCATGGCAGTCGGCGCGGTAGTGGGTGCGGGTAATCGATACGAACAAGCGGTACGAATAAGCGGTACGGTGTGCGATTCGGTCCAGACTGCATTATCGTCGGAAATGGCCGATTCTGCCTTTGGCGTGCGTGACGCCGCTTGCGCCGTGTCCGGCACCAGCGCATCACCGGTGTGAGAATGTGCGCATTTCAGGCTCGGATCATTTGCTATCGTGATGTTTTCTTCAGGAGAATCCCATGAACGATCTCAACTTCGCCGGCAAGCGCTTCATGCAGGCATTCTGCCTGGCTTTCCTCGTGCTGGCCTCGGCCTATATGCTGCGCGGACAGGCAGCGCCCGAGGCCGCGCAGAACGCGGCGATCTGGTCCGCCATCGCCGCCGTGCTGTTTGCCGCGCGGGTGCTGTACAACCGGAAGAACAACAAGCCGTGCGGCCTGTGCCGTGACGCCGCCGATTGAGGGCGCGGGCGCCGACGGCGCCCGGGCGACACTGCAGGCGCTGGTCGCATCCGACCGCCCGCGCATGCGGGTGCTGGGCTTCGTGCGGGAGCTCGGCCTGCCCGATTGCTGGGTGGCTGCCGGGTTCGTGCGCAACCGGGTCTGGGACCATCTGCATCGGCGCTCGACCTCGCCGCTGTCCGGGGACATCGACGTGATCTGGTACGATCCGGCGCACTGCACGCCCGCCCGCGACGCTGCGCTGGAAGCGGCCTTGCGCGAGCGGGACGGCACGCTCTGCTGGTCGGTCAAGAACCAGGCACGCATGCATCGTCGTAACGCGGACCAGGCCTACTGAGCGTTTCAACATCGAGAAGCATGCCCTTTACGCCGAGCGTGTGCGCGCCAAGCGCTGGCAATCCATCTGGCCCGGCCTGAAGATCGAAATGCGCGCCTGAGTCAGCGGTCGAACCTGGGCGCGACCAGCCATCGAATACGCTTGCCGGCACACGATGCCTACCCGGCCGTGCGCGGCACGGCGCCAACGTACGGGTTGTACGCCGCCATCCCGTTCACGCTGCCGGCCATCAGCTCCACGAATTCCTTCAGCTTGCGCGACTTGTAGCGCTGCTGCCGGTAGGCGCAATAGATCCGGGTGCGCTCCGGCTTCCATTGCGGCAGCACCGGCGCCAGGATGCCGCGCGAGACTTCCGGCTGCACGAAAAAGTCCGGCAGCAGCGCGATGCCGAAACCGTCCAGGCAGAAGGTCTTCATGACCCAGTGGTCGTTGGTGGCGATGGCGGCGCGCGGCAGGTAGGGCTGGCTGTGGCGTTCGCTGTGCAGCAGCATCTTGCGCGGCGGCGCGCCGGCCTCGCCCAGCACGATCGAATCGTGGCCGCGGATGTCCAGCGGCGTCACCGGGATGCCCTTGCGCCGCAGGTAGGACGGGCTGGCGTACAGGCCGTAGCCGATCCGCCCCAGCAGCTTGCCGACCAGGTTCGGCACGTCCGGCGGCGCCGCGCAGACGTAGCAGTCGACCTCCGTCAGCGCCGGCGCCCCGGCGCCGTAGGCCACGTCGAGGCGGCACTCGACGTTCGGATAGCGCTCGCGGAACAGGCGCGTGACGTGGCACACGAAGGTGGTGCTGAACACGCTGTCCGACAGCAGCGCCAGCGTGCCCGTGACCGCGCTGTCGAGCTCCTGGACCTGCACGCGCGCGGTGTCGATGCGGCCGGCCAGGTCGGCCAGCATGTCGTCGCAGTGCGCAAAGAACACCCGGCCGGCCTCGGTCGGCGCCACGCCGCGCGCATGGCGCGTCAGCAGCGTGGCGCCCAGGCTCCGTTCGAGCGCCAGGATCTGGCGGCTGAGCGTCGCCTTCGACACGCCGCTCGCCTCCTCGGCGCGGGTCAGACTACCGCTGCGCAGCACCAGCGCAAAGGCTTCGATCAAGCGTAAATCCATCTGCATGCGTCTCCCCTCCCGGCAACGATGATACAGCCTCGCTGCACGAGCGTTCCAGATTTGAAACGCCTGGTCTCGCCGGTTGCCTTACCGGTGGCCATGCGCTGCGCTACATTGCGATGGACACCACGACTTTTTCCACACCCGATGGACGCGCTGCCGATGCATGACCTACCGCTGAACGACATGACCATGATCGACATGACCACGCACCTGCCCGCCCCCGGGCGCTGGCGCCCCGTGCTGCCGGCCACCAGTCTGACGCCGTCCGCCGGCGTCGTGCTCGGCTTCCTGCAGGGCGAAGAACTGGCGCTGTGGCGCGCCCCGGACGGGTCCGCCCAGGCATGGGAAAACCGCTGCCCGCACCGCGGCCTGCGCTTCACGCTCGGCACCGTCGTCGACGGGCGCGTGGCGTGCGGCTACCACGGCTGGTCGTTCCGGGCCGGCGACGGACGCTGCATGGCGATTCCCGCGCATCCGCAGATGACGGTCCCGCGCAGCATCTGCGCGCGCACCTTCCACGCCGTCGAAGCGGAAGGCATGGTCTGGGTCAGCCGCGCGCCGGTCGCCGGTGCGCCGCCGGCGACCGGCGTGCGCACATGGGTGCGCACGCTCGGCATCCGCGCATCGCCGGCCTCGGTGGCGCAAACGCTCGCCGGCGCCGGTTGGCGCGCCGCCGCACCGGACGTCCTGGCCGGCGGCGAGATCGGGGGCGACGCCGCCGTGCTGCTGCTGACGCAGGCGGCCGACGGCCTGGTGCTGCTGCATGCGGGGCTAGTGGATGCGCCGGATCCCGCGTGCCTGCCCCAAATCCATGCGGCGCTGCGCCGCCTGCGCGGCGAACTGGAAGCGCAGGCCGACCTGGCCATTACCGGAACAGAAGGAGCGAAGCAATGACCCTTGCCACCAGCGACCCCAACGTCCTGCACGACTGGATCACCGTAGGCCCCGCCAGCCGCCTGCTCGGCACCAGCCCGGCGCGCCCCTACGTCACGCGCCTGCTCGGTGCGCAGGCGTGCGTGTGGCAGGAAGCTGCAACCCCGGCCGCAACCCTGGACGGCGCGCCCGTGAGCGCCCTGCTCCGCTACGGCTACATCTGGATCTGGCCGGCCGGCACGCCCGCCCCCCTGTTCGACTTCCCGGAATACGACGAGCCGGGCCGCCGCATCGTCGACTGCGACGGCTTCGGCGTGGCCGTGTCCGGCCCGCGCATGGTCGAGAACTTCCTCGACATGGGCCACTTCCCCTTCGTCCATGCCGACTACCTGGGCACCGTGCCGCACACCGAAGTCAAGCCCTACACCGTCAGCGTGGACGAGGCCAACGACGAGATCCGCGTTACCGAATGCCGCTTCGTGCAGCCGAAATCCTCGAGCATCTCGACCGAGCCGCTGGAAGTGCACTACCGGTACCGGATCATGCAGCCGCTGTCGATCATGCTATATAAAAGCGCGTTCGGGCGCCCGGACGCGCTGGATGCCATCGCGCTGTTCGTGCAGCCCGTGGACGAGGAGCGCATCTTCGCCTACACCGTGATGGCGCTGTTCGACGACGATTCCTCCCATACCAGCCTGGTCGCCTTCCAGCACACCATCTTCGGCCAGGACAAGCCGGTGCTGGAAAACCAGGTGCCCAAGCGCCTGCCGCTGCGGCCGGGCAGCGAAACGCCGACCCGCTGCGACGTCGCCTCGGTGGCCTACCGGCGCTGGCTCAAGGCGCGCGGCATGCGCTACGGCGTGATCGCCGATTGAGAGAAGAAAGGAACCATGCATGCGCCTGTTCGACTATGAACTTTCCGGCAACTGCTACAAGGTGCGCCTGCTGCTGCACATGCTCGGCCGCACCCATGAGCGCCACGCCATCGATTTCCACCCCGGCCGCGAGCACAAGGCGGCCTGGTTCCTCGAGCGCCACAACCCGCTCGGCCAGTTGCCCGTGCTCGAGGACGACGGGGTCTCGATCCGTGACGCCCAGGCGATCCTGGTCTATCTCGCCAGCCGCTACGATGCCGGCGGGCGCTGGTATCCGGACGATGCGCTGGTGCGCGCCCAGATCCAGGCCTGGCTCGCGGCGGCCGACGAACTCACGCGCACGGCGGGCGCGGCACGCCTGCATGAAGTGCTGCCTCATGGTGTACTCAACTATCCGTGCGACCTGGCCGCCTGCCGCACCGGCGCGCGCGCGGTGCTGCGCCTGCTCGACGACCACCTGGCCGAGCGCCACAGCCTGGGCCTGCGCTGGCTGGCATCGAGCGCGGCGCCGACCATCGCCGACATCGCCTGCTTTCCCTACGCCGCGCTGGCGCCCGAAGGTGGGATCAGGCTCGACGAATTCCCGGCGCTGCGCGCCTGGATCGCCGACGTGCGCGCCCTGCCCGGCTTCATCGGCATGGGCGGGATCATGGCGCCTGTTGTTTCAGCCGCGGCGTGAAAACGCCAGCTGCTGGTCGAGCTGCTGTTCGCGCTTGAGCAGCAGCAGGCGGTGGCGCGCCAGCTGGCGCCCGCTGTGCCCCTGCGCCAGGCGCACCAGCCACGGTGCGAGTTGCGCGCGCGCGGCCGGCCACTGCGCCAGCCGGCGCAGTGGCGCCGCCCAGAACGGCAGGCTGCGCGCGAACATGTCGTCTTCCAGCGAAACGTACACCTGCGCGCGGCGCTCGCCGCGGACCGCGCCGGCTTCGCCCGCCATCAGGAGGTCGAGGCGGCGCGATTCCTGGTGGCCGCTCATCAGCACCTGCAGGCCGCCGGCCGCGCGCACGGCGTCGCTCACCGCGATCTGCGTGCCGCGCAGCACCGCCACCGTGGCCAGCGTCAGCGCGCCGGGCTGGCCGGCGTGCGCCAGCTTCAGCGCATCCTGTTCCGGGTCGAGGCCGACCGCCACCTGCGCCGTCATCCTGGCTTCGCCCAGCGTGACGGCGACCGCTTCCAGGTCGGCGCTGTCGGCGGTGCAGATCAGCACCGGCAAACCCTGATCACGCAGGCGCCCGGCCTGCGCAATCAGGGCCAGCACCTTGTCGCGGCGCGTGCCATACACCTCGCGCCGCCAGGCGCGCCGGTCGCCGCCTTGCCTGCGTTCGCCCTGCCGGCGCTCCACCCCTCGGTGTGCCGGCGGCCCCGGTGCCACCAGGGTGCGCAGGCGGTAGAAGCGCCAAAGTTCCGGCGCCAGGCTGCCCAGCAAGGCCCCGGCGCCGCCCAGGCGCCGGTACAGCGGGAAGAATTCCTGCAGTGCGGTGCGGGCGATGGTGCGCGGCGGCGGCGTGATCTGGACGCCTTCGCGCGCTTCCAGCGCCTGCAGGATGCCGCCATACCAGCCGCGCGCGCCGAGCAGCGCCTGCAGATTGTCGCCCAGCGGCATGATGCGTCCCTCGCGCAGCGTGTAATGGCGCTCCTTGTGCAGCACGTCGCGCGCGATCAGGGCGTTGCTCACCAGTTCGTCGCAGCGCGCCGGGCTGCGCCAGAACGGCGGCAGCTGCGCGTGCAAGGCATCCAGCCGGGCGCGGCCCGCGTCGGTGAAGGCGACGTCGGCCATCGGCAGGCAATCGATGACGTAGTCGCGCCCCGGTTCGAGCGCATCGGCCAGCGCGACGGCGGCGCGCGAAGCGTCGTCGAGGATGGCGTCGTCGCCGCCGGCGCTGATCACCAGCGGGGTCAGGGCTTCGTCCAGCAGCACGCGGTCGACGTCGTCGACCACGGCGGCGCGCAGTGTAGGGGACACGCCCGTATGCGGCTGCGCTCCCTGCCCCGCGTGGGACAGGTGGCGCAGCAAGGGACTCGGCGCGCCGCCGGGCGCGGCGCGCTCGCGCACGTGATCGGCCACCAGCTGGCGCCCGGTCGCGTACAGCACGTCGCAGGCGTGCAGTTCGCCCAGGCGCTCGCGCGGGGTGTCGGCGCCGAGCCAGCCGACGCTGCAACCGGTCATCGCATACAGGCGCGCCATGGCCTGCATGTCGCGCTGCGCCAGCGCTTCGGTGGCGGTGATCACGTGGCAGGGCGTGCCGCTCCAGGCATGCAGGATGGCGCAGCAGGCCACCGCCAGGGTCTTGCCGCCTCCGGCCGCCAAATCGACCGCGTAACCCTGGTGCATCGCCAGCGCCGCGAACAACTGGGCATCCAGCGGCGCGGTGCCGAGGTAGCGCGCCGCCGCCACGGCGATGAGGCCGAGGGCGGCCGCCCGCCGCGCCGGCGCGTCCTGGCCGCCCAGGTGCGTCGAGCGGGTCAGCGCGGCGCGGCAGGCCGCGCCCTGGGCCAGCAGCGCGCGGTCGTCGAGCCCGGTCCAGCGTGCGATCGCCGCGCGCACCTCGGGCAGCTGCGCCTCGAAGGCGGCGGCGCCGGCGCGGCCGGGCTGGGCGAACACCGTGCGCGCATCGCGCCAGGCGCGCAGGATCGCGCTGCCGCGCAGGATCGCGCTGCCGCGCGGCTGGCGCCGGTCCGCCGTCGAACGCGTCGGGGCCGGGGCCGGGTTCGATGGCATCTCAGACCGCATAGCGCCTCTGGAACAGTTGCATCAATGCCTTGCGCGCCTGCCAGAACAGCGGCTCGCCGGGCAGCGGGATGCGCAGCACGCCGGACAGGCCGTGCAGCGGATGCAGCCCGTCCGGGGTGCGCCGGTCGACCGCCGCGTGCAGTTCGTAGAACGGTTCGGTGGTGACCTGGCCGCTCTGGTCCGTCGGGCGCACCGCGATCTCGCCGCCGCCCATGATGCCGAGCGCGCTCGAGGACAAGCGCTCGCGCTGGAACGGAATCAGGGTCAGGCGCCGGATCGGTACCGGCACGTCGGCCTGGCCGTTCAGGCGCAGCTGGGCGCCGTCGAAGCGGTGCTTGAACAGGTCGTCCGCCTGCTCCTGCGGCACCACCGCCACGAAGCGGAAACCGCCGCGGTTGACGACTTCACCGAGCGCCTGGCCGCGGCCGATCCATGAACCGTCGCGCTCGTTCAGGCCGGGCGCCACCCATTCGCCGTCGTGCGGCGCGCGGATCGTCAATTGTTCGCGCAGTCGCCCGAGTTCGCGCAACTGGCGCGCCAGCACCGCCTGGCGCTGTTCCAACGGGGCGACGTCGGCCGGCAGCCGGAACACCGACTGGCGCAGCAGCATGTCGACCTCGCGCTGCTGCTGGCGCGCCTGTTCGATCTCGTAGTCCAGGTCCGGGTTGGCCAGCACCGCCAGCACGTTGCCGCGCTTGACCATGTCGCCGTTGCGGGCGTACAGCTTCTGCAGCACGCCTTCGGCCACCGGATGGATGATGGTCGACTGGTCGGCCTGCAGGATGCCCGAGGCGCGGATCGAATACGGGAAAGGCACCACGCCGCCGACGAGGATCACGGCTGCCAGCACCAGCGCCACCGCGGTCACCGCGCGCGGGCGGTTGCGCTGCACCTTCGGGCTGCGCAGGTGGGCAAGCAGCTTGCGCGCCGGCATCACGATCATCGTCACCAGGGTGATCACGCCCATCACCACGCCGACGACGAACCACTGGTCGAGCACTACCAGCACGATGCCGACCGTGACCGGCAGGCGGTACAAAAAGGCCAGCAGGCCGTAGCCGGTCAGCCACCACCATTCGCGCCGGTCGAGCGCCGGCGATTCGGCCTGCGCGCTGCCGAGCAGGTAGCGGTCGCCGAAGTACAGCCATTGCTGCTGCGCCTTCTGGTACAGGTTAGGGATGTCGACCAGGTCGGCGAAGATGTAGTAGGCGTCGAAGCGCATCAGCGGATTGCCGTTGAAGGCCAGCGCCGACACCGAGCCCACCACCATCATGTTGAAGGCCAGGCTGTTGACCAGGCCCGGGCTGGTCTTGGCCCACAGCATGGCGGCCAGCGCAGCCACGAACAGTTCGCACATCATGCCGGCCGCGCCCACCAGCGCACGCTGGTAGCGGTTCTTGAAAGACCAGGTCGAGCCCATGTCGACGTAGGGCAGCGGCGTCAGGATCAGGAACATGATGCCGAACGCGTGCACCCTGCCCCCGTAGCGCTTGCAGACAAAGGCGTGCGCCGTCTCGTGCAGCAGCTTCAGGACCGTCAGGCTGAGGAACAGCCACGGCAGGTTCGAGACCGAGAACAGGCCCTGGCCGTGGTCGAACAGCGCATCCCAGTTGGACACCGCGGTGCCGGCGCCGGCCAGCACCACCGCCAGCCACAGCAGCGCGGCGATGGGGCTGGTCAGCATGCGGATCAGCGGGCGCACGCGGTCCAGCCAGCGGTCCGGGTCCCACAGGTAGACGCGCACGTACAGGAAGGACATCAGCTTGCCCTGGAATTCCTTCTTCTTCTGCTGGCGCGAGCGGGTGTAGACGCTGAGCGAGTCCGGCGCGTCGGCCGTGTACAGCAGGTTCGACATGTGCAACTGCGACAGCACGCGCACGATCTCGTCCTGGCCGGGCGCCTGTTCCGGATGCTGCGCGATGAAGTCGCGCCACACCTCTTCCACGGTGCGCTCCGGCGTCAGGGCCGAGATGAAGCGCCAGGCTTGCGGCGTGATGCGGAAGAACCGGTGCGAATAGGTGTCCTGCACCACGTACCAGGTCTTGCCCCGGAAGACGTGCTCGTTCACGCGCGCGCTGGACAGCAGGGACACCCGCGTATTGGCGATGCGGAACCAGGAATCGCTGAAGACTGCGTTGCTCATGTCGCGTATCTCATCTCTCGTTGCGCATGCCGATTACCATCCCAGCCACCAGAGTTTCATGCGCAGGTTGTCGGTGAAGCGGTGCGTCCAGATCCACAGGATGTTCTGGCGGCCGGCGTCGATGCGCGCCATGCCGCTCATGCCGGGACGCCACCAGGCTTCAGGCGCCTGGCCCAGCTTCGCCTTGATCAGGAAATGGTTGCCTTCCTGGCCCTTGACCTGGGCCATCGGGATGATGGTCGCGAGCTTGAACGGGATCTCCAGGTCGGGCCGCGCCACCAGGCGCAGCACGCCCTCGGCGCCCGGCTGGACGTAGCGGATCTCGCGCTCGGGCACCATCATCTCGACGTACAGGCCGTCGATGCGCGCCACCTTGAACAGCCGGTCGCCCTTCTTGACCGGCGCGTTCATCAGTTCCTTGCGCTCGCCCTCGACCACCACGCCGTCGAACGGCGCCACCGTGCGCGCCTGTTCCAGGTAGTGCAGCACGCGCGCCAGGCGGGCTTCGGCCTGGGCCAGGCGCGCCCGGGCGATTTCCATCTCGGCCAGGTTGCCGGCGGCGCGCGCCTTGTCGGATTCGGCGGCCAGGCGCTGGGATTCGGCGCGCACGTCCGATTCCTGCTGGCGCAGCTCGCGCGTGTCGAGCGTGGCCAGCGGCGCGCCCTGCTTTACCAGGTCGCCGGCGCTGGCCATGACGGTCTCCACGCGCGAGTCGAACTGGGCGCTGATGATGCGCGAACTGTCGGTGGTGAGCTGGGAACTGGCCTCGACGTGGTAGTCCCAGCTGCCAAGCAGCGCGCCCAGCAGCACGATGCCGGCCAGCGCCGCGGCCACCCGGCCCCAGGCAAAATCCGGTCCCATGAAGCGTTCGCCGGCACCGCGCAATGAGCGCGCCAGGCGCCAGCCGGCGCCGCGCTCCTGCTCGCGTACCGCCTGCAGCCACGGCTGCACGAAGCCCAGCATCAGCTGCAGCGGCGCGATGCCGCCACGGTCGGGTTCGCGCGCGGCGAAGCCGAGGTAGAGGATGGCGCGCACGCGGCCGTCGGCATCCGCCACCGGCAGCACGCATTGCGCGCCGTAGCCGGTGCCGGCGCGCAGCCGCGCGGCGGCGTACGCCGGGCTGTCGGCGTCGGCGTCATCCGCGCCGCCCGAATGGGCAGGCACAGCGTCATCCGCAGTCCCGGCATCGGCCACGTACCAGTCCGGCCGCGGCTGGCCCAGGCAGGCCGTGAACAGTTGCTCGAGCAGGCGCACGTTTTCGGTGTTGTGTTCGAAGCGGTCCAGGTGGCTGACCGCCGCCACCTTGACGGCGCCGGCGTCGATCCAGCCGAGGGCCGCCTGGGCCGCCCTGAAGTGGGCGGCGACGCCGTTCACCAGCGTCATCGCCGCCGCCGCGAAGCGCGGCTGGCCCATCACCTGGGCCGCCAGTTCGAGCAGGGCGACCAGCTCGCCGTCGGCGGGCGCGGGCGTGGCCAAGGGCGCGGCCGCGGCGCCGGACGGATCGGCGGCCGGCGCCGCGATGGCCGGCAGGCCAGCCGTCGGCACGCCGCTGGCCGACAGTGCGACCACAGGCGCGGCGGGCGCACCGGCTGTTGCCGGCGCCTGCACCGGGTCGTTGGCCGCTGCGGCTGCGGTTGCGGCCGCCGGCGCCGCCTCGGCCGGCGCCGCAAAGTCCGACGCCAGCAGAGCGCGCATCACCAGTTCGTTGAGGTTGGCGCGCTCGCGCTCCGGCACGTCCATCAGCACCACGGCTTCGCCGGCGCCGCTGGTGCGCACCACGGCCAGGATGCGCTGCTGGCGCGCGCCGTCCAGCACCGGGCAGAACGCGAAGCCGTTATGGCGGGCGCGCTCGTTCAGCTCGTCGACGTGCTGGTGCCAGGCGGCGGCCAGCCAGCCGTCCGGGCAGTGGCTGCCCAGCACGGTCCAGCCCCGGGTCTCGTCGCGGCCGGCCACCAGCACGGCGGCAGCGCGGCACAACAGGCGGATCAGGAGGCTGTATTCGTTCCAGTAGGCGGCCGTGTGGCCGCGCTGGCGGCGGTGCTGGGCCAGCGTGCGGATCAGCGCGCCGGCGTCCAGGCGCGCCGGCCCGTTGCCGCCGGGGCCTGGGCCAGGCGCGGGCCCGGCGGCGGGAGTGGAATCGGAGTGGTTGGCGTCACGCATGGCGTCGGTCCTCGGCTATCGGCATGGATTCATGGAGGTGCGCTTATTGCGCGGCTACGCTCTGGCCCGGGCGCAGGTCGATGCTGCCCTTGGCGCCGGGGCGCACGGCCTGCCTGGCGTTGGCGAAGGCGATGCGCATCTCGACCAGGCCGCTGGCCGGATCGGCCACGGCGGACACGAAGGAAATGCGGCCGTCGATGGTATTCGCGCTGCCGCCGGTTTCCAGGCGCACCGGCAGGCGCATGCCGGCGCGCAGGCCGTGCGCGTGCTTCAGCGGCACATTCACTTTCAGGTAGCACGAGTTCGGGTCGACCAGCTCCATCATCACGTCGCCCGGCTTGGCCCATTCGCCCACCTTCGGCAGTACGCGCGTGATCACGCCGGACACTGGCGCGCTCAGGCGGCGCATGGTCACTTCCTGCTTCGCGCTCTGGTATTCGAGCACTTCGCGGCTTTCCTGGGCCACCAGCTGGTCGATGCGGGCGCGCGCCGCCGAGTACTCGACTTCGAGGCGCGACAGTTCGTCGCGGCTGACCGAGCCGGTCTGTTCGTAGACGCGCTTCGAATCCTCGTACAGGGTCTTGAGCACGCGGGCGCGGTCGCGCGTCGCCGCCAGCTCGGCCTTGTCTTCCATGACCACCTTGCGGCGGTTCATTTCCAGCTGCTGCATGCGGTCGTCGAGCACCAGCAGCAACTGGTTGGCCTTGACCACCTGCCCCGGCCTGACGTTCACCTGGGCGACGATGCCGCTCTGCCCGACCGACAGCGCCAGTTCCTTGTCCGGATACACCAGGCCGATGAATTCGTCGGCGAGCGCAGCCGGCGCCGCCAGCGCGGCGCCGAGCGCCAGCGCCAGGCCGGCCACGGTGTGGAATACGTTCTTCTTCATATCAATCCTTTACGGTGACGCCATAGGTGGCGAGCAGGCTGCCGTCGGCCTGCAGCAGCGCGTCGTTGGCCTGGCCCAGGCGCGCCACGCTCTCCACGCGGCGCTGGCGGCTTTCGTTGAGGTCGGCCTCGCGCTGCAGCAACTGGCTCATCAGGCCCATGCCCGATTCGAAGCGCACCTTCTCGATGCGCAGCAGTTCGGCGCGCAAGCCGATGTCCTGGTCCATGCGCTTGAGTTCTTCCTGCGCCGCCACCAGCTGTTCGGCGTGGGTCACGATGTCGTTGGCAAGCGCCTGCTCGATCGATTCGATCTCGAGCTGGGCCTGGGTCAGGCGCTCGGACTGGGCCAGGTACTGCGAACGCGCCTTGCGGTTGGCCAGCAGCGGGATCTCGAAATTCAGGCCGACGAACCATTCCGGGTAGCGGCTGGACTCGATCACCGAGCGCGCCGTGGAACTGGTCTCGGCCAGGCCGTTGTTGGTGCGGCTGAGCACCAGGTCGATGGCGGGCTTGCGCGCGTCGGCGGCGAAATCCAGGCGCAGCCTGGCCTGGTCGGCGCGCAGGCGCGCGATCTGGAATGCCGGCCACACCGGCAAGGCGCGCGCATAGCGTTCGCGCACCGGCACCAGGATCGGCTTGATGTCGACGTTGTCGGGATTGACGATCAGGCGCAGGTCCTGGTCGGCCAGGGCCGACACCCTGAGCATGGTCGCCAGCCGGGTCTGGGCTTCGCGCACACCCTGCTCGGCGCGCAGCAGTTCGACTTCGCGCACCAGCATCGCCGCATTGATCTCGATGACGGCGCTTGCCGGCGCCTTGCCGGCCCGGATCCGGCTTTCGATATCGGCCAGCAGGCGCTTGGCGTTGTCCAGCGCCACCTGGCGGATGCGATGGATCTCCAGCGAGCGGTACAGCTGCCAGTACAGGGTCAGTGCGTCGCTCGCGGTCTTGATCAGCTGCTGCTTGTACTGCAGCGCGCTGATCTTGCGTTCGGCCTCGGCCACCTTCTTGTCGGTCTCGACGATCGAGCGTCCGGCGCCGCGCATCAGCGGCTGCTTCACGGTCAGCACCATCGCCCCTTCGAACTCGTGGTAGTCGGGGTTGTTGTTGGAAATGATGTTGTTCCACTTGTTGCGCAGCCGGTACGACAGGCTGACTTCGCCGCCGGTCGGCAGGCGCTCGCGCACGCCGATCTCGCCGCTGCCGATGCGCTCGTCCAGCACCGGGATGCTGCTGGTGGCGAAGCTCGACAGGCGCTCCTCGACGCCGCGCTGGCGCTCGCGTTCCTCATAGCGCGCGCTCGAGAAGAACACCGGCTCGTACAGCGCGGCCTCGGCCTCGCTCAGGTGCCGGGCGACTTCGACCTGGCGGCGGCCGTACTCGATCTCGGCGCTGCGCTCGACGACCAGCTGCACCAGCAGGCGCGGATGCAGGGTCACCTGGCCTGACAGCGCCAGCCGGGTGTTGGGCATCGGCGCGGCCGGCACCATGCTGCGCGCGGCGGCCGCCGGCGGCGGCGCGTCGGCTCGGGCCGGGGCGCAGGCGGCCGCGATCAGGGCGGCGGCCAGCACCGGGCGCAGGGTCGGCAGGCGATGAGTAAATCGTGGGGACATGGTATGGACGGGAGGGACAAGGAAAAAGCGGCGGCCTGGGCCGCCGCTGTGGTTTCCTTCAATCGACGATTCAGGCCTTGGCGCTGTCGTCTTTCAGGCTGACCAGGCGCTCGACCTGGGCCAGCGAGGTCAGGTGCGCGTACACGGCCGGCAGGTAGCGCTTGTTGCGCAGTTCCAGGAACAGCTCGTCGGACAGGTTGTTCAGGCGCTCTTCGTTGATGACGTAGCAGCCCGAGATGTTCTTGAACTTGTCGCTCTGGCGCACACGCATGTTCAGCGGCACGAACAGGTTGTGGGCCGACAGGAACTTGCAGAAGTCCTGGGTCACGATGTCCATCTGCTGCAGTTCGGACAGGTAGCGCTTGACGTTCTCGATGACTTCGGTCGGTTCGCCGTTCTCGTTGAACAGGGCGGCGCCTTCGGTCTCGCTCACCAGTTCGCTGGCTTCGTCGATGCACACCAGGTAGCGGTCGCCTTCGGTCTGCGACAGCGCGAACGGGTAACGGCGGATGATCGCCGGGATGTACGATGCCTGCCATTTGCCGCCCGCGTCGACGAACAGGTTTTCGCCGGCGTCCAGGCCCAGCAGCACGACCGGACGGAACTGGTCCTTTTCCTTGTCTTCGATGAACACCAGCGGATAGATGGCCGAGGCGCGCACGAATTCATGGGTGGTCACGTAGGCGATGTGGAAATTCGAGGCGAAACCGAAGCCGGTGACTTCCTTGATTTTCTTGTTGCCGTGGCGTTGCGGATTGATCGGTACGACTTGCTTGAACATGATATGTATTCTCTCCAAAAAAGCACGGCTTCCCCACGGGCGCCAATGTGCTGGTCACTACCTGGTGTTGATCGATTATTTGCCCGCGCGTACCAGGCGGACGCGCTTGATCGAGGATTTGAGCGACGGCAGAACGTCGCCGGTACTGAAATTGACTGCCCATGCCATCGCCGCGTCACGCGCATACGGCGACGAGGTCCAGAAGCTCTGCGCCGGCGTGGCCGGGAACACGGTGGCGTTGATGGCCGGGTCGGTGCACTGGTGTTCCACCAGCGATGCCAGTTCGGCGCGGTTCGGCAGGCGCCAGTCGGCGTAGCCGCCGTCGCGGGCGGTGTTGGCCGCCTGCACGCGCGCCAGGGCGCCCTGCCACGACAGGCTTGCGCCGCTGCCGCCGGCGCAGGCGGCGCCGCTCTGGCCTTCGCTGCACAGTTTCCACATCAGGCCGGTCGCCTGGTCGGTGACGGTATCGGCCGCCACCGTGTAGCGGTTGTTCGGGGCGTCGGCGGCGATGCCGGCCACGCAGGCGGCGCCGGCCAGGCCGGGCATCGCGAAGGCGGCGGCGCAAGCCAGCCCCGCCCAGGTACGTCGGTTGAATGTCATGTCAGCTCCACGCTGCTAAAGTGTTGCACGGCGCCGGTTCGCCCGGCGCGTGGTTCGGGTTCGGTCAGCGGCCGCGCACCAGGCGCACGCTGGCCGCGGTGCTCTTGCCCGCATAGCCCATGGTGCCGGTGGCGAAGTCGACCACCCAGGCGCCGCTCGGATCGAGCTGCGACGCTTTCGGCGACGCGGTCCAGTACAGCGCTTCGCGCTGGTTGGCGATGGCCTTGTCGACGGCGGGGCCGCTGGCGGCGCCGTTGTCGATCAGGGTCGACAGTTCGGCCGCGGTCGGCAGGCGCCAGTCGGTAAAGCCGCACACGCGCGCCGCGTTGACGGCGGCCGCGTAGGTTTGGGTGTCGCAGGCGGTCGAGCCGGTGCAGACGCCGCCGTTGGCAAGGCCGGTGCTGCCGCCGTTGCCGGCAGCGTCGCCGTTGAACCAGGTGTAGGTATTGCTTGCCGCGCGCAGGCCGGCAGCGGCGGTCTTGCCTTCCCAGACCAGGCCGGTCACGTTGTCCTGGATGCAGTCGCCGTTCGACAGCGGGGTCAGGGCGAAGGCCGTGGTGCGGCTGGCGCCGGCGCCAATGACGCTGGCGGTGGCGTCGCGGCCGGACTCGGCGTCCTGGCCCGGGAACGCGCTTTGCGGGCACCCCTGGCCGTTGGCGGCGTCGGTGGCGCAGGCGGTGATGCCGGTGTCGTTCAGTACCCTGGAACTCGCCAGCGCCGTGTTGGCCGCGCCGCGGATGGTGCCGCTGGCGGCGCCGGTCAGGGTGCTGTCCTTCCACTGCAGGGTCAGGGTCTTGTCGCCGGCGGCGGCGCCCGGGCAGGTCATCACGTCGATCTGGCGCGGCGCGCTGCTCGAGGCGATGGTGAAGGTGCCGGCGACCGCGTCGGCCGATTGCGTGGCCGTCAGGGTCGACGCCGCCGGCACGTAATAGTCGGCGCCGTTGGCGCACGAGGTGCCCGGCTTCACGCCGGCCGCGCTGAGGGTGTACGAGATGGTAACCGGGTAGGTCGACTTGTCGACCAGCGCGAAGCGGAAGGCCAGCAGCGACTCGCCGCTGGCGCCCTGGATGGTGCGCGTATCGGCGACGCCGGCCACCGACGGCGGCACCGGCGGCACCACGACTGGCGCCGGGGCCTTGCCGCCGCCACCACCGCCACCGCACGACGCCAGCAATGCGAGACTGCCCGCAGCCGCGGCGCGGAGCACCAGCTTATGTGTAAAATTCGACAACTCCGCCTTTGCCAGGCGTGTATTGTTGCTAACTTCTTTTAACTTGGACATTTTGGATCCCGGTGACTGGGGCGACACGAGCCGCAAGTCTCTCCGGAATCTTACTTACTGTCAAGAAACTGTTGTAATGTGGGGTTATCCTGCAACAAAGCATTAAATTTTACCTCCTGGTAATGATTGACGCCAGGGCGCGGCCGTGTTTTACATGCTGGCCGCGCCCTGGCGCCCCATCCAGGGTCAGATCACGAGCGCCTCCAACCAGTAGTCGAATTCGGCTTCCGTGGAAGCCGGCTGGCCGCTCGAGAACACTTGCTGGCCGGCGCTGCCCAGGGCGTACGACTGCCCCAGCAACTGGGCCATGCCGAGCGAGCCCGCCGACAGCAATCCGACCCGGGCCGTGGCGCCATCCGCCACCGCGCCATCGTCGAGGTAGCGGCTGGCGCTGCTGCCGGCTGTCCAGCCGGCGGTGCCGCCCGCCAGCCAGCCGTTGTCGGCCAGCAGGGAAGCCATCGGTTCCACCCGCGCGCCGCCGCCCACACCATAGGCCAGCGTGGTATTGGCCGGCGCCGCCGGATCCCGGGTCACGCGTTCGACGCTGCCCAGCGCCACCGCCTGCTCGTACATCTTGCCGCCATCGAGCAGGTAGAAGTGGTTGCGGCCATCCGGATCGGTGTCCTGCACCACGATGCCGGTCCGGGCATCGACGTGCACCACCGGGGCGTCGACCACCATTGCACTGCCCTGTCCCGCGAGCGGACCGTAGCCGTGCAGGCTGGCCTGCCTGGCCACGATGTTGGCAGTGCCAGCCCCCAGCCCATTGCCGCTCATCAGGCCACCGCTGTCGACCATCACCAGGTCGGCCCGCAGCTGGCCGATGCGCACGTCGCCATGCGCCGCCACGTCGATGCGGCCATCGGCCACCACCTGGGTGCCGACCGCCATCGTCACGCCGCCGTTGCCGCCGGCGATGGTGACCGCGCCGCCGGCCTGGACGTCGTCGCCCAGCAGCACGCCGTTGCGGCCATCGAGCACCAGCGCGGCGGCGGTCTTCAGCACGCCGCTGCCGGCCAGCACCTCGACCTGGCCGCCGTGCACCGTGACCGGCGCCGCCGTGATGGCGGACAAATCGATCGCGCCCAGCGTGACCTTGCCGGTGGATGCCGCATCGCCGAACACCAGTTCGCCGGCCGAGGCCAGCTTCGCCAGGGTGGCGGCGTCGATGTTCAGGGTACCGGCGTCGAGGCTGCCGGTGCCGATCTGGATGCCGCGCGCCGGATCCGCGGTCTTGACCACCACGGTATCGGCGCCGCTGATGGCGCCATGCAGCGCCAGCGTGTCGGCTTCCAGCACCAGGGGGCCGGCCTGGCCAGTGACCACGATGTCGCCGATGATGACCTGGCTGGCGCCGTCGATGGTGAGCGTGCCGCCGTTCAGCGTCAGCACACCGTCGAAGCGCACCACGCCGGACGCGTGGATCACCAGGTCGCCGTCCAGCGTCACCGCCTGCTGGAAGGTGACATTGGCGGCGTCGCGAATCGTCAGGCTGTCGAGTGCTTTCACGCTGCCGATGGCGCCCTGCACGGTCACGCTGTCGCCGCCCGCCGCCAGGGTCAGGTCGTTGATGCTGCCGGTGGCGCCGTCGATGTTCTGGCTGAACACCAGGTCGCCGCCGCTTGCCGCGCCATTGCCGGTGCTGAGGACGACGCCGCCCGCGATCTCGACCGCGCCGTTGGCATGCAGTCCTTCGGCGGACAGGGCACCCTCGATGTGGATCACGCTGCCGTTGCCGCCGGCATGCAGCGCCAGCTCGTCATGGAACACCAGCGGAGAACCCGGGGTGCCGGCCACGATGATGTCCTGGCCCGGCACATCGGCGCCGACCACGATCTGGCTGTAGCCCTCGCCGATGGCGGCAATCGATGCCGCCGACAGGCGCGAAGCGCCCGCCGGGACCGCGGCGCCGCCCAGCTGGATCGCCGTGGCGCCGGCGCTGGCCTGGACCGTGAGCACGCCGCCCTGCCCTTGCTGCGGTGCCAGCGTGAGTTCGCCCAGGCCCTGGATGCGCAGCGCGCCGCCGTTCGCCAGCGCGGTGGCGCCTTCCATCATGGTGACCACGCCGGCACCGGATTGCGCCGCGATGGCGCCGCCGGCGGTCGCCAGGTCGCCGTCCGCGCCGAGGGTGATGGTCGAGCGTGCCGTCAAGCCGATCGCGCCGCTGCCGGTTGCGGCGATCGCCCGGTTGACCAGGATGACGCCGTCGTGCGCGGTGAGCGCCACGTTGCCGGCGCCGCCGGCTTCGACCCGGTTGTTGACGACCAGGTTGCCCGCGGTGCTGGCCAGGTTGAGGCCGCCCTGCGCCGCAGTCAGGTCCGATTGCGCCAGCGTCGCCTGGGTGGCGTTGCCGGCGGCATCGATGCGGTTGACGCGGACCGAGACCGTGTCCACGGCAAGGCCGTTCGATTCGGTGATGGTGACGCCGGCGCCGGCCTGCGCGCTCAGGGTCAGCACCGTGGTCTCGATCGCATTCCCGGTGGCGCCGATCGCGCCTTTGGCCTGCAGGCGCAGGCCGGAACCGGTGATGTCGACTTCGCCGTCGCCGGCGGCGTCGCCATCGACGATGTTGCCGCCGGCGCTGACGCTGGTGTGTGCGCTGCCGCTGGCGAGGGTTTCGATGACGACGTTGCCGCCGGCCGCCAGCGCCAGGTTGCCGTTGGTGGTGCGCGTGGCGACGCCGTCGGCCATGACGATGTCGGCGCCGGCGTCCAGCGTCAGCGTGCGCCCGTTGCCGAGCGCCTGCACGTCGGCGTTCTGGCGCAGGTCGCGCCCGGCTTGCAGCGCCATGTGGCCGGCGGAGCTCTTCACCGCCGCATTGACGACCAGGTCGGCGCCGGCGCCGGCCTGGAGCAGCAGATTGCCGGCGGCGCTGACGCCGCTGCCGTTGGCGCTGCCTTCGTTGATCGTGAGCGCGCCGGCGGCCTGCAGCACCAGCTGGCCGTTCGACACCAGGTCGGACAGTGCCGCGTCGGTCACCGTGGTGGTGGCGCCATCGCTGGTGACACGCGCCACCGCGATGGCCTCGACCTGGTCGACGCTCACTGCGCCGGTGGCGCTCAGGTACATGCCGGTCCCGGTGCTGGCGGCGGCGATGCGCGCCGCCGCCGTGTCCAGGTGCGCGGCGCCGCTGCCGATGCCGCCGCTGCTCTGGCTGCCGCTGGCCTGCATGCGCAGGCTGGCAGCGCCGACGTTCACGCCGTCCACGCCGGCATCGACGATGGCCGAGCCGAGCAGGCTGACGCCGGCGCTGCTGTCGATGCGGCCGATGGCCAGCAGGTCTTCGGCCGCGTAGCGCACGTTGCCGCCGGCGCCAGTGCGGGCGCCGGCCGCCATCAGGATGTCGTCGTAGGCCATCAGGTCGACACCGCCGGAGGTGGCGATGGCCGCGTTCTGGCGGATGCTGCCGCCGATGACCGACACCTGGCCGGCGCCGCCGTCGATGGCGGCGTCCAGCGTCAGCGTGCCATTCGAGACCTGCAGCAGCAAATTGCCGGCGCCGGGCGCGCTGACGGCCTGGGTCACGCCCAGGTCGCCGGCGGCGCTGACCAGCACCAGGTTGCCGCCGGCACCGACCGCCAGCCCGGACTGGACGATGGCCGCCGCGCTGCCGGCTGCGCCGTCGATGCCGACCGTAACGCCCGCCAGCGCCAGCGAACCGACCACCAGGCCGTCGCTTTCGCGCAGGTAGGCGCCGCCGGCGCCGGCGCTGGCCGCCAGCAGGCCCACCGTGGTTTCCAGGTGGTTGCCGGCCGCGCCGATCGCGCCGGCGGCGCGCAGTTGCAGGCCGCCGGCGGTCACGTTGACGTCATTGTCGCCGGCCGCGGCCGCGTCGCTGATGCTGGTGCCCGCGGCCAGGCGCACGTTGCCGCTGGCGCCGGCGTTGATCTTGCCGACCACGATGTCGGCGCCCGCTTCCAGGGTCACGTTGCCGTTGCTGGCCACCGTGTTCGCGCCCGCATCCATGACGATGCGGCCGCCCGCGTTCACGGCCACGCCGGCGCCGCCGGCCAGGGCGCGCACGTCGCCGGATTGCAGCAGGTCGCCGCCGGCCACCAGGCTGGTCTGGCCGGCAGTGTTGGTCACTGCGCCGCCGAGCACCAGCTTGCCCTGCGCACCGGCCTGCAGCAGCAGGTTGGCGCCGGCCGTGACGGCGCCGGACGCCAGCGTCGTCAGGTTGCCGGCCGCGGTGCGCAGCACCAGGTTGCGCCCGGCGGCCAGGTTGGCCTGGGCGGCATCGGTGACGGTCGACCCGGCGGACGTGCCGTCGAGCCGCACCCGGTTCACCAGCAGGGCCGCGGTCTGGCCGACCACCAAGTCCGACAGATCGAGCAAGTGCAGGTCGCCCGCGCCGGCATCGGCCGAGACCAGCGCCGCTTCGGTATCGAGGCGATTGCCGCTGGTGGCGATGCCGTTCTTCGCCTGCAGGCGCAGTTCGCGTGCATAGATGTCGGTCGCGGGGGCGGCATCGGCCGTGACCGTGACGGCGCCGCCGGCATTGACGCTGACCGCACCCCAGCCGGCCTGGCCGGCGATGGCGTTCGCGCGGCGGTCGGCGGCGGTGCGGGCGTCGAGCAGCGCCACGCCGACGTCGCCGCCGGCGCGGTAGCGGATGTTGCCGCCGTCGCTTTGCGCCACGGCGCCGTCGGCCATGGCGATGCCGCCGGCGCCGGCTTCCACGTCGATGCTGCCGCCGGCGGTCTTGACCGCGCCGGCCGCCGCTTGCGTGAGCGCGCCGCCAGCCAGCAGCGTGACGTTGCCGCTGCCGCCATCGACCAGTGCATTCACGGCCAGCGCCGCCTTCGATTCGATGCGCACGTTGCCGCCCCCCGGCGCGGTCACCGCCGCGTCCACGGTCAGGTTGCCGCCCGCGACCAGCACGGCGTCGGCATGCACGCCTACCGCCAGGCCGCTCAAGACCGCGCCATCGAGGCTGGCGGCGCTCGGGGTGCCGTTGGCGCCGACGCGGTTGACCGTCACCGGCGCCACGCTGCCCAGCACCAGGCCGTCGAGTTCGTTCAGGTAGGCGGCGCCGCCGGACGCGCGCGCCGCCAGGGTAGCCGTGGCCGTTTCCAGCGCCGCAGCGCCGCTGCCGATGGCGGCGCCGTCCAGGCGCACCGCGCTGGCCGCCAGGTTCACCACGCGGGTGCCGGCATCATCGATCTGGGCGTCCAGGATCGCGCCGCCGGCCGTGATGGCGATGCGCGCCGATCCGGCCGAGATCACGCCGATGGCGGCGTCGCCCGCGCTCTGCAGGCGCACGTTGCCGTTGTTGGTCGCCAGTTGCGCCGCCGCTTCGAAGCGGATGGCGCCGCCGGCGGCCAAGTCGAGGGTCTGGGCGCCGGCCAGCGTGCGCACGCTGGGGGCGCCGCCGTCGGCCAGGTCGTCGAGCACGATGTCGTCGGCCGACAGCAGGCTGATGCTGCCCGAGCTGCTGCTGACGTTGGCGCGCACGGCGATGTCGGCGCCGGTGGCTTCAAGCGCTTCGCCGGTTTGCAGCCGCACGTTGCCGGCGCCGCCGGTGGTGCGCACGGCGCCGTCGACGCTGATGCCGCCGTCGACGGTGGTGATCGACAGCGCGCCGGTGCTGCCGCCCAGGTCGATCGCATACGCGCCCGCACCGGCCAGCGACAAACCGGTCAGTTCGCGCAGATACAGGCCGCCGCTGACGGTGTTCACGGCCGACAGCGCACGCACGCGCGACTGCAGGACGCTGGATGCCGTGCCCAGGCCGGTGGTGGCGCTCAGGGCCACCGCGGCGCTGTCGCCGTCCAGGTTGAGCAGGCCGGCGGCGCGGTTGCTCGTGATCGCACCGTTCTTCGCGGTGATGGCGATGGCGCCGTCGGCTTCCACGCGGCCCAGCGCCACCGAACTGCCGGCGCTGAGGCGCACCTCGCCGCTGTCGATTGCCGGGTGGGTCGAGGACACGCTGCTGGCGGCGCCCATGCCGATGGCGCCAGCCGCGTTCAGTGCCACCAGGCCGCCCGCATGCGATGCCACGTTCGCCGCCAGCGCGATGTCGGCGCCGGAATTCAGGGTGATGGCGCCGGCAACGCTGTCGACGTTCTGGTTGACCGCCAGCTGCTTGCCGCTGCCGGCGGCGCTCAGGGTGACGGCGCCGCCGCCGTCGGCATGGACCGCCCCGGCCACGGTCAGGGCGCCGGCCGTGGTCGAGATGTCGATGCCCCCCAGGGCGCCGCTGTTCAGTTGCTGCGCCAGGATCACCTGCAGATCGCCGCCGTTGGCGGTTTCCTTCAGCACGATGTTGCCGCTGCCGGTGTTTTCCAGGCTGACACTGGCCAGCTCGGTGGCGCCCAGGTCGATGCCGGCGCCGGCATGCACGTTCAGGCGTGCGGCGCGCAGTACTTCATTGCTGACGCCGTCGGCGGTGGCGTTCACCTGGCTCACCGTGCCGCTTGCGGAATACAGGGTGATGTCCTGCAGCACGCCGTTGTCGATCGCTTCGACCTGGTTGGCGATGGTGATGGCGCCGAGCGCGTCGAGGGTGATCTTGCCGTTCACCTGCAGCGTGTAGTCGGGCGTGCTGTAGTCTTCCACGGTGATGCTGCCGCCGTAGACTTCGAGCGCGTCGCGCAGGGTCGGCTGGGACAGCATGTTGATGGCGCCGATGCGCACCGCGCCGGTGCCGGCGGCGGCATGGCCGCCCGCGGCGTGGCCGATCACGATCCTGCTGAAGCCGTCGGCGAAGGTCAGGATCTCGCTGTTGTCGATGTTCAGGGTGTTGGCGGTGACGCTGTTGACCGGCGTGCCGAGTTCGATCGCCAGGCCGACGGTGGTCGGGCGCAGGCGCAGTTCGCCGTTGCCGATCACGGACTCGTTGCCGCCCTTGAAGCTGATCTCGTCGCCCTCGACCAGGATGTTGCCGGCGCCGCCGCTGAGGACGATGCCTTTCTCGAAGATGACGTTGGTGGCGTGCAGGATCGACAGATTGCCGCCTTCCTGCACGTACACGGTGTCGCGGAAGGTGACGGTGCCCGAGGAATCGACGCGGAAGTCGCCGTTGACGGTCACCTGCTTTTCGAAGGTGACGCTGTCCGGCAAATCGAGCACGCCGTTCACCATGACCCCGGTCACGCTCAGGCTTTCCAGCGCGTCGGCGCCGCCCACCGTGCCCTTGATGCTGATGTTGCCGGGCGCGCGCAGCGTCAGGCGGTCGGGGTTCTCGTCGCCGTCGCCATCCACCGTGTGCGCGCTGTTGGCGCCGAGCTGGATGTTGCCGCTGCCGTCGCTGCCGGCGGTCAGGGTCACCGTGCCGACGATCTTGACCGAGTCGTAGTCGAGGATGTCGTCGGCCGTGGTGGCGTCGGCGCTGTAGGTGGTGGTGTGGCCGGAGCCGTAGATCACCAGCGACCCGCCGTTGTTCAGTTCGAGCGCGCTGTTGATGAAGATTTCGCCGCCCTGCTGCGGATTGGCCAGCACCAGCGTATTGTTCAGCACCAGCGGCGCCGCCGCGCCGGCCTGGCCGATCGCGATCACGTGCGAGCCGGCGGCACTGCCGACCACCACCGTGCCGCCCACGCCGCCGGCGGCATGGATGTCGGCGGCCGAGATGCTCAGCGCGCCGGCATCCCCGACCGCGCCGATCACGATGGCCTGGGTCGGATCGAGCGGCGCAATCTGCACGCCGCTGTCCATGAAACCGGGCGCCTGCGGGGCCGCGTGGTCGACCGCCAGCGCCAGAGACGGCGCGCCCGCCGCCTGCGCTACCGGCACGTCCGCCATCGGCACGTCCGCGAGCGCCGCCGATGCGTCCGGCGGCGCGTCGGCGATCGCCGCCGGCAGGCCGTCGAACTGGCCCGCCACGTAGGCCGGCGCCGCCGGGTCGGTGTCGTCGCCGTCGGGCAGGATGACCATGTGCACCGCGCCCAGCACCGGGTCGGCCGACAGCAGCACACGCGGCTCGAGCGCCTCCATGCGGAAGGCATCATTGCGTCTCGTGACGAGTTTATTCCTGAACAACCGTTTCATGGCTCCTGCCCCACACCTGTATATATGTTCGTGCCGCGCGGCACAGCCGCCGGGCCTTGTTGGCGCATGCCGCAGGCCGGCGCCGATGTAAATCTTGGAAGTATCCCAGAAGCAACTAACATTGTTAAGTCAAATTGTCATTGCTGTTGTTCCCACGCCCCGGCACCCGGCACATGGCATGGCGCCATGTGCCGGGCGGGGTTGGCCGGGTTACACCACCAGGTCTTCCAGCCAGTAGTCGAAGTTGACTTCCATCGAGGCCGGCTGGCCGGTCGACAAGGCTTGCTGACCGGCGCTGCCCAGGGCGAACGACTGGCCGAACAGGCGCGTCAGGCCCAGCGAGCTGGACGACAACATGCCGAGTTCCGCCGCGCCGCTGTCCGCCGCCAGGTCGCCGTCGAGGTAGCGGCTGGCGCTGCTGCCCGCGGTCCAGCCCGAGGCGAAGCCGGTGTCGAGCAGCAGCGAGGCCATCGGCGCCACGCGCGCGCCACCGCCGAAGCCGTAGGCGATCGTCGTGTTGCCCGGCGCCGCCGGATCCTGGGTCACGCGCTCGACGCTGCCCAAAGCGACTGCCTGCTCATACATCTTGCCGCCCTCGAGCAGGTAGAAGTGGTTGCGGCCGTCCGGATCGGTATCCTGCACCACGATGCCGGCCTTGGCATCCACGTGCACCACCGGCGCGTCGATCACCAGCGCCTTGCCCTGGCCCGCCAGCGGACCGTAGCCGTGCAGGCTGACCTGCTTGGCCACGATGTTGGCGACGCCATCTGCCAGCGCGTTGCCGCTCATGACGCCGCCGCTGTCGACCATCACCAGGTCGGCGCGCAGCTGGCCGATGCGCACGTCGCCATGCGCCGCCACGTCGATGCGGCCATCGGCCACCACCTGGGTGCCGGCCGCCATCGCCACCGCGCCGTTGGCGCTGGCGATGGTGACCGCGCCGCCGGCCTGGACGTCGTCGCCCAGCAGCACGCCGTTGCGGCCATCGAGCACCAGCGATGCGCCGGTTTTCAGCACGCCGCTGCCGGCCAGCACCTCGACCTGGCCGCCGTGCACCGTGACCGGCGCCGCCGTGATGGCGGACAGGTCGATGGCGCCCAGCGTGACCTTGCCGGTGGAGGCCGCATCGCCGAACACCAGCTCCTGCGCCGAGGCCAGCTTGGCCAGGGTGGCCAGGTCGATGTTCAGCGCATCGGCCAGGGCCACGTCGGTGCCGATGGCGATGGCGCGCGCCGGGTCCGCGGTCTTGACCACCACGGTGCCGGCGCCGCTGATGCTGCCGTGCAGCGCCAGCGTATCGGCTTCCAGCACCAGCGGACCGGTTTGACCCGTGACCACGACGTCGCCGATGATGACCTGGCTGGCGCCGTCGATGGTGAGCGTGCCGCCGTTCAGCGTCAGCACACCGTCGAAGCGCACCACGCCGGACGCGTGGATCACCAGGTCGCCGTCCAGCGTCACCGCCTGCTTGAAGGTGACGTTGGCGGCGTCGCGAATCGTCAGGCTGTCGAGCGCTTTCACGCTGCCGATGGCGCCCTGCACGGTCACGCTGTCGCCGCCCGCCGCCAGGGCCAGGTCGTTGATGCTGCCGGTGGCGCCGTCGATGTTCTGGCCGAACACCAGGTCGCCGCCGCTTGCCGCGCCGTTACCGGTGGACAGCAGCACGCCGCCCGCGATCTCGACCGCGCCGTTGGCGTGCAGGCCGTCGGCGCCGAGGCTGCCCTCGATATGGATCACGCTGCCGTTGCCGGCTGCGTTCAGCACCAGCTCGTCGTGGAACACCACCGGGGCGCCCGGGGCGCCGGCCACGATGATGTCCTGGCCCGCAGCGGCGCCAATCACGATTTCGCTGAAGCCGTCGCCGATGTGGGCGATCGACGCATCCGACAGGAAGGCGCTGCCGTCCGGTGCGCCCATGCCGCCGAGCTGTATGCCTGGCAGGCCGTGGCCCGGTTCGATCACCAGCGCGCCGCCCTGGCCCTGCAGCAGGGCCGCGATGTCGATACTGTCGCCGCCCAGCCAGGTGTCCTGGCCCGGCGCCATGGTGCTTGCCGCTTCCAGCGCGATGGCGCCGCTGGCCGTGGCCAGGCGCACTTCGCCGCCGGCCGACACGCCGGCCAGGGCAGCGTCCTTGACGGCGATGGTGCTGCCGTCGTCGCTCACCCGCGCCACGCTGACCGCCACGCCGGCCGCGGCGACCCGCAGCCCGTCCAGTTCACGCAGGCTGATACTGCCCGCGCCGCCGTGCGCACCGAGGGTATCGACCGCGATCTCGAGCGCATTGCCCGCCGCGCCGATGCCGTTGCCGGCCGCCAGGCGCAGGGCGCCGGCGCTGACGTTGACCGTCTGCGCCGCACCCGCCGCCTGGGCGTCGAGGATGCTGCCGCCGGCGGCCACGCTGACCGAACCGCTGCCGGCGTCGAGCAGGCCGAGGGTGACGTCGCTGGTGCCTGCCACGCGGATCGCCGCGCCGCGGGTGACGGCGCCCTCCATCATCATCACCGAGGCGGCGCCGATGTCGACGCTGCCGCCGGCGCTGATGGCGCCGCGCTGCTCGACCGCGCCGCCGGCGCGCAGGCTGGCGTTGCCGCCGCTCGCCACCGCGCCGTCCAGCACCAGGTTGCCGCTGTCGCTGGCCAGCAGCACGTTGCCGCCCCGGCTGTCGACGCGGCCGGCAACGGTCAGGTTGCCGCTGTCCGCAACCAGCACCACGGCGCCGTTTGCCGCGCTGGCGCCACGCAGCGCCAGGTCGCCGTGCGCAGTGACGAACACGCCGCCGCCGCCGCTTGCCGACAGCGACGCCACGCGCACCTCGAGGTGGCCGGCGCCGCTGCCGATCGCCTTGGCGGCGCTCAGCTGGGCGCTGTCGGCGCTCAGGTTGTTGCCCGCCGTCGCGCCGACAATGCTGCCGCCGGCGTTGATGCGCACGTCGCGCGCCGCCATCGATGCGATGGCGACGTCGGCGTCTGCATCCAGCACGATCGCGCCGCCGGCGCTGGCCGTCCCGAAGGCCACGTCGCCGTGGGCCGCCAGGAACAGGTCGCCGCCGACCGTGGCCGCGACCTGCGCCGCCTCGATCGCCAGCGCATTGCCGGCGCTGCCGACCGTGCCGCCGACGGCGATCTGCAGCGCCGCCGCCTTGACGCCGACGCCAGCCAGCGCCTGCTGGTCGAGGTCGGCGCTGGCCTGCAGCATGACCTTGCCGGCGCTGACCGTGCTGCGCACCGACAACGAACCGCCGGCCGCCTGCAGCAGCAGGTCGCCGCTGGCCGTGACGTTGCCGCCCACGACCAGGTTGCCGCCCGCCGCGCTCAGGGCTGCATTGCCGCCCGACGCCAGGGCGTCGATGGTGACGGCGCTGGCGTCCTGCAGGTAGACGCCGCCCGCGCCGGCGCTGGCCGCGAGGTGCGCCGCTTCGGTGCGCAGGCTTGCGCCGGCGCTTCCGACCGCACCGTTGGCGCCGAACTGCGCGCCGCCGGCGAAGACCTGGGCGTCCTGCGCGCCGGCCGCCGCCGCGACCGAACCGCCGGCGACGACGCTCACGTTGCCCCAGCCGGACTGGCCGTCCAGGCTGGATGCGGCGCGTGCCGCGGCGCTGCGGGCGTCCAGCAGGCCGAGGGTGATGTTGCCCGCCGCGCTGTAACTGATTGCGCCGCCGTTGGTGAGCGCCGCCGCGCCACCCGCCATCGCAATCGCGCCCTGGGTGGACACGACCTCGATGACGCCGGCCGCGGTGGCGAGCTTGCCAGCCGCGCCCTGGGTGACGTTGCCCTGGACCTGCAGCGCGATGTTGCCGCTGCCGCCATCGACCAGGCTGTTGACCGCCAGCGTCGATGCCGCCAGCTTGACGCCGCCGGTGGTGGCGATGGCGCCGTCCAGCGCCAGGCTGCCGCCCGTGCGCAGGTCGATGCTGGCCGCCGTGACCGCGCCCAGCGCCAGGCCATCCTTTTCCTGGATGAACAGGCCGGCGCCGACCTGGGCCGCCAGCGTGGCGACCTGGGTCTCGATCATGCGGCCGACACCGCCCGCCGCGCCGCCCGCCTGCAGCACCAGGCTGCCGGCGGTGACGTTGACGACGGCGTTGACGCCGTCATCCTGCTGCGCGTCCGTGATGGCCGCGCCGGCCTTGATGCCGACCTGGGCGCCGCCCGCATTCACGCTGCCCAGCGCAATCGTGCCGCCGGCGTCGAGCGTGACGTTGCCGTTCCTGGTCGACAGTACGGCGCCGCCGGCGAAGGCGATGTCGCCGCCGGCCTGCAGGCCGATGCTCTGGCCCGCAGCGGACGCCTGCACGCGCGGTCCCGCCGCGGTGCCGTTGTCGAGCACGATGCCGCCCGCCGCCGCCAAGCCGATGCTGCCCAGGGTGGAGGTGATGTCGTTGCCGATCGTGAGACCGGCGCTGCTGCGCAGGGTCACGTTGCCGCCGGCGCCGGTGGTGCGCACCGCGTCTTCGAGCGTCAAGGCCCCGTCCAGGGTCGTCACGCTTACCGCCGCGTTGGCGCCGCCGGATTCGAGCGCGAACGCGCCGCTGCCGGCCAGGCGCAGGCCGGTGGCTTCCCGCACGGCGATGCCGCCGCCGGCGCTGTTGCTGGCCGCAAGCGCCGCCACGCGGGTCTGCAGCGCGCCATTGACGCCGATGCCGGTGGTGGCCGCCAGCTCGACCGCCGCGGTGTCGCCATCGATGTTGTAGCCGTCGCCGCCCAGGGCGTCGCTGATCGCGCCGCCTTTGGCGGTCAGGCGCACCGCGCCGTCCGCTTCGATGCGCGACAGGGCGATGCCTGCGCCGGCATTGAACACGACCGCACCGGTATCGCCGGCGTTCTGCGACCAGGCGCGCACGCCGTCCGCCATCACGATGGCCTGGCCGGCCGAGACCGAGACCAGGGTCGCGCTGGCGACGTCGGCGCCGAGGCGCACGTCGCCGGCCTTGGCCGACAGGGTCACCACGCCGTCGCCGGAAGCGATGCTGCCGCCGGCGGAGGTGGCGATCGCGCCGCCGGCCGCCAGCACCAGGCTGCCGCCATGGGTGGCCAGCGCGGCGCCGACGCTGATGTCGGCGCTCGCGCTCAAGGCCACTTCGCCGCCGCCGGCAGCAAGGATGCCGCCGCCGAGCGTCACCGCCAGGCCGCCCGCGCGGGCGGTGACGGCGATCGCGCCGCCGCCGCCGGCATTGGCCTGCACCATCGAACCGATGGCGAGGTCGCCGCCGGCCGCGGTCTCGGTGATCACGATGTCGCCACGGGCACCGAGGTTCTCGGCCGAGACCGAGGCCAGCTCGGTGTAGCCCAGCGAGATCCCGCTCATCGCGTGCGCCGACAGGTGCTGGGCGCGGATCACTTCGGCGCTGTTGCCGTCGATCGCGCTCTGGGCCTGGGTCACCGCGCCCTGGGCCGAATACAGCGCGACGTCGTACAGCACGCCGTCGCCGGCCGCCTCGAGCTGGTTCGACACGATGATGTCGTTCACCGCGTCCAGCTTGATGTTGCCGCCCACCTTGAAGGTGAACAGCGGCGTCGTGTAATCCTCGACCGCGATGCTGCTGCCATAGACCTCGACGTTGTCGCGCAGGGTCGGCTGGCCGGCGGTCTGGATCGAACCGATGCGCACCGCGCCGGCCTGGCTGGTGGCATGGCCGTTGTCGGCGTGGCCGAACACGATCTTCGCGAAACCGTCGGCGAAGGACTGGATCTCGCTGTTGTCGATGTTCAGGGTGGACGCCGTCACCGAATTCGGCGGCGTGCCGATTTCCATCGCCAGGCCGATCGTGGTCGGACGCAGCGTCATGACGCCGGTGCCGCGCACCGAGTCGTTGCCGCCCTTGAAGCTGATCTCGTCGGCTTCCACCAGCAGGTCGCCGCCGCCTTCCAGCACGACGCCCTTCTCGAACACCACGTTCATGGCGCCGAAGATCGACAGATCGCCGCCGTTCAGCAGCACCACCGCTTCCTTGAAGGTCACGGTGCCGCTGGCGCGGATCACGAAGTCGCCGTTGATCGTGACTTCGCCCTCGAAGGTGACGTTGTCGGCATCGTTCATGGTGCCGTCCACGTTCACGCCGCCCACCGTCAGGCCTTCCAGCGCGTCCGTCGCGCCGACGGTGCCGCTGACCACGATGTTGCCCGGCGCCAGGAGCGTCAGGTAGTCGGGCGCGGTGTCGCCGTCGCCGTCCAGGCTGTGGGCCACGCTGCCGCCCACCTGCAGCTGGCCGCTGCCGTCGCTGCCGGCCGTGATCGAGACGCTGCCGGTCACCTTCACCGAATCCTCGATGAAGATGTTGTCGGTGGCGCTGATGTCGTCGGCCTGGTGCGTGGTGTGGCCGGAGCCCTGCACCTGGAGCGAACCGCGCACGGTGAGGTCGGTGTTGACCCACACCTCGCCGCCCAGCGCCGGGGTGCGCAGCACCAGGTTGTCGCGGAACACGACGCCTTCCAGCGTGCCGCGCTCGCCGATGTAGATGTGGTAGCTGCCCACGTCGCTGCCGATCACGATCTGCTCGAAGCCGTCCTGCAGGTAGCCGATCTCGGTGGTATCGAGCTGCATCGCCTTGGACAGATCGATACTGCTGCCGCCCGCGGCGGCATTGCCGATCAGGATGGTGCCGCTCATGCCCAGCGGCGCCACGTTCAGCACCGCGCCGGCGCTGCGCACGGTGTCGTTGATGGTGACGTCGCTGGCACGGATGGTCACGTCCTGGCCGCCGGCGTCGACCGCGTTGGCGATCGTCTGGCGTCCATCCAGGCTCGAGACCTGGGTGGTGCCGCCCTTGGTGCCGGTGCTGGCGGCGTCGCGCGCCACTTCCACGGCGCCGGTGGTGACGATGGTCACGTCCATGCGCTCGCTGCTCGAGGCGGTCAGGCGCACGGCGTCGACCAGGATCGCCAGCGGGCTGTAGGTGAAGCCGGCCACGCGCTCGCCGATGGCATCGCGCGCCGCGATCCGGACGTCGCCACCGGTCGACTGCACGAAGGCGCCGCCGGCCTGGCGCAGCACGGTGCCGTTGGCCAGGTGCGAGGCTTCCTGCCAGGCCGGCACGCCGGCCACGCGCACTTCGCCGGTGAGTTCGTCCACGCTGAACAGGCCCTGTTCCATGACCCAGTTCATCTCGGATTGGAACGCGCCGCCGCCGTTCACGGCCAGCCAGTTGGCCACCCGCGGGTCGGCGCCGTCCGTGGCCACGGTGTGGGCGTTCAGCAGCGAGCCCTTCGGCACCTTGATGGTGACGTTGCCGCTGCCATCCACCCGCACGCCGGCGCCGAGCACGATGTCGCCGTCCTCGGCGGTCAGCGCGATGCTGCCGCCCGTGGTACGCACGTCCGCGCCCACCGTCAGCGCGCCGCCAACGCCGCCGGCGTACAGCGTCACGTCGCCGCTGGTGGCCGACAGGCCGGCGCCGGTCACGGCGATGGCGCCGTTCACGGTGGCCACCGACACGCTGCCGGCCGCCGATTGCGCCAGGCGTTCCAGCACCAGGCCGTCGGTTTCTTCGATCGCGACCGCGCCGCTGCCGCTGTTGACGATGTCCAGCTTCGCCACCTGCGTCTCGATCGCATCCAGCGCCGTGCCCACGCCGCCGGTCGAGACCAGCACCAGGCGGGCATCGGCGGCAACGATGTCGGTGTCGCCTTCGCCGCCGTCGACGATGCCGCCGCCGCGGATCACCAGGTCGGCGCTGCCGGTGGTGCGCAGTTTCCCGACCGTGACCAGGCCGTCGGCGTCCAGGGCGATACGGCCCGAGCCGGCATCGACCACGGTGCCGTCGGTCATGTGCAGGGCGCCGCTGCCGGCGTCCAGCAGGACGTTGCCCGAGTTCGAGCGGATGTCGCCCAGGTCGGACATCGCCAGGCCGGCGGCGGCGTCGATGGTGACGCCGCCATTGGCGGTGACGATGGCCGCGTTGAGGGCGATCGAGCCGGCCGTGGTGGCCAGCAGGACCGCGTTGGCGCCCACGGCCGTGATGGCGCCGTTGACCACCAGCGCGCCGCCGGCGGTCACGCTGACCGCGGCGTCGTCCAGGCTGTCGATCAGGTCGATCGTGATGTCGTCCTTCTCGACGATGCTGATCGCCCCCCTGGCCTGCACGCGCAGCACGTCGGCTTCGATCGTGCGGCCGGCGCCGCCGGCGCTGACCGAGCCTTCCAGCGCGCTCAGGACCAGGTTGTTCGACGAAGCCAGTTCACCCAGGTGGATGCTGCCGTGCTTCGAGGTGATCTGCACGTCGCCGGCGGCATGGCTGCCGGCAAAGCCGATCTCGCCGATCTCGATGTCGCCGTCGGCCACCAGCGTGACGCTGCCGCCGCGCATGGTGATGCTGCTGATGTTCAGCGCGCCGGTCTGGAACACGGTGAGGTTGCCCTCGCCGCTCATGACCACGCGCAGGGTGCCGACTTCCGAGGTGATCGTCAGGTCGTCGCCGGCCTTGATGTCGAGCGCGGCCGCGGTGACCTTGCCGCCTAGGGTCAGGCCGTTGCCGGCTTCCAGGATGACGGTACCGCCCAGCACGGCGTCGTTGCCGACGTCGAGCGCGGACACCACCACCAGGTCGTCGCCCGCCACCAGCTTGATCAGTTCGTTCTGGTTGGCGTGGGTCGGCAGGTTCACCACGGTCAGGCTTTCGGTGACGTGCATGCCGAAGCTGCCCGGGGTGCGGTCCGGGATGATCAGGACGAAGTCGCCCTCGATCGGCAGCGGATTGCTCGGGCTGCCGATCGAACCGTCGGCGACCTGGCCGCCGGCCGCGAACGCGGTATTGGCGGCGCGCGCCACCAGTTCCAGCGCATTGCCGGACACGGTGGCGTCGGCGCTGCGGTCGTCATCGGCGTTGATCAGGTCGCGCAGCGCGTCCAGCACCTGCGACAGGTCGGCGCCGGCCGCGGTATGGGTATAGCGTTCGCCGCCGACCGTGACGGTGTACACCATGCCGGCCTTGGCGCCGGCCGGGTCGTAGCTCAGCCTGGTCGACTGGGTGGCGTCGGCGCCAGCGTTGGCGACGTGCTGCGTAAGCGCCGCATCGGCGACCGCCGTGGCGCTTTGCACGGTCACGGTCACGCCGTTCACGGTGAACGCGGTGTTGACCTGATCCGCAGTCAGGGTCAGCTTGTGCGCCGTGGCGTCGATGCCGACCGTGATGGCTTCGCCATCCTGGATCTGCTGCTGCAGCTTGCCCAGCACGGCGGTCCAGTCGGCCGCCACGTTGGCGCCGTCGATCGTGGCCGTGTAGGCATGGCCGTTGACGGTGACGGTATACGTATACCCGAGCGCCAGCTTGTCGTTGAACGCGACCGAGCTGACCTGGGTCTGATCGAAGCCGGCCAACGTGGACGGATTGACACCGTCATCCAGCACGGCGCTGGCCTTGCCCAGCAGGACGCCGTTGACCGTGAACGCCGCATTGTCCTGCAGCGCGGTGAGGGTCAGGGTACGGCTGGCGGCGTCGACGGCGGCGGCAACGCTGCCCTTCAGCGGGCTGCCGTCGGCTTCGATCGCCGCTTCCAGCGCGCCCAGCACGCCGCTCCAGGTACGCAGGACCGGCGCCGCCGTCACGTCGACCTTGTCGACGGCAAACGCCTGGTCATTGGCCTTGCCGGTCAGCGTCAGCGTCCGGGCAGTGGCGTCGATGGTTGCCGTGATGGCTTCCTTGGCGTCGATCTGCGACTTCAGGCCGTCCAGTACCGCGGTCCAGGTGGCCGCGACCTTGCTGCCGTCGGCCCGGATGCTGTAGGTGTTGCCGTTCAACTTGACCGAATAGATCATGTCCTGCCGCGGATCGGCGGCGTCCGCGAACGTCACCACGCTGACCTGGCCGGCATCGGCGCCGGCGGCGGTCGGGGTGGCGACCGTGGCGGCATTGGCCACCGGTGCGATCTCGTTGGTCGAGACCGTGAACGCGTGGCCGTTGACGACCACGGTCACGTCGGTGCTCAGCGCCAGCGCGAGGTTGCCGAACACGATGTCGCTGACCTGCTTGACGCCGCTGGCGGCGGCGGTGGTGGCGACGCTGCCGTCCTGTTCGATGGCAGCGGCCGCGGTGGCGCCGGCCGCATCGATCGAGAACGCGGTGTTGATCGCGTCCGCGGTCAGGATCAGCTTGCCGCCCGCCGGGTCGACCGCGACCGTGACCGGCTCGCCGGCTTCGATGCGCGTCTTCAGCTGGCCCAGCACGTCGGTCCAGGTGGCGTCGGCGCCGGCGCGCGCGGTGTAGGCGTGGCCGTTCACCATGACGGTGTAGAGCGTGTCCGCCGCCGGCGCGCTGCCGGCGAAGGCCAGGTCGGTGACCTGGGCCGCGCTGCTGCCGGCCGCCGTGTCCGGGCCCTTGCCGGCCCAGCTGACCGCGCCGTCGACCGCGCCATTGAGCAGCGTCTCGACCGCCACCGCGCCCAGCACGAACGGGGTATTGTCCCGCGCCGCCGTCAGGGTCAGCGCGTGCGATACAAGGTCGACGCCGACGTCGAGCGCCGCGCCGCTTTCCAGCTTGGACGCGAGCGCGGCCAGCACCGAGGCCAGCGAATCGCCGTCAACCGCGACGCCGTCCACCTGTTCGCCGTGCTGGACGCTGTAGACGACGCCGTTCACGGTGACGCTGAAGCGGTAGCCGGCGCCGTGGATGTCGTCGAACACGACCTTGTCCACCTGCTTGGCCAGGGTGCCGGCCGGCACGATGACCTGGCCGACGATGTTGACGATGGCGCCGCCGGTGGCAAAGGCGCCGGCCTGGGTCACCGTGGTGGCCCCGCTCGCGAAGCCGTCGCTGCCGGCGGTGAAGCGCACTTCGAGTTCGTCGCCGACGCCGTGCTTCGAGGCGTCCGTCATCTGCACCGGCGCGCCGCTGGTATTGCCGTTGACCGTGACCTTGTAGCCGAACAGGTCAGCCGAGGTCTGGTCGAGCGCGTAGCCGATGACCTGGCCGGTGTCCTTGTCGCGCACCGGCGCCGCCCATTCGCGGATGGTGCCCTTGGCGTCGACCGTGACCGAGCCCGAGGTCTTCTGGGCGCCGGCCTCGACCGCCGCTTCGACGTAGTCGACGTACATGTCGCCCGCCGACTTGATCACGATGTCGCTGCCGTCGGCGATGTTGCGCACGTCGCGTACGTACAGATCGCCGCCGGCGAAGACGGTGATGGCGCCGTCGCGCGCGCTGATGGCGTCGATGGTCAGGCCGGTCGCTTCGTTGACCTTGATGTCGCCATTGAAGGTCGACTGCGCCGACAGGCGGTTGACCAGCGTGTTGAGCTGGATGCCGTTGCGGGCGATGACGTCGAGGCGGTCGGCGATGAAGACCGAGGCGCCGTCGGTGCTGATCTCCTTCGCGTTCAGGACCAGGTGGACGCTGGCCGCGTCCGCGGCCACGATACCGCCCAGCACCGTGAGGGTGCCGCCCACGCTCAGCGAGACGTTGCGCGCAGAATCGTAGCCGTTCAGGCCGCCGACGAAGCCGGTCAGCGTCAGGCCGCTTTCCAGGGCGACGTCGATGTCGCGCAGCGCGCGCAGTTCGAACTTCGCGGCCGGCAGGGCCTTGGTGTTGATGTGGATGAAGCCGGTCTCGGTCTCCACCGCGGCTTCGCTGATGACGTCGTCCATGTCGCCGTCGCCATTGAAGTCGATGCGGGCATCCTTTTCCGACAGCACGTCGTCGCGGTCGCCGTCGTTGTTGAAGTCGAACGAACGGACGATCGCATGCGTGCCGAGCGCCTTGATCACCAGCGTGTCGATCATGCCGTCGGCGTCGCGCGACCCGTCGAAACGGCTGCCCTTGACGTTGATCGAGCCCTGGATGCTGATGTTCTCGCCCGCGACCAGTTCCAGGCGGCGGTTGGCCGACAGGGTGCCGTCGAACGACAGGCTCTCGCCGGTCTCGAGGATCACGGTGTCGGCCTCAATCTCGTTCGGCAGCAGCTTGGTCGCGCCGGCGCCTTCGCCGAACAGGAAGTACTGGCCGGCGCGGTATTCGATGTGCTCGGGCGCGTTGAAGAAACGGTACAGGTGCAGCACCTTGGCGGCGCTGAAGGCCACGCCGCGGGTGTATTCCAGCGAATCGCCGGAGGCCGGGGCGGCCACCACCAGGTTGGCGCCGCTGCTGGTCAGGCCGATCGTGTTGCCGGCAACCTTGCCGCCGGCGCCCACGCGCAGTTCGCTGCCGGCCGTGATCGACACATGGGTGTCGCCCGCGGCGGCGGTGCTGGTGGTCGCGGCCACGATGTCCAGGCCGGTCGCGCTTTCCAGCGCGCCGTCGACGTCGCGCAGCACGATGTCGCCGGTGGTGGTACGCGCATCGAGGCTGTTGACCGCGATTTCCAGGCTGCCGATGCCGCTCGCCGCACGCAGCGTCAGGCGGTCGGCCACCAGGTCGACGGTGTCGTCGGCATGGCTTTGCAGGATTGCGCCGCTGGTCGAGACCAGGGTGATGTCGCCGGACGAGCTGACGCTGGCGTAGTCGATCTTCACGCCATCCTGCCAGATCGCCGGTTTGTCGGCCGCGTTCTCCAGGAAGATACCGGCCACGGCGCGGCGCACCAGGATGTCGCGCGCGGCAGTGACCACGATGTCGTTGGCTTCCTTGTTGGAGCCCAGCACCACGTCGACCAGGTCGACCTGGCCGCCGGCGTCCAGCATGAAGCTGCCATCGGCGACGCTGACCCTGGCGACCGTCAGGTCGCGGCTGCCCTGCTTGACCTCGACGTTGCCGCGGTGGGTGGTGGTCACCGACAGGCTGTTCACCTGGGTGTTCAGCGACAGCGTGCCGGCCACCGTGACCGCCAGTTCGTCGGCGACCAAAGTGTTGCCGCGCTGGTTCACCGCGCCCTGCGCCGCGATCGCGATGTCGCCGCGAGTGCCCGCGCCGACGTCGTACAGGTCGATGGCGGCGCCCGCGCCGACGTCGTAGGTGGTGAGGTTGATGTCGTTGCGGTCGCTCGCGCCCAGGGTATGGACCGAGGTTGCGGTGAGGCCGCCGAACACCTTGACGGTGATGGCGCCGTCGAAGGTGGTCACCGACGCCAGGTCGAGGTCGCCCTGGTTGGTCAGGCTGATGTCGCCGCTGTCGGCCAGCGCCAGCTGGACGCTGGACACTTGCGCGTTCAGCGCGATGCCGCTGTCGGCGTGCGCGACGATGGCGTCGGCCATGATCAGGCCGTTGCCGCCGTGGCTGATGGCGCCGCCGGCCGCGTCGATGCGCACCGTGTCGGTCGCGCTCAGGCTGGCGTTCGTCAGCACGATGTTGCCGCCGTAGATGCCGGCGCTCAGCGTGATGTCGCCGGCATGGGCGTTCAGACGTGCGTCGGCATCGGCGCCGATGCGGCCGTCGCCGGCCGCGCCCGTACCGGCCGTTACCCGGATCGTGTCGGCGTCGATGGTGCCCGACAGCGTGATGTTGCGCTCGGCCGCCAGGTCCACCGAGACCAGGTGCGCACCGCTGGCGGCGGCGATGCTGCCGCCGACGTTCATGTCCTGGGCCGAGCCGAGCCTGACCGTGCTGGCTTCGCCGGTCAGGTTCAGGCTGCCGGAATCGTCCAGCAGCAGGCTGGTGCCCGCGTGCAGTTCGATGGTGGCGCCCGACAGGGTCGAGGCCATGGTCACGCCGTTGCTGGTCTCGCCCTTGATCTGCAGCAGCGCGCCGGCGTCGATGCCCAGGCCCTCGGTGGCGCCCAGCATGGCGCTGATGCGCACCGAACCGCCGGCGTCGATGCTGATGTTCCTGGCGCTGAGCGCCTCGCCGGCGAATTCGCCGTAGCTGCGGGTGGTCGCATCGGTTGCCGACACTTCGGTGCGGATGACGGTCTGCTGCTGGACGATCGGCTGGGTTTCCCAGACCGTCACGTCGCGCATGTTCACCACCATCACGTCCTGCACGCTGGTCTGGTACACCGGACGGTAGTCCGAGATGTCCTTGTCCTTGGTGACCATCTGGAACGACAGCTTGACGCGGGTGTCGCGGATTTCGTGGTAGTCCGAAGCCCAGTTGTAGACGAAGTCGTTGAAGTCTTCGCGCTTGGTGACCGTGATCTCGTCGCGGTAACGCGTCAGCACGTGGTGGTCGTTGCGCTCCCAGAAGCCTTCGTCCGATTCCCAGGCCATGGTCTGCACCTGGTCGTGCTGGCGGTACAGGCTCCAGATGGCGTCGACGATGCCCTGGTTGTGGTCGTGGCGGATATAGCCGCTGCGCGAACCGTTCCAGTTTTCCCAGTCCCAGCGCGTGTAGTCATAGTCGTTGACGTCGTCGTGCAGCGTCTCGGTCCAGGCGGTCCAGTAGTCGTACTGGTAGGCGACCTGGTTGGCGCGCACGGTGTGGGTGCCGCTGCCATACGAGATGGTGCCGTTCTGGTCGTACGGATTGGTCAGCGCGAAGTTCAGGCCGCCGGTGGTCAGGCTCGCGGTATCGTTCCTCAGCGCGTCGAACCAGGTGTTGTAGGCGTTGAGGATATCGGTGCCGCGGCCGTTCTGGAACTCGGCGTTGGTGTCGACGGTCGCCCCGGTGTTCTTCCAGACCCAGTCCGGGATGCGGTCGAGCACCGACTGGCCGCTGCTGCGGCCGCTGATGTCGAACACGCGGTCGCCGCTGCCGGCGTTGTAGCTCACCGTCCACATGCCCTTGCCGTCTTCCCGTGCATCGTGCAGCGTCAGCAACTGCTGGTAGCCGTCCGCGGCCGCGGTCCTGGCGCCGTTGGTGTCGTCGTAGTACACCGACGTTGCCTGCGTATACTTCACGCGCGCGGTGTCGACGTACTGGCCGACCAGTTCACCGGTCGGCTTGGGCACGTCCTGCAGCGTGGCCCAGGTGCCGTCGCTCAGGCCGTTCATGGTGCTGTCGGACAGGTACAGCGGGCCGTTCTTGTCCTGCGATACCGCGCGCAGGATGTCTTCCTGTGCCCCTTTCGGCATCTGGATGTACATGTCGCGCAGATTCTCGACGTCGAGGTGATAGACGACCTGCTCCGCGCCGTCCCATGTCGGCTTCCAGACTTCATCCTTGATATCGCCGTTCTTGGTGATATGCGTTTCCGGGTCGGTGTAGTCGAACTGGAACAGCATCATGTAGCCGGTCGCGTTCAGCACCGCCTGGCGCTGGGCGTCGCTCAGGTTGCCGAAGTCCTTGTACTGCTGGTAGTTCGACTGGTTGACCTTGTCGTAGTCGAGCGTGACCGCCTCGGCCGTGCGGCCCGGCACTTCCGTATTGCCGGCATTGTTCCAGTTGACCTGCGAGTTGTGGTAGTCGATACCCTCGACCAGGTATTCGCGGAACTTGGAACCTTCCGGCGCATTCGGGTTGTAGTAGCCGACCTGGGTCAGCGTGGTGTTCATCGTGTGGTACTCGCTGCCCACCTTGACCTTCTCGGTGCCGACCTGCTCGGTGATGCTGGTCGTGGTCCACGAGATTTCCGGCACCTGCACCTGGCCGACCGCCACCTGCTGGTAGCCGGTGACGACGTCGACGGTGTCGGTGACGGTGTTGTAGACCGGGATCGAGATGTCGCGGGTGCCCGCGACCACGGCGTCGGAAGCGATCGTGACGTCGCCGCCGGCCTTGACCGTGATCGTACCCAGGGCGTCGAGCACGGCCTGGCCGCTGATGCGCACCGTACCGGCCGCCAGTTCGGATTTCTGGATCGCCGCTTCCATGCGTTCGCGGCTCCAGGCCATGTTCACGCCGGAATTCAGCTCGATGTTCTGGTCGGCCTTGACGAAGCCGGCCACTTTCAGTTCGGTGCCGGCGTTGAACAGCACGCGGCCGTTCAGCGCGCCGAGGCCGTCGATGCCGGCCTGCACCACGCCGTTGACTTCGATTTTCGGCGCGGCGAAGTGCACCAGGCGGTCGGCCTTGACGATCGCGTCGTCCAGGTCGGCCGCCAGGTTCTCGCCCGAGACCAGCAGTTTGGTGCGGGCCTGCATGTAGATGTCGGAGTCGGCCCCGGTGGCGTACACGTAGCTGCCGGCCAGGACGTTGATGTTCCCGGCCTGCATGATCACGTGGTCGCGCACGTCCACGTTGCGCAGCACCGTGATGTCGCCGCCGGTCGAGTTCATGGTCAGCGTGCCAACCTTGGCGCGGCCGAAGTCCTGCTGGCCGACCACGCCGCGGATCACGATGTTGTCGGTGGCGACCACGGTGATGGTGCCGCCGGCCGCCGTGTCCAGCGTACCGCCGGACACGTAGTTGTTGGCGGCGTCGAGCACCAGCGTCTCGATCAGCACGCCGATCTTGCTGCCGTCGGCGCCGCCGCTGATGTTCAGGACATCCTGCGCGGTCACCAGGCCATCGATCAGCACCTGCGAACGCGACAGGATGGAGAGGTCGGCGCCGGCATCGTCGGCCGAGACGCGGCCCTTGAGGCGGATATCGCCCTGGGCGACGATCGACAGCGAACCGTCCTTCACGGCCGCTTCGCTCCAGGCGCCGGCGCCGGTGGCGTCGACGCGGATCGCGCTGCCGGCGCTCATCGCCAGGCCCAGGCCGCCCGCGCCTTCGCCCGTCTGCAGCAGCAGGCGGCCGGAAGACAACAGGTTGGCGCCCGTGACGGCGTCGCCGATCGCCATGTCGGCGCCGGTCTTGATGTCGAGCACCGCTTCACGGCCGGTCCAGGCGTAGCCGCGGGTCGCTTCATTGAAGCTGGCGCCGGCCACGATGGTGCCGGCCGTGTCCATGCGGCCGGCACGGATCGTGATGGCCGCATTGTCGGCGCCCGCGAACAACTGGGCGTCGCGGCCCACGCTGAACTGGCCGCCGGCCGTGATGCCCAGCGCCGTGCTGGCGGCCAGCACCGCGCCGCCGCTGTTGGCGCCGACGCTGCCGAGGGCGATGGCGTCGCCCGCGTTCATGGTCAAACGCTGGCCCGCGCCCTGCAGCATCAGGTTGGTATCGTAAATGGCGATGTCGTCGCCGGCCGTGATCGCGAGCGAACCGGCCAGCTGCAGGTCGCCGTGCAGCAGCACGTCGCCGCTGGCGTTGATCGTGATCTCGTTGTCGTAGGTGGCCGGGGTCGCCGCGGTGCTGCGCACCACGCCGGCCAGGTCCACGTCCTTGCCCGACAGGACCAGCATGCCGCCGGTCTCGAGCCAGCCCGAGTCCTTCGTGACCAGCAGCGTGCCCTGCTCCGACCCCACCTGCAGCAGCGCCAGCTGCGGGCTGTCCTTGCCGATGGTGTTGTCGATGACGACGTCGTTGACGCCGCTGATGACGATGCTGCCGCGCGCTTCCAGCGAATTGAAGTGGGCGGTGCCGTAGGTCTTGACGCTGACTTCGCCGGCGACGACGTTGGTGCCGGCGCTGATGACGATGTTGCGCGTGGCGGAGATGTCGCCGCGCAGCTCGATCGAGTCGCTGGCGTGGATGGTGATGTCGGCGTAGCGGCCGCGTGCGATCAGGTCGCCCTCGAGCACGGTGTGGCCGCCCGGGTTCAGGACCATGCCGCCGTCCAGCGTTTCGAGCACGCCGGTGGCGCTCAGGATGACGTCCTGGTTGCCGCTGGCGAGCGTGCCGGCGTACATGTTGATGGCGCTGTGGCCGCGCACCCAGCCGGCGATCGTGATCTGGCCGCCCGGTGCGTCGGCACGGCCGATGTTGACCACCGAGCCGGCGGCGCCGGCGTCCAGCGCCGCCATGCGCGCCGATTGCGCGGCGCCGCCGGCCAGCTGGGTCAGGCCGAGCGCGTCGGCACGGCCGCCGGCAACCTGCTCCAGGGTGAAATTGTAGTTACTGGTGAACAGCAGGCGGCCATCCTTCAGGCGCACCTGCAGGTGGTCGGCGCCGCTCACGGCCTGGGTGCTGCCGACGGCCGGGCTGCCGGTCAGCGAGGTCACGACCACGAAGCTGGCCGCTTCGATCGCCGTCTGCAGGTCGGCGCTGAGCGAACCCAGGCCGGCGTTGTCCAGCGTGGCGCCGCGCGCCAGCGTGACGATGCCGGACACCACGTGGGTGCCCAGGTCCAGGGTCACGCGCAGCGCCACGTCGGCGCCGAGGTCGCCCTGGGCGAACTCGGCGAAGCCGTCGGCCACGATTTCCTGCTGCCACGCCGGGGCGAGCACCGACAGGTCGCCCGAGGACGACAGGGTCAGCGTGCTGTTCTCTTGCGTGGTGGCCAGGCGGACGTTGCCGCCGATGACAATGCCCTGGTCGGCCCACGGGTTGTCGGCGCTCGGCGTACCTTTGCCGACACCGCCGCGCACGTCGATGGCCTTGCCCGCCACCAGTTCGCGGCCGAGCTGGATCTGCTGGTCGGCCTGGATGGTGATGGACGAGTCGCCGGTCGGCTGGGTGATGGTGCTGCCCAGGTAGCTGCCGCGCGCATCGTAGTGGTCGATGGCTTCGGCGCCGGCCGCGATCAGGCCGTTCAGCACGGCGTCCTGCGCCGAGCCGATGACGATGCGGCCGTCGGCGTTGGAGGTGACCAGGCGTGCGCCGCCCGGCATCCTGACACCGACGCCGTCGCTGTTGGCGCCGCCGCGCACTTCGATCAGATCGTTGGCGCGCACGGTGGCGCCGATCTCGGCGAAGGCGCCGGAAGCGGTCTGCTCCATGCCGCCCAGGTACATCTGGCCGGCCGCCGCCAGGCGCACCGCCGAATCCTCGAGCGACCACTCGATGCTATCGGCGCGCAGGGTGCCGCCGGACAGCACGGTGCCCGAGATGGTGACGTTGCCGGCCGCGTTCACGCTGACCAGGCCGCCCGAACCGTCCGACGTGATGCCGGCCGCGGTGAGGCCCGCCGCCGAGCCGATGACGACCGAATAGCCGTTGTCGTCGGCGCCCACGGTGCCGGTGGTGACCAGGCTGACCGATTTCGAGGCCGACAGCACGGTGTCGACCAGGATCTGCTGGCCCGCGCTGACCGCGACGCGCGAATCGGCGCCGGCCCAGTGCACGCCATCGGATGCGATGCTGCCGCCCGCGACCACGCGGCCATGCAGTTCCACGTCCTGGCCGCCGGCCAGGGTGATGCTGCTGCCGGCCGCGGCCGTGTTCAGCGTGGAAGTCGCGTGGACGTACAGGCTGGTGCCGGCGGCGTTGGCGCCGCCGGTGTTGGTGCCGTCGAGCCTGACACCGCCCATCAGGGTGATGTTGCCGGCGGCGACATTCGCTTCGCCTTCCCAGTAAGTCCAGCGGTCCGACTGGATCACCAGGTCGGAACCGGCGCCCATCAGGTTGATGTTGCCGCGCACGATCGCATCGTCCGCGCCCTGGATCACGAAGTCGGCATCGTCCTGCAGCGTGGTGACGGTGCCAGTCAGCAGGAAGCCGAAGCCGCGCTGGCCCAGCAGCGGATTGGCCTGTTCCACGCGCAGGGTGTCGATAACGCCGTCGTTCTCGTTATCCACGGCCACCAGCACGTAGCGCTGCTCGCCGTCGCCCACGATCCAGCGGTTGCCGGCCACGCCGGCGCCCGCACCCAGGCCGGCGTTGCTGTAGTCGATGCCTTCGGTGAAGCTGGTCTTGAGGGTAGCGCCTTCTGCGCCGGCCTTGACGTACACGGTGTCGGTGTAGCGCACGAAGCCGGTCTGGTCGAGCACGCGGAACTGCTGCTCGGCGCTGAGAGCATCGAACGCGGTGCCGGCAAGCGGCACGGCGACGTCGCTCCAGCGGATATCGCTGTTGCGGTAGTCCTGGCCCTGGACGAAGCCGAGCTTGTACTGCTGGCCGGCGGCCGCTTCGGCGTCGTGGTAGACCACGCCGTTCCAGCGCTGGTAGCCGAGCGCCTGCAGCACACGGTCCTGCTGGTCCGCGCTCAGGTCGTCGAAGCCGGCGGCATCGGCCGGCTTGCCGGCGTTGCCCCAGTCGATGGCGCCGTTCTGGTAGTCGACGCCGGCGCCGAGGGTCGGCAGCACCTGCTTGCCGGCCGCCGCGCTCGGGTTGAAGAACACTTGCTGGCGGATTTCGGCGTAGCCGAGCTTGTCCGCCACGATGGCGCGCTGGGCCGCGTCGAGCGACTCGAACGTCGCGTCGGCGCCGGGCGCGCGCACGCCGCCCCAGTCGATGCCGTCGATGTCGAACTGCGCCGCGCCCGGCTGGCCGAAGGCCTGCACGATCCTGGCGCCGTCGGCCGCATTGGCGTTGTACCAGGTGGGGCCTTCGTACACGGTGTAGCCGAGCGAGATGGCGACTGCCTTCTTCTGCTCCGGGCTGAGCGACGCGAAGCCGGCGCCCGCCGCCGGCTGGGCGACGCCGCCCCACTGGATGCTGTCGTTGCTGTAGTCGGTCACCGCGCCCTGGGTGAAGCTGGTCACCAGCTTCTTGCCCGGCGCCGCATTGTAGTTGTAATAGAAGACCTGGCTGCCGCTGGTGTCGATCTCGTAGCCCAGCTGGGCCGCCACCACGCGCTTCTGGGCGTCGCTCAGCTGTTCGAAACCGGCATTCGCCGCCGGCACCCCGGCGTTGCCCCATTCGATGCGCGCGTTGCTGTAGTCCGACGACGGGCCCTGGGCGAACGAGGTCACCAGTTCCTTGCCGCCGGCGGCCCCGGCCTTGTAGAACACCATGCCGTCGTAGGCGGTGTAGCCGGCGCTGGACGTCACCAGCGGGCCTTGCGCCAGGCTGGTGGTGAACTGGCCGGTGGCCGGGTTGTAGTAACCGCCCTTCTCGTAGACGGCATACCCGAGCGACGCGGCGATGCCGGCGCGCGCGCTGTCCGTCAGCGACGCGAACGGGGTGTAGTTCGCCACCGAGGTGACGGCGGCCGTTGCGTCCAGGTCGAGCCCGGCGTCTGCCAGCAGCGTGCGCAGCTCGCCCGACACGGTGCCGGCGTTCAGCGCGGCGACGATGGCGGCGGCGCGCGCGGCGTCGCCGGTCTGGCCGAGGGTCTTGCCGTCGATGGTGTCGAAGTAGCTGGCGAAGCCGTCCTGCGCGCTGCCCGAGCGCAGGGTCATGGCGCCGGCCGCGGTCAGCGAGCCGGACAGCTTCAGTTCGCCCTGGGTGGCGATCGCCAGCGTCGCGTCGGCGCCGCTGACCTGCGCCTGGCCGTCCACGTAGCGGGCGCCGGAGCGCACCACGGTGCTGGCGTTGAGGTGGATATACTTGTCGGCGCTCAGGCTGACCGCCGCGCGGTTGCCCTCGGCGACGACGGTGCCGCCGCTGAGCAGGGTCAGGCCGCTGCCGGCGCTGACCGTCAGCGACGCATCGTCGCCGTTGGCGTACAGGCCGCCGGCGCTGTAGACCGAACCGGAAGTCGCGATGGTCACGCGGCCGCCGGCGTTCAGGTTCTGGACCGTGCTGCTCATGTCCAGCGTCACACTGTTGGCGCCGTCGGCGTAGCCGACCATGGCGCCCTTGCCGGTGCTGCCCTGGACGTCGATCGAGACCAGGTCGCCAGCCAGCAGCCAGCCGCTCGCCAGCAGTTGCTCGGACAGCTTGATCACGATCTGGCTGGCGCTGACGCCGGAATTGGCCGCGCCCAGCGGGTCGGCGATGTTCTTGCGCTGCACTTCCATCAGGCGCGCATCGAATTCGATGCGGCCGTTGGCGCGCACGTCGCCCATCACGTCGATGCGCTCGGCAATGAACACCGCGCTGTCGTTCAGCTGGGACGAGAAGAAGGTGCCGGCGATGGTCTTGTCGGCGACGTCGCCGATCGCCATCGTGACGCCGGCGGCGTTGTGGCCGATGGTGACCTGCGCGAAACCGTCGCGCAGGGCCGCCAGGTCGCGCATGCCGAGTTCGAACTGGCCGGTGGCGCCGGCGGCGGAATAGTCGCGCCCGTAGGTCGACTGGGCCGCGCCGCCGATCCGGTAATCCTGGGTCAGGGTGCGCGCCTGCAGCAGCAGCGCGCCGCTGCCGCTGACGCGGTCCGCGCCCGAGGCGAAGTCGACGTCGTCGGCGACGATCGCGATGTTGCCGCCGCCCGTGGCGGTCGAGATCACGCCGGAATCGAGCGAGAGCAGCGACTCGGCCGCGTCCAGGCGCACGTCGATGGCGCCGGCGGCCGCGTACAGGCCGCCGTTGATGCGGGCATCGTCGACGATGTTCAGGCTGTTTACTTCGCGCACGACGATGCTGGCGTAGTCGGCGCCGGCGCTACCGAGGTTGACCACCGACAGCGCGCCGACTTCGGTGCTCAAAGTGCCCTGCAGGCCCGCGCCCCGGATCGACAGCAGCGCGTCCTGGGCCACGAACTTGGCGTTGCGCACGTCGACCAGGCCGCTCGCCTCCAGCACGAAGGCGGTGGTGCTCCAGGTCGCGTTGGCGCCGGTGACGATGGCCGATTTCGCGGCGCGGTCGGTGACCTCGATGCGGTCGACCGCGCCGTCGAAGTCGATCAGGCGGCCGTCGATCTTCAGCTGGTTCTTGTTCAGGGTGATGGCGCCGGTCGAGGTGACCGGGGCCAGCACCACGCGGTCGAAGCCGCTGCCGCCCTTGATGTTGGCGTAGCCGCTGCCGCTGACCTGGATCAGGTTGGCGCCGCTGCCGGTGTCGATGGTGTTGTTGCCGCCAGCTGCGATGATGACGTCGTTGCCGCCGCCGCCGAAGATGGTGTTGTCGCCCGCGCCCATGTCGACGATCTCGGCGCCCTCGCCGCCCACGAAGCGGTCGTTGCCGGCGTCGCCGTAGTACAGGATGCCGTCCGAGAGGCCGCCGATGAATTCGTCGTTGCCGTCGCCGCCGCGGATGATCGAGCCGGTGCGCCCGCCGATGATGGTGAAGCGGTCCTTGCCTTCTCCGCCGTCGAAGTCGAGCAGCGCGGTAACGTTCTTGCCGACGTAGATCGAGTCGTTGCCCTTGCCGCCGCGCGCCACGATCTTGTTCACGCCCACGTGGTGGGCGGTGACGCCGAGCGAGGTCACGCTGACCACGCCGCCGTCCTGGTCGATCGAGTAGGTTTCGTGGACGGTGTCGTCGTACAAATCGCCGCTGCCGTAGCGGCCCGACTGGTCGCCCATGTTCAGGTACAGCGTGTCGCCGATCTGGTGGGTGATCACCGGTGGGTCGCCCCAGCTCCAGAAGTAGTCGCCGGAGACCGACAGGCCCATCACGGTGACGCTGGCGGCCAGGTAGGCCGAGGCCGGGGTCAGCGCGATGGTGCCGGAGAAGCCGGCCAGCGTGGTGCTGATCGAGAACAGGCCGAGGTCGATGTCGATGTCGAGCGAGCCGTACACGGTGGCCGAGACCAGCTTGTTGCTGATGACCAGGTCGAAGCCGGCGTTCAGCTTCAGGATCGCCATGTCGATCGACAAATCGGCGGCGCCGCGGATCTCGAAGTCGCCGTCGGACTCGATGAAGCCGCCGACGTCGATGGTGAGGAAGCCGAAGAAGTCCAGCTTGGAGGCGAACTCCAGGCGGAACACGTCGTCCACCAGGCTCATGCCGCCGTGGAAGTCGACGTCGAAGGCGAGCACGTGGATCTGGCCGTCCAGTTCCAGGTTGAACAGGGTACCGGCCGCGACGCCCGCGTACTCCTTGGTGTTGCTGGTGTTGATCTCGAGGACCGCAGCGGCCTTGATGCCGAGGATGCCGGTACCCAGTTCCACGTTGGTGCGCAGGCTGACGGCGAAGACCGGGCCTTCATCGTCGTTGATGAAGGCGGCCGCGCCGCCGACCCGGATCTCGCCCAGGTCGCCCAGTTCGAGCGCCATGTCGAGCGCCGCCTGCACGCCGGTGCTGTCGATCAGGAGGTCCATCGAACCCGACATGCTGACCGCGCCGCCGGCCAGTTCGATGCCGGCCGAGCCGGCAATGTGCAGCGAGTGCGCGGCCAGCGCCACGTTGACGAAGGCGTCGCCATTCGCGGCGGTGTTGATGGCGCGGACGGTCTGCGATGCGCCGGTGGTGTTCACCTGCAGCAGGAAGTGGCCGTTGACCTGGAACACGCCGCCGTCGATCAGGGTGGAATTCGGGCCGATGCCGCCGATTTCCAGGCTGCCGTAGACGCCGCCGTCGGTGATGCCGAGCGTGCCGGTAGCCGCCAGCGGTTCGAACAGCGGCAGGTCGAGCGCGGCTTCCACGCCCAGTTCCATGCCGGATTCGGAAATGGTGATGCCGAACGCGCCTTCCAGGGTCAGCGCGCCGTCCAGCAGCGACAGATCGCCGTTGCCGTACAGGGCGACGTACATGCCGGTCCATTGCGGCTTGCCCGGCGGGGTGGCCGGGACCGTGAAGGTGTCGAAGTCGACCGAATCGCGGAACGCTTCCGGCACCACGTAAGTCACATCTTTTTCGAAGGTGTTGAGCAGCAGGTCGAGCTCGGCGTTGAGCGAGACCAGCGGACCGAGGTCGATCCCGGTCGACATCTTCATGCGCAGCGCCACGCCGTCGCGGATCGCCAGCAGGCCGGTGGCGTGCGAGCTGATCGCGAACGCGCCGGCGCCGACCGAGGCTTCGACGTCGGCGAACATCATCAGGCCGTCGTGGACGTTGAAGCTGATGTCGAACACGCCTTCCAGCTTGACCACGTCGAACAGGTTGACCATGGCCTGGCCGGCCACGCGCAGGTACTGGTTGTCGTAGTCGAGCACGACCGGCTCGTACGGATTGCCGGTCTCGATCGCATAGCCATGGTGGACCACGCCGTCCGGGTCGGTCCAGGTCGACTTCGAGAAGTCGAGCGTGGTCAGCCCGAACGAGATGCCCGGCGCGTCGAACGAGACGGCGCCGGTGGCGGCGTCGTGGGTGAAGCCGGTGGTCAGCGTGGCGCGGTAGCCGGTATTGATCTCCAGGACCAGGTCCTGGGCGTTCATCGTCACGCCGTCGATGCCGACCATGCCGATGAAATTGATGTCGGCCTTGGCCGCCAGGTAGGTGCCGATGCTGAGGCCTTCCAGGCCGTAGATCGATTCCTTGGCCACGATCAGGCCGACGTCGAGGTCTTCGATCGCCAGGCCCACCGCATCCTTGTTCGGGGTGTCGGTTTCCTCGATGCGGCCGTTGCCGTTGCTGTCGCGCCAGTAGCCGCCGGTGCCGATGAAGCCGTAGGCGTCGTTGATGCCGATCGCCAGGCTGGCCACGGTGGTGGTCTGGCCGTTGGACAAATTGACCTGCTCGGTGCCGCGCTTGGTGAAGGCCATCGAGCCCGACAGCTGGACCAGGCCGGCCAGGTTGATCTGGGCATAGCCGACCTTGGCCTGGATGATTTCCTCGTCGTAGTCGAAGATGACCGCGTTGTTGCCGCCGGCCGGGACCGCGAAGCCGTAGGCGGCCAGCTTGCCGTCGCCGTCCAGGTCTTCGCCTTCGTCCAGCACGCCGTTGCCGTTCTTGTCTTCCGGCGAATCCTTGAAGCTGGATTTCCAGTCGACCGACGGCGGACCATAGGCCTGGATTGCCAGGTTGGCCAGGCCGGTCGGATCCTGCGGCAGGTAGAAGGTATTGATGTTGACTTCGACGTCGTGCGCCTCGACGTCCAGCAGGTCCTTGTCGATGCCGACCAGGCCGGCCATGCCGACGCTGGCCTTGGCCGTGATGAATTGCGGCGTCACGCTCTCGGCGCCCGGGATCAGGCCGGCCAGCGCCGGGGTCATGATCGCCATCGCGAAGTCGACGTCGTCGATGACCAGGCCGACCGCGTTCTGGTTGATGCTGTCGAGCAGGCCGTCGCCATCCAGGTCTTCGCCGTAGCGGTACGGGCCGCCGATGCCGGCGAAGCCGGTCAGGTTGGCGCCGGCCAGGGTCATGAAGTCCATCTGCAGCGGCACCGGGCTGCCCGGGACGTAGCCCGGGAAGAACGAGCCGACGTCGTCCATCAGGGTCGACAGCGCGCCCAGGTCGATGTCGACGGTGCGGCGGTCGCCCTTGCGGAACGCCATCGAACCGCGCAGGCTCAGGAATTCGGACACCTGGATCTCGGCCAGGCCGATGTCGATGCCGATGATCTGCTCGCCGGTCAGGTCCAGGTACACCGGCGTGCCGCCGGTCTTGATCTCGTAGCCGGCCGGCTTGCCGTCCTCGGCCGGGAAGCTGGCCTTGAAGTCGGCGGTCGAGCGCATGATGCCGCCGAACAGGGAACCGCCGTAGTTCAGTTCCACGGTGATGTCCTGGGCGCGCAGCTTGAGGGTGTCGCCGAAGCCGTAGGTGGTGAGCGTGTCGGCGTGCGCCTGCAGCGAATAGAAGTTCTGGGCCTGGAAGAAGTCCGGCAGCTGGGCCTTGAACATCGACAGGCCGACGTCCAGGCCTTCGATGCCGAAGCCGAAGATGTCGTCGCCGTTGGTCAGGCGCAGCTTGCCCGGCTGGCCGGCGATTTCTTCGTAGACCGGGCGGCCGTAGCCGATGAACGCGTACACGTCCTTGGCGCCGAACGAAATGCCCTTGAAGTCGACGCCCGAGACGCGCGAATAATCGTCCGAGATGCCGCCGATGGTCTTGATGCCGTCCAGGATGGTGCCGGCCGAGCCGCCCAGCAGGCCCTCGATCAGCGACAGTTCGGCCGGCAGGCCGGTGTACATGGTGCCGGTGAAGGATTCGCCGATGTTGAGCTGGAAGTCGCCCTGCAGGTGGACGAAGTCGCCCAGGTTCAGTTCCAGGTTCGGGAAGTCGACGGTGCCCGACAGCTTCAGGCCGATGTCCGGGTCGAAGCCGATCGAGATGTCCAGGTTCTTGACGAAGTCCACCGCGCCCTGCAGGAACTCGAGGTTCGGCGACAGGGTCGGCAGCATGTCGCCCAGGCCGGACAGGCTGATGCTCGGGAACAGCTGGCCAGGATTGGGCATGTTGAATTCGAAGTCGAAGCCGGCTTCGATCTCGAACAGATCGAAGATACCGAGCTTGGCGTTCATGCCGATGCGCAGCGAATTGCTGTCGAAGTCCAGCGCGGTCGACTCGCCGTGCGAGCCGAACGGGATGCTCAAGGCGCCGCCCGGCATCTCGCTGTAGTCGATGAACATGCCCGGCACCACGTAGCCGCCGGCGATGGCACCGTTCAGCTCCAGCACCAGGTCGGTGGCTTCCAGCGTCAGGAACGGGTCGGTGCCGACCAGGCCGGCGAAGTCGGCGGTCGCGCTGAAGCTGAAGAAATTGACGGCGCTTTGCGGCAGGCTCAGGCCCGGCGCCGCGGCCGGCGACATCATCGCCAGCGCGAAGTCGAGGTTGTCGATGGCCAGGCCGATGGCGTCGCCGTTGCGCGCGTCGCGGTCGTCGATCACGCCGTCGCCGTTGGTGTCCTTGCGGTACGGGCCGTTGATGCCGGCGAACGCGTACACGTCCTTGCCGGCCACCACCAGCGCCTTGGCCGGGGCGATGACTTCCATGCCCGGCACGTTGAAGCCGACGCGCTCGATGGTGCGCTGCTGGAACGTGAGGCCGCCCTGCAGGGCGACGATGCCGGCCAGGTTCAGGCTGGCCTTGCCGACGGTCGCTTCGATCAGCTCCTCGCTGAAGTCGAGCATGACCGAGTCGCCGCCGGTCTTCACTTCGTAACCGGCGTTGGCGCCGCCGTTGGTCAGGTCGGCGATGAAGCCCTTGCGGTTGCTGTTGTTGATGGCGACGTTGACGTCGTCCAGGCTGAATTCGATGGCGTCGCCGAAGCCGACGAAGCCGATCTTCTCGCCGTGCGCCTTGAGCGCGGTGAACTTGGTGCCCTTCGGGACCAGCAGGTTGTCCACGTTGAACTGCGTGGTCAGCACGGTCATGCCGAAGTCGAAGTCGTCGATGACCAGACCGATCGCGTCGTCGTTGACGCGGTCCTGGGCGTCGATGTCGCCGTCGTGGTCGGTGTCGGTCTTGTACGGGCCGCCGATGCCGACGAATGCCTGCACGTTGTTGGCGCCGATGTCCATGCTGTTGACGCGCACGTTGTTGAAGGTGCCGCCGATGCCGGTGTTGACGGCGATTTCCTGCGCCGCGCCGCGGCGGAACGCGAAGTCGCCCTGCACGAACACGAACTCGGATACCGCCAGCGTGGCGCGCTTGACGCTGGCCTCGATGAAGGCGCCAGTGCCGTAGTCGAGCACGATCGGGCTGGCGCCGGCCGGGATCTTCAGGCCGCCGTCGAAGCTCTGCGCGAAGTTGATGCTGGCAATCTTGTCCTTGGCCGAGGCCCAGCCGCCGCTCCAGTTCATGTCGACGACGATGTTGTCGCCCGAGATCTCGAAGATGCCTTCGCCGCCGGCGATCACGAACTCCGCGGCCGAAGCCTTGAGCGCGGTGAACTTGGGCAGCTTCATTTCCTTCTTCACGCCGGTCATGATCGCCAGGCCGAGGTCGATGTCGCGCATGGCGACGCCGAACACGTCGGCCTGGTCCTTGATCGGGGTGGCCGAATTCCAGTCCGGCACGCCGTAGCCGACGAACACGTTCACGTCCTGCATGCCGATGGTCATCATCGACACTTCGACGTTGGACACGGTGCTCCAGTCGTCGCTGAAGACGGCGCCGGCTTTGGTCATCGCCAGCACGGTCGGGGTCATCTGCAGGTCCGAGCTGGTGAAGCCGGTGTTGATGGTGACCTTCTGGGTCGCACCCTTCTCGAAGCTGAAGGCGCCCGAGACGTGGACGAACTGGTCGATCGCCAGCGTGGCCTGGGCCACGCGCGCCGAAATGCGGCCGCTCGTGTAGTCGAGCGTGACCGGCGCGCCGCCGGTGGCGACCTGCAGGCCGCCGCTGCCATAGGTGCTGACGAAGTCGACGTACGGACGCACGTTCAGGCCGGACCAGGCCTTGCCCTGGTTGGCCTGCACCACCACGCCGGCGGCCTGCAGGGTCAGGAAGTCCAGGCCGACGAAGGCGACCAGGTCGGTGGACGCGTTCAGCGCCCACATCTTCGGCACCACGTTGGCTTTGTCGCGGTACATCACCAGGCCGAGGTCGAGGTTCTCGACCACCAGGCCGACCGCGTCCGGGTCGCGCACGTCCTTCGCGTCGACCTTGCCGTCGCCGTTGCTGTCGACGAAATACGGACCGGCGCCGATGAACAGGTTGATGTCCGAGAAGCCGAGCGAGAACGCGCTCACCGGCAGCGCCTTGATGCGCGAGGTGTCGGACACGTCGACGCCCTTGGCCGACAGTGGCGCCAGCAATGCGGCCGCCTTGGCGTCGTTCCTGTCGAAGCCGGTCACCACGTCGATCGCGGTGGCGGCGCTCTTCTCGATCGCGAAACCGCCCTCGATGTAGAAGAAGTCGTCGATGCTGATCAGGGCGTGGCCCACTTCCACGCCCATCAGGCTGCGGTCGAAGGTCAGCGCGATCGGATCGCCGCCGGTGGCCAGCTGGTAGCCGCCCGCGCCGAAGCTGGACTGGAAGTCGACGTACGGCGCGACGCTGGTGCCGCTCCAGTTGCCGCCCTTGTTCATGGCCACCGTCAGGTCCTGGATCTGCAGCTGCATGAAGCCCCAGTCCACGTCCAGCGGGTTGGCCCAGGTGCCCTTCATGGCGTACATCTTCGGGATCGCCGACTGGGTGTCGACGGTCTTGCTGGCCTTCATGACCACGAAGCCGATGTCGATGCCGTCCAGCTTGAACAGCGGGTCGTCGATGTCGCCCACGATGATGCGCACGTTCGACGCGCCGAAGCTCATCATGTCGACCGGCAGGTTGTCGAGGCGTGAATTATCGGCCGACAGGTAGCCGGCGCTCTTGAGCGGCTGCAGTTTCGCCGCCAGCGGCGCGGCGCTGCCGGTCAGCACGCTCGGCAGGTTGGTCGCCACGTCGACCGCGGTGCCGGTCGACTTCTCGAAGGCGAAGTTGCCCTCGATCTGGAACATGTCGCCGACGTTGAGCAGCGCGTTCTGGATCGATACGCCCAGCAGCGCGCGGTTGTAGTCGAGCACGATCGGATCGCCCTGGGTCGGGATCGACAGGCCGCCTTCGGAATAGCTGGAGGCGAAATCCACGTACGGGTTGACCAGGCCGCTGCCACGCCAGGCGCTGCCGCGGTTGACGTCGACCTGCAGGTGCTCGACCTTGAACTTGAAGAAGTCCATGTCGATGTCCAGCGGGCGGTCCCACTTGACCTGCATCGCGAAGAATTTCGGGATCACGGCGTCCGGGTCGGCGGCCTTGGTCGCATCCATCATCGCCAGGCCGAAATCGATGTCGTCCAGCGTGATGCCGAAGGCGTCCGGGTTCTTCTGCTCGTCGGCGTCGAAGATGCCGTTGCCGTTGGCGTCGATGAAGTACGGTCCCAGGCCGACGAAGATGTCGATGTCGGAGCCGGACAGCACCAGCGTGTCCACCGCCAGGTCCTCGATGCGGCCGTGGTCGGCCGACAGGCCCTTGACCTTGCCCAGGCCGGCCTTCAGCGCCGGATCCATCGTCATCGGGTAGCTTTCCGGCAGGCCGGTCACGACGTCCACCTTGGCGCCGCCGCTCTTTTCGAAATACATGCCGCCGCTGACGTAGACGTAGTCCGATATCGCCAGCGTGGCGCGGCCGATCGCCACCGCGGTCAGGGCGCCGCGGCTGCCGTCGAAGTCGAGCTCGATGCTGTCGTCGGCGCCCGAGCTGGTGGCCAGGGCCAGCGCGTCGCGCTTGAAGTCGATGACGTCGCCGCCCTGCTTGCCGGCCTTGTTGATCTCGACCGAGATGTCGGTCGCGGCCAGGGTGATGGCGTCGATGCCGACGAAGCCGACGCTGGCGGCGCTCGCCTTGAGCGCGGTCCAGGTATGGGCCGGGTCGTCCTGGCTGGTCATCATGGCCAGCGCGAAGTCGACGCCGTTCATGGCGAAGCCCAGCTGGTCGGACGTGCCGCCGTTGACGCCGGCGAAGGCCTTCACGTTGGAAGCGCCGATGGTGAGCAGGTCGACGTCGACTTCGCTGTGCTTGTCGTCGGCCAGGAACACGCTGGCGCTGCTCTTCTCGATCGCGAAGTTGCCGTCCACCTGGAAGAAGCCGAACACGTCGATCGTCAGGTGGCCCGAGGCCTGCATCAGTTCGCCCTTGGCGCCGTCCATCGTCATCCGCAGGGTCGAGGACGGACCGGTGGCGACGTCCAGTTCGGTCTTGCCTTCCGCGTAATCGACCACCACCAGGCGCGCGTCCTGCGCCTTCTGGGTGTCGGTGAAGCCCTGGCGCACCACGGCCAGTTCGGCGCCGCCGACGGCGGCGTGCGCCTCGGCCACCAGGTTGCCCACGTCGACGCCGGCCATGGCGCCGCCAAAGCGCACGGTGAGTGCCTTGCCGGTCCAGTTGGTCACATCGATGTCGGCGCCGGCGATGCCGGCGAATGCCCTGTCGAGGGCGGCCTCCACCTCGGCCTGGGTGGCCTTGAAGTCGATCGCCGCGGTGCGGTAGGTGACGCCGTTGTAGTCCAGCGCCAGCGTGAAGTCGCCGGTGGCGGCGGCGGTGGCGAACCTGACGGTCTGCTCTTCGGCCACGGTGGCCGCGCCCGGCACGATCTCGTACGGCTTGGCGCGCGCCAGCGTCAGGCCGCCGGAATAGGTGGTGAAGTTGTTGATCTGCTGGTCGGCCAGCGCGCCCTGGAACTGGATCTGGTAGGCGGCCTTGTCGCCCACGCTGCGGGCGGTGTCGACGCTGACCGCGACGTTGCCGCTGCCGATGCCGTCCAGCGCCTCGAGCGCGGCCTGGATGCGGCGCGCCATCCCGGCATGGTCGTCGGTGTAGTCGATGGCGGCGGTCTTCTTGCCGTCGAGTTCGACCAGGAAGCTGCCGCTTGGCCGGGCTTCGTTCGGCTGGGTCGAGACTTGCAGCGTCTCGACGTCGGCCAGCGCCAGCGCGCCGCCGAACTTGACGACGTAGGCGCCGTTCTTGTCGAGGGTGACCAGGGTCGAGCCGCCGATTCCGGCCAGGGCCGCGTCCAGCGCGTTCTGCACGTCGGCGTTCGACGCGCCCACCGCCAGCGCGGCGGTGGTGTAGACATGGCCGTCGTGGTCCAGGCTGAGCTTGAACGTGCCGGTGCCGGCAGCGCCGGTGATGGCGACCTTCTGCACTTCGGAAGCCGCCGTGGCGCCCTGCTGCACGCTGTTGTAGTCGAACGCGCCGGCGGTGAAGCGGACCACCTTGTTCGGCAAGTCCTTGTCGGCCAGCGCGCCGATGAAGCTGATCTGGTAGCGGTCGGCGCCGCCGTGCTTGGCTGCGTAGCCGGCGTCGTATTCGACCAGCACGTTGGCCGGATCGGTCTTCATCATCGCCGCGAAGGTCTTCTGCAGGTCGGCGACGTTGTCGGCGACACGCTTGGCTTCGTCGGTATAGAAGCTCTTGCCGTGGTAGCTGCCCTTCACCGCGGAATTCGCGTCGGCAGCCCAGCGCACGCTGTAGTTGCCGGTCGGGTAGGTATCGGTGAAGATGACTTCGCTGATCTCGTTGCGGCCCGCGCCGCCGCGCACGGCTTCGGTGACGCTGGCGTCGATCGCCGGCGGCGCCGTGCGCTGGGTCTCGATCACGATGCGCTTGATCTCGGACGCGCCGGCGATGGCGGCGGTGGTTTCCGCCACCGAGGTCGTGACGGTGGCGGCTTCGGTGCCGACGCTGATGCCGGTGACCTCCTTGCCGGCCAGGGCGCCGATGAATTCGATGGTGAAGCCGGCATTCTTGCCGCCCTCGACCTTCACGTTGCCGGCGCCGATGCCGTCCAGGCTTTCGAAGCCGGCGGTCAAGAGCGCCTTGATCTGGTCATCCGACTGCTTGCCGGTCAGGCTCAAGCTCGCCTGGTCTGCGCCCAAATGCAGCACCAGGCTGCCGATGGTCGCATCCTCGATCGACAGCTTCAGTTCGGTGTTCTGGGTGGTGATCTTTTCCGGGGTGGCCGGCAGGGTCACGCCCTGGTTGATGTTGACCATCAGCGTATCGGCGCTGATGACCATGCCGTCGATGCCGACGAAGGCGGCCAGGCCGGCAGTCGCCTGCAGGCTGGTGAACTTGTGCGACTTGTCGGCCTTGTCGCTCATCAGCGCCAGGGCGAAGTCGGCCTGGCCAAGGGACAGGCCGAGCTGGTCGGCGCTGCCGCCATTCAGACCGGCAAAGGCGTTGATGTTGCTGCCGCCCAGCGTGACCAGCTCGACCTCGATCTCGCTGCCGTCGCTCAGGGTGACCTTCTGGCTGGCCAGCTTCTCGAACGCGAAACCGCCCGAGACCTGGAAGAAGCCGAACACGTCGACGTTCAGGTTGCCGGCCGCCTTCAGGGTCTCGCCTTCCGAACCCTTCATGTCCAGCGTCATGCCGGTGTCGCCCAGCCACACCTCGAGCGAGTCGGCGGCGAAGTCGACCACCTTGCCGGCCGCCGCTTCGCTGGCCTGGTTGACCGCGACCACCAGGTTGGTGGCCGCCACGTCCAGGCCGTCGATGCCGACAAAGGCGACGCCGCCGGCGCTCGCCTTGGCGGCGGTCCAGCTGCGCAGCGGGGAAGTAGCATTGCCGACGCGCTGTTCCTTCATCAGCGCCAGGCCGAGGTCGACGTCGGACAGTTTCAGGCCGAGCTCGTCGTCGCTGCCGCCGCCGATGCCGGCGAAGGCGTCCAGGTCTTGCGCGCCCAGCGTCAGCAGGTCGACCGCGACCTTCTCGCCGCCCTGCAGGGTGACGGTCTCGGTCGATTTCTCGAACGCCAGCTGGCCTTCCACCTGCAGGAAGCCGAACAGGTCCAGCTCGAGGTGGCCGCTGGCGCGCATCATTTCGCCGCGCGCGCCGTCGGCGTCCAGCAGCATGGTGCTGCCCGGGCCGGTGGCGACCGTCAAGTTGCGCGCCTTGTGGTCGACCACGGTGTCGTTGTCGTCGAGGTTCATCTCGACGATGATGTTGCTGCCCTTGACGTCCAGGCCGTCCACGCCCACGAAGGCGGCGCCGGCGGCGGTCGCGCGCAGCGTGGTCCAGGTCTGGTCGGCGTCAAGCTGGTTGCTCATGATGGCCAGGCCGAAGTCGACGTCGGTGAGCGCCAGGCCCATCGCGTCCAGTGTGCCGCCATGGATACCGGCAAAGGCATTGACGTCGGCCGCGCCGATGGTCAGCAGATCGACCGTGACTTCGGTGGCGGCCTTGCCGTCCGCGCCGTCGTTCAGCAGCACCTTGGCGGTCTTCATCTGCAGCGCGAAGCCGCCTTCGGCCTGGAAGAAGCCGAAGGCATCCAGGCGCAGGTAGCCCTGCACTTCCAGCAGTTCACGGTCGGCGCCGGCCATGTTGAAGGCCAGCTTGCTGTCCGGGCCGTTGGTGACGTCCAGCGACTTGCCGGCGTAGTCGACCACGACGCCGTTCCTGTCGGCGCGGTTGATGCGCACCGCCAGGTCGTCCGCGGCCATGGTCAAGCCGTCCAGGCCGACGAATGCGGCCGAGGACACGCCCGCCTGCAGGCTGGTCCACTCGCGCTCGTCGCCGCCCTTCTCGCTCAGCAGGGCCAGGCCGAAGTCCATGCCGGCCATCTGCAGGCCGAGCGCATTGTCCTTGCCGCCGTGCAGACCCACGAAGGCATTCACGCCGCTGGCGCCGAGCGTCAGCGCTTCCACCTGGACCAGGCTATGGGCCTCGTCGGCCAGCATCACCGTCTCGGTCTTCTTCTCGAACGCGAAGCCGCCGTCCACCCGCAGGAAACCGAATACGTCCAGGCGCATGTTGCCGGACGCCTTGGTGACCTCGCCTTCGGCGCCGTCCAGCGCCAGGGTCATGGCGGCGTCCGGGCCGGTCATCACGTCCATCGATGCCTGTGCGAAGTCGACCACGCTCTTGTCGCTTGCGGCGCGGTTGATCGCCACGCTGATGCTGTCCGCCTCGACCGTCACGCCGTCGACGCCGGTCAGCCTGACGCTTTGCGCCTCGGCCTGCAGCGCGGTCCACTTGCGCGGCGCCGTGTTGTTCGCCGCGTTGGCCGCCCCGTTGCCGTCCTTGTCCAGCTTCTCGCGCATCATCGCCAGCGCGAAGTCGGCGCCATCCAGCTGCAGGCCGATCGCATTGGCCTGGCCGCCGTTGACGCCGGCAAAGGCCGACACGCCGGCCGCGCCGAGGCTCAGCACCTCGACCGTGATTTCCTTGTCGTCGGTCTTGTCGTCGCCATCGTTGACGATGACTTTTTCCGTTGCCTTGCGCAGCGCGAAGCCGCCGCTGACCTGGAAGAAGCCGAAGGCGTCCAGGGTCAGGTTGCCCGACGCCTCCAGCAGTTCGCCCTTGCTGCCGTCCATCGACAGCGTCAGCGGTTCAGCGGCGCCGGTGGACACCGCCAGCGGCATGCCGAGGTAGTCCACCACGGTGCCATTCTCGCTGGCCTGGTTGATGTTCACGTCCAGCGTATCGGCGCTGATCACCAGGCCGTCCACGCCCTGGAAGGTGACGCCGTCGGCGTTCGCCTGCAGGCTGGTCCAGTGCTGCTGCGCGTCGCGCTTGTCGGTGGCCAGCGCCAGCGCGAAGTCGACGCCGCTCAGCTTCAGGCCGACGCCGTCGGTTGCACCGCCCACGCCCGCAAAAGCGTCCACGCCGGCGGCGCCGATGGTCAGCATCTCGGTCTCGACGATGCTGCCGTCGTCCAGTTTCAGGTTGCGCTCGCCCTTCTCGATGGCGAAGTTGCCGTCGACCTGGAAGAAGCCGAACACGTCCAGCGTCAGGTGGCCCGACGCCTGCAGCAATTCGCCGCGGGCGCCCTCCATCGACAGCTGCAGGGTGGAGCCCGGACCGACGGCGACCTCCAGGTCGGTGCGGCCGGCGGCGTAGTCGACCACCAGGTCGCGCTCGGGCTTGGCCGCCACCACGTTGGTGAAGCCCTGCTGCAGGACTTCCAGGGCGGCGCCGCCGGCGACGGCCTGCGCATCGACCACCAGGTTGGCCACGTCGACACCAGCCAGGGCGCCGCCAAAGCGCACGGTAAGCGCCTTGCCGGTCCAGTTGGTCACATCGACGTGGTCGCCGGCGATGCCGGCGAATGCGGTATCGAGGGCGGCTTCCACGTCGGCGCGGCTGGCCTTGAAGTCGATCGCCGCGGTGCGGTAGGTGACGCCGTTGTAGTCCAGCGCCAGCGTGAAGGTGCCGGCGCCGGCGGCGTTGTCGAACACCACCGTCTGCTGCTCGGCCACGGTATTCACGCCGGCCACGATTTCGTACGGCTTGACGCGCGCCAGCGTCATGCCGGCGAAGTGGGTGGTGAAATCGTTGATCTGCTGCTTCGCCAGCGCGCCCTGGAACTGCACCGAGAAGGTAGTCAGGTTGTCGCGGGTGGCGCCGGTGTCCGGCGCGACGGCGACGTTGCCGGCGCCGATGCCGTCCAGCGCTTCGAGCGCGGCCTGGATTCGGCTTGCCATCTCGGTGGCATCGAGCGTGTACTCGATGGCGGCGGTGCGCTTGCCGTTCAGGGAGACCTGGAAGCTGCCGCTCGGCGCGGTTTCCTCGACCTGGGTCGCGACCTGCAGCTTGGCCAGGTCGGTGTTGGCCAGCGTGCCGCCGAATTCGACGACGTAGGCGCCGCCGTCGAGCGTGACGCGGGCGCTGCCGCCGATCTCGGCCAGGGCCGTGTTCAGCGCCGCCTCCACGGCGCCGGCGCTGGCGCCGAAGCCGATGCCGGCGGTGGTATACGGACGCCCGCCGTGGTTCAGGCTGAGCGTGAAGGTGCCGCTGGCGGCGGTCGCGATCGACACGCGCTGCTGTTCCGACACCGCATCGGCGCCCTGGGTCACGCTGTTGAAGTGGAAGGCGTTCGCATCGTAGCGGAACACCTTGGTCGGCAGGTCCTGGTCGGCCAGGTCGCCGATGAAGGAGATCTTGTAGCGCTCCTCGCCGCGGTGGGCGGCGGCGTAGGCGACGTCGTATTCGACCAGGACGTCGTCCGGATCGGCGCCCAGGGCCGCGGCGAAGGTCGCCTGCAGCTGGATCTGGTTGTAGTCGATGCGCGCCGCGTCGTTGGTGTAGGCGCTGCGGCCGTGGAAGGTGCCGCTGACCGCCTGCGAAGCCGGGTCGCCCGCCAGGCGTACGCTGTAGGTGCCGGTCGGGAATGCCTTGGTGAAGATGACTTCGCTGACTTCGGACACGGCGCGCCCGCCGCGCACCGTTTCGGTGACGCTGGCGCTGACCGGTTCCGGCGCGCCGCGCTGCGCCTCGATCACGATGTGCTTGAGTTCCGACACGCCGATCACGGCGGCGGTGGCCTCGGTCACGGTGGCGCCGATGACGGCGGCCTCGGTGCCGACGCTGATGCCGGTCACCGGCTTGCCTGCCAGCGCGCCGACGAATTCGATGGTGAAGCCGGTGTTGCGGTCGCCGCCGACCTTGACGTTGCCGGCGCCGATGCCGTCCAGGTCCTCGAAGGCCGCGGTCAGCGCGGTCACGATGTCGGCCGTGGATTCGCGGCCGGTCAGTGCGACCCGGGCCAGGTCGTCGCCCTTGTGCAGCACCAGGCTGCCGATGGTCGACGCCTCGATCTTGAGCTTCAGTTCGGTGTTGGCGCCCGTGCTCGACGCTTCGGATGCGGGCAGGGTGATGCCCTGGTTGATGTTGACGGCCAGCGTGTCGGCGCTGATCACCAGGCCGTCGATGCCGACCAGGTCGGCCTTGCCGGAGGTGGCCTGCAGGCTGGTGAACTTGTGCGACTTGTCCGCCTGGTCGCTCATCAGCGCCAGCGCGAAGTTGGTGGAGCCGAGCGCCATGCCGACCCGGTCGGCGCTGCCGCCCGCAGTGTTACCGTTTATGCCGGCAAACGCCGACACATTGCTGGCGCCCAGCGTGACCAGCTCGACGTCGATCTTGCTGCCGTCGCTCAGCGTCACTTCGCGGTTGGCCAGCTTCTCGAACGCGAACTCGCCCTTGACCTGGAAGAAGTTGAAGACGTTGATGTCGAGCATGCCGGCGGCGCGCAGGGTCTCGCCCTCCTCACCGTCCATGTCCAGCAGCATCGTCGATGCGCTGCCGGTGGCGACGTCGATGCCGCGCGCGGCATAGTCGACCACCACGCCGTGGGCGTTCTCGCTGGCCTGGTTCAGTTCGACCTCGAGGCTTGTGGCGGCCACGCTCAAGCCGTCGATGCCGACAAAGGCGACACTGCCGGCGCTGGCGCGGGCCGCCGTCCAGCTGCGCAGCGGGTCGGTGTGGCCCTGCACGCGCTGTTCCTTCATCAGGGCGACGGCCAGGTCGACACCGTCCAGCTGCAGGCCGAGTGCATCGGCGCTGCCGCCGTTCAGGCCGGCGAAGGCGCTCACGCCTTCGACGCCCAGGGTCAGGAGGTCGACCGTGACTTCGCTGGCGGGCGTGGTGTCGGTGCCGTCGTTCAGCAGCACCTTCTCGGTGCGCTTGTGCAGCGCGAAGTTGCCCTGCGCCTGCACGAAGCCGAACAGGTCCACGTCCAGGTAGCCCGAGGCCTTGAAGGTTTCGCCATCAAGGCCGGCATTGTCCAGCACCAGGCTGGTGCCGGCGCCGGTGGCGACGGTGAGTTCGCGCGCGCCGTGGTCGACCACGGTGTCGTCCGCGTCGGTGTTGATCTCGACGATGATGCCGCTGCCGGACAGGCTCAAGCCCTCGGCGCCGACGAACGCGGCGCTGCCGGCGCTGGCCATCAGGGTGGTCCAGCTGCGGTCGTGGTCGGCCTGGTCGGTCATCAGCGCCAGGCCCAGGGTGACGTTGGTGAGCGCCAGGCCCATCGCGTCCAGGGTGCCGCCATTCACGCCGGCGAAGGCGTTCACGCCGGCCGCGCCGATGGTGAGCAGGTCGACCGTGACTTCGGTGGCGGCCTTGCCGGCGCTGCCGTCATTGAGCAGCACCGTGGTGGTTTTCTTTTGCAGCGCGAAGCCGCCGTCGGCCTGGAAGAAGCCGTAGGCGTCCAGGCGCATGCGCCCTTCCACTTCCAGTAGCTCGCCGGCCGCGCCGGCCATGTCCAGGGTCAGGCTGCTGCCGGCGCCGGTGGCGATCGCCATCGCCTTGCCGGCCCAGTCGATGACGGCGTCGTCGTCGTCGCTGTTGATGCGCAGTTTCAGGCTGTCGGCCGCGAGGGTCAGGCCGTCGACGCCGGTGAACGCGGCCGAGGCGATGCGCGCCTCCAGGCTGGTCCACTCGCGCCCGTCGCCGCCCTTTTCCGATACCAGCGCCAGGCCGAAGTCCATCCCGGCCAGCTGCAGGCCGAGCGCGTCCGCCGTGCCGCCGTTCAGGCCGGCAAAGCCGTTCACACCCTGCGCGCCCAGGGTCAGCATGTCGACGTCGACCAGCGTGTGGCCGGCGTCGTTCAGCATCACGTGGCCGCTCTTCTTCTCGAACGCGAAGCCGCCCTGCACCTGCAGGAAGCCGAACACGTCCAGCTGCATGTTGCCGGCCGCCTTGGTGACCTCACCTTCGGCGCCGTCCATGTCCAGGCTCAGGGACCCGCCCGGACCGGTGGTCACTTCCATCGCCTGCGCGCCGAAGTCGGCCACGCTGTCGTCGCTTGCCGCGCGGTTGATCGCCACCGTGATGCTGTCGGCGCTGACCTTCAGCCCTTCGATGCCGGTCAGGCCGACCGGGCCGCCCACTTCCGCCTTCAGCGCGGTCCATTCGCGCGCCGTGGCTGTACTGTCCTTGTCCAGCTTCTCGCGCATCACGGCCAGCGCGAAGCTCGCGCCGTCGAGCTGCAGGCCGATCGCGTTGGCCTGGCCGCCGTTGATGCCGGCGAAAGCCGACACGCCGGACGCGCCAATCGTCAATACCTCGACCGACACGTCCTGGTCGTCGGTATCGGGGTCGCCGTCGTTGAGCGTGATGGTGTCCAGCGCCTTGCGGATCGCGAAGCCGCCGCTGGCCTGGAAGAAGCCGTAGGCATCCAGCGTCAGGTTGCCCGAGGCTTCCAGCAGTTCGCCCTTGGCGCCGTCCATGTCCAGGGTCAGCGTATCGTGGCGGCTGGTGGCCACCGCCAGCGGCATGCCCAGGTAGTCGACCACGCTGCCGTTCCTGCTGGCCTGGTTGATCGTGACCGCCAGCGAATCGGCCGACAGTGTAATGCCGTCGATGCCGAGCGCCTCGACCGCGCCGGCCCTGGCCTGCAGGCTGGTCCACATCTGGTCCGGGTCCTCGACGCCGGCGGCGATTGCCAGCGCGAACTCGACGCCGGACAGCTTCAGGCCCATGCCCTGTTCCGGGCCGCCGACGCCGGCAAAGGCGTCGGCCACGGTGCCGCCCAGGGTCAGCAGCTCGGTCTCGACCATGCTGCCGTCGTCGAGCTTCAGGCTGCGTGTGCTCTTTTCGATCGCGATGCTGCCTTCGGCCGAGAAGAAGCCGAAGGCGTCCAGCTTCAGGGTGCCGGCGGCCGCCATCATTTCGCCCTTGGAGCCGGCCATCGCCAGCGTCAGGTGCTCATCGATGCCCTGCTCGTCCTTGCCGACCAGGACGTCGTAGGCATGGCCGTCGGCGAAGTCGATCACCGAGCCGTCGTCGGCCGCCAGGTTGACGCTGACCGACAGCGCGCTGCCGCCCAGCGCCAGGCCGTTCACGCCGGCGAAGTCCACCGCGCCGGCGCTGGCGCTCATGGCTTGCCAGATGCGGCCGCTGCCGTTGGTACCGGTTTCGGCGAACAGCGCCAGCGCCAGGTCGATCTGGCCGGCGCGCAGGCCGGCAAAGTCGGCCGTGCCGACGTTGACGCCGACCTGGGCCGACAGATTGCGCGCGCCGATGGTCAGCACGTCGGCCGTCACCGGCGACGCGTTGTTGTTCAGGTTGACCGTGGTTTGCACGCCGCGGCGCACCGCCAGGTTGCCGCTGGCCTGGACGAAGCCGCCCACCTGCAGGCTGGCGGCGCCGATCGCCACTTCCTGCAGCCCGGCCGCCAGGGCCGCGCCGTAGGTGTAGGCCAGGCCGTCGGCCTCGATGATGCCGCTCTTCTCCGCCGCGGTGTCGTTCCAGCGCACGGCGACGGTCTGCGCCGACATGCTGATCGCGCTGCCCAGGTCGAGGTCGAGGCCGCCGCGCGCTTCGAGCACGTTGCCGGCGTCGCTGATCGACAGGCCGAACAGCGCGTCGAGCACGCCGACACCGTAGCCGCCGGCGCTCATGCGCACGCTGGCGTTGTGCGACACCACGTTCATCTCGCTGTCGCTCACGCGCGCGAAGCCGAAGTCGCCGGACAGGGTCAAGGCGTCGCCGAAGCCGGCGTCCAGGCCGGTCACGGTGGCCGACTGCACGCCGATGTCGGCGCCCAGTTCGCCGAACTGGTATTCATAGGCGCCGGCGAAGCCCAGCAGGCGGCCGGTCTGCGACTGGCCGGTCTGGTTGAAGTGCAGGGTCGCGTAGTCGGCCGTGGCGTGGGCGAAGGCGCCGCCGGACAGGTTGACCGCGCCCGCGCCCTCGAACGCGACCTTGCCGTTGCTGACGACCAGGCCGAAGCTGGCGTCGCTGACGCCGACCGTCACGCCGGCGCCGGACAAGCTGGCGTTCACGCCCGTGCCGGCCACCAGGATCTCGCTGCCGCTGACCGAGATGCCGATCGTGCCGTCCAGGCGGATGTCGCCGATGCCGATCGTCGCCTGGCCCGAGGCCAGCACGAATTCGCCGTTGCCGCCGTCGTTGTCGATCTTGAAACCGTCGACAGTGATGGCGTTGGCGCCGGACAGGTCCAGCACCGTGGTGTTGGCCGCGCCCGGCGCGCTCTGGCCGTGGCCGAAGCTGAATTCCAGCGCCAGGTCGGTGGCGCTGATGCTCAGGCTGTCGGCGCCCGTCACGCTCACGCTGCCGATCTGGCCCTTGCCCGTCACCCAGTCGTAGCCATGGGCGCCGCCGGCCGGGGTCAGGTAGACCAGGCCCAGGTCGACGTCGTTCAGGGTCACGCCGTTGCCGCCGTCCAGGCCCAGGAAGCCGCTGCCGCCGGTGACGGACAGCGACCAGCTGTCCATCGCCACCGGCTCGAGCCCGCCGGCCACCGGATCGAGCAGGCTGGCCTGCCCGCTGTGGTTGGTCAAGGTGAAGCTGCCGCTGACGGTCAGCATGTCGTCCAGGTTCAGCGCACCTACGAAGTTGATGCTGTCAAACTCGAGCAGGTCGAAATAGTCGTGGTTCAGCACCGAGCCGATCTTGTCGGCCACGCCGGCGTTGGCGTCCACGAAATTGGCGTCGAGCGATAGGTCGAAGCGGTGCGTGACCAGCTTGAGCGCCTGCGCTTCCTGCACCACTTCGAAGTATACGCCGTCGCCGGCCTGCAGCAGGCCCGAGCCGGCCGCGAACTTGCCCTCGGCCTCGCCGAAGGTCATGATGGTGAAGACCTGGCCGTCGTCCGGCTTGAAGCCGGCGCTGGCGCCCTGCTTGTACAAGCTGACCGCGAGCTTGCCGTCCAGGATCGCCTTGCCGGTCACGTTGATCTGGTCGAAGCCGGTGCCGGCGGCGTCGCCGCCCAGTTCGATCTCGAGCACGCCGCTGTCGGTCTGGGTGAAGCTGGCGTAGTTCTGGTAGCCCGGCGAATAGCCCGGGGCCAGCGTGCCGGCGTTGAGCAGGGCGACATTGGTGTCGCCGCTGCCCTTCAGGTTGTCGTTGGCGGCAATCGTCAGCGCGCTGTCCATGAAGCCTTCGCGGCTCATCACCTCTGCCAGGTCGTAGGTGTGGCGGTCGACCGCGAACTCGAGGCGGGTCGGCGCCGGCGCCGGGAAATTCGTGGACTGGTCGACCAGGTCGAGGGCGGTCACGTGGCCCTGGAAATCGGTGTACTGGCTGCCGTCGTAGGCGGGCACGGCGCCATCGTCGTCGTCGCGGTCGGGCAGCAGCACCACCGCGGCGGCGCCAAGCACGGGATCGGCCGACAGCAGCACGCGGGGCTCGAGCGGCTCCACGCGAAACGCGTCACGGACCGTTTTGACCACTTGTTTTTTCCTGAAGACCGATTTCATGCGCCACCACTTATTAGAATTTAACCCATGCACCGGCCGGGCGACCGGAGCGACAATTACGCGAGCATGCATACTACCTTGCGCACGGGAACTATTGGTGCCACAAGGAACTATTTTCCCCTTGTAAGTACCAGTTGTTGTTTATTCCCGTCATCTAATAATGGTTTCGGGTAATTTTGATAATGAACGGTGCCGCGGCGGCATCTTCAGGCCGGCGCCGGCGGCGGATGCGCCAGGCCGCGCAGCATGCTGTCGAGGGCTTGCAGGGGCGCGGTTTGCCCGAACACGGCGTCGGCGCCGCGCTCCAGTTGCTGGCGGATGGCGGCGCGCGCCAGCGGGTCGCCGGCGATGCGCAGCGCGGTCTCGACGTAGCCCGCGGGGCCGGCGGCGACCAGTCGGTCCAGCCCGGCCATGCGCAGCATGGCGGCGCTCTGGCGGCTGCGCATGGTGGCGCCGGGCAGCGTGACGACCGGCAGGCCGCTGGCGATGGCGTCGAGCGTGGTATTGCCGCCGGACCAATGCAGGCAGTCGAGCATCAGGTCGCACAAGCGGTTCACGCGCAGGTAATCCTCGTGCGCCAGATACGGCAGCAGGTGCAGTCGCCCCGCCGGCGCCACCCCATGTGCTGCCAGCGCAGCCTCGATGCGTCCCGCAACGGCGTGCGCCAGGCTTGCATCCTGCCCGGCCGTGTGCCCGCCAACCAGCACGAACATCGCCTCGGGATCGCGCGCCGCGATGCCGGCCAGCAGCGCGTCGTTGTCGGGGTGGATCTTGAACGGCGCATGCGGAAACAGATACAGGCGGCGCCCGGCCGGCAGGCCGAAGGCGGCGCGGTCGCCCGGCGCCGGCCGGACCGGGCGCGGATAGCAGGTGCCCAGGCCCGGCAGGCACAGCAGGCGTTCGCTGTAATGCGCCTGCGCATCGGGCGTTTCCATCGGATCGCACGACAGGAAGGCGTCGATCGTCGGCAGGCCGGTCGTCACCGGATGGCCCCAGGCCGCGCACTGGACCGGCGCCAGCCGCAGCGCGGCCAGCGGGAACAGTTCGGCCGTCATGCCCAGTTCCGGATACACCAGGATGTCGAGGGCGTCGGCCGCGATGCGCCGCGCCAGGTCCCAGGCCGCCTGGCCGCTCGCGAGCGGCAGCGCCAGGTAATGGTCGCAGGCCTGCGCCAGCGCCGCGCTGGCGGCATCCTCGCGCGCGCCGCTGTGGTAGACGAAGGTCTCGAACGCGCCCTTGTCGAGCGCGCCCACCCAGGGCGCGAAATAAGCGTGCACGGTGCCGCGGCAGAACAGCGACGCGGCGAAGCCGATGCGGATGCGTCCGGCGGCCGCGCGCGGCCCGGCCGGCGCCAACGCAGGCGCGCAGTCCTGCAACAAGCCCGTCACCAGCCGCCCATAGCGCGCCTGCAGGGCGCGGTCGTCGTGCCCGTGGTACGCCAGCGGAAAATTCACCCACGCCAGCTGCGCCAGCAGCCGGGCGGGCGGGCACTGCGCCAGGGCGTCGCGCCGCACCTCGACCCAGGTTTCGAGCGCGTCCAGGCCGTCGGCGAATCGGGTGCGTTCGCGCGCCACCTCGGCGCCGCTGGCGTAGACCAGCGGCAGCGTCAGGTGGGCGCCGATGGCCGCCTGCAGGTCATCCGGGCGGGCGGCGAGCACGTCGGCATACACGGCGCGCGCCTGCGCCGCCCGGTTGGCGCCGGCCAGCAGGCGCGCCAGCGCCATGCGCAGCGCGGCGCCGGGATCATCCTTGCCGCACGCCGCCTCCAGTACGCGGATCGCCTCGGCGGCGCGCCCGGCCTGTTCCAGGCACTGTGCCAGTTGCAGGCGCGTGCCGGGATCGCGCGGCCGCAGGCGCAGCGCCGTTTCCAGCGGCGCGACGGCATCCAGCGGCTGCCCCAGGCGCCCCAGCGCCGCCCCCAGGTTGCGCCAGGCGTCGAACCAGGCCGGCGCATGGCGGGCGGCGGCGCGCAATGCCGGCAGCGCCTCGAGATCGCGCCCGGCCTCGGCCAGCACGGCGCCCAGGTTGCCCAGCGCGGTCGCGTAATCCGGCGCGAACGCCAGCACCGCCCGGAACGCGGCCACCGCGCCGTCCAGGTCGCCCTGCTCCCCCAGCACCAGGCCCAAGTTGTTCCAGGCCCGGCCCAGGCGCGGCGCCAGCGCCAGCGCGCGGCGGTAGGCGGCGGCCGCCGCGTCGAGCCGGCCGAGCGCGTGGCAGGCCGCGCCGAGCAGGCACAGCGGCTGCGGGTTGGCCGGGTCCAGGCGCGCGGCGGTCTCGAAACATGGCATCGCCGCGCCGGTGCGGCCGGTTGCCTGCAGCACCATGCCGAGCCGGCCATGGGCCTCGGCATGCCCGGGATGGCCGATGATCCAGGCGCGCAGCGCCGTTTCGGCGGCATCCAGCCGGCCTGCCAGCTGCAGGTCGACGATGGTGCGGAAGTCGGTAGGTGCCATGGCCGGGAGGGTGGTCGAAAGGCCGCATTGTAGCGTCCGCGCACACGCCGCAAACGGGCGATTACGAAAACAATCAGCCCCGCTAACGATTTCCGCGAATTGCGCCGGCCCCCGGTCCAGCCCCTGAATTCCTCTGCTACGATGCCTCCAGTTCATCGAAAAAGTGTTCTTTTAAGCATTTATTTGTTCTTTATCTATAACATACAAAGACGTGCCCGATGGCCCCGGCCTGCGGCGCGGCGACAGGAGGAGACAATGAAAAGCACGACCAGGACCATCATCCAGCGCAGGCGCCTGAGCATCGCCGTTTCGCTTGCCCTGGCGTCGCTGGCCTGCGCGCCGGCAGCGGCCCAGCAAGGCGCGGCGCCGGCGGCAGGCGACGGCGCCGCGCCGCAAAAGGTGCTGGTGACCGGCACCCGCGCCTCGCAGCAGTCGAGCATCGACCGCAAGAAGAACGCCGCCACCGCCATGGATTCGATCGTGGCCGAAGACGTCGGCTCCCTGCCCGACCGCAACATCGGCGAGGCGATCTCGCGCATGTCCGGCGTGGCGCTGGACCGCGGCGAATTCGGCGAAGGCGTCAGCGTGGCGGTGCGCGGCAATTCGGCCGACCTGACCCGGGTCGAACTCGACGGCCAGGGCGTGCAGTCGGCCGGCGGCGCCGACATGGGCGGCAACAGCAACGCCAGCGGCCGCGCGGTCGAATTCCGCCAGCTGTCGTCGGACCTGATCAAGAGCGTGGACGTGGTCAAGGGTTCGACCGCGGACATGACCGAGGGTGCGCTCGGCGGCGGCATCATCATCAAGACCCGCACCGGCCTGGATTTCAAGAAGCCGTTCGCCTCGGTGCGCGTGGCCGCCTCCCAGACCTCGCTGAACAAGAAGTGGAAGCCGGACGCCAACGTGGTCCTGGCCGACAAGTTCCTGAACGGGCGCCTCGGCCTGCTGCTGAACGCCTCGTCCACCAGCATGGCCAACGAGTCGCACTCGCAGCAGAACGCCTTTTCCGCGCTGCAGGGCTACTACCGGGTGGTGGACTTCGACAATTCTCCGGAAAAGACCTTCACCTTCCTGCCCAGCACGCTGAACATGGCCGACGCCAGTTCGAATCAGCCGATGCTGCAGTCAGCCTTGAGCGCCGGCGGCTTCTTCAATTCGGCCACGCCGCTCGAGGTGCTGACCCAGTCGGCGGGGGCGAAGACCAAGGCCGACTGCTATGCGCTGTATCCGGCCATCCCCACGGCCCAGCTGAACACGATCGCCTCCGCCGGCCGCAACGCGGCCCAGTCCCAGCGCGGCAGCGAGCTGGCCACCTGCCTGAACCAGTGGAACGACTACACGCCGTCGAACGTGCGCTACTTCGTGCGGCGCGAGATCGAGAAGCGCCAGAACCTCGATCTGCGCGCCGACTTCAAGGTCACCGACAACCTGACCGTCTACGCCAAGGGCAGCTACAACAAGCGCCGCGTCGACACCTCCCAGCTCACCTACACCCTGGGCAACGTGCTGACCAACACCGGCACCGCCATCAGCCCGGCCTACACTGGCGCCACCTTCACCGACAACGCCACCACCAACCAGCGCAGCGCGATCCCCGGCTCGGGCTACTACCTGTACGACTACCCGACCCTGCGCAGCAACGCCTATCCGTTCATGGGCACCGTGGTGAACGTCGTGCCCAGCTCGGTCGTCGTGGACGCCAACCACCACCTGACCTCGTTCCAGCTGAGCGACGGCCAGGCCACCACCGACCAGCTGCACGACATCGCCCTGGTGACGTCGAAGTACTTCCAGACCGGCGGCACCTACCGCAACGGCGGCCTGACCGCGGAATTCTTCGTCGGCGACGCCCGCTCGGATTTCCGGCGCGCGCAAAAGCGCATCAGCTTCACCAATTTCTATGGCCCGACCACGATGTCGGTGCTGCCGAACGGTCTGTGGACCTACAGCTTCCCCGGCAACGCCTTCAACCAGGCGGATCCGGCCCAGTACGTGCGCCTGTTCCCGGCCACCGGCAACGCCGGCGCCACGGTGCTGGGGCCCCTCAACACGCGCGCCACGCCGGCCTACACCATCGCCCAGCAGCCGCTGCTGAGCTCTTCCTCGCCGCGTACCGAGGCCTTCTGGAACCCGCAGATCCGCGCCACCGAAGAGCGCACCGCCAAGCTCGACCTGACCTATGCGACGCCCGAATCGGTGCCCTTCTTCAAGCGCTTCAAGACCGGCTTCAATTTGCGCGAGAACCGGGTCGACAACTGGAACCCGGGCGACGGCAACAGCGCCGGCATCGTGATGCAGGCGGCCGTCGGCACCTATGGCCAGCCGGGCTACCAGGCGCCGATCGTGCTGCCGACCGCGATCGCGCGCGCCGTGGTCCAGGCCTGCCAGGACACGCCCGGCTCGCTGGGCCCGGGCGGCAAGCCCTGCCAGTACGGCTACACCTCCAGCCCGGATCCGCGCCTGGCCCTGAACAGCACGGTGCAGCTGACGCCGCAGCAGTGGCAGGACCTGATCGGCCAGGTCTTGAGCGGCCAGGCCACGCCGACCCAGCTGTTCAGCGGCGCCAAGGACCGCCCGGGCGGCATGCTGGACAACTGGACCCAGATCGACGTCGAAAAGGCGTTCGGCCTGCTCGGCGTCCCCAACAACAACTACGACTGCGTCAAGCGCTGCACCGCCAACGACGGCAACGTCTACGACCAGCCGGTGCAGAAGCTCAAGGAGCGTACCGAAGCCTTCTACGTGATGGGCGACTTCGGCATCGACCATGTCCCGTTCACCGACCTCGCCCTGCCGTTCGGCTGGGAACTCGAAGGCAACCTCGGCTACCGCTACGTGCGCACCAAGGTCAACGGCATCGGCATGATGACCCTGACCTCGATCACCCCGACCGCGTCCTACAACGAACTCGACCCGACCGCGCCGGGCGGCACCATCACCAACACCTACATCCGCAACACCGCGGTCAACGCCAAGACCCACGACTTCCTGCCGACCTACAACCTGGCGATGTGGATGATCCCGGACAAGCTGGTGGCGCGCTACAGCCGCGCGCGCACCGTGGCGCGCCCGCCGATCACCCAGCTGCTCCCGGCCGGCAACTGCACCTATGACGAAACGCTGGCGGTGGGCGGCGAAGTGGCCCAGCGCTGCAGCGGCACCCTCGGCAACCCGTCGCTGCAGGCGCAGAAGAACCTGAACCAGAACCTGAGCTTCGAGCTGTATCCGAACAAGGACACCATGTTCTCGGCCGCCGTGTTCAAGCAGAAGGGCATCATCGGCCCGGCGCTGAGCCAGGGCGTCAGCAGGCTGCCGCTGTTCTCCGGCTCGCCGCTGGTGGACCCGTCCAGCGGCGTCGATTTGTCCAGCATCCCGTTCAACTATTCGATGTGGATGAACGGCGCCGCCACCACCCGCAAGGGCGTCGAACTGGGCACCAAGACCGCCTTCACCTTCCTGCCGTCGGTGCTGCGCTACACCGGCTTCGACGCCAACGTGACCCGCCTGCGCTCGGTCACCACCAGCGAGAACGCGGTCGACCTGCTGACCGGCCAGCCACTGCCGCCGCAGCGCGAATCGAAGTACTCGTACAACTGGGCGGTCTGGTACGACGACGGCCGCCTGTCGGCGCGCGTGGCGGTGCAGGCGGTGGCGGCCTACTTCACCTGCATCGCCGGCTGCACCCAGCAGGCCGCGATCCAGAACTACCCGGGCGTCGGGGTCCAGCTGACCAAGTTCCCGTACAACCCGGGCTCGCCGAACTACAAGGACACGACCCGCTTCATCGACGCCAAGCTGGCCTACAAGGTGCGCCCGAACATCGAGATCTTCGTCGAGGGCCGCAACCTGGGCAACGCGACCACCACCAACAGCCAGGGCATGTCGACCCCGTTCGCCGACGGCACGCCCAACCTGCTGGATTACTCGTACGCCGGGCGCCGCATCATGGCCGGCATCAACTTCCGCACGCTGTAACCTGGAGAAGCGCTTGAAACCTCACGATCCACCCAAGTTCGCGCGCCGCAGCTTCCTGGTCTCGGCCGGGCTGGCGCTGGCCTGGCCGGGCCTGGCCAGCGCCACCGTGGTGGCTGCGACCCGGGCCGGGCGCGACAGCCTGAGCCTGTGGTACGACAAGCCCGCCGGGCCCTGGGTCGAGGCGCTCCCGGTCGGCAACGGGCGCCTGGGCGCCATGCTGTTCGGCCGCGCCGCCCAGGAGCGCGTGCAGCTCAACGAAGACACGCTGTTCGCCGGCGGCCCCTACGACCCCAGCAATCCGGACGCGCTGGCGGCGCTGCCGAAGATCCGCACGCTGATCGAGGAAGAGAAGTTCAAGGACGCGTCCGACCTGGCCAGCGCCTCGATGATGGCCAGGCCGGTGCGCCAGATGCCCTACGGCGCGGCCGGCGACCTGCTGCTCGACGTCCTCGGCCTGGAGGGCGTCACCGGCTACCGGCGCTCGCTCGACCTCGACACCGCAATCGCCACCACGCGCTTCACCAGCGGCGCCACGCGCCACCTGCGCGAAGCCTTCGCCAGCGCCCCCGACGGGGTGGTCGTGCTGCGCCTGGCCGCGCAGGGTGCCGGCCGGCTCGACCTGGACCTGGGCTACCGCGCCCCGACCAACGTCAAGAACGGCGACACGCAGACGCCGCCGGCGCCGTTCCAGGGCGCCGCCTGGGACCACCGCGAAGCGCTGGACGCGGACAAGCGCCCGCCCCTGCTTGCGATCCGGCCCGACGGCGATGGCGCCCTGCTGGTCGAAGGCCGCAACCAGCCGGCCCACGGCATCGACGGCGCCCTGCGCTATGCGCTGCGCGTGCGCGCCGTCAGCGACGGCAAGGTGAACGCCAGCGGCGACCGCCTGCAGGTGCGCGGCGCGAAGGAAGTCGTGCTGCTGGTGTCGGTCGCCACCAGCTACGTCAATTACGCCGACGTCAGCGGCGATCCGGTCGCCATCGTGCGCCGCCAGACCGATGCCGCCGCGCGCAAGTCGTATGCGCGCCTGAAGGCGGACCACGTGCGCGCCCACCAGGCCCTGTTCGGGCGCCTGTCGATACGGATCGGCGGCGGCGCGCCGAATGCGCGCAGCACCGACGCCCGCATCGCCGTCTCGGAAGCCGAGCCGGATCCCGGCCTGGCCGCGCTGTACGTGCAGTATGCGCGCTACCTGCTGCTGTCCTCGTCGCGGCCCGGCTCGCAGCCGGCCAATTTGCAGGGGCGCTGGAACGAGGGCAACAACCCGCCCTGGGGCGGCAAGTACACCATCAACATCAACACCGAGATGAACTACTGGCCGGCCGATCCCGCCAACCTGGGCGAGTGCGTGGAGCCGGTGCTGCGCATGATCGAGGACCTGGCCGTGACCGGCGCCGTCACCGCACGCAAGCACTATGGCGCGCGCGGCTGGGTCACCCACCACAACACCGACCTGTGGCGCGCCACGGCGCCGATCGATGGGCCCAACTTCGGCCTGTGGCCCTGCGGTGGCGCCTGGATGTGCAAGACGCTGTGGGACCATTACGAGTACCAGCCCAGCGAGGCCTGGCTGCGCCGCATCTATCCGCTGCTGAAGGGCGCGTCGCTGTTTTTTGTGGACGCCATGATCGAGGATCCGAAGGGCGGCGGCCTGGTCACCTCGCCGTCGATGTCGCCCGAGCACAACCACCATCCCGGCTCGGCCCTGTGCGCCGGCCCGGCGATGGACCGCCAGATCATCCGCGATCTGTTCGGCTGGACCCTGCAGGCGCACGCCCGGCTCAAGGATCCGGACGCGGACTTCGCGCGCACGCTGGAACAACAGCGCGCACGCCTGCCGGCCGACCGCATCGGCGCATTGGGCCAGCTGCAGGAATGGATGGAGGACTGGGACGCGACCCGCAACAACACGCACCGCCACGTGTCCCACCTGTACGCGGTCTACCCCAGCGAGCAGATCAACGTGCGCGACACGCCGGAGCTGATCCGGGCGGCCAAGGTGTCGCTCGACATCCGCGGCGACAAGTCGACCGGCTGGGCCACCGCCTGGCGCCTGGCGCTGTGGGCGCGCATGGGCGACGGCGAGCGCGCGCACTCGATCCTGCGCGGCCTGCTGGGGCCGACCCGCACCTACCCGAACATGTTCGACGCCCACCCGCCGTTCCAGATCGACGGCAATTTCGGCGGCACCGCGGCGATCCTGGAAATGCTGGTGCAGTCGTGGGGCGGCGAGATCCTGATCCTGCCGGCCCTGCCGCGCGCCTGGCCGGAAGGCGCGATCACCGGCGTACGCGCACGCGGCGGCTTCGAGCTCGACCTGGACTGGGTCGGCGGGCGCCTGCGGCGCCTGGTTCTGCGCGGCCAGCCCAACGCCCGGGCCAGGCTGCGCTACGGCGAGCGCCTGGTCGACGTCACGCTCGACGCCCGCGGGCGCGCCCGCCTGGACGGCGCGCTGGCGCGCGGCGCCTGACGCGCGGCGCTGGGCACATCAAGCTCCCCCCGTGCACTGCATGGGGCATCTCCCGCCGCGCCTGGGAAGCGCGGCGTTCACGTGGGGTGGCGCACCCACCCCACTTTTTTGCAGAGGAGACTCCAATGACAAAGCCGCCCGCGCAGCCCGGTTACCGGTTTGCCTTCGCCATGATCACGACCCTGTTCTTCCTGTGGGGTTTCGTGCACAACCTCGACCCGATCCTGATTCCGCACCTGAAGCGTTCGTTCAGCCTGTCGGTGCTGCAGTCGTCGCTGGTCGATTCGGCGGTGTTCATCGCCTACTTCCTGATGGCGCTGCCGGCCGGCTTGCTGATCCGCCGCGCCGGCTACCGCAACACGATCGTCATCGGCCTGCTGCTGTTCGCCACCGGCTCCTTCCTGTTCCTTCCCGCCGCCGACACCGGGCAGTACGCCTTGTTCCTGGGCGCGCTGTTCGTCATCGCCTGCGGCCTGGCGACGCTGGAAACCGCCGCCAACCCCTATGCCGCCCAGCTCGGTCGGCCGGAACGCGCCACCTGGCGCCTGAACCTGGCGCAATCCTTCAACGGCCTGGCGGCGACGCTGGCGCCGATCATCGGCGCCCGCGTGATCTTCGTGCCCGGCCCCGGCGAAGCCGAGCTGCAGGCGATGCCGGCGGCGGCGCGCCAGCTGGCGCTGGCCGCGGAAGCGGCCAGCGTCAAGACGCCCTACCTGATCCTGGGCGTCACCATCCTGGTCGTCGCCGCCGTGTTCTACCGGCTGCGGATGCCGGCGCCCGGCGCGGCGCACGGCGCGGCGGCAGGTGCCGGGCCCGGCCGCGGGCACGCCGGCGGCGTCCGCGCCGGCATCGCGCAAGCCTGGCGCCGCGCCCCGATCCGGCGCGCGGTGGTGGCCCAGTTCTTCTACGTCGGCGCCCAGGTGTGCGTGTTCAGCTTCTTCATCCTGTATGCGGCGCGCGCGGCCGGCATGGCGCAGGTGGACGCGGCCGACTACCTCGGCTGGGGCTGCGGCGCCGCCTTCATGCTGGGACGCTTCGCCGGCACCTGGCTGATGCGCTTCGTGGCGCCGGCGCGCCTGCTGCGCGGCTACGCCCTGGCCAGCGCGGCGCTGTCGCTGGTGGCGATGCTCGGCAGCGGGATGATGACGGTGTGGGCCGTGATCGGCATCGCCTTTTTCATGTCGATCATGTTCCCCACCATTTTCTCGCTCGGCATCCAGGATGCCGGCGCGGACACGGAAATGGGAAGCAGCCTGATCGTCATGGCCATCGTCGGCGGCGCCCTGCTGCCGCTGCTGTTCGGCGCCATCAGCGACGCCACCGGCAACATCCAGCACGGCTACGTGGTGCCGCTGGCCAGCTTCCTGGTCACCGGCTGGTTCGCCCACGCCACGCTGCGCCAGGCGGCGCGCGATGCCGCCGCTGTCCCGCCGCAGCCGGCCGCCGTGCAGCACGTATGAGCTGACTCTATATATCAGATGGCGGCGGCGATCGCCTTGCCGACCGCGGTGGTGTCGGCGCTGCCGCCCAGGTCCGGCGTCTTCGGCCCATCCAGCAGCACCGCCTCGATCGCCTTCATGATGGCGTCGCTGGCCGCGCGGTAATTGGCGTCGCCGTCGCCAAGGAAGTCCAGCATCATCGCGCCGGACCAGATCATGCCGATCGGGTTGGCGATGTTCCTGCCGTAGATGTCCGGCGCCGAACCGTGCACCGGTTCGAACAGCGAGGGGAAATCGCGCTCCGGATTCAGGTTGGCCGAAGGCGCGATGCCGATGGTGCCGGTGCAGGCCGGACCGAGGTCGGACAGGATGTCGCCGAACAGGTTGGATGCCACCACCACGTCGAAGCGCTCCGGCGACAGCACGAAGCGCGCGCACAGGATGTCGATGTGGTACTTGTCCCATTTGACGTCGGCATACGACGGCGCCATCGCTTCCACCCTCTGGTCCCAGTAGGGCATGCTGATCGAGATGCCGTTCGACTTGGTGGCCGAGGTCAGGTGCTTCTTCGGACGGCTCTGCGCCAGGTCGAACGCGTATTTCAGGATGCGGTCGGTGCCCTTGCGGGTGAAGATCGCATCCTGCACCACGAATTCACGGTCGGTACCCTCGAACATCTTGCCGCCCACCGACGAGTATTCGCCTTCGGTATTCTCGCGCACCACGTAGAAGTCGATGTCGCCGGGCTTGCGGTTGGCCAGCGGACTGGGCACGCCGGGCATCAGGCGCACCGGGCGCAGGTTCACGTACTGGTCGAAGTCGCGGCGGAACTTGAGCAGCGAACCCCACAGCGAGATATGGTCGGGCACCAGGTGCGGCATGCCGACCGCGCCGAAATAGATGGCGTCGAAGCCTTCGAGCCGGGCGCGCCAGTCGTCCGGCATCATCTGGCCGTGCTTGAGGTAATAGTCGCAGTTGGCCCACTCGATGGTGGTGAATTCGAGGCCGAGCCCGAAGCGGCCGGCCACGGCTTCCAGCACGCGCAAGCCTTCCGGCATCACTTCGTTGCCGATGCCGTCGCCGGCGATCACTGCGATTTTATGGGTCTTCATGGGATACGCTCCTCCAGTCTGGTCGATGTCGGGATCCATTGTAGCGAATACGATCCGACATATAATCCATGGTTTCGTCATCGCAAAGAACACGCAACGTGAACAATGGCAGTCGGGAGCGCCGCCATGCAGTTTGACCCCAGGGGCAGCAAGTCGCTGCTGGAAGACCTGAACCTGTTCTGCGCGGTCGTGCGCAAGCAGGGTTTCGCCGCCACCGCGCTGGAACTCGGGGTGTCGAACGCCTTCGTCAGCAAGCGCATCGCCGTACTGGAACAGACGCTCGGCGTGCGCCTGCTGCACCGGACCACGCGCAAGGTGGCCCTGACCGAACATGGCGCGGTGGTGCTGCAGTGGGCGCAGCGCATCCAGGAAGACCTCGACCAGCTCGGCGCATCGATCTCGCAACAAGGCAGCGCCGCGCGCGGGCTGCTGCGCCTGTGCACGAGTTCCGGGTTCGGGCGCAACCGGATCGCGCCGGCGATATCGCAGCTGGCGCTGGCGCACCCGGAACTGGAAGTCCAGCTCGAACTGCTGGACCGTCCGGTCGATTTGATCGCCGAGGGTTTTCATCTCGACATCCGCGTCGGCCAGGTGCACGAGCCGCATCTGATCGCGCGCCGCATCGCGCCCAACCGGCGCGTGCTGTGCGCGGCGCCCGCCTACCTGGCGCGCCACGGCACGCCGCGCGCACTGGGAGAATTGGCGCAGCACCGCCGCATCGTGATCCGCGAGCGCGACCAGGACGTCGGGCGCTGGAAGCTGAGCGGCCCCGGCGGCGAGGAAACGGTGCGCGTGAGGGGGCCGCTGTCGACCAACAACGGCGAACTCGTGCACCAGTGGGCGATCGACGGCCACGGCATCATCCTGCGCTCGATCTGGGACGTCGGTCCCAGCCTGGCCGACGGCAGCCTGGTGCGCGTGCTGCCGGATTACCACCAGCAGGCCGACGTCTGGGCGATCTACCCGACGCGCCTGGGGATGACGGCCAACGTACGCACCTGCGTGCAGTTCCTGGAAGGCTGGCTGGCAAATTCGAGAAAACCGTAAAAAGTGGAACGTTCCTTCGGATTAACCTGAGGATACGCACGGGTGCGGGCCCTATAATGGTCTTTCCTCAACTATCCTGCCCCAGTATGGAATTCCTACTCGATCCTAATATATGGATCGGCCTGCTTACCCTGGTGGTTCTCGAAATCGTCCTCGGTATCGACAACCTCATCTTCATCGCCATCCTGGCGGAAAAGCTTCCCCCGCACCAGCGCGACAAGGCACGCATCATCGGCCTGTCACTCGCCATGATCATGCGCCTCGGCCTGCTCACGATGATTTCGTGGATGGTGACCCTGACCGCACCGCTGTTCTCCATCGCCTCGCTGTCGTTCTCCGGACGCGACCTGATCCTGCTGGTGGGCGGCGTGTTCCTGCTGTTCAAAGCGACGATGGAACTGCACGAGCGCGTGGAAGGCAAATCGCACGTCCAGAGCGGCAAGCGCGAGTACGCCAGCTTCGCCGCCGTGGTCGCGCAGATCGTCGTGCTGGACGCCGTGTTCTCGCTGGACGCCGTGATCACCGCGGTCGGCATGGTCGACGAACTGGGCGTGATGATGGCGGCCGTGATCATCTCGATGAGCGTGATGCTGTTCGCCTCCAAGCCGCTGACGCGCTTCGTCAATGCCCACCCGACGGTGGTCGTGCTGTGCCTGAGCTTCCTCCTGATGATCGGCCTGAGCCTGATCGCGGAAGGCTTCGGCTTCCACATCCCGAAGGGTTACCTGTACGCCGCCATCGGCTTCTCGGTGATCATCGAAGCGCTGAACCAGCTGGCGCGCCGCAACTTCGTCAAGAAGGAAGCGCACATCCCGCTGCGCGACCGCACCGCCGACGCCGTGCTGCGCCTGCTGGGCGGCAAGCGCCGCCAGCAGGACGGGGAAGACGACGCCGTGGCCGAGGAACTGGCAGCGCCGGCCTTTGCGGCCGAGGAGCGCCACATGGTCAGCGGCGTGCTGAGTTTGTCGCAGCGCCCGATCCGCTCGATCATGACCACGCGTTCCGACATCTCGTGGATCGACATCGACGACGACGCCGCCACCGTGCGCGCCAGGGTGCTGGAGGCACCGCACGGCTTCTTCCCGGTGTGCCGCGGCCAGCTCGACGAAATCATCGGCGTGGCGCGCGCCAAGGACCTGATCGCGGATATCGCGACCGGCGGCGCGATTGCCCCGGCCAGCATCCGCCCGGCGCTCATCATGCCCGAAGGCAGCGGCGTGCTGAAGGTGATGGACACCCTCAAGCGCTCGCACGGCCAGGTGGTCCTGATCGCCGACGAGTACGGCACGCTGCAGGGCCTGGTGACGCCGATCGACATCCTGGAAGCCATCGCCGGCGAATTCCCGGACGAGGACGAGCTGCCGGTGGTGCAGGAAGCCGGCCCGGGCCGCTGGCGCGTGGACGGCAGCGCCGACCTGCACTACCTGGAGCAGGTGCTGCAGATGGAGGCGCTGGTCAGCGGCAATGGCGACTACACTTCGCTGGCCGGCCTGATGCTGGAGCGCTTCGGCACGCTGCCGCAGGTGGGCCGGAGCCTCGAGATCGGCAACTGCCGCTTCGAGGTGGCGCAGGTGCTCGAGCGCCGCATCGCGACGGTGATCGTGACCCGGCTTGCGCAGGCGGCCGGCAGCATGCTGGAAAAGGATGGCATCGTGAGCTGACGCGGCGCGGCCGGATCCGGCCCGATGCCGCTTTCATGCGCCCCTTGCCTGTGCGGCAAGGGGCGCTTGCATATCGGGCAGACAGACCGGCATCGACCTTCCGTTACGCGTCCAATGCCATGCATGTTGTATGACGTCACATCATTAAAATCACTGGCCGAGGATGCATCCCATCGAGATTCCATTCTGTGATGCCCTGGCAAACGCATAAAAATCACAATTTCGCTTGTCACGCCGGGATGACAGTTGTACGATGTCATACGACGTGAACGCTGCGCTGCCTGGCGCAACCCTATCCTTGGAGACGAACATGAACCCGCAAGAACTCAAACAAACCCTGTCCTCTGGCCTGCTGTCCTTCCCGATCACCGACTTCGACGAGCAGGGCAACTTCCGCGCCAGCACCTACGCCGAGCGCCTGGAATGGCTGGCCCCGTACGGTGCGACCGCCCTGTTCGCCGCCGGCGGCACCGGCGAGTTCTTCTCGCTGACCCATGACGAATACTCGGACGTGATCAAGACCGCCGTCGACACCTGCGCCGGCAAGGTGCCGATCCTGGCCGGCGCCGGCGGCCCGACCCGTTCGGCAATCAAGTTCGCCCAGGAAGCCGAGCGCCTCGGCGCCAAGGGCATCCTGCTGCTGCCGCACTACCTGACCGAAGCCGGCCAGGAAGGCCTGATGAACCACGTGGAAGAAGTCTGCAAGTCGACCAACATCGGCGTCGTGGTCTACAACCGCGCCCAGTGCCGCCTGAACGCGGATTCGCTGGAACAGCTGGCCGACCGTTGCGACAACCTGATCGGCTTCAAGGACGGCCTGGGCGACATCGAACTGATGATGCAGATCTGGCGCCGCATGGGCGACCGCTTCAGCTACCTGGGCGGCCTGCCGACCGCGGAAGTCTACGCCGCTGCCTACAAGGCGCTGGGCACCCCGGTGTACTCGTCGGCCGTGTTCAACTTCATGCCGAAACTGGCGATGGAGTTCTACCACGCGATCGCCAACGACGACCACGCCGCCCAGAACCGCATGCTGGACGAGTTCTTCCTGCCGTACCTGGAAATCCGCAACCGCAAGCCGGGCTACGGCGTCAGCATCATCAAGGCCGGCGCCCGCCTGGCAGGCCACGACGGCGGTCCGGTACGCGCACCGCTGACCAACCTGACCCCGGAAGAATGCGACATGCTGCACAAGCTGATGATCGCCCAGGGTCCGCAATAATCACCGCCGCCACATGAGCAAGGAGAACTTCATGCAAATCCAGGGCGACATGATCATCGGCCGCCGCACCGTGCGCGGCAGCGCCGGCAGCACCCGCGCCTTCGACCCGGCGCAGCGCGCCAACATCGGGCCGGAATTCGGCCTGGCCACCGCCGACGACGTCGAAGCGGCGTGCGCGCTGGCTGAACAGGCCTTCGACGCCTACCGCAGCATCGACCTCGAGCGCCGCGCCAAGTTCCTGGAAGCGATCGCCGAACAGATCCTGGCCATCGGCCCGGCCCTGATCGAGCGCGCCTCGAGCGAATCCGGCCTGCCGGCGGCCCGCCTGGAAGGCGAGCGCATGCGCACCGTGAACCAGCTGCGCCTGTTCGCGAAAGTGGTGCGCGACGGTCACTTCCTGGAAGCGACCCTCGACTCGGCCCTGCCGCAGCGCACCCCGCCGCGTCCCGACCTGCGCCTCTCCAAAGTACCGCTGGGTCCGGTCGCGGTGTTCGGCGCCAGCAACTTCCCGCTGGCGTTCTCGGTGGCCGGCGGCGATACCGCCTCGGCGCTGGCGGCCGGCTGCCCGGTCGTGGTCAAGGCCCACAGCGCCCACCTGGGCACCTCGGAACTGGTCGGCAAGGCGGTGCAGAAAGCCGCCATCGAGTGCGACATGCCGGAAGGCGTGTTCTCGATGCTGATCGGCGAAGGCCGCCTGGTCGGCCAGAAACTGGTCAGCCACCCGGCGATCAAGGCGGTCGGCTTCACCGGCTCCCGCCAGGGCGGCATGGCGCTGGTGCACACCGCCGCGGCGCGCAAGGAACCGATCCCGGTCTACGCCGAAATGAGCAGCATCAATCCGGTCTTCATGCTGCCGGGCGCGCTGGCGCAAGGCGGCGCCAAGCTGGCGCAGGGCTTCGTCGATTCGCTGACGCTGGGCGTGGGCCAGTTCTGCACCAACCCGGGCCTGGTGGTCGGCCTGGCGGGCGAGCAGTTCGACGCCTTCCGCGACGCCGCCGCCACCGCGCTGCAAGCCAAGGGCGCCGGCACCATGCTGACCGCCGGCATCCACAAGGCCTACACCGACGCGATCGAGCGCCGCACCGGCCTCGAAGGCCTGCAACTGGTGGCGCAGGGCAGCGCCGAAGGCCAGGGCTGCGCCGCCCAGGCCGCGCTCTACCAGTGCGACGCCGCCACCTACCTGGCCACGCCGGCGCTGGAAGAAGAAATCTTCGGACCGTCCTCGGTGCTGATCGCCTGCCGCGACGAGGCCGAAGTGGTGGCCGTGGCCAAGCACCTGGAAGGCCAGCTGACCGCCACCGTGCACGCCACCGGCGACGACCGCGCGCTGGCCGCCAGCCTGCTGCCGACACTGGAACGCAAGGCCGGCCGCATCCTGTTCAACGGCTACCCGACCGGCGTGGAAGTGTCGCATGCGATGGTGCACGGCGGCCCGTTCCCGGCCACCTCGGACGCCCGTTCGACCAGCGTCGGCGCCACCGCCATCGAGCGCTTCCTGCGCCCGGTGTGCTACCAGGACGTCCCGAGCGAACTGCTGCCGCAGGCGCTGCGCGACGACAATCCGCTCGGCCTGGCGCGCCTGGTCGACGGCCAGCTGCAACAGCCGGCTTGATACGGCGCCGATGCGGCCGTGTTGAAGCCTTGATGCGACGGCGCCCAGGCGCCGCGCATCCCGGTCCCAGCCCGGCCACGTTCTCCGCACGATGCCATGACGCGCCCACCCGGGCGCGTTTTTGCTTTGCGCGCCCCGCCATTGCGCCGCGCCCGCGGCCGTATCAGAATGCGGGTCTCAACGTAACCAGGGGAAGCCTCGATGTTCGAACTCAGCCAGCTGCGCTGCTTTGTCGCGGTCGCCGAGGAACTGCACTTCAGCCGCGCGGCCGAGCGCCTGAACATGACGCAGCCGCCGCTGAGCCGGCAGATCCGGCTGCTCGAGCACCACGTCGGCGCCCAGCTGCTGGAACGCAACAGCCGCACCGTGCGCCTGACCGCGGCCGGCAAGGCCTTCTTTCCGGAAGCCGCGCGCATCCTGCGCATGGCCGAGGAAGCGGCGTTCACGGCGCGCCGCGCGGCCAAGGGCGAACAGGGCAGCCTGGCGATCGGCTTCACCTCGGCCTCCGGCTACAGCCTGCTGCCGGAAGTGGTGCGCCGCCTGCGCGAAGCGGCGCCGGGCGTGTCGCTCACCCTCAAGGAACTGGTCAGCACGACCCAGGTCGAGGCCCTGCACGCCGGGGAACTCGACATGGGCCTGCTGCGCCCGCACGCCATGGACGGCGAACTCGAAAGCCGGCTGATCGCGCGCGAGCCGCTGATGCTGGCCATCCACGAACGCGACGCCGCCGACTGGCCGCTCGAACCGACCCTGGCCAGCCTGCACGGCAAACCCTTCGTGATGTATTCGCCCTACGAGGCGCGCCCCTTCTACCTGATGCTGAGCGAACGCTTCGCGCGCGCCGGCGTCGTGCCCGACATCGTCGAGCACATCGGCCAGGTGCACACGATGCTGGCGCTGGTGCGGGCCGGCGTCGGCGCCGCCCTGATCGCGGAAGGCGCCGCGCGCCTGAAATTCGACGGCATCGTCATGCGCAGGATGCTGACCGAACCGGTCGAGACCGTGTGCACCTACCGTCGCGACAACGACAACCCGGTGCTGCAACTGTTCAAGCGCGACATCCTGCCGTCCTTCCAGCCATAGGGTGGTCAAACGGAAGGATTCATTTCTTGGATGGATGCCTTCACTCTTTGGTTTGTCGGTGAATCAATCAAGGCATATGATTATTTCACATAACGACATCCACGCCGCCTGAATAACTGCCATGCGCCGTGATCGTCACAAGACGAACAAAGCAACGGAGGAGACATTGAAGAAGACAGCCATTCTCGTGCTGGCGCTCGGCGCAGCTTTCCAGGCGCAGGCGCAGTCCCAGAATTCCGCCATCACGATCTACGGCATCGTCGATGCCGCCGTCGTCGGCGAACGCGGCGGCAATGACAATTCGCCCACCACCAGGATCACCAGCGGCGCCGCCTCGGCTTCGCGCTTCGGTTTCAAGGGCACGGAAAGCCTGGGCAACGGCCTGTCGGCCTTCTTCATCCTGGAAGGCGGCGCCAAGATCGACACCGGCGCCATCGACGCCAACGGCACCATCTTCAACCGCCAGGCCCTGGTCGGTTTGCAGGGCAATTTCGGCGCGGTCGCCCTGGGCCGCCAGTACACGCCCTGGCACCTGACGCTGGCCGCCTTCGACCCCTTCGGCACCGGCTACGCCGGCACCTCCAAGAACCTGTTCCCGGATTCGGGCGCCAACATCCGCACCAGCAATACGATCACCTGGAAGTCGCCGAAGCTGAACGGCTTCGACGGCGAAGTGGCCTACAGCGCCGGCGAACAGAGCGACGCCTCGGCCGGCCGCCAGTACGGCGCCGCCCTCGGCTACGCCAACGGCCCGCTGGCCGTGCGCCTGGCCTACAACAGCAAGAACTCGGACCTGGCCGCCACCGGCACCGCGCCGGCCGTGAACCACGACCTGGGCCGCAACGCCATGCTGGCCGCCACCTACGGCTTCCGCCTGTTCAAGCTGCACGCGATCTACAACGTCGACAAGGGCTACAACAGCGCACCGCTGTGGAACTCGGCCAACCTGCACGGCGTGACGCCGGTGGCCTCGCTTGATGCGCGCGACATGCTGCTGGGCCTCTCCGCCCCGGTCGGCAACGGCACCGTGATGTTCTCGACCATGCACAAGGATGACCGCACCGGCTTCAACCAGGATGCGACCTCGTGGGGCCTGGGCTATTTGTACAACCTGAGCAAGCGCACCGGTTTGTACGCGGCCTACGCCCACATCGACAACAAGAACGGCGCCGGCTACACGGTGGCCAACAACACCGAGGCCGGCACCGGCAGCACCGGCTACAACCTCGGCATCCGCCACACGTTCTAAGTAAAACAAGAGGCCGGCGCCGACCGGCCCGCAGCAGGTCCGGCAGAGCAGGGATAGCAACATCGGCAAAACCGTCAGCACACACCGACACCAGGAGACACTTGTGGAACACGCACAACCCATCACCACCGCGAGCGCGGCCAAGGTCCAGACCCGCACGCGCTGGATGATCCTCGCCATGCTGTTCGCGATCACCACCATCAACTACGCCGACCGCGCCACGATCTCGATCGCCGCGCCGGGCATCCGCAAGGAGCTCGGCCTGGATGCGGTCCAGATGGGCTACGTGTTCTCGGCCTTCGCCTGGTCCTACGTGCTGGCCCAGCTGCCGGGCGGCTGGCTGCTGGACCGCTTCGGCTCCAAGATCACCTATTTCTTCAGCATCTTCCTGTGGTCGCTGTTCACCGTGTTCACCGGCGCGGTCGGCTTCTTCACCGGCGGCGCGGCGGTGGTGGCGCTGTTCGCGCTGCGCTTCCTGGTCGGCGCCGCCGAATCGCCTTCGTTCCCGGGCAACAGCCGCATCGCCTCGAGCTGGTTCCCGACCCACGAGCGCGGCCTGGCCGCGGCCATCTTCAATTCGGCCCAGTATTTCGCCACCGTGCTGTTCGCCCCGATCATGGGCTGGCTGGTGCACAGCTACGGCTGGCACAGCGTGTTCTACGTGATGGGCGGCCTGGGCATCGTCATGGCCTTCGTCTGGCTGAAGGTCATCTATGGCCCGAAGGATCACCCGTCGATCAGCGCCAGCGAACTGAAATACATCCAGGACGGCGGCGCGCTGGTCGACCTGGAAGGCAGCAGCCGCAGCAAGCAGCCGGCCCAGGTCCACACCTTCGCCTGCATCAAGGAACTGCTGGGCAACCGCATGCTGCTGGGCGTGTACATCGGCCAGTACTGCATCACCACCCTCACCTACTTCTTCCTGACCTGGTTCCCGGTGTACCTGGTGCAGGAGCGTGGCATGACCATTTTGAAAGCCGGCTTCGTGGCCTCGCTGCCGGCCATCGCCGGCTTCCTCGGCGGGATCGTCGGCGGCTGGCTGTCGGACACCTTGAGCCGCCGCGGCTACTCGCTGTCGGTGTCGCGCAAGCTGCCGATCGTGGTCGGCATGCTGCTGTCGATGAGCATGATCGCCTGTAACTACATCGAGACCGACATGCTGGTGGTGGCGATCATGTCGCTGGCCTTCTTCGGCAAGGGCATCGGCGCGCTGGGCTGGGCGGTGGTGTCGGACACCTCGCCGAAAGAGGCCGGCGGCCTCTCCGGCGCACTGTTCAACACCTTCGGCAATACCGCCGGCATCACCACCCCGATCGTGATCGGCTACATCGTGCAGGCCACCGGTTCGTTCGCCGGCGCGCTGGTGTTCGTCGGCGCGAATGCCGCCGTGGCGATCTTCAGCTACCTGTTCATCGTGGGCGACATCAAGCGCGTATCGTTGGTGAAATCGCTGGTGAAATAATTCTCATTGACTTGACCGACCGGCCATCCGCCCTCGCCGTATCATTTACACACTCAACAACATCGAGAGACAAACCATGAGCAACTACGTTTCCGGCGCACCCACCATCACCGAACTGCGCGTCGTCCCCGTCGCCGGCCAGGACAGCATGCTGCTGAACCTGAGCGGCGCCCACGGCCCCTGGTTCACCCGCAACATCGTGATCCTGAAGGACAGCGCCGGCAACACCGGCCTGGGCGAGGTGCCGGGCGGCGAGAAGATCCGCCAGACCATCGAGGATGCGCGTCCACTGGTGGTCGGCAAGACCCTGGGCGAATACAACAACGTGCTCAATGCCATGCGCAGCGCCTTCGCCGACCGCGACGCGGGCGGCCGCGGCCAGCAGACCTTCGACCTGCGCACCACGATCCACGCGGTCACCGCGGTGGAATCGGCGCTGCTCGACCTGCTGGGCCAGTTCATGAACGTGCCGGTGGCCAGCCTGCTGGGCGAAGGCATGCAGCGCGAGGCGGTCGAGATGCTGGGCTACCTGTTCTACGTGGGCGACCGCAACAAGACCAGCCTGAACTACCGCAGCGAGCCGGATGCCGGCGACGCCTGGTTCCGCCTGCGTAACGAGGAAGCGCTCACGCCGGAAGCCGTGGTGCGCCTGGCCGAGGCAACCCACGCCCGCTACGGCTTCAACGACTTCAAGCTGAAGGGCGGCGTGCTCTCCGCCGACGAGGAGATGGAAGCGATCATCGCCTTGCACGAGCGCTTCCCGGAGGCGCGCGTGACGCTCGACCCGAACGGCGCGTGGTCACTGAAGGAAGCGATCCGCGTGTGCCGCGACAAGCACGGCATCCTGGCCTACGCCGAAGACCCGTGCGGCGCCGAGAACGGCTTCTCGGGCCGCGAAGTGATGGCCGAGTTCCGCCGCGCCACCGGCCTGCCGACCGCCACCAACATGATCGCCACCGACTGGCGCCAGATGGCGCACTCGATCCAGCTGCAGTCGGTCGACATCCCGCTGGCCGACCCGCACTTCTGGACCATGCAGGGTTCGGTGCGCGTGGCCCAGCTGTGCCAGATGTTCGGCCTGACCTGGGGTTCGCACTCGAACAACCACTTCGACATCTCGCTGGCGATGTTCACCCACGTCGGCGCGGCCGCCCCGGGCAAGGTCACCGCGATCGACACCCACTGGATCTGGCAGGACGGCCAGCGCCTGACCAGGGAACCGATGAAGATCGAAGGCGGCTTGATCCACATCCCGAAGAAGCCGGGCCTGGGCATCGAACTGGACGAGGCGGAACTGGAAAAGGCGCACCAGGCCTACAAGAACATGGGCCTGGGCGCGCGCGACGACGCGGCCGCCATGCAGTTCCTGGTGCCGAACTGGACCTTCGACAACAAGCGCCCTTGCCTGGTGCGCTGATACCGGGCGCTGCCTGGATGTAGTGTCGTAGAAATGAAAACGGCGGCAGGTTGACCCTGCCGCCGTTTTTTCATCGATCAATCCGTGCCGGTCGATCCATGCCGACCGCCACATCGATGATTTACATTTCGATCATGACCTTGCCGTCGGCATCGATACGCGAATCGTACGAGCGGACCCAGGCATTGAAGACGCGGCGCCAGATCGACGGCTGTGCGCCCGACTTGGCCGGAGCCTGCATGCCGAACGACGGCTTGGCGAGGGTGGCGCTGTGATTGCTGGACATGGTGATTCTCCTGAAAACGTGTGATGCGATATGCTGAATGACCATATCTTAGGCGAATGACGCCAGGCTTTCCAATTACGTTTTCCAATACCTGCCATCAAGCAACTATATGTTGAATGGCGCACATAGTGGACCGCTGCCTGCAGCAGGCCGGCTTCAGCCGACCGCCGCCTGCCGCGTCCTGGCAAACTGATCGATGGCGAACGCGCGGAAGGTCTCGAGCGCCGGGTTGCCGTGGCCTGGATGCCAGGCCAGGTAGATCTCGGCGCACACGTCGTCGCGCCAGATCGGCCGGAACACCAGCGCGTCGCTGTAGAACTGTTGCGCCGAGGCCGGCACGATGGCCACGCCCAGGCGCGCCCTGACCAGGCCCAGGATGCTGTGCGTCTGGCCCAGGTGCTGGACGTAATCCGGCTGGGCGCCGGAACTGCCGAACAGCGCCACGATCAGGTCGTGGAAATACTTGCCCTCGTTCTGGGAATACATGATGAAGCGCTCGCGGTCCAGGTCCGCGGGCGAGATTGCCGCCGCAGCGGCCAGCCGGTGCCCGGCCGGCAGCGCCAGCAGGAGCGGCTCGCGCGTGAGCGGCTGGTAGCGCACCGGCGCATGGCCCACCAGCGGCCGCACGAAACCGAGGTCGAGCGTGCGCGCTTCCAGCGCCTCCAGTTGGTCCACCGACACCATTTCCTTGAGCACCACGTCGATGTCCGGCAGCGCCGTGCGCGCCGCCGCGATCACTTCGGGCACCAGTGCATAGCCGGCCACCGCGGTGAAGCCTAGCGTGACGCGTCCGCCCTCGCCCTTGGCAACCCGGCGCGCCGATTCCGCCGCCTGCTCGGTGAAGCCGATGATGCGCCTGGCGTCGACCAGGAACACGCGGCCGGCCGCGGTCAGGCGCACGCTGCGGCTAGTGCGCTCGAACAATTGCACGCCCAGCGCGTGCTCCAGCAACTGGATGTGCCGGGTCAGCGGCGGCTGGGTCATGAACAGGCGCGCCGCGGCGCGGCCGAAATGCAGCTCTTCGGCGACGGTGACGAAGCAGCGCAATTGGTTGAAGTCCAGCATTGTTCCGATAGTTGGATTAATTGATACCCATTATAGCTGCGATCAATATCAATGCCCTGCCTATAATTTTTCCATGGCGAACCCGCATCGAGCGGGTTGCGCAATACCTATTTGCGGCAATGAAAGTGAAACCATGAAAACCGACATCCTCCTGACGCAAGCCTCCTTGCCCTCCTTCGAACAGGCGCTCGACGCCGCCTACACCGTGCACCGCCTGCACCAGCAGACCGACAAGATGGCCTTCCTGCAGCAGCACGGCGCGGCCATCCGCGGCGTGGTCACCGGCGGCGCCAACGGCCTGTCGAACACCATCGCCGAAATGCTGCCGGCGCTGCAGATCATCGCCATCAACGGCGTCGGCACCGACGCGGTCGACCTGGCCTATGCGCGCCGCCGCGGCATCCACGTCAGCAATACCCCGGACGTGCTGACCGCCGACGTGGCTGATTTGGCCGTCGGCCTGGTCATCGCCACGCTGCGCGGCCTGTGCACGGGCGATCGCTACGTGCGCGCCGGCGCATGGGGCAAGTCCGCCCTGCCGCTGGCGAACAAGGTCAGCGGCAAGCGCGTCGGCATCGTCGGCATGGGGCGCGTCGGCCAGGCCATCGCCAAACGGCTGGCCGGCTTCGACTGCCCGATCGCCTATTCCTCGCCGCGCCGCATGGATGCCGTGCCCTACCCGCACGTGCCCGACCTGGTGCAGCTGGCGCGCGCCAGCGAGGTGCTGGTCGTGGCGGCCTCGGCCGACGGCGGCCGCGCCATCATCGACCGCGAGGTGCTCGATGCGCTGGGCCCCGACGGCGTGCTGGTCAACGTGGCGCGCGGCAAGCTGGTCGACGAGGATGCGCTGGTGCTGGCCCTGCAGGAAAAGCGCATCCGCGGCGCCGGGCTCGACGTGTTCGTCGACGAACCGCGCACCCCGCCAGCGCTGTGGGAAATGGAAAACGTGGTGCTGCAGCCGCACCGCGCCAGCGCCACCTTCGAGACCCGGCAGGACATGGGCCGGATCGTGCTTGACAACCTGGCCGCCTGCTTTGCCGGCCGCACGCCGCCTACCAGCGTGACCGCATAAAAGTGAACCGAGCCCGCTGCGGCGGAGCAGCAATTTTCGCCTGAACGCACGCCAGAACAACAGCGGCAGGCCCGTACGACGCGTTTCACGACGCGCCTATTCGATTGGAGGAAGACAGATGAACCAACCCCTTGACACAGGGCTGACCGGCGCCGCGGCGCGTGCGCCGGCGGCAAAGCGCGGTCGTTTTCGTTATTGCATCCTGGGCCTGATCTTTGCTGCAACCGTGCTCAACTACGCGGACCGCTCGACGCTGTCGATCGCCGGCACCTCGATCACTTCGGAACTGGGCCTTGACCCGGCCAGCCTCGGCCTGATCTTCTCGGCCTTCGCCTGGGCCTATGCCATCGGCCAGGTCCCGGGCGGCTGGCTGCTCGACCGCTTCGGCGCCAAGCTGGTGTATGGCTGCAGCATCGTGCTGTGGTCGCTGTTCACGCTGACCCAGGGCCTGGTGCACTTCTTCAGCACGGCGTCCGCCGCCGTGGTCGGCCTGTTCATGATGCGCTTCATGCTTGGCCTGGTCGAATCGCCGGCGTTTCCGGGCAATGCCCGCATCGTGTCGACCTGGTTCCCGACCGCCGAGCGCGGCCTGGCCACCGCCCTGTTCAACTCGGCGCAATACCTGGCCGTGGTGCTGTTCATGCCGCTGATGGCCTGGATCACCCACACTTACGGCTGGCAGAACGTGTTCATCATGATGGCCTGCCTGGGCTTCGCGCTGGCGGTCGTGTGGTTTGCCGTGATGGGCGAACCGGGTTCGCATCCGCGCATGTCGAGCGCCGAGTTCAAGTTCATCGAAGCCGGCGGCGCCCTCACCGGCCTGGACGCCAAGAAAGCCAAACCGAAACTGAAGCGCCAGGAAGTGATGCAGCTGTTCACCAGCCGCATGATGTGGGGCATTTACATCGGCCAGTACTGCATCACGGCGTTGACCTACTTCTTCATCACCTGGTTCCCGATCTACCTGATCAAGGGCCGCGGCATGTCGATCATGACGGTCGGCTTCGTGGCGGCCCTGCCGGCGATCTGCGGCTTCACCGGCGGCGTGCTGGGCGGCGTGCTGTCGGACTGGCTGATCCGCAAGGGCGTGTCGCCCTCGAAGGCGCGCAAGACCCCGTTCATGCTGGGCATGGCGCTGTCGACCTGCATCGTCGCCGCCAACTACTTCGACAGCAACGCGGTGGTGATCGTCATCATGTCGCTGGCCTTCTTCGGCAAGGGCCTGGGCGCGGTGGGCTGGGCGGTGGTCTCGGACACGGCGCCGCGCGAGATGACCGGTCTCACCGGCGGCGTGTTCAACGGCCTGGGCAACATCGCCGGCATCGTGACGCCGATCGTGATCGGCTACGTGGTCGCTACGACCGGCTCGTTCAACGATGCGCTGTGGTTCGTCAGCGCCCACGGTGTGCTGGCGATCCTGGCGTACGGCGTACTGGCCGGCCAGTTCAAGCGCCTGGAGATCAGGAAAGCCTGATCGCCGCCACTCACAGCCGCCCGGTGAACGGGCGGCCCCGGCCACCCTGCCTTGTGCCTGCCCTACGTGGTGTGCACGAGGCTTTTTTCGTCCTATGCGGATGCTGCCGGCTGCCGTTTTTGACGTATTTTTACGGTTGGTTAGTTGCAATAATATTTAAGAGCAAGCTCAGCCAGGACAAATTGTCATCTGGACAGAATTTACCATACGTAGTTTCCGTAACTTCACGGATGGATATTTCATTAATAAAATGTTTTACTAAAATGTATTTCTTTAATGTAAATACCGTTTCCTTACGTTTCTTCTCCAGCTTTCATATGCCCAACGAGAAAATCAAACTGTCGCGCCGCACCCTGCTGGTGGCCGGCGCCGCGGCGGTGCCGCTCATGTCCATTCCGATGCGCCGTTCGCAGGCGGAAGGCCTGGAAGGCGTGGTGCTGCACCAGTACAAGCCCGTGTTCTTCAGCCCGGCCGAATGGACCTTCATCATGGCCGCCTGCGACCGCCTGATCCCGGCCGAAGGCCGCGGCCCGGGCGCGCTGGAAACCAACGTGCCGGTGTTCATCGACCAGCAATTGCATGGCGACCTGGGCAAGGACATCTACATGCAGGGCCCGCACCCGGCGGAATTTGCCGCCACGCTCGGCTTCCAGAACCCGCACAGCCCGCAGGAGATGTACCGCGTCGGCATCAAGCTGGCGCAGCAATACAGCCAGCAGACCCACGGCAAGCCGTTCGAACAGCTGGCGGACGCCGACAAGGACGCCCTGCTCACCGGCCTGCAAAAGAACGGGGTCGACTTCGCCGCACTGGGCGAGCCGACGCTGAAGGCGTCCCAGTTCTTCGGCCAGTTCCTCAGCGACACCAAGAACGGCTACCTGGCCGACCCCATGTACGGCGGCAACAAGGACATGAAGGCCTGGGTCGCGATCGGCTTCCCGGGTGCCCGCGGCGCCTTCACCGAATGGGTCGACCAGCACGACCGCAAATACCCGCTCGGTCCTGTCAGCCTGAGCGGCAAGCGCGCCTGATACGGCGCCCACCCAAGCACTGCGCAATCCAGAAAAACAAGTTATGCCAAATATCACCAACGACGACGTCGACGTCGTCATCGTCGGCCTCGGCTGGGCCGGCTCCCTGATGGCCATCGAACTGGCCAAGGAAGGCCTGAAAGTGCGCGCCCTCGAGCGCGGCCCGGAGCGTCCGCCGGAAGACTTCGCCTATCCGAAGCCGGCCGACCAGTACGCCCACGCGATCCGCAACAAGGTGTTCGCCACCCCGCGCGACGCCGCCCTGACCGTGCGCTACAACCGCATGGAAACCGCGCTGCCGACCCGCAAGTGGGGCGCCTTCGCCCCAGGCACCGGCGTGGGCGGCTCGGGCCTGCACTGGACCGGCGTGCTGATCCGCCCGACCACCACCGACATCAAGCTGAAAACCTACGCCGACAAGGCCTACAAGCCGGGCACGCTCGATCCGGACATGCGCATCAAGGACTTCCCGTTCACCTGGGACGAGATCGAGCCGCATTTCGACTTCTTCGACAAGGTGTGCGGCCTGTCCGGCAACACCGGCAACCTGAAGGGCGAACTGCAGCCGGGCGGCGACCCGTTCGAAGGTCCGCGCTCCAGCCCCTACCCGCTGCCGGCGCTGCACGACACGCTGAACAGCTCGATGTTCGCCGGCGCCGCGAAAAAGCTCGGCTACCACCCCTTCCCCAACCCGTCGGCCAACGTGTCGCAGGCCTGGACCAATCCCTACGGCGCCCAGCTCGCACCGTGCAACTACTGCGGCTATTGCAGCAAGTACCCCTGCCTGAACTACTCCAAGGCGTCGCCGAACACGACGATCCTGGACGTGGTCAAGCGCATGCCGAACTTCTCCTACCGCGTCAACGCCAACGTGATCCGCGTCGATTTGCATGCGGACAAGAAGACGGCCAAGGGCGTCACCTACATCGACGAGAACAACCGCGAAGTGTTCCAGCCGGCCAGGATCGTGATCCTGGCCAGCTTCCAGTTCGCCAACGTGCGCCTGATGCTGCTGTCCGGCATCGGCAAGCCGTATGACCCGGTGTCGGAAACCGGCACCATCGGCCGCAACTACGCCTTCCTGAGCAACGGCGCCGCCACCCTGTTCTTCAAGGACAAGAATTTCAATCCGTTCGCCACCGCCGGCGCCACCGGCGAAATGTTCAACGACATCTCGCCGGGCAACTTCGACGGTCCGTCGCTCGGCTTCATCGGCGGCGCCAAGATCCACAGCTCGCAGGCTACCGGCGCCCCGATCGGCACCTCGCTGCCGCCGGGCACGCCGGGCTGGGGCAAGGGCTGGAAGGAAGGCATGATCGACTGGTACGGCCGCTCGATGAAGATCGGCATCACCACCACCTGCATGTCCTACCGCGGCCACTACCTGGACCTGGACCCGACCTACAAGGATCCGTGGGGCATGCCGCTGCTGCGCATGACCTTCGACTGGCGCCAGAACGAACTCAAGCTGCAGCGCCACCTGCGCGACATCGTGATGAACATCGCGAAAGAGCTCAAGCCGGACGCGATCTCGGAAAGCTTCCTGGCGCTCGATTCGCACTGGGACATCACCAAGTACGTCTCCACCCACAACGTGGGCGGCGCGATCATGGGCGCATCGCCGCGCGATTCGGCGCTGAACCGCTACCTGCAATCGTGGGACGTGCACAACGTGTTCGTCCCGGGCGGTAACGCCTTCCCGCAGAACTTCCAGGCCAATCCGACCGCGACCATCGGCGCCATCACGCTGTTCGCCGCGGAAGCGATCAAGAACCAATACCTGAAAAACCCTGGCCCGCTGGTTCAGGCTTGAGCATGCACGCAATGAACAAGAAAAAGACTCTCCTGGCAGCGCTGGTCGGCGCGGCCTGCGCCGCCGCCGCGATCGCCGCCGCCTCCAGCGCCTCCGCGACCGGCGCCGCGCCCAATGCCACGACCCCGACCGTCACCATCACCGGCACCGCGCAGGACGCGCTGGTCAAGCGCGGCGAATACCTGGCGCGCGCCAGCGACTGCATCGCCTGCCACAGTGCCCCGGGCAAGCCGGCCTTCGCCGGCGGCCTGGCCATCGACAGCGGCCACGGCATCATCTATTCGACCAACATCACGCCCGACAAGCGGCACGGCATCGGCAGCTACACGCTGGCCCAGTTCGACGCCGCGGTGCGCAAGGGCGTGCGCGCCGACGGTACCCACCTGTACCCGGCGATGCCCTACCCGAGCTACGCCAAGATCTCGGACGGCGACGTCAAGGCGATGTACGCCTTCTTCCAGTCCGGTGTCAAGCCCTCGGATTACGCGCCGCCGCAGGCCGACATGAGCTTCCCGTTCAACATGCGCTGGGGCATGGCGCTCTGGAACTACGCGTTTACGTCGGATGCGCCGTTCAGGGCCCAGCCGGGCTGGAGCCAGGACGTCGCGCGCGGCGCCTACCTGGTCGAAGGCATGGGCCACTGCGGCAGCTGCCACACGCCGCGCGGCTTCGCCATGAATGAAAAGGCGCTCGACAGTTCCAGCAAGACCTTCCTGTCGGGCGGTCAATTGGATGGCTGGCCGGTGCCGTCGCTGCGCGGCCTGCCGCGCTGGGACCAGGCGGCCATCGTCGACTACCTGCAGACCGGCCGCAACCACGGCGCATCGGTGGCGGGCGAAATGACGGCCGTGGTCGAGCACAGCACCTCGCACCTGAGCGACGCCGACCTGCGCGCGATGGCGGCCTACCTCAAGACGCTGTCGCCGGTCGAGGCCAGCCACGCGGTCAAGCCGCAGGGCCGCAACGAGACCATCGCCAAGCTGACCGCCGCGCGCGGCCTGACGCTGGGCGAACGCCTGTATATCGACAACTGCGCGGCCTGCCACTTCGTGACCGGCCAGGGCGCCTCGCGCGTATTCCCGCAGCTCGATGGCGCGACCGCGATCAACGCCGAGAATCCGTCGGCGCTGGTGCACGTGATCCTGGCCGGCGCCAGCACGCCCTCGACCGCCAGGGCGCCGTCGGTACTGGTGATGCCGGGCTTCGGCAAGCGCCTGGACGATGCCGAGACGGCCGCGCTGGCGACCTTCCTGCGCCAGGCCTGGACCAATACCGCGCCCGCCGTATCGGAAAAGGACGTCAGGACGGTCCGCGCCAGGATCGAGAAATAAGCTTCGGTCTTGCATGACCGGCGCCGGGGGCGGACTGGCCGGGTCCGCCCCCGGTTTTTTTGCATGACAACGGCATCACAGGAACTCATATAATGAAAAAAGCAGCATTCATCGTCCTCGGCCTGGCCGCGGGCGCAGCCCAGGCCCAGACCGCAGTGACCATCTACGGCATCGTCGACGCCGCCATCGTCGGCGAGCGCGGCGGCAACGGCACCTCGCCCACCACCAAGGTGACCAGCGGCGCGGCATCGGCTTCGCGCTTCGGCTTCAAGGGCAGCGAAGACCTGGGCAACGGCCTGTCGGCCTTCTTCACGCTCGAAGGCGGCAGCAAGATCGATACCGGCGCCATCGACGCCAACGGCACCATCTTCAACCGCCAGGCCTTCGTCGGCCTGAAGGGCGATTTCGGCGCGGTGGCCCTGGGCCGCCAGTACACGCCGTGGCACCTGACCCTGGCCGCCTTCGACCCGTTCGGCACCGGCTATGCCGGCACCTCCAAGAACCTGTTCCCGGATTCGGGCGCCAACATCCGCACCAGCAATACCATTACCTGGAAGTCGACCAACCTGAACGGCTTCGACGGCGAAGTGGCCTACAGCACCGGCGAACAGAGCGACTCCTCGGCCGGCCGCCAGTTCGGCGCCGCCCTCGGCTACGCCAACGGCCCGCTGGCCGTGCGCCTGGCCTACAACAGCAAGAACTCGGACGTGGCCGCCACCGCCACCACCCCGGCCGTGAACCACGACCTGGGTCGCAACACCATGCTGGCGGCGACCTACCGCTTCCCGCTGTTCAAGCTGCACGCGATCTACAACGTCGACAAGGGCTACAACAGCGCACCGCTGTGGAACTCGACCAATTTGCACGGCGTCGTGCCAGTCGCCTCGCTTGATGCGCGCGACATGCTGCTGGGCCTCTCCGCCCCGGTCGGCAACGGCACCGTGATGTTCTCGACGATGCACAAGGATGACCGCACCGGCTTCAACCAGGATGCGACCTCGTGGGGCCTGGGTTACCTGTACAACCTGAGCAAGCGCACCGGCCTGTACGCGGCTTATGCCCACATCGACAACAAGAACGGCGCCGGCTACACCGTGGCGAACAACACCGAGGCAGGCACCGGCAGCACCGGCTACAACCTGGGTATCCGCCACGCGTTCTAAAAAAGTATCGCCCACCCATCGAAGGCTTGTAGGGTGGGCACCCCGTCCCCGCCAAACGGCTAGGCCCTGCAGTGCGCCGGCGCTGGCGCCGGCGGCGGGGACGGCGCCATCACATGGTCGCCGTCCAGGTCGACGCGCTGGTTGAGGATCTCGAGTTTTCCGCCGGTATCAAGCACCTCGTACAGCTTGCCGCGCGCATTCTTGAAGGGCCGGTGCACGACCAGCATGCGCTTGCCGTCGAAGGTGTCGAACAGCATGCCATGCCCCGAATCGCGGCGCACGATGGGCTCGAGCTGCTCCCACGGCCCGGCCAGCTTGCCGGACGGCGAACGCGCCACCGACTGCACGTAACCCTTGCTGTCATAGCTCGACCACAGCATCAGCAGGCTGCCGTCGCTGGACGGGTACAGCTGGGGGCCGTCGGTGACGTACACGTCGGCCTTGGCCGGGGTGCCATCCGGCGCCACCGGGCGCTGGCCTCTGGCCCAGGGCGCGCTCGACGCCTTGAACAGCAGTGCCGGCGGCCCCGCCGGCTTCAGGTCCTGGGTCAGGGGCAGCGCCTCGATGGTGCCGTCGCCGGCCTGTATCCACTCATGCGCGTACACGTACCAGGGCTTGCCATCCTTGTCCACGTGCAGCGTGCCGTCCAGTGTCATCAGATTCGCCGGCGCTACCGGCTCGCCGCCGCCCGCCAGCGTGAACGGCCCTTCGGGGCGGTCGGCCACCGCCATCACCGTGCCGCGCCGGTACGCCGGCCAGCCGGAGCCTGACGCCGCAGCGATGGGCGCGGCTTCGTTGTGCAGCGTGGTGAACAGATAGTATTTGCCGCGCCAGGCATGCACCTCGGGCGCCCAGGCGCCACCCTTGGCCCACCCCGTCTTGGGCAAACTGAACACCATCTTCGGCGCCGACCAGGATTTCAGGTCATGGCTGGTGTAGGCCATGATGCCGATGCCGCACTGGCCGCTCATGGCCGGCACGTTCGAGGTGTACAAATAATAAGTGCGGCTGGCCCGGTCGGCGACGATGAAGGGGTCGTGCAGCGGCATGTCGGGCATGGCCAGCGGCGCCGGGGATGCTGCGGCCGACGAAGCGGCAGGCGCCAGGACCAGCGCTGTGAGCAGCGCAGCAGACAGCGAAGCTAAGCGTGACGCGCGCGAATGCGCGAGCGCAAGGGGGCGTTGTTGCATGTTGTCTCCGAGGTATTGTTCTTACGGTCGAGTGTAACCGATGGCGCCGCTAAAAGATCCACATACAGATCCACTTAAGGATCTGAGAAAAGATCGGCTAACAACGCACCACCGGTTGCACGAACCGTCGACAGACGGAGACGCCTGACCGCCCGGACCGCCGCCGTGCCTACGCCAGCATGCGGCTGACGGTCTCGAAGGCCTGGATCAGGCCGCGCGCCAGCAGGCGCCCGCCGACGACCCCGAGCCAGATCAAAAACACGAATTGCGCGATGCGCAGCGGCGATTCAAGGACGCGCCAGCGTGGGCTGACATGCAGTTGGCGCGGAAGATGCATTGCCGGCATGGCCGGCACCAGACGACGTTTCATGGCAGTCTCCTCTTGTAAGTCTTCTCTTTGACTTAAGCATAGCGCGGACCGGCCCGTTTGTCTGCGATTTCATCTATATCTGTTATTCATGTTGCGAATTTCCGATGTTTTGCCTGGTTGCCGTCAACGCGCGGCCAGCCAGGCGCGCACCCGGTTGGCGTCGGCCGCGTGCGAAAACTTGCCCTGCGCATCGAGGAACACCATGACCGTCGGCCGCCCCTTGATGCGCGCATGCAGCACCATGCAGCGCCCGGCTTCCGAGATGTAGCCGGTCTTTTGCAGCCGGATGTTCCAGTGCGGATTGGCGGTCAGGCGGTTGGTGTTGTGATACACGGTGCGCTGCCTGCCCTGCCTGATCGTATATTCGCGGTCGGTCGAGTAGTGCCGGATCAGCGGGTGCTTTTCTGCGGCGATCACCAGCTTCGCCAGGTCCGCCGGGCTCGACACGTTGCGGCTGGACAGGCCGGTCGGCTCCACGTAGCGCGTGCTGCGCATGCCCAGGGCGCGCGCCTTGGCGTTCATGGCTGCGACGAACTTGCGGGTGCCGCCGGGATAATGCCGCGCCAGGGCCGAGGCCGCACGGTTCTCCGAGCTCATCAAGGCAAGATGCAGCATCGCCGAGCGCGACAGTTCGGTGCCGACCTGCAGCCGCGACGACGAATGCTTGAGGCGGTCGATGTCGGCGCGCGTGACGGTCAGCTTTTGCGCCATGTTCTGCTTCGCCTCCAGCACCACCAGAGCGGTCATCAGCTTGGTGATCGAGGCGATCGGCATCGCATGGCTGGCATGTTTTTCGTAGAGGACGTTGCGCGTCCTGGAATCGAGGATCAGCACCGCGCTCGACTTGAGCACCGCCAGCTTGGCCTCGTGGTGCATCGGGGGCAGGCGGCCCGCATGGGCCTGGAGGGGTGAGGCGAGCCCGGCCAGCAGGGCCAGCGCCGGGACAAAAACAGCGAGTAATTTCATGTGGTCGGATCGTGCTGCGCCCGCGCCGCGCCTGGGGCAAGGCGACGGGTCACTCATCGGATGTCGGGGTTGCGCGCACCGGGGGCGGCGGCGTCGACTATCGTAGTGAGTGACACTTAGCAATTACTTAGCGTCTGGCAATATCGCCAAGCATTACATCGGAAACATCTTATTTTGTGCAAATGTTTTTTATGCGCCGTGGTGTATCTGGCAAGTCGCGGTATAATGACAACCGGGTGATCGTGCCATGCCGGCGCGACAGGATGAGCGTTGGTCGGGCCGCCACGCGGCTCAACTGCGACCCTATGCCTCACACCCTCCCCTTCGACCCGCGCCAGCATGCCGGCACACGCCCGGCCCTGCCTGCGCATGCAAGCCACTACCCCATCGCTGCGCCCGCGCAGCCATTCCTGACGCCCCGTCCCGGCGCTGCGCCCACGCGCGGCCGCAACTCCACCCGGCCGCCGGTACGGCGCTATCAGCCATCCTGGAGAAACCATGCGTATTGAAGTTCCTTTATCGAACACGTTCAAAGAGTTCGTCGCGTCGGGCAAGGCCGGCGGCGCCCTGCTGATCCTGTGCACGCTGGTGTCGCTGGCGATCGCCAACTCGCCCGCCGGCGCGCCTTACCTGCACTTCTGGCATCTCGACGTCGGCGGCCTGAGCGTCGAGGCCTGGATCAACGATGCCCTGATGGCGGTGTTCTTCCTGCTGGTCGGCCTCGAGCTGAAACGCGAGATCCGGAATGGCGAGCTGTCGGACTTGCGCAACGCGCTGCTGCCGATCCTGGCGGCGCTGGGGGGCATCGTGGTGCCGTCCCTGATCCACTTCGGCCTGAACCACGGCACGCCGGCCCAGCCCGGGCTCGGCATCCCGATGGCGACCGATATTGCATTCGCGCTTGGCGTGCTGGCCCTGCTCGGCAAGCGGGTGCCGGCATCGCTCAAGGTTTTCCTCACCGCGCTCGCCGTGATCGACGATCTCGGCGCCATCGTCGTGATCGCGCTGTTCTATACGGCCGGACTGTCGGTCGCCTACCTGCTCGCGGCGCTGGCCGTGTTCGCGCTGCTGCTGGCGCTGAACCGGTTCGGGCGCGTGATGGCTTTGGCGCCCTATCTGCTGGGCGGCGCCCTGATGTGGTTCCTGATGCTCAAGTCGGGCGTGCACGCGACCATCGCCGGCGTGCTGCTGGCTTTCGCGATTCCCCATTCGTCGCGCCAGGACGATGCCGCCTCGCCCTCGCACCGGCTCGAGCACGTCCTGCACACGCCGGTGGCCTTCCTGATCCTGCCGGTGTTCGCCCTGGCCAATACCGGCATCGTCATCGGCGCCGGCTGGGCCGGGGAGCTGCTGTCGTCCAACAGCCTGGGCATCCTGCTGGGCCTGGTCGTGGGCAAGCCGGTCGGCATCGTGCTGGCCTGCCTGGCGGCGGTCGCGCTCGGCATCTGCCGCCTGCCGCTGGACCTGGCCTGGCGCCACGTGTTCGGCGCCGGACTGCTGGGCGGGATCGGCTTCACCATGTCGATCTTCATCACCAACCTCGCCTTCGCCGGCCAGGCGGACGTCATCAACGGATCGAAGATGGCGATCCTGATCGCATCCCTGGGCGCGGGCGTGCTGGGTTTCGCGTGGCTGAAGTTCTTGGGTGCGCCCCTGGACTCGGACCCCGATCCGGACACGATGGACTTCGAGGCGCCATCCATGCCCAGGTAGACGCCACAACCGCCGTCGCATTTCGAACTTTCCAGACACCTTATTTACTTTTGAACCACAATATCGGGTATCTTTCTATTCTTGACGTCCGGATCGCGTGACCCGCCCGGACCGATGACCCGGCAGCCACCCCGCTGCCGCCGATCACCCGTCACTATTTGGAAAGATGTCGATGAACGAGTTGGTTACCGCCATTAACGGCGTCATCTGGAGCCCGGCCCTGGTTGCATTGTGCCTGGGCGTGGGCCTGTATTTTTCGCTGCGCTCGCGTTTCCTGCAGGTGCGCCACGTGCGCGAAATGACGCGCCTGATGATGGAAGGTAAAAGCTCGGAGCAAGGCGTTTCCTCGTTCCAGGCGCTGGCGATGACGCTGGCGGGCCGGGTCGGCACCGGCAACATCGCCGGCGTGGCCACCGCCATCACCTTCGGCGGTCCGGGCGCGGTGTTCTGGATGTGGGCGGTGGCCTTCCTGGGCGCCAGCTCGGCCTTCGTCGAATCGACGCTGGGCCAGGTCTACAAGGAGCAGATCGGGCGCGAATACCGCGGCGGCCCCGCCTTCTACATCGAAAAGGGCCTGGGCATGAAGTGGTATGCGGTCACCTTCGCGATCGCCACCATCGTCGCCACCGGCCTGCTGCTGCCCGGCGTGCAGGCCAATTCCATCGCCGAAGGCCTGAAGACCGCGGCCGGCATCGACCCGGCCGTCACGGCGGCGGCGCTGGCCGTCATGCTCGGCTTCATCATCTTCGGCGGCGTCAAGCGCATCGCCAGCTTCGCCGAGATCGTGGTGCCCTTCATGGCGCTCGGCTACATCCTGGTGGCCTGCGTGATCGTGGCCATGAACATCGGCCAGCTGCCCGGCGTGCTCAAGCTGATCTTCAGCTCCGCCTTCGGCATGGATGCCGGCTTCGGCGCCATCCTTGGCATGGCGATCCAGTGGGGCGTGAAGCGCGGCGTGTACTCGAACGAGGCCGGCCAGGGCACCGGGCCGCACGCCTCGTCCGCGGCCGAAGTCAGCCACCCGGCCAAGCAGGGCCTGGTGCAGGGCTTCTCGGTCTACATCGACACCCTGTTCGTCTGCAGCGCGACTGCATTCATGCTGCTGATTACCGGCCAGTACAACGTGCAGGCGGCGGACGGCAGCGCCATCTTCACCGGCGTCAAGGGCGTGGCCGCCGGACCGGGCTACGTGCAGACCGCGCTCGAGCACATCATGCCGGGCTTCGGCGCCTTGTTCGTCGCCATCGCGCTGTTCTTCTTCGCGTTCACCACCATCGTCGCCTACTATTACATTGCCGAGACCAACATCGCCTACCTGAACCGCACGGTACCGCGCCCCTGGCTGATCATGGCGCTGAAGGTCGCGATCATCGCCGCCACCGTGTACGGCACCGTCAAGACCGCCGACCTGGCCTGGGCGCTGGGCGACATCGGCGTGGGCCTGATGGCCTGGCTGAACATCATCGCCATCGTCCTGATGCGCAACATCGCCTTCAAGTGCCTGCGCGACTACGAGACGCAGCAGGCCGCGGGCAAGGAGCCAGAGTTCGATCCGGTCGCGCTGGGCATCGCCAACGCCGGTTACTGGGAACAGCGCGCGCGCGCCAGGAACGAGGCGCAGGATGGCGTGCGCGGCGAGTCCAAGGTCGGGCTGCCCGGCTGAACCGCCCTGCCCGCGCCCGCATGCCTACAAGGCTTCCTTGACGTGCGGGATGCCGAGGTCGTCGTAGATCGAATACACGGCCGCCAGCATGTTCTGCAGCTCGGGCGAACGGTCCATGTGGCGGATGCTGAACAGGATCGGCGAGAACGCGTGCTTGTCCGCGAGCGCGCGGTAGACCACGTTCCGGTGGTGCATGCCCTGCACGCTTTCCGGGACGATCGAGACGCCCTGGCCGGCCGCCACCAGTCCCATCGCGATCTGTAGTTCGCGCACCTCGGTCACGTGGTCCGGCGCCAGGTTGGCCTGGCTGAACGCCGCCAGCACCTGGTCCGCGAAGCTGGGGCGCGGCGCCTTCGGATACACCAGCAGCGGCTCGTGGACCAGGTCCATGAGCCGCAGCGTCCCTTCCCTGTCGGCCAGCCGGTGGCCCGGGAACAGGGCCGCCACCATCGGTTCCTCGCGCAGCAGGATACGGCGGATGCTCGGGTCCTCGCTCGTCAGGCGCCCGAAGCCGACGTCGATCCGGCCTTCCTTGAGGGCCTTGAGCTGCTCCACCGTCGTCATCTCGTGCAGCGTCACCTCGACCTCGGGGTGGCGTTCGCGGTAGCGCCGGATGATGTCGGGCAGCAGGCCGTACAGCGTCGACGCGACGAAGCCGGCCGACAGCGTGCGCTCCAGCTTGCCGACGCGCTGGGTCATCGTCTTCAGGTCGCGCACCTGGTCCAGCAAGGGCTTGGCGTGCGCCAGGAAGAACTGCCCGGCCTCGGTCAGGCGCAGCGGGCGCGATCCCTTCTCGATCAATTCCACCCCCAGGGTCTCCTCCAGCTGCTGCATCTGGCGGCTCAGCGGCGGCTGGGCGATGTGCAGCCGCTCGGCCGCCCGCGTGAAGTTCCTCTCTTCCGCCACCGCAACGAAGTAGCGCAGGTGTCGCAATTCCATCTTCATACCTTTTAAGTATTGAATCCATACCAAATCAGTGTTGGACGGCCATCATTGGCAGGAATATCGTGTCATCACCCGACGCATTATACGCAACTAATATGATCCAACATATCGAAACCCTCCTGCTCGACGTCCCGACCATCCGCCCCCACAAGCTGTCGGTCGCGACGATGAACACGCAGACCCTGGTGCTGGTGCGCGTGCGTTGCGCAGACGGCGTCACCGGCTGGGGCGAGGCCACCACCATCGGCGGCCTCAACTACGGCGAGGAGAGCCCGGAAAGCATCAAGGCCAACATCGACAGCCACATCGCCCCGCTGCTGCTGGGCATGGACGCGGCCCGGCCGGCGAAGGCGATGGCCAGGGTGCGCAAGGTGATCCAGGGCAACCGTTTCGCCAAGTGCGCGCTCGAGACCGCCCTGCTCGACGCCCAGGCCCGGCGCCTGAACGTGCCGCTGTCGGAACTGCTGGGCGGCCGCGTGCGCGACGCGCTGCCGGTGGCCTGGACCCTGGCCAGCGGCGATACCGCCAAGGACATCGCGGAAGCGGAGCACATGCTGGACATCCGGCGCCACCGCATCTTCAAGCTGAAGATCGGCCTGCGCGGCGTCGACGACGACGTGAAGCACGTGCTGGCGATCAAGCGCGCACTCGGTGACCGCGCCAGCGTGCGCGTGGACGTCAACCAGGCCTGGCGCGAAACCGATGCGGTGCGCGGCATCGCGGCGCTGGAAGCCGGCGGCATCGACCTGATCGAGCAGCCGGTCCATGCCCGCAACACGGCCGCGCTGGCACGCCTGAAGCGACGCTTCGACGTCGCCATCATGGCCGACGAGGCCCTGCACGGCCCCGACGATGCGCTGGCGCTGGCGCGGGCCGACGCCGCCGGCGTGTATGCGGTCAAGATCACCCAGTCCGGCGGCCTGATGCCGGCGCTGGAAGTGGCGACCGTGGCGCGCCTGGCCGGCATCGGCCTGTACGGCGGCACCATGCTCGAAGGCGGCATCGGCACCGCCGCCACCGCCCACCTGTGTTCGACCTTCGCCGAACTGGCCTGGGACACCGAACTGTTCGGCCCCCTGCTGCTGACCCAGGAAGTGCTGCGCGAGCCGCTGGTCTACCGCGACTTCGAGCTGCAGGTGCCGACCGGCCCGGGCCTGGGCGTGGAAATCGATACCGACAGGCTGCGCGCCCTTCAACGCAAATAAGAACGCAGACAAGGAGACACCATGCTGTTCCACGTACGAATGAACGTCAATCTGCCGCAGGCGATGCCGCCCGACGAAGCGGCGCGCCTGAAGCAGGACGAAAAGGCGCTGGCCCAGCGCCTGCAGGACCAGGGCAAGTGGCGCCACCTGTGGCGCATCGCCGGCCAGTACGCCAACGTCAGCATCTTCGACGTCGACAGCAGCGACGAGCTGCACACCCTGCTCACGTCGCTGCCGCTGTTCCCCTACATGCAGATCGAAGTGACGGCGCTGTGCCGCCACCCGTCCTCGATCCGCGCCGACGACCGCTGAACCCATCCATCCACCACTGAGGAGACAAGAATGAATCACGCAGACATCGAAACCCTGGCGAAGAACTGGGTCGTGGACGCCGCCGACCACCCCGCCGACCCGCGCGTGCAGCAGGTCGTGCTGCGCCTGCTGGGCGACTTGTGCAAGGCGATCGAGGACCTGGACATCACCCCGACCGAATTCTGGCACGGCGTGGCCTACATGTCGGCCGCCGGCGCCGCGGGCGAGCTGGGCCTGCTGGCCGCTGGCCTGGGGCTGGAGCGCTTCCTCGACATCCGCGCCGACGAAGCCGAGCAGAAGGCCGGCCTCGAAGGCGGCACCCCGCGCACCATCGAAGGCCCGCTGTACGTTGCCGGCGCGCCGGAAAGCGTCGGCTTCGCGCGCCTGGACGATGGCAGCGAGGCCGACCAGGGCGAGACCCTGTTCATGCAGGGCACCGTGTTCGACCCGGACGGCAAACCGCTGCCGAACGCAAAGGTCGAGGTCTGGCACGCCAATTTGCTGGGCAACTACTCTTTCTTCGACCGCACCCAGCCCGACTTCCACCTGCGCCGCACCATCCTCACCGACGCCGATGGCCGCTACCAGTTCCGCTCGATCATCCCGGTCGGCTACGGCTGCCCGCCCGACGGCACCACCCAGGCGCTGCTCGACAAACTGGGCCGCCACGGCCAGCGCCCGGCCCACATCCACTTCTTCGTGAGCGCACCGGGCCAGCGCAAGCTGACCACCCAGATCAACATCGACGGCGACGAGTACCTGTGGGACGACTTCGCCTTCGCCAGCCGCGAAGGCCTGGTGCCGCCCATCACCCGCATCGACGACCCCGCCCAGCTCGACGCAAAGCGCCTGGACAAGCCCTTCGCCTCGATCGATTTCGATTTCCACCTGTACCGCGATACCGGAGCCGCCCCGACCACGATCGTCGAGCGCGCCCGCGCCACCGCCTGAGGAGCCGTCATGATCCCGATCATTCCCGTCAACGCGTTCAAGCCGCAGAGTCTCGACGACTACCTGGTCGAGGATGCGGCCAGCGGCGACCACCGCCTGCACCGCAGCGCCTTCACCGACGAAGCCCTGTTCGAACTCGAGATTAAGCACATCTTCGAGGGCAACTGGATCTACCTGGCGCACGAAAGCCAGGTCGCCAACGTCAACGACTACTACACGACCCACATCGGGCGCCAGCCGGTATTCATCGCGCGCAACCGCCAGGGCGAGCTGAACGCCTTCATCAACGCCTGCAGCCACCGCGGCGCCCAGCTGTGCCGCCACAAGCGCGGCAACAAGTCGACCTACACCTGCCCCTTCCACGGTTGGACCTTCAACAACAGCGGCAAGCTGCTGAAGGTGAAGGACCCGGAAAGCGCCGGCTACCCGGAATGCTTCAACAAGGAAGGCTCGCACGACCTGAAGAAGCTGGCGCGCTTCGGCAACTACAAGGGCTTCCTGTTCGGCAGCCTGAACCCGGACGTGGCGCCTCTGGAGGACTTCCTGGGCGAGGCCGGCAAGATCATCGACATGATCGTCGACCAGTCGCCGGAAGGCCTGGAAGTGCTGCGCGGTTCCTCGACCTACACCTACGAGGGCAACTGGAAGCTGCAGGCCGAGAACGGTGCCGACGGCTACCACGTGACCGCGGTGCACTGGAACTATGCGGCCACCACCAACCGGCGCAAGGAAGAGCAGGCACGCGGCGAGGACAAGATCCGCGCCATGGACGCCGGCAACTGGGGCCGCCAAGGCGGCGGTTTCTATGCCTTCGAACACGGCCACATGCTGCTGTGGTCGCAGTGGGCGAATCCGCAGGACCGTCCAAACTACGCGCGCCACGCCGAGTTCGCCGAGAAGTACGGCAAGCCGACCGCCGACTGGATGGTGGGCCGCTCGCGCAACCTGTGCCTGTACCCGAACGTCTACCTGATGGACCAGTTCAGTTCCCAGATCCGGGTGCTGCGCCCGCTGGCCGCGGACAAGACCGAAGTCACGATCTACTGCATCGCCCCGAAAGGAGAATCCGCCGAGGCGCGCGCCCACCGCATCCGCCAGTACGAGGATTTCTTCAACGTCAGCGGCATGGCCACGCCGGACGACCTGGAAGAGTTCCGCGCCTGCCAGCAGGGCTACCAGGGCGGCGCCATGCAATGGAACGACATGTGCCGCGGCGCCACCCACTGGATCCGGGGCGCCGACGCCGCCGCGCAGGACATCGGCCTGGCGCCGCTGATGAGCGGCGTGCGCACCGAGGACGAAGGCCTGTACACGGTGCAGCACCGCTATTGGCTGGACGTGATGAAGACCGCGTTCGCCCGGCAGCAGGCCGAGGCCAATGCGCAGGCAGGCGCACAATCAAACGTACCGGGAGACGCGCAATGAACGCCGCCGCCAACATGGACACGATGAACGTGGTCAGCATGCAGGACATCCAGGCCTTCCTGTACCGCGAAGCGCGCCTGCTGGACGACGAGCAGTGGGACGACTGGCTCGACTGCTACGCCCCCGAAGCGCGCTTCTGGATGCCGGCCTGGGACGACGACGGCACCCTGGTGCAGGACCCGGAGCGCGAGATCTCGCTGATCTACTACCCGAGCCGCCAGGGCCTGGAAGACCGCATCTTCCGCATCAAGACCGAGCGCTCCAGCGCCACGATTCCCGACACCCGCACCAGCCACAACATCGCCAACGTGGAACTGGAAAAAATCGAGGGAACGGTCCGTACGGTGCGCTTCAACTGGCACACGCTGAGCCACCGTTACCACACGAATTACAGCTATTTCGGCATGTCGCGCTACGCGATCGACTTTTCCGGTCCGCAGCCCCGCATCCTGGACAAGTACGTCGTCCTGAAGAACGACTACATCACCCAGGTCATCGACATCTATCACATCTGAGTCCAGGAACCAGGAGCCGGTCATGAGCCATACGATCGCACTGCAGTTCGAAGACGGCGTCACCCGCTTCATCAACTGCAATCCCAACGAAAAACTGTCCGACGCGGCCTATCGCCAGAAGGTCAACATCCCGCTCGACTGCCGCGACGGCGCCTGCGGCACCTGCCGCGGCCACTGCGAGTCCGGCCGCTACGACATGCCGCCCGACAGCTACATCGAGGACGCGCTGGAGGAAAGCGACGCCGCCGCCGGCTACGTGCTGGCCTGCCAGATGCGGCCCACGTCCGACTGCGTGGTGCGCATCCCGGCCACCTCCGCCGCCTGCAAGACCGGCGTCAGCGACTTCCCGGGCACGATCGCCGCGATCGAGCAGGTGTCGCCGTCGACCATCCGCTTCGCGGTGACGCTGGACAAGCCGGACCCGCTGGACTTCCTGCCCGGCCAGTACGTCAACGTGACGGTGCCGGGCACGGACCAGACCCGCTCGTATTCGTTCAGCTCGGCGCCCGGCGCGGCCCAGGCCAGCTTCGTGGTGCGCAACGTGCCGCAGGGCCTGATGAGCACCTGGCTGACGCGGGACGCGCAGCCGGGCCGGGCGATTTCCTTCTCCGGCCCCTACGGCAGCTTCTACCTGCGTCCGCTCCAGCGGCCGGTGCTGCTGCTCGCCGGCGGGACCGGCATCGCGCCCTTCCTGTCGATGCTGGATGTGCTGGCCGGGAAAGGTTTTACGCACCCGGTGCGGCTGGTGTACGCCGTCACCAACGAGCACGACCTGGTCGGGCTCGAGCAGCTGGACCGCGTCGCCGCCAGCCATCCGCAATTCGAATACGTGACCTGCGTGGCGGCCGAAGCGAGCAAACATCCGCGCAAGGGTTACGCCACCGCCCACGTGGAACCGGGCTGGATGAACGGCGGCGACGTCGACGTGTACCTGTGCGGGCCGGTGCCGATGGTCGAAGCGGTGCGCGGCTGGCTGGAAACGATCGGCGTCACGCCGGCCAGCTTCCACTTCGAGAAATTCTCGGCCACGAACGCGCACGGAGGCGTCAAATGATCCATCCGGAACGCTTCAGGGACCAGGCGATGATCGTCACCGGCGCCGCCCAGGGCATCGGGCGCGGCGTCGCGCTGGCGGCGGCGGCCGAGGGCGCGCAGCTGCTGCTGGCCGACCGCTCGCCGCTGGTGCACGAGGTGGCCCAGGAAGCCGCCGCGCTCGGCGCCCGCGTCAGCGTGCTGGAGGCCGACCTCGAGACCTGGGCCGGAGCGCAAGCGCTGGCCGGGCGCGCCATCGAGGACTTCGGCCGCATCGACGTCCTGGTCAACAATGTCGGCGGCACCATCTGGGCCAAGCCGTACCAGGAATACCAGGAAGCCGAGATCGAGGCCGAGATCCGGCGCTCGCTGTTCCCGACCCTGTGGTGCTGCCGCGCCGTGTTGCCGGCCATGATCGCCGCGCGCGCCGGCGCCATCGTCAACGTGTCCTCGGTAGCCACGCGCGGCATCTACCGCATCCCGTACTCGGCGGCCAAGGGCGGCGTCAATGCCCTCACCGCCAGCCTGGCCTTCGAGCACGCGCAGGACGGCGTCCGCGTCAACGCCGTGGCCACCGGTGGCACCGAGGCGCCGCCGCGCAAGGTGCCGCGCAACCCGCAGCCGCTCAGCGAGCAGGAACTAATCTGGTACCAGGGCATCGTCGACCAGACCCGGGCCAGCAGCCTGATGCACCGCTACGGCAGCATCGACGAGCAGGTGGCGGCGATCCTGTTCCTGGCATCCCGGGAAGCCTCGTACATCACCGGCACCGTCCTGCCCGTCGGCGGCGGCGACCAGGGTTGAGGCGCGCCATGTCTGCCGTACAGTTCGTACAGGTCGATGACGTGCGCCTGCACTACCGCCTCGATGGCGATCCGGCGCGGTCCTGCGTCGTGCTGTCCAATTCGCTCGGCACGGCCATGAGCATGTGGGAGACCCAGGCGGCGGCGCTGGCCCAGGACTTCCGCGTGCTGCGCTACGACACGCGCGGCCACGGCCAGTCAGGGCGCGGCAGCCTGCCGGTCACGCTCGAGCGCCTGGGACGGGACGTGGTCAAGCTGCTGGATGCGCTGGCCATCCCTTCCGCCCACTTCTGCGGCATCTCGATGGGCGGCCTGACCGGCCAGTGGCTGGGCATCCACGCACCCGGCCGCATCGGCGCCCTGGTGCTGGCGAATACCGCGGCGCGCATCGGCACGACCGAGGGCTGGACGGCGCGCTCGGCGCAGGTGCGCGGCGCCGGCATGGATGCGGTGGCCGATGGCGCCGCGGCGCGCTGGTTCACGCCGGACTTCATCGACCACGCGCCGCAGACCGTGGCGCGCATGATCGCCGGACCGCGCGGGCACGACCCAGCCGGGTATGCGGCCTGCTGCGATGCGCTGGCCGGGGCCGACCTGCGCGCAGACCTCGGATCGATCCGGGCGCGCACGCTGGTGATTGCCGGGGATGCCGATCCGGTCACCACGGTGGCGGACGGCGAATGGCTCGCCGCGCGGATTCCCGATGCGCGGCTGGCGCGGGTGCCGGCATCGCATCTCTCGAACATCGAGGCCGAAGGGGATGTCACGCGCGTGATCCGCGCTTTCCTTGCCTAAGTCATCATGCCGATGCCTGAACATCATGCAGTCAGCTGCATCAGGCACCGGGGCCGGTCTTGTTCTTTTTCGTGGCCGATACGCCGGCAGCAACATCGGCCTTGCGCTTGAGAGTCATGAAATCCCCCAGTTGGGCAGGCGCAACCATTGCCATTCCATCCTTCTTACGCATTTGCCATCCTGGCCCCAGGCGGGTGCGTACCACACCGATCGTATCCTGCTCCATGGGCCGGTGCCTTGCCATACGTTTTTTGATCCAGAACAAAAGGAACAGACACAGTCATTGACAGCGTCCAGTCCGGCGATCAGCCTTCAATGGCTGGGCGACTCCATCAACACGCCCGGCCCGGCATGTCGCTCTTCTTCCCGAACGAGGACCCCATATGCTGCAAACCCTGTGCCCCGACCCCACATTCCACCCATCGGCACGGCTGGCGATGGAAGCGGAACCCGAACATATCGCCTATACGGTGCTGCTGTCGCCGGACCGCTCGCGGCCGGATGCCCTGGCCGTCATCGACGTCGACCCGAGCTCCGGGACCTATGGCGCGGTGGTCCACCGGCTCGTCATGCCGCATACCGGCGACGAATTCCACCATTTCGGCTGGAACGCCTGCAGTTCGGTCCTGTCGCCGATGTCGGGCCATGCCCATCTTCAACGCCGCTATCTCATCATTCCCGGGATACGCTCGTCGCGCATCTACATCGTCGATACCCAGCCCGATCCGCGCGCGCCGACCCTGGTCAAGACCATCGAGCCGGAAGAACTGCTGCGCAAGACCGGCTATTCGCGCCCGCACACCGTGCATTGCGGACCGGAAGGCATCTATATCAGCACGCTGGGCGGCGCCGGCCCGGACGGCACCCAGGGGCCGCCGGGCGTCTTCATCATGGATTGCGAAAGCTTCGAGATCCTCGGGCGCTGGGAAATCGAGCGCGGGCCGCAAAAGCTGCACTACGATTTCTGGTGGAACCTGCCGCGCGACTACATGGTGTCGAGCGAATGGGGCTTGCCGCCGCAGTTCGAAAACGGCATCGTCGCCGAAGACCTGCTCGCCAACAAATACGGCCACGCGCTGCATTTCTGGAACCTGCGCGAGCGCAAGCATGTCCAGACCATCGACCTGGGCGCCAACCACCAGATGGCGCTCGAGGTCCGTCCGGCGCACGATCCCACGCGCGAGTACGGCTTCCTGGGCGTGGTGGTCGACACGACCAACCTGGAAGGATCGATCTGGACCTGGTACCGGGAAAACGGGACCTTCCACATCAGGAAGACCGCCACCATCCCGCCGGAGCCGGCCGATGCGGCCGACCTGCCGCCGCTGCTGAAAGGCTTCGGCGCGGTGCCGCCCCTGATCACGGATATCGACTTGTCGCTCGACGACCGTTTCCTGTATGTCGCGTGCTGGGGCACCGGCGAATTGCGCCAGTACGACGTGACCGACCCGATGAAGCCTGTGCTGGCGGGCAGCGTGCGCATCGGCGGCATCGCCCGGCGCACCGGACACCCGAACGGCCGGCCCTACGGCGGCGGCCCGCAGATGACGGAAATCAGCCGCGACGGCAAGCGGGTCTACTTCACCAACTCGCTCTACAGCAGCTGGGACGAACAGTTCTATCCGGACGGCGTCCCCGGGGTACAGCTGATGTGCCACGTCGGCGCCAACGGCGGACTCGAACTGGACCCGTCGTTCCACGTCGACTTCGGACCGGACTACCGCGCGCACCAGATCCGCCTGCAGGGCGGCGACTGCTCGACCGATTCGTTCTGCTATCCATCGGCTTGAACACCACCGGCTTGGACACGACCGCGCTCTGGCTCGCCGTCATCGCGCTCGGCCTCTACCACGGCATCAATCCCGCCATGGGATGGCCGCTGGCGGTCGCCAACGGCATGGCGGCGCGCCGTGCCGGCGCCGTGTTCGCCACCCTGCTGCCGCTCGGCGGCGGCCATTTCCTCGCGATCGCCGTCGCGCTGGCGCCGTTCGCCTGGCTCGGCTGGTACGTGGAATGGAGCCGCGCCATCCGCATCGGCGCCGGCGCGCTGGTGCTGCTGTTCGGCGTCTTCAAACTGCTCAGGCGGCGCCACCCGCGCCTGCTGGCGCGCATTCCCCCGACCCGGCTGGCGTGGTGGTCCTTCCTGATGGCCACCGCGCATGGGGCCGGCCTGATGCTGGCGCCCTTCATGCTGGGCCTGTGCGCGGCGCCGGTGGCAGGCGGCCACGAGGCGGGGATGAACGCCGTGATGGGCTTCCTGGCGCGGGCCAACCTGGGCACCGCGCTGCTGGTCGCCGTCGTGCATGCCCTGGCCAGCATCCTCGCCGGTATCGTCCTGGCCTGGCTCGTGTATCGCCATCTCGGCTTGCGCGCCTTGAAAAGCGCCTGGCTCAACCTCGACGCCGTGTGGGGCGCCAGCCTGGTGCTGGCCGGCGCGGCCGGGATCGGGCTGGGACTGTGAGGTGCCGCTCGGGAGCAGGTGTAACTGCCCGCCTTGGATCGATCAGGCTTTGGAAGGATCGGCCAGCGCAACGGCCTTGACGCCATGCGGCGCGGATGCCGACCTGCCGTGGCTGATCAGCGCCACGGAAATGGCGGCGATCACGGCCGGGATCGCGATCGCCATGAAGTTCTGCTGCACCGGCAGCGCCATCCCGACCAGGGTGCCGATCACGATCGGCGCCAGGATCGCGCCGCTGCGGCCGATGCCGGACGCCCAGCCGATGCCGGTGGAACGGATCGCGGTCGGATAGAACTGGCCGGCATAGGCATAGGTGACGATCTGGGTGCCGATGGTCGAGGCGCCCGCCAGGCCGACCAGCACGAACAGCAGCGGCGTGGGCACCGGGTAGCCGAGCAGCGTGATCGACACCGCGGCCAGCGCATACATCCCGACCAGCACGTACTTGATGTGGAAGCGGTCGGCCAGCCAGCCGCCGCCCACCGCCCCGAGCATGGCGCCGAAGTTCAGCACCAGCACGAAGGTCAGCGCCGACCCCAGGCTGTAGCCGGCGCCGGCCATCAACTTGGCGAGCCAGGAACTGAGGGCGTACACCATGAACAGGCACATGAAGAAGGCGACCCAGAACATGATGGTGGAAAAGCCGCGGCCGTCCTGGAACAGCTTGCCGATCGGCGCGCCCTGCACCCGGTCCTCGGCCGGGACCTCGAAGCGGTCGCCCGGCGCGGCGCGGTAGCCCGGCTCCATGCGCGCGAGGATACGCTGCAGTTCGTCGACGCGCCCGCGCTTGACCAGGAAGGGCATCGATTCCGGCAGGCTTTTCAGGATGAAGGGGATCAGCACGACCGGCAGGCCCGCGGCCAGGAACACCGACTGCCAGCCGTAGCTTTCGACCATGCCCTTGCCGACCAGCGCCGAGCTGACCATGAAGCCGGCGTTCTGGGCGGTCACGCCCATTTCGCGCATGATCAAGGGCAGCGCGATGCCGGCCACCGCCAGGTCGTAGCCGTCGCAGATGATGATGAGGCCGCACCAGGCCAGGATGCCGGCGTGGAAGCGGTTGAAGCTGGCCCGGTCGGCCAGTGCGTGGATGTCGATCTGTCGCATGCTGCCTGTCTCCTTGTCGTTATGGATCGTTATGGATCGTTATGGAATTGCCGCTATACCGGCCCGCCCCCGCCACCCTGCCGGCCCGCATGCGGCCCATGCAGGATGCGGCAGGCCAGCATCCCGATCGCGATGCCCCAGAACGCGGAGCCCAGTCCCAGGAAGCTCATGCCGGAAGCGGTGGCGAGGAAGGTGATGACGGACGCGTCGCGATGGTCGTCGGCCGCCATCACGCCGGCCAGGTTGGTGGCGATCGCGCCCAGCAGCGCCAGGCCGGCCAGGCACACGATCAGTTCCCTGGGCAGCGCCGCGAACAGCATGACGATCGAGCCGCCGCACAGCCCGGCCAGCAGGTAGAACACGCCGTTGGCGATGCCGGCCACGTAGCGCTTGCGCGGGTCTTCGTGGGCGTCGCGCCCGGTGCACATGGCGGCGGTGATGGCGGCGATGGCGATCGTGATGCCGCCGGTGAAGGCGACGGCGAGCGAGGCCAGGCTGCTGGCGACGATCACCGGCCGCGCCGCGGTAGCGTAGCCAGCCGTCTTCAGCACCGCCATGCCGGGCAGGTACTGGCCGGTCAGGGTGACCAGCACCAGCGGCAGCGCCAGGCCGAAGGTGCCGGCCCAGCTCCAGGCTGGCACGATCAGCTGCGGCACGACGAACTCGAAACGCACCGCCGCAAAATGGGTCGCGCCCGAGGCCCAGGCGATGGCGCTCCCCACCGCCAGCACCAGCACCACGCTGTAGCGCGGCAAGCAGCGCCGGAACACCAGCCAGGCGCCGATCATGCCGAAGGCCAGCACCGGCAGCGAGCCCGCGCTCCTGAACGCGTTCATCCCGAACGGCACCAGGATGCCGGCCATCATGCCGCCGGCGATGCCCGCGGGGACATGGGCCATGACCCGCTCCAGCGATCCGGACAGGCCGATCAGCAGCAGGATGGCGGCCGCGGTGAGGTAGGCGCCGACGGCTTCGTTCAATGAGAGTTGCGGAAACAGCGTGATCAGCAGCGCGGTACCGGGCGCCGACCAGGCCGTGATGACCGGCGTGCGCAGGCGCCAGCTCAGAAAGATGCCGGCCACGCCGGCGCCGATCGAAATGCCCCAGACCCAGGACGCGAACATCGCATCCGGCATGTGCGCGGCCTGGGCAGCCTGGTAGAAGATGGCCAGCGGCCCGGCGAAGGAGACCAGCACCGCCAGCAAGCCCGCCGTCACCGCCGGCAGCGACCAGTCGGACAGGCGCCGGCGCGGATCGCGCGGCGCCGCCGTCGTGGATGCGGTGATCGAGGATGCCGAAAACGTGGACGCGGAAGGCGGCGCGGCCTCGCGTTCAGCGGCGGGCGGCAATGCCGCCGCCGTGCCGGCCGATGCATCGCCGGACCGTACCTGGACCTCTGGGCGCATGATGTCTCCACTCTTGTTCTGGTTGGTGAACGCAGAGTAGAGACAACGGACAGGGTCGTCCAACACCGTTTTGGTATCTTTTCAATACCTTCCGGGTATCGATACCGCTCGACCACTTCCGGGCGGCGCGGCATGGTCGACGGCCCGCCTCAGCGCATCATTCGGTACCCGGCCGGCATTCCCGGTTGGAGTAGGCTTCGGTATAGGACTTGTCGAAACAGTTTTCCAGGCCTTCGACGACATCGATGTTCTGCGGCCAGCGTATCTTCCGCCTGGTGCCGTCACTCATGTCGACCACCATGTGGCCATCGACGACCGGCGGGATGCCTTCGCCGACCGGCGCCGGCACCTTAACGCCATCCGGGCAGGACTCGCGCATATCCTGTTATATAAACGCAACGCTTCCCTGTGAAATTTATCAGAATGGCAAAGTTCCATCATCCCTTCCACTATGATTGACGCATGCGGCCGCTGCAGAGCACGGAAGCGTGGCAGCGCGCCTGCGGGTCATAACAAGGAGAATTGATTGAACACGAACATGAAGGCGACGGCACGCGCCGTGCGCGGCGTCCTGCTGGCAGGCGCATGGATGGCGAGCGGCGCATTGACCGCCCCGGCGCTGGCGCAAACCCAGGACTCGACCCAGGGCCAGGCACAAGCAGGCAATAACAGCCTGGCCACGGTGGAAATCACCGGCTCCGCGATCCGCCGCGTGCAGGCCGAGACCGCGCTGCCGGTACAGACCATCTCGCGCGCCGAGATCGAAAAGGCCGGCGTCACCACCGCCGCCGAACTCATGACCCGCGTCTCGGCCAACGTGGGCGGCCTGACCGACGGCGCCAGCATCAACGTCGGCGGCGACCAGCGCGGCTTCAACAGCGCCAACCTGCGCGGCATCGGCACCTCGTCGACGCTGGTGCTGCTCAACGGCCGGCGCATGGCCAACTTCGCCTCGCCCGGCGACGACAGCGGCGTCGACCTGAACAACATCCCGGCGGCCGCGCTGGAACGCGTGGAGGTGCTGCTGGACGGCGCCTCGGCCCTGTACGGCACCGATGCGATCGGCGGCGTCATCAACTTCATCACGCGCAAGGACTTCCAGGGCCTGGAGCTGAACACCTACTTCAACAAGACCCGCGAAGGCGGCGCCGGCAAGCGCACCGCCAGCATCGGCGCCGGCAAGGGCGACATCGAGAAGGATGGCTACAACGTGTTCGCGGTGGCCGACTTCCAGCGCACCGACGCCCTCAGCACCTCGCAGCGCAGCTTCATCCCCGGGCTGCAGGTCGCGCAGCGCCTCGGCCACCTGCTGTCCGGCTACACCAGCCCGGCCAACATCCGCCTGACCTCCACCCAGCGCGACCACCTGCAGGACATCGGCTTCACCCTCAACGGCCAGCCGATCACCAACCGCCTGATCAACCTGTCGGTGCCGAATTGCGCGCCGCCGGCCAACCTGTACCTGCCGGCCGGCACCGGCGGCGTCGACGCCTGCACCTACGACTACATGGGCGACACCGAGCTGTATCCGAAATCGGAAAAGGCCAGCCTGCTCAGCCGCGCCGTGGTGAAGCTCGGCGGCGGCCACCAGGCCTACGCGGAACTGGCCCTGAGCCGCGCCAGGACCCATTACGTGGGCTCGGCCGCGCGCGTGACGGGCTACATCGATTATTCGCGGGTGCCACAGCTGGCGGGCACCGGCCTGGACCAGCTGGACGACGACATCCCCGGCGAACTGGAACTGCGCATGCGCCTGAACGAAGCCGGGCGCCGCACCAGCGAACTGACCAGCGAGGGCGCGCGCCTGGTGGTCGGCGTTTCCGGCCAGGTGGCCGGCTGGGACTACGACACCGCCCTGAACCACAGCGTGAATACCGTCAAGGACAAGGACACCCACGGCTACGTGCTGTACGACGAACTGCTGGCCGGCATCTACGACGGCCGCATCAACCCCTTCGGCCCGTCGAGCGCCGAAGGCGTGGCGCTGCTCGACAGCATCCAGGTCAACGACGACGTGCGTCACGCGCGCGGCACCATGGATTCCTTCGACTTCAAGTTCTCGCGCGCCTTGACGCCGATGGCGGGCGGCGATTTGGCGCTGGCGGTCGGCGGCGAGGTGCGGCGCGAGCGCAACGTGTTCACGCCCTCGGCCCTGCTCCTGAGCGACAACATCAACAACGACGCCGCCCCGGAAGGCGGGCGCCAGACCCGCGACAGCCGCGATATCGGCGCGCTGTACGGCGAACTGCTGCTGCCCTTCGCCAAGGAGTGGGAAGCCCAGCTGTCGGGGCGCTACGACCATTACCAGCAGGTCGGCGGCGCGGCCAGCCCGAAGATCGGCCTGTCCTGGCGCCCGAACGGCGGCATCCTGGTGCGCGCCTCGGCCGGCCGCGGCTTCCGCGCGCCGTCGATGACCGAGCTGCACCGCCCCACCGTCTACAGCAGCACCGCGACGCTGCCCGACCCGGTGTACTGCGCCACGGTCGAGAACAACTACGCCGACTGCGCCGACAACTGGGACACGCGCCGCTACAGCAACGAAAACCTGAAGCCGGAGCGCAGCCGCCAGTTCTCGCTGGGCACGGTGGCCGCCATCGGCCGCCACGTCAACGCCTCGCTCGACTACTGGAACATCAAGCGCACCAACCTGATCAGCGAAGTCGGCGACGACGTCATCCTCGGCAACCTGGCGCGCTACGGCGACCTGGTGCACCGCGACGAGGACGGCCTGATCGACTACATCGAACTGCGCAAGGAAAACCGCGGCGCCCAGCTGGCCAAGGGCCTGGACCTGGCCGTCACGGTGCGCGGCCTGGACACCGCGGTGGGCCGCTTCGGCGGGCGCCTGAACGGCACCTACGTGCTGTCCTCGAAAATCCAGAACTCGCCGGGCGACGCCTACATCAGCAACCTGGGCCGCTTCGTGACCGACGGCGTGGTCCAGCGCTGGCGCCACACCATCACCTTCGACTGGGACCGCGGCCCGTTCTCGGCCAGCCTGTCGAACACGTATTCGCGCGGCTACGAAGACCAGAACACCGCCATCAACATCGACGACGGCAGCGTGGTGGCGCAGAACCGCGTGCGCGCGTACTCGCTGTGGGACCTGTCCGGTGCCTACGTGTTCAACCCCAGCCTGAAGCTGCGGCTGGGCGCGCAGAACCTGTTCGACCGCAGCCCGCCGTATTCGAACCAGGCGTATTTCTTCCTGTCCGGCTACGACCCGACCTACACCGACCCGCGCGGCCGGCGCTTCTATGCCAGCCTGACCTACTCCTACCGCTGACGCGGGGCCGGCGCACGCTTCCTTCCCGACTTGCCTCGCGCCGCTGTACGGCGCGCGGGGCAATCCCGCTTCCGTGGGACACTTGCTGTTCGAGCCGTTCGACGGCAGACAGCAACTGAATTCGACTAGGTCGAGGAAAGGTGAACCGCATGAGTCTTAACAATATCCGCGTCGTCATCACCGGCGCATCCAGCGGCATCGGCGCCGCCACCGCCATCGCTTTCGCCAGGGAGGGCGCGCGCCTGGTGCTCGGCGCGCGCGGCCAGGACGGACTGGACGACGTCGCCCGCCGCTGCCGCGCGGCCGGCGCCACCGTGGACACCGGCAGCATCGACGTCACCGACGCCGATGCGGTCAAGACCTTCGCGGCGGATGCTCGCGACGCCCTGGGCGGCATCGATCTGTGGTTCAGCGACGTCGGCATCGGCGTGGTCGGCAAATACCACGAGGTGCCGCTGGCCGACCACCAGCGCGTGATCGAGTCGAACCTCATCAGCCACATGAACGAGGCGCACGCGGTGCTGCCGGTGTTCCTGAAGCAGGGCCACGGCACCTGGGTCAACATGATTTCGGCCGGCGGTTTCGTCGCCGCGCCGTATGCCGCCGCCTATTCGGCCAGCAAGTTCGCGTTGCGCGGCTTCAGCGAATCCCTGCGCGGCGAACTGGCCGGCCATCCGGACATCCACGTGTGCGACGTATACCCGACCTTCGTCGACACCCCCGGCTTCGCGCATGCGGGCAACTACACCGGAGCGCAACTGAAGTACCCGCCAGGCGCCATCGCGCCGGAAAAAGTGGCGCAGGCCGTCGTCAAGCTGGCGCAGCGGCCGCGCGCCACGACCGCGGTCGGCGCCCCGGCGCTGGCGCTGCAGCTGGCCCAGTTCCTGCCATTGAGCGGCGCCATGAACCACTTCCTGGACAAATGGTCGCAGCGCGGCGACCGCACGCCCCAGACCCGCGGTTCGCTCTACGCCCCGCCGCGCGGCGCCAGCGGCCTGCACAGCGGCCAGCGCCGGGCCGGCTCCGGGGCCGGGCCAGATGCAGGCTCCCAGCCCAGCACCGCGCTGGTGGTGGGTGCGGCGGCGATCGGCCTGGCGCTGGGGCTGCAGCTGTGGAAGCGCAAGTCATGATCCAGGTAGCGGTTGACGAATAAAAAAGGGGGCGAAACAATCGCCCCCTTTTTTACGCCGGCGGTATCAGGACCGCCTCGTATCGACGCCGCCGGTTCACTTCACCAGCGACTTCACCAGCGCCACGCGCTTGATGTCGCCGACGATGAACAGGTAGCAGGCGACGGCCACCGCGGCGTTGGCGCCGACGAACACCAGCGCGCCGGCGAACGAACCGGTGGACTGCACGATGTAGCCGATCACGATCGGGGTGGTGATGCCGGCGGTGTTGCCGAAGGTGTTGAACAGTGCGCCGGAGAGGCCGCCAGCCTCTTTCGGCGAAGTGTCGGCCACCACCGCCCAGCCCAGCGCGCCCACGCCCTTGCCGAAGAAGGCCAGCGCCATCACGGCCACCACCGCCATGTCCTGCTCGATGTAGTTACAGGCGATCATGCTCATCGACAGCAGCATGCCCAGCACGATCGGGAGTTTACGCGACACCGACAGCGAATAGCCGCGCTGGCTCAGGCGATCCGACAGCCAGCCGCCAACGATACCGCCCAGGAAGCCCGCGATCGCCGGCAGCGAAGCCACGATGCCGGCCTTCAGGATGGTCATGCCGCGTTCCTGCACCAGGTACACCGGGAACCAGGTCAGGAAGAAGTAGGTCAGCGTGTTGATGCAGTACTGGCCGATGTAGATACCGAGCAGCATGCGGTTGCCCAGCAGTTCCTTGATGCAGGCGAAGGTCTCGACCTGGCGCGGCGCCGCGGCGTGGCCCTTGCTTTCCAGGTCGACCAGCGCGCCGCCGTCCTGGATGTATTTCAATTCGCTGGCGCTGATGGACGGGTGTTCCTTCGGGCCGTAGATGACCTTCAACCAGACGAAGGCCATGATGATGCCCAGGCCGCCCATCGCGTAGAACACGCTGTGCCAGCCGTAGCTGTGCACCAGCCAGCCCATGATCGGCGCGAACAGCACGGTGGCGAAGTACTGGGCCGAATTGAAGATGGCGGCGGCCAGGCCGCGCTCGTGCGTCGGGAACCACGCCGAGGCGATGCGGCTGTTGCCCGGGAACGAAGGCGCTTCCGACGCCCCGACCAGCATCCTCAGCCCGAACAGCACCACCACCGCGGCGCCGCCCGTGAAGAAGCCCGCGGCGCCGGTGAACAGCGTGAACAGCGACCACAGGAAGATGCTGAAGAAGTAGGTGATCTTGGTGCCGAAGCGGTCCAGCAGCCAGCCGCCCGGCAGCTGGGCCAGCACGTAGGACCAGGCGAAGGCCGAGAACACGAAGCCCATCTGGACCGCGTCCAGGCCCAGCTCCTTGCGGATTTCCGGGCCCGCGATCGAGATCGTGGCGCGGTCGGCGTAATTGATGGTGGTGATCGCGAACAGCATGGCGAGGATCATCCAGCGCGTGCGCGTCTGGACCTTGGCGCTGCTTGCGGCCTTGATGGTGTGTGCTTGTTCCACGTGTGTCTCCTGTCGTCGAGGTGTGGTGGTCTGCTCAGAACGTATGGCGGATGCCGAGGTTGTAGCCGGTGTTGCCGCTGCCCGACTCGGTGTTGTTGGCGACGGTGTAGCCGGCGCCGTTCTTGTTGTCGATGTGCGCATAGGCCGCGTACAGGCCGGTGCGCTTGGTCAGCGCGTACAGGTAGCCGAGGCCCCAGGAACTGGCGTCCTGGTTGAAGGCGGTGCGGTCATCCTTGTGCATGGTCGAGAACAGCAGCGTGCCCGGTCCCGCCGGCGCACTGAAGCCGAGCAGGATGTCGCGGCCGTCGACCGACGCGGTCGGGCGCACGCCGCCGAACGGATTGTTCGGGTTGCCCAGCGGCGCGCTGTTGTAGCCCTTGTCGACGCCGTAGGCGAAGTACAGCTTGGCCCACTTCAAATCGTAGTTGCCGCCCAGGAGCGTGTTGCGGCCGAGGTCGCGATTGACCGCGGGCGTCGTGCCGTTGGCGGCCACGTCAGAGTTCTTGCTGTTGTACGCCAGGCGCAGCGTCAGCGGGCCGCTGGCGTAGCCGATCGCGCCGCCGAACTGGCGCCCGGCCGACGACTCCGACTGTTCGCCCAGGCTGTAGGCCAGCTCGACGTTCACGCCCTGCACCACCGGCGACGCATAGGTGATGGTATTGCTGGTGCGGACGTTGGTGCCGTTGTCGGGGAACAGGTTCTTGGAAGTGCCGGCATAGCCGGTGCCGAAGGGATCGGCCACCGCGGTCAGCGTCAGGTGGTAGGGGGTGTACTGGCGGCCCAGGGCGACCGAGCCCGCCTTCGTTTTCAGGCCGACGAAGGCCTGGCGGTTGAAGATGGTGTTGGAGGCGTCGAGTTCGCCGGTATCGATCTTGGAGCCGGTTTCCAGCGTGAAGAAGGCCGACATGCCGTTGCCCAGGTCTTCGGTACCGCGGAAACCGATGCGCGAGGCCGAGGCGGCGCCGCTGGTGACCTTGGTCACGCTGCCGCCGCTGCCGCCGCGTTCGCCGACGATGGCGGCATCGACGATGCCGTAGATGGTGATGTTGCTTTGTGCCTGGGCCTGGGCGCAGGCGCCCGCCAGGCCCATGATGATCAGAGCTGCTTTTTTCAAGATGTGTCTCGTCTTTTATATGGTTGTTATGCACGCCGCCCGCCTGCATGGGCTCTGGCTGCGTGCTTCCCGCATGCGCCGGCGCGATGGCCGGCGCGGGGCCCGGCTCAGGTCACCGGCGCCGGATTGAACAGCGCCAGCGAGTTATGCAGGCGCCAGTGCTCGGCCCAGGTCTTCTTGCGCCCGCTCGCCACGTCCAGCAGGAAGTTGAACAGTTCCCAGCCGACGTCGGCGATGGTCGCTTCCCCGGTCGCGATGCGGCCGGCGTTGATGTCCATCAGGTCGTGCCAGCGGCGCGCCAGGTCGTCGCGGGTGGCGACCTTGACCACCGGCACCGCAGCCAGGCCGTAGGGGGTGCCGCGGCCGGTGGTGAACACGTGCATGTTCATGCCGGCGGCCAGCTGCAGCGTGCCGCAGATGAAATCGCTGGCCGGGGTGGCGGCGTAGATCAGGCCCTTCTGCTGCAGCTTCTCGCCCGGCGACAGCACGCCGGAGATCGGCGCGGTGCCGGACTTGATGATCGACCCCATCGCCTTTTCGGTGATGTTGGCCAGGCCGCCCTTCTTGTTGCCCGGCGTGGTGTTGGCGCTGCGGTCGACGCCGCCGCGCTGCAGGTATTCGTCATACCAGGCCATCTCGCGGATCATCGCCTGGGCGACCTCGTCGTCGATGGCGCGCGACGTCAATTGGTCGATGCCGTCGCGCACCTCGGTGGTTTCCGAGAACATGACGGCGGCGCCGGCGCGCACCAGCAGGTCGCTGGCGTAGCCGACCGCCGGATTCGCGGTCACGCCGGAGAAGGCATCGCTGCCGCCGCACTGCACGCCCACCACCAGTTCCGACGCCGGCACGGTCTCGCGGCGGCGCTTGTCCAGTTCCGCCAGGTGGGTCTCGGCGCTGCGCATGATCGATTCGATCATGGCGCCGAAGCCGACGTGCGCGGTGTCCTGCAGGCATACCAGGTCCGGGCTCTGCTGCGCGTTCTGGATCGGGATCGAGCCCTGCGGGAACATGCGGGTCGGCTGCAGCTTTTCGCAGCCCAGGCTCACCAGCATCACGCGGCCGCCGAAGTTCGGGTTCTTGGCGATGTTGCGCAGGGTGCGGATCGGGATCTCGGCACCGGGCGCCTCGATGGCGACGCCGCAGCCGTAGGCGTGTTCGATGGCGACCACGTCGTCGACGTTCGGGTACTTCGGCAGCAGCTCTTCCTTGATGCGCTTGACGGCGAAATCGACCACGCCGGACACGCACTGGACGGTCTCGCTGATGGCCAGGATGTTGCGGGTGCCGACCGAGCCGTCGGCATTGCGGTAGCCTTCGAATGTGTAGCCGTCCAGTGGCGGCATGGGTGCGCGCTCGCGCACGGGCCTGGGCAGATCGTCCAGGCCGCGCGCCGGCGGCATGCCGACCAGCGATTCCTCGATCCAGGTGCCGCGCGCGATCGGCTGCAGGGCATGGCCGATGGTCACGTTGTAGCGCAGGATGGCTTCGCCTTCGGCGATGTCGCGCAGGGCGACCTTGTGCCCTTCCGGCACCCTCGTCAGCAGGGTCAGGCCATCGGGGAAGACGGTGCCTTCGGGCAGGCCGCCGTTGTTGACCACGATCGCGACGTTGTCGTTCTCGTGCATGCGAATGGTGCGAGGTGCAGTCATGCTGGTCTCCATATGTTTTGGTCCGCGCCGTCGGGTGCGAATGATTGCGCAATCATTCCAGTACATGAAAACAGGCGTTACCGGCACCGACGAGGAACTACGGTCGGATGCTGCACGCTGCATCAAAATGATACCGCAATCATTTTCACCTTAAAAATATGGCCGATTTATTTTGGCCACATGTTCTTCCGGCTTGCCGGGCATGGTCGAACTTACCACGGGACCCCGGCGTTTTGGTATGATACCGCAATCATCTTCGAATGCAAACGGAAATTGCGGCGCCGGTTTTTTCCAGCCCGGCAATGCCTTCTCCAATACCCATCCCGACCAGCGCATGACCGATCCGTTCGAGACCGACAACGAGACCTTCCCGCCCGATGCCGCCGATGGCGCCGGTGCGGGCGAGCGGCCCAGGAGCATCACGCTCAAGGACGTGGCGCGGCTGGTCGGCATGTCGCCGATCACCGTGTCGCGCGCCCTGCACAACCCCAAGCTGGTGCGTCCCGAAACCATCGAGCGCGTCAAGGAAGCCGCGGCCAGCATCGGCTATATCCCGAACATGCTGGCCGGCAGCCTGACCACCAAGCGCAGCCAGCTCATCGCGGCCATCGTGCCCCAGCTGTCGAACTCGATGTTCGCCGAGACCGTGCAGGGCCTGAACGACGAACTGTCGGCGCACGGCTACCATCTGCTGCTGAGCGTGTCGAACTATTCGCGCCAGAAGGAAGAAGACCTGGTGACGGCGATCCTCAGCCGCCAGCCGGACGGCATCGTCCTGACCGGCATCACGCACCACCCGAGCGTGCGCAAGAAGCTGCTGGCGACCGGGGTGCCGGTGGTGGAAACCTGGGACCTGACGCCCTCCCCCATCGACATCGCGATCGGCTTTTCCCAGGAAAGGATCGGCGAGAAGGTCGCGCAATACCTGCTGGCCAAGGGCTACCGCCGTTTCGCCTCGATCTGCGCGCGCGACGAACGCGCCAACCGCCGGCGCCAGGCGCTGGAAGCCGAACTGGCGCAGCACGGCGTCAATCCGCTGGCCACCCACATGGCGACGCCGCCGACCAACCTGAACCTGGGACGGCAAGCCATGCGCGCGATCCTCGATGCCGGCCACGATCCGGACGTCGTCGTCTGCAGTTCCGACGTGCTGGCGCAGGGCGCGCTGGTGGAGGCGAGCGCGCGCGGCGTGGCGGTGCCGGGCAGGATTGGCATCATGGGGTTCGGCGACTTCGATTTCGCCGCCTACACCTACCCGTCCATTTCATCGGTCCACATCGACAAGCACCAGATCGGCGTGCGCGCCGCGCGCTCGCTGATCGCCAAGATCGAGGGCCGGCCCCTGACCGGGAATGTCATCGACGTCGGGTTCCGGCTGATCGAGCGCGATACCACCTTGCGGCCCGGCTAAGCGTGTTATGGCTGGGGTCCGAACCAGCCGGCCGGCAGGATGGTATGGCTGCCGTGCGTGCCCAAACGGCTCATGACGAAGTCGATGAACTTGTGCGTGAACTCGCTCTGGAAGAACACGGCGTCGGACACGACGAAGGCGGCGGTCCAGGCAGCCGATATGATGATCATGTCGCAGCGGCCGCTTTTCCACAGCTTGAGCGAATGGCGCCCGACGATCCACGGCACGCCCATCGGATTGGGCCAGTCCGCCAGCAGGTGCATCATGCCGCCGGCGGCGAAGCCGAACAGCAGCGGCGCCCAGAACATGTCGTTCAGCGACAGATAGGAATAGGCCAGCAGCGCGGCCCAGCCGATGCCCCAGTGGGTCCAGGTGCGGTGCGTGATCCAGAGTTTCCTCTTTTTCGACCACCAGGCCACTTCGAGCCAGTCCGGCGCGGTGCCGCCGAACATGCCCATGAAGACGGCGAGGATGCTCCACGCGTGGTGCGGCCCGCTTGCGCCGGCGCGGAAGATGAGTACAGCGGCAATCACCCCGGCAGCGAGCCCGGTCGAGTGATGTGCGTTATGGGAAGCCATGATTCGGAAAATACGTGAGGGAAGATACGTGCTACAGATAAATACCGGTAGAAAATACAGGTAGAAAATACGGGTCGGAAAAAATGATGCGCCAGCATGCAGTGTCCACGCGGGGGGACCGGCCGCCTTCGATTCGCTCAAGATTTCCTTGCCAAAAATATCGATAAAAACAAAAAGGCCGGCTTGATGCCGGCCTTTGTTATTTGTTGGATTCCCCGGAATGCCGCAAGTCGATGTACTCAACTTTCGCAGGTCATCCTTTGTGCGGATTCTAGCACCGAATCCCGGGGGCCGGTGCCGCTTTCATCCATGAAAAATCAGCGCATGAGTCCCTTGATCACGTCGGCGCCGAGTCCGACCTTTTCGTAATGCTGTTCGCACATCGCAATGTAGTCATGCACGTCGAAATAGCCTGCCGATTCACCCTTTTCGTCGAGCCAGATCAGCGGGCCGTGGACGATGAAAAACACGCGCATCGGCTCTTCGTGTTCGAACGCCACCAGGGTATGGCCCTCGCCCGGGGTCTCGTACACGAAATCGCCCCTGGTGGCGGTCCAGTCGTGCTCCAGGTAGCCCCATTTTCCGGAAATGGTATAGGCGAACACCTCGTGCGGGTGATAGTGCCGGTTTACCAGGCCGGCCTTTTTCGCCATCAGGATGTCGCACCATTTATTGTCCTTCGGGGAAATCCACAATGGGCGCGACGAAACGGTTTCGGTAAACGGCACGTACAGCCGTTCGTCGTCGGAAGCGGCATTCGCGATAAATGCTTCGGGCAATGCATGCGGCTTGAAAGGATTGGCGATCGGGCTCAGGTCGCGCCAGAATTCACTGCTTGCTTTGTCTACCATGGAAGTCTCCTTATGTTCTGGTCAATGCATGGAACTGCAATATAGCGCCGCCATCGGCCTGTCGTTTGATTCAGCGGGACATGAATCACGGCGCGAATGACGGCGGAAAGCGCGGCGCGACCGCGACACGGGCCGGCCGGGAAATGCTATGTTTGTGGAAATGCCACCCATATGCTGCCGGAGAAGCAGCGCGACGGAGACGACACCATGATTGCCTTCCACCCTTCGGTCACCCGTGCCTTCACCGATCCGGTCCCGCCCGGCGACAGGCTGTCTTACTGGGACCGCTACAACGCTTCCGCGCTGATCGGCTTGCGCACGTCGTCGCAGGCGCCATCGGGGCTGATCGCAAGCCAGACCAACGCCGCGCTTCCCGCCATGGGCATCGCCGAGATCAGGGGCAACGCGCACACGGTCACGCGCTGCCCGCGCCTGGTCGGCATGTATCCGAAGGAGGCGGTCTTCGCCTGCCACCTGGCCAGGGGGAGCGCCAGTTTCGTCCAGGGCGGCGTGCACCTGGCGCTGAACGCGGGCGATACGCTGATCTACGATACCCGGCGCCCATTCACGCTGGCTTTTCCATCCGACATGCATGAATTCCTGGTCGACATTCCGGTGGCGGAACTGGACGCGCACTGGGGCATCCGGGTCGACGATCTGCCCTTGAAGATCGTGCCCGCGGATGGCGTCGGCGCCGCCCTGGGCACGCAGCTGCGCCGCACGCTGCAGACCTTCCTGCATGCGCCGACAACCGACAGCGGCATCGCCCTGCCCGCCTGCGCCCACACCGTGCTGCGGACGATGGCGCAAACCCGCCTGCGCGGCGCCGACATGCGGCGTGCGTCGCTGTTCCACGTACTGGCGGCCAAGATCTACATCGCCCGCCACCTGGGCGACCCCGAACTGTGCCCGGCCGATGCCGCCAGGGAAGCCGGCATCTCGGTGCGCCACCTGAACCGGCTGTTCGCGCTGGAAGACAGTTCCCTGTCGGCGCATATCTGGGCGCAGAGGACGGCCATGGCCCGCCGCGATCTGGTCAATGTGGACGCGCAACGCGCAACGATCGGCGAGATCGCGTTCCGCTGGGGATTTTCCAGCCAGGCGCACTTCAGCCGGGCCATCGCCGCCGCCTACGGCGCCTCGCCCTCGACGTTGCGTAAAAAACGACAATGCCCCTGAACCTGTAAATCCCTGTAAAGATCCCTGGATTACCGTGATGAGTTTGTCCGCCCTCACATGTCGCGCTGGAACGCCCCACGACAATCGGGGGAGGAGAAGCCCATGGAAAACCGCACGGAGCAGGAACGCATCGCACGAGTTTATCGGCAGTGGCATGGCGGCGGCGCCTTGCCGCGCTACGCATGGCACCGGCCCGAGGTGCTGCAGCAAAGCGCCGCCCGCGCCCGCGTATTTGCCGCCATGTTCGGGAAGACGGTCGGGCTCGACGTCAAGGCGCTGCGGGTACTGGATGTCGGCTGTGGCAGCGGCAATTTCTTGCGCCAGCTGATCGACTGGGGCGCGCAACCGGCCAACCTGACCGGCACCGAACTGCTGCCCGAGCGGCTGGACACGGCGCGGCGCACGATGAGCGGCGAGGTGCACTGGCACCTGGGCGGGCTGGACGCGCTGGCGGATGGCGGCTTCGACCTGGTCACCGCGCACACCGTGTTCTCGTCGATCCTGGACGATGCCACGCGGCGCACGCTGGCCACTGACATGTGGCGCAAGCTGCGTCCCGGCGGCTGGGCCATGATGTTCGACTTCCGCTACGACAACCCGCGCAACCACAACGTGCGCAAGGTCACCCGGGCCGAACTGCACCGCCTGTGGCCGGCCGCGCGCCATTGCCACCGCACCCTGCTGCTCGCGCCGCCGCTGGCGCGGCTCCTGAACGGCCTGCCCTACCTGGTGCCGGAAGCCTTGGGCGCGCTGGTGCCGCCGCTGCGCTCGCATTTCGTGTTCATGGCGCGCAAGGACGGCTGAACCGCGCACGCGGCTGCGATGCTTGTATAATCGATCGCATCGACCGGACGCAAAGCGCCTGGTCCGCACATCATTTTTTTGGCAAACAACATGACGAACGACGGTCTCATCGCATGCCGGGTAGATCACGTTTCCGCACAAGGTACGGAAGCGCGCCTTCGCCATGGTTCTCGCGCCGGACACCAACCTTCTCGCCCACGTGGGATGCCGCCTGGCATTCCACGCCATCGCGCCCGGCTTTATTGAGCTCGGCAACGGCCAGCCTGGCTGCTTGCCGAGCTCTCACAACGATTCGGTATCGCCTGTTCATTCACAGGCGCTTTTTGAACTCGCCCTGATCGGGCAGGATCCGGTGTGATTATGCGACTCAAATGGAAAACCCCACGCAACAAGGACGCGGCGGCAAACAGCTTGCGGCGTCTCGATTTTCACTCGACCAGCGATTTGATCGCGCGCCGACAACGTCTGCGCAAACGGGTCGGCGCCTCGCTGGCGATTCTGGTCGGCCTCGGGCTGGTGCTGTTCGAACTCGGGTCATCATGAGGAACCATACGATGCTTCCAGCTATTACGATTTCGTCGCTCGATCTCGACCGCATCGACTTCATCCTGGACACGCTGTCATCCAACGACGTGCTGGATACGGATGCGCTGGCCAATGAACTGTCGCGCGCAACGATCGTCGAACCGCCGGACATGCCGCCCAGGACCGTGACCATGAACTCGACGGTGCGTTTCCGCATAAAAGGCCTGGACGGCGAATTGCGCCGCACCCTGGTCTATCCGAAGGACGCCAGCCAGGACGACGGCCGGCTTTCCATCCTGACGCCGGTGGGCAGCGCGCTGCTCGGTTTATCCGAAGGCGACGCCATCCAGTGGGCGCATCCCAACGGCAAGGACATCGTCGTGATGGTCCTGGAAGTCGTTTACCAGCCTGAGCGCGCCGGTGATTTCCACCTTTGATACCGGCGCCGGCCCGGCACGCCAGGAGGCGGCCGGGCGGTGCGTCACTTGCGCGATCTAGACCGGATCGACGCAGACGTAGTTGGCCGCTTTCGACGTATCCGCATCCACCGCGCCGGTGAATTTCGGCCACTTCGGATACACGCACATCGGGCGGGTACCCTTGCTGGCCGGCGTGCCGTTGGCGCCGCTGTTGTTGTCGGTGGCGACCACGGTGCCCGGCGCCTGGTTCTTCTCGACCCAGTTTTCCAGCATGCCGATGCTGTCGTAGCCGGCATTGAAGTTGCCGAATCCGTGACTCAGTCCCGGGATGACGTAGAAGCGCAGGAACTCGTCCAGCTGTGACTGCGTGTACTGGTCCTGCTGGCGCTGGTAGTAGGCGATCGAGTTGTACGGCGTGATGAAATCGTCGGCCGTACCGTGCGTCATGATCACCTTGCCGCCCTTTTCCCGGAACGCATTCAGGCTCTGGTTGGTGACGTCGATCGCCGCGGCGACGCGCTTGACGTCGTCCGGCCGGGTTGCCGGATCGAAGCCCAGCGGGTCGAGGGCCGGGTTGCGGGTGATGGCGTAGCGCGTCGTCGCCGCGCCCGCCGAGTACAGCAGGGCATCGCCGGCGCCGCTGGCCGACGGCTGGTTGCCCGCGCCGAAGGTGGAACCGCCCGCGAAGGTGGACCCCTCGAGCAGCGCCCAGCGCGGGAACACCTGCATGCCGGCCACCGGAATGCCGGCGTCGTAGGGCGAGGTGATGCGCTCGACCGCCGCGATCTGCGCATCCGACAGGCAGGTGTTGCCGGTATCGAGGCCGCCCGGGCAGCGCAGTCCGGTGGGCGCTTCCTGCCGGACGGTAGCGATGTTGAAGGTCGCATTGCAGCCCGCGATATTGCTGATGATGCCGTCCCTGGCGCCATCCAGCGCGACGGTATCGCAGGCTTCATACACCTTGTCCACGATCAGCCTGGTCTTGGCGGCGTTCAGCCACCCTGCGCCGCCATTGGCGTAGATGGCCTTGCCGACGTTGAGCGAGCCCAGGTGCAGCAGGGTCACATTGTAGGCAGGGTAATTGGCGATGACGCCGTCGTAGTCGGCCGGATAGCGCGCCGCCGCGTCCAGCGCCTCGTGGCCGCCCTGCGAGGCGCCGGCGAAATAGAAACGCTGCGGCGGCGCACCGTAGCGCTTCCTGATGATGGCCATGGCCGCGTCGTGTGTCTTCTTGATCGACTGGTGCCCGTAGTTGAGCAGCATCTCGTCGTTGACCATGAAGCGGCCGTCGAAGCCGCCCTGCCCCTTGTGCCCGCTGTCGCTGCCCAGCGTGACGTAGCCGCGCGCCAGCGGCGTGGCCGTGCCCGGCGCCGCCAGCGGCACGTTGTTCAGCCCGGTGACCAGCGAACCGTTCAGGCCGCCCCCGCCGAACTGCATCGCCTTGTTGTTCCAGTTGCCCGGCAAATTGACCTGGAATTCGATGTTTTCGGTGGCGACCCCGTTCGAGGCGGCCGTGGCCGGCCTGATGATGCCCTTGACTTCGCAGTGCTCGCCCCCGGTGTTGCCGCTGGTGCCGGCCGCCACGAAGGTCGCCGACTGGACCTGGGCGCCGCCGGTGGGCAGGCCGATGTCGGCCTTGTCGATGCTCATGGCGGCCAGCGCGGTACATGCCTGCTGCTGGGTGGGCGGCGCCGGCGGCACGGGACCGGCGCTGTCCGGCGCCGGATCGCTGCCGCTGCAGGCCGACAGGGCGGCGATGATCGATGCGGCGATGCCATAGCCGATGAGGCTGGTGCTGGATGCTCTCATTCTCGTCTCCATTTATATTAGGAAAGATCCAATAAATTGTTCCTCTCTACTGGTAGCAGGTCAATTTATTGAATCCAGACTAAGCGTATCGGGACGTCGGCTGTATCTAACTACGCGCGGTTTTCCATCGAAAAAGCGCATCGGCCGCAGCAGGATGCAAGGCCAGGTCCAGGGTCCAGGGTCCATGACGTCCTGCGCTCCAGGCTGGCTCGTGCGCGGACCATCAACCGGCCTTGCCCGCCTCGCGCTCGACCACCCGCTCGATGCGGCTGTCCGGAATGCACCAGACGAGCGCGCCGACGACGTAGACGGCCAGTCCCAGCCACGCATGCACGAAGCCGAGCGCAATGCCGCTCGCATACAGCAGCAGCGACAACCAGCCCTTGCGGTCGGCGCCGATCGCCTGCACCAGGGTCGCGTTGGCGCCGTGCAGCCGAAGCAGCCGGTGTTCCAGCATGGCATAGCTCGCCGCGCACATGAACAGCACCGCCCCGTAGGCCGCCACCGGCACGGTCGCGACGCCGGCCTCGCCCATCCAGGCGGTCACGAAGGGCAGCAGCGACAGCCAGAACAGCAGGTGCAGGTTCAGCCACAGCACGCCGCCGCTGATGCCGCGCACCGCCTGGAACAGGTGGTGATGGTTGTTCCAGTAGATCCCGACGTAGACGAAGCTGAGCGCATAGCCGAGCAGCACCGGCAGCACCGGTTCGAGCGCCGCCAGCGTCACCCCGTGCGGCACGTCGAGTTCCAGCACCATGATCGTGATGATGATGGCGATCACGCCGTCGCTGAACGCTTCCACCCTGCTCTTGCCCATGCCGCCTCCTCGCGTGCTCCGCACTCAGCGGTTCCGGTAGCCGCCGTAGGCCGCGACCGGGCTCCAGCTCGGCGACACCGGCGGCAGCTGCGGCGCCAGCGGCGCGTAGGCGCCGGCGCCGTACACCACCTTGCCGTTGACGACCGTGAGCACGCTTTCCAGGCGCTTGATCTTCTCGGCGTCGACGCTGAAGTAATCCTGGGGCAGCACCACGAAGTCGGCATACTGGCCGCGCTGGATCGTGCCCTTGACCTTTTCCTCGCCGCTCATCCAGACCGAGCCGGTCGTCATCAGCTTCAATGCCTCGTAGCGGCTCGGGATGTCCTTGTCGCGCCAGAGCCGCATGCCGCCGGCGGTCTTGCCGGTGACCGCCCAGTACAGCGAGGGCCAGGGGTTGTAGCTCGACACCCGGGTGCCGTCGGTGCCCAGGCCCACCGGCAGGCCCATGTCGAGCATCCGGCGGATCGGCGGCATTTGGCGGGTCTGCTCGCCATAGCGCTTCCAGTAGGCCTCGCCCTGGAAGTGCATGCGGTCCTGCACCGCGACACCGCCGCCCAGCTTCTTGATGCGCGCCAGTTGGGCATCGGTGATGGTCTCGCCATGGTCGACGATGAAACGCAGTCCGTTCAGCGGCGTCTTCGCGTTGACCTTCTCGATCACGGCCAGGTCGCGGTCGATGCTTTCGCCATAGGTGGCGTGCAGCCGGAACGGCCAGCGGTTCTTCACCAGCAGGCCCACCACCTGTTCCAGCTCGCCTTCCATCGACGCCGGCAATTCGGGGCGCGGTTCGAGGAAGTTCTCGAAGTCGGCGGCGCTGGCCACCAGGTTCTCGCCGCCGCCTTCCGCCGAAAAACCGTTCGGGTAGAACATGTGGTCGTTCTTCTTCGGGTGGGTCATGGTCAGCCAGCGCTGGAAGTCTTCCAGTTCCTTGCCGGCGCGCTGGGCAAACAGGTAGTAGGAGGTGCGCACGGTCAGCTTGCCGGCCCGCGCCAGTTCCAGAGATACACCGTAGTCGTCCGGGTAGTTCTGGAAGCCGCCGCCGGCGTCGATGGCGCTGGTCACGCCCAGGCGGTTCAGCTCGCGGTAGAAATGCAGGGTCGAGTTGACCTGGTCGTCCCGGTTCAATTTGTTGGTCTTGGCCAGGGTCGAATACAGGATCAGGGCATTCGGCTTGGCGATCAGCTTGCCGGTGGGCCGGCCTTTGGCATCCAGTTCCACTTCGCCGTCCTTGTATTTGGTTTCTTTGGTGTAGCCCAGGGTCTCGATGCCCTTCTTGTTGAGGAAGCCGAGGCCGTACAGGTAGAGGATGAACACCGGCCGGTCGGGCACCGCCGCATTGATTTCCTCGAGGGTCGGCAGGCGCTTTTCCTCGAACTGGTATTCGTTCCAGCCGCCCACCACCTTCACCCATTCGCCTTCCGGCGTGCGCGCCGCCTGCTCCCTGAGCATCTGCAGTGCGCGCTTGAGCGAGGTGACGCCATCCCAGCGCAATTCCATGTTGTAGTTCAGGCCTTCGCGGATCACGTGCAGGTGCGAGTCGTTCAGGCCCGGGATCACGGTGCGTCCGCCGGCGTCGATCAATTGGGTGGCGGCGCTTTTCAGCTTGAGCACCTCGGCATTGCTGCCGGTGGCCAGCACCTTGCCGTCACTCACCGCGACGGCTTGGACGAACTCGCCCTCGCGGGCCATGGTGGCGATCTTGCCGTTGGTGAGGATCAGGTCGGCCTGGGCTTGCGCCGGCCCGGGTCCGGCGCCGAACAGGCTCGCGGCCAGCGCCGCGGACAGGAATGCATTGCGTTTCGATGGGGTGGATGCGGTGGATGCGGTCATGGTATCGGTCTTTCGTCGTTTGCGGGTCACGATAGCAGCGGCGCCGGGCGCCGTCCCCTGCCTTTTAGCCGGGGACGGCCTGCGGCGCCGGCGCTGCATTCAGGCCGGCTGGCGGCGCAGGATGCCGGCAGCGCCGCGGCGCGCCGTGAAACGGGCCTGCTCGGCGCCGAGGATGAGCAGCATGCCGCCCAGGATGGACAGGTTCTTCAGGAAGTGGTTCAGCTGGTTCTGGAACTCGGCGGCGTCGGCGTACCAGAAGCCGTGGAACACCAGCGTGACCGGCACCAGGAACAGCGCCAGCACCGCCGCCGCCGGCCGCGCCTGGATGCCGGTGATCAGCGCCAGTCCGCCGCCGATCTCGACCAGGATGGTCAGCAACAGCAGGATGCCGGCGGCCGGGAGACCGGCATTGTTCATCCATGCCAGCACGCCGCCGAAGCCGGCCACCTTGCCGATGCCCGAAACGAGGAAGAGGACGCCGGCGAAGGCACGGCCGATTGGGTAGAGTTTGCTGTTTTCCATGATGCTGCCCCTTTTGAAAGTGAGTTGGTCATAAAAGTCGTTCGAAAGGATCGAATACCCTTTCCGTCGGCGTCCTGGACGCCATTCTCGGAACGCCTTGCATGAACAGCATTATGGTGATGTGGAGACGCGAAGGAAAACGAGTTATTTCCGAGACAACCATCGAAATTTTCGACGATCACCAATTGCAACCTTGCCGCCGGGATTCGCGCCGCGGCCGGCAAGGAATGGGGTTCGATGCCGGACGCACTCGACAATGCCGCGGGCGAGCGCACCTGGCAGCCCTCGGGCAGCTATACCGCTTTTCGAAACAGGAATTTCAGCGGCTGCGCGCCTTCTCGATCCGCAACCGCTCGGCGTGGCGCACCAGGTCCGGCAGCGAGCGCGCCGCCATTTTTTCCATGACCTTGCGCTTGTGGATCTTGGCCATGATTTCGCTCACGCCCAATTCATCGGCGATCTGCTTGTTGAGCAGGCCGCCGATCGCCAGCCGCATGGTCTCGCGTTCGCGCGGCGTCAGGCTGTCGTGGCGCTGGCGCAGCTCGAGCAGTTCGCGGCGCGCCGCCAGCCGCGCCGCGTCCAGGGCCAGGGCTTCGCGCACCGCCTGCAGCAGGGCATCCGGCGCCACCGGCTTGGTCAGGAATTCGATGGCGCCGGCCTTCATGGCGCGCACCGACAGCGGGATGGTGCCGAAGCCGGTCATGAAGATGATGGGGATGTCGGCGCCGGCGCGCGCCAGTTCGGCCGCGACCTCGAGGCCGTCCAGGACGGGCATCTGCATGTCGCACACCAGGCAGGCCGGCGCATCGGCGCGCGCCTGGACGACGAGGTCCGGGCCGGCGGCGAAACCGTGCGCGGCAAAGCCTTCGGCGCGCAGCAGGTTCAGCACCGAATTGCGCACGGTGTCGTCGTCGTCGAGCACATACACGATCGGGGTCACGGCCATGCCCGCATCGATCATGCGGTGCGGTCGCTCGAGGGCGACGGCGGCTCCGCGCCGGCTTGCGGGGGCGCCAGCCTGGCCTCGACGCCGGTGATGCGGGCGACGCACTCGGTGCGCAGCCAGCTTGCCGTGATCGGCTCGCGCGCCAGCGCTTTCTTGACGATGGGGACCGCCTGCTCGCCGATCAGCATCCCCAGCAGGCCGACCAGGGCAATGGCCGGCGGCGCCGGCGAACGCACCTGGATCAGGGCGTAGATCAGGCCGACCAGGATGCCGGCGCCAAGTGAAACGACGTAGATCTTCATGGGTTCTCCGGAAAATGAACGCCCTGCCGGGTTGCCGGCACGGCGTTCGACCTGAATGCGCCTTGCCTTACCTGGCCGGTACCGGCGCCAGCGTCTCGTGGCTGCCGGTGATGCGTTGCGGCGCCTTGTGCACCATCGTGTAGGCATAGTCCACGCCCATGCCGTAGGCTCCGGAGTGCTCACGTACAATTGCCATCACGTCATTATACGTATCGCGGTGGGCCCAGTCACGCTGCCACTCGAGTAGCACCTGCTGCCAGGTGACCGGCACCACGCCGGCCTGGATCATGCGCTGCATGGCGAAGTCGTGGGCTTCCCTGGTGGTGCCGCCGGACGCGTCGGCCACCATGTAGATTTCGTAGTCGCCTTCCAGCATGGCGCACAGGGCGAAGGTGGTGTTGCAGACCTCGGTCCACAGGCCCGACACCACGATTTTCTTGCGGCCGTTGGCGGCCAGCGCGTCGCGCACCTTCTGGTCGTCCCAGGAATTCATCGAGGTGCGTTCCAGGATCTGCTTGCCCGGGAACACGTCGAGCAGTTCCGGGAAGGTCGGGCCCGAGAAGCTTTCGGTCTCGACCGTGGTGATGGTGGTCGGAATGCCGAACACTTTGGCAGCCTTGGCCAGGCCGACGGTGTTGTTCTTCAGGACCTGGCGGTCGATCGACTGCACGCCGAAGGCCATCTGCGGCTGCTGGTCGATGAAGATCAGCTGGCAGTTGTCCGGGGTCAGGACTTCGAGTTTTGGATTGGTCATGGGTCTACCTTTTCAGAGGGTTGAGTTGTGCGAAGATCGTAGTGCTGCATGCCCGTTCCGGACAGTATCCGAAGGGATAGCTTCACGACGACGCCTTGGCCTGCGCCTGCGCCGCCACCGCCGGCCGTTCCGACACCAGCAGTCCGACCAGGATCAGCACAGGCAGCACCAGCGCGGCAAAGCCGAACCAGTGGAAGCCGAATGCGGCCGCCACGCAGCCGATGGCAAAGGCCGACAGCGGCCACAGGAATTTCGCCAGGCGTGCGCCCAGGCCCGGATCGTTGGCGCCGCGCAGGCAGTCGACCATGTCGATCGTGATCTGGGTCACGTTCCCGGTCATCATCGAGGTGGGCGCCAGGTGGCCCAGCAGCAGGCGGCTGGTGGCGCTGTGGGCGCCCATGCCGGCGGCGCCGAGCAGGCCGGCGGTCATCGCCAGCGTCCCGGCCTCGGCCCCGATCGGCGTGGCCGCGATGCCGAAGCCCATGAAACCCAGCAGCAACACCAGTTCCAGCAGCAGCGCCGGGCGCAATGCCTCGCCGCGGCGCCCTTCCACCAGCACCACCAGCACGCGCGCCAGCGCCACCCCGGCGATGAAGGCCGGGAACGCCAGGAATTTCAACAGGACCGAACTGCGCGCCGGGTCCGCCAGCGCCGCCCCGATCAGGATGAAGTTGCCGGTGACGTGGGCCGTGAACAGGCCGAACAGGGCCAGGAAACCGAGCGTGTCGACATACCCCGCCAGGAAACCCAGCGCCATGCCCTGGGCGCGGCCGCGCTTGCTTTCGTTCATGCATTTCTCCCATTCGACAGTTCAAATTGTAAGGACAACCATATTGAAAGAAAGATCCGGAAACGTGGACTATCCTTTGGTATAGCTGGACCACGTTCCGGTCGCCCTCGACAATGTGGCCGCTGGAGCACCCAGTTGGACAACACAAGGTGGACAAACTAACGTGGACAATTCGACGATCTCCCTGGTCATCGCCGATGACCACCCCCTGATCCTGGCCGGCATGGCCGCGCTGATCGCCGCCGAACCCGGCCTCGAACTGCTCGGCCAGGCAATCGACGCCGACGGCGCGGTGGCGCTGTACGACAGCCTGCGTCCGGACGTGCTGCTGATCGACCTGAACATGCCCGGCGGCGGCCTGGACGCCATCGCCCGGGTGCGGGCGCGCCACCCTGACGCCAGGATCGTGATCCTGACCACCTACGAAGGCGACGAGTACGTGCACCGCGGCCTGGCCGCGGGCGCCTCGGCCTACCTGCTGAAACAGGCGTCCTTCGATGAGATCGTGTATTGCCTGCGCCAGGTCATGACGTACCGGCGCTACCTGCCGCCTCGACTGGCGCAGAAGCTGGCGGGACGGATCCCGGCCGGCACCCTGTCGCGGCGCGAGCTCGATATCCTGGCGCACTTGAGCGCCGGAAAGAGCAACAAGCTCATCGCCCGCGATGCAGGCATCGGCGTCGGCACGGTCAAATACCACGTCAACAACATCCTGACGAAACTGAACGTCGGGTCGCGCACCGAAGCCGCCTGCGTCGCCCGCCGGCGCGGCCTGCTGCAGCCCTATTGATTCATCACCGGATTCATCATCGGCCCACGGGCCCGCAACCATGGAGCTTTCATGCAAACCACGGCGCCAGCCTCATCCGCCCCCCTCATCCTGTTCAACGGCTGCTTCCATACCGTCGACCGGGAAAATCCCCAGGCCAGCGCGGTCGCGATCCAGGACGGCAAGTTCCTCGCCGTCGGCGATACCGACGACGTCATGCGCCACCGCAGGCCCGACAGCCAGGTCATCGACCTGAACGGGCGCACCGCCATCCCCGGGCTGAACGACTCGCACCTGCACCTGATCCGCGGCGGCCTGAACTACAACCTGGAACTGCGCTGGGAAGGCGTGCCCTCGCTCAGCGACGCCCTGCGCATGCTGAAGGACCAGGCCGACCGCACCCCGAACCCGCAGTGGGTGCGCGTGGTGGGCGGCTGGAACGAATTCCAGTTCGCCGAAAAGCGCATGCCGACCATCGAAGAGATCAACCGGGCGGCGCCGGACACGCCGGTGTTCGTGCTGCACCTGTACGACCGCGCCCTGCTCAACCGCGCCGCCCTGCGCGCGGTCGGCTACGACCGCAACACCCCGAATCCGCCGGGCGGCGAGATCGTGCGCGATGCCGACGGCAACCCGACCGGCATGCTGATCGCGCGCCCGAACGCCATGATCCTGTACGCGACCCTGGCCAAGGGCCCCAGCCTGCCGCACGATTTGCAGGTGAATTCGACGCGCCAGTTCATGCGCGAGCTGAACCGGCTGGGCCTGACCAGCGCGATCGATGCCGGCGGCGGCTTCCAGAACTACCCGGACGACTACGCCGTCATCGACGAACTGGAGCGGGAAGACCAGCTCACCATCCGCATCGCCTACAACCTGTTCACCCAGAACAAGGGCCGCGAACTGGCCGACTTCGAGCAGTGGACCGGCATGATCAAGCCGGGCGACGGCAGCGACTTCTATCGCCACAACGGCGCCGGCGAGATGCTGGTGTTCTCGGCCGCCGACTTCGAGGATTTCCTGCAGCCGCGCCCGGACCTGCCGCCCGGCATGGAGGATGAGCTGGAAAAAGTGGTGCGCCACCTGGTCGCCCAGCGCTGGCCGTTCCGCCTGCATGCGACCTACGACGAATCGATCGCGCGCATGCTCGACGTGTTCGAGAAGGTGGACCGCGAGATTCCCTTCGACGGCTTGTCCTGGTTCTTCGACCATGCGGAAACCATCAGCCCGCGCAACATCGAGCGCGTGCGCGCACTGGGCGGCGGCATCGCGATCCAGCACCGCATGGCCTTCCAGGGCGAATTCTTCGTCGAGCGCTACGGCGCCGAAGCGGCGAAAGCCACGCCGCCGGTGGCGCGCATGCTGGAGATGGGCGTGCCGGTCGGCGCCGGCACCGATGCCACCCGGGTGGCCAGCTACAACCCGTGGACCGCGCTGTACTGGCTGGTGTCCGGCCGCACCGTGGGCGGGCTGCGCTTGTACGACGCCGGCCAGCGTCTTTCGCGCGACACCGCGCTGGAACTGTGGACCAGCGGCAGCGCCTGGTTCTCGAGCGAACAGGGGAAGAAGGGACGGATCCGCGAAGGCATGCTGGCCGACCTGGCGGTGCTGTCCGCCGACTTCTTCCGCGTGCCGGAAGACGACATCAAGGCGATCGAGTCGGTGCTGACCATCGTCGGCGGCAAGGTCGTGTACGGGCAGGCGGAGTTCACGTCGATCGCCCCGCCGCCGCTGCCGGTGCTGCCGGAATGGTCGCCGGTGAACCGGGTGAGCGGACACTACCGCCAGGCCGCACCGCAGCCGGCCGCCCAGCTTGCGCACCAGTGCCAGGGAGCATGCGGGGTGCATGGCCACGGCCACGACCGGGCGCGCCGCTCGAGCGTGCCGGTGTCCGACTACCAGGGCTTCTGGGGCGCATTCGGCTGCAGCTGCTTCGCGTTCTGAGGGCGGTTTCCAGGGACATCGTCGGGTCTATTACGACTATCGTATGAAAGGGTAAGGGACAAGGCATCCGATAATGGGGCATCACGATTGCCCGGAGGAGCGCATTATCATGAACCTGGTCCTGAATTTTTCTCCGACGATTGCGCCCGCCATGCCTGCGACGATCGTCCCGGCTGCTATCCCGGCCATTCATCCGGCCACTTCGCCGGCGCGGCGCCGCGGCGATGCGATCCAGGCCTTGCGGGGCTTCGAGCAGGCGGCCGAGGCGGCGCTGCGCCAGGGCCGGCACCGGGCGGCGGCGCTGGCCTGCGAACAGGCGGCGCTGCTGGCGGATGACTGCGGCCTGGCCTCGGCCGCGCGCCACTATCGCCAGCAGGCCCTCGATGCCGGCCGGCGCCCGGATCGGCCTGTCATCGATGGGGCCGGGGTGTTCGGACTGACGCTCACCCACGAACTGAACCAGCCGCTGGCGGCGGTCACGCTGCACGCGGCGGCGGCCGGCAAATGGCTACGCCGCGCCCAGCCGGACATCGAGCGCGCCCTCGACTCGCTGGCGCTGATCGACGCCGCGGGCCGCCAGGCCGGCGACATCGTGCGCAACATGCAGCGCCTGGCCGCGGGCCAGGATCATGAGACCGCCAGCGTCGACGTCGACGCGGCCGTGCGCGACGCGTTGCGGTTGCTGCATCCGCCGCTGCGCCGGCACGGCATCGAGGTCGAACTGGCGCTGGACCTGGACGGCTGCGCCATCGACGCCAACCGCGCGCAACTGCAGCAGGTCGCCACCAACCTCGTGATGAACGCGATCGAGGCACACGCCGGCGCCGGTCTGGCCGGTGCGCGCCGCATCCGCATTGCCTCGCGCCGCTGCGGCGGGCATGCCGTCGAGCTGGAAGTCAGCGACAACGGACCCGGCATCGCCGCGCACGACTGCGAGCGCCTGTTCACCAGCCGCTTCAGCACCAAGCGCGGCCGGGACGGTGCAGGCACGGGCACAGGCGCGGGCTTGGGGCTGCCGATCACTCTGTCCATCGTGCGCGCGCATGGCGGCCGGCTCTGGTTCGAGCCCTGCCTGCCGCATGGCGCCTCGTTCCGCCTGCGCCTGCCGGTCCACGCCGGGCAGCCGGCGGCATGACGCGGTAAGATTGGCGCCGACCCGACCCGACCCGACATAAGCACATGCACGATTCCTTATCCACCCCGATCCGCGTGATGGTCGTCGACGACCATCCCATGATGCGCGAAGGTATCGCCGCCGCCCTGCTCGCCCAGGGCGGCATCGAGATCGTCTGCAGCGCCGCCAACGGCGCCGAGGCGATCGCCGACTTCGCCCGCCACCGCCCCGACGTCTCGCTGGTCGATTTGCAGATGCCGGTCAAGGACGGCCTGGAAGCGATCGTCGGCATCCGCGCGCTGCACCCCGACGCCCGCATCGTCGTGCTGACCACCTACAGCGGCGACGCGCGCGTGGTGGCGGCGCTGAAGGCCGGCGCCGCCGCCTACCTGCTCAAGGACGCGCCCGGCGCGGCGCTGGCGCAGGCGGTGCGCAACGTCTACAAGGGCGCCAGCGTGATCGCGCCGCTGGCCCAGCGCGACGTCGACAGCCATTACCAGGCCGACGCGCTGTCGCCGCGCGAACTGGACGTGCTGCGCCTGGCCGCCAACGGCAACGCCAACCGCGTGATCGGCGAAGCCCTCGGCATCAGCGAGCCGACCGTGAAGACCCACATGAGCACGATCCTGGTCAAGCTCGGCGCCAGCGACCGCACCCATGCCGTGACGCTGGCGCTCAAGCGCGGCTACATCAGCCTGTGAGGCCGCATGCACCGCAGTGTCCTGCGCAGTATCCTCCTGTATAGCTAGGCCGGCACGATCGCCCCCGCCAGAATGGATGGAACGCCGCAGTCCGCGGCGCCCCTCCCTGAAAGGACGCAATCATGAGCCACAACCGCACCATCGACACCGTGACCGCACGCGACGGCACCGTCATCCACTTCACCGACTGGGGCCATGGCGCGCCGGTGGTGTTCAGCCACGGCTGGCCGCTCTCGGGCGACGCCTGGGAAGACCAGATGCTGTTCCTTGCCGAGCACGGCTACCGCGTCATCGCCCACGACCGCCGCGGCCACGGCCGCTCGACCAAGGCCTGGCACGGCAACGACATGGACACCTACGCCGACGACCTGGCGACCCTGATCGAGACCCTGGACCTGACCGGCGCCACCCTGGTCGGCCACTCGACCGGCGGCGGCGAAGTCGCGCGCTACATCGGCCGCCACGGCGCCGGCCGCGTCAGCAAGGCGGTGCTGGTCGGCGCCGTGACCCCGCAGATGGTGGTGTCGCCGGCCAATCCGGACGGCGTGCCGATGTCGGTGTTCGACGGCATCCGCGAAGGCGTGAAGAGCGACCGCGCCCAGTTCTTCCTCGACCTGGCGCTGCCCTTCTACGGCTTCAACCGTCCGGGCGCCAAGGTGTCGGAAGGGATGCGCCAGTTCTTCCTGCTCCAGGGCCTGCAATGCAGCATCAAGAGCGCCTACGCCTGCGTCAAGCAGTTCTCCGAGACCGACTTCACCAACGACCTCAGGAAGATGACGGTCCCGACCCTGGTCATCCACGGCGACGACGACCAGATCGTGCCGCTGGCGACGACCGCACGCCGCGCCGTCGAACTGCTGCCGCAGGGCCGGCTGTCGGTGTACCAGGGCGCCGGCCATGGCTTGCCGTCGACGCACAAGAACCAATTGAACGCCGAGCTGCTGGCATTCCTGCGCGGCTGATCGCGCGGCGCGCGGTGGCGGCTGCCGGCACGCGCGCCTGATGTCGGTTTTGCCTGGTCTGTTTTACCTGTCCCGACTGGCGGCGGCGCTGCGGCGCCGGCGCAGGTCGGCGCAGGCGACCATCAGGAACGCGCCGGCCAGGCCGAGGTGCTCGAAGAATCCGTTTTCGGCCATGGCACGGGCGGCCCCGGCCAGCTCCCAGAAGCGGTTCGCCACCAGGTTCGCCGCCAGCGTGAACAGGGCCAGGTACAGCGCGCCGGCCCAGCGCTGTACGCCGCCCAGCACCAGCAGCGACGCGCCGAGTTCGCCGACGACGGTCAGCAGCGCAAACGGCGCCGCCGGCGTCACGCCGAAATGGCGCATCTCGGCGACCGCCGCCGGAAAATCGAAGGCCTTCTCCAGGCCGCCCTGCAGGTAGGCCGAACAGAGCAGCAGGAGACAGCACCAGTAGGCAAGCCGGGTCCATTGACCGGCGCGATCGGGGCGATGGGTGGGGATGGAATATGCTGGTCGTGGGTACATTGCGCGATCCTGAAAATTGAGGTCGAGGCGCCAGCAACAGTGGCGCAAAGGCAGCATACGAACCAGGGCGCGTGTTCGCCCCTGCCATAAGACAGGCTGCGGGCGCGGATCATTCCCGCTCGATCAGGTGATGACAAGGAATTCGACGCCGCCGGCTTTCTGGCTCAGCTCTTCGCGGGCGTAATGCGGATCGTCGAGTGCGCGCCAGGCCACGTCCCCGGGCAAGGCCTGGCGCGCAGCGGAAAAGCGCTCGCGCAGGTTGACCACGATGCTGCCGTCGTTGGGCCAACCGCTACTACCGATGCCGGCAAGCCGGTTGCCGGCGCGGAGCTCGATTAGCAGTGCCGTTCTCAGCGCAGCAGGCAGGCGTTTGACGAGACCCAGCCAACCCGGCGCCGAAGAAGCGGCATCGGACCTGGAAGCGGCGGCGGCATCCGGGTCGGCATCGGCATCGGGGGCGGCAGCGGCATCCACGCCCTCGATCAGTGCGATGATTGCCGCCTGCTCCCGGGCGGCGCGCTCGCCGGTCCAGGCGCCGGGGCGCCAGAAATCGTATTGCTGGTGGTCGCCGTCGCTGTTGTCGATCCAGCCGGAATCGTTGTCCATCATTCGCCCGCGCCCTGGGAGCGCCACTGCGAGATCGGCATGGTTTGCCCAGGCCTGAGTTTAGCTACGTCCGATGGCGACACGTAATACTGGGTGCCGCCGCCGCGCCCGAATTGCGGATTGGCGTGTGCGGTGCCGCGCGCGGCGCACACCGGCTCGATGACCTGGAAGGCCTGGACCCGGTCGCGCAGCTTGCGCGCCACGCCTTGCGCATCCTTCCCGGGATCGCTGGTGACCTGCACCAGGTCGTAGTACTTTTCCCGGCTGCCGTTGGCCTCCCGCAGCGTTTGCCCGGCGACCGCGAATCCGGGCGGCATGCCGGGCGTCAGCGAATACAGCACCGTACCCTCGCCGACGATCACGTTGACGTAGCTGTCCTTGCCGGTATACGGATTGGCCGGATTGGCGGGCGAAATGCCCTGCGTCGCACTCGCCTGCGCCGCGGGATCCTTGCCGCAGCATGGGCCGCAGTCGGCAAGCCCCCGGGCCGGCACGCCGGGCGCCGGCGGTACGGTGACCGGTGAACCGCAGGCGGCCAGCAACACGGCCATGGATGCCAGCTTCCACGCGGCGGCGATTCTTGTTCCCATGTGATGCCAGCCTTTTCATCAAGCGTTGCGCATGCCGGGATGGCCCGCGCTTCCGGTTGAGATTAAATCTTTTTTTAATAGCCGATAGCAAGGCAGATATGCCTGCTGCCCCATCAGCGCTGCGCAGGATCAGGCGGTATGTCGCGCTGTATATCGCGGTGCACGTCGCGCCAGGCCAGCATCGCCGGCAGGCGCTCTTCCTTGTCGGCGTCGAAGCCGCAGCCGGCTTCGAATACGGCCGGGTTCTCGTAGGTGCCGAACAGCCAGTCCCACCAGACGATGTCGCCGTAGTTGTTGCGATGGCGGCCATACTGGTGGTGCACGCGATGCATTTCGGGACGCTGGAAGAACCAGCCGACCCAACGCGGCGTGCGCACGCTGGTGTGGTAGAAGAACTCGCCCAGCGCGGTGCACAGCGTGTACACCGCGCCGGCCTCGGGCGACAGGCCGAGCAGCGCATACACCAGCAAACTGCCGATGATGGAATTGACGATCATCTCGACCGGGTGCTTGTAGAACGAGGTGATGACTTCGATGCGCCGCGGGCTGTGGTGGATCTGGTGGAACACGCGCCACAGGAAGTCCGATTCGTGGCGCGCCCGGTGCCACCAGTAGAACACGAAGGTCGCGATGACATAAGCGATGACGCCGCCCGCAACCGGACCGACATGCCGCGACAGGTGCAGCAGCGAAGCGGACGACAGCCAGCGTTCCCAGGTCAGGCCGGCCAGCAGCACCACGCACAGCTGGACCGCGTTCACCAGCAGGACGCGCAATGGCCAGGTGCGTACGCGGGGCAGGCGCCAGCCGGGTTTCATGCGTTCGAGGATGAAGCAGGCGGCAAAGACGATGAAGATGGTGGGCAGCATGGCGGTCTCCTTTGAATGGAAGGCCATGATTTCGCAATGGCGGCATCGGTGCCAGCTTCATGTTTTGACAAGCCGATTTTGCGACCCGGGGTCGCGTTTTTTGATACCGGCCATGCAGGTAGCGGACTCACGCGTGATGCGCAAACACCGGCCTGACGGCTACACCAGGTTCTCCAGCTCATCCGAAATCACCCGCTGCCCATGCTCCACCATGAACTCGTGAAACGACGCCGCCACCGTCGGAATCGCCCGCGCCTCCTTGTGCAGCACATGCCACTCCCCCTGCACCCTCACCCCCGGCACCTGCAGCACGCCGAGCAGGCGGTTCCTCACCTCCAGCGTACAGGCGTGCTCGGACAGGAATGCCACCCCCAGCCCGGCAGCCGCCATCTGCTTGATCGCCCCGTTGCTCGCCACCTCGGACCCGATCGCCAGCGCCACGCCCGCGTCCTCGTACAGGCGCTCGATCGCCGCGCGCGTGCCCGACCCGCGCTCGCGCACCAGCAGGTTGGCGGCGGCGATGTCCGCCAGCGACGGTGCCTTTTTGCGCATCAAGGGATGATTCGGCGCCACGAAGAACGCCATCGGATGGCGCGCGAAGCGGCTGGCGCTGGTCGGGAACTCGCGCGGCGGCGTGCCCATGATGGCCAAGTCGATCTCGTCGCGGCTCAGCATCCCGATCACCTCGACCCGCGAGCCGACCTGCAGCTTGATGCGCACGTGCGGGCGGCCCGTCGTGAAGCGCACCAGCATCGGCGGCAGCAGGTGTTCGGCCGTCATCACGGCGCCGATGCGCAGGGTGCCGCTGGTCACGCCGCGCAGGGCGGCGATCTCGTCGCCCGCCTCTTCCCACAATCCCAGGATGCGTTCGGCGTAGCCCACCAGCAGTTCGCCGGCGGCGGTCATCTGGATGTTGCGTCCCAGGCGGCGCGTCAGCGGCACGCCGGCCGCTTCTTCCAGTTGTTTCAGGTGCAGGGACACTGCGGGCTGGGTCACGTGCATGGCCTCGGCGGCGCGCGACACGCTCTGGTAACGCGCCACATGGACGATCGCCTGCAGTTGCTTGAAGCTGGCTGGATACATATAAGCTTTTACTTATTGAATTTCGAAAATTATTTATTTTTATTTTATCCTGCTCAGCCGTATAGTAAAGGCCATATCAGCAACAACAGTTCAGAAAAGGAGTTCATCATGACGGCACAAGCGCTCATCTTCGACTTATCCGCATTCCCGGGCATGCAGGCGGCCGGCAGCACGGCGCTGGCCCCGGCGACCCTGGATGCACAGCGGCTGCTGGATGAGGCGGTCGAACACGGCCTGCCCTGTGCCCTGATCTCCGAACTGCCGTACACGCAGGCCGAGCAGCAACTGCGCCGCCGCTTCGGCGATACCGCGCACCACATCTTTTCCGTCGTGCTCACCGGCGCCGACTTCAAGGAACGCGGCCACAAGGCGCCCTATTCCGTCGTCCTGAAACACATGGGCGTGCCGCCGGACGACGCGCTGGCCGTCACCAGCTGCCCGCGCGCCATCGCCGCCGCCCGCACCGCCAGCATCGGCGTGCAGGCCGACCGCAAGGGTGAGCGCAAGACCGTACGCAAGCCGCGCGCCGGCACCCGCCTCAAGGTAGCCAAGGCAGCACAACACTAAGCAGCTTTCCCGGCCCGCGCCGGCGCTGCGCCGGCGGATGCGCGAACGCATGCGGCGCCGGCGCCTTGCCGGTGTCCAACCGATTCGAATTCAGGGAGAACATCATGCAGTCCATCGTCATCATCGGAGGCGGCGTCGCCGGCCTCGAACTCGCGACCCGGCTCGGACGCCAGCTCGGCGCCGGCCACAAGGGCCGCGTGATCCTGATCGACAGCGCGCCCACGCATTTCTGGAAGCCGCTGCTGCACGAAGTCGCCGCCGGCACGATCGACCCGGCCAGCCACACCATCGACTATGCGCGCCAGGCGATCGACAATCACTTCACCTTCATGTGCGGTGAAGTCGTGCAGGTCGACCGCGCCGCGCATACCTTGAGGCTGCGCAGCCGCTTCGACGATGCCGACGGCAATGGCGCGCGTGCCCATGCCGTCATCGGCTACGACCGCCTGGTGCTGGCCTACGGCTCGGTGACGAACTTCTTCGGCATCCCCGGCGCCCGCGAGCACTGCCTGGCGCTCGACAGCGTGCAGAGCGCCGAGGGTTTCCGGACCCGCTTCCTGGGCCTTTGCGCGGCGGCCGGCTGGCGGCGCGAGGTGCGCGACGTCGGCGCCGGCAGTGCCGACCCGCGGCTGGACATCGTCATCGTGGGCGCCGGCCCGACCGGCATCGAACTGGCGGCCGATCTGCGCCATACGGTCGACACGCTGGCCCACTATGGCCTGAGCGGGCTGGAATCGGCGCACCAGGTGCACATCCGCATCGTCGAGCGCGGGCCGCAGGTGCTGCCGTCGCTGGACGCGCCGGCATCGAAACTGGCGGTGCGCAAGCTGGAGGCGATGGGCATCGAGGTCTGCACCGACACCGCCGTGGCCGAGGTGCGCGAGGACGAGGTCGCGACCGTCGACGGCCGCGTGTTCCCGGCGGCGATCACGGTGTGGGCCGCCGGCGTGAAGGGTCCGGATTTCAGCATGGGGCTGAACGTGGCGCTGAACCGCACCAACCAGGTGCTGGTCGACGGCCAGCTGCGCAGCCTGACCGACCCGGACATCTTCGCGCTGGGCGACTGCAGCACGCTGCAGAACCCGGACAAGACGGTGATGGCGCCGCCCAGCGCCCAGGCCGCGCGCCAGCAGGCGATCTACCTGGCCAAGCTGCTGGCGCACGCATCGCCGCAGGCGCTGCCGGGCTTCAAGTACCGCGACTACGGCACGCTGGTGTCGCTCGGCCGCGGCGACGCGGTCGGCATTTTGCGCCGCGCCATCGGCAACCGCCACCTGCGCGTCAAGGGCAGCTTCGCGCTGGCGATGTACAAGCTGAGCTACCAGCGCCACGTGATGAGCCACCTCGGGCTGGTGCGCATGTGCGGCAACGTGCTGGCGCGCTGGTTTCGTTCCAAGATGCTGATGCCGGTGCGCTGGCACTGAAAACGGCTGGCGGGCGACCGATGCACCGTGCATCGATCGCCCGCCATTCCCCCATCGACCTTCTTATTTACCGCTCTCCTTCTGGGTGATGAACAGGCTGGCGATACAGCTGCCCGCGATCAGCACGGCCACGATCGTCAGCGACGCCTGCACCGGCACGTGGTACCACGGCATGATCAGCATCTTGACGCCGATGAAGGTCAGCACCATCGCCAGGCCGTACTTGAGCAGGTGGAAGCGGTCGGCCACGTCCACCAGCAGGAAGTACAGCGCACGCAGGCCCAGGATCGCGAACATGTTCGAGGTGAACACGATGAACGGATCGGTCGTGATGGCGAAGATGGCCGGGATCGAATCGACCGCGAAGATCAGGTCGGTCACCTCGATCAGGATCAGCACCAGCAGCAGCGGCGTCACGTAGCGCACCCCGTTCTTCATGACGAAGAACTTCTCGCCATGGTCGTCCTCGGCCACCCGCAAATGTTTGCGTGCGAAGCGCAGCACGGGATTGTTCGCCACGTCCGGTTCCTTGTCGACCGCCACCAGCATGCGCAGGCCGGTGTAGAGCAGGAAGGCGCCGAACACGTACAGCACCCAGCTGAATTCGCTCACCACCCACGCGCCCGCGCTGATCATGACCGCCCGCATCACGATGGCGCCCAGCACGCCGTAGATCAGCACCCGGCGCTGGTACTGCTGGGGCACCTGGAAGGCGGTGAAGATCAGCAGGAACACGAACACGTTATCGACCGACAGCGCCTTTTCGATCAGGTAGCCGGACAGGAATTCGAGCGCCTTCTGGTCGGCGATCACCTCGCCCACCGTCCCCTTCAGGTACCACCACAAACCGCCGCAGAACGCCAGCGACAGGGTCACCCACACCAGCGACCAGATGCCGGCTTCCTTGACGCTGACCTTGTGCGCCTTGTTGCCGCCAAAGACGAACAGATCGAGCGCGAGCATCAGCAGCACGAAGCCGACGAACACGGCCCACATCGGGCCGCTTGCAATAGTTTCCAGACCGTTCATTCAATCCTCCAGGCGATCAAGCGCGGTTGCGTGGCAACTTGCCGGCATCGTCGCCTGCGTCGTCGATGGCGCCATCGCCCGTGTCATCGGCGGCCTGCGGCGGCGCGGTCATGCGCTCGTGCGCGAACTGCCGGGTGCGCCCGACCTGCCGCACCACCGCGCGGTCCGCGCGTTCGGCGGCGCAATCGATGGCTTCGTACAGGTCCGCCTTGAGTTCGTCGATGATGACTTCCTGGCCATTGTCGAGCTGGACCTGGACCTTGCAGCTCTTGTCGATGCCGCCGCGCGGTCCGTTGATGTCGCGCAGCGATACGGCCACGCGGCGCAGGTGCCGGCCGGCCCAGCCCAGCGCGGTGGTCAGGCGGCGTTCGGCGTAGGAACGCAGGTCGTCGGTCATCTCGATACCGCTTGCTTGAATTGCTACACGCATGATGGTTCTCCTGTTCAGTAAGGTGATGCCGCAACTATAGAAGCCCACGACACATCGTACAATTCGAATATACTTGTGTCTGGAATCGGTTTTTTCGATGGATTAACTTTCCGATGTCATCACTCAACTACAAGCACCTGCGCTATTTCTGGATGGTAGCCAAGACCGGCAGCATTGCCAAGGCCGCCACCCAGCTGCACCTGGCGCCGCAATCCGTGTCCGGGCAGCTGACCGAATTCGCGGACACGCTCGGGGTCGAGCTGTTCCGCCGCGCCGGCCGCAACCTCGAACTGACCGAAACCGGGCGCCGCATCCTCAGTTATGCGGAAGAGATCTTCAGCACCGGCGACGAACTGCTCGAACTGGTGCGCGACAAGACGCTCACCACGACCATCTCGTTCCGCGTCGGGTGCGCCGACTCGGTCTCCAAGCTGATCGCCTGCCGCCTGGTGGAACCGGCCCTGATGCTGAGCGAGCCGGTCCGGCTGGTGTGCCGGGAAGGCCGCCTCGACAGCCTGGTGGCGGACCTGGCGGTACACCGGCTGGACCTGGTGATCGCGGACCGGCCGATCCCGGCGCACTTCAGCGTGCGCGGCTACAGCCACCTGCTGGGCGAGAGCACCATGACCGCCTTCGCCACGGCGGCGCTGGCCGACACGCTGGGCGCCGAGTTCCCGGCCTGCCTGCACGACGCGCCGACGCTGCTGCCGGGCGAGGATTTCGCCATCCACCAGCGCCTGCTGCGCTGGCTGGAGCGCAGCGAGGTCCACCCGCGCGTGGTGGGCGAATTCGACGACAGCGCCATGATGCAGGCCTTCGGCCAGTCCGGTGCCGGCGTGTTTTTCGCGCCCACGGTGATTGCGGCGCAGGTATGCAGCCAGTATGGCGTGCTGGCGCTCGGCCGCATCGACCCGGTCATCGAGCAGGTGTATGCGATCACCACCGAGCGGCGCATGAGCCATCCGGCCACCGTGGCGATCAGCACCATGGCGCGCGACGAACTGTTCGTCTGAGCAGCCAATTGTGCGGGCATCAGCTCGCCTGCATGCTAGACTGCAGCTTGAGAGATCTAATCCGTAGTTCTCAGGATTTGCAGCCCTTTTCGCCGCAGTTCCGCCAGAAAGGGTTGTATACGATCCTGGCGCGGCCACGCTGCCGCTGGTGTCCCGTCCGCAGCAACCCTCCGATCTGGCCATGCACCCACACACGCTGGAGGAGTCATCTTGAGCATGCGTTTGTTCCCGAACCGCCCGAATTTGCCAATTGCCCGGCTGGTCGCCCGGCTGATTACCCTGATGGTCGCCCTGCTGGTCACCATGACCGCGTCCGCCGGTGTCTCCGCCCCGTTCCAACAGGAAGCCGAGGCTCCGGCTGCCGCGGCCACCCCACCCGACCCGCTCGGACGCGGCACGCCGCGCTCCACGGTGTCCGGCCTGATCGGCGCCCTGGCCGGCCAGGACTACGACCGCGCCGCCTTGTATTTCGACCTGCCGGCCGCGAGCAACAACCGCCAGCGCGTCAGCGCCGCCGGCCAGGCGCGCGCCTTCCAGGGGATGCTGGACGATGGCGGCTCGCTGAAACCCTTCGTGGCCTTGTCCAACGAGCCCACCGGCAGGTTCGACGACGATTTGCCGATCGACCAGGAAAACGTCGGCGAAATCAAGGTGCAGGACAAGAAGATCCCGGTCCTGCTGACGCGCGCCCAGGACGGCGACCAGCAGGTATGGCGCATCTCCCGCACCACGCTGGACCAGATCGCGGCGGCGACCCGGCGCACCCCGGCCGCCCAGGCCGAGGAACTGGAACAGGCGCAGGCCAGGTACATCGTCGCCGGCGCCCCGGTCAAGGATTGGGGACTGCTGGTCGGCCTGGGCATCCTGGTGTTCGGCGGCTTGTGGATGCTGTCCGCGCTGCTGACCGCCGCCATGCGCCGGGTGGTGGCCGATGCGGCGGCGAACGGCGTCTACCGCTTCGTGGAAGCCGCGATTCCGCCCCTCAGCCTGGCCGTCGCGGTGGGCGTGTTCTACAGCTGGGCCGACCGCCTGCCGGTCTCGATCGTGGCGCGCCAGACCCTGCTGCGCTATACCAGCATCATCACCGTCGTGGCGGTGGTCTGGTTCGGCCTGCGCCTGGTCGATGCGATCTCGGAACTCATCATCGCGCGCATGCAGCGCCAGGAGCGGCGCCAGATCGTGTCCATCATCACGCTGATGCGGCGTGCGGCCAAGATCCTGCTGCTGGTCCTGTCCGGCATCGGCATCCTGGACACCTTCGGCATCGACGTCACCACCGGCATCGCGGCGCTGGGTATCGGCGGCATCGCGCTGGCCCTGGGCGCCCAGAAGACCGTGGAGAACCTGGTCGGCAGCGTTACCGTGATTGCCGACCGTCCGCTGCAGGTGGGCGACTTCATCAGGGTCGGTGACGTGATCGGCACCGTGGAGGACGTCGGCATCCGCTCGACCCGCCTGCGCACGCTGGAACGCACCGTGATCACGATCCCGAACGGCGACCTGTCCGCGCGCCAGATCGACAATTTCGCCGCGCGCGACCGTTTCCTGTTCAACCCGACCATCGCGGTGGACCACAGGACGCCGTCCGCCAAGCTGAAGGAAGCGATCGCGATCGTCCAGCAGGTGCTGGCCGAACACAGGGACATCGTCGAAGGTTACCGGGCGCGCCTGGGCAGCATCGGCGAGCGCTCGTTCAATATCGACGTGTTCTCGTACATCAATACGAGCGATTTCAGCGTCCAGGTCGTGATCCGCGAAGAGCTGCTGCTGACGATCTACGAACGCCTGGAGGCGGCGGACATCAAACTGGCGTTCCCGATCCAGACCGTGGTGCTGGCGCCGGACGCGCAGCAGGAGGACAGCGGATCGGACACGGCCGCGGAGCCTGCCGGCATCGTGCTGCACAAGGCGAGCGGCTGACTCGTCTGCTCAGGATCCTGACGGCCCGGTGACGGGTGAATTGTCGGCGGCAGCGTCGGATTGGCGCGCAAACCAGGTCGCGAGCGCGGAGCCGGACAAATTGTGCCACACGCTGAACAGCGCACTCGGCACTGCCGCCAGCGGCGTGAAATGCGCGGCCGCCAGCGCCGCGCCGAGCCCGGAATTCTGCATCCCGGTTTCCAGCATCACCGCCTTGCGCTTGGCCAGGTCCATGCCGAACATCCGGGCGAACCCGTAGCCCAGCAGAAAGCCGAGCAGGTTGTGCAGGATCACCGCCGACAGGATCAGCAAGCCGTTCGACAGGATCTTCGGCTGGTTCAGGGCGACGATGATCGCGATGATGAACACGATCGCCGTGGTCGACACCAGCGGCAGCGCCTTGACGCTGGCTTGCGCCTGGCGCCGGAACAGGGTCTTGGCGACGATGCCCAGCACGATCGGCACGATCACGACCATCACGATGTCCATGAACAGGGAGCCGGTATCGATGGCCATCCACTTGCCGGCCAGCAGGGACACCAGCGCCGGCGTGGCCAGCGGTGCGATCAAGGTGGAAATCAGGGCGATCGAGACGCCCAGCGCGACGTCGCCCCTGGCCAGGAAGGTCATGACGTTGGAGGCGGTGCCGCTCGGGCAGCAGCCGACCAGGATCACGCCGACCGCGATTTCCGGCGGCAGTTGCAGCACGACCGCCAGCACCCAGGCGATGCCGGGCATGATCAGGTAATGCCCGACCACGCCGATCACCACGTCCCGCGGCCGGCGCAGGACGTCGCGGAAATCGGCCGCGCTCAAGGTCAATCCCATGCCGAACATGACGATGCCGAGCAGGGGCGTGATCCAGGATTTGTAAGTGGTGAACAGCTGCGGCGCGAAAAAGCCGAAGCATGCAAACAGGATGACCCAGATTGAGAACGTCTTTCCTACGAAAGCGCTGGCTTTTTCTACTGCGTTCACGCGTGTTACTCCCTTGCTGGTGGTGACGCATTGTATCCAATCAATCAAGCAGTTGCGCATTACGCTATTGCGATCATGGAAACAGCGAATGAGAATGCAAGCCGGTGCACCGCTTGGACAATCCATCCCTCATAGCAAGGAAAACATGCCGAACCCCTTCGCCGGCGCCTTGGCGCTGTCCCTGACGCTGAGCACGCTGCCGGCCCACGCCGCGCCTCCCGAGCCGCAGCCGGTCAGGATCCTGATCGTCAGCGGCGGCTGCTGCCACGACTATGCGCAGCAGCGCGATTTGCTCGAACAAGGCCTCAAGGCGCGCATGCCGGCCCGGGTCAGCCATGTCTACTACGATCCCAAGCCGGTCGAACAGGCGACGCGCCCCGCCCTGCCGATCTACGGCAATCCGGCCTACGCGGATGGCTACGACGTGGTGATCCACAACGAATGCGCGGCGGACGAGGACAGCGCCGCGACGCTGGACGCGGTGCTGGCGCCGCACCGCAAGGGCATCCCGGCCGTGAACCTGCACTGCGCCATGCATTCCTACCGCTCCGGCGCCTGGAAGCAGCCGGTGCGAGCCCGGGATGCCAATGCGCGCTGGTTCGAATTCACCGGCATCCAGTCGACCGGGCACGGGCCGCAGTCGCCGATCCGCCTGGCGGTGGCCGGGAACGGCCATCCGATCGCCGCCGGATTCGTGCCGTACACGACCGGCCGGGATGAGCTGTACAACAACCTCACGACCTTCGACGTGACGCCGGTGCTGACCGGGGTGCAGCCGGAATCCAGGGTGGAGGCGGACCGCGGCAAGGTGTACACCGTGGCCTGGACCCACACTTATGGTCCGAATCGCGCCCGGGTGTTCAGCACCACGCTGGCCCACAATGGCGCCGAAATCGCCGATCCGCGCTACCTCGATGTGGTGGCGAAGGGCGTGCTGTGGGCGGTGGGGCGGCTGTGAATGGGCTCTGCCGTCATGTACATTGATCTAGATCAAAGCGTTTAAATGACGAGCCTCTAATATCTGAGTCTGCTTGCGAGATGGAGGAGACAAGCATACTAATGCCCACCAGAGGCATTTCTACCGGCGCCGGCGGTCGGGAAATATACCGGCACCAACAACCTGCACGCATCCAGCCACAGCGCGGATGTGTCCACCACCTGCCAGCAGTTCATGGCCAACAGCCTGGCGGAACGCGGCGACACCCTGCGTCCCGGCAACTGGGTCTCCAGCGTCACCAGCGCCGGCATCCATCCACTGTCGGTCGGCGACCGCGTTACGGCCCGCTTCGATAGCCGGCCGGCGCTGTCGCTGCGCGCCTGCGCCGCAAGCCCGGTCCAGCAAAAGCCAGTTGTTTATCCATAGTCAACATGATACAACCGGGGTACCCGACAACACCCCATCCCCGGACACGCCCATGAACCGACGCCGGCTCCTCACCGCCCTCGCCCTGTGCTTCCCCCTGCCCGCCCTGCTGGCGCCCGCCGCCGCCCAGCCGGCGCACGTCGCCGGCCTGTGGCCGCGGGTCATCGTCTCGACCGACATCGGCGGCACCGACTTCGACGACTTCCAGTCCCTGGTCCACCTGCTGCTGTATGCCGACGTGATCGACCTGGAAGGCCTGATCGCCTCGCCCTGGGGGCCGGCGCCCGACCGCAAGCGTCATCTCCTGAACCTGATCTCGGTGTATGAGAAGGATTACCCGAACCTGCGCGGCTGGTCGCCGGACTACCCCGCGCCGGACCGGCTGCGCGCCATCGCCAAGCAGGGCGGGACCGACCTCGCCGATTTGCGCGGCTGGGGCCAAGCCACCGAGGGCTCGAACTGGATCATCGAGTGCGCCCGGCGCGACGATGCGCGTCCCCTGTGGGTGCTGCTGTGGGGCGGCTTCGAAGACCTGGCCCAGGCGCTGCACGACGCCCCGTCCATCAAGGGCAAGCTGCGGGTCTACCTGATCGGCGGTCCGAACAAGAAATGGTCGACCACGGCCTACGATTACATCGCGCGCGAACATCCGGACCTGTGGGTCATCGAAAACAACTCGACCTACCGCGGCTGGTTCGTCGGCGGCGACCAGGCCGGCGACCTGGGCAACACGCGCTTCGTCGCCGAGCGTGTGAAAGGCGCCGGCGCGCTGGGCGATTATTTCGCCGGCATCGCACCGCAGATCAAGATGGGCGACACGCCCTCGTTCGCCTACGTGCTGGGAAGCGATCCTGAACGGCCCGAGGCCGGCGGCTGGGGCGGGCGCTTCGTGCGCGCCTGGGACCGGCCGCGCGTCATCTTCACCCACGCGCCGACCGCAGCCGACGTGGTCGAGACCTTCGCCGTGATCGAGCTCGTGATCCGTCCGAAGGGCGCGGCGCCGGCGCAGGCGAAAGCGACCCTGGTGATGGACAAGCAGGAATTCACCGGCTACCCGGGCAGGGACGGCGCCTGGCACTTCCTGCTCTCGCCCAAGGAAGCCAGGACCTTCACCTACCGCATCGCCAGCAACTACCCCGGCCTGGATGGCCGGGGCGGCGCCTTCACGGCCAGGAACGCGGCGCCGGAGCAGGCGCGCCGGCCTTCGGCGCGCTATCCGAACTGGTGGACCGACGATCCGGACCCGCAGTTTGCCGAAGGGCCGCACCAGGGCGCGCGCAGCATCAGCCGCTGGCGCGCCGATTTCCTGCGCGATTTCGAGATGCGCTTGCAGCGCACCGTCGTGCCGGCGCCTTTGCCCGGCTGAGTAGCCGGGACACCGGAAGCCCCGCCACCGCCCGCCGCGTTCGCCCGCCGCAAGCGGGTTTGCCGTCCAGCTGCCGGGGCCAATTCTGCTTGTAGGATTACGCTGAGTTAAAGACAGGACGTCGACTCTTTGTAATCGATGGGTTTCATCGTTAGATTGACATCATGCTGAGTTGGCAGCGTTTGCCGATGAAAGGACCACCATGAACACCGCATATATCGAACGTCGCGATGCCTCGTCGACGGACACCGCCCAGGGCGAGGCCACGGAGATCGTACGCCAGAGCCAGCTTCTACAGTCGAGCATCGGCACCGTCGTGGCCGCCGAGTACATGAAGGCTTACGGCGTAGGCGTCGCCGTCATCGGCCGGGTACTGGCGGGTGGACCGGTCCGCGCCGAAGACCATGCCGCGCTGGCCGAGCACGAAGTCCGCGCCGTGAGCGAGGACACGGCCGGCGAATACATGCCCACGCTCGCGGCGCGGCGCCCGGACGGCCGGCATGCGCCCTGCATATGACGCCGCGGCCATCCGCTTGCCGGCCAACGTGCGGGCCGAAAACATGCTGCGGATGGCAATAAACGAAAGACGCCACTGATATAATATTGGTTGGAAGTAACGCGACGACGTCCCTGCGCTGTCCGGGCCACAGTCACCACCGGCACACAGCATCGGCATACCGCAGGCCCGTCCATGAGCGCTCTTTTCGACCACGACATCCTCGACCAGCTGCACAACAGTCCGCGCTCGCTGGTATACCGCGCCCGCGCGGCCGACGGCCGCGCGCTGGTCGTCAAGATGCCCAACCAGCCCTTTCCCTCGTTCCAGCAACTGGCGCAGTTCAAGCGCGAATATGCGATCGCGCGCCGCTGCCGCCATCCCAACGTGGTGCAACCGCTGGCGCTGGGCGTGCATCGCGGGCGCTGGATGATGATCCAGGAAGACACCGGCGGCCTGGCGCTCGACAAGCTGCTGCGCACGCGGGCCGGCCAGGCCCCGTCGGCACCCGGGCTGGCGCTGGACGACTTCTTCGACATCGCCCTGCAGCTGTGCGCGGCGCTCGAGGAGGTCCACCGGCACGGCGTGATCCACAAGGACATCAATCCATCGAACCTGGTGTGGAACGGCGACCGGCGCCTGCTGCAGCTGATCGATTTCGGCATCGCCTGCGAACTGCCGCACGAGCACCAGGGCATCGTCAACCCGGATGCGCTGGAAGGCACGCTGCGCTACATGGCGCCGGAACAGACCGGGCGCATGAACCGGCGCATCGATTACCGCAGCGATTTCTATGCGCTCGGCGCCACTTTCTACGAACTGCTGGCCGGGCAGCCCCCGTTCGAGGCGCGCGACGCGATGGAACTGGTGCATTGCCACATCGCGCGCAGTCCGGACTGGTCGCTTCCGGCGCTCGCCGCGTTGCCGGCCCCGCTGCCGGCGATCGTCCGGCGCCTGCTGGAAAAGAATGCCGAGGGGCGCTACCAGAGCCTGCAAGGCTTGCGCGCCGACCTCGAATCCTGCCGTGCGGCCGGCCCGGCGCGGCCTTTGACGCTCTCGAGCCACAACGGCCGCTTCCTGGTGCCGCAGACGCTGCACGGACGCGAGGAAGCGATCGCCGCGCTGCTGGCGGCCTTCGAACGCAGCGCGGCGGGCGCCTGTGAAATGCTGCTGGTGGCCGGCCATTCCGGCATCGGCAAGTCGGCGCTGGTGAACGAAGTGCACAAGCCGATCGTCGCCCGGCGCGGCTGTTTTTTAAGCGGCAAGTTCGACCAGTTCGGGCGCGACCTGCCCTATGCCCCCCTAATCCAGGCATTCCAGGCGTTGGTGCGCCAGCTGCTCGCCGAGCCCGGCGACGTGCTGCGGCAATGGGCCGACAAGCTGCGCGACGCCCTCGGCAGCGGTCTTGGCGTGATGGTGGAACTGATTCCGCAGCTGGCGCTGATCGTCGGCCCGCTCGATGAGGAACCCGCATTGGCGCCGGCATCGGCGCCCGAGCAGGCGCAGCACCGCCTGGACCGCCTGTTTCCCCGCTTCGTCGACGTGTTCGCCGCGCCCGGCCATCCGCTGGTGCTGTTCCTCGACGACCTGCAATGGGCCGACGCCGCCACGCTGCGCATGATCGGGCTGTGCATGCGCAGCGCAGCGCAGCGCCACCTGCTGGTCATCGGCGCCTACCGCGACAACGAAGTCGATGCCCTGCATCCGCTGACCGGGATGCGCGACAAGCTGCTCGCCGACGGCCTGCCCGTGTCCACGCTGGTGTTGGGCGCACTGACCGCACCCCAGGTCACCCGGATGGTGGCGGCCACCGTGCGCACGGCGGCCGGGGATTGTGCGCCGCTGGCCCGGCTGTGCCTGCGCAAGACCGCCGGCAATCCCTTTTTCCTCAACCAGTTCCTGGTGTCGATCCATGACGCCGGCCACCTGCGCTACCATGCCGCCAGGGATTGCTGGGACTGGGACCTGGCGGCGATCGAACAGGCCAACTACACCGACAACGTGGCCGAACTGCTGCTCGAACAGATCCGCCGCCTGCCGCCGGCGACCCGGCATCTGCTGCAACTGGCGGCCTCGATCGGCAACCGCTTCACGCTCGACATGCTGGCGCTGGCCGCCGAAGCACCCGCCTGGCGCACCCAGCAAGACTTGTGGCCGGCGCTGGACGCGGGACTGGTGCAGCCGCTCGACGGCCGCTACAAATATATAGACCACCACCGGGATCATGACCGGGACCACGACCACGACCGCGATGACAGCATCGCCGCCGACGCCGGCGGCAGCGGCGTCGGCTACCGCTTCCTGCACGACCGCGTGCAGCAGGCCGCCTACCTGCTCGTCGACGAAGATACGCGTGCGGCCAGGCATCTGCGCATCGGCCGCCTGCTGCTGGACACGGCCGGACAAGCGCGGGAACGACAGGAAGCACAGCTGTTCGCCATCGTGGAGCAGCTCAATGCCGGGCGCGCTCTGATCAAAGAAGCCGGCGAGCGCCTGCGGCTGGCGGCGCTGAATTTGCGCGCCGGCGCCAGGGCCCGGCGCTCGGCGGCGTTCCAGGCCACGCTGGACCACATGCGCATCGGTCTCGCGATGCTGGCGGCAGATGCCTGGCACCACCACGCCGGACTGTGGTTCGAGCTGCAGCTCGGCATGGCCGAAGCGGCCTACCTGTGCGGCCAATTCGACGCGGCCGAGGCGATCTATCCGCTGGTGCGCGCGCGCAGCCCGGCGCCGCTGCTGCAGGTGCGCTGCATCACCGTCCAGGCGCACCAGTACCAGTTGCAGGGGCGCCTGCCCGACGCCATCGCCGTGCAGCGCGAAGGGCTGGCATTGCTGGGGCTGGACGATTTACGCGACATCCCGCACGACGCCCCCGCCCTGAAGGCGCGCTTCGACTTCATCTTCGCCGACGTCGCGCGCCTGCATGGCGAACGCGCCCCTGGCGAATTCCTGGAAGCCGGCGAGATGTGCGCCCCGGACGCCGTCGCCGCCATGCAGATGATGCAGGGCCTGTGGATGGCCAGCTACTACGCCGGCCAGCAGGACCTGAGCGCACTGATGGTGGTGTCGATGACACGGCTGTCCATGCAGGAGGGGAACAGCGATTTCACCCCGGTCGCCTATGTCGGCCATGCGTTCATGCTGGCGCTGCACGGCGGCGACGCCGCGCGCGCCTACGATTTCGGCGCGATGGCGCTGGCGCTGGCCAGGCGCCGCCCCAACCTGCAGACGCGCATCCTCACGGCCCTGATGTTCGCGGCGCTGACCAGCCACTGGACGCGGCCGCTGCGCAACTCGGACGCGCTGTACGACGAGGCCTTCGGCTGGGCGCTGGAAATCGCCGATTTCGTCCAGGTCGGCGTGGTGGCGGCGGTGCGCGCAACCGAACGCATCATCCTCGGCGACTATCTGCCGGACCTGCTGCACGCCATCGAGCGCGACCTGGCGCTGATGCGCGCCAACGGCCAGCAGGCGATGGCCGATTGCTGCGTGGCCGCCGCCAGCCAGCCGATCAAGTGCCTGATGGGCCTGACGCCGCAGCCCGAGCGCTACGACGATGCCGCCTTCAGCGAGACCGGCTTCCTCGACCAGTACGGCGGCTCGCGCCTGTACCGCGCCTACTTCCTGCAGGGGAAGATTCGCAACGCCTACCTGTTCGACAGTCCGGACGCCGAGGCGCTGGCCGGCCAGCTCGACGTCGTCACCCAAATGATGCGCGGCCAGGCCAAGGTGCCCGAATCCAGCTTCTACGCCGCGCTGATCCTGATCCGCGCATGGCGGCGCGATCCCGCGCGTTCCGACGCGGACGAGTTGCTGGCGCAGGTCGACGCACTGCAGGCCAGCCTTGCCCGCTGGGCCGGCCAGGGCGCGGACCACAGCGGCGCCAGGCACCTGCTGGTGCAGGCCGAGATGGCGCGCCGGCGCCTGGACCTGACCCTGGCCACGCGCCGCTACCGCCAGGCGATCGACGCCGCCGGCGCGGCCGGCTACGTCAACGTCCAGGCGCTGGGCAACGAGCTGTGCGGCGAATGCTGGCTCGAGCAGGAACAGCCGCGCGTGGCCGCGGTCTTCATCCGCGACGCCATCGCGCATTACGGCCAGTGGGGCGCGGCAGGCAAGGCGGCGCAGCTGCGCGCACGCCACGCGGCCCTGCTGTCGAAGGCGGAGGGATACGTCACGCATACGCAGTTGCAGACGCAGACGCACGATGGCGCGCGCACGCATGCCAACGCCGCGCTCGACATGGTCTCGCTGCTAAAGGCGACGCGGACCCTGTCCAACGAAGTCGGCCTGCGCAAGCTGCTGACGCGCCTGATCGCCATCGTGCGCGAAAACGCCGGCGGCCAGGTGGCGCGCCTGCTGCTGCTCGACGACGGCGCTTGCAGGCTGGAGGCCGAGATCGATGTGGCCGAGAGCGGCGCCGCCGACGTGATCACCGTGCTGCAGTCGCGCCGGATCGACCTCGACGCCGCCAGCGACCCGCAGTTCCCGCTGTCCCTGCTGCGCTACGTGATCCGCAGCGGCGCCGAGGTGATCGAGGACAGCATCGCCGACGGCGCGCGCTTTGGCGCGGATCCCTACGTGCAGCGGCAGCGCCCGCGCGCCGTGATGTGCCTGCCGCTGCGCCACGGCGGACGCATCGAAGGCATCCTGTATTTCGAGAACCGGCTGGCCGACGCCTCGTTCACCGAGGAGCGCGCCGAATTCCTGCGCATGCTGGGCGCCCAGGCGATGATCTCGATCGCCAGCGCCAGGCTGCACGACAGCCTGGAACAGCGCGTGGCCGAGCGCACCGCGCAGCTGGAGGACGCCAACCGCGCCCTGGCGACGCTGTCCATCACCGACGGCCTGACGGGGCTGGCCAACCGGCGCCATTTCGACGAGGTCCTGCGCACCGAATGCGCCCGCGCCACGCGCACCGGCCAGCCGCTCGCCGTCATCATGCTCGACGTCGACCACTTCAAGAAATTCAACGACCGCTACGGCCACCAGGCGGGCGACGCCTGCCTGGTCCGGGTCGCGCAGGCGCTGGCGGGGGGCACGCGCCGCGCCAGCGACCTGGCGGCGCGCTACGGCGGCGAAGAATTTTCGGTCATCCTGCCGAATACCGGCGCGGTCGATGCGCACCGCATCGGCGAAGCACTGCGCGCCGCGGTCGAGGCATCGGGCATCGGGCACGCGGCGTCTCCCGCGGGACAGGTGACGATCAGCGTCGGGATTGCGGTGCGGCCGGCGGCCGGCGCCGGCGAGCCGGATGCGCTGATGCGGCTGGCGGATGGGGCGCTGTACCGGGCCAAGGATGGGGGGCGCAACCGGGTGGTGCTGGGCGGGGATGGCGGATGAAACCGGCGGCCTCGGCGCCGATCGTCACGCCCGTCAAGAACCAGCGATACCGGGTGTTGCAGCGCTGTTCACAGCCCTCACCGCTTTCCATCCCCAGGTATTGCGCTTCTTGTTCAGGCTCCGCAGCGCGACGCCGGACACGTGGTCGCCGTCGGTGATGCCATGCGTTTGCATGGGCGGTGGCGGAATGAAGATGTCGCCAGGACGGCGTCGTAGTACTGGTCGAATTCGCCTTTGACTTTGAGCGGCGCGCCTGGCGTGAGCCGGATCGCGGCCGGCGGGATGGAACGCCGCCGCCGCGCGAGTGCGTTGCCGGCCGCCGGCTACGCCGGTTTCAGCCGCCCGGCGGCGGCGCGAATCCGGCACTCCCGGCATACCGCCTGGAACACCACCAGCAGGTTCGAAGCCGGTTCACACAGCGCCAGACCGACTTCATTTACAATGTAAATAGTCATAATTTTTCTATTTATATCGCAAAATATAGTCGGCTGCACTACATTGTCTCCACACCGCGCATTCAACATCCAGGAGACAGCGTGAACCGACTTATCGACCATGCCGGCTACCAGTCCGGCTTCGGCAACGAGTTTGCCACCGAGGCGCTGCCCGGCGCCCTGCCCGCCCACCGCAATTCGCCGCAGCGTGCGCCTTACGGGCTGTACGCCGAACAGATGTCCGGCACCGCCTTCACGGCGCCGCGCGCCCACAACCGGCGCAGCTGGCTGTACCGCATCCGCCCGGCCGCCATGCACCAGCCGTTCCAGCAGATCGGCAACGGCCGCATCGTCAGCCGCTTCGACGACGTCGCCGTGCCGCCGAACCAGCTGCGCTGGGATCCGCTGCCGCTGCCCGATGCGCCCACCGACTTTATCGACGGCTGGGTGACCATGGCCGGCAACGGCTCCCCGGCGGCAATGAGCGGCTGCGCGATCCACCTGTACGCGGCCAACCGCGACATGGCCGGACGCTACTTCTACGACGCCGACGGCGAGCTGCTGGTCGTGCCGCAGCAGGGACGCCTGTCGATCGCCACCGAACTCGGCGTGCTGGAGCTGGAGCCCCAGGAAATTGCGGTGATCCCGCGCGGCGTGCGCTTCCAGGTGACGTTGCCCGACGGCGCGGCGCGCGGCTACATCTGCGAGAACTTCGGCGCCCTGCTGCGCCTGCCGGACATGGGCCCGATCGGCTCGAACGGCCTGGCCAACCCGCGCGACTTCCTGACCCCGCATGCTTCCTATGAAGACCTCGAGGGCGAGTTCGAACTGGTGGCGAAATTCGGCGGCAATCTGTGGCGCGCGGCGATCGGCCATTCGCCGCTGGACGTCGTGGCCTGGCACGGCAACTACGCGCCCTACAAGTACGACCTGCGCCACTTCAACACCATCGGCTCGATCAGCTACGACCACCCGGATCCGTCGATCTTCCTGGTGCTGCAGGCACCGAGCGACACCCCTGGCGTGGATACGCTCGACTTCGTGATTTTCCCGCCGCGCTGGCTGGCCGCGGAAGACACCTTCCGCCCGCCCTGGTTCCACCGCAACGTGGCCAGCGAATTCATGGGCCTGATCCACGGCCAGTACGACGCCAAATCGGCCGGTTTCCGTCCCGGCGGCGCCAGCGTGCACAACTGCATGAGCGGCCACGGACCGGATGCGCCGACGTTCGAAAAGGCCAGCGAGAGCGATACCAGCACGCCGCACAAGATCGACGACACGATGGCCTTCATGTTCGAGACGCGCCACGTGATCTGCCCGACGGCGTACGCCCTGGCGTCGCCCCAGCTGCAGCCGGACTATTACCAGTGCTGGCAAGGCTTCAAGAAAAACTTCAATCCGAACATGGCATGAGCATGATACTGAACGAAACCCACGACCCGCTTCTGACCAGCTGGGTGGCATCGAGCAACGCGCCCGACACCGATTTCCCGATCCAGAACCTGCCCTTCGGCGTGTTCCGGCGCCGCGGCAGCGACGAAGCCTTTCGCGGCGGCGTGGCCATCGGCGACCAAGTGCTGGACCTGGCGGCGCTGGGCGATGCCCTGGACGGCGCGGACGATGCGGCGCGTGCGGCCGCCCGCCTGGCGGCACAGGACAGCCTGAACGCCTTGATGGCGGCCGGGCCGCAAGCCTGGTCGGCGCTGCGCCTCGCCTTGTCGCGCCTGTTGAGGAGCGACGCCACGCCGCGTCCGCAACTGCTGGTCGCGCAAGCGGACGCCGAATATGCGGTGCCGGCCCGGATCGGCGACTACACCGACTTCTATACCTCGGTCCACCACGCCACCGCGATCGGCAAGTTGTTCCGTCCCGATAACCCGCTGCTGCCTAACTACAAATGGGTGCCGATCGGCTACCATGGGCGCTGTTCGACCATCGGCGTGTCCGGCGAATCGTTCCGGCGCCCGCGCGGCCAGGTGCGCGGCGTCTCGGATGCCGAACCGGCCTTCGGCCCCAGCCGCCGGATGGACTACGAACTCGAGATGGGCATCTTCATCGGCGCCGGCAACGCCCAGGGCGAGCCGATCGGCGCCGCGGAGGCGGAGGACCACGTGTTCGGCCTGTGCCTGCTGAACGACTGGTCGGCACGCGACATACAGGCCTGGGAATACCAGCCGCTCGGCCCTTTCCTGTCGAAAAACTTCGCCAGCACGATCTCGCCCTGGATCGTGACGATGGAAGCGCTGGCGCCCTACCGCGCGGCCTGGACCCGCGACGCGCTCGACCCGCAGCCGCTGCCCTACCTCGACTACGCCGGCCTGCGCGGCGAAGGAGGCCTGGACATCGCACTGGAAGTGCTGCTGCAGACCGAGGCCATGCGCCGCCAGGGCCAGGCGCCGGTGCGCCTGGCGCTGTCGAACTTCCGCCACGCCTACTGGACCGTGGCCCAGCTGGTGGCGCACCACACGGTCAACGGCTGCGCGCTGCGGCCGGGCGATTTGTTCGGTTCCGGCACCCAGTCCGGCCCGCAGGCCGGGGAAGCCGGCTCGCTGCTCGAACTGACGGCCGGCGGCAAGCAGCCGCTCACGCTGCCGAACGGCGAGCAGCGCCTGTTCCTGGAAGACGGCGACCGCATCGTGCTGCGCGGCTGGGCGGCGCGCGACGGCCGCCCGCGCGTCGGTTTCGGCGAAGCCGCGGGCACCATGCTGGCGGCACGGTGAAACTGCACATTGACTTGTCACAGCCCGGCCATCGGCGCGGATCATCGGCACGCAGCCACTTCGAGGCCCCGATGCCAGAGCTTGAGATCGACAACGGGTCTCGATAGAAGAATTTGTACTTTGATTACGCGCTTTTGTTCGTAGGTAACGGATCAACCCGGCTTGCGGCGGCGCGCGCCGGCCAGTCCGGCGGCGCCCAGGACCAGCAGGGCCAGCGAACCGGGTTCAGGCACGTCGCCGGACGGCGCGCTGAAGCTCAGGGTGCCGGCAAATGTCGCCCACGGGAAGTTTTGCGCACCAGCCCACTCGTCGTGATTGGGTGACGCGCCAAAGCTGTTGTCCGTGGCATACCCGTCGTACACGCCGCCGCCGGCACCGAATGCGACGTTATCCGAGCCGGAATTGCCGGCAATGCCGGCCGTGCTGAAATAAACGACGTACTGCTGGCCGGCGTCCAGGTCCAGGCCGCCCGTGTCGACGGTGACCTGGGTGAAGTTGGTGTAGTTCGCCCTGAACGGGTTGGACGCGAACAGCGCGGGGCCGGCGCCCGCACCGGTCCAGGCGGCCACGCCGCCATAGGCTCTCAACAGGGTGCCGGAGATAAAGAAACTGAAGCTGTCCAGGCGGGTGTTGCCATCGTCCGCCACCGTGAACACCTGGCCGAAGGTGGTAGTGTCCGGGACGCCGAGCGGAAACGCGTAGTCGCCGTTCGGTGTGCTGGTGTACGTTACGCCGGCATGCGCCGATGCGGCGATGCCGAGTGCGCAGATCGCCGAAGCAAGGATTGTTTGAATTCGCATTGTTTTATTTCGCATTGTTGTCTCCCTCGATGGCGGTCGTTCAGTAGCCGACCCTGTTGGCATAGGTGATGACCGGCGTACCGTAGCCCCCGGCCCATTGATAGCCGTAGCGGCGTTCCGGTTCGACCTGCATGATGTCGTACTGCTTGCCGGTCCCGGGCGGATTGTCGGTCGGCAGGCGTCCGCTGAAGAAGCCGGTATCGGCGTCCAGGTCGTAAAAGCGGTACCAGAGCGGCGGCGCGCCTGCCGTGGGGATGAACGGAGACGTGTTGGTGGCCCGCGTCGTGACCGAATCGTAGGTCATGTTCTGGATCTGGGTTGCGCTGCTGCGGTACCAGGCGACCGCAGCCCTGGCGGCGGCGGCCACCTCCGCGGTTTGCGGCTGGGTCATCAGGAATTCGACGATCCGCGCCGATTCGGACCCGCTCTTGGACGGCAGTTCATACGAGCGGGCGCCGAGCGGGCGGTAGGTGGCGGGATCATGCTGCGCGCACCATACCGTGCGCACCCCATTCTGCACGATCTGGGCCCGCAAAATGTACTGCACCGCCATCCCGGTCTCGAACGCCATCCGCGAGCGCTGGACGTCGGTGGCCAGGTCGCCATCGAGCGGGGCCTTGCGCTTCAGCGCATGGTCGAACAGCACCAGCACGCGGACCATGGCATCGTCATTGAAGGTGACGTGATTCGAATACGTCGTGCCGCGCTTCGGATACACCTGGGGGAAGCCGCCGGTCGAATACTGCATGGTGAGCAGGAAGTCGATGGCCCTGCGCGCGCTGTCGCGGTACTTCACGTCGCCGGTGCGCGCGTACACATTGGCCAGGAACATGATCTCGGTCACCGTGGCCTGGTTGTCGATGGTCCCCAGTTCCACGCCGTTGGCACCCAGCCATTCCGAGCGCGGCGCCACGCCGTTCCATGGCGCCGCATACCAGGCCGGCTGCTTGTAGAAGCCGCCGTGCGTCATCTGCCACGACACGATGTTGTCGGCCTTGGTTCTGTCGGCTGCCAGTTTCACCACCGGATCCGTGCTCCTGCTGAGCCAGGACGTGTAATTGTTCAGCAATGCATACACCGGGTTGCCGGTCTGGTCCAGCAGCGGCGCTGTGGCGCCGGCGGTCGTCGTCGTGGCCAGCAGATTCGTCCTGGCGGACTCGCCGCCGCTGTCGGGGGCGCCGCCACAGGCGACAAGGGCAAGCAGGGGGCTGAGCGCAAGCAGCAGCGCCTGTTCGCGTCTGGAGATTCGCGTCTTCATGTGCAGTTCCGATCGGGCTGATGAGGAGCGACCGATCGTAGAGGATTGCTCCCAGGGTGGAAAGCGCTACCCCGGCCTCTGGCAAAAAACGTAATCGGCAATGCTTAAAAACTCTATGCCGAGTGGCCATAGAATTTCGTGGCGATTCCGCCTCAACCTGGAGAGCATACATGGGACACCGCAAGGCCTCAGCACTGGCACATCTACTGACCGTCGCCGCCCTGGTCTGCGGATGCGGCAGCGCATCCACGGACACCCCGTCCACCAGCCCCATCACCGCGGCGGTCGTCCAGACCGCCGCGCCCGCCGGCTATTCACCCGGCAAGGGCGACAGCGGCGTCCACACCGACACGCGGCTGCAATTGACCTTCGATGCCCCGCCCAGCCTGGGCGCCGGCGGCCTGATTCGCATCTACCGGCAAAGCGACGATGCGCTGGTCGATACGATCGATTTGAGCATCCGCCACCCGGTGCCCGCCCTGTCGCGTTCACCGGTATCGATCGATGCGATCGGCAAGAACGTTGTCCCGTTGAACGGGACCCGCATGCGCCACGTCTTCTACTTCCCGGTCAGGATCAGCGGCAACACCGCCACCATCGTTCCGCACACCGGCGTACTGCTGAACGACACCGTCTACTACGTGACGGTCGACAGCGCCGCCTTCAGCGGCACGGTCAACGGCGGCGCCTTCGCCGGCATCGACAAATCGAGCGGCTGGTACTTCACGACCAGGAGCGCGCCAACCGGCACCAGCGTCAGCGTCGACGACGACGGCGCGGCCGACTTCCGCACCGTGCAGGGCGCGCTCAACTACATGATGAACATCGGCAGCCATTCCGGGTGCAGGCCGACCTGCCCGAGCGCCGGGGACGCCAAGACCATCCACATCAGGAACGGCGTCTACGATGAATTGCTGTTGATCCGTAACGTCAACAAGCTCACGCTGCTGGGCGAGAGCCGGGACGGCGTGGTGGTCCGGTACGACAACAGCGACGGCCTCAACCCCGGATCGGGCGGCACCAACGCCGCCCCGAACGCGGCGCCATCGCTGGGCGGCGGCCGCTCGGTACTGCTGATCGAGGGCAGCGACGAGATCGTGATGGAGAATTTCACGCTCCAGAATGCGCACCTCAAGACGGCCGGCGTCGGCAGCCAGGCCGAGGCGTTCTACTTCAACAGCAGCTCGCCGACAGGCAGCCGCCTGACCGGCAAGTACATGAATTTCTACGGCACCCAGGATACGATCCAGACCAAAGGCTGGGCCTGGTTCTACAAGTCGACCATCACCGGCGACGTCGACTTCATCTGGGGCGGCGCGTTTGCCGGCCTGTTCGAGGAATGCGAAATCCGTACCATGGTCGACACCATGAACGCCAGCAGCGGCGGCTATATCGTCCATGCCCGCACCGCCCATGGCTATCCCGGCTTCGTGTTCCTGAACAGCCGGCTGACGGCGGACGCCGGCATTCCGGCCGGCGCGACCGCCCTCGCGCGCAGTCCCGGCCCCAACACCAATCTCTGTTCGGCCGCCGGCCAGACTTGCGACAACGTCGCGTACATCAATACCAGGATGGGACCGCACATCAAGCCGGCCGGCTGGTGCGCCGCCGGCTGCGGCAGCAATCCGAATCCCAATCCGCCGGTGGCGAACGACGACACCGGCTGGCGCGAATACGCCAGCACCGACCTGGCCGGGACGCCGCTCGACATCAGCCGGCGCGACAGCCATTCGGTGCAGGTGTCGCCCGGCGGCTACGCCACCCGGTTCAGCAGCCGCGCCCAGGTCTTTTCCCAATGGAACAATGGTGCGGGCTGGGCGCCGTCCGCAGGCATCCAGGACGTGACCGCGAGCGTGAAGATCATGCAATCGGGGCTGACCCTGAACCGCAGCACCGGCCTGATGAGCGGTACGGTGACCTTCACCAACGTGTCGACTGCGATCATCAGCGGCCCCCTGCTGTTCCGCCTGGACGGCTTGAGCACCGGCGTCACGCTCGACAACAGGACCGGCACGCAAGGCGCCGCGCCCACGATCACGCTGCCGAAACCGGCGCTGGCCCCGGGCGAGTCGGTCACTGTTACCACCAGCTTCCAGAACCCGGGCCGCGTGCTCATCAACTACACGCCGACACTGTTCAACGGCACCTTCTGAGGAATCCACCGCCATGCACGCTTTCAAATCACTGATGCTGCACGCCATCGTCGCGCTGGCCCTGCTCTCCGGCGCCGGCCCCCTGCTCGCCAGCCCGGTCTATCACATCTCGATCGACGCGCGCGGCCTGTCCGGCCAGGGCTACCTGGACTTCCTGTTCACGGGCCTCGGCAGCGCCGCGGCGGCCGACGTGCGGCTCACCAACTTCAGCGGCGACTTCGACCGCTCGACCTACACCGCAAGCAATGCGCAAGGCTCGCTCGATGCCGGGGTCACGATCCACAACGACACCGGCTGGAACGAGTTCGGCCAGCTGGCGAACCTCGGCGGCCTGTTGACCTTCGACGTCCAGTTCGACGTGGCCGATGATCCGGCGGCCGGCGATCCGGCGGCCGGCGCTCCGGCGGCCGCCGGCTCCAGCCTGTCGATTGCGCTGCTGGATCCCGACCTGGTCCATTATGCCGCGGGCACCGGCGGCGACATGGTCACCTTCCAGGTGTACCCGGGCCAGCCGCCATCGTTTACGGCAAGCGACCGGGCGGCCGTCGTGCCCGAACCGGCAACCCTGGCGCAAATGGCGGCGGGCTTGGTGCTGCTGGGCGCCGTGCGCCGGCGCCGACGCTGAAAGGTGTCCGGTTTCCGGCACTTCGTGGAAGAGCACGGGTTCAGTTCATGTTTCTTGCGAGAGCCGCGAGTTTTCCTGCTTAGCCGAGTGACATGGGAGCGTGTTCTAGCAGAGACGACGGGAGTCGCATTGCGATCGCCTACCTCGCAAGCGCGGGATCAAGCGCCTGGGCAATGGCAATGCTATTGCCGTCCGGGTCCTTCACCATCAGCGTCTTGATGCGCTCGCTGCTGGTCCGGGCGCCAGGCTGCACGCCCAGCGCGGCCAGCTTGCGCGCAACGGCATCGATGTCGCTGACCGCCAGGGTGAACGAGCAATGTCCGGCACGCTCGGCGCCCTGGTAGACCTGCAGCCCGCCGCCGCGGGGAAACATCCACTCCTCGACTTCGGGCATGGTCCGCTGGCCCCTGGATCCCAGGAGGCCGGCGTTCTTGAGGATGGAGGCAAGCATCAGGTCGGCAACCGTGAAGGTATCGCCCACGCACCAGTCGCGCCCGGCGCGCGCCTCCTCGAGCATCCCCAGCCGCTCTTTCGCCAGCCGCACGACAACTGGGCGCCTGGCGTTCCTGGCCTGCTCGTCGTCCATGAAGTACTCGACCTCGGACACATTGAACAGCACGGGTTCGACCGAGTTCAGGCCGGCAATCACCCATTGAAGCGCAGCGGCAGGGCCGGCAGCTGGCCGAAGGGCTGCAACGCGTCGCGGTGACCGCTTGACTTCATGGTGGGCGCATCGACCAGACGGACCTCGCAGGGCCAGCCCACTTCATGGTGGTGACGGTGATCATGAGATGTCCTCCGGGTGGCTGTCGATGACCGTGATGACTACAGCTTCTGCGCCTTGCGCTGCAGCTTGTCGAGTGCGCCGTTCCAGCCCTGCTCGTGGCTGTCGCGCGTGGTGACCGGCCCGTCGTCGGCTCCCTACCACAGCGCGATCTTGTCGGGTTCGACGAAGGCGGCGAAGACGGCCGCGGGCGGCGCTTCGATGACACGGACGATGGTCAAACTGGTCACGAAGATCCTCCTCGGATGCGGGCCGCCCGGACTGCCGCCGGGGCGCGGCGACGGCGGCAAGCCGGTCCAGGCGGCTCGTCCAGAACATCTCGGTGCGCCGCAGCCAGGCCATCGCCTCGGCCAGGGCGGCCGGCTGCAAGGTCACGGCGACGGTGCGGCCAGTCTTGTGCCGGCACACCAGCGCGGCGCGCTCCAGCATTGCGCGCCGGGATGGATCGCCCAGCGCACGGTCGATGGCGTCGGCAAGGCAAACTGACGCAAAGGCCGGGCTGACGACACCGCCTTCGATAGCGCACAGCGAACAGTTCCAATGGCCCTGGAAGCCGGTCGGGATCGCACGCCGGGCAGTTTCACCGCATCGCCAGCGGCATCCGGCGGTGCGGCGTCGCGAAACCCGCGTCGAGTTGCGCCAGGTCTTCTCCCGTCAAGACGATGTCGAGCGCTTCGCTGTTGGCGCGCACGTGTTCGAGCCGCACCGCTTTCGGGATCGTCACCACACCGCTCTGGCGCAACAGCCAGGCCAGCGCGATCTGGGCCGGGGTTTTGCCGTGGCGATGCGCGACGTCGCGCAATTGCGCGCTGCCCAGCAGCGTAGCCTGCTCGGAGGTCGACGACTCCAGCGGCGAATACGCCATCACCGGAATGCCGCGCTTGCGGCACCAGGCCAGCAAGTCCCATTCGATGCCGCGCTGAGCCAGGTTGTACAGCACCTGGTTGGCGGCGATCCCCGCGCCACCCGGCAGAGCCGCGGCTTCCAGCATGTCGTCCAGGTCGAAGTTGGACACGCCATAGTCGAGGATCTTGCCGGCGTCGCGCAGCTGTTCGAAGGCTGCCAGGGTCTCTTCGAGCGGCACCGAACCGCGCCAGTGCAGCAGGTAGAGGTCGAGGCGATCGGTGCCGAGCCGGTGCAGGCTGCGCTCACACGCGGCACGCACGCCGTCGCGGCTGGCGTTGTGCGGATACACCTTGCTGACCAGGTACACCTGGTCGCGGCGGCCGGCGATCGCCTCGCCCACCACTTCCTCGGCGCCGCCTTCACCGTACATCTCGGCGGTGTCGATCAGGCTCATGCCGAGTTGCAGCCCGAGGCGCAGCGCGGCCACCTCGGCAGCGCGTGCGGCCCGGTCTTCACCCATGCCCCAGGTGCCCTGGCCGAGCACGGGAAGTGCTCGCCCGGACGGCAAGGTCAGATAGCGCATCGTGGCCTCCTGTTATCCAAAAACCCGACGATAACGCAGAGCGCCGTCGCGCAGCGCCGGGTAGCCCGCCGGGCCTATTTCAAATGGAGTTGAAATGGGCCTCAAGTCGGGCAGCCGGCCAGCGCCGCTGCAATCACAGCCTGACAGAGAGACCGACCTCGGTCTGTGCTCCTCATGAGGAAAACTGGCCAACGTTGCGTTGCTGGAAGCCCTAGCAGGCGCAAGTCTTTTTGTCGCCCATAAATTGTTGATTAGTTGCAGAAAATTCAAACCTTGCGGCTACATGTTTATCGGCAATGACTTTACAGTAATGCAAGGCTTTGTTGAGCAAATCGAGCAAAGGCCAAGCTGACGCCATTTATGGTTCGTTTTATAACACTCGGACCGTGACCGGGGTGCCAAGCCGAGTGAAGCGATTCAGCACCTCAGCCCGCACTTGTAGTTCGGCGACCTGACGATCTAAGTCGCGCGCCATGACGCGTTCGCCCAGCAGCTTGATGCCCGTGCTGTCCACCAGCAGATGCAAGCCTGTCGTGGTGGGCGCAGCGCGGATGGCCACCTGCAGCGTCTTTTGCCGCCGGCTGACCGTGCTGTAGTCCGGCACCGGCCAGTCGAGCCCAGCCAAGCGCAACAGGCTTTGCGTCATGCCCATGGCCTGACGTAACGGTAAATTGAAGAGGCACTTGAGGCTCAGGCAGAACTGGATCGCCTCGTCGCTGAACGTCTGGCTACGTCCGCGCTTGCCACTCGGCTGACCATGCCACTTCATTGTCGGGTCAAGCCAGATGAGCAACGAACCGCGTGACTTCAACGCTTTGTTGTACGTGTTCCAGCTGGTCGTGCGGTACTTCTGTGGAGCTGGTTTCATCCCGTTCAGGCTACCAGACCTACGCCTTCCACGCTGGTCGGGCCTGATTTACGCAACAAAACCGCACGGCGGCCACACTGCCTTTGCTCAAATCTTTTCGATTTGCCGATTGATCGCCTTCTGCGCGCGCTCGCTGCGTTCGCTGTAGCGGTCCGTCAGATAATCGGTGCGGCCACGCATCAGCAAGGTGAACTTGAACAGTTCCTCCATGACGTCAACCACCCGGTCGTAATAAGCGGAAGGTCGCATGCGACCGGCATCGTCGAACTCCTTGTACGCCATCGGCACCGACGACTGGTTCGGAATCGTGAACATGCGCATCCAGCGCCCCAGCAGGCGCAGGGTATTGACCACGTTGAACGATTGCGAGCCGCCGCACACCTGCATCACCGCCAGGGTGCGACCCTGGCTCGGCCGGACAGCGCCCTGCTCCAGCGGAATCCAGTCGATCTGGTTCTTCATCACGGCGGTAACGGCGCCATGGCGTTCCGGACTGCACCAGACCTGGCCTTCCGACCACAGGCAGAGTTCGCGCAACTCGACAACCTTCGGGTGGGTCTCCGGCACGCTGCCGGCCATCGGCAGTTCGCTCGGGTCGAAGATTCTTGTCTCGGCGCCGAAGTGTTCCAGGATGCGCGCCGCTTCGAACGTCAGGAAACGGCTGAACGAACGCTCACGCAGTGAACCGTACAGCATCAGGATCCGTGGAGGGTGGTCGAAATCGCCCACCGGCGCCAGCTTGCCGATCGTGGGCTGGTCCAGCTGGGCCGTGTCGATGTTCGGGAGGGTCGGTATCTTGTCCAAGGTCGGTCTCGTTTGAAAGTGGCTCAGGAAAGGCGCAGCGCCAGCGCGCACAGCGTCAAGAACAGGATCGGCAGCGTGAGCACGATCCCGACACGAAAGTAGTGGCTCCAGGAGATACTGATCCCGTTGCTCGACAGGACGTGCAGCCACAGCAGCGTGGCCAGGCTTCCGATCGGCGTGATCTTGGGACCGAGGTCGCTGCCGATCACGTTCGCGTACACCATCGCTTCGCGCACCGTGCCGGTCGCCGACGAGGCATCGATCGACAAGGCGCCGACCAGCACGGTGGGCATGTTGTTCATGATCGACGCGAGCACGGCGGTGATAAAACCCGTCCCGAGCGCTGCGCCCCAGACGCCGGGTTCGGCGCAGCGGTTCAACAGGGCTGTCAGGTAATCGGTAAGGTCGGCGTTGCGCAGGCCGTACACCACCAGGTACATCCCGAGCGAGAACACCACTACCTGCCAAGGCGCGCCCTTGACGACGTCGCGCGTGGAGATTGCGCGGCCGCGTGCGGCGACGAGCAGCAGCACAACGGCGCCCAGCGCGGCGACGGCGCTGATCGGGACACCGATGCCTTCGAGCCAAAAGAAGCCCGCCAGCAGCATCCCCAGCACCCACCAGCCGGCGAGGAAGGTTGCACGGTCATGGATGGCTTCCTGTGGACGCTTCAACTGGGCCAGGTCGTAATTAACCGGAATGTCGCGCCGGAAGTACCAGACCAGGGCGCCCAGCGTCGCCATGACCGCCACGATGTCGACCGGTACCATGACGGACGCATAGCGTGCGAAGCCGATATCGAAGTAGTCGGCGGAGACGATGTTGACCAGGTTCGACACGACCAGCGGCAGGCTGGCGGTGTCGGCGATGAAGCCGGCCGCCATCACGTAGGCCAGCACGGCCCGCGGCGAAAAGCGCAGCGCCGCCAGCATGGCGATCACGATCGGCGTCAGGATCAGCGCCGCGCCGTCGTTCGCGAACACGGCCGCGACGGCCGCGCCAAGCAGGATGAGCAGGACGAACAGCCCGCGTCCGGACCCGCGCCCCCACCGCGCCACGTGCAGCGCGGCCCATTCGAAGAAGCCCGCCCTGTCGAGCAGCAGGCTGATGATGATCACGGCAACAAAGGCCCCGGTAGCGTTCCAGACGATGTGCCAGACGATCGGGATGTCGCCGACGTGAATAACGCCGGCAAGCAGGGCGACGACGGCGCCGGCCGCGGCGCTCCAGCCGATGCCCAGGCCGCGAGGCTGCCAGATGACGAGTATGAGGGTGCCCAGGAAGGTGAGAAATGCGGGAAGCACGGAAGTCCTTGGCTGTGATTGCGTGCGCGGTATCGTTACGCTGCGACGTGGCCGATGCGATCGAGCTCGGCCTTGAACCCGGCCCGGTCGGCTTTCAGTTCGTCCAGCGGCAGCGCAAGGAACGCTTCGACGCGGGCGCGCAGGATCGCATAAGCCGTTTCGAATGCGGTGGCGATGTCGGCCTCGGTGCCTTCGACATGGCTCGGATCGTCGACGCCCCAATGGGTACGCAGGACCGGTCCAAGGCAGGCCGGGCATGTCTCGCCCGCCGCGCTTGCGCACACGGTGACGACGATATCCGGCGTGACCGGCAGCGCGTCCCAGGATTTGCTGTAGCAACCCTCGGTCGATATCCCCTTGTCGGCAAGTAGCGCGAGCACCCTCTCGTTCAGCTTGCCGATGGGCTGGCTGCCGGCACTCATCGCATGCCAGCCCGCGGGCGCCAGGTGGTTGAACAGCGCTTCACTGATGATGGAGCGGCACGAATTGCCGGTGCAGAGAAAAAGTACGTTCATGTCTGACTTTCAGGTGTAGGTAGCACGTCCCTGTGCGGCTTGTGGATCGCAGGCGATGCTGGCGCTGGAAAAGCACGTGTCGCCACCGCAGCAGTTCTGCGTGAGAAAACCCAGCAACGCATTCATCATGTCGAACCGCGCCGTGTAGATCACGAAACGCGCTTCCTGCCGAGAGGTGACCAGGCCCGCATGCGCAAGCTCTTTCAGGTGGAACGAAAGCGACGACGCGGCGATATCCAGCGACTCCGCGATCTTGCTGGCAGCCAGGCCGTTCGGGCCGGCCTGCACGAGCAATCGATATGTCGCCAGACGGGATTCGTGCGCTAATGCGGCAAGTGCGGTGACGGCTTCCGAAGATTCCATCTTCATGCTCCATATTTCAAGAATAGTCGAATTATAATGAAAATTCTGAAATTTCAAGAAATATCGAACATAACAATCTCGCATTTGCGGTAAGTCGCTGCCGCTTGATGCCGCAGCGCGTGGCTGCTGCTGCGCCTGCAGCCACGCGCAGACATATACAAGTACTCCATCCCAACCGGGTGTTGAAGACTTCGTTCCGCCAAAACACAACCTTGTAGCCATCGGTGGCGCCGGCAATCATGGCCATGGTCTTCAGTTCCCCGCAGCCGGTGACCTTCGGCTTGACCCGATTGAGCACATCGTGCAGGCGCACCCTGGTGAACTCCAGGCCGCCCATCTTCGCAGCGGTGCGTCGCGGCCATCGGCAAACAAGGACAGCGCATCGCCCGGCATAAAGCCTTGCATCGAAAACAAGCAATCCTGCTACTGGCAGTTGATTTGTCATCAACTTTTCATGATCGTTGCCTAAGCTGTTCCTCGCTGGACGTCAACCCTGCCGTTCCCACAACCGACCAGGATTAATCAAATGCAACCATTCGATTTCGCGTTCCGACACACGAAGGTGCACGCATGAGCCGCCGTGACTTCCTCCGCACACTGGGCACGGCCGGCGGCGCCAGCGCCGTGCTCGCGACATTCCCACCGTCGATCCAGAAGGCGCTGGCCCTGCCCGCCAACCAGCGCACCCGCAGCCTGCAGGATGTCGAGCACATCGTCGTGCTGACGCAGGAGAACCGCAGCTTCGACCACTACTTCGGCACCATGGAGGGCGTCAGGGGATTCGGCGATCCATTCCCGGTCCCGGTGATGGACCGCCAGAACCTCATCAATCGCAAGTCGGTCTTCGTACAGCGCACCGTTGGCGGCGCGCCGGTGCCCGGCCGGCCGAACTGGCCCCAGAGCCGGGCCATCGCACCGTTCCGGCTCAATACGGTGCAGGACTTTCCGGTCATGCGCGTGGCCGGGACGCCGCACGCCTGGCTGGATGCGCAACTGGCCTGGGATCACGGCCGCATGAACGACTGGTGTACGGTCAAGCAGAACCACTCGATGGGCTACTATGCCGAGGCGGACATCCCGTTCCAGTTCGCGCTGGCGCGTGCCTTCACGATTTGCGACCACTACCACTGCGCGACCCAGACCGGCACCAACACCAACCGCCTGTTCCTGTTCACCGGCCACAACGACCCGCTGGCCCAGGCAGGCGGTCCTTCGACCGACAACAGCCGCGACAGCTTCAGTCCCGACATGACCACCGACTACCTGTGGACCACCTACCCGGAACGCCTGGAGGCGGCAGGCGTCAGCTGGCAGGTCTACCAGAACATGGCGGACAACTTCACCGACAACTCGCTAGCCGGATTCCGCACCTTCCGCAACGCCTGGTACCAGCGACCGGGCTTTTCGCAGTCCCTGCGCGACCGCGGGGTCAGCACGCGCGACCTGGACCTGCTCAAGGCCGACGTGCTGGCCAACCGCCTGCCGCAGGTGAGCTGGATCGTCGCCACCGCGGAAGGGTCCGAACATCCCGGTCCATCGAGCCCCGCTTCCGGCGCCGACTACACCGCGCGCGTCCTCGACGCACTGACCGCCAATCCGGACAGCTGGAGCAAGACTGTCCTGCTCGTGAACTTCGACGAGAACGACGGCTTCTTCGATCACATGCCGCCGCCCTCGGTCCCGGCATACACGAGCTACAGCGGCAATCCGGCGCAGGACCAGCTCGCCGGCGCATCGACCGTCGCCACCACCGGCGAATACCACCATGTCCTCAACGGCGCGGATGCGCGCACGCTGCATCGCCCTTATGGACTCGGGCCGCGCGTGCCGATGTACGTCATCTCGCCCTGGACCAAAGGCGGCTGGGTGAACTCGCAAGTCTTCGACCACTCATCGGTGGTGCGCTTCATCGAGGCGCGTTTCGGCGTGCGCGAGCCGCTCATCAGCCCATGGCGGCGCGCGGTGAGCGGAAATTTGCTGTCCTGCTTCGACTTCGCGAACCCGAACGACAACGGCTTCATGCAGCTGCTGCCGGAAACGGCTTCGCGCCGCGCAAGGGCGCTGAGCCTGCCCAACACCAAGGTGCCGGCGACGCCGACCGCGCTGGCGGCGCCGGTCCAGGCTGCCGGCGTGCGCCCGGCCCGCGCGCTGCCGTACGAACTGCAGGTACAGGCACAGGTGCCGGCTGGCGGCGGCGTGGTGGAGCTGACTTTCGAGAACGCCGGTGAAGCCGGGGCGGTGTTCCACGTGTACGACCGCCTGGCGCTGGAGCAGGTACCCCGGCGCTACACCGTCGAACCCGGCAAGCAGTTGAAAGGACGCTGGAACGCCAGCGCGGCCTACGATCTCTGGATACTGGGGCCGAACGGCTTCCACCGCCACATCGTGGGCGACGTCCGCCTTGCGAGCAACGCGGCATGGCCGGAGATGATCCTGCGTGCCGACCGCAAGGCCGGCGAACTGGTGATCCAGCTGGTCAACAACGGTTCGCAGCCATGCACCTTCCAGCTCACCGCCAACAAGTATTACGCGAACCGCCCGTCGGAAGTGCGCGTCGTCGCACGCTCGACGAGCACGCTCCGGCTGCCCCTGGCGTCGAGCTCCAACTGGTACGACTACAGCCTGCGCGTCAACGGCTTGCCGGGCTGGCTGCGGCGCTTTGCCGGCCACCTGGAAAACGGTTTGCCGTCGATCAGCGATCCCGCGATGCAGGGTGCAGCCCAGCTCCACCAGGTCCGTGTCGCTTGATCCCTGCGTCATTCAATTTATATGGAGTCTTCCATGAAGTGTCGATTTCTCGTTGCCACGGCATTGCTCGCCGTGGCGTGTTCCAGCCAGGCCGCGGTCGTTTACGGAAACAACCTGATCGTCAACGGCGATGCCGAGGCAGGCATGAGCGGGTGGACCGGCTATGCCGATTACAACATGTTCCAGTCGGTCGACTACGGCAGCAACTGGGTGCTGCCCACGCAACCGGGGCCTGTCGATCGCGGGACAAAGATGTTCGCAGGTCTCGGTGAGTACGCTGCCGGTTACCAGAACCTGGACTTGGGTATGGCGACCACGCAGCAAATCTCTTATTCGCTGAGCGGATGGCTCGGTGGCTGGACCAGCCAGGGCGATAACGCCCTCCTCTACGTGCAGTTTCTCGATGAGTTCAACAACGAGGTCGGCAACACTGCGATCGGACCCGTGACCCCGCTGGACCGCGACAACCAGACGGGACTGCTCTATCGTGAAACCGAGGGATTCATGCCGGCGGGTACCCGCCAGCTCTCATTCTGGCTGTCGATGGAACGTCTCGTTTCGGGCGACAATGACGGTTATGCGGACAACCTGTCGTTCGTGCTGCAGGAATCCGTCAACGACGTGCCGGAGCCCGGCGTGGCGTCGACCTTCCTGCTGGGACTTGGCCTGCTGGGCTGGGCTCGTCGCCGCAACAGGTAGGCAGACCAGGCTTTGCCAGCAACTGCGCCAGAAACAGAAACCGGTCTCGGCCGGTTTGGTGGTGCAGGACGGCTACAAGCGCCTGCCGGACGGGCCGCAGAACTTCAAGATGGTGGCCTGGGACGACATCACGCGCGCGTTGCGGCTGGACTGAACGCGGCGCCCGGCGCCGCTTGCCGGCGGCGCCGCGGATGTCATGCCGGCGTCATACTCGACGCCTACAATGCGCCGGCCCCTCCCGGCGCCACCGACGATCCAGCACTTCCGCATCATCCCGCCCTTGTTCCCGATGAAATTCCCCAGTCTACAATTGGCATCCCCGCCCTCCTGCCGTCCGTCATCATGCAATATGCATGAAACGCCGTGATGTTCGGGCAGCGGATGAGTAATGCACTTCTCAACTTCCTGGCACGCACGAAGCCCTATGCGGCAGGCTTGTGGCTGATACTGGCGCTGGCGGCTTGCGCGGAAATATGGACGGCCGCACTGTCTCGGGTGGAAAGCGAGCGCGAACGTGCCGATACGCTGGCGCGCCAGCAGGCTGGCGCCTATGCGGAGGCGTACGAGCAATACATCACGCGATCGATGGCGCAGATGGACCAGATCACCATGCAGCTCAAACATAGTTGGGAGTACTCACCGAGACCGGCTTTGCTCGAGGACATGAAGAAAGACGGCATGTTCACCGATGCCGGCTTCGTGTGGGTCGGTATCCTGGACCGTAACGGATCAGTCGTCAGCTCGACCCGCCCTGCACAGACGCTGAACGGTTTTGCCAACGCCGACTTCTTCCTGGCGCACCGCGACAGCAATTCGACCGCGCTGCGCGTCGGCAAGCCACCCGCGAGCCTTGCCCATGGCATGCCGTCGGTCCTGTTCACACGCAGGCTCGAACGTTCCGGGGACAATTTCGACGGCCTGGTCGTGATGGCCATCGATGCCGGCTATTTCACCTCGTTCGTCAGCGGCGCGACCCTGGGTCCGGACGGCGTCCTGGCCATGATGAGCAATGACGGCCGGCTGCGCGTCGAGCAGCTGGGCGGCGGGCGTACCCGAACCGGCATCGGCGATGCCGTGCTGCCGACGCGCCAGGCGCCATGGACAGGCGACACGAGCGTGCGCCTGGTCGACGCTGCCGATGGCAAGACCCGCGTACTCGGGTGGCATCGATCGGCCATTTACCCGGTCGTCGCGCTTGTGGGTTTGTCGCACGACAAAGCGCTTGCGGGTGTGGAAAGGCGCTGGCGCGAAAGTCGTATGCACGTGATTGCCGCAACAATGTTACTGGTTGTTGCGGGCATCTGCGCGAGCCTGCTGAGCCGCCGTGCACAAACCCGTTCGCGCGAGCAGGACGAGATCCGGCAAGCCTACCGGACCGCCACGGAAAGCGCCAATGACGGGTTCTACATGGCAGTGCCTGTCCGGGACCGGACAGGCACCATCCACGATTTCAAGATCGTCGATTGCAACGAGCGCGGCGCCTATTTCTATCGCATGCGCCGCGAAGAACTGATCGGCAGCCGTGTTTCGCAACTCGATCCTACCCTGCACCATTCGGAACTCGTTTCCAGCTACAAGCTGGCGATGGCGTCGGGATTTCATGAAGAGGACCGGCGCATGCCGCCCGAGGCGCAACTGAACATCCAGTGGGGTCATCGCAGGCTGGTGCGTGTCGGTAATGGCCTGGCGGTGACACTGCAGGATATTACCGCGCGCAAGACCCACGAAGAGCAACTGGAACGCCTGGCCAACGAAGATGCGCTCACCAAGCTGCCGAACCGCCACTGGCTGCTGCAATTCCTGCCGCAGGAGCTGAGCAGGTTGCGCCAGGATCATGGCGGTGCGGCGCTGCTGTTCGTCGACCTGGACGATTTCAAGCAAGTGAACGACACGCACGGCCATGCCGCCGGCGACCGGCTCCTGAAGGCGGCGGCCCAGCGACTGGTATCGCTGTTGCGGCCGACGGAACGGGTCGCACGTTTCGGCGGCGACGAATTCATCGTGCTGCTGTCGCCGTGTGCCAGTGAGCAGCAGGCAATGCTGGTAGCGCAGCGCATCGTGGCGGCGTTCGCGGAACCGTTCCAGATCGGTGAAGGCCTGCAGGCGGCAATAGGCGCGTCCGTCGGCATCAGCCTGTATCCCCGCCATGGCGATGACGCCAGCGCATTGATCCGCAACGCGGACATGGCCATGTACGTCGGCAAGAACGATGGCAAGGGTCAGCACCGCCTGTTCGACCATACGCTGTCCAGCACGCTCAGGAAACGCACGCAATTGCGCCTGAGCCTGGTCGAAGCCATCGACGGCGAACAATTCCTGCTGCATTTCCAGCCCCGTGTCGCCACCGAGACGGGTGAACTGCTCAGCATGGAAGCCTTGCTACGCTGGCACCACCCGGAACTGGGCACCGTTCCGCCAGGTGAATTCATACCCTTGGCCGAGTCCACCGGCTTGATCCTGCCAATCGGGAAAATCGTCATCGACAAGGCGTGCGCCCAGCTTGCGGCCTGGCGCGATGCCGGCCTGCCCCTGGTGCCGCTCTCCGTCAACGTCTCGCCCAAGCAGTTCTCGCAAGCAAGCGTGGCGCGGGAGCTGGCGGCGGCGCTCGCGCGCCATGCAATCCCTGCGCACCTGCTGGAAGTCGAAATCACCGAATCGGCGATGCTGGCCGACCATGGCGCCGTCCTGGCCGAACTGGACGCCATCCGTGCGCTCGGCATCAAGTTGCATATCGACGATTTCGGCACCGGCTATTCATCGCTGTCGCAACTGCAGCGCCTGCGCATGGATGTATTGAAGGTCGACCGGGCCTTTACTGCGCAGTTGTGCGAATCGAAGGAAGGCCGCGTATTTTTCCAAGCCATCATGTCGATGGCGCATGCGCTGAGCATGTCGGTCGTCGCCGAAGGTGTGGAGACGGCGGAGCAGTTGCAGATGCTGAAAGCGCTGCAGTGCGACGAGGTGCAAGGTTTCCTGATCGCGCGGCCGATGGACGACCAGACCATGGGTGAAACGATGCGCCAGCGCTATCTGGTGCCTGCATTGTTCGAGCAGGACTGATGGCGGCACGTCACGCCACAGCATCATTTCACGCACCCGTAATATTGCCCAAATACAATAAAACTTCCCAAGACTCTTGCCGCATCCGTCCCCATGCGCTTCACAAAGCTCCAGACCGGCACCAAGATCCTCGGCGCATTCGCCGTCGTTTCCGCCGCGATCGTCATCATCTGCCTGGTCGCCCTGTGGCGCATGCAAAGCGCCGATGCGACCACGAACGACCTGGTGAACAACAAGCTGGCCCGGCAGCAACTGACCGCCGACTTGCTGGGTATCGTCCGCCTGAACGGCGTGCGTGCCGTGTCGATTGCGCGCAGCGACAGCCTGGAAGCATCCGACTACTTCCAGGCCCAGCTTGCCGAAGGCGAAAAAAGCGCCGCCACCTTGGAATCGCGCCTGGAGGCGCTGCAGATGGCCAAGGCTGAGCACGCCCTGATCGGCGCTGTCGGGCAGCGCAAGGCGGCCTACCTGTACGTACGCCAGCAAGTGTTCAAGGCCAAGGACTTGGGCAAGATCCAGGAAGTCGAGCAAATGACCGGGCACCAGCTCGCGACGACCTTCCAGGCCTACGCCGGCGCAATCGAGGCGGTGCTCGCCTACCATACCCGCGCTGCGCACGAGATGGCGGTCGCCTCGGCCAGCGCGTCGGCGTTCAGCCGCACCCTGCTGCTGGCCCTGGGCGGCGGCGCTCTGCTGGTGGGCGGTGGCGCCGGCTGGCTGCTGACCCGCAGCATCGTCGCCCCGCTGCAGCAGGCGGTCAGCCTGACCGAACGTGTCGCGCAGGGCGACCTCAGCGCGACGATAGCGCACCGGCGCGGCGATGAAATCGGGCGCCTGTTCGACGCGCTGAATCACATGACCGGCGGCGTCTCGGCCACCGTCACCGAGGTGCTGCACGCTGCGCACCTGATCGACCGGACTTCAGACGAGCTGGCGGCCGGTAACCGCAAGCTGTCGCAGGGCATTGAGGAACAAGCCGGCAGCCTGCACGCGGCCGTCCAGGCGATGGTCGAGCTGACCGGAACCGTCCAGCAGAACCACGCGAATGCGCACGATGCCAGCCAATTCGCGCTGGCCGCGTCCGGCGTGGCCAGGCAAGGCGCCGGCGCCGTGGAACAGATGGTCGAGCGCATGGCGACGATCCGTCAGTCGGCCGCACGCATCAACGACATCACGGCGATGATCGACGGCATCGCGTTCCAGACGAATATCCTGGCCCTGAATGCCTCGGTCGAAGCCGCACGCGCCGGTGCCGAAGGACGCGGCTTTGCGGTAGTGGCGGCCGAAGTGCGCAACCTGGCCAAGCATTCGGCGTCTGCGGCGAAGGAAATCAAGGTGCTGATCGGCGAGTCGACCGGCGCCATCGAATCCGGCGCCGGCATCGCCAACGCGGCCGGCGGCACGATGCGCGACATCCTCGATCGCGTGCAGCAGGTGGCTGACCTGCTGCACGCGATCGACGCCGCGAGCTCGGAACAGGCGGCTGGCATTGCCCAGGTGCGCAAGGTGATTGCAAGGATGGATCATGCAACCCAGCAAAATGCGGCCATGATCGAGCAGGCGGCGGCGGCGTCGGAAACGATGCGGGCCCAGGCCGGGCAGCTGACGACAGTGGTTTCTGCCTTCAGGGTACAGGACGAAGCTGGCAGTGGCGGTAACGCAGGATCGGACCGCAATGTACTTGAAGGTCAAGATGAGCTGGTTTTGCCCACGCCAGCGTGCGCCTGAACGCTGTACAGCGCTAATTGAGGGAAATCGAGAGATGATGACAGGAATCGCATGCATCGAACTTGCTGATGCTCGGCGCCAACCCGCTCTATATGGCGTCGCAACTGAGACACGTCGATTCAACGCTGGTGTTCAAGACTTATGGACGGTGGATCTCGGCAGGGTTGGACCAGGACAAGCGCCAACGCTTGCTGCGCCTGTATTCCAGGACACACTCGACCGGCATCCAAGAATTCCTAAATTTCGCGTAACAAGCATCGTTCCAGCCGGCCGTTCCCTGTCGCTGCCGTTTGGATGTAGTCCGCCTGATCGGACTTTGCGTCGGCTTTTGTACGAAAAGCACAGCCATTAAACGCTAACGCATCGCTGACAGAAGGCTTGGCTCACAAGCAGAACGTCTGCATATCCTGGCAGACGTCGAATCGTTGACCTGTCTGCTGGAATTTAGCTATCGACGCTTCATGTACAGCCAACTCGGCACGTCGCGCATGACAAAAACTCGACCGAAAAACAAAAAAGCCAGCTAATCGCTGGCCTATATTGCTGCCCTGAATTTCCCCAAATTTCGCCCAAGTTGTTTTGCTCAACTCGCTGCGTATATCTAAGTACTTGAATTCAAATGCTAAATTCTGGTGGGCGGTGCAAGTTTCGAACTTGCGACCCCAGCAGTGTGAATGCTGTGCTCTACCCCTGAGCTAACCGCCCTGCGACTTCTCTTTACTGCTTCCTTGCTGCGTTTGCATCGCTGCAATGACGAGCATTATAGGGGGACTTTTGCGTTTTGTCACCCCTGGAGAGAATATTTTCTCCAAATACATTCTCCCTTGACGCCCTTGTCGAGCGCGGCCAGCACTTTGTCGTGCTCGGCGAGCTCGTCATCCAGCGCGGAGATGACGATGATCTCGCCCAGCGGACCTGCATCGGCCAGCTCCACGCCACCCGAGGTTTCAGAGTCGACATCCATCGACAGCGTGTTCTGCCCGCGCGTCATGGCGATGTAGACGTCGGCCAGCAGCTCCGAGTCGAGCAGTGCGCCGTGCAGCTTGCGGTGCGCGTTCGAGATGCCGTAGCGGTCGCACAGCGCGTCCAGCGAGTTGCGCTTGCCGGGGTGCAGTTCCTTGGCTTGGACCAGGGTGTCGATCACGCCGCTGCAATGGTCGATGAAGGGCTTCAGGCCGGCGCGCTGGAATTCGTGGTTCAGGAAGCCAAGGTCGAACGGCGCGTTGTGGATGATGATCTCGGCGCCCTGGCAGAACGCGCGCAGTTCTTCCGCGATCTCGTGGAACTTCGGCTTGTCGCTGAGGAATTCGGTGGTCAGGCCGTGCACCGCCAGCGCGCCCTCGTCGGAATCGCGCTCCGGGTTGACGTAGCGGTGAAAATTGTTACCGGTGAGCTTGCGGTTCAGGATTTCGACGCAGCCGACTTCGACGATGCGGTCGCCGGTGCGCGGGTTGAAGCCTGTGGTTTCGGTATCGAGGACGATCTGGCGCATGCGCGTGTTGGGATAGTAAAGCGTGGAAGGAAGACCTCGCAGTATACCAAAGCGGGGCCCTCGCCGCAGGTACTAAAAGCTCAGCGCTTGACCGACGCCGCCCCCATGTTGGCCAGCACGTCGGCCCGTTCGTTGCCCGGATGGCCGTTGTGGCCGCGTACCCAGCGCCACTCGACGGCGTGCTGCTGCTGGGCGGCGTCGAGCGCCTTCCACAAATCGTCGTTCTTGACCGGCTCCTTGGTCGAGGTCTTCCAGCCGCGCGCCTTCCAGCCGTGGATCCACTCGGAGATGCCCTTCTGCACGTACTGGCTGTCGGTGTGCAGCACCACGTTGCACGGGCGGTTGAGGACGCCGAGCGCCTCGATCACGGCGCGCAGTTCCATGCGGTTGTTGGTGGTGTTCGGCTCGCCGCCGAAAATTTCCTTTTCGTGGCCGCCGTCGGCGACCAGCAGCGCGCCCCAGCCGCCGGTGCCCGGATTTCCCTTGCAGGCGCCGTCGGTGTAAATCTCAACTTTGGTCATGCTGCTTCATTCCTTTGTGATTGCTTGTTTGTGTCGTTTGTTGCGGTTGGTGGCCGGCACCGCCTGCGTCGCCTTGCTGGTCTTCTTGTTCCAGGCCGGGCCGATGATGTTCATGCCCTTGACGCGCTTGATCGCATGCACGATGTAGACGGCGCCGAAATACGGCCACCAGCGCTGCCCGGCGCCTTCGACGAAGGCAAAACGGTTGAGCCATTGGGTGGTACGGAATGGCGGCGCGTAACAGCCGAAATGGTTGCGCGACGGCGCGAGATTCAACAATTTTAACCAGTCTTTCAGGCGCGGCAAAGAAATGAACTCGCCCGCCGTCGGCAGGTAATCGTTGCTGGTGATGCGGCGCATGCCCTGGCGCATGCCCCACATGCTGGCCGGATTGAAGCCGCAGATAATGACCTGCCCTTCCGGGATCAGGACCCGCTCGACCTCGCGCAAGACCTGGTGCGGCTCTTCGGCAAACTCGAGCACGTGCGGCAGCACGACCAGGTCCAGGCTCTGCGAGGCGAACGGCAGTTCGGCGAAGTCGAGCGCCACCGCGATCTGCTTGCCGCCGGCGGCATAGGCCAGTTCGTCCGCGCTCGAGGTGCGGGTGGCCGCCTGCCATTTGTTGGGCATGCGGTTGGCCGCCAGCGCGTCGATCTGCGGCACGCCGATCTGGACCGCGTTGAAGCCGAAAATGTCGGCCGTCAACTCGTCCAGGCAAGCCTGTTCCCATGCGCGCACGTAGGCGCCCGCCGGCGATTGCAGCCAGCGGTCGAGCGCTATAATGGATTTATCAGATACTGCGCTGTCCATGCCACCCCTTCTTCGATTCCGATATGACCCAACCGCCAATTCCCAATAGCAGCAAACTCGCCGTATTGACGCTGCCCGCATTCAAGGACAATTACCTCTGGCTCATCCATGACGGCGTCAACGCGGCGGTCGTCGACCCCGGCGATGGCCAGCCCATCCTGGATGCCCTGCAAGCGAATGGGCTCACCCTGACCGCCATTCTACTCACCCATCATCATGCTGACCACATTGGCGGCGTACCGCTCCTGCTCGAGCATGCCCGTGTGCCGGTGTACGGCCCGGCCAACGACGGCATCGCCGCGGTCACCCATCCCTTGGCCGAGGGCGACCGCTTCGTGGTGCCGGGCCTGGACCTGGTCCTGACGGCCCTCGACGTGCCCGGCCACACCAACGGCCATATCGCCTACGTGCGCGAGAATGCGCCCGAGGCGCCGTCCGAGCGCTGGCTGTTCTGCGGCGACACCCTGTTCGGCGCCGGCTGCGGCCGCCTGTTCGAGGGCACACCGGCGCAGATGGCGGACTCGCTCGCCAAGCTGGCGGCGCTGCCCGACGATACGCAGGTGTATTGCGCCCACGAATACACGCTGTCGAATTTGCGCTTCGCACAGGCGGTCGAGCCCAATAACAAGGCGCTGCAGATGCGGATCGTGGCCGACAACCAGGCGCGCGGCACCCGCCTGCCGACCATTCCCTCGACCATCGCGATCGAAAAGGCCACCAATCCCTTCCTGCGCTACCACGAGCCGGCCATCGTCGACAGCCTGGTCGCGGCCGGCAAGCTGGCGCGCGGCGCCGATCCGCTCGACGCGTTCGCGGCCCTGCGGGAATGGAAGAATGTGTTTTGAGGGGCGTGACGCTCAGCCGGCGGTGATGCCGGCCGGGCGTACGATGTGACGTGGCTACATGGCAGGGTGGGCACCATGCCCACGGAACAGATCAGATTTCTTCGTACAGCGGCAGCGTCAGGAATTCGGCGAATTCTTCCGACGTCGACATCTTTTCGAAAATCTCCGCGGCGCGCGCGTAGGTCGGGCTGTCGCCATTCGGCGCCGCCCGCTTGGCATTCGCCAGTTCTTCCGGAATCATCGCGCGCACCATGTCGGCGGTGACCTTGCGGCCATCCTCGAGCACGCCCTTGGGCGAGCGGATCCATTGCCAGACCTGGGAACGGCTGATCTCGGCGGTGGCGGCGTCTTCCATCAGGTTGTGGATCGGCACGCAGCCGTTGCCGGCCAGCCAGGCGCCCAAGTAGTGGATGCCGACGTTGATGTTGTAGCGCAGGCCGGCCTCGGTGATCGGCGCTTCAGGCTTGAAGTCGAGCAGTTGCGCCGCGGTCACCTCGACGTCCGGGCGCTGCTTTTCGATCTGGTTCGGCTTGTCGCCCAGCACTTTCCTGAATTCCGTCATCGCCGGCTCGACCAGGCCCGGGTGGGCGACCCAGCCGCCGTCGTAGCCATCAAGGGCATCGCGCGCCTTGTCGCCGCGCACGCCGGCCATTGCGGTCTCGTTCTTTTCCGGGTCGGACTTGATCGGAATCAGGGCCGACATGCCGCCGATGGCCGGCGCGCCACGCTTGTGGCAGGTCTTCAGCAGCAGCAGCGCGTAGGCGCGCATGAAGGGCGCGGTCATCGTCACCTTCGGGCGGTCGGCCAGGCAGAAATCCTTGTCCAGCTTGAATTTCTTGATGCACGAGAAAATGTAATCCCAGCGGCCCGCGTTCAGGCCGGCGCTATGCTCGCGCAGTTCATACAGAATTTCGTCCATCTCGAAGGCGGCCAGGATGGTTTCTATCAGCACGGTGGCCTTGATCGTCCCCTGCGGCAGGCCGAGCTCGTCCTGGGTCATCCTGAAGATGTCGTTCCACAGGCGCGCTTCCAGGTGCGATTCCAGCTTCGGTAAATAAAAGTAAGGACCGGCGCCGCGCGCCAATTGTTCCTTTGCATTGTGGAACATGAACAGGGCGAAATCGAAGATGCCGCCCGAGACGCGCTTGCCGTCGACCAGCACGTGCTTTTCATCCAGGTGCCAGCCGCGCGGGCGCACGACCAGGGTCGCGACCTTGTCGTTCAGCTTGTACCGCTTGCCGTTCTGCTCGAGCGCGATGGTGCCGCGCACGGCATCCACCATGTTCAGCTGGCCGGTGATCTGGTTGTCCCAGTTGGGCGTGTTCGAATCCTCGAAGTCGGTCATGTAGCTGTCCGCGCCCGAGTTCAGCGCGTTGATGACCATCTTGCGCTCGACCGGCCCGGTGATCTCGACCCGGCGGCATTCCAGTGCCCGCGGGATCGGGGCGATCTTCCAGTCGCCGTTGCGGATGGCGGCCGTCTCGGGCAGGAAGTCCGGACGTTCGCCGGCATCCAGGCGCTTGGCGCGTTCGACGCGGGCGGCCAGCAGTTGCTGGCGGCGCGGCTCGAACTCGCGGCTGAGCTTGGCCACCAGCGCCAGCGCTTCCGGCGTGAGGATCTGTTCATAGCCGGGCTCGATGTCGGCCCGGATTTCCATTCCGGCTGGGGTGGCGATGGTCATGGCATGCTCCTGTCGTGATCGTGAATTGACGTAAAAATCGGAATACGGAATCGTGCTGGCCAAGGCGGCAAGGCAGTATATCGCGCCGCGCTTGGCGTTTGCTATATCGTCAAGTATATTCACTCCTGCTCATCTAAACGAGACAAAAAATACATTCATCCGTGCGTTTTTATCACAAATGACGTGACAGACCGCCTGCAGGAAAGACTCATGGGACAGTTCCGCCAGATATCCACCTTTGTCGAAGTCGTCGCCCGCGGCAGCCTGTCGGCGGCGGCGCGCGCCGAAGGTATCGCACCGGCGATGATCGGACGGCGCCTGGATGCGCTCGAAGCCAGGCTCGGCGTCAAGCTGTTGCAGCGCACCACGCGCAAGCTGGCCCTGACCGACGAGGGCGCCGCCTTCCTCGAGGATTGCCAGCGCATCCTGGCCGAGCTCGAGGAAGCGGAAGCCGCGGTATCAGAGCGCAGTGCGCGCGCCAGCGGCCATCTGCTGGTATCGGCCCCGGCCGGTTTCGGACGCCAGCACGTGGCGCCGCTGCTGCCCTCCTTCCTGGCCGAGCAGCGCGAGATGACGGTCAACCTGAACCTGAGCGACCGCGTGGTCGACGTGGTCGGCGAAGGCGTCGACGTGGCAATCCGCATCGCCAGCCTGTCGGACTCCAGCTTGGTGGGCGTCAAGCTGGCCGACAACCAGCGCGTGGTGGTGGCGGCGCCGGCTTACATCCGGCGCCATGGCGCGCCGCAGACGCTGATTGAGCTGGCCCGCCATAATTGTCTGGCGATCAGCAGCGAAGGCAGCCAGCGCGGCTGGACCTTTCGCGAGAACGGCCGCATCGTGACCCTGAAAGTCGGCGGCAACATGGTGTGCAACGACGGCGCCGTGCTGCACGACTGGGCGCTGGCCGGACGCGGCCTGGCCTGGCGCTCGATGTGGGAAGTGGGATCGGATATCGAGGCGGGACGCCTGGTACCGGTACTGGAACAATTTGCGGCGCCGGGCAATGACGTGTATGCGGTATTCGCACAACGGCGCCACCTGCCCTTGCGCATTCGCGTATTTGTCGATTTTCTGAGGCGCGCCTATACACAGCCGGATTACTGGCGCAATCCAGTCCGGATCTGACAGAAATGACGAAGCGCCGAAAAAACAGTAAGCGAACAGGATTGCACCGCGCTGCCGATCGTCTGAAGCGGACTCGACAAGACAATGAACAAGCGGGCCGAAAACAGCGGGTCAGTGGCTCAAGAATAGGAACAACTACGGGAACAACGGCAGGAACAACTGCGGGAACGACCGTGTTGACAACGGCGGGCACAAGCAGGCGGACAAGGAAGGATACAACCGGCAGAGACAAATCGGCCAGACGAAAAAAATCCCCGGAGATTCCGAGGATTTTTTACCTACATGCAGCGGCGCTGAATTACAGCGGCTGGATGTTCGATGCTTGCTTGCCCTTCGGACCCGAGGTCACGTCGAACGAGACGCGCTGGTTTTCTTGCAGCGACTTGAAGCCGGCGCTTTGGATAGCCGAGAAGTGAGCGAACAGATCTTCGCCGCCTTCGTCCGGGGTGATGAAGCCAAAGCCTTTGGAGTCATTGAACCATTTTACGATGCCAGTTGCCATTACAATTTCCTATTTCAGTTAAAGTGGACTAGTGCCCGTTTACGATCGTTTGAAGAAGCAAGAAACAAATGACAGACTAACTGCACTGCTACCTCGAATCCAACGATCCCGTATTATACCGAATAAAACCAAATGCACACGGTTTTCGCGAAATAAATCTGACAGGCTCGTAAGGTTCCTAAGATCAACTTTTACGAACCGTTTTTTCGCGTCGGCGTAGTCAGAAATATAGGTTATCGATGGAAGCAAAGTTTGTCTTGCATCAAACGTTTCAAAGCTAGATTCTTGCGCCAGATCAAATAGCGGACTCATCAATAGGGTAAGGGGCTTTCGGGTCATGCGCAGCCCAATCCACGAACCGCCCCAGCTCGGCCAGCCAGGCATCCCAGTCGCAGGGCGCAACCGCATCGAAGGGCATGAACACGCGCAGGCGCTGCTCGAGCACGCGCGCATGCTGGCCGAGTCCGCGAAAGCCGAAGGTGGCGGCGGAACCGGCCAGCGTGTGCAGGATCGCATGCAATTCGCCCACCAGCGCCTGCTGCGGGTGCGCGCTGTCGAAGCCGCTGCGCGCTGCCGACAGGCGCGCCAGGGTCTGCGGCAGGCTCGCCGCAAACCTGTCGTTCAAGGCCGACAGGCGGGCGAAAAACTCGGCGTCGACTGCATCGCTCATTCGGGCTATCTAGGCTTATCCGGGCTTACTTGGTGCCGAAGATGCGGTCGCCGGCATCGCCCAGGCCCGGGATGATGTAGGCGTGGTCGTTCAGGTGGCTGTCGAGCGAGGCGACGTACAGCTTCACGCCCGGGTGCGCCTTGTGGAACACCGCCACGCCTTCCGGCGCGGCCACCAGCGCCAGGAAGATGATCTGGTCGTCCGGCACGCCGCGCTTCTTGAGCACGTCGACCGCGTACACCGCCGAGTTGCCGGTGGCAACCATCGGATCGCACAGGATGAAGGTGCGGTCGGTGGTGTCCGGCAGGCGCACCAGGTATTCCACCGGCTGGTGGGTCTCGGGGTCGCGGAACACGCCGATATGGCCGACGCGGGCCGACGGCACCAGTTCCAGCAGGCCGTCGCTCATGCCGATGCCGGCGCGCAGGATCGGGACGATGGCGAGCTTCTTGCCGGCGATGACCGGGGCGTCGATGGTCATCAGCGGGGTTTCGATCTGGTGCGTGGTCAGCGGCAGGTCGCGCGTGATCTCGTAACCCATCAGCAGCGTGATCTCCTTGAGCAGCTCGCGGAAGGTGCGGGTCGAGGTGCCACGGTCGCGCATGTGCGACAGCTTATGCTGGATCAGGGGATGGTTCGTGATGAAAAGGTTGGGAAAACGCGGATCTTGTTTCATTATCGACATTGAACATCTATGGGATTGACTTTGTAGGGCCGCATTATCCCAGTCGCGCGCCGGTTTGTCCCGCCTTTGCCATCAAAATATCTCCTCGGGCAGCGCGCGCGCCAGGATCGCCGCGCAGTCGGTGCCCGCCGGCAGGCGCCCGAAGGCGCCTCCTACCGGCTCGGCGATGCGCGAGGCGACGAAGGCATCCGCCACCGCCGGCGGCGCATGGCGCAGCAGCAATCCGGCTTGCACCGCCACCACCAGTTCCTCGGCCAGGCGGCGCGCCCCTGCTTCCTGCGTTGTCGCAGCCGGCAAGCCATCGACCAGGCGCGCGCGGAAGGCGTCGAAACGGGCGTCGCGCCCGCCCGCCAGCGCCAGTTCAAACGCCAGCGCCTCGCGCGTTTCCGGCCCCTTGCCCAAGGCGCGCAGCACGTCCAGGCACATCACGTTGCCTGAACCTTCCCAGATCGAATTCACCGGGAATTCGCGATACAGGCGCGCCAGCGGGCCGTCCTCGACGTAGCCGTTGCCACCCATGACTTCCATCGCCTCGGCGCCGAAGGCCGGGCCGCGCTTGCACAGCCAGTACTTGCCGGCCGGGGTCAGGATGCGCGCCAGCAGCACCTGCCGCGGGTCCGCAGCGCCGCCGCCCACTTCGTCACGCATCGCGTCGTAACAACGCGCCAGACGCAGCGCGAACGCGGTGGCGGCCTCGGATTCCAGCGCCAGGTCGGCCAGCACGTTCTGCATCAGCGGCTGCGCCGACAGCGGCCGTCCGAACGCGCTGCGCCCGCGCGCATGGTGCAGCGCGTGGCACAGGGCGGCGCGCATGATGCCGGCGCTGCCGAGCACGCAGTCCAGGCGCGTGTGGCTGCCCATCTCGAGGATGGTCGGGATGCCGCGCCCTGCGCGGCCGATCATCCAGCCGGTCGCGTCGCAGAATTCGACTTCGGACGAGGCGTTCGAGCGGTTGCCCAGCTTGTTCTTGAGGCGCTGCACGCGGATCGCGTTGCGGCTGCCGTCGGGCAGGAAGCGCGGTACGAAGAAGCAGGACAGCGCGGGTGACAATGCGTCTGCGCCGTCCACGCCGCCCGCATCATCGGTGCGGGCCAGGATCAGGTGCGCGTCGGCCTGCGGCGCCGAAAAGAACCATTTATGGCCGACGATGTTCCAGGCGCCCTCGCCTTCCCCACCAAAACGCGCCCGCGCCGCGGCCGGATCGAGCGGCGCGGCGCGCGTGGTGTTGGCGCGCACGTCGCTGCCGCCCTGCTTCTCGGTCATGCCCATGCCGACCAGCGCGCCGCGCTTCATCTCCACCGGCAGCGAACGCGGGTCGTACTCGCGCGACAGGATCTTCGGCAGCCAGCGCGCGGCGATGCGTGCGTGCTGGCGCAGCGCCGGCACCGCCGCATAGGTCATCGTCACCGGGCATTGCGAGCCGTTCTCGACCTGGCCGAACAGCAGGTAGGCGCACGCGCGCGCCACCTGGCTGCCCGGCCGCGCGGCCTCCCAGGGCAGCGAATGGGCGCCGTTTTCGATGAGCAGGGCCATGAGTTCATGCCAGGCCGGATGGAATTCGATCTCGTCGACGCGGCGCCCGGCGCGGTCGACACTGAGCAGCCGCGGCGGAAACTCGTTGGCCAGGCGCGCCGTCTCCTGCAGAGCGGCGGCGCCGAGCCGCGCGCCAAGGCGCGCCATGTCGGGTCCGGCCCAGCCAGCGCCTTCGCGCTCCAGGGCCTCGCGCAGGGCGGCATCGCACAGGAACAGGTTGACGTCGCCGAACGGCAGGGCCTGGTTGAACACCTCATGCGTATCGAAACGGTTCACGGCGTCCTCGCAATCGTTGAATCCTCGATGAAATTTGCACAATTATGTGTTGCACATAAGCATCATGGCAGTGTCATCGACGTCGTCGATGTTTCTCTAAGGCACTAAATTCAGCGACAATATGGCATCCGACAACGGTAACCGGGCAGCGCCAGCCCGGCGCCAGGACAACAGGCGGCAAGACAGCAAGGCTAGCGCAAAGCCCCCTGCCGGGCAAGCAGGCGGGCCGGGAAGCCGCGGCTGCGGCGCGTCAACGGGGTCGAATGTCGCATGCACGGGATTGTGCCTTTTTAATGCCTGTCGGAATCTTTCGGTGATACATTGTTTGTTGTTTTGGTACACTCGTACGGTTCCAAGTTAAGGAAGCAGAAATTTCAATGGGCTCCAGTTCATCCGCCGCAGCGAACGAGGATCCGCGCCATGGGGCCCAGGCATCCATCCTGGACCTGCTCATGGAGGCGGCAGGCGAGGTCGTGTTCCGCCTCGATCGCTCCGGCCTGATCCGCCATGCCAGCGAGCGCACCCTGCGCCTGCTCGGCGGCGAGGTGGCGGTTGCGCTGCCGCCAGGGACGCCGCTCGCCGCGCTGGCGCCCGAACCGGACCAGGCGGCGCTGCGCAATGCCATCGCCGACGCCACCGCGCGCGGCGACGCGGCGCTGGTCGAGGCGCGCCTGCGCTGCCTCGAGCGCGATACCTGGTTCGAACTGCGCATCTCCCCCCTGCCCGGCGGGCATGAACTGCTGGCCGTGGGCCGCGACATGTCGCAGCAGCGCGCCACCGAACAGCGCCTGCGCCACATGGCGACCCACGACGCCCTCACCGAACTGCCGAACCGACTGCTGCTGTCGGACCGCATCCGCATGGTGATCGCGGGCGCGCGCCGCTCGGGCCAGGGCTTCGCCATCGCCACCATCGGCCTGGACGGCTTCAAGAAGGTCAACGACGGCCTCGGCCACCCGGTCGGTGACGAAGTGCTGCGCCAAGCCGCCGCGCGCCTGCGCAAGACCCTGCGCGACAGCGACACCCTGGCCCGGGTCGGCGGCGACGAATTCGTCGCCGTGCTGCCCGGCACCGCCACGCCGGACCAGATCCGGCTGGTCAGCGGCCGCCTGCTGGCCGCGCTGCAGTCGCCGTTCGAGATCGACGGCCATACCGTCTACCTGGGCGCCTCGGTCGGTGTCTCGATCTATCCCGAGCATGCGGAAGACGAAGTGCGCCTGGTGGCGCTGGCCGACGCCGCCATGGGCCGCGCCAAGGACACCGGCGGCGGGCGCATGCTGGTCTACAGCCCGCGCAAGCCTGGCGATCCGGGCAGCCTGCCGCAGCATGACATCTCGCTCGAGGCGGCCATGTTCCAGGCGGTGCGCGAAGGCGAATTCCTGCTGTTCTACCAGCCGATCGTTGGCTCGCGCACGCGCCGCATCGAGGGTTTCGAGACCCTGATGCGCTGGAAGCATCCGACCCTGGGCATGGTGCCGCCGGTGCGCTTCATCCCGATCGCCGAGACCAACGGCCTGATCAACCTGCTGGGCGCCTGGGCGCTGAAGGCGGCGCTGGTGCAGCTGCGCCAGTTCGAGGAAGTGGCCAAGCGCGACCTGTACATCTCGGTCAACATCAGCCCGCGCCAGTTCCGCAACGACCGCTTCCTGGCGGTGCTGGACGAGGCCCTGGCCTTCTCCGGCGCGCCGGGCGAGAAGCTGGTGCTCGAGATCACCGAGGGCACGCTGATGGTCGACCCGGCGCACGCCGAAGCGATCCTGGGCAAGATGGCCGAGCGCCGCGCGCGCATCGCCATCGACGACTTCGGGACCGGCTATTCTTCTCTGGCCTACCTGAAGCGCTTCCCGATCTCGGTGCTCAAGATCGACCGCGCCTTCATCAAGGACCTGCCCGCCTCCGCCAAGGACGCTGCGATCTGCAACGCCGTGCTCGACCTGGCCAAGCACCTCGGCCTGTCGGTCGTGGCCGAAGGCGTCGAGACCGAAGAACAACTCTCCTATGTCGCCACCCGCGGTTGCGACTACGTGCAGGGCTACCTGACCGGCAAGCCGATGCCGGCCCACGTGGCGCTGGCCGCGCTCAAGGAAAACCTGTACGCCGAACTGCTGCCGGACGAATTACGCGCGGGCATACTATGAACCAGATTTCGAATACCGACCGTTCGCCCCGGGCCGACGCCACCCTTGCCCTGCTGTGGGAACGCATCCGCCGGCGCGGCGACATGCCCGGCTTCACCAAGGCGATCAGCGCCATCCTGGCCTCCATGCGCGGCGAGGACGAGCGCGATTTTTCCATGACCCAGACCGTGCTGTCGGACCCGGTGCTCACCCAGAAGGTGCTGCGCCTGGCCAACAGCGGCATGTATTCGGCCTTCGGCCAGCGCATCGGCACCGTGTCGAAGGCCATCCTGGTCCTGGGCACCGAAGCGATCGGCCACCTGGCGCTGGGCCTGAAGCTGATCGAGGAACTGGGCAAGTCGACGCCGGATTCGCTGCAGGCCCACATCGAGATGGAAAAGGCGGTGCTGGCCGGGATGGTGGCGCAACAGGTCGCGGTCCAGGCGGCCAGCCGCGATCCCGAGGAAGCGGTGGTGTGCTCGATCCTGCATTCGCTGGGCCGGATGATGGTCACCTTCTACCTGCCGGAACACTGGGCCGCGCTGCAGCAGGCCGTGGCGCAGGACGGCCACGAGGACGGCGCCGCCGTGCGCCACCTCGGCCTGTCATTGGAGCAGGTCGGGCGCGCCACCGCCGAGCACTGGGGGCTGCCGCGCAACCTGGTCGCCGGCATGCGCCGCGTCGAGCCGGGCGAGCGCTTCGACGGTTTCGGGCACGACGACTGGCTGGCCGCGCTCGGCACCATGTCGACCCAATGCGCCGAATCGCTGTGGAACGACGACGAAGCCGGCGCCGAACGGGTGGCCGAGCTGGCGGCCGGTTTCGCCGGCATGATCGGCATCGCGCCGGAGAGCATCCTGGGCGCGGTCGAGAAGGCCAGGCTCGGCGCGGCCGCCGACCTGTCGATCGCGCCGCTGGCCAATCCGCCCGAGAAGCGCGCGCGCACGGCGGCCGCCACCCGCATGCGCGAAACCGGCAACAAGATCCTGGAAAACGGCGTGGCCGACATGCGCGCGGTGACCGCGGACGGCGCCGGCGCCACGCCGGGCCAGATGATGTCGATGGCGATCGAGACCGCCTACCACGGCCTGTCGTTCACGCGCGCCTTCGGCTTCCTGCACAACCGCCGCGACGGCAAGTACGGCGCGAAGATCGGCCTGGGCGACGGCGCCCGGCCGCTGCTGCCGCGCCTGGTCTTCGACGACAGCTTCCACCCCGACGTGTTCTTCGCTTCCTTGCAGAGCGACCGCGTGATCTTCGTGGAAAACGCGCGCGACCCGAAGTTCGGCGGCAAGCTGCCCGGCTGGTGGAAAGGCACGCTGGCCGACGCCCGCTGCTTCGTGATCATCCCGCTGTGCAGCCACGGCGAGCCGGTCGGCTTCATCTACGGCGACTGGGACGACCGCTTTCCGTCGGTGTACCTGAACCAGACCGAGTTTTCGCTGCTGAACGACATGCGGGGGCTGGTGGTGGGGACGGTGGAGAGACGGCAGACGGTGGAGGCGGTGAGCGGCCGCGGCTAGCCGTCGTTCCCGCGCAGGCGGGAACGACGTGCATATTGCGCGGTTATCGCAAACGACGCGCTTACTTCAACACTGGCGTACCGACCCGCACATCCCCGCACTGCGCCCTGTGCATCAACGCATGGTCGATCAGCACCAGCGCCAGCATCGCTTCCGCGATCGGCGTGGCGCGGATGCCGACGCAGGGGTCGTGGCGGCCGAAGGTCTCGACCTCGACCGGGTTGCCGTCCTTGTCGATCGAACGGCGCGGGGTGCGGATCGAGGAGGTCGGCTTGATCGCGATCGAGACCGTGATGTCCTGGCCGGTCGAGATCCCGCCCAGCACGCCTCCGGCGTTGTTGCCGACAAAGCCTTCGGGCGTCAATTCGTCGCCGTGCTCGGAACCCTTCTGCGCCACCGAACCGAAGCCGGCGCCGATTTCCACGCCCTTGACCGCATTGATGCCCATCATCGCGTAGGCGATGTCGGCGTCCAGCTTGTCGTACAGCGGCTGGCCCAGGCCGACCGGGACGTTCTTCGCCACCACGTCGATGCGCGCGCCGATCGAATCGCCGGCGCGGCGCAGTTCGTCCATCGCGGCTTCCATGCGCGCCAGCAGGGCGGCGTCGCCGCTGGCGGCGAAGAACGGATTGGCGTGCACGTGTTCCCAAGCTTCGAACGGCACCTCGATGTCGCCCAGCTGGCGCATGCAGCCCATGAATTCGGTGCCGAAGCGCTCGCGCAGCCATTTCTTGGCCACCGCGCCGGCGCCGACCACCGGCGCGGTCAGGCGCGCCGACGAACGGCCGCCGCCGCGCGGGTCGCGCACGCCGTACTTGTGCCAGTAGGTGTAGTCGGCGTGGCCGGGGCGGAAGGTCTCGGTGATGTTGCCGTAGTCCTTGCTGCGCTGGTCTTCGTTCGGGATCAGCAGCGCGATCGGGGTGCCGGTGGTGACGCCCTGGTACACGCCGGACAGGATCTGCACCCGGTCCGCCTCCTGGCGCTGGGTGACGTGGCGCGAGGTGCCGGGCTTGCGGCGGTCCAGTTCCGGCTGGATGTCGGCCTCGGACAGGGCCAGCCCCGGCGGACAGCCATCGATCACGCAGCCGATTGCTGGGCCGTGCGACTCGCCGAAGGTGGTAACGGAAAACAGCTTGCCAAATGTGTTGCCGGACATGGGATGTGGTCGTTGTTCGAATGGAACGAAAGATTCTACCAGCATGGGACGCTTTGGGCGACAGCCGTCGAATTGTTGCAATTAAGAATTTATTTCATGCGTCATGAGCGTTGCATATATACTAGGCCGACCTTTAGCCACGCCTACCGGAGATGCAGCACATGTCCGCACCCACCCCGCCCCCGGGCGCCGTCCAGCACGACGACCTGGTGTTCGTCGACGAGGCGCCCCCCGCCTCGCCCGACGGCGCGCGCGGGGCCTGGCGCGTGATGATCGTGGACGACGACGCCGACGTGCATTCGACCACCGCCTTCGCGCTGGGCGGCCTCGAGATGCACGGGCGCCCGCTCGAATTCCTGCACGCCCGTTCGGCGGCCGAGGCGCGCCGGCTGCTGGCGCTGGAGACCGACATCGCCGTGATCCTGCTCGACGTGGTGATGGAACAGGACGACGCCGGCCTGCACCTGGTGCGCCACATCCGCGAGACCCTCGGCATGCACGACGTGCGCATCATCCTGCGCACCGGCCAGCCCGGCTACGCGCCCGAGATGGATGCGATCCGCGGCTACGACATCAACGATTACCGCATCAAGCCGGAACTCACGCGCGCCAAGCTGTACACCAGCGTGGCCGCGGCGATCCGCGCCTACCAGCAGCTGCGCGCGCTGGAAGACAGCCGCGCCGGCCTGGCGCGCGTGGTGCGCGCCAACGCCGAGCTGATGGCGCTGCACTCGGTTGCCGAACTGGCGCGCGGCATCCTGCGCGAAGCCGCCGCCCTGCTCGGCCAACCCGCCGACGGCCTGCTGTGCGCCGGTCCGCCGTCCGGGCACCCCACGCAGCACCTCTCGCAGCACCCCCGCCAGGCGCACGGCTGGACCGTGCTGGCCTCGGCCGGCGCCTGCGCGGCGCTGGCGCCGGCGGGCGTGCTGCATGCCGGCGCCGGTAACGGATCTGCCCCCGATGCCGACCGGGGTGCCGGTTCCGACGACGGCGCCGATGCCGCGACCGCCATCGCACGCGCGCTGGCCGAGCGCCGCAACATCTACCAGCCGGCGCAGCTGACCCTGTACTTCCGCGGCAAGTCGCATGCCGATTTCGCGGCTTGGCTGCGCCTCGCCCATCCGGTCGACGAGCTGCGCCGCGGCCTGCTCGACGTGTTCGCCAGCAGCATCGCGGTGGCGCTCGACAACGTGGCGCTGATGACCGATTTGCAGCGCGCCGCCTTCTACGACGCGCTGACCGGCCTGCCGAACCGCACCCGCCTGGTCGAGATGATCGACGACAGCCTGGCCCTCGACGACGAGTGCGACGGCGACGCCACCCTGTGCCTGGTCGACATCGACCACTTCGCCGAAACCAACGACGCCCTCGGCCACCAGTTCGGCGACGCCCTGCTGGTGGCGGTGGCCCAGCGCATGCGCGCGCGCCTGGACGCCGGTCTGACCCTGGCGCGCATCGGCAGCGACGTCTTCTGCGTGCTGGGGCCGTCGCAGGAAGTCGACCCGGGCGCGCTGCGCGCCCTGTTCGCGGCGCCATTCTCGATCGACGGCCAGGACGTGCAGGTCTCGGCCACGCTCGGCCTGGTGCGCCTGCGCGAACACGACGGCAGCGGCACCGACGCCCTGAAGGACGCCGACATCGCCCTCAAGCGCGCCAAGAGCCAGCGCCGCGGCGGCCATTTCTATTTTTCGCGCGGGATGGGCGTCGAGATCCGCGAGCGGGTGCGCCTGATGCACGCGCTGCGCGGCGGTTTCGCGCGCGGCGAACTGTTCCTGGCCTACCAGCCGCAGGTCGACCTGGCGGCGCGCCGGCCCTGCGGCGCCGAGGCGCTGCTGCGCTGGCGCACCGAGGACGGCCGCCTGGTGCCGCCGGACCGCTTCATCCCGATCGCCGAGTACTCGGGCCTGATCATCGACATCGGCGCCTGGGTGCTGCGCCAGGCCTGCGCCGAACTGATGCGCGTGCGAGCGGCCGGCCACCTGGACTTCACGATGTCGATCAACGTGTCCCAGGTCCAGTTCCGGCATCCGCTATTCCTGGACATGCTGTCGCGCGCACTGTCCGAGACTGGCGCCCCGCCGGAGCGGATCGAACTGGAAATCACGGAATCGATGGCGATGGAAGAGCCCGACCTGCTGATCGAGCGCCTGGCCCGGATCAAGCGCATCGGCGTATCGATCGCGATCGACGATTTCGGCACCGGTTTTTCGTCGCTGTCCTACTTGCAGCGCCTGCAGGTGGACCGCCTCAAGATCGACCGCGCCTTCGTCACCGAAATCACGGGCTCGGCGCGCGGCAGCAGCATCGCGGAAATGGTGATCGAACTGGGGCGCAACCTGGGATTGTCGATCATTGCGGAGGGGGTCGAGGACGAGCGCCAGGCGCAGATCCTGCAATCGCTCGGCTGCCCGCTGGCGCAGGGCTTCCTGTTCGCACGGCCGATGGACCCGGAACAGTTGATCGAGTGGCTGGGGCGAGAGCGCCTGACGCGCGCGGCTTAATCCGTCGTTTCCGGCACTGCCGGGAACGACGGGAAGCGCTTAATCCTCCGCCGCCTGCTCCGCCGGCCAATCCCGGATATACGCCTTGAGCATGCGGTTCTCGAAACTCTGCGCCTCCAGCACCGCCTTGGCCACGTCGTAGAACGAGATCACGCCCAGCAGCGTGCGCGCGTTCATCACCGGCAGGTAGCGCGCGTGCTTTTCCAGCATGATGCGGCGCACTTCGTTGACTTCGGTGTCGGGCGTGACGGTGATCGGGGCGTCGTCCATGTGCCGGCGCACGGTGCCGGCGCCTTCGACCGAGCCGCTGTTGGCGTTGAGCGCCTTGATCACTTCGCGGAAGGTCAGCATCCCGACCAGGTCGCCGTATTCCATGACGACCAGCGAACCGATGTCGCGCTCGGCCATGGTGCTGGCGGCGTCGCTCAGGGGTGTATCCGGGGAAACCGTATAAAGGATGTCGCCTTTGACCTGCAGGATTTCAGATACTTTCATATTGGCCACCATAATGGAGAGCGGGAGTTCACCTTGTATAACACATAAGAGCGACTCTAGCCTATGCTTCGGGAAAAATCCAGTTCCGTGCCCAACGATGGGGCATAATGATGACTAAATGCCACGGGGAATGCCGCGGGACTGCCCCATGCATGCTCTTCATGCCGCTCCATGGTGCACGGATATTGAAAGGAAGCGAATGCTGTTCGACGTCCACGGCCGCCAGGCCCATGCCTATACCACCGGTCCGGCGGCGCACACCGCGTCCCCGCCGCCGATCGTGTTCATCCACGGCGCCCAGAATGACCATTCGGTGTGGTCGGGCCAGGCCGACCGGCTCGCCGCCCTCGGCCACGGCGTGCTGGCGATCGACCTGCCCGGCCATGGCGCGTCCTCTCCCCCGGGCGGCGGCCCCGCGCTGGCCAGCGTCGACGCCATGGCCGACTGGCTGCTGGCGCTGCTCGATGCCGCCGGGCTGCCGTCGGCCCTGCTCGCCGGCCACAGCATGGGCTCGCTGATCGCGCTGGAAGCGGCGGCGCGGGCGCCGCAGCGCGTCGCCGGCCTGGCCCTGATCGGCACCGCGTTTCCGATGCGGGTGTCGGGCAAGCTGCTGGCGGCCGCGCGCGACGACGAGCCCGCCGCGATCGACATGGTGGCCAAGTGGTCGCATGCCGCCCCGTCCCTGGTGGACGCGTCGCGCCGCCTGATGCAGGACCTGTCGCACAGGAATCCCGATCGATTGCTGTACACGGATTTCGCGGCCTGCGATGCCTACGCCAATGGCCTCGCCGCCGCCAGCGCGGTGCGCTGCCCGGTGCTGTTCATCCGCGGCACGCACGACCTGATGACCCCGGCACGCGCCTCGGAAGCGCTGACGGCGGCGATCGAACATGGCAGCATCGTCGACGTCGACGCCGGCCACGCGATGATGGCCGAGCAGCCGGATGCCGTGTTTGAGGCGCTGGCGGCGTTCGCGGCCGGGTGCGCGCAGCGCTGACCGGCAAGCTCAGGTGGCGAATTCAGCTGCTGAATTCAGCCACCGAGCGCGGCGGCGCTCGCGGACGGCGCTGCCGCATCCACGCCGTCGGCCTGCGCGAAATGCTCGGCCAGTGTCTGCCCCAGGCCGCTCTCGACGGCGGTCTCGGCCAGGCGCGCCAGCGCCTTGGTATCCAGGGCCAGCGGCGTGGCCGCCAGCGGCTCGCCGGGCGGACCGGCATCCGCGCCGATGCCCGCGCCGCCGAACACGAACAGGCGGTAGACGTCGGCCAGGCGGATCAGCGCCGGGTCGAGCAGCAGCACCCAGTTGTCGGCGCCTTCGCGCGCATTCCAGCCCCAGCGCGCCGGCACCGGCTCCTCGGCCTGGATCCGTCCGACCCAGCCGGCGCCGACCATGCGCTCGAGCAGTTGACCCATCTCGTCGTAACCGATACGCGTGTGGGCGCGGATCTGGCTGCCCGACACCAGCGCCGTGCCTTTCAAGCGCGCGCCGCCGTGCAGCACCTTCAGGATCGCCACCGCATCCACAAATGCGCCGCCCGGCTCCGGCTCGTACCACCAGCGCTCGTACTTCACCACCGGCAGCGCCGCCGTGATCAGCGCGCCGACCAGTGTGATCAGCCACGACAGGTACAGCCACAGCAGGAACAGCGGCAGCGCCGCCAGCGCCCCGTAGATGATGGCGTAGGTCGGAAATTGGCGGATGAAGATGGCGAACACGCGCTTGGCGATCTCGAAGGCGATCGCCGCCGCCAGGCCGCCCCAGACCGCGTCGCGCCAGTCGACGTAGCGGTTGGGGACGGTCATGTACACCAGCGCATAGGCGCCGGTGGTCAGCGCCACCGACAGCAGCGTGTAGAACAGCGCGCCCAGCAGCGGCACCGCCTCGGTCAGGCCGTTGGTGGCGGTGAACAGCTGCGAGGTGATGGTCAGCGAAATGCCGAAGGCGAGCGGCCCCAGCGTCACCAGCGCCCAGTACACCAGCACGCGCTGCAGCAGCGGGCGCGGCTGCTTCACGCGCCAGATCTGGTTCAGGGCGCGCTCGATGGTGCCGATCATCGCCGCCGAGGTCAGCACCAGCGCCACCGCGCCCACCGCCGACAGGCCGGTGGCCTTGCTGGCGAACTGGGTCAGGTTGGACATGATCGTGTTGGCGATGGCCTTGGGCATCAGCATCTGCACGAAATAATTGTCGAGCGCGGTGCGCAGCTTGCCGAACACCGGGAAGGTGGTGAAGATCGCCAGCACGATGGTCAACAGCGGGACGATCGCCAGCGTGGTGGTGAAGGTCAGGCTGCCGGCCACCTGGGGCAGCTTTTCCTCGGTCAGGCGGCGCCGCGCGAAGCGCACCAGGTCGCGCGTTTCGCGCCAGGTCAAGCCGCGCACCCGGTCGACGCCGACGGTGAACATCTCGCTGGTGCTGCGCGACAGGTTGGTGACGGTTTTGGAAAGCATCGGTGCGGATCGGTTACAACAATGGATTACAACTAGGGAATGACAGCAAAGGAATTGCCACTAGGAAACTGATAAACACCGCTTGGCCTGCACCATGAAAGCGCAATAAAAAGCCCCCGCCGCGAACGTGTCGTTTTATAAAGCGTCCTATAATACCAACGATGAACCCAACCAATCAGATTATCCTCGTTTTGTATTACTCGCGGCACGGCAAGACGCGCCGCCTGGCCGAACTGATCGCCCAGGGCATCGACAGCGTCCCCGGCGCGGAGGCGCGGCTGCGCACGGTGCCTGCGGTGTCGACGGTGGCGGAAGCTAGCGAGCCCGACATCCCGCGCGCCGGCGCGCCCTATGTCGAGCTCGAAGACCTTGCCGAATGCGCCGGGTTGGCCATGGGTTCGCCTACCCGTTTCGGCAACATGGCCTCGGCCCTGAAGTACTTCCTCGACGGCACGTCGAGCCAATGGCTGTCCGGCACCCTGTCCGGCAAGCCGGCGGTCGTGTTCACCTCCACCGGCAGCCTGCACGGCGGCCAGGAGGCGACCCTGCTGTCGATGATGATTCCGCTGCTGCACCACGGCATGCTGGTGATGGGCCTGCCCTACACCGAGCCGGAACTGATGACCACCGAGAGCGGGGGCAGTCCGTATGGCGCGACCCATTGGTCCGGCCTGGACAACAAGCGCCCGATCACCGAAGACGAGAAGCGGCTTGCCATCGCGCTCGGCCGGCGCCTGGCGCAGGCAAGCCGCAAATTGCAGGGGATGGAATAGGCAATGCAAGTCCACCGGGTATTCCACACGGGCGCGGTGACCAGCCTGGTCGTCCTGTGCGTCTGGCTGTTGTGCTGGGAAATCACGATCGCGCCGCTGCATCCGGGCGGTTCGCTGCTGGCGCTCAAGGCGCTGCCCTTGCTGCTGCCGCTGCGCGGCGTCATCAAGCGCGACCTGTACACGTTGCAATGGTCGTCGATGGTGATCCTGATCTACTTCATCGAAGGCGTCGTGCGCGCCTGGAGCGACCACAACGAGATCTCGCGCATCATGGCGCTGGGCGAAGCGCTGCTGGTGTGCGCATACTTCATGTTCGCGCTGCTCTACCTGCGCCCGTACAAGAAGCAGGCCAAGAAGCTGGCGCAGGAGTTGCTGGACAAAGTGAAAGTACCGCATGACTGAGCGCGCGTCGGACAATGCCTCGCTGGACCATGCCTTCCTGGCGCGCTGCCGCGACCTCGTCGGCGCCGCCCACGTGCTTACCGGCTCTGATGCCGCGCCCTACCTCACCGACTGGCGCGGCCGCTTCACCGGTCGCACCCGCGCCGTGGTGTCTCCCGCTTCGAGCGCCGAGGTGGCGGCCGTGGTGCGCCTGTGCGCGCAGTACCGGGTGCCGCTGGTGCCGCAGGGCGGGCGCACCGGCCTGGTGCTGGGCAGCGTGCCGGATGCCTCCGGCGATGCCATCGTTCTCTCGCTGCGGCGCCTGAACCGGGTGCGCGCGATCGACACCTTCAACCGCACCATGACGGTCGATGCCGGCTGCATCCTGCACGACATCCAGCAGGCCGCGGCAGGCCAGGGCATGCTGTTCCCGCTGTCGCTGGCGGCCGAGGGCAGCTGCACCATCGGCGGCAACCTGGCGACGAATGCCGGCGGCACCGGCGTGCTGCGTTACGGGAATACGCGCGAACTGTGCCTGGGCCTGGAAGTCGTCACCGCCCAGGGCGAGGTGTGGGATGGCTTGCGCGGCCTGCGCAAGGACAATACCGGCTACGATCTGCGCGATCTGTACATCGGCGCCGAAGGCACGCTGGGCGTCATCACCGGCGCCGTGCTGAAGCTGTTCCCGCAGCCGAAGGCGGCGATCACCGCGCTGGTGGCCCTTTGCAGCCCGGGCGACGCGCTGGCGCTGCTGAAACTGGTGGAAGCCGCATGCGGCCCGACCCTCACCGGCTACGAGCTGATGAGCGACGTCAGCCTGCGCCTGGTGGCCAGCCACTTCCCCGACCTGCCGCGCCCCTTCCCGGGGCGCTACCCGCAATACGCGCTGCTGGAGCTGTCCAGCCACGAATCCGAGCAGCACGGCGTGGCGCTGCTGGAAAACGCCATCGAACGGGCGCTGGAAGCGGGCATCGCGCAGGATGCGGTGGTTGCCACCTCGATCGCGCAGTCGCGCGGCCTGTGGGCGATCCGCGAGCACATCCCGCTGGCCCAGGCCGCGGCCGGCAAGAACATCAAGCACGACATCTCGGTGCCGATCTCGCGCATCGCCGACTTCATCGAGGCCACCGACGCGCAACTGGAAGCGGCGGTGCCGGGCGTGCAGGTAGTGTGCTTCGGCCACCTGGGCGACGGTAATTTGCACTACAACATCGCCCCACCCGAGGGCATCGCGCACGACGACTTCCTCGAGCGCCAGGCCGAGATCAACCGCATCGTGCACGACAGCGTGGCGGCGTTCGGCGGCTCGATCTCGGCCGAGCATGGCGTCGGCGCCCTCAAGCGCGATGAACTACCACGCTACAAGAGCGCGGTCGAGCTGAACCTGATGCGTGCGCTCAAGGCCGCGCTCGACCCGCTCGGCATCATGAACCCTGGCAAAGTGCTTTGACCGGGATACCCATGATCCGCTTCCTTTTCCTTCTTCCAGCAATTTTCCTGTGCCACCTTGCCCAGGCCCAGCCCGTGTACAAGTGCACGGCCAACGGCAAGGTCAGCTACGGCGACCATCCCTGCGTCCACGGCGTGTCCCGGCAATTGCCGCCACCGGCCCCCGGCGTCGACCCGCCGGGCAAGAACGCCGTCGCCACCGGCGACGCGCGCGCGCTGCTGGAAATCGAAAAGCTGCGCATCCAGCAGGAGAAGGAGCGCGCCGCGCAGGAGAAGACGGCATCGGCCGAACGGCGTGAACAACAGAAGCTGGCGCGTGAAGCCGGCGTGCGCCGCAAGACCTGCGAACGGCTGCGCCTGCACGCGCGCTGGGCCAGGGAAGACGCGGCGCGCGCCCATGGCGAGCGGCGCGAGGCGGCGCGCCTGAAAGCGCGGCGCCAGGCCGAAGCGTTGGCGGTGGAATGCCCGGCTTGAACACGCCGAGTCCGGGCCGGCCGGCCCCTGCCCACTCAGTGTCGAGCGCGCCAGTATCGAACCGGCCGGTCTCACGCCTGCTCTCACGCTGGCTGCTGTTCGGCGAATGGCGCGCGCACCCGCTGCGCGCCCTGCTCGCCATCGTCGCGATCGCGGTCGGCGTGGCGATGGGCTTCGCCATCCACCTGATCAACGCCGCCGCCTTCAACGAATTCTCGGCCGCGATCCAGAGCCTGGCCGGCCAGGCCGACGTGCAGGTGTCGGGCCGCGAACCCGGCATCGACGAAGCCATCTATCCGCGCCTGGCCACCCACCCCGGCGTGGCGGTGGCTTCGCCGGTGCTGGAACTCGACGCCGCGCTGCCGGGCGTGAAGGGCTCGCTCAAGATCGTCGGACTCGACGCGCTGCGCGCCGGTTTCATCTCGCCCGATCTTGCCGGCGTGCCCGGCGAGGGGCGCGGCTTGGACATCCTGGCCGACGACACCGTGTTCCTGTCGCCCGCGGCGCAGGCCTGGCTCGGCAAGCAGCGCGGCGACACTCTGCTGCTGCGCGCCGGCACGCGCGACTTTTCGCTGCGCGTTGCCGGCCCGGTGCTGCGCGCGCGCAGCGGCCAGCGCATCGGCGTGATGGACATCGGCGCCGCCCAGTGGCGCTTCGGCCAGCTGGGCCAGCTGACCCGGGTCGACCTCAAGCTGCGCGACGGCGTCGACCGCGCCGCCTTCGAGCGCCAGCTGGCGGCGGAACTGGAGCGCGAATTCCCAGGGCGCTTCCAGGTCGCGCGTCCGAACGACGCCAACCAGGACAGCCGCAACAATAACCTCAGCCGCGCCTACCGCGTGAACCTCACCGTGCTGGCACTGGTGGCGCTGTTCACCGGCGCCTTTTTGGTGTTCTCGACCCAGGCGCTGTCGGTGCTGCGCCGGCGCGGCCAGTTCGCGCTGCTGCGCGTGCTCGGCATGACGCGCCGCGCCTTGCTGCGCCAGGTGCTGCTGGAAGGCGCCAGTCTGGGCGTGATCGGCGCGCTGCTCGGCATCCTGGGCGGCTATGGCCTGGCCGCGGCGGCCCTGCATTTCTTTGGCGGCGACCTCGGGGCCGGTTACTTCACCGGCGTGCAGCCGAAAGTCGCGTTCACGCCGGTCGCCGCGCTGGTGTTCTTCGCGCTCGGCCTGGGCGTGGCCCTGCTCGGCTGCGCGGCGCCGGCCTGGGAAGCGGCGCGCGCCCGGCCCGCCATCGCGCTCAAGTCCGGCAACGACGAAGCCGCGCTCGAGCGCCTGTCGCGCGTGTGGCCCTCGCTCGTGTGCCTGGCGCTGGCAGCCGTGTTCTCGTTCGCGCCGCCGGTGTTCGAACTGCCGCTGTTCGGCTATTTCGCGGTCGCCCTGCTGCTGATCGGCGGCATCGGCCTGATGCCGCGCCTGGCCGCCAGCACGTTCCGCCTGCTGCAACGGGCCTTGGCAAGCCGCAGCGAGCGCTCGCCGGTGCTGGGGCTGACCCTGGCGCGCCTGGCCAACGCGCCCGGCCAGGCCTCGATCGCGCTGGGCGGGGTGCTCGCCAGTTTCGGCCTGATGGTGGCGATGGGGATCATGGTCGCGAGCTTCCGCACCTCGGTCGACGAATGGATCCTGCACATCCTGCCGGCCGATCTGTACGTGCGCACCGCCAGCGGCGGCGGCACCGGCGGCTTCGGCGCGGCGGAACAGAAGGCACTGGCCGCGGCGCCGGGCGTGGCGCAGGCGGCTTTCCTGCGCACGCGGCCGCTGTCGCTGGATGCGGCGCGGCCCGACGTCACGCTGATCGCCCGGGACATCGACGCCGCGGATCCGGGCCGCCTGCTGGCGCTGGTCGGCGCCACCTTCCCGGTCCCGGCGGGCGCGCGCCCGGCCTGGATTTCGGAAGCGATGACCGACCTGTACGGCCTGCAGCCAGGCCGCAGCGTCACGCTGCCGCTGGGCGGACGCCAGCAAAACTTCTTCATCGCCGGAGTGTGGCGCGACTATGCCAACCAGGCCGGTTCGGTGGTGGTGCGCCTGCCCGACTACCGCGCGCTCACCGGCGACGCCACCGTCACCGACGCCGCGCTGTGGGTGGACAAGGACGTCGACGTCGGCCGCATCGAGAACGGCCTGCGCGCCCTGCCCTTCGGCGCCGCGCTGACCCTCACGCGCCCCGGCGACATCCGCGCCGCCAGCCTGCGCATTTTTGATCGCAGCTTCGCCGTGACCTATTTGCTGGAAGCGATCGCGATCGCGATCGGCATGTCAGGCGTGGCCGCGACCTTCTCGGCCCAGACGCTGGCGCGGGCCAGGGAATTCGGCATGCTGCGCCACGTGGGGGTGACGCGCGGCCAGGTGCTGCGCATCCTCGCCATCGAAGGCGGCGCGCTGACGGCATTGGGGGTAGTGACCGGCTTCGCGCTCGGCTTCTTGATCAGCCTTATTTTGGTCTACGTGGTGAATCCGCAATCCTTCCACTGGACCATGCAGCTGCACCTGCCGTGGACGCTGCTACTGGGCGTGGCCGCGGTGCTCCTGGGCGCGTCGGTGGCGACGGCGCTGTTGTCGGGCCGCTATGCGCTGTCCGGCGGGCCGGTGCGCGCGGTGCGAGAGGATTGGTGATGCGGGGACAACTGATGCAGGCCTTGGCGGTACGGCGGCTGGCGCGACGCGGCCTGATATCTTGGCTGACGCCGCTGTTGGCACCGCTGCTGGCGCTGCTGGCCGCGCTGTGCCAGCCCGCGCTTGCCGCCCCACCCGTGTTCGACCCGGTCACGCCCGGCCGCACCTTGAACTTCCCGCGCGACTTCGGCGCCCACCCCGGCCACCGTACCGAATGGTGGTACGTCACCGGCTGGCTCGATACGCCGGACGGCAAGCCACTCGGTTTCCAGGTGACGTTCTTCCGCAGCCGCACCGAGCACGACCCGGCCAATCCGAGCGCCTTCGCGCCCAAGCAGATGATCATCGGCCATGCCGCGCTGTCCGATCCGCGGCTCGGCCACCTGGTGCACGACCAGCGCAGCGCGCGCGAAGGCTTCGGCCTGGCCTACGCCAGGACCGAAACCACCGACATCCGGCTCGACGACTGGCGCATGCGCCGCGCCGCCGACGGCCGCTACGACGTGACGGTACGCTCGGGCGAGCTGTCGTTCACGCTGCGCCTGTCGCCGACCCAGCCGCCGCTGCCGCAGGGCGAAGGCGGCTTTTCGCGCAAGGGACCGCGGCTCGATCACGCCAGTTACTATTACAGCGAACCGCATTTGAAAGTCGACGGCCAGGTGACGCGCGCAGGCAAAACGACCGCGGTCACCGGCACCGCCTGGCTCGATCACGAGTGGTCGAGCCAGGTGCTGGACGTCGACGCCGCCGGCTGGGACTGGACCGGCGTGAACCTCGACGACGGCGGGGCCCTGATGGCTTTCCGGATCCGAAGCCGCAGCGGTGCTACACTATGGGCCCACGCGGCGCTGCGCGATGCGCGCGGGCGCGTCACGCAATATGGCCGGGACGAGGTCAGCTTCACGCCGCAAACGCACTGGAAATCGCCGCGCACCGGCGCCACCTATCCGGTTGCGACCCTGCTCGCGACCGGCCCTCACCGCTGGAACATCGTGCCGCTGCAGCCGGACCAGGAACTCGATTCGCGCCGCTCGACCGGCGCCGTGTACTGGGAAGGCGCGGTGCGCGTGGAGCGCGACGGCAAGCCGGCCGGCCGCGGCTACCTGGAACTGACCGGCTACGTCGAAAGAATGAAGCTGTGAGCCGGGGCCGACCTCATACAAAAACCCCCAACGACAACATCCGCAACAACGCAAGAACAAGCATAGATACATGAGCAACCGTTCCACCGCCAGCCCCCGATCCGGGGCATCCGCCACACCATCGGGCGCGCAGTCCGCCACAGGCGCGACTGCCAGCGCCGCCGCCGGCGCCCGCTCCAAGGGCGCCCTGGCCGCCCTGCGCGGCCTGCTGCCCTTCCTGCGTCCCTACCGCCGCCAGTTCCTGCTGGCCGGTATCGCACTGGTGGTCGCCGCCGCGGCCACGCTGGCGATTCCCTACGCCTTCAAGCAGATGATCGACCACGGCTTCGGCGCCGCCAGCGACGGCCGCAGCATCGAGCACGTGAACGCCACCTTCCTGGCGCTGTTCGGCGTAGCCGCGGTGCTGGCGGTGGCGACCGCGGCGCGCTTCTACACCGTGTCCTGGCTGGGCGAACGCGTCACCGCCGACATCCGCAGCGCGGTGTACTCGCACGTGGTCGGACAGAGCCCCGAATTCTTCGAGACCACCCAGACCGGCGAAGTGCTCTCGCGCCTGACCACCGACACCACGCTGATCCAGTCCGTGGTCGGCACCAGCATCTCGCTGGCGCTGCGCAATACCCTGCTGTTCGTGGGCGGCCTGGCGATGCTGTTCGTGACCAGCGTGAAGCTGACCTCGATCATCCTCGGCCTGCTGGTGCTGGTGATCGTGCCGATCGTGCTGTTCGGCCGGCGCGTGCGCACGCTGTCGCGCGATTCCCAGGACCGCATCGCCGACGCCTCGGCCATGGCCGGCGAGATCCTCAACGCCATGCCGACGGTGCAGGCCTTCACCCACGAAAAGATGGAAGCCGGACGCTTCGGCGGTTCGGTCGAGAGCGCGTTCCAGACCGCGATGCGGCGCATCCGCGCCCGCTCGCTGCTGACCATGCTGGCCATCGTGCTGGTGTTCGGCACCATCGTGTTCGTGCTGTGGCTGGGCGCGCACGCGGTGCTGGCCGGGACCATGACCGGGGGCGACCTCGGCCAGTTCATCCTGTACGCCTCGATCGTCTCGGGCGCGATCGGCGCCCTGTCCGAAGTGATGGGCGAAGCCCAGCGCGCGGCCGGCGCCGCCGAGCGCCTGATGGAACTGCTGGCGGTGCGCTCGCCGATCCAGAATCCGGCACATCCGCAGCCGCTGCCGGCGCGCACCGCCGGGGGCGCGGCGCTGCGCCTGGCCGACGTCGGCTTCAACTATCCGTCGCGCCCGGAAAGCGCGGCGCTGTCGCACCTCGACCTGGACATCCGGCCTGGCGAGACGGTGGCCATCGTCGGCCCGTCCGGCGCCGGCAAGACCACCCTGTTCCAGCTGCTGCTGCGCTTCTACGACCCGCAATCCGGCGCGGTGCTGCTGGACGGCGTCGACATCCGCAGCCTCGATCTGCACACCCTGCGCGGCGCGATCGGCATCGTACCGCAGGACACCGTGATCTTCTCGAGCAGCGCCATGGAGAACATCCGCTACGGCCGAGCCAACGCCACCGATGCCGAGGTGATCGCCGCGGCCAGGCTGGCCGCCGCCCACGAATTCATCTAGCGCCTGCCGGAAGGCTATGCCTCCTTCCTGGGCGAGCGCGGCGTGCGCCTGTCCGGCGGCCAGCGCCAGCGCATCGCCATCGCGCGCGCCCTGCTGAAGAACCCGCCGCTGCTGCTGCTGGACGAAGCCACCAGCGCGCTCGACGCCGAATCCGAACGCCTGGTGCAGAAGGCGCTGGAAGCGGCGATGGTCGGCCGCACCACGCTGATCATCGCGCACCGCCTGGCCACGGTGCAGCGTGCCGACCGCATCATCGTGATGGAAGACGGCCGCATCGTCGAGACCGGCACCCATGCGTCGCTGGTGGCGCTCGGTGGGATCTATGCCAACCTGGCGGCGTTGCAGTTCCATCACGTGCACGTCGAACATTGATTACCGCACCGGCACTGCCAGTCGCATTTCCAAGGTAATAAGCTGTTGCATTGATGCATCTCAATGGTGCATTTTGTTAGTTTCCATGCGGATACATGTCGTAGAATCGGTAAATACCGCAATCTACCGAGTACTGCATGAATAACAAGTCGTTCACCTTGTCGCGCTGGACCGTCGGCGCCAAAGTCACTGCCTTCACGTTCGCGCTGGTCAGCGCGATCCTGGCCGCGCTGGTGATCACGATCAGCTGGACCACCTCGTCGCTGCTGCACCAGCGCGCGGTCGCCAACGTCGAGGCCGAACTGAAAGGCGTGGTCACCGCCGTCGAGCTGTTCAACAAGGCCACGTCCAGCGAAGCGGTCAGCTACGGCCGCATCTTCGCCACCGGCTTCGAAAGCGGCGCGAAGGCCGAGTTCGCGCTCGACCCGCAGACGGTGACGGCCGTCGGCGAGCAGCGCGTGCCGACCCTGAGCATCGGCGGTAGGCCGCTGAACCTGGACTTCACCCTGCCCGACCGCTTCACCCGCCAGACCGGCGGCAACGCCACCATCTTCGTGGCCTCGGGCGACGATTTCGTGCGCATCAGCACGTCGGTCAAGAAGGAAAACGGCGAGCGCGCTGTCGGCACCGTGCTCGACCGCGCCAGCCCGGCCTACGCCGCGATCCGCGCCGGCCAGCCCTACGTCGGCCTGGCCAAGCTGTTCGGCAAGCAGGTCATCACGGACTACGAGCCGATCCGCGACGCCGCCGGCAGGATCATCGGCATCCTGTACGTGGGCGTGGACATCGACGCCAGCCTGAACGCGTTGAAGGACAAGATCCGGAAACTGAAGGTCGGCGCGACCGGCTACTACTTCGTGCTGAACGCCGCGCCGGGCAAGAACCGGGGCGAGCTGCTGGTGCACCCGAGCCAGGAAGGCAGCAACATCCTGGCCAGCCGCGACGCCGACGGCCGTGAATTCATCCGCGAGATGCTGGACCAGAAGGATGGCGTGATCAGCTATCCGTGGCAGAACGCGCAGGCCGGCGAGACCGCGCCGCGCACCAAGGTGGTGGCCTTCACCGAGTTCAAGGAATGGAACTGGCTGATTGCCGGCGGCACCTACGAGGACGAGATCACGCGCGAAGCGGCGCAGCTGCGCAACCGCTACATCCTGATCGGGCTGGCCGCGCTGGGCGTGTTCGCCGTGGTGCTGAACGCGGTCCTGAAGCGCATCGTGACCCGCCCGCTGCACCAGGCGCGCGACGCCGCCGTGCGCATCGCCCAGGGCGACCTGGGCGCCCGCGTCGACGCCGCCAGCCGCGACGAGATCGGCCTGCTGGCCGAAGCCATGAACAGCATCAGCAGCGGCCTGTCGTCGGTGGTCGGCCAGGTACGCCAGGGCGCCGAGCAGATCGCCAACGCCTCGACCGAGATCTCGAGCGGCAACCTGGATTTGTGCAACCGCACCGAGCAGCAGGCCGTGAACCTGGCCACCACCGCGGGCGCGATGAAGGACCTGACCGAGACCGTGCGCCGCAATGCCGGCGACGCCCGCGAGGCCAGCCAGCTGGCGGTGAACACCTCGCTGGTGGCCGAGGAAGGCGGACGCATGGTGCGCCAGGTGATCGAGACCATGGACACGATCAAGCAGTCCTCGGGCAAGATCAACGATATCATCGGCGTCATCGACGGCATCGCCTTCCAGACCAACCTGCTGGCGCTGAACGCGGCGGTGGAAGCAGCGCGCGCCGGCGAACAGGGCCGCGGCTTCGCCGTGGTCGCCACCGAGGTGCGCAACCTGGCCCAGCGCAGCGCCGCCGCGGCGCGCGAGATCAAGGCCCTGATCCAGGCCTCGGGCGCGGACGTCGACACCGGCAGCCGGCTGGTGCAGGAAGCCGGCGCCACCATGAACGACGTGCTGGCCAGCGCCAGCCAGGTCACCGGCATCATGCAGCGCATCAGCGCCGCCAGCACCGAACAGAGCGCCGGCATCGAGCACATCAACCGCTCGATCGGTGAGATGGACGAGGTGACCCAGCAGAACGCCGCGCTGGTGGAACAGGCCAGCGCGGCGGCGCAGGCGATGCAGGAGCAGGCGGACCAGCTGGCCAGGGCGGTGCGGGTGTTCAGGCTGGACCGGCAGGCAGAGCAGATCGCACACTGAGCGTCGTTCCGCCACATACGTCGTCCCCGCCTGTGCCGGGACGACGAGGCTGTCTTACGCATCCTACCCATTCGGTGTACAGTTCCGCCCAGTCCGCATCAAGCCCTACTGGAGCCTCCCTTGTCCGACACCGAACTGCTCGCCCACTGCACCGCCATCCTCCCCGGCCACCGCGCCCGCAAACCCGCCGACATGTACGCCGCCATGGCCGCCTGGTGCGACGCCAACGGCATTGCCCATGACGTCTACGGCGAAGGCGCCCTGATCCAGGACTTCGAGCGCAAGGTCGCCGCCACCCTCGGCTTCGAGGCCGCCGTGTTCTGCATCAGCGGCACCATGGCGCAGGTGACGGCGCTGCGCCTGGCCGCGCTGGACCGGGGCAAGGCCCCGGTGGCGCTGCATCCGACCTCGCACATCTTCGTCCACGAAAAGTCCAACCACCAGCTGCTCGGCCACTTCGACGCGCTGCAAACCGGCGACCGCCAGCGCCCGTGGAGCGCAGCCGACATCACGACGATTCCCGACCGCCTGTCCGCGGTCGGCCTCGAGATCCCGATGCGCGAGATCGGCGGCCAGTTGTCCCCTTGGGACGAGCTGCAGGCGATCAAGGCGCACTGCCGCGCACAGGACATCCACCTGCACATGGACGGCGCCCGCCTGTGGGAAGCGGCCGCCGGCTATGGCCGCAGCGTGGCCGAGATCGCGGCCGGCTTCGATTCGGTCTACGTCTCGCTGTACAAGGGCATCGGCGGCCTGGGCGGCGCCATGCTGGCCGGCAGCCGCGCCTTTGTCGACCGCGCCGCGGCCTGGTTCGCGCGCCAGGGCGGGAAACTCGTGCACCAGTCGCCCTACGTAATCGCCGCCGCGATGCAATTCCAGCAGCGCCTGGCCGCCATGCCGGATTATTTCCGCCGCACCGAACTGCTGTACGACGCGCTGCGCGATCATCCGGTGCTGAAGGTGAACCCGGCGCGGCCCCAGGCCAACATGCTGCACGTGCACCTGCCGGTGGACCGCGAGCGCGCGCTCGAGATCCGGCGCGAACTGGCGCGCGAACACGGCGTCTGGATCTTCCACCGCATCAACCACGGCGTGCTGCCGGACAGTTCGTATTTCGAGCTGTACGTGGGCGATAACCTGCTGGCGATGTCCGAGCAACGGGTGCGCGAGACAGTGGCGCTGCTGGCACAGGCGGTCGAGCGCACCTGAGCCTTTACTTGGGCGTTTGGCGGGGTGCATGATCGATCAGGCCACATCGGTTAAAATGGATTCTTTGCTTTTCTATTTACACCGATGCGTCAATACCTCGACCTGATGCGCCATGTGCTCGAGCATGGCGCCGTCAAAACCGACCGCACCGGCACCGGTACGCGCTCCGTCTTCGGCCACCAGATGCGCTTCAACCTGCAGGACGGGTTCCCGCTGGTGACGACCAAGAAGCTGCACCTGAAATCCATCATCCATGAACTGATCTGGTTCCTGGCCGGCTCCACCAACATCGCCTACCTGAAGGACAACGGCGTGCGCATCTGGGACGAATGGGCCGACGCCAACGGCGACCTGGGACCGATCTACGGCTACCAGTGGCGCAGCTGGCCGGCCCCCAACGGCGAGCACATCGACCAGATCAGCCAGGTGCTAAACCAGATCCGCACCACCCCGGATTCGCGCCGCATGATGGTATCAAGCTGGAACGTGGCCGACGTGCCGAAGATGAAACTGCCGCCCTGCCACGCCCTGTTCCAGTTCTACGTGGCCGACGGCAAGCTGTCCTGCCAGCTGTACCAGCGCAGCGCCGACATCTTCCTCGGCGTGCCCTTCAACATCGCCTCGTACGCGCTGCTGACCCACATGATGGCGCAGCAGGCCGGCCTGGACGTCGGCGACTTCATCTGGACCGGCGGCGACTGCCACCTGTACTCGAACCACCTGGACCAGGTGCAGCTCCAGCTGTCGCGCGACGAGCGCCCACTGCCGCAACTGATCATCAAGCGCAAGCCGGACTCGCTGTTCGACTACAAGTTCGAGGATTTCGAGATTGCCGGCTACGATCCTCATCCGCCGATCAAGGCGCCGGTCGCCGTCTGAGGCGCCGTTCAAGGAGAGCCGAACATGACCAGACAACTGACACTCGTGGTGGCGATGGACGCCGAGCGCGGCATCGGCATCGACAACCAGCTACCCTGGCACCTGCCGGAAGACCTGGCGCACTTCAAGCGCGTCACGCTGGGCCGTCCGATCATCATGGGCCGCAAGACCTTCGATTCGATCGGCCGCCCGCTGCCCAAGCGCCGCAACATCGTCGTCACCCGCAACGCCCACTGGTCGCACGAGGGCGTGGAAGTCGCGCATTCGCTGGAGGACGCCATCGCCATGCTCGGCGAGGACGACGCCAGCATCATCGGCGGCGCCCAGATCTTCACGGCGTCGATGGCCCTGGCCGACCGCATGATCGTCACCCACATCGACAAGGTGTACCGCTGCGACACCTTCTTCCCCGAGATCGACCCGGCGCGCTGGACCGCGACGGCGCGCGAGCTGCAGCACGCGCAAGCGGGCGACCTCGATTTTTCCTTCGTCACCTATGAGAAAGTGAAGTAGCGCAGCCTCGGCAAAGTCAGGCAAAGTCACCCGGCATCAGGCAACACCGCAGCATCGCATTACTGCACCACTGCACCACCCGTTTCACCAGTAAAGAGTACACGGCAACACATGTCAGGACACGGTTTTCACGTCCATGGTCCGCACGACCATGCAGTCGAACACATCGCCCACGGCGATGGCAACGACAGTTTTTCCAACAACATCGCAGTGATGACCGCCGTGCTGGCCACGGTCGGCGCACTGTTCGGCTACCTGGGCGGCGCGACCCAGAACGATGCCGCCCTCTTCAAGAACAACGCCGCCATCGCCAAGACCTCGGCGGCCAATTCCTGGAACTATTACCAGGCCAAGTCGAACAAGCAGAACCTGGCCGAAGTGGTCACCACCCTGCCCGGCATGAGCCCGGCCAACCAGCAGAAATACCAGTCCGAAGTGGCGCGTTTCGAGACCGAAAAGAACGCCATCAGGAAGGAAGCCGAGAAGTGGGAGGCCGAGTCCAGGCAATGGAATGAAAAGTCCGAAGCGGCCCTGCACACCCATCACCAGTGGGCGCTCGGCACCACCGCCGAGCAAATCGCGATCTCGCTGGCGGCGATCACGCTGCTGACGCGGCGGCGCTGGCTGCTGAATGCCACTTACCTGGTGGCCGCGATCGGGCTGGTGCTGGGCCTGTTCGCCTGGCTGCACGTCGATCCGCTCGGCACGCTGGCGCTGGCCGGCGCGCACTGACCGTCAGGTGCGCGCGCCGCATGCTCCCGCTAGGTACTCTCGCGCGGACGCATGTAGCCCGGCCGGGCGCGCTGCGCGGGGCGCGCCGCCGAACGGCGTTCGCTGAATGCCCGCCGCAGCATCTTGTGGCGGTGCTCGAACAACTGCGACACGAACCAGGCCACCACCGGCGTGGCGGCGCGCGGCGTGAATTCGAGCGTATCGACCACCCGCGTGCCATCCGCCCCCGGCTCGATGACGCGCTCGTGGCGCCAGGACTTCATCGACAGCAGCGGCGACTGCTCGACGAAGCGGCGCCCCGGCTCCACTTCGGTGAAGGTCAGGCGCGACAGGTCCACCGGCAGCATGCCGAACAGCATGAACCTGCAGTTGCCCAGCACCTTGCCCATGCTGTCCTGGTCTTCCGGGATATGCTCCATGCCCTTAGGGAAATGCAATTTCAGGAGCGGCTTCATTTCCTCGGCGACGCCCCGAACGGACGTGCTCCAGTGCCAGAGCTCAGCCGGCGAACTGGGAACCTTGCTTTCGAATGTGACGCGTACTGTGCTCATGGCGGCCTCGGGTGCGGGAAGGCATCGGATCGATGCCTGAGCACTATATTTGCCTGCGCTCCAGTGTTCCGTTAATCGATTAACGTAGGCGATTAACTTGGCCGACTAATTTGGCCATCCGCTTGACGCAGCCGGTGGCGGCTTTCGCACGCCGGATCGCGCCGGTGAACGGCCCGGCCCGACAAGAGTGCGCCGCCGATCGGCAAACGCCATTACGCTGGGCGCTGTCCGGTCAAGCGAACCATGGCCGCTAAACATATTTTTTATACCAATTGACGCGCATTTCTGCGAAAATCCGCTTCTCATTTTTTTTGGTGCCGTGCCCAGCCGTTTTCCATGATCCGGAAGACGGCGCGCACGGCGCTTCGCTTTGGAGCTGTCGATGAAATTTCGTTTCCCTATCGTCATCATTGACGAGGACTTCCGTTCCGAGAACACCTCGGGCCTCGGTATTCGCGCGCTTGCGGCCGCGATGGAAAAAGAAGGCATGGAAGTCGTAGGCGTGACCAGCTACGGCGACCTGTCCCTGTTCGCCCAGCAGCAGTCGCGCGCCTCGGCCTTCGTGCTGTCGATCGACGATGAGGAATTTGGCGGCGGCACGCACGAAGAGACCGAGCTGGCCCTGTCCGGCCTGCGCGCCTTCGTGCGCGAGATCCGCCACAAGAACTCGGACATCCCGATCTACATCTACGGCGAGACCCGCACCAGCCGCCACATCCCGAACGACATCCTGAAGGAGCTGCACGGCTTCATCCATATGTTCGAGGACACGCCGGAATTCGTCGCGCGCCACATCATCCGCGAAGCCAAGGCTTACCTCGACAGCCTGGCGCCGCCATTCTTCCGCGCGCTGGTCAACTACGCCAACGACGGCTCCTATTCGTGGCACTGCCCGGGCCACTCGGGCGGCGTCGCCTTCCTGAAGAGCCCGATCGGCCAGATGTTCCACCAGTTCTTCGGCGAGAACATGCTGCGCGCCGACGTCTGCAACGCCGTGGAAGAACTCGGCCAGCTGCTGGACCACACCGGCCCGGTGGCGAAATCCGAGCGCAACGCCGCGCGCATCTACAACGCCGACCACTGCTACTTCGTGACCAACGGCACCTCGACCTCGAACAAGATGGTCTGGCACTCGACCGTGGCGCCGGGCGACATCGTCGTGGTCGACCGCAACTGCCACAAGTCGATCCTGCACTCGATCATCATGTGCGGGGCGATTCCGGTGTTCCTGATGCCGACCCGTAACAACCTCGGCATCATCGGCCCGATCCCGCTGGAAGAGTTCTCGCCGGAGTCGATCCAGCGCAAGATCGAAGCGAACCCGTTCGCGCGCGAAGCCAAGAACAAGAAGCCGCGCATCCTGACCATCACCCAGTCGACCTACGACGGCGTGGTGTACAACGTCGAGACCCTGCGCGAACTGCTGGACGGCAAGATCGACACCCTGCACTTCGACGAAGCCTGGATCCCGCACGCGACCTTCCACGACTTCTACAAGAACATGCACGCGATCGGCCGCGACCGCCCGCGCGCCAAGGAATCGATGATCTTCTCGACCCAGTCGACGCACAAGCTGCTGGCCGGCTTGTCGCAGGCGTCGCAGGTGCTGGTGCGCGAGTCCGAGACCGTGCGCCTGGACCAGGACGCGTTCAACGAGGCTTACCTGATGCACACCTCGACCTCGCCGCAATACTCGATCATCGCTTCGTGCGACGTGGCCGCGGCGATGATGGAAGCCCCGGGCGGCACCGCGCTGGTCGAGGAATCGATCTTCGAGGCGCTCGACTTCCGCCGCGCGATGCAGAAGGTGGACGAGGAAATCGGCGACGACTGGTGGTTCCAGGTCTGGGGCCCGAAGGTCACCAGCGACGAAGGCATCGGCACCCAGTCCGACTGGATGATCCACGCCGAGGACGACTGGCACGGCTTCGGCAAGCTGGCGCCGGGCTTCAACATGCTGGACCCGATCAAGGCCACCGTGGTGACCCCGGGACTGGCCCTGGACGGCACCTTCGGCGAATCCGGCATCCCGGCCTCGATCGTGACCAAGTACCTGGCCGAGCACGGCGTCATCATCGAGAAGTGCGGCCTGTACTCGTTCTTCATCCTGTTCACCATCGGCATCACCAAGGGCCGCTGGAACACGCTGGTGACCGCGCTGCAGCAGTTCAAGGACGACTACGACCGCAACCAGCCGATGTGGCGCATCATGCCCGAGTTCTGCTCGTACAACCCGCGCTACGAATCGTGGGGCCTGCGCGATCTGTGCCAACAGATCCACGACTTCTACAAGTCGCGCGACGTGGCGCGCCTGACTACCGAGATGTACCTGTCGGACATGATCCCGGCCATGAAACCGTCCGACGCCTTCGCCAAGATGGCGCACCGCGAAATCGAACGCGTGGCGATCGAGGAGCTGGAAGGCCGCATCACCGCGATCCTGCTGACCCCGTACCCGCCGGGCATCCCGCTCCTGATCCCGGGCGAACGCTTCAACAAGACCATCGTCGACTACCTGCGCTTCGCCCGCGACTTCAACGAGCGCTTCCCGGGCTTCGAGACCGACGTGCACGGCCTGGTCAAGCGCGAGGTGGACGGCAAGCGCGGGTATTTCGTGGATTGCGTGAAGCAGGACTGATCGTGCTTTGGCACGGGAACGACTGACGTCGTCCCGTTACCTCCGTCGTTTCAGCAATTTTCACGTCGTCCCCGCGCAAGCGGGGACGACGTGTATCTCCTCCGCCTACTGCATCGAATGCAGTCCAATCACATTGCCCTCGGTATCCCTGACGATGGCGATGTGCCCATACTCCCCGATCGAGAATTTCTCTTTCAGGACCTGCCCGCCGCCTACTGCCACCCGCCCCGCCTCCTGCGCGCAATCGTCGCAGTTGAAGTAGACCAGCACCCCATTGCCCGCCGGCGTCACGCCTTCCATGCGCACCAGTGCCCCGGCCGCGCCCCTGCCGCTCGATGCCATCGGAAACGCCCACATGTCGAGCCCGGGCGTACTTGCCTCGGCCTCGCTGACCCGTTCCAGTTGCACCTGCAACACGTGCGTGTAGAAAGCCTTGGCGCGCGCCATGTCCTCCACATAGATCTCGAACCAGCCGACCGGATTGTTCATGCGTTGCCTCCACGGGATCGAAACGAACCTGAGCCGCAACTGTAGCCGTCGGCGCCGCGCGTCGTTTGAGGCCGCGCAATCGTGCCATGCACGTGGACGCGAACCGCAGGCCATCGCGCCGGTCGAACCGTGGACCCACAAAGACCGCGTCCACGGAGGACTTCGTCATGGAACCGCAAATCACCAATTGGGGCCATTCCCTGATGGCCTCGCTTTCTTCCGCCATGGCCCTGCTGTTCGCCGCCGTGCCGCGCGTGCTCGGCTTCCTCCTCATCCTCGGGATCGGCTGGCTGGTCGCGTCGCTCATCGAGAAAGTCATCGTGGCCATGCTGCGCGCCGTGCATTTCGACGGCTTTGCCGAGCGCGCCGGACTGGCTTCGATGGCGCGCACGGTGCGGCGCGAGCCGTCCGGCATGCTGGGCCTGATCGTCAAGTGGTTCGTGCGCCTGATCGTGCTGGTCGCGGCCTTCGACGCTCTCGGCGTGCCCTCGGTGTCGCTGGTATTCCAGCAGTTGCTGCTGTGGTTGCCGAACCTGGCGGTGGCGCTGGTGGTGCTGGTGATCGGCGGCATGGCCGCCAACGCGCTGGGCGACCTAGTGCGGCGCGCGGTGGCGCGCAGCCGCATCGGCGGGGTGGATGCGCTGGGCAGCGCCGCCAAGTGGGCGGTATGGGCCTTCGCGATCCTGGTGGCGATCAGCCAGATCGGCATCGCCAGCTCGCTGGTCACCGTGCTGTTCATGGCCGTGGTCGGCGCCGTGGCGCTGGCGCTCGGACTGTCGTTCGGCCTCGGCGGACGCGACACCGCGGGCAACATCGTGCGCCACATTTACGAACGCAACCGCGCAGGACGCGCGGTGTATGGCGCCACGATCGGCGCGCAGGAAGCGGGCCGGGTCGGCTATACCGGAGTCGAACACCGCCATGCGCTGGCCGACCGGCGCGCCAATCCGAACGGGAGGCGCACGATCGGCTGAGGAAGCCGGCCGGTAGCCGAACTGCCAAGCCGACTTATAGGCCAGCTTGTAGGCCAACATCCAGGCAAACTTCGAGGCCAATAAAAAAGGGACCAGCCCAAGCTGGTCCCCTCCCCGACATGATACGCCCTGGCGCACCTAGCATCGAAAACCGTATCAGGTTTTCGGCAGCGTCACGCCATGCTGGCCCTGGTATTTGCCGCCGCGGTCCTTGTACGAGGTTTCGCACACTTCATCGCTCTCGAAGAACAGCACCTGGGCGCAGCCTTCGCCGGCATAGATCTTGGCCGGCAGCGGGGTCGTGTTCGAGAATTCCAGGGTCACGTAGCCTTCCCACTCCGGCTCGAACGGAGTCACGTTGACGATGATCCCGCAACGCGCATAAGTCGACTTGCCGAGGCAGACCGTCAGCACGTTGCGCGGAATGCGGAAGTATTCGATGGTGCGCGCCAGCGCGAACGAATTCGGCGGAATGATGCAGACGTCGCTCTTGATGTCGACGAAGGAATTCGAATCGAAGTTCTTCGGGTCGACGATGGTGCTGTTGATGTTGGTGAACACCTTGAATTCATCGGCGCAGCGGATGTCGTAGCCGTACGACGAAGTGCCCCACGAAATGATCTTGCGGCCGTCGGCCTCGCGCACCTGGTTCGGCGAAAACGGCTCGATCATGCCGGTTTGTTCCGCCATACGGCGTATCCATTTGTCGCTCTTGATAGTCATCGTCTGGCTGCTCTCGAAAGGTTGGAAAGAAGATAAACCGGCGATTTTACGCGAAAAGCCGGCTGCGGTCGCGCCCCCCGTGGCTGCCGGCGCCTTTCCCCTGGGCCAGCAGGCGCCCGATCATTTCGCGCGTCAGCTGCGCGCTCAGCTGCGGCGACTCCATCGTGTACAAATGCGTCCCCTCGATCATCACCAGGTTCCTGCCGACCAGTTTGCGCGTGGCCGCCATCCCGGCCTGGCGCAGCTCTTCGGAATCGGTGCCGGCGATGAAACCGACCGGCACCGGATACGGCGCGCGCAACACCCGTCCCATGTCGTGCGGCAGGGTCGCGTAGATGTCGGCTTCGACCTCGCGCGAAAAGCGCAGCTGCACACCGTCCGGGTGCGGCTTGAGGCCGTGCCGCAGGTAGTCGTCGAGCGCGCCCGGCGCCCAGGCCCTGAAGATCGGCTTGGCGTGGAAGTGCGCGAACGCCGCCTCGCGCGACGGCCACACGGTGCGCCGGCGCTCGGCGACGCTGCCCGGGGACAGCCGGCGTCCCAGCCCCAGCGCCTTGGCGGCGCGCCACACCGCCGCGCGCCAGCCCGCCACCACCGGGGAATCGAGCATCACCACGCAGCGCACCAGTTCGGGACGGCGCCAGGCCGCCAGCATGCCGACCACGCCGCCCAGCGAATGCCCGACCAGGATCGCCGGCTCGTCGTGGCGCTCGATCTGTGCGGTCAATTCGTCCACCAGCGTGTGCCAGTTGTCGCCCACGGGATAGCGCGGATCGTGGCCGAGCATGTCGGTGAAGCGCACGTTGAAGTCCTGGCGCAGATCGTCGAGCAGGCGGTCGTAGGCGCCCGCGGGATAGCTGTTTCCGTGGATGAAATGCAGGAGTGGTTTGGTCATGAGCAACAATGTAGCAAAACAACGGCGCCCATTGTAATGTCCTTACAGCATAGATGCATGCGGCTGAATTAGAGTGAAACGCCTACAGCTGCCATCACATCGCCGGCATCCGGCACCGGCGGCCGGTGCCTGCTTCCTGCTTCCCTCCTGCTTCCGCCGCGTGGCTTATTCGCGCTCAGGCGGGCCCGGCGGACGCTGCCCGCGCAGCTGCGCGCGCTGTTCCGGCGTCAGGATGGCCAGCACCTGGGCCCGGGTGCGCGCCTGCAGCAGCACGCCGGTGGCGACCGCCTGGCCGAGATCGCGCGCCGCGGCGCTGGCCCTGGCGTCATCGACCCTGTCGGCGCCGTCCAGTTCGCGCAGCGCCTCATGGGCCTTGCGCTGCGCCTTCTCGTTGTCGCGGTGCTTGGGGGCGGCGGCGTGCATGATGGCGAACAGCTTGTCCTGCTGGGCCTCGCTCAGTTTCAGGCGGCGCAGGTGCGGCATCGAGCCAAAAGGCATCTCCGGACCCGGCGCGCCGGGTCCGTGTCCGCCGAAACCTGGGCCCGGACCGCCGAAACGGCCGCCCTCCATGCGGTTATCCGGGCCGCCGTCCGGACCGTCGTCAGGACCTCGTTCCGGACTGCCTCCTGGACCGCGTCCGTCCTGGACGCCAGCCCCGGGCCCCTGCCCGTCCGGTCCACCGAATCGGCCGCCGTCCGGACCGGCTTGCGGCCCCTCGCCGGGACCGCGTCCGGCCGCATCGGGGCGCCGGGCTTCGGCCTCGCCGAAAGCGGACACTGAAGCGGACACCGAAGCGGCAGACGCGGTGTTGGCGAAACTGGCGGAAAAACCGGCGACGAGCAGCGCGGCCGCTACGGATTGGCGAGTGAATTTCATGTTCTACATCCTGTTTGATTCGGAGCCGCCATTGTCGAGGCGCCCCCTGTTAAACGCGGTAAACGGCGTGTAAATCGGGGTAAAGACAAGCTCGATGAGGCGTCCATGCGGGCCCGGTTTTGCTAAGATGCGAACATGAATCAAGTACTGTTAATCGACGACGATACCGAACTGGTCGGCATGTTCACCGAATACCTGGAGCAGGAAGGGTTCCGCGTCGCCTGTGCCCACGACGGCGAAACCGGCGCGCGCGAAGCCCTCACCGGACAATACGCGATCGCCATCCTCGACGTGATGATGCCGCGTATGAACGGCATCGAAACCCTGCGCCGCATCCGCGCGGCCAGCCGCATGCCGGTGTTGATGCTGACCGGCCGCGGCGACGACGCCGACCGCATCCTCGGCCTTGAACTCGGTGCCGACGACTACGTCGCCAAACCCTGCACCCCGCGCGAACTGACGGCGCGCGTGCGCGCCATCCTGCGCCGCACCCAGAGCTCACCCAACGACGGTCCCGGCATCACGCTCACGGTCGGCAAGCTGGTCATGCTGCCCGAACAGCGCCGCGCCACCTGGGACGGCCAGCCGCTGGAACTGACCAGCACCGAATTCAACCTGCTCGAAGTCCTGGCGCGCAACGCCGGCCGCCCGGTCAGCAAGAACGATTTGTCCGAGCAGGGCCTGGGCCGCCCGCTGGCGCGCTTCGACCGCAACATCGACGTCCACCTCAGCAGCCTGCGCCACAAGCTTGGCACCCTGTCCGACGGCCGCTCCTGCCTGCAGACCGTGTACCGCCTCGGTTACCAGCTGATCCGCGAGTAGCGATGGGCCGGCTGTTCTGGAAGTTCTTCCTGTGTATCCTGCTGGCCCAGCTGGCCGCCACGGTCGGCACCCTCGGCACCGTCTGGCTGCGCGACCAGGCGCGCCAGCGCAGCGGGGAATCGACGCTGGACGTCGGCCCGCCCGGCATCATCATGCTCGATGCCGCCAAGGCCACCTTCCGCCACGCCGGCATCGACGGCCTGCGCGAACTGGCCGCCAACAGCCGGCGCGTGCGCCTGTACGTGCTCGACAAACAGGGCCGCGATTTGCTGGGGCGCCCGGTGTCGAGCAAGCTGCGCGGCGAAGTCGAGCGCAGCCTGAGCGGCGAAGGCCAGACCCACGCGGTCGCGCGCCTGCCCGGGCCGGACGGGCAAAGCTACATCGTCTTCGCCTCGCGCACGCCGTACAATCCCGCCGCCTGGGCGGCCGGCGCCAGGCCGGATACGGATGGCCCCCGGGCCGGCCAGCCCGCCCGGGCCGGCCCTGCGCGGCCGGATGCGGCCCAGCCGGAACCCGGTAGCGGCTTCGGCGGCTTCGGTGGCTTCGCCGGCGATCGCGGACCGGGTCCCATGCCCGGCCCTATGCCGGGCATGGGACCCGGTATGGGCGGCAGCTGGTTCGGCCTGTCGCCGGAAATCAGCCGCTACATCGGGCGCTGGCTGCCGATCGTCGCGGCGACCCTGGCCAGCCTGCTGTTCGCGGCCCTTCTCGCCTGGTACTTCTCGCGCCCGATCCGCGCCCTGCGCAGCGCCTTCGAATCGGCCGCCGCCGGCGACCTGGCGCCGAAGTTCGCCGCTTCGACGTTCCCGGTCGGCGGCGACGAGCTGGCCGAACTGGGCCAGGATTTCGACCGCATGAGCGCCCAGTTGCGTACCCTGATGGAAGGCCAGCGCCGCCTGCTGCACGACGTCTCGCACGAACTGCGCTCGCCGCTGGCGCGCCTGCAGGCCGCGATCGGCCTGGCACACCAGCAGCCGGACAAGATCCAGCCTTCGCTCGAACGCATCGAACGCGAAAGCGTGCGCATGGACCGCCTGGTCGGCGAACTGCTGACGCTGTCGCGCCTGGAAGCATCGACCACGCCGCCGGCCAGCGAGCTGCTGGACCTGGTCGAGATGGTCGACCAGATCGCCGACGACGCCCGCTTCGAGGCCGGCGCCCGCGTCGAAGTCTACGCCCCGGTGCCGGTGACGGTGCGCGGCGCGCCCGACCTGCTGTGGAGCGCGGTCGAGAACATCGTGCGCAATGCGGTCAAGCACGGCGGCGCGGAGGGCCAGGTCGATGTCGAACTGCATCCGGACGACAGGCAGGTGCACATCGACGTGCTGGACCGTGGTCCGGGCATCGCCGATGAACACCTGGACGATGTGTTCGAGCCCTTCTTCCGCTCGAATCCGACCCAGAACAATGTCGACGGCCATGGGCTCGGGCTGGCGATCGCCAAACGGGTGGTGGAGACGCACGGGGGCAGGATCACGGCCGCGAACCGGGATGGGGGCGGGTTGAGGGTGACGATCAGTTTGCCGCGGGCGCAATAACCGATCCAACGGCTCAGGGCAGGTGAAAGGGCATCTGCTGTGGCCGCAACTTTCTTTTTACGTCAAAAAAATCAACCGCGTCGATCCCGTGTCGGATAACGAGTCCCTCGTAATCCTTTTCCTTGAAATCGTACACTGGCCAGTTCTTCAATTCATCGCGACCGTCGGTGCACTTTACATGCCTGGCGATCATGACATGGTGCATTTTCCCCCAGCATCCGTGATCACCTTGGCAGGGGTGTGACTGGTCATCCGTCGCGGTCAGTGCGCTGAATGGCTGTCGAGGATCGAGGCCGTCGAAGTGATGCATGACATAGGCAATGACGATCAGCGCGACCAACCGGTTCAGGCCATAGCACCATGTGAAGTGATTGCACTTGTAGGCGAGGAAAACCTTGTCAATCGGACGCCTGCCTTTCGCCATGATCTTGTCATCAAGTGCCTGTACGACAGCTTGCCAGTCCTCCAAATTCACAAGATTCTCTACCACCTCCTCATAGCGTGCGTGAAGCCGGGATTGGACATCACAAAATTCGTTCGGCTGAGTGATCAACCGGGTTGCACGCTGCGCATGATCTTCCCAGTGCCAAAGGCCGCCCATGTCGGCCAACCATGAAGAGCGGAAGGGTTCTTTCTGCAAAGCCCCCACGACGGTCTCGAGTACTTCCGCACATGTGTCGAGACCGGTAACAAGCCGCACGTAGTCTTGCAGCGCCCCGTCGCCAGCCCCGGATACCAGTACACCATTTTCCAGATCAGGAATACCCAAGTCCGTATTCTGAAAGTTATCCTTGGTCCAGAAGCGAATGCCGGTAAACTTTGTGTTGCTTGTGGCAGAGAAGAATTCCACTTTCGTATCTTCATCTCCCAAGCCATTGGCCAGGATGATGACGTCGGCGTCCAGGTCAAGACGTGTCCCGTTGCCGGTCGCGGGAACGAGGGGAACGGAGAAGCGCGTTCCCATCCGGCGGCGCCTGGACCAGGGCAGTGCTTTCATCTTCGAATGAAATTCGATTTTGGGAGATACCGTGAACGGGCCGGACAGCAGGCTATTGAAACTAGATGCCCACCGATCTGCCGTTTGCCTTTCGAGATCGACGGGAGCAGGGATGGTTACCGCGGTGAAAGCACGCGGAAGCGGTTCGGGCAGCGGCCATTTCATCGTATTCCAATAAGCGGCCGGCCAGTCGTATTGCACAGGATCAACCGTCCGGCCATCGTTGCCCGCTTGCAGGGGCATGACGTTAGGCTTGGCCTCGACCAGGTGCACTTCCTTGATTGAAAATGCGCGGGCACGGACAGCGGCGCTCACGCCTGCTGCGCCGGCACCGATCACGACAAGGGCACTGCCACGGTTCAGCCTCTGTGTCCTCCACAGCCGGTCGACCAGATACGAAGCGCGAACAATCTGGTCACGAATGCTGACCGGCGAATACTTGCCCAACTCATAGACGTCGGGTTCGAACCTGAATTCGTCCAGAAGCAAGTCATTCATGATGCCACCTCAACGCGTGCCGTCGTCCTCGGAATATCCATAGTATTCGTCGAGTAGTTCCCGTCGCATCCACTCTGTTGCCTCGGGCATCTGACTGTATGCCTCATCCAGCCTGCGCGCCGCGTCGTCATCGACAGGCGGTGGTGTAAGCGTCTGCAGACCCATCGCACGATATCGCAAGGCCTCCACGGTGTCGGTATAGAGCGCCTCCGAGACATTTCGCGCCTTGCCATGCATGTTGGTAACGGTTACCAGGGGAATCTCTGCTTCGCCCAGTTTGTCCCAAACCTCCGTGGAGGGCGTATCGTCGCGTGCAAGCTGGACAAGCACCACGGGCAGGCCGGTTCTGCAGGCTCGCTCATTGGCGCGTTCAAATGCCGCCCTGAAGCTGGGGTATTGCCACACGGGGAAGATATCGGCGCTCTCGAGATTGCGGAATCGATCGATTTCTGCCTGCAGCGCTGCTTGCAGATCCGCTGTTGCAGCATTGCTGTCGCGGGAACGAAGTGTACGACGGAATACCATCATCATCTCCTTACAACCTGAAATACGCCTGATCTCCGCATGTTGATCTGAATCCATCGACCTTTTCGGCCAGTATTACACGCCGCACAATGCGGCCTGGCCCATCGGCTGCATGTCAGATCGGGCGTAAATTCGTACTATAAGGGTAGGCGTTGCATTTGCCTCGCACTCCATGCTACGCACTGCTCATGCGATGGATCACACCTCATGAAATAAAAGGTTCTGGAATATTTGATAGCGATGCGGGCAAGTCGTTCCCCGGCCCGTCAACATGCCTTCCCGTATCCAGGTTCGACCGGAGAGCCCGCTAGCGCCCATACCAGTAACGTGCACGCACCCGGCGGTACTCGTCCGCATCGACGCTCATGCCGAAGTCCATCGACACAGCCCCCGACTCGTCGGTACGCACCCGGCGGACGCCGAACCCGGCATAACGCTCGTACACATCCTTCCGTGGGTGGCGGTAACGGTTGCGATAGCCAACCTGAAAAATCCCGATCACGGGATCGACCGCTGCCAGAAACGCCGGCGTCGACGACGTCCCGCTGCCATGATGCGGCGCCAGCAGCACATCCGCCCGCAACCGATCCGGCCGCTCGGCCAGCAAACTCGCCTCCTGCGCCGCTTCGATATCGCCCGCCAGCAAAATCGAACGATGCCCGTTATCGATCCGCAGCACGCAGCTGCGCGCATTCGCCTTCACCCCGGAGTCCGCGTAGCCCGCATCAAGCGGATGCAGCATCTCGAAGCGGATGCCGTCCCATTCCCAGCGCTGGCCGGCCATGCAATGCAGGTGCCGCCGCGCCGCCCGCGCCACCGGATGCCCACCGTCCAGCGACGACGCCACCCAGTCCACCTTGAGCTCTTCCAGCAGCGCCAGCGCGCCGCCGGTATGGTCGGTGTCGCTGTGGCTGACCACGATCCCGTCCAAGCCTGCAATGCCACGCATGCGCAGGTAAGGCAGGATGACGCGGTTGCCGCCGTTGGCGCCGGGCGCATACGCCGGCCCGGTGTCGTACAGCAGCCTGTGTCCGGCCGTCTCCACCAGCAGCGCCATGCCCTGCCCGACATCGAACGCCGTCACGCGAAATTCACCATGCGCCGGATGCTCGGGCAATTGCAGCAGCAGCGGCAGCCACGCCACCGCGCCCACCCACCGGTGCGGCCAGCCGCGCGGCGTCAAGAGCCACAGCGTGCCGCCCAGCGCGAACAGGAACACCCAGGCCTGCGGCGCCGGCGCGCGCCAGACCGCGGCGGGCAGCGCCGCCATGTGTCCGAGCAGCCAGGCCAGCGCCTCTACCGCCGCATGAGCGCTGGTGAGCAGCCAGCCGCATAGCGGCGCGGGCAGCAGGCTGCCGGCCAGCGCCAGCGGCGTCACGACGAAGCTCACCAGAGGAATCGCCACCGCGTTCGCCAGCGGACTGACGACCGACACCTGCCCGAACAGCAGCATCGTCAGCGGCACCAGGCCGAGCGTCACCGCCCATTGCGTGCGTCCGGCCGCCAGCAGCGCGCCGCGCATGCCGCGCAATGGCGACCCGATGCGGCCGTGTCCCGCGAACAGGATCATGGCGACGGCGCCGAACGACAGCCAGAAACCGGGCCACAGCACCGCCCACGGATCGAGCAGCAGCACCACGGCCAGGGCGGTGCACAGCACGTGCGACACCGCCGTCAGCCGCCCGAGCCACAGCGCCAGCGCGACCACCGACAACATATATAACGTGCGCTGGGCCGGCACGCCGAAGCCGGCCAGCAGCACGTACAGCAGCGCCGCCACGGCCCCGGCCAGCGCCGCCACCTTCTGCGCCGGCAGCAGCAACGGCAACTGGGCATCGAGGAAGAAGGAACGGCGCCACAGCGCCGACACCCCCAGCGCCGCCAGTCCGGCGATCATCGTGATGTGCAGGCCGGATATGGAAACCAGGTGCCCCACGCCTGTGCGGTTGAACACCTGCCAGTCGGATTGCTCGATGCCGCGCTGGTCGCCGATCACCAGCGCCACGATGACGCCGGCATAGTCGCGCCCGGCGAGCGCAGCCAGGATGCGGTCGCGCAGGAAGGCGCGGCTGCGCTCGACCACGGCCGCGACGCCCGGGACGAAGTCGTCGAGCAGGCGGTTGTCGGCGCGCGCGCTGCGCACATAGCCGGTGGCGCGCACGCCCTGCTCCAGCAGCCAGGCTTCGTAGTCGAATCCGGCCGGGTTGGCGTTGCCGTGCGGGCGCTGCAGCCGCACCGTCAGTTGCCAGCGCTGGCCGGGGCGCACCTCGGCGTCACTGCCCCGTGCGCCGTCCGCGCCCGCGTACCAGGACAACGCTATTTTCGGCGGGACCGTGACGCCAGGCGTCAGGCTCTTCTCGACGCTGAAATTGAAGCGCACGCCCTGCTCGAAGCGCGCCGGCAGGCTGTCGACAATGCCTACGATGGCCAGGTCGCGCCCTTCATCGCCAACGGCCAGCGCCGGCGCCAGTGCGAGCTGGGCCAGCAGCGCTGCCCATGTGTAGCCGAGCAGGCTGCCGGCAGCGATTTTTGCGGTGATGCGGATCACGCCTTTGGCCAGCGCCGGCAGCGCCAGCGCGGCGGCCACGCAGGCGAGCAGCAGTGGCCAGGCCGGCAGCGAGGCCGCGTTCTGCAGCCAGACTACGCCGGCGGTAAAACCGAGGATGAGGCTGCGCATTCAGGTGGTATGAAATGGCGGCGTCTTACGCCAGCGTGGGCGGCTCGTCCAGGGTTTGGCGGCGCTCTGGAAGCACTGTCGCCGGCACGGCCTGCGCCAGCGTCGCCGCCTCGACTTGCCGCACCAAGTGCCACATGCTGCGGCGCTGGATCACCTCCGGCCCGGCCGTGCGTCCGAATACTTTGGGCGGTACCTGAAAGGTCGCCACCGGCAGCAGGCTCCCGCGTGCAAACCAGCGGGTGCCGTCCAATGCGTGCGTCTCCTCGCAGCGCCACCAGCCGCTTGCGGGACAGGCTTCGCCGGTGCGCGAGCAGGCGCCAAGTGCAACCGGAGTGGGAGCACCCGGGCCCGGGGCGGCGGCAGGCATGCCAGCCTGGGCCAGCGCCACCGTCACTGTCACTGTCGTGCGCGGACGCTGGCGCTTGTCGACCAGCGTCCAGGCGGTCAGGCGCGGGCTTTCCTCGCTCGGCTGGATGCGCCTGACCTTCTGCCACAAGGTCTGCCTGGGCAGCAGCAGCGCCTGCGGCATGCGCTCGCCTTTGCGGATGTACTGCACCCGGCCGCCATGGACGTCGATGCCCTGACCGCCTTCGTTGCATTGCCACCAGCCCGACTGTGGGCAGACGTCGCCCGCGTTGGCGATCGCGCCCAGCCTTGGCGACGGCGGTTCGGGCGCGGCGGCGCCTGGCGGCGGCGGGCCGTTCGGGCGCATGCGGATGCTGGATGAAATGGTGTCCCACAAGGCCAGGACGGCATCTTCGTGCAGCGATGAATCGAGCGGTTTCGCGCCGGGATGCGGACTGATTCCAGCCTGCAGTTCGAACGACAGGAAAGGCTGCAACGGGTCGTCCTTCACGCCTTGCGCCTCCCACATGAAGCCGAAGGTGGTCGTAAAGTTGAACTCGCGTACGCGCTCCAGCACTTCTTCGCCATTGACGCCGTTGATACTGCGCCTGCCATCGCGCAGCTTGGTCACGCGCAGCATTTCGTCCGCGCCCGCCGAGGCGTCGTTGTCCGCCACGCGGGCAAGCAGGCCGCCGTCGCTGCCGCCACCGGGAAGGCTGGCGAAGGCCATGCCCAGGTCCGGATGGTCGGGCATGCCGATGTGCATGGCGATGTGCTCGGTCTCGTGCGGCGGCAGCGGTTCGGCGAATACGGCGCGCCAGATGCAGAAGCCGGGAACGGCCGGGATTTCGTTTTCGCCGCGCGGTTGCAGGCGGGCGAGCAAGGCTTCGGCTGCGTTGACTTTATCCTCGTCGGCATATTTCATGATGAGCGAGACGCTCAAGCCGTCCCGCCGCGCGTAGACTTCGACAGAGACCCATTCGGCGTCGACGCGCTGCCCTTTTTCGAAGCCGTAGGTGCTGTCCCGCCCATAAACCAGCGCACGCCCTACCATGCCGGGTACGCGGAGATCACGGGCATACACCATGCCTCCCTTTCCATCGGCTACCGTGCCGGGACCGCGGGCGATGATCTCGGCCTCGCGCTTCATGACACGATCCTGGAACTCTGCTTCACTTTCCTCGGCCGTTACGATCTCGAACCCATCCATCATCTCGCGCGACAGGGTCACTTCCGCCTGCGCCGGCACGTCGACCAGAAAGCGCCCGACGCATACCGTTTTCATCTTTTCCGTCATTTTTACCACCTCGGATCTGTCCCGCATACTGCGGACCTGGCTGGCGGCCCAGCTTCCCGCACAGGCGAGGGCTGCCAGTAAAACGATGACTCCTCGCCATCTGTGTTTCTTCATTTGCATCATGGCAAACTTCTACATCAGCTTGGCAATGGAGTGATGGTTCAACAACCAGGCAGCTTCGGGACCGAAGGCTGCGTGGTAGTCGAACCTGCGAATGCCAGACGATTTGCTTGCCCCGAGCCGAGCATTTTCGGGTTTGCGCAGCCGAATGCTGGATGAGATGCCGTTCACGGTGGCCCGGCTACCAGCACAGGCAAGGATTGCCAGCAGCGCGACGGGCTTCAGCCATTCATGTTTGCTTGTTCGCTTCATGGCAGTTTCTGTACCATCTTGGCGACGAGGTGATGGGTCAGCAGGAGGACGGCATCATCATTGAATGCCTCCTGGTGGTCGAATCCGCGGAGTTCAAACACTTGCCGGGACTTTCCGCGCGGGCCGGCGCCGGACAGGTGCGGCACGGTGCCGTCACCGGCCACATCCTGACGGGCCGGGACGAAATGCAGGTCTGTACGATTCTCGACACGTACACGGCGCCCGCCTGAAGGGCCGTAGCCAGTGCGCGCGGCCATGCGCAGGTTCGCATCGGTGAAGACTGCGCCGGTCCCGGGATCGCGCGCCACCCAGCGAATGGCGCCGAACGACATTTGCGCGGGATCGGCACCATAAAAAGCGTAGGTATTCGGGTGGTAATAGGTGTCCAGCGTCTGGCGATGGAAATGTTCAGCCGAGTCGATCGCTTTCCAGACGATTTCCTTTACCTCGCGCGCACCGCCTTTGTATTTTCTTGCGGGATCCGCCAGATCGGGATCGACCAGCCGGTACCAGGCATCCGTGTCCTTGTACATATCATACGGATTCCCCACCGGCAGATGCACCACATCCCGCCCCGTATCCTTGTTGTTCACCTTGCTGACCATGTACACATGCAGCCAGGGTTCGGGATACAAATGATTCGGCAGCAGTTGCAGCGCCCCCGGCGACGTCGCCATCACCGCCATCGTGGCCGCCGGCTGCTCGCCCAGTATCTCGGCCGCATACCCTGCCTTTTTATTGGCGATCTCCCCATTGCTGGGACTCCACTTCTCGGTACCGCAGGCGATGCGGCGGTAGCACACGGGTGCGCCCAGGGCCGGCATGACGCCATGGATGATGCCCAGGATGCTGTCCGGGATCTGCCTGGCGCAGGCGCGCGCCACCAGGCCGCCCATCGAGTGCGTCACCAGGATCACCTTGTCGCACTTGCAGTGGCATTTTTCCCAGAACTTGATGGTGTCCTCGATAAGCTGGCGCAGGGTCTCGGCCGATTTTTCACAGGATTCCAGCCAGTTGTAGCCGCAGGCATAGACCGGATAGTAATAGTCCGCATGTTTTTCCAGTTCCGTTTCGGTGATCTTGTCGATCGAGCGCACGCCCCACCTGGCCGGATCGCAGTCCATCACGTTCTTCCAGTGGCGGCGCAGGACGCGCGCATTGCCGCGCGCGGTATCGGTTTCGAAGGTCCGGTTCAGGCCGATGTACAAGCCGTACAGCAGCTTGCCGTAGGAATCCCAGTGCACCTCGCCCCAGCCGCGCTTGCGGACTTCGTCTTCCTTGGTACCGTAATCGCGCGCTTCGGACGGCAGGTCGATCGCGCCGCGCTTGTCGACCTGCAGCGTGCTGCCGTCCAGGATCAGCTGGCGCGTGGCGGGACTGCGATTGCGCCACATCCGCGCGGCATTCACGCCATCGATGGCGCCATTCGGGGCGCGCCATGCTTCCTCGCCCGGCTTGAGTTCCTCGTTGGCCTTGCGCGACGGATGGGTGGCCGCGCGCAGGTTCGAGCCCATGATGCCCGGCACCACGATCACCGGCACGACCTTCGACGACGGCAAGGTGAACAGGCCGCGCGTGTTGAACGAGGACGGAGTCAGGGTCGAATGCCCGATCCAGCTGCCGTCCGGCTGGGGCACGAGGTTGGGCAAGGGACGGGTCGGGTCGGCCATGTGTGCTCCATTCTTATTGGTCGGGCAAAAAGGCGAAGGCGATGTCGCCGATCATCTCGGCCATCAGCAGCGAGGTCCTGCCCATCTCGTCGGTCCGGCCGGTCACCACCTTGCCGTCTTCCAGCGTGGCGGTGTAGCGCTGGTTCGGCACCGGCTTGCCGGTCTGCTGGTGCCGCAGCACCACGTATTCGTCGGTGTGCAGGCGCGAGCTGGGCAGCTTGACGCCCTCCGGGGCCGCGCCGCCAGGGCCGAGATGCAGCGTGTCCGCCGCCTTGACGACCTGTACGCCGCTACTCTGGTGGGTGATCGTGCCCTCGGCCCAGTCGGTCTGGGCGCCGGGCGCGACGATCCTGACGGTGGGCGCTTCGAATTCGATGCCTTCGGCCGCGACCAGCGTGATGCGGCCGGCCGACTTGATCTCGATGTCGCCCTGGTGGGTATGCACGACGATGTTGCCGCGCCCGGCGAACAGGCGCAGGCCCAGTTCGTGGGCGAACAGGCTCAGGCTGCGCACCGCGCGCACGAGGATGTTGCGCCCGCTGGCGATCTCGGTATCGCCGGCGCTCACCACATCCACCTTGCTGGCCGCGCCCAGCGCCAGGTTGTCGCTGCTGGCCACCATCACGCCGTTCGGCGCCGTCGCCGCCAGGATCGGCTCGCCGCCGCCGGCGCCGGCGCCACCCTGATCGACGTTGCTGCCTTCGTGCCAGTGCTTGAGCTTGTCCACCAGCGCCTCCAGCCGCCTGGCGGTCGGTTCGTCGCCGGTGTGCACGGCGGCCAGGCGCCCGACTTCATCGAGGATGCCCTGCATGACGTCGGCCAGGCCGACCAGGCCGGCGCGCGCCAGCTGGGCGCCCTCGCCGTCCGGGCTGGCTTCGGCGCTGATCAGGACACCCTGGGCGCCGCGCACGGCCACCGCCTTGTCGCTGCGCAGTTCGGCGCCCTCGCCGCGCGGCTCGCCGCTGCCGCCGGCCCGCGGGCGCGTCAGCCAGCCCAGGTTCAGTTCGGACGTGCCGTGGTCGCTGGCCAGCTGGGCGCTGATTTCGCCGCGGGTGTCGTCGAAGCGCAGCTGGTTGCCGCGCTGGCCGCGGATCTCCTTGGTGCGCGTGCCGGACAGGTAGCGGTTGCCGGGCAGTTCGCCGGTGGCGCTGAACGCGGGCGGCGCCGAGCGCTGGTTGTAGAGCTGGGCCAGCACGATCGGGCGGTCCGGGTCGCCGCCGAGGAAGGCCACCAGCACTTCGGTGCCGACCCGCGGCAGGTCGATGGCGCCGGACTGGTGCTGGTGCCCGTTGCCGTTGCCGGCCCAGTTCGAGGCGACGCGTACCCAGGCCGAATCGGCCGGCGAGTCCGAGGCGCCGGCGCCGTGGGCGTGCTTGTGGTCGCTCGATCGCATGCCGGGAAAGCGGATTTTTACGCGCCCGAGGGCGTCGCAATGCACGTCCTCGCCGGCCGGGCCGACCACGATCGCGCTTTGCAGCTGCGGATGCGGCAGGTCGACGCGCGGGTCGAAGGCCGGCACGATCGGTATGCCGCGCCGCACCGCCGTGAAGCTGACGCTTACGCGGGTGCCGGCAGCTTGAACGCCGGCCAGCCGGGTCCAGTCCGGCCAGGATGGATCCCCCAGCAGGCGCGCGGCGTGGCGGTCGAGGTCGCGCGGCAGGTTGTTGTCGGCCACCACCTGCAGTTCGGTGATGACGAAGTCGCGCTCGGATGCGGGATGGGTGTCGATCTCGGGGTGGCCCGCCAGGGAAAAATACTGGCCGGCGCAGAAGTCGCGCACGCTGCCTTCGCCCTGGAAGCACTTGGAGGCGAATTCGTGGCTGTTCATGCGCACGTGGCCGAGGCGCCAGTGGTCTTCGACGTCGTTGCCGACGTGCGGGATGTCGACCAGGTAGTCGTCCAGCGTGGCGGCGAGCTGGTTGCCGTTCGGGCCCTGGTTCGCGTTGCTGCGCGCGCTGGCGGTCATGAATTGCGGGCCGCCGGGGTTCTTGTAGTCCCAGCTGTGGCGGGTGGTGACGCCGGGCTGCAGGCGCCGCGCCGCGGTCCAGGAGGTGATGGTGTCGCGGCCGTCGGCGGCGCCGTCGCGGTGGTAGCGCACGCTGCCGGCGGCGTTGCGCGCCAGGCCGTTGGGGTCGCTGAACAGCACCAGCGTGTGGGCCGGGGTGCGGTCGTGCAGCGGGTCCACGGGGGTGGCGCGGCTGCGGCCGGGGCGGAAGTACCAGCCGATGCCGCGCCGCCCGAGCAGGCGGCGCAGGAAAGCCGCATCGGATTCGTTGTACTGCATGGTCTGTTCGCGCGGCGGGTAGTAGCGCATGTCGAACAGCGGGTCGAGTTCGAGTTCGAAGGCGCTGGCCAGCACGGTGTTCGAATGGCGCCATTCGTCGCACAGCACCTGCACGATCTCGAGCTCGTTCTGGTAGCGGAAGATGCGGCTGCCGCTGCGCTTTTCCATCACCGCGAACACGTCGCGCAGCACCAGCTCATACGATGCCAGGCCGCCGTCGGCGTCGCCGGCGCGCGCTTCGGTGACGATGCCGCACACGCTGCGCAGCTGGCCGCGATCGGTCACGAACTGGACCTCGGCCGGCAACGCGATCAGTTCCTTGAGCGCCAGGTTCGGGCTGCCGGCCAGGCAGGCGATGCGGTACTCGATGCCGCCGCAGACCGATTCGCTGCCCATCACCCGCTGCGGCAGCAGCACGTCCTCGGCCAGCTGGCCGCCATGGGCCAGGCGCAGGCGCAGCGGCCGGTGCGCCGTGCTCAGCGACTTTTCGTGCTGCAGGACCCGCAGGAACTCGCTCGCGCTTTCCACCATCTCTCCCTTGCCGTGACCGCATCGCTATCGAAGTGGCCATTTTTCCATGCTTCGCCGGAAGCAAGATTGGGGTTTCGCAGACGGGCGGAAACAGTGTTTCGCTATCGGAAGGGTCGCACGTCGCGCACCGTGAGGGTGTGCGCGGTGGACGGTGGCAGATGCAGGGGAACTTGATGGCGGCGCGACGCTCGCGCGGGGCAATTTACCCGTGCTGCTTATGCGGCATGGTTATCACGAGGGCGCGCCGAGCAGGCGCGCCAGGCGCGGCATCGCCGCCAGCGCGCTGCGGTAGGACGCCGCACGCACCTGGTCCGGGTCGACGTCGCGCAATTCGGCCAGCACGCGCCCGATGCCCGGCAGCTGCTCCGGGCTGTTGCGTCCCGGGTGCACCCAGGCCGGGGAAATGTCGGGCGCGTCGGTCTCGAGCACGATCGCCTCCAAAGGCAGCTGGGTCGCCAGCCGCCGGATCTGCAGCGCGCGCGTAAACGTCATGGCGCCGCCGAAGCCGAGATGGAAACCCAGGTCGATGAAGGTCTGGGCCTGCTGGAAGCTGCCGTTGAAGGCGTGCGCGATGCCGCCCGGCGGGCGGATCTGGCGGATGTGTTTCAGCACCTGGTCCTGCGAGCGGCGCACGTGGGTCAGCACCGGCAGGCCGAAGTCACGCGCGATCCTCAGCTGCTCGCGGAAAAACCGCTCCTGCTTGTCGCGCATGGCGGGTTCGCACAGCATCGGGATGAAGTAATCGAGGCCAATCTCGCCGATCGCCACGAAGCGCGGGTCGTCCATCGATGCCTCCACCAGCCGGCGCAGTTCAAGCAGGTCGTCGTCCGTAGCCCTGGGCACGCAGATCGGGTGGATGCCCAGCGCATAGCTGAGGTTCGGGGCGCCGTCGGCCAACTGCCTGACGATACCGAAGTTGCCGCGCTCGACCGCCGGGATCACGATCATGCCCACGCCCTGCCCGGCCGCGCGCCGCGCCACGTCCAGCGATTCGGTGCCGAATTCGTGGGCGTCGAGGTGGCAGTGCGTGTCGATCCACATGCCCGCCCCTTACAGAAGGTCCTTGAAGTTCGGCTTCGGACCGGGCTCGGGCTTCGAAACCGGCTCCGGCTGCAGCCCGTGCTCGGTCAGGCGCAGCACGCGGTCGCAGCGCCCTGCCAGGCCCGGGTCGTGGGTCACGATCACGAAGGCCGTGCCGAGCGTCCTGGACAATTCCAGCATCAAATCGAAGATGCCCTGCGCGGTGGTGGTGTCGAGGTTGCCGGTCGGTTCATCGGCCAGCACGCAGGCCGGTTGCGTCACCAGCGCGCGCGCCAGGGCCACGCGCTGGCGTTCGCCGCCGGACAGTTCGCCCGGGCGGTGGATCGCGCGCTTGGTAAGGCCGACACGCGCCAGCATCGCTTCCGCCTGCGCCTCCGCCTCGGCGCGCTTCACGCGCCGGATCAGGAGCGGCATGGCGACGTTGTCGAGCGCCGAGAATTCCGGCAGCAGGTGGTGGAACTGGTAGACGAAGCCGAGCGCCGCGTTGCGCAAGTCGCCGCGGCGGGTCTCGGACAGCGTGGCGAAGTCCTCACCCTGCAGCGCCACCATGCCGGTGCTGGGCGTATCGAGGCCGCCCAGGATGTGCAGCAGGGTCGACTTGCCGGAACCGGAAGCGCCGACGATGGCCACGCGCTCGCCGCGCCCGATGGAAAAGTCGATGTTGCCCAGCACCTGGACCGAATAGTCGCCCTGGGTGAAGGTCTTGCCGACGCCGCGGCAGGACAGCACGGCGGTGGTTGGGGATACTTGAGTCATGTTATTCATAGCGCAGCGCCTCCGCCGGTTTGACGCGCGACGCGGCGAAGCTCGGGTAGATCGTGGCAACGAAGGCCAGCAGCACGGACACGCCGCCGATCTTGAAGACGTCGGGCCAGCGCAGGTCCGACGGGATCTCGCTGATCAGGTAGATATCCTTGGACAGGAACTGCACGCCCAGCATGCGTTCGATGAAGGGCACGATGACGTCGATGTTCAGCGCCACCAGCACGCCCAGGCCGACGCCGACCAGGGTGCCCATGATGCCGACCAGCGCGCCCTGGATCATGAAGATCTTCATGATCGAGCGCGGCGACGAACCGAGCGTGCGCAAGATGGCAATGTCGGCCTGCTTGTCGGTGACGGTCATGACCAGCGTCGACACCAGGTTGAACGCGGCCACCGCGATGATCAGGGTCAGGATGATGAACATCATGCGCTTTTCGGTCTGGACCGCGGCGAACCAGTTGGCGTTCAGCTTCGACCAGTCGCGCATGATCAGGTCGCCCGACATCGATTGCTTGAGCTGCTGGGCCACCAGCGGGGCCTGGTGCATGTCGGCGATGCGCAGGCGCAGGCCGTTGGGCGCATCCAGGCGTTCCATGCGCTCGGCATCCTCGATGTGGACGAAGGCCATGGCCGAGTCGAATTCGTAGTGGCCGGCCTCGAAGATGCCGACCACGTTGAAGATGCGCGAGCGCGGCACCATCCCGGCCGGCGTGGTCTGGCCCTGGGCCAGCAGCATGTTCAGTTTATCCCCCACGCCGACGCCGAGCGAACGCGCCAGCGCATAGCCGAGCACGATGTTGAACTCGCCCGGACGCAGGTTCTGCAAACTGCCCTGGCGCATCTGCCTGGCCACGTCCGACACCTTGTGTTCCTCGCCCGGCAGGATGCCGCGGATGACGGCCGGCTTCATGACGTCGTCGCGCACCAGCAGGCCCTGGGTTTCCACGAAGGGCGCGGCGCCGCGCACGGCCGGGTTCAAGAACGCTTCCTTTTCCGCCTCGCGCCAGTTCGGCATGCCGCCGCGCGCATCGAACACCTCGATGTGCGCCAGCACGGACAGCATCCGGTCCGTCACTTCCTTCTGGAACCCGTTCATCACCGACAGCACCACGATCAGCGCGGCCACGCCGAGCGCGATGCCGGACACGGAAATCAGGGAAATGAAGGAAATAAAACTGTTGCGGCTGCTGCGCTTGCCGGCGCGCGTGTAGCGCAAACCGACCAGCCATTCGTACGGCAATTTGTGGATGATGCTCATGGATTCCGGGGCTCAATGCTTCTGGTCCCGCAGTGTGCCACACAAACCTCATCCTTGTGGGGGATTGACACAATTGGAATAACTTTTGACTACAAGATTCATCACGCCCTCGGAACTTTGCGGCAGCGCGGCCATCTTATCTAGCGGCGCAGCACGGCACGGCCCTTCCTTCCGCAGAGACGATCACATGATACCCGGCAGATGGCCTACAATACGGCATGGTCCACATTTCGCTTGTCCTGCCGTTCGCCCTCCCCGTCCCCGAATTCGCCGCCGACCTGACCCGCGCCCTCACGGCGCCGGCGCTGGCGGCGCTGTTGTCGCGCACCTCGAACCGTGCATTCCACCCCTTGCCGCCGACCGCGCGCGCGCTGCCGCACGAGCTCTGGATCGCGCGCGCGCTCGGCCTGGCGCGCGGCCAGGAACCGGCGGTGGCCGCCAGCGCCATGCGCGGCTACGGCCTCGACCCGGAGGACGGCACCTGGTTCGTGGTCAATCCGGCCCACATCCAGATCGCCCGCACCCACCTGATGATGGGTGACATGCGCCAGCTCGACGTGCGCGAGGACGAAGGGCGCGCCCTGTTCGACGCCGCCCTCGCCTCTTTCGAAGAACTCGGTTATCAATTGCGCTACGGTGCGGCCGACACCTGGTTCATGCGCGCCGACGACTGGGACGAATTGCAGACCTCCAGTCCGGACGCGGCCGTGGGCATGAACCTGACCGACTGGATGCCGTCCGGCGGCCCGGCGCGCGCCTTTCGCAAGCTGCAGAACGAGGTGCAGGTCACCTGGTACACGCATCCGGCCAACGCGGCGCGCGAGGCGCGCGGCCAGTCGCCGATCAACTCGATCTGGGTGTGGGGCGGCGCCAGCCTGGCGACCGAACACGCGCAGCGGCTGGTGGCCAGCGCCCAGGGCCGCCCGGTCGAACGGCCGGCGGTGCTGGCCCATGCCGCGCCCGGCTGGCTGGACGCGCTGGCCACGGACAAGGCGGACTCGCTTGCCGACGTCACCGGCAAACTCGCGTCACACCTCGATGGTGCCGGCGCGGATAGCGGCAACCACCTGCTGCTCGCTTGCGGCAACGTCGCCAGCCCCGCCATCGCGGCCGACTGGAGCGGCTGGCTGGGCGAGATGGGACGCCTGGAAGAGGCCCTGTTCGCGCCGCTGCTGGAAGCCCTGGCCAAGGGCCGTGTCAAGAGCCTGCGCCTGGTGCTGAGCCACCGCGACGGCCACCTGGAAACCACCACCACACCGATGGCGCAGCGCAAGTTCTGGCGCCGCCCGACACTGGAAGCACTGACTTGAAGACACGTATTGCCATCCGCCCCTGCCCGGTGCGCCATTCCGAAATGCTGCGCCAGGGCGGCGTGCACCCCGTACTGGCGCGCGTATTCGCCGCGCGCGGCTTGTGCGACCCGCGCGAGCTGGCCAGCGAACTGCAGGCCCTGGTGCCACCCGGCGCCCTGCTGCAGATCGACGCCGCCGCCGTCTACCTGGCCGACGCCATCGCAGCCGGTAAAAAAATGACGATCGTCGCCGACTACGACTGCGACGGCGCCACCGCCTGCGCCACCGCCCTGCGCGGCCTGCGCGCGATGGGCGCCCATGTCGACTACATCGTCCCCAACCGTTTCGAGTATGGCTACGGCCTCACGCCCGAGATCGTCGAGCTGACTGCGCGCGAAAAGTCGCCGGACATCATCATCACCGTCGACAACGGCATCGCCAGCATCGACGGCGTGGAAGCGGCCAAGCGGCGCGGCATCGAAGTGGTCGTGACCGACCACCACCTGCCGGGCGACCGCCTGCCGGATGCGCGCGTCATCGTCAACCCGAACCAGCCCGAGTGCGGCTTCCCGAGCAAGAACCTGGCCGGCGTGGGCGTGGTGTTCTACGTCTTGCTGGCCCTGCGCGCCGAGTTGCGCCGGCGCGGCGTGTTCGACGCCCAGAACCAGCCCAAGCTCGACTCCCTGCTCGACCTGGTGGCGCTGGGCACCGTCGCCGACGTGGTCAAGCTCGACACCAACAACCGCATCCTGGTGGCGCAGGGCCTGAAGCGCATGCGCGCGGGGCGCATGCATCCGGGCGTGGCGGCGCTGTTCCGCGTGGCCGGGCGCGAAGCGCGCACCGCATCGCCGTTCGACCTCGGCTTCGCGCTGGGTCCGCGCCTGAACGCCGCCGGCCGCCTGGAAGACATGTCGCTCGGCATCGAGTGCCTGGTCACCGACGACGAAGGCCGCGCCTGGGCCATCGCCCAGCAGCTCAACGAGATCAACCTGAAGCGGCGCGAGATCGAAGCCGACATGCAGGGCACCGCTCTCTTGCACCTGGACGACTTCCAGCCTTCCGCCGCCAGCACCATCGCCGTGTTCGACGACGGCTGGCACCAGGGCGTGATCGGCATCGTGGCGTCGCGCCTGAAGGAAAAGTTCTACCGCCCGACCATCACCTTCGCCCCGGCCGGCGACGGCTGGATCAAGGGGTCCGGCCGCTCGATCCCGGGCTTCCACCTGCGCGACGCGCTGGACCTGGTGTCCAAGCGCGTGCCCGGCCTGATCGACAAGTTCGGCGGCCACGCGATGGCGGCCGGCCTGACCATCCGCGGCGAACACTTCGACACCTTCACCGCGGCGTTCGAGGCGGTCGGCAAGGCCTGGCTGAGCGAAGCCCAGCTGGAACGCGTGGTCGAGACCGACGGCCCGCTGGAAGACGATTTCTATTCGACCCAGTTCATCGAACTGCTGGACGGCCAGGTGTGGGGCCAGGGTTTCGCGCCGCCCGTGTTCTGCGACGAATTCCGCGTGGTGAGCCAGCGCATCCTGAAGGACAAGCACCTCAAATTACTGCTGGAACGCAACGGCCGGCGCTACGATGCGATCTGGTTCGGCCATACCGATGCGCTGGGGGACAAGGCGCGGGTGGCGTTCCGGCTCGACGCCAACGAGTACAACGGCGTGACCAAGGTGCAGCTGCTGGTGGAGCATGCCGAACCGGTGTAGGCGTTGAAAGGAGCCACGCCTGTGTCGTGACAGCCACGCGCCAACCATGGGAAACAGCACGTTACCAGAAATCGCGTGACACTTACCGGTGTGCAATTTATGATTCCAGTTTACAAATAAATGTACGCTGGTGGGCCGCCGTCGCGCCGCCGCAAGCTCCCTCATGGTCAACGTCAACGATATCGCTGGATGGCGCGAACGGATCTTCGCGTCCTTGCTGTCGGTCGTGCTGGTCGTGGGCACCATCTCGACGATCGCGATCATCCCCTTCCTGCTGCAGGACGGCTTGTGGCCGGTGGCGCTCGCGGACACGCTGGCGCTAGTCTGGATCTTCGTCATCTGGCGCCTGAAACACCTGACGTATACGACGCGCGTCCTGAATTTCCTGGCGGTGGTGTATGTGCTGTCGATCGCCCTGATGGTGTCGATCGGGCCCGCCAGCCTGAGCTATTTGCTGGGACCGCCGCTGATCGCCGCGATCCTGCTGAGCCTGCGTCCGGCAATGCTCGCGCTCGCGCTCGGCGCGGTCTCCCTGGTTGCGGTCGGCGCCAGCGGCCATATCGAGATGAACGTGCCCGGCTGGGAGCACGATCCGCTGAAGGCATCGCTGGTGGCCGCCATCAACTACACCACGATCGGCGCGATGCTGACCTTCACCTGCAGCACCCTGCTCAAGGGCCTGTCGGGCTCGATGAGCGAGCTGGAGCTGACCTCGGCGGCGGTGGCGCGCCTGAACGACATGGTGCTGATCGCCAAGGCAGCGGACGACAAGGATGCCGCCCAGCCGATCACCTTCGCCAACGACGCCTTCCTGCGCCGCACCGGCTACACGCGCGAGGAAATCGTCGGGCAGACCTTGCATGTGCTGCAGGGCAAGGACACCGACCAGGCCGAGACCGCGCGCCTGTTCCAGGCGATCAGCGCCGGCCAGCCCGGCGCGGCCGAACTGATGATCTACACGCGGGCCGGCGAAGCGTTCTGGGTGGAGATCGAAGCGGTGCCCTTTGCCCCGTCTGGCGAGCGCCCCACCCACTGGGTGGTGGTGGGCCGCGACATCAGCGAGCGCCGCGCCGCCGCCGACGCCATCCACCGCCTGGCCTACTACGATGGCCTGACCGGCCTGCCGAACCGGCGCCTGCTGATGGAGCGCCTCGGCGCCCTGGTCGAGCAGGCCCAGGCCCAGGCCGGCAGCCGGCTCGGCGCGGTGCTCTACCTGGACCTGGACAACTTCAAGAACGTCAATGACGCCCGCGGCCACGCGGTCGGCGACGCCCTGCTCGGCCACGCGGCCGCGCGCCTGGGCCAGGCGGTACGGACCGGCGGCATGGTGGCGCGCATCGGCGGCGACGAATTCGTGGTCCTGCTCGAAGGGCTCGACCCCGATCCCGCCAGCGCCACCCGCGCCGCCCTGGCAACGGCCGACACCGTGCGCGCCGCGCTGTCGGCGCCGCTGGACTTGGACGGCCAGCCGTACCGGATCGCGGCCAGCATCGGCGTGGCGCTGTCGCTGCGCGCCGGCGCCAGCGCGCACGACCTGCTGCGCGAAGCCGACACCGCGATGTACCACGCCAAGGCCGGCGGGCGCAACGGCGTGGTGCTGTTCGAGAACGCCATGCTGGCCGACGCCCAATGGAGGATCACGCTGGAACGCGACCTGGCCCAGGCCCTGGACAACGGCGAACTGGCGATGCACCTGCAACTGCAGGTCGACCGCCACGGCGTACCGGTGGGCGCCGAACTCCTGATGCGCTGGCAGCGCGCCGACGGCAGCTTCGTGCGGCCGGACCTGTTCATCCCGGTGGCGGAGTCCAGCGGCATGATCGTCGCGCTCGGCAACTGGGCCCTGCGCCAGGCCTGCGAAGCCTGGCTGGCGCTGGACCGGGCCGGGCACCCGCTGCCGCTGTCGGTGAACGTCAGCCCGCTGCAGTTCCGCCAGCCGGATTTCGTACAGCAGGTGCGCGCCATCCTGCAGGGCACCGGTGCCCCGCCGCAGCAACTCATCTTCGAAGTGACCGAGGGCCTGCTGATCGAGGACATCGGCCAGACCATCACGCGCATGCACGAACTGGCCGATCTGGGCATCCGCTTCTCGGTGGACGACTTCGGCACCGGCTACTCGAACCTGGCCTACCTGAGGAAGATGCCGCTGTACGAACTGAAGATCGACAAGAGCTTCATGAACGACACCCCGCACGATGCCAACGGCACCGCCATCGTGCAATCGATCCTGTCGATGGCCGGCCACCTCGGCCTGCGCGTGGTGGCCGAAGGCATCGAGTCCGAGGCGCAGGCGCACTACCTGGCCGAGCACGGCGGCGCCTACATGCAGGGCTTCCTGTACCACCGGCCGATGCCGCTGGCGCAGGTGATCGAGCGGCTGCAGGCGGCGCGGGCGGCCGCCTCGGCCTCCGCTTCCGCCTCGGCCTGTGTCGGCTAGCCGGCTGCCGGCCGGCTGCCGTTGAATACCGCCAGCTGCGCCGCGAACGCGCGCCCGTAGGCCGGCCGCGCTTCCCCGCGGGCGACGTAGGCAGCCAGGTTCGGGTACGCGTCCAGCAAACCCGATGTGCGCAGCCTGAGCAGCGCATGCACCATCATCAGGTCGCCCGCGCTGAAGGCGCCGTCGAGCCAGTCGGCGTCGCCCAGGTAGCTTGAAAGCGGCGCCAGCCGGTCACGCACGCGCTGCTCGACGACGGGCGGGCGTTGCTGGTGCCAGGGCTGGTCGCGCTCGAGCAGCCTGGCGTTCTGGAGTTCGAGGATGGGCGGCTCCACCGTATTCACCGCGCAAAACATCCAGCTCAGTGCCCGCGCCCGTGCGTCCGGATCGTCGGGCAGCAGGATGCCATGGCGCTCGGCGATATGGAACACGATGGCGCCGGATTCGAACAGGACCAGGCCGTCTTCCTGGTAGGTGGGAATCTGGCCGAACGGGTGCAATGCGAGATGCGCGGGCGCCTTCATGTCCGCGAAGGACACCAGCCGCACCTCGTAAGGCTGGCCGACTTCTTCGAGCGCCCAGCGTACCCGCATGTCGCGCGCAAGGCCCTTGCCGCGGTCGGGCGAGTGTTCGAAGGCGGTAATCGTGGGAATCGTCGGGAGGAACATGGTGATCTCCTTGATTGCCAGGTGTTAGCTTATCTCGAAGGGAACCGATTCCATGAATGGATCCGACTCGATATTCTGGCTTCGTTTCAACTCTTCAGCGTCACGCTATTCTGGGCATCATCATAATCCACAAACTTGTATGCCAATAACCGGTGTAATGCGTCGTCAAAGTCTTTCGCACTCAAAGCAACTGCTCCGCGGATACGAAAAAAGCTTTCGACACGTAGACAGGTACGCAAGGGCGAATGCGACGCCCACGTCCCGAACCGGAAATTCCTGGTGCCGCCCTCGGCATTGAAACCAAGCGATACGGCAATTGCCTCCAGCAGCGTGGACTTGCCCGATCCGTTTTCGCCGACGAAGAACGTCATGCGCGGATGCAGGTCGATGTGCTGCAGCGACCGGATGGCCGGCAGCGAGAAGGGATCGCGCTCGAAGGACTCGACCTTGTCGCGTTGCAGGGCAATCAGGCTGACGTATTGGGTCGAGATCATGACGGCGTGGCGCTATCCGAAGGAATAGCGCCACTCTAGCATCCGCCGGATGCCTCAAATTGCGCGGATTGTCAGGCTCAGATGGCCTGCTCCATCTCGTCGCGGGCGCGCTCGAACGAGGACTTCTGCGGCGCCATCATGATCGCCATCACGATCCCGGCGATGAAGACCACCGGGACGATCCATGCCACCGCGATCACGCCGCGGGTATTCGCCGGCGGCGGCGGGCCGTACTGGTTGGCGCCCGGATTGCCAGCTGCGAACAGCAGCCACAGGCCGACGGCCACGTTCACGAACGGGATGACCAGGCCGAGCGCGAACCAGCCGCTGCGGCCCAGGTCATGCAGCCGGCGTACGCCGACGATCAGGCTGACGATGAACGAGGCGCCCAGGCCCAGGTTCTCGGCGAGCGACTTGCCGGCATCGCTGACGGCGGTCGACATCAGGAGCATCATGGCCGCGGCCACCAGCACACCCAGCCCGAAGCTGTACGCCAAGTAGCGTACCCGTCCGATACGCCCCCGCAACTGGAACATGGAGGGCGTATAGGTTGTACTGGTTTCTTTAGGGCTGTACAGCGTGTTCACTACGACTCCTGGCAAGACTGAAAGACAACATCTTACAGCTTTGCCGGCGCGCCTGCTGTGCGAGCACCCTTCCAGGGACGGTACAGCAGCAGCGCCGCTGCCAGGCCGCAGGCCGCCGCGGCCGCCATCCAGTAGCCGGGCGCGGCCTTGTCGCCGGTGAATTCGATCAGCCAGGTCGAGACCACCGGCGTGAAACCGCCGAAGATCGCGGTCGCCAGGCTGTAGGCCAGCGAGAAGCCGACCGTGCGCACGTGGGCCGGCATGATCTCGGTCAGCGCGACCACGGTGGCGCCGTTATAGCTGGCGTACATGAACGACAGCCACAGTTCCGCTTCCAGCATGTGGGCGAAGGTGGTGTCGTGCACCAGCCAGGACAGCACCGGATGCGCGGTCATGATCGGCAGCACGGTGAACACGACCAGCAGCGGCCAGCGGCCGATGCGGTCCGACAGCGCGCCCATCACCGGCAGCCAGATGAAGTTGGACAGGCCGATGCAGAAGGTGGCCAGCAGGCTGTCGGCGGCGCTCAGCTTCAGCACGTTCTTGCCGAAGGTCGGCGCGTACACGGTGATCAGGTAGAACGACACGGTGGTCATCACCACCAGCATCATGCCCAGCAGGACCAGGCGCCAGTTCTCGAAGATCGAGCGCAGGATCTCGCGAAAGCTCGGGTGATGCTTGCGCGCCTTGAACGCTTCGGTTTCCTGCAGCGAGCGGCGGATGACGAACACGACCGGGATGATCATGCAGCCGACAAAGAACGGGATGCGCCAGCCCCAGGCGCCGACTTCAAGCGGCGACAGCCAGCCGTTCAGCAGGTAGCCCAGCAGGGCCGCGGCCATGATCGCCGCCTGCTGGCTGGCCGACTGCCAGCTCACATAAAAACCCTTCTGGCCGGGCGGCGCCATCTCGGCCAGGTAGACCGACACGCCGCCGAGTTCCACGCCGGCCGAAAAGCCCTGCAGCAGGCGTCCGATCACCACCAGCACCGGCGCCAGCATGCCGATCGTGTCGTAGCCTGGCACGAAGGCGATCAATACGGTACCCGATGCCATGATGGCCAGCGTCAGGACCAAGCCCTTGCGCCGGCCGATGCGGTCGATCACGCTGCCCAGGATGACGGCGCCGAGCGGGCGCATCAGGAAGCCGGCGCCGAAGGCCACGAAGGTCAGCATCAGCGAGGTGTATTCGTTATCGGATGGGAAGAAGGTATTCGCGATGTACGTGGCATAGAAGCCGTACAGGAAGAAGTCGAACATCTCGAGGAAGTTGCCGCTGGTGACGCGCAATACGGTCGACAGCGGTGATTGGGCTTGGGCGGCCTGGGTCATCAGAAAGTGCTCCTGTTGTGCAGCGCATGCGGGCACGAGGCCCGGATGCGCTTGTCGATATTGTCACGGCATGATGCTTCCTGTGGAATAATATGTAATTGCATAGAACTGATCGATTGATGCATGCACCGTATCGATATTGAATTCGGCGACCTGCAGGCGTTCGTTGCCGTCAGCGAACAATTGAGCTTTCGCGCCGCCGCCGACCTGCTGTTCATTTCCCAGCCGGCATTGAGCCGGCGCATCGACAAGCTGGAAGCCGTGCTCGAGGCGCGCCTGCTGGAACGCACCAGCCGGCGCGTGGCCTTGACCGAGGCCGGGCGCCAGTTCCTGGAACACGCGCGCGCCTCGATTGCCGAGATGCAGGTGGCCATGGGCAGCATGTCGGCCGCCGCCTTGCAGCGCAACAGCCTGGTGACGGTGGCTTGCGTGCCCTCGGTGGCGAACCATGTGCTGCCGGGCGCGCTGCAGGCATTCTCGAGCCGGTTCCCCAACGTGCGGCTGCGCGTGCTCGACGAGAGCGGCGGGCAAGTGGTGCAGTCGGTGGCGCGCGCCGCGGCCGATTTCGGTGTCAATTTCATCGGCGCCCAGGATGCCGACCTCGACTTCCGCGCGATCTACAGCGAGCGCTACGTGCTGGCGGTCCAGCGCGAGCATCCGCTGGCCCGGCAATCGCAGGTGGCGTGGCGCGAACTGTGCGGTACGCGCCTGATCTCGGTGTCGGTACGTAGCAGCAACCGCATCCTGCTCGACAACGCGCTGGCGCGGCTGAAGGAGCGGCCCGCCGTGTTCTGCGAAGTCAACCACGTGACGGCGGCGCTGGCCATGGCCGCCGCCGGCGTCGGCGTGGCGGCGGTACCGGCGCTGGCGTATTCGCAGGTACGCTATCCGGCGCTGGTGGCGGTGCCGCTGGTGGAACCGGAAGTCCAGCGCACACTGGGCCTGATCACGCGCAAGGGCAACGTCCTGTCAACGCCGGCACAGGCCTTGTTCGATATGCTGGACGACGCGGCCAGGCGCGAATTCCGCTTTTGAGGCCGTGCTATCATGCAACTCGACTTGCATTACTTAGGCGCGACACACGTGAAACACCGCTTATTCCTCTTCGATCTGGACGACACCCTGCTCGACTTCAAGGCTTCCGAAAAACGCTCGTTCGTGCGCACGATGCATAAACTCGGCGTGCAGGTAGACAGCGACATGGACGGGCTGTTCATCCAGTACCAGGTCATCAACCTGGCGCTGTGGCGGCAATTCGAAGCCGGCGCGGTCTCCAAAGATTTCCTGAAAGTGGAGCGTTTCCGCAAGACTTTCGACGGCAACAAGCTCGACCTGGATCCGGAAGCGGCCAGCCGCCTGTACCTGGAATCGCTGGCCGAGACCGTGGTGCTCATCGAGGGCGCCGGACAGTTGTGCGAAACCTTGTGCGGCATCGGCGAGGTCGGCATCATCACGAATGGCGTCGACCATATCCAGCGCCGCCGCATCGCCAGTTCGGGTCTGGCCGACTACATCTCCTTCATCGCCACTTCCGAAGCCTGCGGCTTCGCCAAGCCGGACAGCCGCTTCTTCGATTACACCGTCCGCATGGCGCGCAGCTTTACCCGGGATGAAACGGTCATCGTCGGCGACCGGCTGGATGCGGACATCTTGGGCGCCAACCGCTTCGGGATCGAAAGCTGCTGGTTCAATCCGGGCGGGCTGGTGAATGAATCGGAAGCGGTGCCGGATTACGAGGTGGCGAGCCTGCATGAAGTCGTGCCGTCGCTGCGGGGACTGACAGTTGCCTGATCAGGACCCGCGCGCCGCCAGCACCCGGTCGATCAAGCCATATTCCACGCCCTGGCTGGCCGACATGTAATTGTCCCGGTCCGAATCCTTTTCGATGCGCGCCAGCGTTTGTCCGGTGCGTTCGGCTAGCAGGGTATTCAGGCGCTGGCGCTGGTACAGCACTTCGCGCGCCTGGATTTCGATATCGGCCGCCACGCCCTGCGACCCGCCGTGCGGCTGGTGGATCATGATGCGGGCATTCGGCAAGGCATAGCGCTTGCCCCTGGCGCCCGCGGCCAGCAAAAACGAACCCATGCTGGCGGCAAACCCCGTGCACAGGGTCGATACGTCCGGTTTGATGAATTGCATCGTGTCGTACACCGCCATGCCGGCATACACGGAGCCGCCCGGTGAATTGATATACAGCGAAATATCCTTGTCCGGATTATCCGATTCCAGCACCAGCAACTGCGCGACGATCAGGTTGGCGGATTGTTCGGTCACTTCGCCAACCAGGAAAATCACGCGCTCCTGCAGCAGGCGCGAGTAAATGTCGAAGGCGCGTTCGCCGCGCCCTGTCTGTTCGATAACGGTGGGCACCAGGCCCAGCCCCCGGGGAAAATTCGACGTCATGATCGCCCTTTCGCGGTAGAGTGGAATCGTCCAGTCGATTCACTGCCTGCTTGACGCCTGCGCTCTACTGGATGTGACGCCAGCAAACATATTTGCCGGGCGTGTCACATTCCTCCAGGCCCCGGCGTCAAGCGTTCACATACCGCTCAGGAGACTCGCATGCCCTCACCTTCCGATACCGACGGTGTCCTGTTCGAGCAGTTGCGCCCGCGCCTGATCGCGATCAGCCGCCGCATCGTCGGCAGCGAAGCGGACGCCGAGGACATCGTGCAGGACTGTTTCCTGAAGTGGCATGGCGCCGAACAGGACCGGCTGGCGACGCCGGCGGCCTGGCTGACCACGGTCGTGCAGCACCAGTCGATCGACCGCCTGCGCAAATACGCCCGCGATGCGCAGGCGGCACAGGCGGCGATGGAACTGGTGTCCGAAGTCGCGTCGGCGCCGCCCGAGGATGCGCTGCTGCGGCGCGCCGAACTGGGCGAGGCGCTGGCCCGCCTGCTGGCGCGCCTGTCGCCGGCCGAGCGCCTGGCGCTGGTGCTGCACGAGGTGTTCGAGTGCACACATGCGGACATCGCGGCGGTGCTCGGCACCAGGGCCGTGAATACGCGCCAATACCTGGCGCGGGCGCGCCGGCGGCTGCTTGTCGATACGATGGAGCCGCCGCCGGACGAGAAACTGTGCCGCGAACTGGTGCGATGCTTCCAGGCGGCGATCAACGGCCTGGATGTGCCGGCGGTGGTGAACCTGCTCGGGGAGGCACAGCCGGTGTTTGTGCATGAAGCGCCGCAGCTGCGGGCCCAAGTGGGGAATCGCACCGCCTGCGCCAACGATGCGTGGTACGGCCGGGCCTTGACGGGATAGCACTTTGGCCGCGCTGCCGGATTAGCTGCCGATCCTCTACTCAGATCGCGGACGTAAAACGGTCCTGGTTATCCCGGATGAAAGCGGCACGCAGCATGGGAAACCGCTCGGCCAGTTCGGCAAGGGGCTGGTCGAATTGGTCGAGGCGCGTCTCCTCATGGGAGGCCGAAAATGACTGCCATGTGTTTTCGGCCTTGAGCCTGGCGCGCATGGGTGCTTCCTGTTCGGCGACGAACAAGGCTTTCTCGAACAGGCCGGCGGCTTCGTGCGCGCCCAGTTCGCGCAAGGCTGGAGCGATCATCGCTGCCAATTCCCCGGACGAGTTCCAAAAGAACTGGCTCAATCCACCATTCATGACTTCGGCCTCGACAACGAACGACATGTAACATACCTGCAGCCCGCGCGGCAGTTCGCGCAGCGCCGCTTCAGGGGCATCCATGTCGAGTTTCCCAGCAACGTAGTCGTACAGGGCAAGATCCAGATCTTCTCCATTCAGGGCAAGAAGCGCGGAAGCGGAGATATCCGTGAGCACGGGCCGTGGAGGTCTTGCGATGGCACTGGCCTCGATTTCCCGGAAAACTTCTTGAGTCTCCGGGGGCAGTGTTGCGAGGAGCTGTTGGTGGACTTGCCGTAATTCTTCGGGCGAAAGCGTATGCATGTTTTCGCACATCCCTTGCAACTCTTCGAGAGACAAGCGCTCTTCCGGATCCATGTTATTTGATCACTCCTGAAACAAATTCAACCGTAACTATTCTTCGAGAAAGTCGGCGCTGCACGGACCGGCGGCATGACTGCCGCCTCGTCATGCATGCCTGAGAACCGCAATGATCTCCGCCCCAAGAATCAGGCCGAAGATGACCAGCAGGTGCACCGTCATCAGCGCCAGCGATTTGGCCCAGCTGCCCCACCTGCTTCCCCCATAAACACGGTGCATGGCAACGGGAAGATAGACCGCAATCCAAAGGACAGGCAGCAATTGCAGCCAATCCCACCCCGAAAGCAGCGCCGGGCGCCAGTCGACGATAGCGGCCGCCAGCCAGATGATGTTGCCCGGTATGACGATCATTATACTGGCGAGCAGGAAGGCGAAGGCGGTGACATGCAGGGCGAATACCAGATGCTCGCCATAGCGCCGGCCCGACCGGAACTGGATCAGCTTGAGATACACGGCAAACAGCGGCAGCGCACCGATCAGCATGTAAGGCAGATTCGCCAGGAACCCATGATTGAGGATTTCTGCTTTTTCCTCGGGCACTGCATTCACGAATCGTTTCGCGTTGTCCGCCCACGTTTCGTTGACGCTTCCCAGCAGCCGGATGGCTTCACGCAGCACATAAAGATCGCCATTCGTCTCGTATGCCTTGAGTTCGATCCTTGCGGTCACAGGCTTGTCCGGCTTGGCCGCGACAGGTACGGAATGACTGTAAGAGACCATGAATGTCCTGTCATCAAAGCCAATCTGCGGCAGATCGACCCCGTACAGTTTGATCAACGCAAACATCACCAGGCTCAGGGTGAGATACAGGCGCAATGGATTGATGTAGGGAACGCGCCGCCCGCGCAGGAAATCCACCGTCGGTTGACCCGGCCGGAACACCAGCAGCCGCAACGTTGCCCACAGCTTGCCTTCCAGCGCCACGTAATGGCCGACGAATTCGTGGATGAATTCGCTTGCCGAAGGCGCATGGGCGGCGACGGCTTCGCCGCACCGGGAACAGAAATTGCCATGCACCGGCGCCTGGCAGCTGGGGCAGCACGGCGCCGCCGCGCCGGCCGGGACATCGTGAAGCATGGCAGCCAGGGGCGCTTCAAGCGTCGATTTCACGTCGTCTTATCCTTCATGAGATGCAGCGCGTACAGGAGCGCCAGCACGATCTCGAAACACACCGGCAGCAGGATGCCAGGCCCGGCATGCCCGCCGACGAACTCGGCGATGCCCAACAGCGCCAGCGCCGCACATCCGGCCACGAACCCTGCCACCATCGCCGACCTTGCCGGCGATGGCCCGGCACAGCGCGCGCACTAGAACATCACGCCCACGCCCAGGAACAGCGCCGCGCCGCGCCGGCTGACCAGTCCGGCCGGGTACGAATACGGCACGCCCCACAGCGCCAGCAGCAGGTCGGGCGCGAGTCCCCACACCAGCGCCAGCAGGAAACAGACGAGCGCCGCCAGGATCGCAAGGCTACGAAAACCGGATATTCTCAAACTTGTTCTCTCCGCTCGGCATGTCGGAACGTGTCCGACAATCCAGTCAAGCGTCGCAAGCAGCCAGCGCGCAAACGCGACGAGCCGCCGGGACCGGCATCGACCCGTCCGGGGCAACTCCGAGATCATAGCGATTTATCGTTGGCAAAAACTATCGAATTGTCACCGCCCTGCGGATTCCGGCGCGCAATCGCAGGGCCGCTCGCCGCGGTCGAACACGACCTTCCAGCGTCCCGGCGCTTCCAGCCGCCAGATCGAATTGAAGCGCCCGATCCGCTTGCCATCCGGCCCGTACACCGGCCCGCCGCTGTAGGCCAGCGTCCCCGACTGCACCACCTCGATCTGTTCCGGCGCCCAGGAAAATGGCGCCCTGGGCCCGATGTAATACGGACGCCAGGCCTCGGCGATGGCATCGCGGCCGCGCAGCGGCGTGTCGCCGGAAAAGAAGATGGCTTCCTCGGCCAGGAAAGCGGTGAAGGCGGCGTGATCGCGCGCCTGCATCGTGGCGGCAAAGGCGCGCTCGGCATCCATCACTTGCCGCTTGAGGTTGACATTCGATGTCCGCGCGGCGCTCGCGACCACCAGCATCAGCAGGCTGATGCGTAACACTCCCATCGACAACAGACGCATGCGTCACCTCGCTTGAGCCATCTCCTCATGGATGAGTTCAGTAAGTTTGGCACGGCGCAAGGCTTTGTTCAAGACGCTTGCACCTTCCACGGAAGCGGAGTATAAATAGTCCGAAACCGGAGATTCCTTATGAGCCTTGCCTATGCGTATCCCAAAAGCCGTTTCGAAACCGCCAACCTGGTCGACCTGAACGCCCGCGCCGAACGCGAGCGCCTGTCGAAGTCCGCCCTGCTCGGCTTCTTCGGCCTGACGCTCGCCTGGCAGGTGCGGGACGACGATGCGCGCGAGCTGCTGGGCGGCTTGTCCTCGTCGTCGTTCTACGAATGGAAAAAAAACCCGGAACGGGTGCTGGAAGTGGACCGCATCACACGCATTTCCTACCTGCTCGGCATCTACAAGGCGCTGCACATCCTGTACGGCGACAAGCTGGCCGACGAATGGGTGCACCTGCCGAACACGAATCCGGTCTTCAACGGCCGCACGCCGCTGGCCTACATGCTGGGTGGCGGCCTGCTGGCGATGCAGACCGTGCGGCGCCTGCTGGACGCGCGCCGCGGAGGACTGTAGATGAAGCTGATGCGCAAGGCGGAGCCCGGCCTGGTTGCGCTGCGCCAGTTCGATACCTGCCGCCTGATCCCGTCGCGCTTCGCCGATGCCGAGGATTCGGTGCTGGCGCCGCTGGCCGAGAACGACGCCGTGCTGCGCGACCTGTTCGACCTCGACAACGCCACCAACGACCGCCTGCGCGGCGAGTCCGGGCAGCTGCCGGGCATCGGCATGGACGAACTGGTGTTCGGCTTGCCCAACTTCCGCATGATCAATGCGGCGTATACCTATGCGCGCCCGGAAGGCAGCCGCTTCAACGACGGCGAGCGCGGCGCCTGGTACTGCGCGTTCGAGCTCGATACCGCGCTGGCCGAGGTAAGCTTCCACAAGACCGTCGAGTACCAGGAGATCGGACGCTTCGACGACAGCGTCAACTACCAGTGCCTGCTGGCCGATTTCACCGCCAGCTTCCACGACTTGCGCGACGAGCAAGCGTGGGCGTCCTGCCTCGATCCCGCCAGCTATGTCGCCTCGCAGGCGCTGGCGAACGAACTGCTGGAAGCGGGCTCGATGGGCATCGTCTACCCGAGCGTGCGCCATCCCGGCGGGATCAACCTGGCCTGTTTCCGGCCGGCGCTGGTCGGGAATGTCCGCAAGGGGCTGGCCTATCGGTTAACATGGGCGGGTTCGCCGATTCCACAGGTCGAACCCATCCGATAACCGTACCAAGACAAGCAATGAGCACGACTGACAAACTCGATCCGCTGAAGGACAGCGAACTGCACGACAAGATCAACCGCGAAACCGCCCGCGTCCAGTGGTCGGAGCTGGAACGCCACTTCGCCCATGGCGCCGTGGTCTGGGTCAGCGAGGACCTCGACCTGGTCGAGGTCGCGCTGCGCATCGCCCACGACGACAAGGAACACATCACGCGCTGGATGAGCGAGGGCAAGGTGGCCAAGGTGTCCGACCTCCAGGCGCAGACCTGGCAGGCCGCCGACACCCTGCTGTGGGCCTCGGTGGTCAGCCCGTTCGTGCTGGTGCAGCCGGAGAAGAAGCAGCTGCACTGAACCTTCACGCCGTGAGGCGCGGCGCCTCGCGGCCACGGCCGCTGCCGGCCTCCAGCTGGAAGGTATTCACCAGTCCAGCCAGTTCATCGGCCTGGTACTGCAGCGACTGCGCCGCGGCCGCCGCCTCTTCCACCAGCGCGGCATTCTGCAGCGTCATCTCGTCCAGCTGGACGATGGCGGCGTCGACGCGTTCGATGTCGCGCCCCTGGCTGCTGGTCGCTTCCGAAATCTGCGCCATGATGCCGTTCACGCGGTGCACGCCGTCGACCACCTTGCGCATGGTCGCGCCGGCGCGGGCGACCAGCTCGGTGCCGGCATCGACCTTGCTCACCGAATCCTCGATCAGCGCCTTGATCTCCTTGGCCGCGCCGGCCGAGCGCTGCGCCAGGTTGCGCACTTCCGACGCCACCACGGCGAAGCCCCTGCCCTGCTCGCCGGCGCGCGCCGCCTCGACCGCCGCGTTCAGCGCCAGGATATTGGTCTGGAACGCGATGCCGTCGATGACCGCGATGATGTCGACGATCTTCTTGGACGCCTCGTTGATCAGCCCCATGGTCCGCACCACGCCCTCGACCGTGTCGCCGCCCTCGCGCGAAACGCCGGCGGCTTCGCCGGCCAGCCGGCTCGCCTCGGACGCGTAGCTCGCGTTGCGGTGCACCGATTCGATCAGCTGCTTCATCGAACCGGCCACCTGCGCCAGTTCGGCCGCCTGCGATTCGGTGCGGCGCGACAGGTCGACGTTGCCGGACGCGATCTCGGCCGAGGCCAGCGCGATCGCATCGGTGCCGCCGCGCACCTTGCCGACAATGCCGCTCAGGCTGTCGCGCATGGCGCTCATCGCGGCCAGCAGACTGGCGGGCGCGGCGCGGCGGGTGTCGACCTGGTGCTGCAGTTCGCCCTTGGCGATGGCGTGCGCCACGCTCGACGCATAGGCCGGCTCGCCGCCCAGCTGGCGAATCAGGCCGCGCACGATCAGGCCGCCGACCAGCGCCGCCAGCAGCACGCTGAGCAGGCTCAGGCCGCCGATCATGTAGCGCGCCGACGAGGCGCTGGCGGCCGCGGCCGCGCTGGCGGCGGCGCTGTCGGACTGAAGCTGCTTGAGCAAAGCGCCGATATCGGCGACAATCTTGCGTCGCAGTGGCGAACATTCCTTGACCAGGAAGGTGCCATACTGTTCCATCTGGTTGGCAACGCGGTATTCGCGCGGACGCCGCAGCTCGCGGCTCATCATGCCGAGCTCTTCCTTGACTTGCAGGTATTGGGTATTGTCGAGCAACGACACATCGAGCTTGGCCAGGGCTGTTTGATAAACGGCCACGTTGTGGTCGACCAGGTCGAGTTCGCGCATGGCATCGACGCTGTCGGAGAAAATGTAGGCGTTGCGTGCGGCGATGCCGGTCTGGTCCAGCGCTTCCCGGACTTCGTACAGCGGTTCAAGTTGGTCGTTACGTTGCGCGTCGGCGGTGTGCAAGGCGCGCTCGATGCCGTTTACGCGCGAGATCGAGAACATGGCGAGCGCCAGCGTCACCGCGACCACGAGTGCAAATGCGCTGTACAGTTTTTTTTCGACACTGAGCTGCGCGAGCTGGCTGGCCATGTCTTCTCCTAAAAATATATTGCAAACCCTATTTCCATAGGGAAAATTGATTTAATTGATGGCATCTTGCCAAATTACCCTCAGCCTTGCAACAAAGATCGTCAAATTTAACAATTTCTGTAGGGAATTATATACAGGTGCCGGTCCGCAAGAGTGAAATTTGCGACATGAAATTGTCGCCAAAATGAGAATGTGAATTCACGAATCCGTTTATACTGATGGATAGTGAGGAAGTTATGCAGAGCAACATCAAAGAAGACGATCCTATTCTGACTACCAGCGAGGTCGCACGGCTGCTCGGCGTGGCCACCAGTACCGTCCAGATCTGGATGGAAAGTGGCGCGATCGAATCCTGGAAAACCCCGGGCGGGCATCGCCGTACCCGGCTCAGTCTCGTGCAGGGCCTGATGCATGGCGACGACGTCGGCCGCAACACGCCCAACCCGAGCACCGACAAGGAATACCAGCCGGCGTCGGACGCCAGGTACCCGACGCCGTCCAACGAGCGGTCGCGCCTGGCGGCGGTGGCCGCGTCCGGACTGGTCGACAGCCAGGACGAAGCCCGCTTCGACCGCCTGGTGCGCCTGGCCTCGATGGTGACCGGCTCGCCGATCGCCCTGATTTCGCTGCTGACCTCGACCCGCCAGTGGTTCAAGGCGCGGGTCGGCATCACCGCCCGCGAAACGCCGCGCGACTGGGCGTTCTGCTCGCATGCGATCCTGAAGAACGAACTGTTCGTGGTGGAAGATACAATGGAAGACGAGCGCTTCCGCGACAACCCGCTGGTGCTGCAGGACCCGCACATCCGCTTCTATGCGGGCGTGCCGCTGCGCGACAAGTCGGGCCAGCCGCTCGGCACCCTGTGCGTGATCGACCGCGAACCGCGCCGCCTGCGCGCCACCGAAGTGCAAAGCCTGCTCGACCTGGCCGAGATCGCGGCCGGCGAGATCCAGAACGGCGGACGGGCGCCGCGACACTGAGCAAACGCGCTCAATGCCCCTTCGCGCGGTGCCCCAGCGCGTGTCCCGCTTCGCGCATCAATTCCGCCGCCCGCCGTGGATCGGTCTCGCGCAGCGCCAGTGCCTGTAAAGCTTCCGGATAGTCCAGCTGCGCCGCCGCTTCCAGCCAGCGCCGCGCCGCCACGGCGTCGGGGGTGACGCCCTCGCCTTCCGCCAACATGTTCGACAGCGTGAACATCGCTTCCGGCACCCCGCCTTCGGCAGCGCGGGTCAGCCAGCGCACCGCGGCGGCGGCATCCCGGGGCCGGCCATCGCCGTTGCGGCACGCGAGTCCCAGCCGGTAGGCGTCGAGCGGCGCCATTGCCTGCGGCTGCCGTGATGCTGCAGTTGCAGGCGCACCGGCGCCTGCCACCACCAGCGCCGCAGCCAGGATGACCAGCAGCCGGCGCACCGGCCCCTTATTTCGACAAATCGACCGCATACAAGGCAAAGCCCTTGCCGCCGCCATCATCCTCGCGCAGCACCGACACGTTGTTCAATCCCGCCGCGCGCGCCAGCGCGATCTTGCCCGGCGCCGCATGGAACACCACCGGACCGGCCGTCGTGACCGGCGCGAAGCGCCAGCTGCGCTGGGCGCCGTTGGCGTCGCGGGTCAGGCGCCTGGCGTTACGGATGTACGAAATCAGCACGTCGCGGCTGGCGTCCGGCGACGCGACCACGGTCTTGCTGCCGTCCAGGCCCGGGAAGTTGCCACCGCCGCTGGCGCGGTAGTTGTTGGTCGCGACCAGGAATGCCTGGCCATCCGCCACCGGCGCACCGCGCAGCTTCAAGTTGACAATCCTGCTGCCCAGCGGCCGCGTCACGTCGATCTCGTAGCTCAGCTCGGGCGAGGTGATGGTGTCGAAGTTGTAGCTGGGGAAGGCCGGGTTGATCAGCTCCTGCGCCTCGGCTTTCTTCGGGTCGATGGTATTGAAACGGCCGGCCGCCTTTTCGAGCCAGGCCTTCAGGCCCGCCGCGTCGACTTTCACCGCGTACAGCGCGTTCGGGTACAGGTACAAATCGGCGGCGTTGTTCAGCGCCAGGCTGCCGGCGGCGACGTCGGTGTAATCGCTCACGCCGGCGTTGCCGCTCTTGAAGGCGGATGCCATCGACAGCACCGGCAGCTTGGCGTACTGCGGCAGATTGGCCGCCACATAGGCGCGCACGTAGTCGGCCTGGGCCTGGTTCACCACCTGCAGCGCCGAGCTGTCGCCGACGTCGGCGAAGTAGCTCGACATGCGGAAGTCGGTGCTGCCGACCGGGGTCTTCACGTACTGGATGGTGGCGTCGTGCTCGGCGCGCACCAGCGCCATCACCTGCGGGTCGGCGGCGACGAAGGATTTGTCGGCCTGCTGGGTAGCGCGGGTCTCGACCACGGTCTGGTCCCTGTCCACGGTCCAGCCCTTGGCGCCATGGCGCAGCGTGAGCTTGATCACGCCCAGGTTCTTGCCCCATAAATTGGCCATCACGGTGGGCACGCCGAACACGGTGCCGCGCGCCTTGTCGACGTGCGGCAGGTTGAATTGCGGGACCGTGCTGGCGGGATTCGGGAACTGCACGTGCGAATGGCCCAGCAGCAGCGCATCGATGCCAGGCACTTGCGCCAGGTGCCAGTTGCCGTTTTCCATGGTCGGCGAATAGGGGCTGTCATCCAGGCCGCCGTGCGAGATCGCCACCACCAGCTCGGCACCCTTCCTGCGCATCTCGGGAATGTAGCGCTTGGCCGTTTCGACCAGGCCCTCGGTATAGACCTTCCCTTCCAGCCAGCGCTTGTCCCAGGACAGGATGGTCGGCGGCGTAAAGCCGATGATGCCGACCTTGACGCTCGCCTCGACCGTGCGCCCCTCGGCATCGACCACCTTGATGCGCTTGTCGATGATGCGGTACGGCGCGAACAGCGGCTTCTTCGTCTTGACGCTGTAGACGTTGGCCAGCACGATCGGGAAGCCCGGCCCGGCGCAAGCCTTCTTCTGCTCGACGCCGGCGACGTCGAAGCGGTTGCCGCTGACCTGGCCCAGGAAGCCCAGGCCATAGTTGAAATCGTGATTGCCGACGCCGGCGCCGTCGTAGCCCAGGCGCTGCATTACTTTATAGATGCCGAGCTGCTCATCGCAGTCCACCGGTTTCACCAGCGCCTGGTAGTCGGCCAGCGCGGTGCCCTGGATGGTGTCGCCGTTATCGAACAGCAGCGTGTTCGGGAATTCCTGGCGCGCCTGCGCGATCAGGGTCGCGGTGCGGTCCAGGCCCAGCGACGGTTCGTCCGCCAGCTTGAAGTAATCGTAGCCGACCACGTTGGCGTGGATGTCCGTCGTTTCCAGGATGGCGAGGGTGGCGCTGGCGCCGGCCGGCACCTTTGGCAGGTTCGGCGTCTTGGGCTGGGCGGCGCCGGCGGTGGTGCTGGCAAGGGCGGCGAACAGCGCCGGCGTCAGGGTCAACAGCATGGCAAGCGGAATACGGCGGGAATTCGATGATCGCATGGGTGTCAAAAATACAAGAAACGTTGGCAACAGCAATCCATCATACGGCAGCGTCATGTCGCAGGGCAAGGTTGGCGCCAGTTCGCGCCGGCTTGTGTGATACCGGATTCGACGTCGGGTATAATCTAGGGTTCGATTCAACCACAAAGACATCCCCAAGACCATGGAAGCTGAACGCATCAACGCCCTCTCCGCCCTGCTGAACGACCTGACCAGCCGTGAAGCCGAACTTCGGAGGTATCTTTGACTTCGATAAGAAGTCGGAGAAACTAGAACAGGTCAACCAGGAGCTGGAAGACCCGGCCATCTGGAACGACCAGAAACGCGCCCAGGAAATGGGCAAGGAAAAGAAGGCGCTCGAAGGCGTCGTGCTGGTGCTCGAGAAGGCACGGGCCGACCTGACCGACTCGGCCGACCTGTTCGAGATGGCGCGCGAGGAAGGCGATGACGCCACCCTCGAATCCGTCGAAGGCGATGCCGAAGCGATCAAGCAGGTCATCGAGGCGATGGAATTCCGCCGCATGTTCAGCAACCCGATGGACCACGCCAGCTGCTTCATCGACATCCAGGCCGGCGCCGGCGGTACCGAAGCCCAGGACTGGGCCTCGATGCTGCTGCGCCAGTACCTGCGCTATTGCGAGCGCAAGGGCTTCAAGGCCGAGGTGATGGAAATCTCCGAGGGCGAGGTTGCCGGCATCAAGACCGCCACCATCAAGGTCGAGGGCGAGTACGCCTACGGCCACCTGCGCACCGAGACCGGCGTGCACCGCCTGGTGCGCAAGTCGCCGTTCGACTCGGCCAACGGCCGCCACACCTCGTTCACCTCGCTGTTCGTGTACCCGGAAGTGGACGAATCGTTCGAGATCGAGATCAACCCGGCCGACGTGCGCATCGATACCTACCGCGCATCCGGCGCCGGCGGCCAGCACATCAACAAGACCGACTCCGCGGTGCGCCTGACGCACGCCCCGTCGGGCATCGTTGTCCAGTGCCAGAACGACCGCTCGCAGCACCGCAACAAGGCCGAAGCCTTCGACATGCTGCGCGCCAAGCTGTTCGAGCTGGAGCTGCGCAAGCGCATGGCCGAGCAGCAGAAGCTGGAAGACTCCAAGACCGACGTCGGCTGGGGCCACCAGATCCGTTCCTACGTGCTGGACCAGTCGCGCATCAAGGACTTGCGCACCGGCTTCGAGACCGGCAACACCAAGAACGTGCTGGACGGCGACCTGGACGACTTCATCTCGGCATCCCTGAAACAAGGCGTATAAGCGAAAGAGCACAAGCACATGACCCAGGCACGCGCATTCATCTTCGACATGGACGGCACCATCGTCGACAACATGGCCTTCCATACCGAATCCTGGCTGGCGTTCTTCGAGCGCCGCGGCAAGATCTACGAAGCGGAAGCCTTCTTCCGCGAGACCGCCGGCGCCCAGGGCCGCGAGATCCTGCGCGAGCGCCTCGGCCCGGACGTCCCGGACGAGGAGATCGCCGTGCTGGCCCAGGAAAAGGATGCGCTGTACCGCGAGATGTACGGCCCGCACCGGCGCGCCATCGAGGGCTTCGAGGCCCTGGTGACGGCGTCGCGCGCGCAAGGCGTCAGGCTGGCCGTGGCGACGTCCGCGCCGCCGCTGAACATCGTGTTCACGCTCGATGAACTCGACCTGCGCCGCCACTTCGACGCGGTGGTCGGCGCCGCCGACGTCAGGCACGGCAAGCCGCATCCGGACGTGTTCCTAAAGGCGGCCGAACAGCTGGGCGTCGACCCGCGCGAGTGCATCGTGTTCGAAGACGCGCCGATGGGCGTGGAAGCGGCGCGCCGCGCCGGCATGCGCGCGGTGGTGATCACCACCACCCTGCCGGCCGAGGCGTTTGCCGGATTCGACAACGTGATCCACGTGGTCAGCGATTATGCGGACCTGGACATCGGCAGCCTGTGTTCGAGCCTGTGATACAAGCATGTAATCAATACTAGAGTGAACCTGATATGAGCACCGATAACAACCAAGAACAAGGCCAGGAAACCACCAGCCTGGGCCTCGAAGACAACAAGATCATCGCCGAGCGCCGCGTCAAGCTGGCCGCGATCCGCGAAAAAGGCGTGGCCTTCCCGAACGACTTCGTCCCGCAGCACAAGGCGGCCGACCTGGTCGAGCAGTACGGCGGCTGGACCCGCGAAGCGCTGGAAGCCGAGCCGCAACCTGTGGTGCTGGCCGGCCGCATGATGCTCAAGCGCGAAGCCGGCAAGAAGGCCGCGTTCGCGACGCTGCAGGATGCGTCGGGCCCGCGCGCCGACGGCCGCATCCAGATCTACGTCACCCTGGACAACACCGGTGAAGAGGCGATGGAATCCTTCCGCACCTACGACCTGGGCGACATCCTGGGCGTGGAAGGCACGCTGTTCAAGACCAAGGTCGACGAACTGACCATCAAGGTCACCAAGCTGCGCCTGGTGACCAAGTCGCTGCGGCCGCTGCCGGACAAGTTCCACGGCCTGGCGGACCAGGAGACCAAGTACCGCCAGCGCTACGTCGACCTGATCGTCAGCGAGGAAACGCGCCGCACCTTCAAGGCGCGTACCGCCGCCATCGCCTCGATCCGCCGCTTCATGCAGGAACACCAGTTCATGGAAGTCGAGACCCCGATGCTGCACCCGATCCCGGGCGGCGCCGCGGCCAAGCCTTTCATCACCCACCACAACGCGCTGGACATGCAGATGTTCCTGCGCATCGCGCCCGAGCTGTACCTGAAGCGCCTGGTGGTGGGCGGCTTCGACCGCGTGTTCGAGATCAACCGTAACTTCCGCAACGAGGGCGTCTCGGTCCGCCACAACCCGGAATTCACGATGATGGAGTTCTACGCGGCCTACACCGACTACAAGTGGCTGATGGACTTCACCGAAGCCGTGATCCGCCAGGCCGCGGTGGACGCCCACGGCACCGCCGAGCTGACCTACGGCGGCCGCGCGCTGGACCTGTCGAAACCGTTCCACCGCCTGACCATCGTCCAGGCGATCAACAAGTTCGCGCCGCACTACACCGATGCGCAGCTGCACGACGCCGAGTTCCTGAAGGCCGAACTGCTGAAATTCGGCGTCAAGCCGCACGCCATTTCCGGCCTGGGCGCGCTGCAGCTGTCGCTGTTCGAGGAAACGGCTGAAGCCCAGCTGTGGGAACCGACCTTCATCATCGACTACCCGGTCGAAGTGTCGCCGCTGGCGCGCGCCTCGGACACCCGCGAAGGCATCACCGAGCGCTTCGAGCTGTTCATGGTCGGCCGCGAGATCGCCAACGGCTTCTCCGAGCTGAACGATCCGGAAGACCAGGCCGCCCGTTTCCTGGCCCAGGTGGAAGCCAAGGACGCCGGCGACGAGGAAGCGATGTACTACGACGCCGACTACATCCGCGCGCTGGAATACGGCATGCCGCCGGCCGGCGGCTGCGGCATCGGTATCGACCGCCTGATGATGATCATCACCGATTCGCCGAACATCCGCGACGTGCTGCTGTTCCCGCACTTGCGCAAGGAAGACTGATCGCGTCGTTGTGACGGGATGAACGGAGGGGCGCCGCGGCGCCCCTTTTTTGTTGGCCAATGCCGTCGTTCCCGCGCAGGCGGGAACCCATGCAGGGTATTGGAAATCGCACAGTTCGCGTCATTGGATCAGGTACGAATTTCGGTTCTTCAGCATGGGTCCCCGCCTTCGCGGGGACGACGTATCAGCGCACCACGCGATAGCAGGGAATATATTCCTTGCCCGGCAACTTCATCCTGCTCTGCTCCACGAACGACTGCAGCAGCTTGTCCATCGGCGCCATGATCTCCGGCTCGCCGTGGATCTCGAACTTGCCGTACTGTTCGATCGCGTGGATGCCCTCTTCCTTCACGTTGCCCGCCACCACGCCCGAGAACGCGCGCCGCAGATTCGCCGCCAGCAGGTGCGTTTCCTGGTTCTTGTGCAGCGACAGGTTGCGCATGTTCTCGTGGGTCGGGCGGAACGGGCGCTGGAATTCGGGGTCGATCTTCAGGCCCCAGTTGAAGTAGTAGGCATCGCTGCGCGATTTGCGGAATTCGCGCACCTGGCGGATGCCGGCGTGCATTTCGCGCGCCACGGCTTCCGGGTCGTCGACGATGATCTTGTAGCGCTTCTGCGCTTGCTCGCCGAGGGTCAGGCCGATGAACTGGTCGATCTGCTCGAAGTATTCGCGCGCGGTGGACGGGCCGGTGAAGATCAGCGGGAAAGGCTGCTCGGCATTGTCCGGGTGCAGCAGGATGCCGAGGATGTACAGGATCTCCTCGGCGGTGCCGGCGCCGCCCGGGAACACGATGATGCCGTGGCCGGTGCGGACAAAAGCTTCCAGGCGCTTCTCGATGTCCGGCATGATCACCAGGTCGTTGACGATCGGGTTCGGGCTTTCCGCCGCAATGATGCCCGGCTCCGAAATGCCGAGGTAGCGGCCGCCCTGCAGGCGCTGCTTGGCGTGGCCGATGGTGGCGCCCTTCATCGGGCCCTTCATCGCGCCCGGGCCGCAGCCGGTGCAGATGTCCAGTTCGCGCAGGCCGAGCTGGTAGCCGACCTGCTTCGAGTAGTTGTATTCGACGCGGCTGATCGAGTGGCCGCCCCAGCACACCACCAGGTTCGGGTTGCGCTGCGGCTGGATCACGTTGGCGTTGCGCAGGATGTGGAACACGGCATCGGTGATGCCGTCCGGCCGGGTCAGGTCGAAGCGCGGATTGTCGGTGACCTCGAAACTCACGTAGACGATATCGCGCAGCACCGAGAACAGGTGCTCGTGGATACCCTTGATCATCTTGCCGTCGACAAAGGCATGGGATGGGGCGCTGCGGATGTCGAGCTTTATGCCGCGTTCGCGCTGGATGATCTTGATGTCGAAATCCTTGTAGCGCTCCATCAGCTCCTTGCCGTCGTCGATCGAACTGCCCGAGTTGAGCACTGCCAGCGCGCATTTGCGGAAGATCTGGTAAAGCCCGCCCTGGCTGGTGTCCAGCAGCTTGGCCACCTCGGCCTTGGACAGCACTTCGAGGCGCCCTTCCGGCGAAATCAGGGTATCGACAACGTCATGGTTCATGATTCATCTTCCTTTTCTCTACTGTGATTCGATGTGGCATATGGTGTGGCATTTCCGCCAATATACGACAAGTCACAAGACTTTGCGTCGCCGATTGGACACGTCCCGACGGCATCAATTGATGAGCAGGAAAAAGTTGCCAGAAAGCGCAGGATTTCCACTAAAATGCGACGCTATTGGCCGCTGTCCTTACCCAGGACGATGGGCATACGAGGAAATTCTTATAAAACGATTTTCGGGAGGAACCGCATGAGCGGTGCAGCTACTTCAACCGCCGACGCCAAGGCGATCCCAGACTTCAAGCAGATCATGGGGCACCCAGCACCGCTGTGGATGCTCTTCATGACCGAGTTCTGGGAACGTTTTGCCTTCTACGGCATCCGTTGGGCCCTGGTGCTCTACATCGTCGCCCAGTTCCACGGCGGCAGCGGCGCCGGCCAGGCCGAAGCCAACCTGATCTACGGTTCCTACCTCGCGCTGGTGTATGCCGGCGCCGTCTTCGGCGGCTACATCGCCGACCGCGTCATCGGCTACCAGCGCGCCATCCTGGTCGGCGCCGTGTTCATGGCGATCGGCCTGTTCGCCATCACCGTGCCGAGCAAGGAAATCTTCATGCTGGGCCTGGCCACGATCATCGTCGGCAACGGCATGTTCAAGCCCAACATCTCGACCATGGTCGGCCAGCTGTACGGCATCAATGACGGACGCCGCGATTCCGGCTTCACCATCTTCTACATGGGCATCAACACCGGCGCCCTGATCGCCCCGGTCCTGACCGGCATCCTGGCCGACAACATGGCCAGCAGCACTGGCGTGCCGGCCTACAAGGCCGTGTTCTTCGCCGCCGGCATCGGCATGCTGATCTCGCTGATCTGGTTCCAGATCGGCCGCAAGGGCCTGAAGGGCATCGGCGCCCCGGCCGGCCAGCTGGCCAGCCCGGTGCGCCTGGCCGCCGTGGTGATCGGCTCGCTGATCGTGATCCCGGGCGTGTACTTCCTGCTCGCCCTCGGCGCCGCCACCCTGCAGGGCATCCTGACCATCCTGTTCATCGGCCTGGCGCTGATGCTGCTGGTCGAGGGCTTCCGCAACGGTAAAGTCGCGCGCGACAAGACCATCGCCATGCTGATCATCTTCTTCTTCAACGTGATGTTCTGGTGCTTCTTCGAACAGGCCGGCAGCTCGTTCACCTTCCTGGCCGAGAACATCGTGCGCCGCGACTTCGGCGGCTGGACCTTCCCGACCGGCTGGTTCCAGTCGGTGAACTCGATCGCCATCATCGTCTGCGCGCCGATCATCGCCGCGGTCTGGGTCGCGCTGGGCCGCAACAACCCGTCGATCCCGCGCAAGTTCGGCCTGGGCCTGCTGTTCAACGGCCTGGCCTTCCTGCTGCTGATGTTCGCACTCACGAGCCTGGTCGGCCCGGACAGCAAGATCCCGTTCTGGACCCTGTTCATGGTGTACGTGATCCAGTCGGTGGGTGAGCTGTGCCTGTCGCCGATCGGCCTGTCGATGGTGACCAAGCTGGCGCCGACGCGCCTGGTGGGCCTGGGCATGGGCGGCTGGTTCCTGTCGACCGGCATCGGCAACAACCTGTCGGGCATCTTCGCCAGCCACGTGTCGGGCGAATCGGGCATGACCACCGCTTCGGCGCTGTCGGGCTACACCTTCGGTTTCTGGGCCCTGATCGGTTCGGGCGTGGTGCTGTTCCTGATCGCACCGCTGATCCAGAAGCTGATGCATGGCGTGAAGTAAGCGCTTGTGTTGTCGACCGCGCTGCGGCGCGGATGAGGACGGCGGCCTGCGGGCCGCCGTTTTCGTTGGTGGCCGTTCAGGCTGTCATGGCGCCGCTCTCCAGCGCGGCCGCCAGCAAACCCTGCCTGACCGCCCGGTTGAGCCGTAGCGCACGGTACATCAGGAACAGGACGATGCCGGCGCTCGCGGCCAGCACCGCGAGCGCCGCAGCCATCCCGCCGAACACGAGCGCGCCGACGATGAAGAAAGGCGCATACAGGGCGACGTCGCCGAGCGTGGCGCACCAGCGCCACCAGGTCGGATGCCTGAGCGTCACCTGTGTTGACGCGAGGTCGCGCCAGCCCAGCACGGTGCTCCAGTTGCCGGGTTCGGCGAAGGCGATCGCCAGGGTCGCGCCCTTGCGCGGGATGACATGGCGTTGCAGCCTGACGCCGTATTCGGTCCGTCCGCGGCTGCCGAAACTGAAATCGCCATGCCGGGCCTGGACATCGAATACATCGTCGAAGCGGACGGTTTCGATGTGCATGTGGCCTCCGGTGGCTGACGAGGATTGCAGTGTATGCCGGGTCGGTCCGCTACCTCAAGCAAAAACGACCTTGTTCCTGCCGCCCCTCTTGGCCTCGTACATCGCCTCGTCAGCCAGGTGCAGCCACATTGCGGGCGTGCCCGCATCCGGCGTGTACACGGCGGCGCCGATGCTCAGCGTCGGCCTGTGTTCGCCGCCCGGCTGGCCCCGGTGCCGGTGCGCCAGCGCCCGCATGCGCTCGAGGATGCGTGCGGCTTCGGCCCGGCCGACGTGCCGCAGCAGCACGCAGAACTCGTCGCCGCCGTAGCGCCCCACCGTATCCTGGTCGCGCACGCAGGCGCGCATGATGTCGGATACGTCCTTGAGCGCAAGGTCGCCGGCGAGGTGGCCGTGCCTGTCGTTGATCTGCTTGAATTCGTCGACGTCGATCAGCGCCAGCACGCTCTGGCGCAAGCTGGCGTTGGGCGCACTCACCCAGTCGTCGAGCGTGTCGTTGAACGCCGCGCGGTTGCTCAGTCCGGTCAGGTGGTCGGTCCTGCTCATCAGGCTGAGCTTTTTCTTTTGCTCGACCAGCTTGGTCGCATTCAGGTAGCAGACGTAGCCCAGCGAGAGCGGATACAGCACCAGCAAGGGCAGGCATGCCATCATCTGGACCTGGCTCAAGGCGTGGTCGAAGGGCGTGCGCAGGGTCAGGCAAGCCAGGGCGGCGCCTGCCATGCTGGCGGCAGCACCAAGGATCATGAAACGCGGGCCGCCCATCGCCATGTTGTTCATCGTGACCATGATGACGATGGCAACCGAAGGGATGGGATTGAACCCGATGGCGCCCGCGAAAAAGCCGGCCGCAAGGGCATCGAACAGCATGCTGCGGCGTTCGGCATCGACCGGCCGCGCACTGGACCTGGCGATCTGGAAGGCCAGGTGCGGCCACGCGAAGCAATACAGGATCAACATCGCCGGCACCTGCAGGTGCAAATGCTGGCGCGGCAGGCTAAAGAATACCGCCAGAAAACCCAGACCCAGTCCGATGCATCGTGGCGCGTAGAAGCGCCTGGGAAGCGCCATGCTCTGAGTGGAACGAGGCATACATACTCTTGAAACGTGAATGAAAATTTCAACAATATTTCATATTAGAAATAAATGTTTCATTTAAGAATAATATGATGCCTCATCCGGCTGGCGCTGCATGCGCAGCCAGCCGAACAGCTAAGATTTCGGGTTGATCGAGTACAAAAGCCAGGCTTTCGTACCACAGTCCCTGCTGCCGTTGGTGGTGCCGTCGAGGTTCAGCCGCCGGCGCGTTTGGCGTCGTGCCCATGCTTCCTGAGCGCTTCCACGATCAGGTCGCAATGATCGCCCTGTACCTCGATCACGCCATCCTTGGCGGTGCCGCCGGAGCCGCAGGCGGCGCGCAACTGCTTGCCCAGCAGCGCCAGCGCAACCGGATCGAGCGCCAGCCCCTTGACCAGCGTGACCGTCTTGCCGCCCCGCCCCTTGGTCTGGCGCGACACGCGCACCACGCCATCGCCCGCGGGCACCGCCTTGGCGCGGGCCTTGCAGGCGCAGGCGGTAATGGGCTGCCGGCATTCGGGGCACATGCGGCCACTTTCGGTGGAATAGACCAGGCCGCCGTTCGAACTATGTTTCATCTTGGTTCAGGCAATAAGATCAGGACCGCTGCATCAGGACTGTTTCAGCTGCCCGATCACGCTCGCCACCTTGGTCGTGATGACATCGACTGCCGGGCCATTGGCGCCGTGGGGCAGGATGACATCGGCGTGGCGCTTGGTCGGCTCGATGAATTGCTTGTGCATCGGACGCACGGTTTCCAGGTACTGGCCAACGACACTCTCCACCGTGCGGCCGCGCTCGGTGATGTCCCTTTGCATGCGCCGGATGAAGCGCACGTCGGAGGCGGTATCGACAAAGATTTTCAGCGACATCATGTCGCGCAAGTCCGCGTCATACAAGGCAAACAGGCCTTCGATCACGATGACCGGCGCCGGTTTGACCGGAATGGTCTTGTCGGAGCGGTTGTCGATCGTGAAGTCGTACTCCGGCATCTGGATCGTTTCACCATTGCGCAAGGCCTGGACGTGCCGGACCAGCAGCGGCCAGTCGAAGGCATGCGGATGGTCGTAGTTCTGCTTGCGGCGCACCTCGGGGGTAAGGTCGGACTGGTCGCGGTAGTAATCGTCCTGCATCACGACCGAGACCATCTCGGCGCCGAAGGACGCCAGCACTTGCTGGGTGACCGTTGACTTGCCACTGCCGCTTCCGCCAGCGACACCAATAATAAACGGAAGGTAGGAAATCTCATTCATCCCCGCATGATACCGGAGCGGCGGCCGGACCGACAGGGCCGGTTGATCCCGGATGCATTGTCGGCAGTCTGGTGGCGCAGGTGCTTCAGCCAGTTTGCACGTGGATTTGTTTCAGATCGCACACCGTTTTTCACGTTATGTAGATTTCATACAACAACTTCGAAAGTAATTAATATTTATCAACACATGTTATAAATTTGTATTTTTTGTTGTACACTTGAAACCTAGATTGGTTATCAGAAATAAAACTGTACAACGGAGAAACTATGAAACTGAAGGCATTGAACTCGATCGCATGTATCGTTGCAGCATTTGCTGTCCAGGCCAGCGCACAGGCCGGCCAGATCAGCTTTACCGAAGCGACCTGCCAGTCCGGCTCTGCGACGTCCAGCTCGGTCACGTGCTCGACTTCGTCGGGCGGCAAGAATTACTCGGCGACCCTGACCGGCTGGTCGACGGCAAACACGGGCAAGTTTGGTAGCGCATCGATCGGCTACTATGCTGGGTCGGGCCTTGGCATCAGCGCCCAGGGCGAGTCGACCACCGGCTCGCAGCACGCAGTCGACAATTACCTTGGCACGGATGCGTTCCTGATCAGTTTCGGTTCGGCGGATTTCGCGCTGGACCAGCTGTCGATCGGGTGGCGCAGCGGCGACTCCGACGTCAGCATCCTGCGCTACACCGGCACCGATGCGCCCGTGCTCGGCAACCGCACCGTGGCCGACCTGAAGAATGCCGCGGGCTGGGAATGGGTGGGCGACTACGCCAACCTGAGCACGTCGACCGACCTGAGCTTCAATAACACCGGCACCATCAAGACGGCGTCGTGGTGGCTCGTCAGCGCCTACAACTCGTCTTATTCGGGGATTGCCGCCTCGGGCAACCTGAGCAATGGCGACGACTTTTTCAAGGTCGACGGCTTTGGCGGCAGCATCGTCAAGCCGGCGACGCCGACACCGACGCCCGGCAACGCCGTACCGGAACCCGGCAGCTTCGCCCTGATCGGCATCGCGCTGGCGGGCCTGGCCGCGGTGCGCCGCCGCAAGGCCTGAGCGGCAGCACGCCGGTGGTGCTGGCCGGCCGGTTTGCCGGAAAAATGCCATGTTGATATTTTGGTATGATGTGCCGGATATTGCACATCAAGCGACATCGACATGGCGTATTCGAGCAAACAAACTATCGGTAATACTGCGGCGCCCGGCACAGCGGCGCCCGGCGCGAACCGGCGCCTTTTCCTGAAAACGGCGGCGGCAGGCGCCCTGGCGGCGGCCCACGGCGGCGCACACGCGCAGTCGGTCGCCTTCACGCCGAATGCGCGTTACCCGGACGTCGCGGTGGAAATCCTCGATCCCAGTTTCGCCAGATACCGCCTGTACAGCAGCAGCGTGGAGCAGCTGGCCACCGGCATGCGCTGGGCCGAAGGACCGGTGTATTTTCCGGCCAGCCGCTACCTGCTCGTGAGCGACATCCCGAACAACCGGATCATGCGCTATGACGAAGTGAGCGGTCATTGGGGTGAATTCCGGGCGCCCTCGAACCATACCAACGGCAATGCGCGCGACCGCGAAGGACGCCTGGTCTCGTGCGAGCACCTGACACGGCGCGTCACGCGCACCGAACATGACGGCAGGATCAGCGTGGTCGCGGACCGTTATGAGGGCAAGCGCTTGAATTCGCCAAACGATATCGTCTGCAAGTCGGATGGATCGCTGTGGTTCACCGACCCGACCTTCGGCATCGGCGGCAACTGGGAAGGCGACAAGGCCACGCCCGAACTGCCGCACGCCGTCTACCGCGTGGCGCCGGATGGCGAAATCCGGCGCGTGATCGCCGACCTGAACGGTCCCAACGGGCTCGCGTTTTCACCCGACGAAAGCAAACTGTACGTGGTCGAAAGCCGCGCCACGCCGAGCCGGATCATGTGGCGCTACGACGTCGGCCCCGACGGCGCACTCGCCAACAAGACCAGGCTCTTCGACGCCGACGGCGCGGGCGCGCTGGACGGCTTCAAGGTCGACAGGGACGGCAACCTGTGGTGCGGCTGGGGTTCCGACGGCCGGGCGGGCGCGGATTCCGCCAGCCTCGACGGCGTGAAAATATTCAACGCCACCGGCAAGCCGATCGGTTTCATCCATTTGCCCGAGCGTTGCCCCAACCTGGCCTTCGGCGGCCCCAAGAACAACCGGCTGTACATGGCGGGCTCCCACTCGCTGTATGCGCTGTACGTGGAGGCCCAGGGCGCCGTGTGAAACAGGGCGATGCCTGGATCAATCGGGCGATCCGGCAGCCTGACTACCTGGCCTTCTCCCGCGCCACCCAGTACAGCAGCATGCAGATCGCCGCATACGGCATCAGGGACAGCGCATCCGCGTCCACTCCCGCAAAGAAGGGATTCGCGGCCTCCGCCCATTTGGTCATCGTATTGTCGAAGTCCGTCAATACACCGGCCGTGATCGCGATGATGATACCCGCCAGCGCCCCGCCGGCGATGTAGCCCGACGCCAGCAGCGTGCCCGAACTGCGGTCGCCCGCGGCCTGCATGTCCTCCGCGTTCAGATTGGCGTATTGCGGCAGCGTGCCGTTGCGGCGGTCGACCAGCCAGCGGATCGCGCCGCCGATCGCGATCGGCAGCGTCGACACCAGCGGCAGGTAGACGCCCACCGAGAACGCCAGCGACTGGATGCCGGCCATTTCCAGCACCACGGCGATCATCACGCCGAACAGCACCAGGGTCCAGGGCAGCTGCTGGTCGAGGATGCCCTTGATGATGTAGGACATCAGCACGGCCTTGGGCGCATCGTACTTCTTGACTTCCGAGCCGTCCGGACGCGTGTGGAAGCGGCCGTTGATGCCCGGGTCGACCAGGTAGGCGATCGAGCCGTCGTCGCGCACCAGGTACTTGCCGGACGGGCCGTCCGCGGTATCGGTCTTTTGCCAGACTTTATAGGTGGCCGGGTCGGATGCCGCCTGCGGTCCCTGCAACTGGGCGGTGGCGGAGAGCGTGGACGCATCGACCTTCAGCGAGACCAGCTGCGGCGCTGCCCGGGCCGCCGGCACGTACACGGTGCCGGCGTCGTTCAGCTTCAGCAGGATCGGCCCCAGCACCAGCGCCGAAGCCAGCGCGCCGGCCAGGATCGCGTATTGCTGCAGGCGCGGCGTGGCGCCGACCAGGTAGCCGGTCTTCAGGTCTTGCGAGGTGGTGCCGGCATTGCTGGCGGCGATGCAGACGATGGCACCTACCGACAGCGCGGTCACGTAGTAACGCCCGCCGGTCCAGCCCATCAGCAGGAAGATCAGGCAGGTGAACAGCAGCGTGGCCACCGCCATGCCCGAGATCGGGTTCGACGACGAGCCGACCTCGCCGGTCAGGCGCGAGGACACGGTCGAGAACAGGAAGCCGAACACCAGGATCAGGAGCGCGCCCAGCAGGTTCATGTGCAGCGGCGTGGCGAAGGTAATCACGGCGATGATGCCCAGGCAGCCGATCACCACCCATTTCATCGGCATGTCCTGGTCGGTACGCGGCACCGCGCCTGCGCCGTTGTCATTGCCGGTGCGCTTGCCCAGGCCCGACAGCCCGCCCTTCAGGCCGCTCCAGATCGCCGGCAGCGAACGCACCAGGCTGATCAGGCCGCCCGCCGCCACCGCGCCAGCGCCGATGTACAGCACGTAGGCATTGCGGATGTCGTCCGGCCCCATGTCGCGGATCAAGGTCGTCCCCGGCGACAGCGGCACCGTGAGCAGCTCGCCGAAGAACTTGATCATCGGGATCAGGAGCATGTACGACAGCACGCCGCCGGCCGCCATCGTCATTGCGATGCGCGGACCGATGATGTAGCCCACGCCCAGCAGCTCGGGCGAGATCTCGGCGCCGGCCGAACCGGCCTTCAGGGGTGCGCCGAACACGAAGTTGACCGTGTCCTTCCACAGCTTGAGCGAGATGTTGAAGACCTTGTACAGCAGCCCGAGCCCGAAGCCCCCGAAGATGATGAAGGCGCGCCGGCGCGCCTCCCTCGCCTCGTCCGAGCCTTCCAGCCGCACCTCGCCCGCGGCTTGGCGCGACGACGGCGTGGCGGCCGCCTTCAGCACCTCGGCGCAAGCGGTGCCTTCCGGGTATTTCAGCTCGCGGTGCTGCTCGACGATCATGGTGCGGCGCATCGGGATCATCATCAGGATGCCGAGCAGGCCGCCCAGTATCCCCACCAGCATCACGCGCGAGATTTCCAGGTCGAAGCCGAGGATCATGATGGCCGGCATGGTCACGCCCAGGCCGAAGGCCAGCGATTCGCCGGCCGAACCGGCAGTCTGGGTGATCGAGTTTTCCAGGATGGTCGACTCGCGCCCGCCCGCCTTTTTCGCCAGCCCGAACAGGGTGATGGCGATCACCGCCACCGGAATCGAGGCGCTGACGGTCAGGCCGACCTTCAGCACCAGGTACAGCGACGACGCCCCGAAGATCATGCCCAGCACCACGCCCATGACCAGGGCGCGCAGCGTCATTTCGGGCAGGCGCGCGGTGGCCGGGATGTAGGGTTTGACGGCGGGCGGGGCGGGATCGTAGGGCATCGGGGGGCCTTCGGGAGGAATGAAGTATCGTGCGCCGGGACCGCCGGGCTTGCCGCACGGACCTCGAAAGCGTGACTATCGCACATGCCGTAGTGGAAGAAAAGCGGATTATAATCGCCCAACGCCCGCCCTCCGGGGGCGGGCTTTCGGGTCATCTTGATAACATGTGGCCATGTAGGGAATCGGGCGGGCGACCGCGTGCCGCGGCCGCTCCGGATTCTCCAGATTAGGAATCAACGTTTTGGCAAATACAAGCAAGCCGGCGCCCAGGCGCGCCAGCCGCATCCGCGGTGTCATCCTCATCGGCCTGGCCGTCATCCTCCTGTGCGTGGTCGGCGTTGCCGGCTACGTCATGCTGCGCGTGCTCCCCAATGTACCCGCGCTGGATGCCGTGACCGATTACCGGCCGAAGATCCCGCTGCGCATCTATACGGCAGACAACGTGCTCATCGGCGAGTTCGGCGAAGAGCACCGCGATTTCGTCCCGATCAAGCAAATCCCCGACCTGATGAAGAAGTCGCTGCTGGCGATCGAGGACTCGCGCTTCTACGAACACGGCGCCATCGACTACCAGCGCCTGCTCGGCGCGGTCGGTTCCAACCTGCGCAGCGGCTTCGGCGCGGGCGGCGCCTCGACCATCACGATGCAGGTGGCGCGCAACTTCTTCCTGTCGCGCGAAAAGCGCCTGGGCCGCAAGATCAACGAGATCGCGCTGGCTTATAAAATCGAGGCGGCGCTGTCCAAGGACGAGATCCTCGAGCTGTACATGAACCAGATCTACCTGGGCCAGCGCGCCTACGGCTTCTCGAGCGCGGCGCGCACCTATTTCAACAAGCGCCTCGACCAGCTGTCGGTGGCCGAGACCGCGATGCTGGCCGGCCTGCCGCAGAACCCCTCGCGCCACAACCCGGTGGCCAATCCGAAGCGCGCGCGCGACCGCCAGCACGCGGTGCTGGGCCGCATGCGCGCCCTGAACTACATCACCGAATCGCAGTACCAGGCGGCGCTGGCCGAGCCGCTGCGCATCAACACCCGCGGCCAGGAATTCGATACGCATGCCGAATACGTGGCCGAACTGGCGCGCCAGGCGGTGTACAGCCAGTTCAAGGAAGAAGCCTACACGCGCGGCATCAAGGTCTACACCACGATCCTGAAGGCCGAGCAGGAAGCGGCCTACGCCTCGGTGCGGCGCAACGTGATCGCCTACGACCAGCGCCACGGCTGGCGCGGCCCGGAAGGCCGCATCGAGCTGCCATCCGCCGCCGACGAGCGCGAGGACGCGATCTCGGATGCGCTGTCGAAACGTCCGGTCAGCGACGGCCTGATCCCGGCGGTGGTGCTGGCGGCATCGGGCAAATCGGTGCGGGTCGAGACCGTCGACGGCGACACCGTCACCATCAGCGGCGCCGGCCTGAAGTTCGCCGCGGCCGGCCTGAATGCCAATGCCAGGGAAGCGCTGCGCATCGCGCCGGGCGCCATCGTCCGGGTGGCGCAGGACGGCAAGAAGAACTGGTCGATCACCCAGGTGCCGCAAGTGGCCGCCGCCTTTGTCGCGATCGATGCCGACAGCGGCGCCTACCACGCGCTGGTCGGCGGCTTCGACTACGGCTTCCAGAAGTTCAACCACGTGACCCAGGCCTGGCGCCAGCCGGGTTCGGGCATGAAGCCCTTCATCTATTCGGCCGCGGTCGAAAAGGGGTATTCGCCGGCCACCCGCATCCTCGACGCGCCGCTCGACATGGCGGGCGAGGACGCCGGCAAGACCTGGTCGCCGCAGAACGACGATTTCAAATGGGACGGTCCGATCACCATGCGCCGCGCGCTGGCCGAATCGAAGAACGTGCCCTCGGTGCGCCTGCTGCGCGCGGTGTCGGTGCCGTTCTCGCATGAATTCCTGGGCAAGTTCGGCTTCGACCTGGCGCGCCAGCCGAAGAACTACACGCTGGCGCTGGGCACCGGCGCGGTCACGCCGCTGCAGATGGCCGGCGCCTACGCGGTGTTCGCCAACGGCGGCTACGGGGTCCAGCCTTACCTGATCGCCAGGATCGAGGATGCCGACGGCAAGGTCATCCAGGAGACCAGGCCGCCCGTGAAAGGCGACGAGGAACGGCGCGTGCTCGACGCCCGCAACGCCTTCATCACCGACAGCATGCTGCGCGACGTGGCCCGCTACGGCACCGCCGCCGCCGCCACCAAGGCGCTCGGCCGCAGCGACATCGCCGGCAAGACCGGCACCACCAGCGATGCCGTCGACGGCTGGTTCTCGGGCTACGCCGGCAACGTGGTGGCGGTGGCCTGGATGGGCTACGACGATCCGCGTTCGCTCGGCGGGCGCGAATTCGGTTCGACGCTGGCGCTGCCGATCTGGATCGACTACATGCGCGTGGCCGTGGCCAAACAGCCGCAGCAGGAGCGCATCGAGCCGGAAGGCATCGTGCGCGAGAACGACGACTGGGTCTACGCCGAATACGCGGAAACCCCGGTGTTCGGCGGCGTCGACCTCGACCAGCAGACGCCGGAAGGCGAGGCCTCGCCGCTGGACCCGAACGCGCCGCCAGGGGTGGTGCAACCGGCACAGGTGCAGCCGGTCCAGCCGGCGCCGGCGCAGACCAGGGACAGTCTGTTCTAATCAGTACCCGCTGCGCATGAATGTCGTCCCCACGGAGACGACGTATATATAGTGCAACTATAATTCCTCCAATATAGTTGCCTCTCATCTGTCCGCCAACTCCTACGCACATCAACGTACTCATCCTATTTTGAACACCCTGCCCCCGCCGCATGATTGCCTGACTTACCACACCAGGAGAACATCATGAAAAAATACCAAGGGGCAATTATCGGCGCCCTGATGGCCATGAGCCTGGCCGCCTGCAGCTCGACCGGCACCGGCACCGGCATGAACGACAGCTCGTCTTCCACCACCAGTTCCAGCAGCGCGGAAGGCAGCATGAGCGGAAGCAGCGCCAGCGGCACCAGCAACTCGGGCACCATGGGCACCTCGGGCAACGGCGCCTCGGGCACCTCGAGCTCGGGCACCAGCGGCAATACCGGCACCTCGGGCCGCGGCGACTGGGGCACCAGCAGCGGCGGCACCTCGGGCACCTCGGGCACCAGCACCCAGTAAGCGGCAATCGTCTTTCCCATTCAAGCAGCATCGTTCCACAAAGGAGTACATCATGAAGAAATATCAAGGACTTCTGATCGGCACCCTGATGGCAATGAGCCTGGCAGCATGCAGCTCCATCGATTTGAATGGCGGTTCGTCCTCGGGCAGCAGCTCGGGCGGCATGAGCGGCTCGAGCAGCGCTACCGGCACCCCGGGCAGCGCCGGTGATTCGGGATCGGGCGCCGGCGCCACCTCGGGCGCCATCTCGACCGGCGGCACTTCGACCAGCGGCTCGACCGGCGGCGGCACTGGCGGCACCGGCAACACCGGCACCAGCGGCACCTCGGGCGGCGGCACCAGCGGCACCGGCTCCGGCTCGAGCGGCTCGTCGGGCGGCACAGGCAGCACCGGCGCCAGCGCCGGCAGCTCGTCCGGCGGCGCCTACTTCGGCGGCACCGAAGGCCGTGTCGGCGGCACCGGCGGCCGCGAGGGCGGCGGCTCGGGCCAGGGCGACGGCTCGATCTAAGCGCTGCGCCGCGGCCGCCCACTGGACGGCTTGCGCCAACGCTTGCGCGGCAAACGCCGCACGCCGCGCCGGTTCGTGCCCGGCGTTGGCGTGCCTGCCGGGTAAAATGCACTTATTGTTCCCGCCAAGCCGCACACGCGCACCCGATGAAAAACTGGTTATCAAGAATCTTCCGCAGCGATGGCGCCCAGGCGCCATCCGTCACGCCGCCCCGTTCCGGCCCCGGCACGCCGCCAGCGGCGCCAACGCCCGGGTCCGGTCCGGCCGATCCGGCCGAGCATGCACGGCAAACCGACCTGGCGTTCTGGCACTGGCTGAGCAGCCCGATCGCGGGCGACCTGGCGCCAGCCGCGCGCCAGCGCCTGCTCGACGAACTGGACCGCCTGAGCCAGGCGCCCGGCGCTGCCGCCGACCTGGTGCCGCGCGTGCCCGAAGTGATCCCGCAACTGCTCGGCAGCCTGCGCGACGAGGCGGTGTCCGGCCCCGCACTGGCGCGCCAGGTGGCGCGCGATGCGGTGCTGGTGGCGGAGGTGATCCGCGAAGCCAACAGCGCCTTCTACCGGCCCGCTGCGCAGGTGCGCGCGCTGGACGCCGCCGTGATGGTGCTCGGCCAGAACGGCCTGCGCATGCTGCTGGCGCGCGTCGCCTTCCGGCCGATCATCGGCCAGCAGAGCGGCGCCTGCACGCGCCAGGTGGCGCCGCGCATCTGGCACCATTCCGAGCGCTGCGCGCGCGCCGCCGGCCTGCTGGGTCCGGGCCTGGGCGCCGATCCGTTCGAAACCTATCTGGCCGGGCTGATGCACGACGTCGGCCTGGTGGTCGCGTTCCGCCTGCTCGACCGCCTCTCGGACACGCCGCGCGTGCCCCAGGACCCGGACTTCGTCGCCGCGGTGGTGGCCGGCGCGCGCGAACTGTCGGCGCGCATCGCCCTGCACTGGGAGCTGCCGCCGCCGGTGGTCGCGGCCATCATCCGCGCCGGCCAGCCCGGTTCGCGGCCGATGGCCGAAGCGCTCGGCCAGGCCGACCGCCTGGCCAAGCTGCGCCTGCTGATGGACGCCGGCGCGCTGCCGGCGGATGCGCCGCTGCTGGCCAGCTTCGACGAGGCGCAGGCGCGCGCCTTCAAGCTGCTCGGTCCGGACCTGCACTAGGCGCGGCGGACGCGCCGCGCCGCGTCACGCCGTTCGACTATAATGGGGCACTTCGTTTGCCGACTGTTGATAGCACGCGTCAATGCCCTTCGATCTCAAAAAACATCTCCCGAAACCCGGAACCCGTTTCGCCCTGCCGGCGCTGCACGGCTCGTCGGACGCCTATGCGCTGGCCGTCGCGGCGCTCGAACTGAAGGCCAACAAGCAGATGCTGACCGTGATCGTGGCCAATGCCAGCGACGGCCAGCGCCTGCTCGACGAGATCCCCTGGTTCGCCGGCGGCAAGCTGGCGTGCCACCTGCTGCCGGACTGGGAAACCCTGCCCTACGACGCGTTCTCGCCGCACCAGGACCTGGTGTCCGAGCGCCTGGCCACGCTGCACGAGATCCGCAACGGCCAGTGCGACGTGCTGGTGGTGCCGGCCACCACCGCGCTGGTGCGCCTGGCGCCGCCCTCGTTCCTGGCGGCCTACACCTTCTTCTTCCGCCAGGGCGAAAACCTGGACGAATCCAGGCTCAAGGCCCAGCTGACCCTGGCCGGCTACACCCACGTGTCGCAGGTAATGTCGCCGGGCGAGTACTCGGTGCGCGGCGGCCTGATCGACCTGTTCCCGATGGGGTCAAGCCTGCCCTACCGCCTCGACCTGTTCGGCGACGAGATCGAGACCATCCGGACTTTTGATGCCGACACCCAGCGTTCGCTGTACCCGGTGAAGGAAGTGCGCCTGCTGCCGGGCCGCGAATTCCCGATGGACGAGCAGGCCAGGACCGCTTTCCGCGGCCGCTGGCGCGAGCGCTTCGAGGGCGATCCTTCGCGCTCGCCGGTGTACAAGGACATCGGCAACGGCATCGCCTCGGCCGGCATCGAATACTACCTGCCGCTGTTCTTCACCGAGACGGCCAGCATCTTCGACTACCTGCCGCAGGACGCCAGCCTGGCACTGGTCGGCGACATCGAGGGCGCTATCCAGCGCTTCTCGTCGGATACCGAATCGCGCTATAAATTCCTGAAGAGCGACCGCGAGCGCCCGCTGCTGGAGCCGAAGGAAATCTTCCTCGGCGCCGAAGCCTTCTTCACCTGCGCCAAGCCGCACGGGCGCTGGGCCATCGCCCGCGCCGGCGCAGGGGAAACGCTGGCGGCGTCCGAGCTGTCGGCGCCGATTCCGGACATCGCCGTCAACCGGCGCCTGGACGATCCGCTGGCCAATTTGCGCGCCTATCTGCAGCATGCCGCCAGGGATGGCGATACACGGGTCATGATCTGCGCCGAATCGGCCGGCCGCCGCGAAACGCTGCAGCAGTACTTCAACGAATACCAGCTCGACCTGGCGCTGGTCGACGGCTTCGAGGACTTCCGCACGACGGACGGCAACCTCGGCGGCAAGCTGCTGCTGGGCGTGGCGCCGCTGCAGGCCGGCTTCGAACTGGCCGAGGATGCGGCCGGGCGCCTGGTCTTCATCACCGAGACCGAGCTGTACGCCGGTTCGGGCCGGCGCGCCGGCAAGAAGAAGCAGGAAGCCAGTTCGCAGGTCGAGTCGATGGTGCGCGATCTGTCCGAGCTGAAAGTCGGCGATCCGGTGGTGCACATTAACCACGGCATCGGGCGCTACATGGGCCTGATGAGCATGGACCTGGGCGAAGGCGAGACCGAATTCCTGCACCTGGAATACGCCAAGGAGACCAAGCTCTACGTCCCGGTGTCGCAGCTGCACGTGATCTCGCGCTATTCCGGCGCCTCGCCCGAGGATGCGCCGCTGCACGCGCTCGGCTCGGGCCAGTGGGACAAGGCGCGCCGCAAGGCCGCCGAGCAGGTGCGCGACACCGCCGCCGAGCTGCTGAACCTGTACGCACGGCGCGCCGCCCGCACCGGCCACTCGTTCGAGTACTCCAGCACCGACTACGAGAACTTCGCCCAGAGCTTCGGCTTCGACGAGACCCCGGACCAGCGCGAAGCGATCAACAACGTCATCAAGGACATGACCTCGGGCCGGCCGATGGACCGCCTGGTGTGCGGCGACGTCGGCTTCGGCAAGACCGAGGTCGCGCTGCGCGCCGCCTTCATCGCCGTCATGGGCGGCAAGCAGGTGGCGATCCTGGCGCCGACCACGCTGCTGGCAGAGCAGCACGCCCAGACCTTCTCCGACCGCTTTGCCGACTGGCCCGTGAAGATCGCGGAACTGTCGCGCTTTCGCACCGGGAAGGAGATCAACAACGCGATCAAGGGCATGGCCGACGGCACCGTCGACATCGTGATCGGCACCCATAAACTGCTGTCGCCGGACGTGAAGTTCACGCGCCTGGGCCTGGTCATCATCGACGAGGAGCACCGCTTCGGTGTGCGCCAGAAGGAAGCGCTCAAGGCGCTGCGCGCCGAAGTCGACGTGCTGACCCTGACCGCGACCCCGATCCCGCGCACGCTGGGCATGGCGCTGGAAGGCCTGCGCGACTTTTCCGTCATCGCCACCGCGCCGCAGAAGCGCCTGGCGATCAAGACGTTTGTCCGCGGCGAGGATGGCTCCGTGATCCGCGAAGCCTGCCTGCGCGAACTGAAGCGCGGCGGCCAGATCTACTTCCTGCACAACGAAGTCGACACCATCGAGAACCGCCTGGCCATGCTGCGCGAGCTGCTGCCGGAAGCGCGCATCGGCGTGGCCCACGGCCAGATGCACGAGCGCGATCTGGAAAAGGTAATGCGCGACTTCGTGGCCCAGCGCTTCAACATCCTGCTGTGCACCACCATCATCGAGACCGGCATCGACGTGCCGACCGCGAACACCATCATCATGCACCGCGCGGATAAATTCGGCCTGGCCCAGCTGCACCAGCTGCGCGGGCGCGTCGGCCGCTCGCACCACCAGGCCTATGCCTACCTGCTGGTGAACGACGTGCTGGGCCTGTCCAAGCAGGCGCAGCGCCGCCTGGACGCGATCCAGCAGATGGAAGAACTGGGCAGCGGCTTCTACCTCGCCATGCACGACCTGGAGATCCGCGGCGCCGGCGAGGTGCTGGGCGAGAACCAGTCGGGCGAGATGCTCGAGGTCGGGTTCCAGCTGTACTCCGACATGCTGAACGAGGCGGTCAAGGCGCTGAAGGCCGGGCGCGAGCCGGACATGAGCGCGCCGCTGTCTTCCACCACCGAGATCAACCTGCACGTGCCGGCCCTGCTGCCGGCCGACTTCTGCGGCGACGTCCACGAGCGCCTGTCGATCTATAAACGCCTGGCCAACTGCGAAAGCCAGGACCGCATCGACAGCATGCAGGAAGAACTGATCGACCGCTTCGGCAAGCTGCCGGACGCGGTCAAGGCGCTGATCGAGACGCACCGCCTGCGCATCGCCGCCAAGGCGGTCGGCATCGTCAAGATCGACGCCCACGGCGAAGCGGCAAGTCTCCAATTCATGGAACAGCCGCCGATCGATCCGATCAAGATCATCACGCTGATCCAGAAGAACCGCCACATCAAGCTGGCCGGCCAGGACAAGCTGCGCATCACGGCCGCGATGCCGGACCTGCCGGCACGCGTGAACCAGGTCAAGCAGACCATCCGGCAGCTGCTCGCATAAGTTTTTTTTACGATAACGATAAAGATACATGTCCAAAAAGCTCATCCTCCAGGGCCCGCAGGCCGCCCAGGCGCTGCTCGCGCAGATCGCGGCGCTCGCCGCTCCGGCCTCGACCACCGCGCTGCACGCGCACGCGCTGCGCTGCGACGGTTTCGACTTCACGCCGGCATTGAAAGAGCGTGTGCTGGCCGCGGCGTACGAAGCGCAGATCGACGCCAGCTTCGTCGACGCCGGCTTGAGCCTGGCCGACTTCAAGCTGGTGGCGATGGACATGGACTCGACCCTGATCACCATCGAATGCATCGACGAGATCGCGGACATGCAGGGCCTGAAACCGCAGGTGTCCGCGATTACCGAAGCGGCGATGCGCGGCGAGCTCGATTTCTCGGAAAGCCTGCAGCGCCGCGTGGCCCTGCTGGCCGGCCTGCCGAGCGAGGCGCTGGGACGCGTGTACGACGAGCGCCTGAAAATCTCGCCGGGCGGCGAGGCGATGCTGCGCGCGGTGCAGGATGCCGGCCTGAAGACCCTGCTGGTGTCGGGCGGCTTCACCTTCTTCACCGAGCGCCTGAAGACCCGCCTGGCACTCGACTACACCCACGCCAACCTGCTGGAAGCCGAGGATGGCAAGCTGACCGGGCGCGTGGTCGGCGGCATCGTCGACGCCGGGGAAAAGATGCGCACCGTGCAGCGCACCTGCGCCGGACTGGGCATCGACACGAAACAGGCGATCGTGATGGGCGACGGCGCCAACGACCTGGACATGATGGGCATCGCCGGCCTGTCGGTGGCGTTCCGCGCCAAGCCGGTGGTGCGCGCCCAGGCCGACATCGCGCTGAATTTCACTGGCTTGGATGGACTGCTGACGGTGCTGGCCTGAAGCCGTGATTGCGCACTGAGGCGGGATTTGTCCTTCGATCGCGCGTAGCCGACAATTTGCCTGGTCCGGATCGCGGACGGCTGGCGCCTGCCATTTCCCAAATACCATCTTTATCATCCGAGCCGCCGGCAGCAAACGTCCGCATTTGCTTTGCCGGTTGCAGCGCTCAAGCGCAACCCCGACTGCCGCTTCGGTTGAAGCGCTGCGCATTCGTCGAGATCCGCTGCGGATTCCGGGCATCCCGTGGCCGACAAGAAGCAATGCAGCCGACACCCAGCAGACCGCCTTCCAATGATCGTTCACTGACCCATGCTGTCGCCCTGGTCGGAAACTGGCTCGGCCCTGTTTTGCATCCCTGGTTTTTCAAACAAAATCGAAAACATGAATATTCGTCCCAACATGACTTAACCGAGCAACTCATGTTGCCTGGATTTCAAAAGGGTGCCTCAACCCAATGTTATCAATCCGACCTCATTAGGAAAGAAGTTGATCAAAAATATGATCAAATAAATAAAAATTTCGATGGCAGGTTCTACTGTATTATGATCGAGAATTTTTCATTAATATCTTGAGGATAAAATGTGATCAGGATATTAATTGCAGATCGAGATGCAGCGCTTATTATCGGCTTCAGGTCAATCATCAGTTTCCAGTCTTATTGTCTATGCATCGATGAGGCATGGACCAGTGGAGATTTGTTGGCCTCGCTTCAAAACGGGCGTTATGATCTCCTGGTCGTTGAGCCGGCTTGCTTCGGCGGCACTGGCGAAGGCCTGATCGCTGAAATCAGGCAAATCCAGAGCGATATAAAGATTCTGGTTTTCACGTCAATGGACGAGCTGACGTTCGGAGCCAGGGTAATACAGGCTGGAGCGCAAGGGTTTCTGATGAAAACATGCTCCTGCTTGGAACTGGAGCGTGCAGTCGCCTGCGTTGGAACCGGAAGGCCGTTTATCAGCGCAGAGCTCGCTGAGCAGCTTGCGACAAAGGGTGGACATCGGTGGCCCGGCCCTTTGCATGGCGAGTTGACCGAGCGCGAGTTTCAAGTATTTGCAATGATTGTTTGTGGAAAGAAGATCACTGAAATCGGCAATATACTGAACCTGAGCGCAAAAACCGTCAGTACCCACAAGACGAGAATTCTTGCCAAGCTTCATTTCAAGTCCAGCAGCGACATTATTCAGTATGCGATTTCGCAAGGACTTCTTACCGAGTGCGAAACACTATATTTGGCGTATCTGGACTGGCGCGCCGCTTGAACGACATCCGATAAGCGATTCTTGTAAATCGCTGACGGACGACTGTTCAACAAGTTTGCGCATGTCGATACCGGCATCCACTCGTCCGTGCCGCATGCATCATCACTCTCCAAGCTGCAATTTCCTGACTGGAATAACATCAAAACGCGACCTTGCGCAAACGCCACGCTGCGCGCACGCGCGCCTACCCGCATTGCATGATCTAAATTGGTTGACGTGCCGGCGGACCCGCCACCGGCCAGCCGCCACAGGAGAATGCGATGCCCATCCAACCGTTCGACGACGCCGACCGTCTGGTCCAGCCAGCACGGCGCAACTTCCTGCATACCGCGTCCGTGCTTGCCGCCGGCCTTCTCGCGCCGGACCTCGTCCGCGCAGCCGAAAACTGGTACGCCACCTGGGGCGCGGCCCCGGCCGGTCCGGCGCCCGCGGCCAGCTACCTCGCCTTCAGCAACCAGACCGTGCGCCTGATCGTCCATGGCAGCATCGGCGGCAGCCGGGTGCGGGTGCGCCTGTCGAATCTCTTCGGCAGCAGCGCCTTGCAGATCGGGACGGCATGGCTGGGCCTGAGCTCGACCGGCGCCAACCTGGCTGCGGGCAGCAACCGCCAGCTGCGCTTTGCAGGCAATGCGGCCGTCACGATCCCGGCCGGCGCCACGCTGCTGTCCGATCCGCTGGACATGACGGTCCCGGCCCAGGCCGACCTGGCGCTCAGCCTCTACCTGCCCGGCAGCGTGCAGGCCGCCACGGTGCACGACGCAGCCTACCAGACCAGTCACGTGTCGACAGCCGGCAACCAGGCGTCGTCGGCAATACTGCGCGTCCAGCGCAGCCTGTATTCCTGGCCCTTCCTGACCGAGATCGACATCGGTTCCAGCCGCGCCGGCGCCACCCTGGTCGCGCTGGGCGATTCGCAAACGGACGGCGTGCGCAGCACCAGCAACGCCAACCGGCGCTGGCCGGACTACCTGGTGCGCCGCCTGCAGGCCGGGGCCGCCCCGGGCGCCCTTCCCATCGGCGTGGTCAACCGCGGCATCAGCGGCAACCGCCTGCTGGGCGCCTCGGCCGGCACGCCGCTGGCGGGACGCGATGCGCTGGAGCGTTTCGACCGCGACGTGCTGGCCACCGCCGGCGCGCGCTTCGTGGTGGTCCTGATCGGCATCAACGACATCATCAACAGCTCCTCCCCGAACCAGGCGCTGGCCGACCAGATCACGGCGGGCTACCTCAGGCTGGTCGCCCGCGCCCGCACGCAGGGGCTGCGCGTGCTGGGCGGGACCCTGCTGCCTTTCGAAGGCTATACCTGGTATTCGCCGGCGCGCGAAGCCGTGCGCCAGCGCGTCAACAGCTGGATCCGCGGTGCCGGGGCCTACGACGCGGTGGTCGACTTCGACGCTGCGGTGCGCGACCCGGGCCGCCCCACGCGCATGCTGGCGGCCAGGGACGGTGGCGACCACCTGCATCCGAACGATGCCGGCTACGAAGCGATGGCGCGGGCGGTGCCGCTGAACCTGTTGACAGCTGGATAGACAGCGGGAATTTACAATTTCCTGACTGTAATCACATCAAAACGCGATCCGGCGCAAACACCGTAATGCGTCCGCGCGACCGCGTTGCTGCCGCCGCGCTCTAGATTGGAGCTGCTGGCAGGCGGATCCTCCGCCTGCCGCCGACGACAGGAGGATGCAATGCCAACCCAGCAGCATGACAAGGCCCGGCAGACCGATCCAGCGGCTTCGCCGCGATCGGACCGCCGCGCTTTCCTGCGCACCGGATCGGCGCTGGCCGCCGGCCTGGCGCTCTTCCCCGGCGTGCCGCGCGCCGCCGCGCCGCTGGAGGCCTGGTGCGCCACCTGGGGCACGGCCCCGGCCGGACCGCCGCCGAGCGCCAGCCTGCTCAGCTTCACCAACCAGACCCTGCGCCTGATCGTGCGCACCAGCATCGGCGGCAACCGGGTCCAGGTGCGCCTGTCCAACGAGTTCGGCAGCATGCCGTTGCAGATCGGCGCCGCCTGGCTGGGCTTGACGTCCACCTATGCCAGCCTGGCGCCGAACAGCAACCGCCAGCTGGGCTTTGGCGGCAAGCCCACGGCCACCATCCTGCCCGGCGCGCCGCTGCTGTCCGATCCGCTGGACGTGACCTTGCCGCCGTTCTCCACCGTGGCGCTGAGCCTGTACCTGCCCGGCAGCGTGCAGGCCACCACCATCCACGACGCCGCCTTCCAGACCAGCTATGCTTCCCCGACCGGCAACTACGCCGACGCCGCGGCGCTGCCGATCCAGCGCAGCCTGTATTCCTGGCCCTTCCTGACCGAGATCGACGTCGCCGGCGGCCCCGCGCCCGGCGCCGCCGTGGTGGTGCTGGGCGACTCCCAGACCGACGGCGCGGGCAGCGGCGGCAGCGTCAACCGCCGCTGGCCGGACTGGCTGGCGCGCCGCCTGGCCACCGAGTGCCAGCCCGGCACGGCGCCGCTCGGCGTGGTCAACCGCGGCATCAGCGCCAACCGCCTGCTGGCGGATGCGGCATCCAGTCCGCTGGCCGGGCGCGACGCGCTGGAACGCTTCGACCGCGACGTGCTGGCCACCGCCGGGGTGCGCTACCTGGCCGTGCTGCTCGGCGTCAACGACCTGATCTACAGCCCATCGTCCAGCATCGTGTCCGCCGAAGAGCTGGCGGCCGGCTACCTGCAGCTGATCGCGCGCGCCCATGCATGCGGCATCCAGGTTCTGGGCGGCACCCTGCTGCCCTTCGAGGGCTACCGCTGGTACCTGCCGGCGCACGAAGCCGTGCGCCAGGCCGCCAACGACTGGATCCGCCATGCCGGCGCCTTCGATGCGGTCATCGACTTCGACGCTGCCCTGCGCGACCCGGACCACCTCACCTGCCTGGCGCCGCGCTGGGACAGCGGCGACCACCTGCATCCGAACGATGCGGGCTACGAGGCGATGGCGAAGGCGGTGCCGCTGGAGGTATTCATGACAACCTAGCCGTCGTCTCCGAAGGCGGGGACGACGGCATGGACGCCCCGTTTTCGTTAGCCGTTTTATAATCCGCAGCAATTCAAGCCTGCGAGCGGACAATGATTTCCCCTTCCCTTTACGAGGCGGTCTTCAACAGCGGAACAACTGGCAACTATCTCCTGTCGCCCACACCGGACGCCATCATCCTGGCCGTCAACGACACCTTCCTGAAGGCGTCCTTGCGCACGCGCGAAGACCTGGTCGGCAAAAGCCTGTTCGATGCCTTTCCCGGCAATCCCGACGATACCGGCGACAGCGGCGAGACCATGCTGCGCCGTTCGATCATGCGCGTGATCGAAACCGGGCAGCCGGACCTCAGGGCGGTGCACCGCTACCCGATCCCGATCCAGCTGCCGAATGGCGAAAAACGCTACGAGGAGCGGTTCTGGAGCAACGCCAGCACGCCGGTGTTCGACGCCGGCGGCAGGATGCTGTGCATCTCGCATACCACCTCCGACATCACCGACAAGGTGCGCTCGGAAGCCGCGCTGCGCGAGACCGAGCGCCGCTTCCGGGCCCTGATCAGCGCCACCGCCGACGTGGTCTACCGCATGAGCCCCGACTGGACCCAGATGCGCCAGCTGGAAGGCCGCGGCTTCCTGAAGAACACCTCGGATCCCGACCACTTCTGGCTCGACGCATACATCCCGCCGCAGGACCAGCCGCTGGTGCACGCCGCGGCCCAGGAAGCGATCCGGGAACGCCGCGTCTTCGAGCTGGAACACCGGGTGCTGCGCCTGGACGGCAGCATAGGCTGGATGCTGTCGCGCGCGGTGCCGATGTTGGACGACCATGGCGAGATCGACGAGTGGATCGGCGCCGCCAGCGACATCACCAAACGCAAGCAGACCGAGGAAAAGCTCAGGCTGTCCGACCAGCGCAAGGATGAATTCCTGGCGATGCTGGCGCACGAGCTGCGCAACCCGCTGGCGCCGATCAGCGCCGCCGCCGAGCTGCTGCAGCGCACCAGCCTGGACGAAACCCGGGTGCGCAACACCAGCCGCATCATCGGGCGCCAGGTCGAGCACATGCGCAGCCTGGTGGACGACCTGCTCGACGTCTCGCGCGTCACGCACGGCGCGGTGGAGCTGGACAAGGCGCCGGTCGAGATCGGCAGCATCGTCGGCGACGCCGTCGAGCAGGTGGCGCCGCTGGCGCGCGCGCGCGGCCACCAGCTGGCGCTGCGGCTGGCGCCGCGGGCAATGCTGGTCGAGGGCGACCACAAGCGCCTGGTGCAGATTGTCGCCAATTTGCTCAACAATGCGGCCAAGTACACGCCGGAAGGCGGCAACATCGCCATCGCCACCGCCGTGCGCGACGGCCAGGCCGTGATCGACGTCACCGACGACGGCATCGGCATGGCGCCGGAAATGGTGGCGCGCGCCTTCGATCTGTTCGCCCAGGCCGAGCGCACCGCCGACCGCGCTTCCGGCGGCCTGGGCCTGGGCCTGGCGCTGGTGCGCAGCCTGGTCGAGCTGCACGGCGGCACGGTCGCCTGCCACAGCGCCGGTCCAGGCAAGGGCAGCCGCTTCACGGTCAGCCTGCCCTGCCTGCAGGCGCCGGCGCAGCCGGACGGCCAGGACCAGGCCGGCCAGGCCACCGCAGCCGCCGCCGCGGACGAGCATGCCGGCGCACTGCAGATCATGGTGGTTGACGACAACGTCGACGCGGCGTCCATGCTGGCGCTGCTGCTGGAAGCGTCCGGCCACCGCGTGCGGGTCGAGCACCAGCCGCTGGCGGCGCTGGCACGGGCGTGCGCCGAGCCGCCGCAGGTATTCCTGCTCGATATCGGCCTGCCCGACATCGACGGCTACGAACTGGCGCGGCGCCTGCGCGCCCAGCCGCAGAACCGCGACGCGGTATTGATCGCGGTGACCGGCTATGGCCAGGAAAGCGACCGCATCGCCGCGCGCAACGCCGGCTTCGACCATCACCTGGTGAAGCCGCTCGACAGCGCGGCGCTGGCGGCGATCCTGGAGGATGTCGCCAGCCGGCGCCAGGCGCATGCCGCGTTGCTACCCTAGCAAATCGGCCAGCCGGTGCAGGTCCACCGGCTTCGCCAGGTGGTGGTCGAAGCCGGCTGCCAGCTCGAGCTGGCGTACGCATGCCACGGCCGGATATTTCTGATGGTGGCCAGGTGTAACAGCCTGTAATTTGCAGCGCACGTTCCGGCAGAATCCGTATGATAGGCACGTGAGGAGAACCGCCATGAAAACACTCGCTGTCATTCTTTCCCTGGCCGCCCTGAGCGGCTGCGCCACCACTTATCCGGGTCCGGCCAACTACGGCACCCGCGCCGGCCAGCCGGTCGATCCGAACGGCTGGCAAGTCGTCTCGGTCACCCCGGTGCCGGTCGGTACCGGCGCCGCGGCCGCCGCTTCCGGCGACGCCGGCCGCGTGACCTCGGAACCCGTCGTGACCTACAACGCCGCGCCGGCCACCGTCGTCACCCAGCCGGTCTACGTGCCTACTCCTGTGTACGCACCGGCGCCGGTGTATGCCGATCCGTACTGGTATCCGCCGGTCTCGATCGGCCTCAACTTCGGCTTCAGCAACTGGGGCCACGGCTGGGGCGGTCACCGCGGCGGCTACCGCGGCCGTGGTCCGGGTCGCGGCCACCGCTAAAGCGGTAGCGCTTGCTGGTCCCTGCGGCCGGCAATTGCGGGCTGCATCGAAAAAGGCTGCGCCATCCGGCGTGGCCTTTTTTTCGTCCTCCCTTTTCGTCCTTCTCTCCTTTCACATACGCTTCCCGGCTTACACGCCTCTTACGGATTTGCGTGAATGACGCATGTTGCATCGCGTCACAGCAATCGATTGCTGTTGCAGGTTTGCTATCCTACAATCGGACGCGATGGACCCGCGCCGGTCCTCCGGCGCTCCCTAAAAATGTACACACCGGAGACAGCAATGAATTTCGTAAAGAAAGCGTTGTTCGCAAGTGTCGTAATGGGGTTGTCGATGGCCGCCATGGCCGCCGAGCCGATCAAGATCGGCGTGTCCGGTCCCTTCACCGGCGGGTCCGCGCCGATGGGCGTATCGATGCGCGACGGGGTGCGCCTGGCCGCCCAGGAAATCAACGCCAGGGGCGGCGTGCTGGGTCGCCAGATCCAGCTGGTCGAGCGCGATGACGAGGCCAAGAACGAGCGCGGGGTCCAGATCGCGCAGGAACTGATCAACAAGGAGCGCGTGGCCGCCACCGTCGGCTACATCAACACCGGCGTGGCGCTGGCCTCGCAGCGTTTCTACCAGCAAGCCAAGATCCCGGTCCTGAACAACGTCGCCACCGGTTCGGTCGTGACCAAGCAGTTCGCCACCCAGCCGGAAAACTACATCTTCCGCAATTCCGCCAGCGACACCATCCAGTCGGCCATGATCGCAGAGGAAGCCATCTCCCGCCGCAACTTCAAGAAGCCGGCGATCCTGGCCGATTCCACCAACTACGGCCAGCTCGGCCGCGCCGACCTGGAAAAAGTGCTGGAAACCAAGGGCGTGAAGCCGGTCGCGGTCGAGAAGTACAACATCGGCGACGTCGACATGACCGCCCAGCTGCTGCGCGCGAAGCAGGCCGGCGCCGACGTCGTGCTCACCTACGGCATCGGCCCTGAACTGGCGCAGATCGCCAACGGCATGCAGAAGCTCGGCTGGCGCGTGCCGATCGTCGGCAGCTGGACCCTGGCCATGGCCAACTTCGTCGACAACGCCGGCAAGAACGGCGAAGGCACGCGCATGCCGCAGACCTTCATCCAGGAACCGACCACGTCCAAGCGCAAGGCCTTCATCGACGCCTACGTCAAGGCCTACAACCCGCCGGGCGGACGCATGCCGTCGGCGGTGTCCGCGGCCCAGGGCTACGACTCGATCTACCTGCTGGCGGCCGCCATCAAGCAGGCCGGCAGTACCGACGGCCCGAAAATCGCCGCCGCGCTGGAAAACCTGAACACGCCGGTGGAAGGCGTGGTCACCACCTACAACAAACCGTTCAGCAAGACCGATCACGAGGCGATCAATCTCGAGAACACGCAGTTCGGTGAAGTGCGCGGGGGGCGGGTGGTGCTGGCCAAGTAAGGCGCAGCGCTACGTTGTCTTCAGTACCTCGTTCCAGCACGTCGTCCCTCTGATACGTCGTTAGCGCGAGGCGACGGCTCAACAATGCCTCACCTGATCGGTCAAACATGGACATCCTCCTCCAGCTGGTCGTCTCCGGCCTCGCGCTCGGCATGATCTACGCCGTCATCGCATTCGGTTATCAACTCACGTTCGCCACTTCCGGCACGCTGAACTTCGGCCAGGGCGAGTCGCTGATGCTCGGCGCGCTGGTCGGGCTGTCGCTGGTCGGCGCCATCCACGGCGGTCCCTACATGAGCTACTGGCTGATGATCCCGCTGGTGGTGCTGTTCGGCGCCCTGCAGGGCGTGTTCGTCGAATGGATCGGGGTGCGCCCGGCGATCCGCACCAAGTCGGAATTCGGCTGGATCATGTCGACCATCGCGCTGGCGATCATTTTCAAGAACGTGGCCGAGAACATCTGGGGCAAGGACGTGCTGCCCTTCCCGTCGCCGCTGTCGTCGGAGCCGTTCACGGTCATGGGGGCCAACGTGCAGCCGATGCAGGTGGCGGTGATCGTCGGCGCGCTGGCGATCATGCTGGCCGTCGAGATCTTCAACCGCAAGTCGATCTACGGCAAGGCGGTGGTGGCGACATCGAACGACCGCGACGCCGCCGGCCTCATGGGCATCAACACGCGCATGGTGATCACCTTCTCGTATGCGCTGTCGTCCGCCACCGCGGCCTTCGCCGGCGCCCTGATCGCACCGCTGACGCTCACCAGCGCCACGATGGGCGCCTCGCTCGGCCTGAAGGCGTTCGCGGTGGCGATCATCGGCGGCCTGACCTCAGGGCTGGGCGCGATCGTCGGCGGCATCATCCTCGGCATCGCCGAAACCGCCACCGGCTTCTATCTCTCCACCGGCTACAAGGAAGTGCCGGGCCTGGTCCTGCTGCTGCTGGTGCTGGCGGTGAAGCCGTCCGGCCTGTTCGGCAAGGCCGCTATCAAGAAGGTCTGACCTGGAGCGCACGACATGGCGACGAGCACACGATTCATGAACGCATCGCTGCCGGGCACCGCGCTGCTGGTGGCGGCGCTGGCGGTGTATCCGCTGCTGTTCACCAATCCCTACTACCTGCACCTGGCCGAGACCATCCTGATCTACGCGATCCTGCTGTACGGCCTGGACATCGTGGTCGGCTACACCGGCCAGGTCTCGCTCGGCCACGCCGGCCTGTTCGGCATCGGTTCCTACGTCACCGGGGTGCTGGTGATGAAGCTGGGCGCGCCCTGGTTCGTGACGCTGCCGGCCAGCGTGCTGGGCGCGGCCCTGTTCGGCGCCATCCTGGCGCTGCCGGCGCTGCGCGTCACTGGGCCCTATCTCGCCATGGTGACGCTGGCCTTCGGCACCATCGTGCAGATCCTGATCAACGAGATGACCTTCCTCACCGAAGGTCCGATGGGCATCATGCTGACCAAGCCGTCGGTGTTCGGCCGCGAGCTGAGCGAAGTCGAGTATTACTACGCGGTGGCGGCGCTGATGCTGGCCTCGCTGCTGCTGGTGCACAGGCTGCTGAAATCGCACATCGGACGCGCCTTCGAGGCGCTGCGCGACAGCCCGATCGCCTCCGACTGCATGGGCGTCTCGGTGTACCGGTATAAAGTCTATGCCTTCGTGATCAGCGCCGGCTTCGCCGGGCTGGCGGGCAGCCTGTACGCCTACTCCGAGCAGTACATCTCGCCCAACACCTACAACTTCGAGCTGACCATCCTGTTCCTGCTGGCGGTGATCATGGGCGGCAGGAAGACCCGCAGCGGCGCCCTGCTCGGCGCGGCGATCGTGGTGATGCTGCCCAGCCTCCTGTCCGACATCGCGCTGTTCCGCCGCATCGCGGTGACGGCCGCGGTGCTGGCGGTGCTCGGCGCCGCGCTGCTGCTGGCGCGCCGGCGCGCCGCGCCGACGGCGGTGATCGTCCCGGTGCTGGCCACGCTGGCGCTGGCGTTCGTGTCCTTCCGCCTGGAGAACATGGTCGACTGGCGCCTGACCATCTTCGGCCTGATGACCCTGTTCGTGGTGTATTACCTGCAGGAAGGGATCGTCGGCTTCGTGCGCGGCCTGCTCGGGCGCGGACGCGCGCATGCCACGGCAATGGGAAGCGCTGCCGTCGAAGACGCCTTCGCCGGCGCGCCCGCGTCCGCCATGGCGGACGCCGGCCCGGACCTGCTGCGCGTGGACCAGGTGCTGATGCAGTTCGGCGGCCTCAAGGCGCTCAACCGCGTCGATCTGCAGGTGGCGCGCGGCAGCGTGCACGGCCTGATCGGCCCGAACGGCTCGGGCAAGAGCACGATGATGAATGTCCTCACCGGCATCTACAAGCCGAGCGCCGGACGGGTAAACTTCGAGGGCGCCGCGATCGCCGGACGTACCCCGTCCCAGATCGCGCTTGGCGGCATCGCCCGCACCTTCCAGAACGTACAGCTGTTCGGCGAGATGACGGCGCTGGAAAACGTGCTGGTCGGCCTGCACCACAGCTTCCGCTCGACCTGGCTGGACGCCATGCTGCACACCCCGCGCTACCGGCGCGAGGAAGCCGCGGCGCGCAAGCGGGCGCAGGCGATCCTGGCCTTCGTCGGCCTGGATGCCTTCAGCGACGAGGAAGCGCGCAACCTCCCCTACGGCAAGCAGCGCCTGCTCGAGATCGGCCGCGCGCTGGCGCTCGATCCGCGCCTGCTGCTGCTGGACGAACCGGCCGCCGGCCTGACCGCGCCCGACATCCGCGAGCTGATGGCGATCATCCGCAAGATCCGCGACCACGGCATCACCATCGTGCTGATCGAGCACCACATGGACGTGGTGATGGCGATTTCCGACACCGTCACCGTGCTCGACTTCGGCCAGAAGATTGCCGAGGGCACGCCGGCGCGCGTGCAGTCCGATCCGAAGGTGATCGAAGCCTACCTGGGCGGGTCCGGCGACTCGCCGGCCTCCGCCGCCGCCTGAGGAGATGTCCATGCTGACCATCCAGGACCTGCACGCCGCCTACGGCAAGGTCGACGTCCTGCACGGGATCTCGCTCGAGGTCCCGAAGGGCAAGCTGGTGACCCTGATCGGCTCCAACGGCGCCGGCAAGACCACCACCATGCGCGCCATCTCGGGCATGATCAAGCCGCGCGGCGGCACCGTCACGCTCGACGGCAGGAACATCACCGGCCTCGATTCGCACCGCATCGCGCGCGCCGGCCTGGCCCACTCGCCGGAAGGCCGGCGCGTGTTCGCCACCATGAGCGTGCTTGATAACCTGCTGCTGGGCGCCTTTCCGCGCTTCACCCGGGCGCGTCCCAAGGGCGACGTGCAGCACGACCTGGAACGGGCGCTGGAACTGTTCCCGCGCCTGAAGGAGCGCCGCACCCAACTCGCCGGCACCCTGTCCGGCGGCGAGCAGCAGATGCTGGCGATGGCGCGCGCCGTCATGCTCGATCCGGACGTGGTGCTGCTGGACGAACCGTCGATGGGGCTGGCGCCGATCCTGGTGGACGAAGTGTTCCGCATCATCGCGCGCTTGAGGGCGGAAGGCGTAACCATGCTGCTGGTGGAGCAGTTTGCGCAGGCGGCGCTGAACGTGGCCGACTACGGTTACGTGCTGGAGAATGGGCGGATCGCGGTGCATGGGGCGGCCGAGAGCCTCAAGAACGATCCGAAGGTGGTGGCGGCTTACCTGGGCGGGGGACAGGGGCATTGACGGGCGCCTGCCCGTCCCCGCACAAGCCGGTCTGGACGAGCTTTTTATAGCGAATCGCCGGTTTCGTAATTGAAACGATATTCCCGGCGATCGAAGTCGGTCACGACGATATAAGCGTCTTCGAACCTGAACGCCGAGCCGATGGCATATGCAGGCTCGTCGATGATATCGATTTTGCCGTAGTCACACGCCATCATGATGGACCGCACGGCATCCTGCAGCGTTGCGCCATCAAACCATCACGACGTGGATCGTGCCAGCAGGCGCCCGCCCAGCCTCAACGCCGCCGCCACATTCCGCGCCGCCGTCCGCACATTCACTTCCGCCGCGTCCAGGGCTTGCGCCACCGTGCACGGCCGGCTCACCGCCGCGAACACCGCATCGATGCCGTGGCCATGCACCGCCCCCGCATCCGGCGCCAGGCAGCCGCCGATCCCGATCACCGGCACGCCATGCCGGGCCGCCACCCGCGCCACGCCCATCGGCGTCTTGCCGTTCACGGTCTGGCCGTCGATGCGCCCTTCCCCGGTGATCACCAGGTCGGCGTCCGCCATGGCGGCGTCCAGCCTGACGGCCTCGGTCACGATCTCGATGCCGGGCCGCAGGCGGCCGTCCAGGAATACCACCATCGCCAGGCCGATGCCGCCGCCGGCGCCGGAGCCCGGCATGTCGCGCTCGTCGCGGTCGAGGTCGCGCCGGACGATGTCGGCATAGTGGGCCAGGCTGGCGTCCAGCTGTTCGACCATGGCCGGGGTGGCGCCCTTCTGCGGGCCGAAGATGGCCGACGCCCCGTTCGGACCGGTCAGCGGGTTGCTGACGTCGCAGGCGATGTGGAATTCGCTCGCGGCGATGCGCGCGTCGATGCTGGAGACGTCGATGCGGGCCAGGCGCGCCAGCGCGGCGCCGCCCGGCTCGACGTCCAGGCCATCGGCGTCGAGCAGGCGCACGCCCAGCGCCTGCAGCATGCCGGCGCCGCCGTCGTTGGTGGCGCTGCCGCCCACGCCCAGCACGAAGCGGCGGCTGCCCTGGTCCAGCGCGTGCAGGATCAGTTCGCCGGTGCCGCGGCTGGTGGTGACCAGCGGATCGCGCCGCTCCGGCGGCACCATTTCCAGGCCGCTGGCGGCGGCCATCTCGATCACGGCGGTGCCGTCGCCGGTCAGGCCATAGAAAGCCCGGACGCGTTCGCCGAGCGGGCCGGTCACGTCGTGCTCGATGCGCGCGCCTTTGGAGCCGTCGATCAGCGCTTGCACGGTGCCTTCGCCGCCGTCGGCGACCGGGATCTTCACGTACTCGGCATCCGGGAAGATCTCCCTGAAACCGGCCTCGATGGCATCGGCCACGCCCAGTGCCGACAGGCTTTCCTTGAACGAATCGGGTGCGATCACGATTTTCATGGGCTTCTCCTCAACGCTCATTTACCTGTTCACCAGGCGCGCCGGCACCAGCATCACCAGGATCGCGCCGACCAGCATCACGGTCGACAGGATGTACAGGGCGACGTCGGTGCTGCCGGTGGCGTCCTTGATCCAGCCGACCAGGAAGGGGCTGACGAAGCCGGCCACCTGGCCCAGCGAATTGATCAGGGCCAGGCCAGCGGCCGCGGCCGCGCTGCTGAGGAAGGCCGACGGCAGCGGCCAGAACATCGGCAAACCGGTCAGCGCGCCCATGGTGGCCATGGTCAGGCCGATCATCACGATCACGATGTTGCTCGAAAAGTTGGCGGCCAGCAGCAGGCCGATCAGGGCCATGATCATCGGCGCCGACAGGTGCCAGCGGCGCTCGCGGCGGGCATCGGCGGAGCGGCCGACCAGCACCATGAACACGCCGGCGAACAGGTAGGGCAAGGCGCTCAGCCAGCCGACCGTGGTCGCGCTTTCCACGCCGAGCGACTTGATGATCGATGGCAGCCAGAAGTTGATGGCGTACACGCCCATCTGGATGCTGAAATAGATCGCACCCAGCATCCAGACGTGGCCATTCCTCAGCACCTGGCCGAACGATTGCACGGCCTGGGCGCCGCCGCTGCGGCTCTTTTCGTCTTCGTCGAGCGCGTTTTTCATGGCCGCCTTTTCCTCGGGCGCCAGGAATGTCGCCTGCTGCAGGCCGTCGGACAGATAGAAGTACACCGCAACGCCAAGCAGCACGGTCGGCAGGCCCTGCAGCAGGAACAGCCACTGCCAGGCCGCCAGGCCGCCCTGGCCGGCGGCGAAGTGGCTCAGCATCCAGCCCGACAGCGGTCCGCCGATCAGGCCCGACACCGGAATGGCCGACATGAACAGCGCCATCACCTGGCCGCGCTTCTGCGACGGGAACCAGTGGGTGAAATAGAACACGATGCCCGGGAAGAAGCCGGCTTCGGCCACGCCGGTCAGGAAGCGCAATGCGTAGAAGGAGATCGGGCTGGTGACGAACATCATCGCCGCCGACAGGCCGCCCCATAGGATCATCATGATCGCGATCCAGCGCCGCGCACCGAGTTTATGCAGGATCAGGTTGCTCGGCACGCCGCTCATGACGTAGCCGATGAAGAAGATGCCGGCGCCCAGGCCGTACACCGTCTCGCTCAGCTTCAGGGCATCGAGCATCTGCAGCTTGGCGAAGCCGACGTTGACCCGGTCCAGGTAATTGAACAGGTAGCAGATGAAGATGAACGGGATCAGGCGCCAGGTGGCCTTGCGGTAGCCGCGCTCCAGGATGCCGGGATCGGCCAGGCCGGCCGGATGGGTTGCGCCCGCGCCGATGCTCTTGCTGCTCATGCTGGTCTCCAGGTTTTTTTATGGGGAGTGTCCATTATGACCAAAGCGGCCTCACAAATCCTCGGCGCACGGCACGATCAACAATGATTTATTGACAGCACTTTTTGGGCATCCGCACAAAATCGGCAACCAGAATCGTGCTGGAGAGCACTTCCGGTCAGTGCTTGGCACAATTGCCGCGATCGGCTACCCTCGCACCATGAACCTGCTCAGCCCCACCCTGGCGCGCGACATCGTCAGCCGCACCATGCGCATCATTCCCTTCAACGTCAACGTGATGGATGCCCGGGGCGTGATCCTGGCCAGCGGCGACCCGGACCGGATCGGCGAATTGCACGACGGCGCCCTGCTGGCGCTGGCCAAGCGCGCCCCGGTCGAGGTCGACGAAGCGTCGGCGCGGCTGCTGCATGGCGCCAAGCCGGGCGTCAATCTGCCGCTAGTGGTCGAGGGCCAGCTGTGCGGCGCGGTCGGGCTGAGCGGGCCGCCCGATGCGGTGCGCCAGTTCGGCGAACTGGTGCGCCTGACCGCCGAGATGATCCTGGAACAGGCCGGCCTGGCCGGCGAATTGCAGCGCGACACGCGCTACCGCGAAGCCTTCGTGCTGAACCTGATCCGCGCAAACGCCGGCGCCCGGCCCGAGCTGCAGGCCTGGGGGCGCCGGCTGGGACTGGATTTCGCACGCGTGCAAGGCGTATTCCTGCTTGAACTCGATGCCGACGTCGGCGCCGACAGCGCGCTGGCCGAGATCCAGCGCCTGCAGCTGCAACTGCTGGCGCGCCGCCCGGAGCTGCTCAGCGCCACCGTGTCGCCGCACGAGATGGTGGTGCTGGACGCCTGGGATCCGGAGGACAAGCGGGAAGACAAGCGCGAGGCCGCGCGGATGGCCGCCCCGCGCCGCCTGCAGTCACTGGCCGCGTTCGCGCAGGAAGAATGCACCTTGCCCTTCGTGCTGAGCATGGGCCTGGCCCTGCCCGGCATCGACGGCGCCGCCATTTCCTACGAAAGCGCGCGCGCCGCCGCGCGCATCGGACGGCGCCGCCATCCGCGCCAGCGCCAGTTCAGCTACGACGCGCTGGCGCTGCCGGTGCTGCTGTCGGGCCTGGACGCCGGCTGGCAGGCGGCGCAGCTGTGCAAGCCGATGACCGGGCTGGCGCGCGAGCGCAACGGTACCCTGCTGCGTGAGACGCTGGATGCCTGGTTCGCCAGCCACGAAAGCTCGGCCGCCACCGCCAGGGCGCTGGGCATCCACCGCAACACGCTGGACTACCGCCTGCGCCGCATCGAGGAAGTGACCGGCCTGCTGCTGGCGCGCAGCGAGGACCGGCTGCTGCTGTACGTCTCGGCCCTGCTCAGCCCGCCATGATGTGCCGCTCCGGCCGCATGTCATGACCGCATGTCGTAACAATCACGACCGCATTCGTGCGAAATGAAATTGCTCATGAGGCTATCATCGGAGCCATAGACGCTCTCTATTTGTTTATGCACCCTGCCGATCCGTCCACGACCGAAACCGCGCGCCAGGCTTCACTGGACGCCCTGCATCTGCTGGATACCGCGCCCGAACCCGTGTTCGACCGCCTCACGCGGCTGACCGCGCGCCTGCTGGGCGTACCGATGGCGCTGTTTTCCCTGGTCGACAGCGACCGCCAATGGTTCAAGTCGCGGGTCGGCGTGGCCGCCGCCCAGACCCCGCGCGAACAGGCATTCTGCGATCACACGATCCGCGAAAGCGCGCCGCTGGTCGTCGAGGATGCCTGGTCCGACACGCGCTTCATGGACAACCCGCTGGTGACGGGCGACCCGCACATCCGCTTCTATGCCGGGGTGCCGGTGCGCACTTCCGACGGCCATGCCATCGGCACCCTGTGCGCGCTCGACTCGAGGCCGCGCGCGCTCGGACCGGAAGACCTGCAGACCCTGCAGGACCTGGCCGACATCGTGACCAAGGAAGTGCAGTACCGGGAACGCCTGGAGGTCGCGCACGAGCGCCTGCACGCGTCCGGGGCCGCCATCCACGACAGCGAAAGCCGCTTCCGCTCGATCTACGAACTGGCCAGCATCGGCATCGCGCTGGTGGCGCCAAACGGTGGCTGGCTCAGCGTCAATGCCGCGCTGTGCAGGATCGTCGGCTATACCGAACAGGAACTGCTGGGCCTGACCTTCCAGGACATCACCCACCCGGACGACGTGGATGCCGACGTGCACCTGCTGCAACGGCTGCAGCACGGCGAGATCGCGCAATACCAGCTCGAAAAGCGTTACGTGCGCAAGGACGGCGGCGTGGTCTGGATCAACCTGAACGTCTCGTGCAAGCGCACGGCCCAGGGCGAACCGGAATACCTGGTGTCGGTCGTCAAGGATATCCAGGCGCAGAAAACCGCCGAAAGCGCGATCCGCGAAATGAACGCCAACCTCGAACAGCGGGTGCAGGCGCGCACGGCCGAGCTGCACAACACCAATTCGATGCTCACCGGGGCCGTCATCCAGCAGCGCCGCGCCGAGGCTGCGCTGCGCGAACGCGAGGCAGAGCTGCGCAGCGTCATCGAAAACGCCAACGATGCCTACATCGCCCTGGATGAGCGCGGCGTCATCACCGCCTGGAACCGCCAGGCCGAGCACACCTTCGGCTGGAGCGCGGCGCAGGCGATCGGCCAGCGCCTGTCCGCCCTGATCGTGCCGCCGGCCTTTGCCGCCGCCCACGACGCCGGCATGCAGCGCTTCCTGGACAGCGGCAAGTCGACCATGCTGGACCGGCGCCTCGAATTGCCGGGGCAACGCCGGGACGGCTCGGCGCTGACGCTGGAAGTCCGGATCGCCGCGCTGAACATCAATGGCAGGCGCATGTTCAGCGCGTTCCTGCACGACATCACGGAAAGGAAACAGACCGAAGCCCAGCGCGAATACGACGCCATCCACGACGCCCTGACCGGCCTGCCGAACCGCCGGGCTTTGCAGGAACAGTTGCCGGTGGCGCAGAAACGAGCCCAGCGCGCCCGTCATGCGCTGGCCCTGCTGTTCATCGATCTGGACGGCTTCAAGGCGGTCAACGATACCTGGGGCCACGAAACCGGCGACTTGCTGCTGTGTAGCGTCGCGCGCCGCCTCACCGCCGCGCTCAGGGAAACGGACAGCGTGTACCGGCTGGCCGGCGACGAGTTCACGGTCATCCTGGACAACCTGATCCACCAGGGCGACGCGGTGCGCATTGCCGAAAAGCTGATCCTGGCGGTGTCGCAGCCGATGATACTGGACAGCAAGGAAGTACGGGTCGGGGCCAGCATCGGCATCGCGCTGTATGGCACGGGCGGCGAAGGCAGCGATACCAGCGCCGCGGACCTGATCCGGGAAGCCGATCACTGGATGTACCAGGCCAAGCTGGCCGGTCGCGGCCAGGTCCGCTATCGAGTCTAGATCAGCCCTGGCCGAACAGGTCGTGCGCGTCGAGGATGGCAAATGTGATGCCGGGATGGCGCTCGAGCACGCGGCGCACGGCGGCCGGCACCGACTGGCGCACCTTCTTGCACAGGCCGGGACGGTCTTCGAGCACGATCAGGATGCCGCGCAGCGTGCGCACTTCGTTCGGCCCCGGCTCGATCCTGAGTTCCACGCCGAGGTTGCTACGAATGCGCGCCTGCAGTTTTTTCAGCTCGTCATAGGTGGCCACCTGATCGATGCGTTCGAGCAGGCGCTCTTCCTCCATGCGCGTCAGGCGCAAAGGACGCAGGTCGGCCCCCGGATTCTCGAGCAGGATCTGGCGCTCGCACACGCAGGCGCCCGGGGGGCATTCGGTTCTGATCGGTATCGATACTTGTTGCAACATGGGATCACGCTGTCAACGACGGTTGGCCTGCGCTTCCAGGCAAAAATAGTGTACATCAAGGATGCTCATCCGCCACCTCATCCGGCGCATCATCCAGGACAATGGCCGCATCCAGCATCGCCGCCATGCGCTTCCAGTGCGAGCCTTTCCAGAACACACGCCGGCACACGTCGCAGGTGGAAAACGTGTCCTGCGTATCGCGCACCGCCGGCGGCAGGCGTTCCAGCACGGCGTCCTTCGGCACGCTGCGCAGCGGCGCGTTGCAATGCAGGCACAGCGTGAACGGACGGGCGCGCTCGGCCAGGCCGTAACGCGCTATCACTTCGCTCAACTGCTCCTGAGAATGCAAGGCGCGCACGTAGCAGCCGTATTCGACGCCGCGGCGCTTGAGCAGGTCGCGGTCGCGCGTCAGCACGATCCTGTCCTCGTCCATGGCGTGCGCTTCGATCTCGCCGTCGTCGATGCTGTTGCTGTAGATGGTGTCGAACCCCGCCATTCTCAACAGGCGCGCGAGGCCGCCGAGATGGGCATCGGCCACGAAGCGCAGGCGTCCCGGCGGCTGCAGGCGCAGGCGCACCAGCGGCGCCACGTCGATGTGCGTAAAACGCGGGTAGACCGCGACCCGGTCGCCGTCGTCCAGCATGCGCTCCAGGCCGCTCGATTCGCCATTCACCAGGATCAGCTCGACTTCGGTGTGCGGCACGCCAAGCGCCTCGATCATATGCTTGGTAGTGGCGGCGCGTGCACACGGCGTGCTGAATGCATGCCCCCTGCGCTCGCGTGCCAGGAAGTCGTTCAATTCGTCGTAGAAGCGGAAGGTGGCCGTGACCATGGATGCAGGCGGCAAAAACCGCATTCTATCGGGAACACATCCGGGACGGCGCATGGCCGCCCCCCCCGTCACGGATCAGGCCCGCTTGCGCCTCGCTTGCAGCGTGAAAACACCCTGCAAGAAGATCAGCAGCAAGAGCATGTAGCAGGCCAGATTCATGCTTGCAGCGAATGCCAGCTGGGTTGGCGCAGTCGCGAAATGCGGGGCCACCACGACCTTGTATGCGCCCGTGATCACGAGCAGCGCCATGACGACCTTGCAGTGACGGGCGAGAAACCCGAGGCGCCGCCCCTCGATGATGGCGAGCCTGGCCATCCTGCGCAGCGCAAACGCCATGGGATAGGCGAGCCAGAGCGTCAACATGACGAGGTAGAGCGTCTCGAGCAGCAAGGCATGCTCGAGCAGCACACCCTGCCGGACTTGCGCCAGCGTCGCCGGCGCGGACTGGCCAGCCTGCGCCTGGGGCAGCAGCACCGATGCCAGCGTCGACGACACCGGACTGCCGGCGGCCGCATGCGCAAGCCATGCCCCGGTCGCGCACGCTGCGACCAGTACGGTGAGCAACGCGCCGATTTCGCGCGATTTGCGGGCCGGCGGATAAGTCTCGGCAGGCGCCGCCGCCTCGACCGGGATGGCGCTGCTGTGGATGCGATCCTCCTCGCCGCGCTCGCGGGCATCGATGCCGGTCCAGGCCCAGAACGGACTCTCGTAAGTCTGGTCGTGGACGGCCGTGCCGGGATCGCCCTCGTCCGGAAGCGGCGCCACCACCAGCAAGCCGTGCTCGATGGCGGGGTCGACGATCCAGTTCAGGCTGATCAGCGACAGGCCGGCACGCTGATAGGAACCGCCGATGTCGCTGTGCACACCGCGAAACCAGGCCTGGTCGAAGCTGCGGCAGGCGGACTCCTGTTCCGTGAACCGCGGCGGGGTATACATCCGCGGCGCGTATTTGACCCGGGTTTCGTGGATCGAAAGCGCCTGGCGGACATGCACGAAGCCCTTGCCTTCGAGGTCGCTATGGTTGGTGATCCGGATACCGCCGAAAAATCCGCTTCCGATCGTTTCCACCGAGTCCCACACGCCCGTGAAGTGGACGAGTGGCGCGCGGCCGGACGAGAAATTGGCCCTGATCTCTTCCACGAAGTCGTTGCGGGACTTGCCTGCGCGATTGACCTGGTCATCCGAGGCGAAGTAATTCGTGACGATCTTCGGGATCAGTGGAACACCCGCTTCCGCCACCAGGCCGTACATGTTCAGCAGCCCGCCGAGCGCGCGCGCCGTGAATGCCCCGCGCGAGAAGCCGAACAGGAAGATCCGATCGCCGATGCGGTAGTTCCTTACAAGGAACAAATACGCGTCGGCGATGTTCTGGAATACGCCTCGCCCCATCGCCAGGCCACCCAGCAGACGCAGTTTGCTGGCGATCCAGGCGCCGGTGCCATCGACTGGAAATTCGTTGTTCGATCCGACGCCGGGGTCGTAGTAGACGACCTGGCGTCTGGCGTCCGCACTGTCCACCTGTTCCTTTTGCAGCAGGTGCAGCAGCCTGACGACGTTGGTATCCTGGTGGTTACCCAGGATGTTGCCGGTGCCGTCGAACAACAACACCAGATTGCGCCCCGGCTTTTCCTTCCAGCGCGCTTCGCTGGCGATACATTCTTCGAGAATCTGCTGCCGGTCTTTTGCTGACAGCCGTGGCTTGTTCGCCACGCCGTTGCCGCCACGCCCGGTGGGTGGCGGTCTGGTGCGACTGACGGTATCCATGCGACTCTCCTTGAGCGAGGATAAAACCAGTCTGCGGTTTATGGGAAGGGAATGTCAATCTTTATCATCACTCAAAAGGTTTTCCCCATATGGCTGACAAGTGTGGGCCACACCGCGCAATACATCGAGCGCGTTCGGCACCGCCGCGAAGGCCGCCGTGTTATCGAAGATGCACCATACATCGGCGCCGCGCACCATCCGCTTTTCGATCATGCGCTCGACCTTCTGCAGGAACTCGCGCGGATAGCTCGAGTAATAGACTTTTGGTGTGCCGTGCAGCCGGATGTAGGTGGCGGCGGTGGTCGGCACGTGCGGTCCGGGCTGGCCGGCGGGCGGGTCGGCCATCACGCGGGTGACGCCATGTTCGGCCAGCAAGGCGGTGGCGGGATCGCTGAACCAGGTCGGATGGCGCGCTTCCAGCGCCAGCGTGCAGGCGAAACGTCGGCGCAGGCGCGGCAGGAAATCCCGCGCCACCTCGTCGTGGAACACGCCGCGCGGCGGCAATTGCACCAGCACGCAGCCGAGCCGGTGTCCCAGTTCTGCGGTTTCGAGGGCGAAGCGGTCGAGCAAGGCGTCGACGTCCTGCAGGCGTCCCTCATGGGTGATGGTGCGCGGCAGCTTGACCGAGAAGCGGAAGGCGTCGGGCACGGCGGCGGCCCAGCGCGCATAGGTGTCGGGGCGGTGCGGGCGGTAGAACGAGGAATTGATTTCGACGGCGGGAAACACTTGCGCATACCGTTCGAGGTGGCTGCCGTCCCCGGGGAACTCGGCGGCCACGTCCTTGTGGAGGCTCCAGCCGGCGCAGCCGATCAGGCGCGCGCCGGGGCTGGTGTGTTGCAAATCGCTCATCTGGACCCATGTTCAAAGGGCAAGCGCCCGGGAGCCGATTCTATGATGAAACCCTGGCGCTGCGTCGCACGGCGCGCGGCGCTACGCAGCACCGGTGCCGCGATTAGAATACGCGCATCAACGCCTCCATATAAAGGAAACAGCATGGCCGATCCGCTCCACATCGTCTGTCCGCACTGCGATGCCGTCAACCGCGTCGCAGCCGAGCGCCTTGCCGACAAGCCGGTCTGCGGCAAGTGCACCCGTGACCTGTTCGGCGCCCAGCCGCTGGACGTGAGCAGCGCGCGCTTCGAGAAGCACGTCGGCCGCAACGACATTCCGGTGCTGGTCGACTTCTGGGCCGCCTGGTGCGGCCCCTGCCGCATGATGGCGCCGGCCTACCAGCAGGCCGCGGCGCGCCTGGAGCCGCAGGTGCGCCTGCTGAAGGTCGACACCGAAGCCTCGCAGGACCTGGCGGCGCGCTTCGCCATCCGCAGCATCCCGACCATCGCGCTGTTCCAGGGCGGACGCGAGATCGCGCGCCAGGCCGGCGCCATGGATGCCGGCAGCCTGGTGGCCTTGGTCCGGTCGCAGATACGCCCGCGCGCCGCCTGAGCCGCGGATCGGTTATCGTTCGTACAACTTGAACATTGATTGGAGGACGCCATGTCCCAGGAACTGGTCTATGAACGCGGTGCCGAGGATGCCAAGCAGTTCGCGCGCATCCTGTACGTCGCCCACGCACTCACCTTCTTCTTCTCGCTCGGGCTGCTGTCGGTCCTGGTCCTGATCGTCAACTACATCAAGCGTCCGGACACGCAAGGCACCATCGTCTACAGCCACCACACCTGGATGATCCGCTCGTTCTGGTGGTACTTGATCTGGATGATCGTGGGCGGCGTGCTGTTCGCGACACTGATCGGGATTCCGATCGCGTGGGCGATCTGGGGATTGGCGTGGCTGTGGATGGCTTACCGGATCATTCGCGGGTTCGTTGACCTGAACAATAACCGGCCGATGCCGGTGTAAGGCTACAGCCTGCCGAACGCCTGCTCCAGGTCGGCGATCAGGTCTTCCGGATCTTCCAGCCCGATATTGAAGCGCACCAGGATGCCGGCGTCCGGCCAATCGCGGCGCATGGCCTGGATGCGGTACGGCACCGCCAGGCTGTGCGTGCCGCCCCAGCTGTAGCCGATGCCGAACAAGTTCAGGCTGTCCACGAAGCGGTCGGTCTGGGCTTCCGTGTAGCGCGCGTCGAACAGCACCGAGAACAGGCCGCCGGCGCCCGAAAAATCGCGTTTCCAGACAGCGTGGCCCGGGCAATCCTCGAACGCCGGATGCAGCACCCTGGTGATTTCCGGGCGCGCCTTGAGCCAGGCCGCGATCCGGCGCGCGGCCTGGTCATGGGCGTCGAAACGCAGCTTCATGGTTTCCAGGCCGCGCAGCACCAGGTAGGCGTCGTCGGCGCCGACCCCCATCCCCAGGCGCATGTGGGCCTGGGCGATGCGGTCGTTGAGCGCCCGGTCGCGCGTGATCACGGCCCCCATCAGCACGTCCGAGCCGCCCGACTGGTACTTGGTCAGCGCCTGCATGACGATGTCGACGCCCAGTTCGAACCCCTTCAGGGCCAGGCCGGCGGCCCAGGTGTTGTCGAGCGCGACCAGCACGCCCCTCTCCCTGGCCGCGGCGCAGATGGCGCGCAGGTCCGGCACTTCCATCGACACCGACCCCGGCGCCTCGGTCCAGATCAGCCTCGTGTTCGGCTGGATCAGGTCCGCGATCCCGGTGCCCACCAGCGGATCGTAGAAGCGCGCGCTGATGCCGAAGTCGCTGGACAGCCAGCGTCCCAGTTCGCGGTTCGGGTTGTACACGTTATCGGGGAGCAGGACGTCGTCGCCGGATTTCAGCAGCGCCAGGTCGACCATCGAGATCGCCGCCAGACCCGAAGGCGCCAGCAGGCAGTGGTTGCCACCTTCGATCCCGGCCAGGCGCGCTTCCAGCGTGAAGGTGGTCGGGGTGCCGTGCAGGCCGTAGGTGTAGGCGGTCTTGTCCTTCCAGTCGCCGGAGCGCATGCTGGCCACGTCCTTGAACAGGACGGTGGAAGCGTGGTGGATCGCGGTCGGGTAGGCGTCGAAGCCGGCCGGGGGGACGTAATCGCTGCGGACGAGCTGGGTCTGAATGGATTTCTTGGTCACGTCGGATACTCTCTATTAATTACCGCCAGCATTGATTAGCGCTAGCGCAAAACGCTACCGCTGGCGCAAGAACGTTACCGCTGGCATAAAAACGTCGTTCCCGCGGAGGCGGGAACCCAATGTGCGCGAGTGGCCAATAACGCATGCTATCGGCCCGCGACGAACTTGGGTTCCCGCCTGCGCGGGAACGACGTACTAACTAATATTAGATTGTAACGCTTAAGCCACGGTCGCCCACAGATCGTGCGCATCGGCCTTGGTCACGATCACGTCGATGAACTCGCCGACCGCCGGCCTGGCCTTGCCCGGGGCCAGGGCGCGCTTGATGTGCACCACGCCGTCGATTTCCGGGGCATCCGCTGCCGAGCGGCCGATCGCTTCGCGCGCACCGACTTCGTCGACCAGGACACGGATGGTCTTGCCGACCTTGGCCTGCATGCGCTTGAGCGAGATTTCTTCCTGCAGCAGCATCACGCGCGCGCGGCGTTCCTCGCGCACCGCTTCCGGCACCGGATTGGCGATCTCATTCGCAGTCGCGCCTTCCACCGGGGAATAGGCGAAGCAGCCCAGGCGGTCGATCTGCGCTTCACGCAGGAAGTCGAGCAGGTAGTCGAATTCCTCTTCGGTCTCGCCCGGGAAACCGGCGATGAAGGTCGAACGGATCACCAGGTCGGGATTCATCTTGCGCCATTGCAGGATGCGGTCCAGGTTCTTCTCGCCGCTGGCCGGGCGCTTCATGCGCTTCAGGACGTCCGGGTGGGCATGCTGCAGCGGGATGTCCAGGTAAGGCACGACATTCTCGCCCATCAGCGGGATCACCTGGTCGACGTGCGGGTACGGGTAGACGTAGTGCATGCGCACCCAGGCGCCGTGCTGCTTTGCCATCTTGCCCAGTTCTTCGGTCAGCTGCGTCAGGTGGGTCTTGACCGGACGGCCCTGCCAGAAGCCGGTGCGGAACTTGACGTCGACGCCATAGGCGCTGGTGTCCTGCGAGATCACCAGCAGTTCCTTCACGCCGGCCTTGAACAGATTTTCGGCTTCCTGCAGCACCTCGTGGATCGGGCGCGACACCAGGTCGCCGCGCATCGACGGGATGATGCAGAAGCTGCAGCGGTGGTTGCAGCCTTCCGAGATCTTCAGGTAGGCATAGTGCTTGGGCGTGAGCTTGACGCCGTGGTCCGGCACCAGGTCGGTGAAGGGGTCGTGCGGTTTCGGCAGGTGCAGGTGCACCGATTCCATCACCTCGGTCACCGCGTGCGGGCCGGTCACGGCCAACACCTTCGGATGCACCTTGGTGATGATGTCGTCGCCGGCCGCATCCTTCTTGGCGCCGAGGCAGCCGGTGACGATGACCTTGCCGTTTTCGGCCAGCGCCTCGCCGATCGCATCCAGCGATTCCTGCACCGCGGCGTCGATGAAGCCGCAGGTGTTGACGATCACGAGGTCGGCGCCGGCGTACGACTTGGCCGTCTCGTAGCCTTCCGCGCGCAGCTGGGTGAGGATCTGTTCGGAGTCGACCAGCGCCTTGGGGCAGCCGAGCGACACGAAGCCGACCTTGGGCGCGGCGGCGCCCGGCGTCAGCACGGCCGGCGGAATCGCGACGGCGGCCGGCGCTGCGGCGACAGCGGTGGCGGTGGCATCTTGGGAAACGGGAAGCGGATTGCGGCGGAGTTCTTGCATTGTCGGAGTGCGTCGAAAATATTCTGGGCAATCCGCGATTGTACAGGAAGCGGGGAATCAGGGAAATGTGGGGGGCAAAAATGCATCGTGGCCCTCAGGCCACGTCGCCCCCGAAGCCGCCACCGTCGCCCCCGCGGAGGCGGGGGCCCAATGTAGCAGCGGCATGACGCACACGGACTTGGGTTCCCGCCAAGGGGCCGCCGAGGCCGGGAACGACGGGGAAACTGAAACGATGCAGTAATTACTTCTTGTCCGTCGGCGGCGTCCCGAACGGGAACACGCCGAACATCGCCTTGCTCTGGCTCTGCATCTGCTCCTGCATCTGCAGGAACAGATTCTTGCTCTGGTCGATGTAGTTGTTCATCATCCCCTGCATCATCGGCCCCTGGATGTTCATGAACTGGGTCCACATCTCGGTGCTCAGCGGCTTGCCTTCAAGGGCGCCGGTGGCCGAGCCGACGAACTTGTTCTGGATGTCGGTGAAGGCCTGCACGTTCTTTTCCAGGTACGAGCCCATCATGCCCTGCATCGCATGGCCGTAGTAGCGGATGATCTGCGACAGCACGCCGCTTGAAAACATCGGCACCCCATGCGCTTCTTCTTCCAGGATGATCTGGAGCAGGATGCTGCGGGTGAGGTCTTCGTTGCTTTTGGCATCGATCACCGTGAATTCGTCGGCATCCAGCACCAGTTGCTTCACGTCGGCCAGCGTGATGTAGGAGCTGGTCTGGGTGTCGTACAGCCGGCGGTTCGGGTATTTCTTGATCAGGCGTTCGCTACTCTTTTTTCCACTGCTCATCTCAGTTCCATGTCTTGCGCCGTGGCGCATTCTTATACGGCATCTGCGGGGATCTCCCGCAGAGTCTCCGATTCCTAGAGGATACTCCCTAAAAATACCACGTTGCGTTCGCAGGTGCAGCAATTATTCTGCGAGCAACACTATTATTTCCTCTATGAAGTTGCCTGCGATGCTGGTCAGTCGGCGCGCGCCTTGACGTAGCGGCCCGGCGCCGCTTCGATGACGCCGCAGCCGGCGCCGCCCGGTTCGGCCGGCGGCGCGACGTCATCGCCGCCGTTTTCGGCCAGGAACTTTGCCCATTCCGGCCACCAGCTGCCCTTCTTTTCGGTGGCGCCGGCCATCCAGTCGGCCGCCGACTTCGGGCGCGAACGCCCGCCGGCTTCGTTGACCCAGTAGCTGCGCTTGTTCTTCGAGGCGGGATTGATCACCCCGGCGATGTGGCCCGACGCGCCCAGCACGAAACGGTTGGCCTTCGTGTTTTTCGGATTCAGCAGGCGCATCGATTCGAAGGCCGCTTCCCAGGGCACGATGTGGTCTTCGCGCGAACCGTAGAGGAAGGTCGGGCAATCGATCAAACCCAGGTCGACCGGCACCCCGGCCACCGTCAAGGCATTCGGCGTTTTCAGCTTGTTTTCAAGGTAGGTATTGCGCAGGTACCAGCAATACATCGGGCCCGGCAGGTTGGTGCTGTCGGCGTTCCAGTACAGCAGGTCGAAACCCGGCGGCGTCTTGCCCTTCAGGTAGTTCTGCTGCACGTAGTTCCAGACCAGGTCGTTCGGACGCAGCGACGAAAACGTGGTCGCCAGGTCGCGTCCCGGCATCAGGCCGCCGCGCGCCAGCTTCTGCTCGCGCATGGCGACCTGGGTCTCGTCGACGAACACGCCGAGCACGCCGGTATCGGAAAAATCGAGCAGCGTGGTGAACAGGCTCAGGCTGGCCGCCGGATGCTGGCCGCGCTTGGCCTGCACCGCCAGCGCGGTGGCGGCGATGGTGCCGCCGACGCAGAAGCCGAACACGTTCACTTTTTCCTGGCCCGAGATGGTGCGCGCCACGTCCAGCGCCTGGATCGCGCCGCGCTCGACGTAGTCGTCCCAGGTGACGCCGGCCATGCCCTGGTCCGGATTACGCCAGGACATCATGAACACGGTATTGCCCTGCTCCACCAGGTAGCGCACCAGCGAGTTTTCCGGCTGCAAATCCAGGATGTAGAACTTGTTGATGCAGGGCGGCACCATCAGCAGCGGCACCGCATGCACGGTGGGCGTGGCCGGGGTGTACTGGATCAGCTGGAACAGATCGTTCTCGAACACGACCGTGCCCGGCGTGATGCCGACGTTGCGCCCGACCTCGAACGCCGATTCGTCGGATTGCGAGATGCGGCCCTTCTGCATGTCGGCCAGCATGTTGGCCAGGCCCTTGCTCAGGCTCTCGCCGTTGGTCTGGATCAGGTGCTGCTGGGCTTCCGGATTCGTCGCCAGGAAATTGGCTGGCGACAGCGCGTCGACCACTTGCTGCACCGCGAAACGGATCTTCTGCTTGTCGCGCGCCGGCGCCTCGACCGCTTCGGCCAGCGCCATCAGGAATTCCGAATTCAGCAGGTAGGAAGCGGCGCTGAAGGCCGACACCGGGTTGGCGGTCCACTCGGCCGCGCTGAAGCGGCGGTCCTTGAATGCCGGGGCCTTGCCGGTCATGAAGTCCTGCCACAGCTTCGCGGCTTTCTGCAGGTAGTCGTCGCGCAAGGCTTCCAGCTTGCCCGGCGCCAGGCCGGCGCCGAAGTCGCCCAGCAGGCGGCCCACCAGGCTGGCGGGATTGGCCGCGCCGGCGCCCATCGCGCCCGTCACGCCGGGAAAGCCCATGCCGCCGCCCATCGCGGTCATCGCGCTCATCGGGTTGAACGGCGCGCCGTCGGGCATTTTCACCCAGGATTGCCAGGCGTTGGGATCGGAAAACTGCGACATCCAGGAAGCGGCGAGCATCTGCGGGGAAGCATCAGGCGTATTCATAGCGGTGTCCATTGTTTAGAATCGGTGTTTTGTACGACCGAAGGGTGTCGCATGTTGTGGATCGTTGCCATCGGCTGGATGTATGTCGTGACCCTGATGGCGGCGACTGAGCCGAGCGTGGTTGGCGGCATTATGACTTTTTTCGGGTACGGTGTGTTGCCATTATCACTCGTTTTATATCTTGGAGGAGTTCGCTTTCGTCGGCGCAGTAGCTCTTCCAACACAAACGGTGATGAGACGGGCAAACCGGAGGACGATGGCCCGGCGCGATGATCCGGATCGTCCGTACGGCTGGGAAGATCCGGCGCGGGCGGCCCGCGCCGGTTGGTCGTGAGCCTACCGGATAGGCTCTCGCTTCAATTGAGCCAGATCAAACTGGCCTGGCGACCGGTGACGCCGTCGCGCCGGTAGGAATAGAAGTGGCCGCGTTCGCCCAGCGTGCAGCGCTCGCCGCCATGCACGCGCGTGACGCCATCCTGCGCCAGCATCAGCCGCGCCAGCAGGTAGATATCGGCCAGGTATTTGCCCGGCCGCCCGGGGTACGGCCGGAACGCCTGCGCCGCCGCGCCGCCGGGCAGCGCCGCCTCGAAGGCGTGCAGCACGTCGGGACCGACTTCGAAGGCGCCCGGGCCGATTGCCGGGCCCAGCCAGGCGGTGATCTCGCCGGCACCGGCCGTGCGCATCGCCGCCAGCGTCGCCGCCAACACGCCGCCGGCCAGGCCGCGCCAGCCGGCATGCGCCGCCCCGACCACCCTGCCCTGCACATCGGCGAACAGCACCGGCAGGCAGTCGGCGGTGAGGATCGCGCACACCACGCCGGCTTCAAAGGCGATGCTGGCGTCACCCGTCAGCGCCGGTGCGCCGGTCCGGACCCGGGCCGCGTCGACCACGTCGGCGCCGTGCACCTGCGCGATCCAGGCCGGGCGGACCGGCAGCAGCGCCTGCAGCCGCGCCCGGTTCTCAAGCACGGCCTGCGCATCGTCGGCGACGTGCAGGCCGAGGTTCAGGCCGCCGGCCGTCTGGCCGCCATGCGCGAGGCCGCCGTCGTAGGGTCCGGCGCTGACGCCGCCGGCGCGGGTGGTGGCCAGCGCGCCGACGTTGGCCGGCAGGTCCGGCCAGTGCGGCCGGATCAGGTGCGATTCGGACAGCGCCAGCGGCATCAGGCCGCTTCCGGCTCGTCGATGCCGGCGCGCTCCAGCAGCTCGGCGAAGTCCTGGGCCAGCGGCACGACCCACTCCATGTGCTCGCCGGTGGCCGGGTGGGAGAGGCCGAGGCGGCGCGCCTGCAGCGCCTGGCGGTGGAAGAAAGGCATCAGGTGCGGCTTGCCGTACACCGTGTCGCCCACCAGCGCATAGCCGAGCGACTGCATGTGCACGCGGATCTGGTGGGTGCGGCCGGTTTCCAGGCGGCATTGCACCAGGCTCACCGGACGGCGGTCGAGCTCGCCGGTTTCGAGCAGTTCATAGTGAGTAATGGCCGGCTTGGCCAGCGGCGCATTCGACACCGCCATCTTGATCCGGTCCTTCGGGTGGCGGCTGATCGGCGAATCGATGGTGCCGGACGCGCGCGGCGTACCCCAGACCAATGCGAAATATTCGCGCTTGACGGTGCGTGCCGCCAACTGGCGCACCAGGTCGGTCTGGGCTTCCAGGGTCTTGCCGACCACCATCAGGCCGCTGGTGTCCTTGTCCAGGCGGTGCACGATGCCGGCGCGCGGCACCGACACCAGTTGCGGGCAGCGGTGCAGCAGGCCGTTCAGCAGCGTGCCCGACCAGTTGCCCGAACCCGGGTGCACGACCAGGCCGGCCGGCTTGTTGATCACCATGATGGCATCGTCTTCATAGACGATGTTCAGCGCCATCGCTTCCGGGGTGTAGGCGGTGTCCTCGGGAGCCGGCTGCGGCACGACCTGCACGGTCTCGTCGCCGTAGGCGGTGCCCTTGCCCTTGGCCGGCTTGCCGTCGACGGTGATGTGGCCGTCGTCGAACCATTGCTGCAGGCGGCTGCGCGAGAATTGCGGCACCAGGCCGGCGACGACCTTGTCCAGGCGCTGGCCGCAATGCTCGGGGCTCAGCTGCAGGGTGATCGGAGAAAAATCGGCGCCAGGCGCTTCGGTGGAGAACTCGGCGTCGAGTTCATCGTCAAAATCGGGGTCAAAAGGCATTTCCGCCGAATTCGGCGCAGCAGTTAATATCACGTCAGTCCCATCGGCTATAATCAGCCGTTCGTTGAATCTCGGGAACACGAAAATCAAATCGTCGCGCTCCCTCTCGGTAAAACTCTCTTGCAAATAGCTATGCAAAAAAAATTGTCTGTATTGTTCCTGACTGGCGCCCTGCTAAGTTTGTCCGCCTGCGGTTTGTTGCCGGAGAGAAACGACGAGAGCAAGAACGTGTCAGCTTCGAAATTATACGCTGAGGCGAAGGAAGAAATGGCCGGCGCCCACTATGAAGCCGCCATCAAGCTGTACGAGAAGCTGGAATCCAACTACCCGTTCGGCACCTACGCCGCCCAGGCCCAGATGGAGATCGCCTACGCCCACTACAAGGCGCAGGACCAGGCCGAGGCCATGGCGGCGGTGGAGCGCTTCATCAAGCTGCACCCGAACCACCCGAACGTCGACTACATGTATTACCTGCGCGGCCTGATCAACTTCAACGACCAGATCGGCTTCCTGAGCTTCATCTACACCCAGGACCCGACCGAGCGCGATCCGAAGGCGACCCGCGAAGCCTTCGCCGCCTTCAAGGAACTGGTCGACAAGTTCCCGGACAGCAAATACGCAGCCGACTCGACCGCGCGCATGAACTACCTGATCAATGCGATGGCGTCGTACGAAGTGCACGTGGCGAACTATTACTACCGCCGCGGCGCCTACCTGGCCTCATTGAACCGCGCCGAGGGCGCCGTCACCCAGTTCAGCGACGCCACCGCACGCGAGGAAGCGCTGTTCATCATGATCCGCAACTACGACAAGCTGGGCATGTTCGACCTGCGCGACGACACCCAGCGCATCTTCCAGAAGAACTACCCGGACAGCCGCTTCCTGAACCCGAACGCGAAGGGCGAGGCGGCCTGGTGGAAGTTCTGGGCCAAGTCGGGCCCGCAGCCGTCGCCGAAGGATGCGGTGCAGTAAGCGTACTGCGTCAGTGCATCATGGAAACGCCCGCGCTTGCGGGCGTTTTTGTTTCCGTCGTTCCCGGCCTCGGCGCCCCCCTTGGCGGGAACCCAAGGCATGCATCAGGAATCGTAATTGCTGGCGTTGCTGGCGTGCATAGAAACTTGGATCCCCGCCAAGGGGCCGCCGAGGCCGGTGACGACGCCGTACTTACACTTCCACCCGCCGCCGGAACACCCACTCGCGTTCGCCCGACGCCTGCGCATCGAACCCATACCCATCCACATCGAAGTCCTTCAGCTGCTCTGGATCGGTAATGCCCTGCTCGGCCGCATAGCGCGCCATCATCCCGCGCGCGCGCTTGGCGTAGAACGAGATGATCTTGTACTTGCCGCCCTTCCAGTCCTCGAACACCGGCGTGATCACCGGCACCTCCAGCACCTTGGGCTTCACCGACTTGAAGTATTCTTCGGAAGCCAGGTTGACCAGCGCCGGCACGCCGCCCTGCGCCGCGGTCCCGGCCAAATCGGCCAGGTCGGCATTCAGCGCCGCGGTGATGGCTTCGCCCCAGAAGGTGTACAAATCCTTGCCGCGCGGGTTCTGCAGGCGCGTGCCCATTTCCAGGCGGTAGGGATGCATGCGGTCCAGCGGGCGCAGCAGGCCGTACAGGCCGGACAGGATGCGCACGCGGCGTTGCACGTAACCGAGCGCGGCGCCGTCCAGGCTGCGCGCGTCCAGGCCGGTGTAGACGTCGCCGTCGAAGGACATGATGGCCTGGCGCGCACCGGCGTGGTCCGGATGCCAGTCGGCGTAGCGGGTCACGTTCAGCACGGCCAGCGGGTCCGAGATGCGCATCAGCTCGCCGACCTGGGACGGCGACCAGGTTTTCAGCACGTTGATGAGTTCGGCGGCGTGGTCGATGAAGCGCGGGGTGGTGGCGTCAAGCGTGGTCGGCGGGGAGTCGAGGTCGAGCGATTTGGCGGGAGAAAGAACGATCAGCATATTCGAAAAGCGGCGCAACAAGTAAAATTGCTCCCATGATACCTGCTCCAGCGAAACCCATCGTTCTCGATACCAATGTCTGCCTCGACCTGTTCGTTTTCAAGGACCCGCGCTGGGCGCGCCTGCTGGCCGCGCTCGAAAGCGGCGCGGTCGAGGCCGTGACCCGCGCCGATTGCCGCGACGAATACCGGATCGTGCTGCACTACCCGCACCTGCCGCTCGACGACGACTCGCGCGCCGCCGCCGCCGACCGCTTCGACGCCCTGATCCGGGTAGTGGCGCCGAGCGAGAAGCCGGTGCGCCTGCCCAACTGCTCGGACCGCGACGACCAGAAATTCCTGGAACTGGCGCGCGACGCCGGCGCCGCCATCCTGGTCACCAAGGACAAGGCGCTCTTGAAACTCGGGCGGCGCACCGCGCGCGAAGGCCTGTTCCGGATCATGCTGCCCGATGCCTGGATCAAGACCGAAGCAGTGGCCCCGGACGCCGGCGCGCTAGAATAAGCAATCGAACAACTTCGCATTCCGTCACCATGACCACGCCCGTCCTGCAATCACGCCTGCCCGCCGTCGGCACCACCGTCTTCACCCTGATGTCGAACCTCGCCCTTGAACACGGCGCGGTCAACCTCGGCCAGGGCTTCCCGGACTTCGGCTGCGACCCGCGCCTGCTGGACATGGTGAACGACGCCATGCGCGCCGGCCTGAACCAGTACCCGCCGATGACGGGTGCGGCGCCGCTGCGCGAAGCGATCGCGGCCAAGATCGCCACGCTGTATGGCCGTCATTATGACGCCGGCAGCGAGATCACCGTCACCGCCGGCGCCACCCAGGCCATCATCACCGCGATCCTGTGCGCGGTGCATCCGGGCGACGAAGTGATCGTGATCGAACCAGCCTACGACAGCTACCTGCCGGCGATCCGCCTGGCCGGCGGCGTGCCGGTGACGGTGTCGATGCGCCTCGACGAGGATGGCTACAGCGTGCCCTGGGGCGAGGTGGCGAGCGCGGTCACGCCGCGTACGCGCATGATCGTCATCAACACACCGCACAACCCGACCGGGACCATCCTGCGCGCGGCCGACCTGGAGGCGCTGGCGCGCATCGTCGCCGATACCGACATCGTGCTGCTGTCCGACGAAGTGTATGAACACATGGTGTACGACGGCGAACGCCACGAATCCGTGAGCCGCCATCCGGTGCTGGCCGAACGCGCCTTCGTGGTCTCGAGCTTCGGCAAGACCTACCACGTGACCGGCTGGAAGATCGGCTACGTCGCCGCACCAAGCGCGCTGATGGCCGAATTCCGCAAAGTCCACCAGTACAACGTGTTCACCGTGAACACGCCGATGCAGCACGGCCTGGGCGCCTACATGCGGGACCCGGCGCCCTACCTCGATTTGCCGGCCTTTTACCAGAAGAAGCGCGATTTGTTCCGCGCCGGCCTGGCCGGCAGCCGCTTCACCCTGCTGCCGGCCGACGGCACCTATTTCCAGTGCGTGCGCTACGACGCCATCTCGACCATGGACGAATCCGAGTTCGCCCAGTGGCTGACGCGCGAGATCAAGGTGGCGGCGATCCCGGTGTCGGCCTTCTACCGCGGCGGCAAGGAATCGGGGATCGTGCGCTTCTGCTTCGCCAAGCGCGACGAGACGCTGGAACTGGCGCTGGAACGCTTGAACAGGGTCTGAAGCGCCAATGCCGGTGGTGCGGACGGCTTATCGAATAATATTTGCATAAATTCCATTTATTGCAAATATTATTTGAGATGTACATGGGTGCGCCGTTACAGCGCGCTGAATGCAGCGCTGCTGCAGGCCGCCGGGCTTTGGAGCCATCCCGACCGCCGCTCAATCCTGCCAGGGCGGGTTCTCAGTGCCCCAGCTGCTGGATCTTGCGCTCCACGAACGCCTGCAATTCCGGCGTCAGCCCGGCGCCCGCTTTCGCCTTCTGGAAGGCATCCAGCGCTTCGCCGTTGCGCTTCTCGGCCTGCAGTGAAATGCCCAGGCCCATCCACCAGACGCCGTTATCCGGCGTGCCGCGCAGCGCGCTCTGGTATTCGAGCGCCGCTTCGCGGTGGCGCTGCTGGCGCTGCAGGGCACCGGCCAGGAAGGCGTGGTACTCGGGATTGTTGCCGGCGTACGGCAGGGTGCGCGTCAGGGTCTCGATGCCGCTGCCGCCGCGCTCGATCTGCAGCCTGGCCAGCAGCATCGCCAGCGCCGGCTGGCGCGGGTCCTGGGTCAGGCCCAGCTGCAGCTGGCGCATGGCATCGTCCGGGCGCTTCGCTTCGATCAGCAGGCCGACCAGGGTCTGGCGCGCCGCCTCGTGCAGCGGATCGATGCGCAGCGCCTGCTCCAGCGACGCCACGGTTTCGATCATGCGCCCTTCCTGCAGGCTGGCCAGCGCGCGCCGGTATTCGCCTTCGGCGCGCTGTTTGCCGGTTTCCTCGCGGCCGGCGCTGCGGCCGCCCTCCGTGTGGCGCTCATGCGCCGCAGGCCGCGCCTGGCGCGATTGCAGCTCGAGCAGCATGGCGTTGCGCATGGCGCGCGCTGCCTCGCTGTCCGGCTCCACCGGGGCGTACGACCGGGCTGGCGGCGCTGCTTCGCTGCGACGCGCGGACGGACGGGTTGTTTCGGCGCGCGGCTGCGGTTGCGCGGATGGCGCCGGCTGCGCAGGCGGTGCCACCATGGCAGCCGACTTGCCACCGGCAGGCGTGACGGTGTCGGCGCCTGCCGCGGCTGCAGCGGTCGCGCCGGCCGGCACGGCATCCGCGCTGCCGCCCGGCGTCACGGCCTGCGGCGGCGCCAACTTCGGCACCGGGCTTGCCGCATCGTTCGGCGCCAGCGTGATGGTGCTGGTCATGCCCTGCCCCGGCGCAACCATGCCTGGCGCCGCGGCCGGCTTGGAGGCCACCACGGCCGCCACCGGCGCAGCGGCCTGGCCGCCGTCCGCGCCCCGGAACTGTCCCCACCCGTACCACGCCAGCGCGCCCACGGCGCAGGCACCCGCAACCGCCACGACGATGGCGCGCTTGTTCAAACCACGGCGCGCGGGCGCCACCGGTTTCACGTTCGAAGGAAAGGACTCGCCGGCGGGCGTACCGCGGGCGTCCAGGTCCTGCAGCATCTTGTTTATCAGGCTCATCGTATCCAGGCCCAGGTCATGCCGGCGGCAAGGCTTGCCGCCAGCGTCGTCAGTGCCGCCCACCACCCCAGGGATCGGCGGGAAACGGCCAGGGTGTCGCGCGCGGCGGCCGCCACGTGCGCGCCGGCCACCTGCCGCTTGCCCTCGCCGTAGCACAGCATCAGCGCCTTGTGCGCCAGGATGTTCACCAGGCGCGGCACGCCGCCGCTGGCCCGGTACAGCCGCGCCAGCGCGGCGTCCGGGAACAGCCCGGCATCGCCGCCGGCCACCCGCAGGCGGTGCGCCACATAATAATCCAGGTCGGCGCGGCTGAGCGGGCCGAGATGGTGGTGGAAGGTGATGCGCTGGGCCAGCTGGCGGATCGATTGCAACTCCAGCTTGCGGTTCAGCTCGGGCTGGCCGAACAGCACGATCTGCAGCAGCTTGCGCTTTTCGGTTTCCAGGTTGGTCAGCAGGCGCAGCGCCTCCAGGCTTTCCAGCGGAATCGCCTGCGCCTCGTCCAGGCACAGCAGCACGCGCTTGCCTTCGCCGGCCAGCGCCAGCAGGCGCTCCATGATCGCCTTCAGCAGGTGGTGCTGGTCAACGTCCTTGTCGAGCCGGATCTCGAGCTCGTCGGCCAGCGCCAGCATCAGCGTGCGCGGCTCCAGGTAGGGGTTCGGAATGTAGGCGGTGACGAAATCCGGGCCGAGGGTGGCCATCAGCTTGCGGCACAGCAGGGTCTTGCCGGTGCCGACCTCGCCGGTGATCTTGATGAAGCCTTCGCCGCTGCGCGCGGCCACCAGCAGCGTGTTCAGCGCCGCCTGCGAATGCGGGCAGCCGAAGAAGAAGCTGGTGTCCGGGGTGATCCCGAACGGCAGCTCGCGCAGGCCGAAGTAATCCGCATACATTACCTGCGGCTCCGCGTGCGCGGGTCGAGCTGTTCGATGCGGCGGTTGGCGTCGAGCAGGTCGTCGTTCCAGTTGTTGATGCCTTCGACGATGGTCGGCTTGATCAGCACCACCAGCTCGCGCTTCTGGTTGACGCGCTTCTTGGCGCCGAACAGCGCGCCCAGCACCGGCACGTTGCCGGCGCCCGGCAATTGCGAGGCGTCGTTGGCCGAGGACTGGCGCATCAGGCCGCCGATGGCGACCACCTGGCCGTTCTGGCCGCGCACGATGCTGTCCAGCTCCGACGTCGCCGACGCCGCCAGCGGCAGGTTCAAATTGCCGGCCGTGCCCAGGCTGACCTGCTTGTTGACGGTCGAGACCTGGCTCACCGACGGGTGCACGTGCAGCAGGATGTTGCCCTTCTCGTCGATCTGCGGGGTCACGTCCAGCACCACGCCCGAGAAGAAGGGTTGCAGCGTCACGCTCGGCGTCACGGTGTTGCCGGTGGTGGTCGAGTTGGTAGTGGTGGTCACGCCGGTCACGAAGAATTCGTCGGTGCCGATCTTCAGCACCGCCTTCTGGTTGTTGACCGCCGCCACGCGCGGGCTGGACAGCACGTGCACGGTGCCCTGCGTCTCCAGGAAGGAGATCAGCGCCGCGAAATTATTCGTCTGGACCGCCAGGCCGAACATCGACCCGGCCGCTTCCGCCGCGCTCGACAGCGAGAAGCCGGCGCTGGCCGCCAGCCCGGTGACCGCGTCGGTGATCGTGGCCGGCTGGCCGCCGCCGCTCGGCAGCGGGCTCAGGGTCGCGCCCGGCGAGATGATGCCGCCCGAGACCCGGTTGTTGTGGCTGCTGCGGATCGAGGCGAACGAGGCCCAGTTGACGCCACTCTGGAAGCTGTCGTTCAGCTCCACTTCGAGGATCTTGGCTTCCAGGATCACCTGGCGGTCGACCGCGAGCTGGGTCGCCTTCAGGTAGGCGTCGACGTTGCGCAGTTCGTCCGGCATGGCGCGGATCACGACCACGCCCGACTGCGCGCTGATCACCACGCTGCGCCCGCCCTCCCTGGTGCCGACGATGGCTTCGATGGCCTGCTTCAGGTCGCCCCAGAAATCGTTCAGCGATTCGGTGCTGACGTCGGTGCTCTCGGCCTGGCCGTTCTGGCCGTTCGGATTGTTCGGGTTGTTGTTCTGGCCCGGCTGGTTCGGGTTGTTGGGGTTGGCATAGCTGTTGTTCTGGTAGCCGTTCTGGCCCACGGCGTTGGACACCGAGGTCGAGGTCACGCGGGTGTTCGACGCGCCCTGGCGCTTGCCGACCAGGTAGTTCACATGGAACATCTTGGTCTGCATGGTCAGCGGCTTGATCGAGATGCGGGTGCCGTCGATCTTGTAGTCGTAGCCGTACATCTCGCGCACCGCGTCCAGCGTTTCCTGCAGCGTCACGTCCTTCAGGTTGGCGGTGATGCTGCCGCTGACGTCCGGGTGCACCAGGATGTTGTAGCGGGTGCCGGCCACGATCGAGCGGAAGAACTGCTGCGCCGGCACGTTGTTGAACGAGACGTTGAAGCGTTCCTCGAGCGCCGGGCGCGCCTTCGGCAGCTGGGTCGCCAGCGCCTCGGCCGGCGGCAGCAGCGCGTCGGCCACGGCGGCATCGACCGCCGGCGGCGCGGCCGGCCGCCTGGCGGCGTCGGCCAAGTCGCGCCGGATCGTGTCGTAAGTGGTGTCGGCGGGCACGGTCTGGCAGCCGGCCAGCGCCAGCAGGGTTGCCAGCAGCACGGCGGTGCCGGCGGTCGTCGTCGTACGCGGCTTGGATCGTCGCATCATGGTCATTGTCGTTCGTGGCATCAACGTTGGGCCGTCGCGCGGCCGAGCGGGGTCATGCCCGCGGGTTCCTGGGCATACAGGCGCAATACCTGGCGTTCGTTGCCGCGCCGGAGCTCGACCTCGGTCTCGCCGATGCGCGTCACGCGGGCGCCGCGGAAGCGCTCGCCGACGTGCACGGTCTCGCCGTCGATCACGGCGAAGTGGCGCCCGCCCGGCGTGCGCGCGGCCAGGATGGTCTGCAACTGCGGACCGGCGGCGGGCGCCGGCACCGCGGCGGACGAGACGGCGGCGCCCGCCGCCGGGCGGGTCGGGTCTTGCAGCGCCTGGGCCGCGGCGGCGCCCGGCAGGGACACCAGCGCCACGGAGACTAACACAGCGGCCAGCACGGCCGCATACCGGAGCGAAGGCGGGATCGAAGGAGCGGTTTTGGTCGGGGTCACAGCATCATCCATTTCGGGTCCAGGCTCAGGGTGTACAGGGTCAGGGTCAGGCGCGCGGTCGGGTACTGCTCGACCTCGAGCTGGGCCTTGCCCCAGAACAGCTGGGTCGGCAGCGCTTCCAGCGCGCCCATGTAGTCGACCATGTCGAGATAGCTGCCGCGCACGGTCAGTTCGACGCCGTGGCGGAACAGCAGGTCGGGCGCCCTGGGCGCCGGCGCGGCGGCGGCGGTTCCAGACTGTGCGCCGGCTTGCGCCGCGGCTGTTGCGGCATCGCCGGCATCTTTCGCCGCCAGGTCGCTGAGCGAACCGACCGGCAGGGTCTGCATCGACACCAGCTTCAGGCGCCCGTTGGCGCGCAGGATGGATTCCAGCAGCGGTGCGATGCGCTCCGGCGGCACCAGGCCGCGCTGCATCGCGCGCAGCTCGCCGGTCACGCGTGCCGACTCGGCGCGCACCGCCGCCAGGCGCTCGCGCAGCGGCGCATCCGGGTCGGCCTGGTAGGCGGCGATCTTCTGCGCCGTTTCCAGTTCGATCGCGGCCACGGCTTCCTTCTGCTGGGCGATCTGCTTGCGCAGCTGCTCCTGCTTGCGCTGCGCCGGGCCCAGCACCGTCATCCAGGCGATGAAGGTCAGCAGCGCCACCAGCGCGCCCAGGGCCAGGATGCGCTCGCGCGGGGTCAAGGCGTCGACGCGCGCCGCCAGGCGCTGCCAGCGCTGTTTCAAATTCAGGGTAACGCTCATGGCTTGGCCTCCGCCGGATTCGACTGCAGGGAAAATTCCGCGTACGGCGCCGGCGCCGAACTTTCCTTGCCATCCTTGTCGACGCTTCTGATCTCGGCTGCCTGGCCGATCTGCAGACTGCCCACGGCCTTGCCCTGCATGACCTTCTCGTTGCGCAGGCGGGTCAGGAAGCCGGGCACCAGGGCCGGATCCAGCGTGCGGCCGCGCACGCCCAGGTCGAGCCCGGCGCCGGCGATGTGCACGCCGGTCAGCCACAAGCCCTCGACGCGCTGGCGCGCCAGCGCGCGGAAGTATTCGGCATAGCCTTCGGTGTTGCCGAGCTCACCGTGCTGGATGACGTCGGCCACGCCCTGCAGCGCCGCGCGCGCCGCATCGGCCTCGATCAATTGCATGGTGAGGGAGGCGTCCTTCTGGCGCGGCGCGAATTCGGCGCTGACCGTGGCCAGGCGCTGCTGCGCCTTGTCCAGGCGCGCGGCGCCGGCGTCGGCCTCGGCCTGCAGGCCGGTCACGCGCGCATGCGCGGCGAAACCGAGCGCGGCCAGGCCCAGCACCAGCACGCCGGCGCCGCCGGCCATGCTGGCGGCCGACAGCAGCGTCTTCTGCGGCTCGAAGGCCGGGTTGAACAGATTGATCTGCTGGCTCATGCCGCGCCCTCCTCGCCACGCAGGGCGGCGCCGATCGCGATGAAGAAGCGCTGCTGGCGCGCCGGGTCGGCCATGGCGGCGGGGTCGTCCAGTTCGCCCAGGTCGAACAGGTCGGCCAGGTCGAGGGTATCGACCGGGGTGTACAGGTTGCTCGACAGGTAGGCGTCCAGGCCGCTGGCGCCGGTCGGGGCCAGCACCAGGCGCGCCACGCTGATGAAGGAGAACTGGCGCTCGAAATGGTCGAGCGAACGCTGGAGTTCGAGCGTGATCTTGTCGAAGCTGTTCAGCTTGCGCTCGTGGTCGGGGTCGAGCAGCTGGGCCAGCGTGACGTCGAAGCGGCGCGACAGGTACAGTTCGCCGCGCCAGGACACGGTCAGCAAGCCGCCGTCCTCGCCGAACGACAGCATCGCCACGCCGCGTCCGTCGCGCTCGAGCATGGCCGAGATGTTGCGCTGGGCCATTTCCGGAATGTCGATGCTGCGCAATTTGACCTTTGCATCGGTGAACAGTTGCTGGCGCGCGCGGATGACGGCGTTGCGCGCGGCGATCGCGAACACGCTCTGCTGCGCACGCACCGCCGCGTTCTGGTCGAGCGGGATGTCGAGGATGTCGAAGGTGGCGTCGTCGACCGGGAAGTCGAGGATGTCCTTCAGCTTCCAGCGCATCGCGCTCTTCATTTCCTCGCGCGGGACGTTGGGCGCCTCGACCGACATGAACTGGTAGTCGCCGCCGGCCAGCACCGTGGTACAGCGGTAGCCGCCGGCGTGCAGTTCGCGGCCGGCGCGTTCCAGCGCATCGGCCGTGGGCGCGCCCGGGAAGAAGGTGGCCACCGCCAGCGACGGCCTGGCGCCGCCGGTGCCGGCGTCGGCGGGACGGCGTACGCTGGCGGCGGCGATGCCGTCGCGCTGCACCATCAGGGCAAGCCAGGCTTCATTGTTCTTTGCTTTGTTAAAAAAACGCATGCGGTCGGCGGCGGCTCTATGAATGTAAAATGTTGCTCCAGGACTAGATTATAGTCAACTGACGAAAAAAGCCGATACCATTTTTTCACTGAGGAAAAATATTTTTGGTACCTGCAACAAAATAACCACTCAGCCGTTAGCACCGCGATAGTCTTTAGTACACCTCTCGAATATAAATCAATGGACTGATTGACAAGCCGAACGATGCACGGGCCTTGGTGCTCGGCAGCCAATTTTCCGCGGTGCCGCCGGTGACACGAAAATCGACGCTGCCGTTCACGCCGCGCCCGGGCGCCCGCAGGATCAGCCGGCCCTTGGCCGCGCCGAAGTCGCCGCTGCCCAGCGTGACGCCCTTGGCGTCCACAGGCTTGAGCAGGTCGGTCTTGCAGACGCCGGTGCTGCCGAAGCTGCGCGTGCAGGCATCGATCGCGATGGCGGCCGCCACCGTGCTGCCGGGGTCGTTCTCGCTGGTTTTCCAGGCGCTGCCGGTCCAGTACTGGGCCAGCAGCGGCACCGGCACGCGCAGCAGTTCCGAGCCGAACACATTGGCCACCAGCGTGCGCCCGGCCACCACCATGATGCCGTCCTCGTATTGCGGGCCGCCGGCGGCCGTGATCGAACTGATCTCGAAGCGCTCCTGCACGTCCTTGCCGTTGACGATACGGCGCCGGGTATCGAAGGCGGAAGCGCGCACGTACACCGGGGTCGGCTTGCTGTAGGACGTCATGCCGCGCGCGTCGCTGAACTTGTACTCGGTCTTGAGCTGGTAGAGGGCGCTGGCCTGCAGGTCGGGAAACGGGACGGCCTTGCCGTCGGCGCCGGCCTGCGCTCCGACCGGCAGCGCCGTGGTCACCTTGAAGCCGCTGAAGTCGGCCTTGCTGTCGCGGTCGAGCGGCGCCGCCGTGCCCAGGTTGTCGGCGCTAGCGACCGGCTGGCAGTAGCCGCCCAGCACGATGGTGGTGGCGATCGGCTGGGTGTACGCCGCATCGGTCTGCTTGTGGGCGACGTTCGCATAGCGCCCCAGCACCGCGTCCGCGCCGCCCAGCCCGAACGCCTTGACCGTCACGCTGAACGGCTGCTGCGAATAGGTGGCGCCGTCCACGCCATAGGCCGGCTTGTCGGTATCCATCACCGGACAGGCCATCGCATCCAGGCAGTCGAAATTCTTGCCGATGTCGGTGGTGAAATGGTCGGGATAGAAGCGGCCGACCCAGCGCCTGCTGACGGCGTCGGTGCCCTGCACTTCCCCGGTGCCGAGGTAGTCGACCAGGCCGATCTTCAGGCGGAGCATCCCGGCCTCGTCGTAGCGGGCGGCGCCGACCAGCACGCCGCCGCCGCTGGCCGCATCCGTGCCGCTCTGGGTGAAGTTGTCGGTCAGGACGAACGAGGCCTTGTCGCCCTGGGACTCGTCGAAGTCCAGCGCCACCTTGAGCGGGAAGGCGCCCGGCATGTCCTTCGCCAGCGCGGCCTGCTCCTTGCCGAAGCCGGGTGCCCATTTGCCGTTGGCCATCATCGCTCCGACATACATCCAGAAGGTCTCGCCGGCCTTGGCGAACGCCAGGTCCGGCAGCGACGACAGCGCATCCAGTGACACGTTCGATGCGTCCACGTTCAGGTCCGGGTACTTGTCCGAATCGCGCACGATCTTCATGAAGCGCACGTCGGAAGGCCGCGAATAGATCGGCGACGAGGCGCTCGTGACGTTGTTGTACTTCATGCTCAGCACCAGGCGGCCGACGTCGTTGTAGGTAAACTGGGCCGACGAACCCGCCAGGATGGCCGAGGGCTTGTTGGCCCCGAACTCGATCGACACCGCCGGCGACAGGGTGCCGTCGCAGGGTTGCTCATAGCCGCCATAGCTCACCGGCACGCCCGAATTCGGCAGGCAGGCGGCGCTGAACTGCAGCGAACGCGACACCGTCTGCGTCGTGCTCAGCGGCGCAGCCTTGAGCGTGGAAGTGCCGGAAACCGATGTCAGCATGAGGCCGGCGGACTGCGCCGCAGTGAGCGGCCCGGCGAACGCCGGACAGCCGGCCTCGCCCGGCACGTAGACGATCGCCTCGCCCGGATTGCAGGCGCGCGAAGTGAACACGAAGCTCACCGAACCCTGGTCGGTCGCGGTCGCGGTCTCTTTGGCGCTGTTGTTGGCCGCATTGTTGTCGTAGGTCTTGCCCGACACCGTCACTTCGTTGCTGAAGCTGCCGGTGGTGGTCGGGCTGACGGTCAGCACCAGCGGCGCCATCGTGGTGTTGGCGGCAATCGGGCCGTTCTGGGTGCAGGTGACGGTGGTGGGACCGTTGGTCTGCGCGACGTTCGAGCAGCTCCAGCCGCTGCCCGCCGTCGACACCAGCTTCAGGCCCTTGGGCAGGGTGTCGACCACGGTCACCGGGCCGGCCTCGGCATCCGGCCCGTTGTTGGTCACCGTGATCGTGTAGGTGGCGGTGCTGCCCACGCGCAGCTCGCCGCTGCGCGTCATCGCCACCGCCAGGTCGGCGGTGGTAATGAAGGGCATGGCCACCACTTCGGCGTTCAGCAGCACCAGGTCCGCGCCGGAGCGGTAGGTGGTGGTCGCGCCGCTGTCGCCGGCCTTGATGACCGGCGGCTTGAGCACGTAGGCGTCGAAGTCGATGCCGTAGGACGTGGTGTCGCCGTTGATGTTGCTTTGCGAGTTGAACTGGTTGCCCGAGGGGTTCATCGAGTCGGTCAGCGCATAGCCGTTGAACAGCAGGTCTTCCCCGCCCTGCGACAGGGTGCTGTCGCCTTCCCAGGTGATGTGGCCGACGCGCCCGGTGGAGGCGTCCGGCAGCGGTGACGGCACCCGGAAGTTGGTCAGATTGATGGTCAGGCTGCTGTTGCGGATGTACTGGAAACCCTCGTACAGGTTCAGGATGCGCGACGCTTCGTTCGGATGCGAATAGATGACCAGCAGCGCGAAGCCGCCGACCACGCCCTCTGAGGCGCACCAGGGATTGCCGTTGTTGACCTGCAGGTCATTGAAGAAATAATAGCCGTTGCCCTTGGTGGAGACCTGCTTGGTGACGTCGACCGCGCCGCCGAAGTAATTGTAGCCGTTGCCGATCGTGGCCGAGGTGTATTTGCGCGTGGCGGTCTTGGGCACGCCGTCGAAGGTGACCGCATAATCGGGGGTGCTGCCGGAACCGGCCCAGTACAGCTGGGCGCTGAGGACAGTGGCGCCGCTCGGGAGGCCGCCCAGGTAGGCATAGATGCCGTAGCTGTTGTTCGACAAACTGCAGGCCGAGGTGGCGCTGGAACGCAGGGTCTCGGCGGTGCCGGTGAAATTGACGTTGCCGCGGAAGGTCTGGTACTGCGCGATGGCGGTATCGGCGCGGGCGGCCGGCGCAATGCATGCCATCAGCGCCAGCAGCAGCGCCAGCAACGGTTGGAGCAGCGGGAAGCGCATCATTGCGTGCATGTCAGTTCCGCCTCCACCACACGGCGGACGTAGTCGGTATTGTTGGGCGCCGTGGCGCAGCCGCCGCCGACCGCGATGTTGCAGGCGGTGGCGCGGATTTCGCACAGCCGCATGGTGCCGGCCGCGACCGCGCCGGACGGCGTCGCCGTGCAGCGCACCACCGTGGTGAAACCGGACAGCGAGGTCCCGGCCGGCATCGCGACCACCTGGTCGCTGCCGTCGCACGCACGGTTGCCGCGCTGCTGCTGGAACAAGCCCCACTCGAGACCGCTCCTTGCCGCCTGGTAGGCGCGCGCGCCCTGCAGGTCGAGGTCCGCGCTGGACTGCTGGGTCGCGTACAGGCCGACCATGGCCGTGCCCAGGCCGGCCAGCACGACCAGCAGGAAAATGGCGGTAACGATGCCGACGCCGGCCTGGCGCCGGGAAGGCGATTTCACTGGATGGCTCATGGGGTATTGTCCACGCGGACCTGGTGCACCAGGCGCACCGCGGTGTTGTCGCCGCTGCCGCTGCGCGGGCGCAGCGCCAGCGCCATGATCACCAGGCCGGCGCGCTGATTGGCGGCGCTGCTGTAGTCGAACAGGCCGGCGCAGCTGGCCAGGTTGCCGGCCACCAGGGCGCGCTGGCCGCCGGATGGGGGCGCGCTCTGCGCTGGCGTGATCGGATAGCCCCAGGCGCGCCACAGGTCGAGGGTGCCGTCGGCGCGCGCCGCGCAGTAGTAGCTGACCGGGCCGCGCACCACCTGGAAGCGCCGGTCCGGCGACGGCATCGGTACCGACTGCGAGCGGAACGGACTGGCGGCCAGGCTGATTGTCGCCGTGCCGAAGGTGCCGGCGCCGATGACCTGCTGCCCGACCGCGCCGGCGGTCCTGACCTGGGCGATGTTGCTGTCGGCCTGGCCCAGGCGCCAGGCGTTGGCCGGCTCGAAGCCCTCACCCAGGTTGTACACGACCACATAGTCGCCGGCGCGCACGTTGGCGTAGCTGGCCGGCGGCGCCAGCACCGTGAACTGGTTCGGGTCGGCCTGGGTGCCTTCGAAATCCAGCACCGGCAGGTTCGGCACGTTGTCCTCGGCCGCCAGGTAGCGTCCGCCGGACACAGCCTGCAGGAATTCGATGGCGCCGCCGGCGCCGTTGCTGGCTGTGACGCGCACGCTGTTGGGCAGCGCGGAACGGATGTCGCGCGCGATGCGGCGCAGCGCCAGGTCGGCCTGGTCGGTCAGCTCGGCGCGGGCCACGGTGTCGCGGTAGCCCAGGATCGGAACGCGGATGAACACGGCGACCATGACTGACAGCACGCCGATGATGACGATCACCATCACCGCCTCGACCAGCGTAAACCCTCGTGAATGGCGCGGCAGCTTCATAGGCTGTTGGGCGCGTAGCGCGTGCGGTAGGTGTCCAGCGTCAGGCTTTGTCCGTCGTAGTCGACCTGCACGGTGATGCGCAGCACGTCGGTATCGGCGGCGGTGCCGGCGGCGCCGATGCCGGCGAATGCGACCGGCGTGACGCTGACGCGGGCGCTGTAGCCGGTCACGTCGAGCGCATTGCCGTTGATGTCGCTGAGCGCGCCGGCGCCGTTGTTGAAGGCGGCGCTCAACTGGCCGGGCTGGGTCACGTAATCGTTGACGTTGTCAAACGGGCGAGTGCCGCCGTCCGGTTCAGGGCCGAAGCCTTCCTTGGCGTCGCAGGCGGCCGTATTCGCGGCCGTGTCGGCATTGGCGGCAGTCGGATCGCAGTAGGAAAACTTGGCCTGTCCGACTTCCTCGAGCAGCGCCTCGGCGATCATCAGCGCCTGCTTGCGCCGCACCGGGTCGGCGCTGCGCTGGGTGGCAAGGTTCATGGCCGCCAGGATGCCGGCCAGGCCGACACCGATGATCACGATGAACAGTATCAGCTCGATCATGGTGACGCCGCGCTGGCGCAGGCGTGGAAGCGGTACGGGGATGCGCAACTCAGTAGACATAGCCGGTTTCGGGAGAGACCGTGATGGTACTGGAAATGCCGTCGGCGGCGATGGCAACCGAAATCTGGCTGAAATTCGACACTTGGGCGCTGCCGGTCGGATCGTTCTTCGGCACGTCGTCCGGCGCGTACGGTCGGCCGATGCCGCTGAAATAGAAGGTCGCCAGCGACCCGGTGATCGGGGAAAAGCCGACGCTGGCCGGCACGCCTTCGCAATACCAGGCCGGCGCATACACGCCGTTGGCCAGGCAGCTGGCGCGGGTGCCGCTGCTGCCGCTGTTGCCGCCGGGCGCCGGCACCTGGGCGGCCGCCGGGCACGGCGAATTGGCGACGAAGCACAGGGCCACACCCTGCACGTTAACGCCCGAGAGCATGCCCTGCACGTACACCGGGCGGTTCTGGGCGACGGCCAGCTTCTGTGCGTAGCGCACCATGCCGCGCACCTGCTCGGCATAGGCGGCGGCGTCGAAGCCGCTGCGATTGAAGAAACGGGCGGCGCCGATGGCGCCTAGGATGCCGACCACGATCAGCACGACGATCAGTTCGACCATCGTGAAGCCTGCACGGCGGGAAGACGGAGGAGCGCGGCGGATGACGGGAATGAGATTCGGGTTCGGCATCCGCCAGGCGCTCCAGTAGTATTTAGTTGCAGTCGTCGGTCTTGATGGCGATGGACGGCACGTTGTTCGCCGCCGCATTCGTGTATACCACGTTGCACTTGGCCGTATCGGTCACTGATTTCGGCGACACGGTCAGGGTACCGGCGTTGGTGTCGGCTTTGGTGGTGTAGTCGCCCAGGCCGGCTGCGATTGCCAGCGCGTCAGTCGCGCTCGGGTAGCCGTTGGTAAGGGTCACGGTAGTGCCCTCGACCGCAACGCCGTTCTTGGCGGTGGTCGGGTCAACCAGGAATTTACCATGCACCATGGCCGACGTGGCGCCCAGGGCACCCTTGGCCGCCTGCAGGGACGCTGCGCGCGCATCGCCGCCCAGGCTCACGAACTTGGGCAGCGCGGTCGCGGCCAGGATACCCAGGATCACGATAACGACGATCAATTCGATCAGGGTGAAACCGCCTTGTGCGCCGGTCTTGAAATGCTTGTTCATCAAACTCTCCGAAAATAAATGATTGCGGGTCTGCCGCTTAAGGGTTTACTGCGGGTTAAGAGCGCCGCTTATCTGTGTGAGGACCAGGCCGGCGCCTGCTGCATCCTGCCCCGGTGTATTTGCAACTCCGGGTGTGCGAGAGAATTCTACCTTGAATCTGAGCAACTTTGATGTGCCCACGGGAAACTTTTTGTCAGAAAAAGTTAAATACACAAGGGTTTTGTCGCGTCTTTCAAACACCCAGGTGCCGGGTTCCTGCACGTCTGGTAACAGGATGTCGACTTCACCACGGTAATTGGCCGGTTTGCGCTCCAGCCAGTCCATCGGATTGTGCCCGGCCAGCGGCTCCAGCGCCTGGCTGCCCCTGGCGCCGGCCGTGCGTGCGGCCTCGACCTGCAGCGCCAGGCGCAGCGTGGCGACAAGCTGGCGCACCGCCACCTGTTCCGCCTCGTCGCGCCAATCCGTGAAGCGGCTGAACAGGATGGCGCCCAGCAGCGCGATGAGCAGCAGCGCCACGGCGCATTCCCCGAGCCGGAAATCGCGCCGGCGCAGCCGCAGTGCGCCCTGCGGTTCGCTCATTTCTTGAGCGCGGCCTGGCCCAGGTCCCATATCGGCAGGAAGATGCCGAGCGCCAGCACCAGCACCATCGCGCCGAGGAAGACGATCAGGATCGGTTCGATCTGGCTGGACAGGGTCTTCAGCTCGTAGTCGACCTCGCGCTCGTACATCAGCGCGATCTCGTCCATCAGGTCGTCGAGCGAGCCGGACTCCTCGCCCACCGCGATCATCTGCAGCACGATCGGCGTGAATACGGCGGCGTTGGTGGCGGTGCGCAGGATGCTTTCGCCGCGCTCGACGCCGTCGCGCATCTGCTCGATGCGCATCGACAGGTAGGCGTTGTCGGAGGTCTGGGCGACCACCGACAGCGCCTGCACGATCGGCACGCCGCTGCGGATCGACAGCGCGAAGCTGCGCGCGAAACGCGCCATCGTCGCCTTGTGGATGATCTTGCCGGCGATCGGCAGGCGCAGCTTGTAGCGGTCCCAGGCCAGGCGCCCTTTCGGCGTGCGGGTCCAGGCACGGAAGCCGAAGAAACCGCCGATGCCGGCCGCCAGGAACCACGGCCAGTTGTGCACCGTGAAATCCGAGGTCCCGATCAGGAGGCGCGTCATGAACGGCAGCTCGGCGTGGAAGGTCTTGAAGACGTTCTGGAACTGCGGGATCACGAAGATGTTCACCACCGCCATCGCGATGACCATCGCCGTCACCACGAAGCTCGGGTAGCGCAGCGCGGTCTTGACGCGGCCGCGCATGTCGCGGTCGAACTCGAGGTGATCGAACAGGCGCAGGAACACTTCTTCCAGGCGCCCGGTCATCTCGCCCACCCGCACCATGGCGAGGTAGAAGGAATTGAAGCATTCCGGGTGGCGCCGCATCGCGCTGGACAGTTCGCGGCCGGCGTCGAGCGATTCGCGCAGGTCCTGGATCACGCGCGCAAAGGATTTGTTGGTGGCGGATTCCTGCAAACCCGCCAGGCCGCGCATGATCGGCACGCCGGATTTCAGCAGCGTATAGATCTGGCGGCTGAACAGCTGGACGTCGAGCGAGGTCACCTTCTTGCGCCGCAGGCGCTGCCACAAGCGATCGCCTGCATCGGCGCCGGTGGTCACGTTGCGCGTGGTCGGCACGATCTCGAGCGGGGTGACGCCGGTGCCGAACAGCTGGTCGGCCACCGCCCCGCTGTCGGCGCCTTCGAGCACGCCCTGCATCAGGTCGCCGCGCGCGTTGCGGCCTTTATAAGCGAAGAACGGCACCTCAATCCTCCGACTGGTTACTGATGCGCATGGCCTCGGCCACCGTGGTACGGCCCTGGATCGCCAGGCGCACCGCGCTGCGGCGCAGGGTCTCGCCGCGCATCTCGGCGTAGGCCGTCTTCAGGAAGTGCGACGGGTCCGGATGGTTGATGGCCTCGTTCACGGCGCGCGTCATCTCCAGCAGTTCATACACGCCGGTACGGCCGCGGTAGCCGGTGCCGTTGCAGTGCGAGCAGCCCTTGCCATGGAAGAAAGGGACTGTTTCGGCGCGCTCGCCGAGTTCGGCGCGCAGCCAGGCGCGCTCCGGCGCCGGCAGCGGGTGCGGCTGGTTGCAGCTTTCGCAGATCACGCGCACCAGGCGCTGCGCCAGCACCGCCTGCAGCGAGCCGCCCACCATGTAGCGCGGCACGCCCATGTCCATCAGGCGCAGCGGGGTGGAGGCGGCATCGTTGGTGTGCAGGGTCGACAGCACCAAGTGACCCGTCATGGCGGCGCGCAGGCCGATCTGGGCGGTTTCCTGGTCGCGCATCTCGCCCACCAGCACGATGTCCGGGTCCTGGCGCAGCGCCGAGCGCAGCACGCGGGCGAAACTCAGGTCGATCTTGTCGTTGACCTGCACCTGGTTGATGCCGGGCAGGCGGTATTCCACCGGGTCCTCGACCGTGATCAGCTTCTTTTCGACCGAATTCAGTTCGGCCAGCGCACTGTATAAGGTGGTGGTCTTGCCGGAACCGGTGGGGCCGGTCACCAGCACCAGGCCGTTGGGGCGCTGCACGATGGCGCGGAAGCGTTCCACGAGCGTCGGCGGCATGCCGATCGCATCCAGGCGCAGCGTGGTGCCGACCTGGTTCAGCAGGCGCATGACCACCGATTCGCCGTACTGGGTCGGCATGGTCGAGATACGCACGTCGATGCGCTGGTTCTTCACCTTGACCGCGAAGCGGCCGTCCTGCGGCAGGCGCTTTTCCGAGATGTCGAGGTCGGCCATGAGTTTGAGGCGCAGCGCCAGCGGGGTGGCGATCTTGATGTCGGCCTCGGTCTGCAGGTGCAGCACGCCGTCGATGCGGAAGCGGATCTGCAGGCGCCCGTCCTGCGGCTCGATGTGGATGTCCGAGGCGCGCACCTGGGCGGCATCGTCGAACACCGACTGCAGCAGTTTCACCACCGGCGCTTCTTCCAGGCCGGAATTCGACGCCAGCGCACCGAAGTCGACCGAGGTGGCGTCGCCCAGGTCCTGCTCCAGCTCGCGCGCCAGGCCGGTGATCTCGCCGGTGCGGCGGTAGATGCGGTCGATCGCCTGCAGTACCTCGGTTTCGTTGACCACCGCCAGCTCCACGCCCTTCTTCAGCAGGCGCGCGATCTCGTCGTAGGCGAACAGATCGGTCGGGTCGGACACGCCCACCAGCACGGTCTCGACCCGGTCTTCCAGCACCAGCGCGCGAAAGCGCCGCGCCTGGGTCTCGGGCAGCAGCCGCACCACGTCCTGGTTGATGTTGTAGAACTTGAGGTTGATGTAGGGAATGCCGAGCTGGCGCGCCAGCGCGTTCGAGATCTGCTCCTCGGTGACGAAGGCGCTCTCGACGAACACGCGCCCGAGCTTGCGCCCGGAGCGTTTCTGGTCGGCCAGCGCCTGGTTCAGCTGCTCTTCCGACAACAGCTTCTGTTGCACCAGGATTTCCCCAAGCCGCACTTTTTCTGGCCGCGCCATATTTCCCCTTTTGATCGACTAACACTGAACCCCCGATTTTAGACCAGAAGCACTAAAAATTGACTCAAGGAATCACTTTCCGTATGGATGCGTCGCCTCGACGCGACGTCTGTGCCACATCAAACCGGGGTCAGAGCCCGATTTTTGGCAATTGTTTTGTGTTTCTTGCCCTGTTTCGGGGTCAGAGCACGAACTGCTTGCCGGCGCAAGCATAAAAACCTGTCCGCTCAAGTACTTGGCAAAGAAAAATTGAACATCTTGTGCTCTGACCCCGAATTCGAAGACGGTGTTGCGTGTTGTATACGGTAACTTAAGGTTGCCGCACGAAAATATGCATGATGAATCCACTGGACTGTGCGCTCGGCTACCATGCGATACAGGCGGCGCATGGGCTCCGCATGCGGTCCCGGAGTCTTATTGGTGCAGTTGTCACATCGTCGTCATACCCTTCCCTCGATCCGCGCCAAGCTGATCAGACTGGTGCTGGCCTGCGCCCTGCCGATCCTGATCGGCTACCTGGCCTTCGCCCACGATGCCGACCAGCGCGAGCGCGTGCACGTGGCCGAGGATGCGCAGATGATCGCGCGCGCCCTCGCCGCCGCCGTCGAGCGCGACCTGGCCAACGGCGAAACCGCGGCGCGCACCATGGCCAACGAACCGACGCTGCGCGCCGGCGACCTGGCCGGCTTCCACACCACCGCGCGGCGCCTGCTGCGCCCCGAATTCCCGGTGTACGCCTTCGTGCTGAGCGGTCCGGACGGACGCGCCCTGCTCGACACCCGCCATTCCTTCGGCCAGCTGCTGCCGGCCAACGGCACCGAAGCCGACGTGCGGCGCGTGTTCGCCAGCGGCGACGCCGTGACCTCCGGCCTGCACCGTTCAAGCGACGGCCAGCCGTGGGTGATCTCGATCGCGGTGCCGGTCTGGCGCGACGGCAAGGTGGCATATGCGCTGGCGGTCGAACTGCGCCCGCGCCGCCTGGCCGAGCTGCTCGCCAACCAGCACCTGCCGGAGCACTGGAACGCCCAGGTGTACGACAACCACCGGCGGCTGGTGGCCCGCGGCGGCGACCTGATGCGCACCATCGGCACCGTGATGCACCCCGAACTGGCGCAGGCGCTGGACCGCATCGATACCGGCGTGGTGCCGCTCGACACGCCCGACGGCCGGCAGGTGAACGTGGCCTATACCCGCACCGTCGGCCACGACTGGGTGGTGGCGATCGGCTTCCCGCGCCACGCCGCGCGCGAGATCCTGGGCCTGGAACCGGGCGCCACCCTGGCCGGCATCGCCGCCATGCTGGGGATCAGCCTGGCCCTGGCCTGGCGCATCGGCGGCTCGATCGCGCATTCGGTCGGCGCGCTGACGGCCCCGGCGCAGGCGCTCGGACGCGGCGAGGCGCTGGCGATCCCGCCGCTGGCGATCCGCGAGGCCGATTCGGTGGCGCACGCGCTGCGCCAGGTCGAGGGCGAACTGCAGCAGTACCGCGCCGGCCTGGAAGCGCTGGTGAACGAGCGCACCCGCGAGCTGCAGCATTCCAACGCGATGCTGGCCACCCTGTACGGTACCGCCCCGGTCGGCCTCAGCTTCCTTGACCGCAGCCTGCGCGTGGTGATGGTCAACGATTACCTGGCCGCCGTGAACGCGCTGCCTGCCAGCGCCCACATCGGCCGCACCCTGCCCGAACTGCTGGGCGAGCGCGGCATCGAGATCGAGCAGCCCTACCGCCGCGTGCTGGCCAGTGGCCGGCCGCTGATCGACGTCGAGGACAGCGGCGAATCGCCGGCCGAGCCGGGTACGATGCGCCACTGGATCTGCAGCTACTACCCGGTGTACGGCCCCGAGCGCGAACTGGTCGGCATCAGCGCCGTGGTGCAGGACATCACCGAACGCAAGCAGCAGGAGCAGCGCAACCGCGACAACGAAGTGCTGTACCGTTCCCTGTTCGAGGGTTCCGGCGACGCCCACGTGCTGATCGCCTGGAACGCCGGCTTCGTCAGCGCCAACCAGGCCGCGGTGCGCCTGTTCGGCTGCGCCGGTACCGAGGAATTCCTGGCGATGTCGCCGGCCAGCGCCTCGCCCGAACACCAGCCGAACGGGCGCCGCTCGGACGCGCTGGCGCAGGAATACATGCGCCGCGCGCTGGAGGACGGCGTGTGCCACTTCGAATGGACCCACTGCCGCCGCGACGGCAGCCGCTTCCACGCCGACGTGCTGCTCAACCGCGTCGACATCGGCGGGCGCGGCATCGTGCAGGGCACGATCCGCGACATCACCGCGCGCGTCGTCACCCAGGCCGCCCTCAGCGTGGCCAGCCAGCGCCTGGAGCAGGCGCTCGGCGCGGCCGAGGCGGCCAGCCTCGCCAAGGGCCGCTTCCTGGCCAACATCAGCCACGAGATCCGCACCCCGATGAACGCGATCATGGGCATGGCGCGCCTGCTCGAGGAAGCCGATCTCGGACGGCGCGAGCGCGGCTACGTGGCGCGCATGCAGATGGCGGCGCGCACCCTGCTCTCGATGCTCAACGACGTGCTCGACTACTCGAAGGTGGAAGCCGGCCAGCTGGCGCTCGAGCGGACCCCGTTCTCGCTCGACGAGGTGCTGTCCAGCATCGGCGTACTGAGCGCCACCGGCGCCTGGAACAAAGGCATCGAGCCGGTGCTGGCGGTCGATCCCGCGGTACCGGCGCGCCTGGTGGGCGACCCGATGCGCCTGCAGCAGGTGCTGCTCAACCTCACCAGCAACGCCATCAAGTTCACCGAACGGGGCGAAGTGGTGCTGGCGATCACGGTGGCGGCGCGCGCGCAGGACCGAGTGCAGCTGGCGTTCGCGGTGCGCGACACCGGCATCGGCATCGCGCCCGAGCAGCAGCAGCGCATGTTCGAAGCCTTTTCGCAGGCCGACAGCTCGACCAGCCGCAGGTACGGCGGCACCGGCCTGGGACTGGCGATCAGCCGCCGCCTGGTCGACCTGATGGGCGGCGAGCTCGACGTCGAGAGCGCGCCGGGGGCCGGGGCGACCTTCCGCTTCGCGGCCTGGTTCGGGACCGCCGACGTTGCCACTGACGTTGCCGGCGATGCGGCCGTTGAGCCGCCCCTTGCTGCACCAGCCCCGGACGCGCCACAGCAGCCCCTGACGGCGCTGGTGGCCGACGACAACGCCAGCAGCCGCGCCGCGCTTTCCGCCCTGCTGGCCGGCCAGGGCTGGCGCGTCGACGGCGCCGATTCCGGCGCGGCGGCGCTGGCCCTGCTGCGCGACGTGGCCCGCAGCGGCGGCCGCTACGACGTCGCCTTCATCGACAGCGCCATGCCCGACCTGGACGGCGCCTCGGTGATCGCCTATGCGCGCGCCGACCAGTCGATCGCGATGCCGCGCTGCGCCCTGCTGGCCGCCGATCCGGAGCACGAGCGCCTGGCGGCGCTGGCGCTCGAATTGCGCGTGGGGGCGGTGCTGGCCAAGCCCTTCACCCCGCAGACGCTGCGCGAAGCCCTGTCCGAACTGCGCGGCAGCGCGGCGGCGCCGGCCGCGCCGCTCGCCGCGCCGCTGGGCGGCCGCCTGGCCGGGCTGCATGTGCTGGTGGTCGAGGACAACCTGCTGAACCAGGAAGTGGCGAACTACGTGCTGGTGCATGCCGGCGCCAGCGTCGATTTCGCCGACAACGGCCGCGTCGCGCTCAGCATGCTGGACGAGGACGGAGACCGCTACGACGCGGTGCTGATGGACCTGCAAATGCCGGTGATGGATGGCGTCGAAGCCACCGGCGCGATCCGCGCCATGGGCCTGCACGATCTGCCGATCATCGCGATGACCGCCAACGCGATGGAGGAAGACCGCCGGCGCACGCTGGCCGCCGGCATGAACGCCTATCTGCCCAAGCCGGTCGACGTCGACGAACTGGTGGCGACCCTGGGCCGGCTGACCGGCCGCGCCGCGCCGCGCCTGGGCGCGGACGGCGCGCCGGACACCGCATCCGCCGCCTCGTCGGCCACCTCGTCCGCCATATCGGACGCTACCCTCGCTGCCACCTCGCCCGCGATCCCGTCCGCCACCGCGCCGGCGTTGCCTGCGCACCTGCCGGGCATCGACCTGAAGGCCACCCTGCCCCGCTTCGGCGGCAGCTTCGCCAGCTTCGCCGCGCTGTTCCGGCGCTTCGAGGCGTCGCAGGGCGGCGTCGTGGATGAGGTAAGGGCGCGCCTGGCGCAGGACGACCGCAGCGGCGCCGGCCAGTGCATGCATCGCCTGCGCGGCGTGGCCGCCAACCTGGGCGCCGCCGAGGTGGCGCAGCAGGCCCTCGAAGTCGAGCAGGCGCTGCGCGGCGAGGACGCGGCGGCGCTGGCGCTGCGCCTGGCGCGCCTGGAAGAGGCGCTGGCGGTCGTGTACGGCGCCGCGCGCGAGCTGGCGCCCGAGGCGCCGCCGGCACCGGCGCAGGCGCAAGTCCAGGCGGGGGCGGCTTCCAGCGCGGCGCCCCGGTCCGGCCCGCAGGAAGGATGCGAACTGCATGCCGCGTTGGCGCAACTGCTCGATTTGCTACAGAATAACAACATGAAGGCCATCGCCCATTTCGACACCTTGCACCCCAGTCTCGCCCGCGTGGCGCCGGCGCGCACGCCGCCGCTCGCCGACGCGGTGGCGACCCTGCGCTTCGAAACCGCGGCCGAACTGGTGCGCGCCATTCTGGCAACCCGGGAGGATGCATGAGCTGGAACGACATGGCCCTCAACGGCCGCATCCTGGTGGTCGACGATGCGATGGAAAACATCCAGATCCTGCACGGCGCCCTGCAGGACGAGCAGGAGGTGCTGTTCGCGCTGGACGGCGCGCGCGCCCTCGAGATCGCCCGCGCCCAGCAGCCCGACCTGATCCTGCTCGACGCCGTGATGCCGGACCTGGACGGCTACGCCGTCTGCAAGGCCTTGCTGGCCGCGCCCGAGACCCGCGATATTCCGGTGATCTTCGTCACCGCCCTGAAGTCGCCGGAAGACGAAACGCGCGCGCTGGACGCCGGCGCCGCCGATTTCATCAGCAAGCCGGTGAACGCCGCCGTGGTGCGCGCCCGGGTACGGACCCAGCTGACGGTAAAACGCCAGCGCGACGCCCTGCGCGCCCTGATCCTCACCGATTCGCTGACCGGCGCCGCCAACCGCCGCGCCTTCGACGAGCGCCTGCTGGCCGAATGGCGCCGCTGCGGGCGCGCCGCCCTGCCGGTGGCCCTGATCCTGGTCGACATCGACCATTTCAAGCTGTACAACGACCATTACGGCCACCCGGCCGGCGACGCCACGCTGGCGCAGGTGGCCGGCGCCATGGGCCGCGCCGCCGCCCGCAGCCAGGACCTGGTGGCGCGCTACGGCGGCGAGGAATTCGCGATCCTGCTGCCGCAGCTGGATTCTACCGGCGCCACCGGCGTGGCGAACCGCCTGATTGCGGAACTCGAGCAGATGGCACTGCCGCACGCGGCCTCGCCCACCGCGCCGCACCTGACCGCCAGCATGGGCATCGCCTGCATGGTGCCGGGCGAGCATAGCGAACCAGCCGACCTGGTGCAGGTGGCCGACGCCCTGCTGTACCAGGCCAAGGCGCTGGGCCGCAACCGCTACCGGGTCAGCGGCAAACCCTGCGGCGCCAGCAATCCCGGCGACCGGCTGGAAGACGCCGGCCGGCCCTGAAGCCGGCCCTGAAGCCGGTCCTGACGCCGGTCCTGACGCGGGTCCGGAAACCGCTCAGGCGCCATCGCTGTCCCCGCCCGGCCGGCGCCCGAACATGCCCATGCCTTCGACCGTGCAGACGGTCTCGCCGTGCTGGTTGATGGCCAGCCACTTCGACCACACCACGCCGCGGTCCGGCTTGCTGGCCGACCCTTTGACCTTGACCGTCTGGTAATGCACGTTCAGGGTATCGCCGGCGCGCACCGGCGCCAGCCAGCGCACGCCGTCCAGGCCGGGTGAACCCATGCTCGAGGATTTGCTCATCAGCTGGTCGACGATCATGCGCATCATCAGGCTGCAGGTATGCCAGCCGCTGGCGATCACGCCGCCGTAGATCGACCGCGCCGCCGCGTCCTTGTCGACGTGGAACGGCTGCGGATCGAAGGCGGTGGCGAAGGCAATGATTTCCTCTTCGGTCACGGTGCGCTTGCCGAGGTCGAGGTCCTGGCCGACGTAGAAATCCTCGAAATACCAGTGGTCCTTCATGCGCAGGTCCTTTCGCTGTCGAATTCGGTAAATGCCGGCTGCGCGATGAAGCGCGCCAGGTGGTGGTCGCTGTCGCCCAGCGTCAGTTCGATGGTGGTCAGGCGCTTGAAATAATGGGCGGCCGGCAGTTCGTCGGTGACGCCCATGCCGCCGTGCAGCTGCACCGCCTGCTGGCCGACGAAGCGCGCGGCCTGGCCGACCCGGTACTTGGCGGCCGACACCGCACGGCGCCGTTCGCAAGCATCCGCACCCAGCTTCACCGCCGCCAGCAGCGCCATCGAGCGCGCCTGCTCCAGGTGCATGTAGATGTCGGCCATGCGGTGCTGCAGCGCCTGGAACTTGCCGATCGGGGCGCCGAACTGCTGGCGCGTCTTGAGGTAGTCGAGCGCGGCCGCGAACAGCGCGTCCATCGCCCCCACGCTTTCCGCGCACAACAGAACCGCGCCGTAATCGGCCGCCGCCTCCAGGATCGGCCAGCCGGCGCCGGGCGCGCCGATCACGGCGTCGGGCTTCAGGCGCACCCCGTCCAGGCGCACGTCGGCGGCGCGCTGGCCGTCCAGCATGCGGTAGCCGGTGATCGTGACACCCGGCGTGTCATGCGCCAGCGCGAACAGGGTGATGCCGTCGACGTCGCGCTGGGCGCCGCCGCTCCTGCCAGACACCACCAGCACGCCGGCCTGGGCGCCGTACAGCACCACCTTCTTTTCGCCGTCCAGCACCCAGCCGTCGCCGTCCGCGGCCGCGCGCGTCGCGATGTCGGACAGGTCGTGGCGCGACTGGCGTTCGCCGAGGGCGCAGGCCAGTTTCAGTTCCCCCGCGGCCACGCGCTCGAGCAGCCCGGCGTGGCCACCGCCCAGTTTCAGGCACTGCGCGCCGAGCACGGTGGCGAAATAGGGTTCGGTCACCAGGCCCCGCCCCAGTTCCTGCATCACGACATGCATGTCGAGCGCATCGCCGTCGAAGCCGCCCTGCGCCGCCGGCACCGGCAGCGCAAGCAACCCGAGTTCCGCGATGCGGTCCCAGGCGGCGGATGACGTTCCGGCTTCCGATGCGAGGATCGCACGGCGCGTCTCGAAGCCGTAGTCGCGCGCGATCCAGCGCCGGATGGCGTCGGCCAGCTGCAGCTGTTCTTCCTTGAAGTCGAAGTCCATGTGCTTCCTCACAAGCCCAGGATCATCCGGGCGATGATATTCCGCTGGATCTCGTTCGATCCGCCGTAGATCGAGGTCTTGCGATAATTGAAGTAATGCGACAGCAGCGGCGCCGCGAAATCGTCGTCGGCCACGCTGTGTTCGTGGCCGCCGCCGAGGTAGGCGTCGTCAAAGGGCAGCGCCATCGGGCCGGCCGCTTCCACCATCAGTTCCGTCAGGCGCTGCTGGACCTCGGTGCCGCGCACCTTCAGCACCGAGGCTTCCGGACCTGGCGCCTTGTTGGCCTGCGCCAGCACGCGCAGCACCGTCATCTCGAGCGCCATCAGTTCGATTTCCAGGTCCGCGACCTTGGCCGCGAACAGCGGATCTTCCAGCAGCGTGCGCCCGCCCCTGGATTCGCGCTGCGCCAGCCGCTTGAGGCGCGCCAGTTCGCGCTTGGAGCGCCCCACCGCGGCGATGCCGGTGCGCTCGTGCCCCAGCAGGTACTTGGCATAGGTCCAGCCCTTGTTCTCCTCGCCCACCAGGTTGGCCGCCGGAACCCGCACGTCGTCGAAGAACACTTCGTTCACTTCGTGCTCCTCGTCGAGCATGACGATCGGGCGCACGGTGATGCCGGGCGAATGCATGTCGACCAGCAGGAACGAGATGCCCTCCTGCTTGCGCACGCCGGAATCGGTGCGCACCAGGCAGAAGATCATGTCGGCGTACTGGGCCAGCGTGGTCCAGGTCTTCTGGCCGTTGACGATATACCAGTCGCCTGACGCGTCGCTGACGCGCACGGCGCTGGTCTTGAGCGAGGCCAGGTCGGAGCCGGCGCCGGGTTCGGAATAGCCCTGGCACCACCAGTCCTCGCAGGACAGGATGCGCGGCAGGTAATGGTCCTTCTGGGCCTGGCTGCCGAAGGCCATGATCACCGGCGCCACCATGTTGACGCCGAAGGGCAGCACCGGCGGCGTGCCGGCGCGCGCGCATTCCTCGTCGAAGATGTGGCGCTGGACCGGGGTCCAGCCCGGGCCGCCGTACTGCGCCGGCCAGCCGGGCGCGGCCCAGCCGCGGCGCACCAGGATCCGGTGCCAGCGCACGTAGTCGTCCTTGGCCAGGCGCAGGCGCTGCAGCACCTTGTGGCGCAGGTCGGCGGGCAGCTCGGCCGCCAGGAAGGCGCGTACCTGGCCGCGGAAGGCCAGGTCCTCGTCCGTGTAGTGCAGGTCCATGTCGTTTCCTCGTGATCGGCGTGCCGCGGATGTCGAAATAGCACGACCGTTCCGGGGATTCTACCGGAAAACGCTTGAGCAGAATGCGGGCGCCAAGGCGTGGAAAAGTTGGCCCATAAAAACGTCGTTCCCGCGCAGACGGGAACCCAAGCTCTGCCGGCGTCAAGGCGACGCGAAAGAAACCTGGGTTCCCGCCTGCGCGGGAACGACGAAAAACTCGGGAACGACGGGTTATGGCTGAGCGATCAGCGGCGCGCGCGGCGACGCAGGCGCATCACGCCGAACAGGCCGGCCGCCATCAGGGCGATCGACGACGGTTCCGGCACCTCGGCCGCGGCTTCGGCGCTGTCCGAGCCGTCGGCCAGCGGGACGGTCAGGATCGGGGTGTCGATGGCGACGACGGTGCCGTCGGAGCCGGCTTCGGCGCTGGTGTCGGCGTTGCTGCCGCTGCCGGTGCCGATGGCGGCTTCAGGTGCCGCTGCCGGCGCGGCTGCCGGTGCAACCACTTCGGCCACCGGCACGATGGCGATGCCGGTATCCGGTGCGGTGATGGTGGCGGCCGGGGCAGCCGGAGCGGCGCTGCTGGCGCCGATACCGACGGCCGAGAAACCGTTACGCAGCATGGCCGCGAACACGGCATTGCTGGTGCTGGTCACGTACTGACCTTCGACACCGTTCGCGAAAGCGACACTGGTGGCGCCATTGGTTTGCTCGACGCTGGCGCTGGCGGCCTGGATCAGGGCCTGGGCCGACGAATCGGTTGCGGGCAGTGTCGCTGCCTGGGCAACGCATGCGCTACCGACCAGGAAAGTCGCTGCGATGAGGTGACGAGTTGACATAGTGTGCTCCTTGCTCAGCCAAAAAATTATTGTTAATACAACTAGGGCGTGGAAATATTGTGATGAATCGACTGCTGAGCAATGCTAGCACAAGTAAAAAAAAGGCAATTTTCAATTGGAACATAAATAAAAAAGGCAGGATTTCGTGAGAAACCCTGCCTTCTCCTTGCAAGCGCCGCCGGCTACGATGCGGCGCCATGCAAATGGAATATTATTTCATTAATAACACTTAATTGCCATTTTGTTTCAACATTGACAAGTACGGCATGGCGCGCGACGCCAGGCGGGTATCGGCCTTCAGCATGCCGGCCTCGTCGGCCAGGATGTGGGCGGCTTCCTGCAGGTAGACGTCCTTGGCGTTCTTGGCCGCCTTCTCGGCCGCCAGTTCCGCCGTCAGGCTGCGCTCGTCGCCCTGCAGGCCGTCGTCGGTGCGCGAGGCGCCCTTCAGGGCCACGTTGGCCTTGCTCACCTTGGTCTGCCTGGTCGGATCCGGCACCTTGCCGCGCTGCTCCTTGCTGCCCGGACCGGACACCGGCTCGTCCTTCGGCACCTGGGCGTCGCCGGTCAGGCGCGCTTCACGCAGCTTGGCCTTGGCTTCCTGGTTTTCGCGCTCCTTGCGGCGCACGTTTTCGTTCAGCGAGATCACGTTATCCTTGCGCAGCTTCAGCGCTTCCGCGATGTCGCTCTCGATGTCCTGGAAGTCCTTGTCCTTCGAGATGCGCGCCTCGTGGCGCTTCTGCAGCGGGCCGACCAGTTCCTTCAGGTCGCCCGACGGCAGGAAGGTCGCCGGCTTGATCTGCACCCACGGCAGCGCATTGTCGTAGGACGATTCGCCGAAGTTCTCGGTATCCGAGGTGACCGGCAGCTTGATGTCCGGCGTCACGCCGCGCAGCTGGGTGGTGCCGCCGTTGATGCGGAAGAACTGGGCGATGGTCATCTTCAGCTCGCCGTACTTCATCTTGTCGTTCTGCGAGAAGCGGTCGAGGTTGATCAGGGTCTGCACGGTGCCCTTGCCGAAGCTGGGCTCGCCGATCACGATGCCGCGGCCGTAATCCTGGATCGCGGCGGCGAAGATCTCGGACGCCGAGGCCGAACCGCGGTTGATCAGCACGCCCATCGGGCCGTCCCAGGCCAGGCCGGCGGCAGTGTCGCTCTCGACCTCGACGCGGCCTTCGGCGGTGCGCTGCTGCACCACCGGCCCCTTGTCGATGAACAGGCCGGTCAGTTCCACCGCCTCGATCAGCGAGCCGCCGCCGTTGTTGCGCAGGTCGATCAGCACGTTGTCGACCTTTTCCTTCTTGAGCTCGCCAAGGATGCGCTGGACGTCGCGGGTTGCGCTCTTGAAGTCCTTGTCGCCCTTGCGGCGCGCCTCGAAGTCCTGGTAGAAGGTCGGCAGCGAGATCACGCCGATGCGGCGCTTGACGCCGCCATCCTTGACTTCGATGATCTGCTTCTTGGCGGACTGCTCTTCCATGCTGATCTTCTTGCGCACCAGCGCGATCGTGACGTGCTTGCCGTCCTGGCCGGCGTCGGCCGGCAGCACGTCCAGGCGCACGGTGGAGTCGCGCTCGCCGCGCACCAGCTGCACCACGTCGTCGATGCGCCAGCCCATCACGTCGGTGAACGGGCCGTTACCCTGGGCCACGCCGACGATACGGTCGCCGACCTTCAGCTTGCCCGACTTGTCGGCCGGGCCGCCCGGGACCACTTCGCGGATCACGGTATAGTCCTCGCGCGACTGCAGCACGGCGCCGATGCCGTCCAGCGACAGGCGCATCGCGATGTCGAAGTTCTCGGCCGAGCGCGGGCCGAGGTAGTTGGTGTGCGGCTCGATCGCCATTGCGTACGCGTTCATGAACATCTGAAACACGTCTTCGTTGTTCAGCTTCTTGAAGCGGTTCAGGTAGCCGTCGTAGCGCTTTTCCAGCGTTTCGCGGATCGCCTTGTCGTCCTTGCCGGCCAGCTTCAGGCGCAGCCAGTCGTTCTTGACGCGCTTGCGCCACAAATCGCGCGCCTCGTCCTCGTTTTTCGCCCAGGGGGCCTTTTCGCGGTCGATCTGCAGGGTTTCGTCGGCCGTGAAGTCGAATTTGCCCTTCAACAGCTCACGCGCATAGGTCATGCGGTCGGTGAAGCGCTGCTGGTACACGCCGTAGATCATGAACGGCGGCGTCAGGTCCTCGTTGTTGATGGCGTCGTCCAGCTTCAGGCGGTAAGGCGCGAACTGGTCGATGTCGGCCTGGGTGAAATACAGTTTTTCGCCGTCGAGCGACTTGAAGTAGGCGTCGAAAATCTTGGCCGACATCGCATCGTCCAGCGGGGTGGCCTTGTAGTGGTAGCGCGCGAGCACGCGCGATGCCCACAGCGCAGCCTGGGTCTGGGCGGCGGATGGCTTGATCTGGGTGGCCAGCGCCTTGTCCGAGGGTTTCTCGGGTTGCGCCGTGACCACATGGGCCGACATGGCGAACGCCAATGCGGCCATCAACATCTGCTTCTTCATTCTTCGTTTCTCCGGGCGATGAGCTTTGAGGCGGCTGCCTCGCGGAAGGGTTCGGCAGCCGCGCCGACTGAACGGCGCGTGCGACCAATTCTACAGGATAGCGCGACGACGCAGAGTCGGCTTGTACGGTGTTTTACCCGACTTTACGGGGTGCGGCGTGCTCGCGTTCACGCTTTTACAAATTGAAACAGACTGGGGCGGAACCAATACAAAGCCGGCGTTGTCGCGATGATGACCAGCAGATAAGGCCAGCTGCGCAGCGACAGTTTCCAGTCCACTGTGGATGGCCAGAACGACAGGAATTGTGGCGCCAACACCAGGGTCAGCACCAGGTCCGCCGGACCGAAGCGCCACTCGCCGCGCGTGCGCCACCAGGCCACGGCCAGCGGCACCAGCAGCACCAGGAACGGCGCCAGCGCGGCCGGGGCGGCGTTGTACCAGCGCAGGTTGGCAAAGGTGACCGCGCCCAGCTCCCACACCTTGCCGCGCCGGCGCGGCCAGATCGTGAGGCCGACCGGCTCGGCGTTGGTCAGCAGCCCGACCGAGAAATGGGCCAGTTCGTGGCACAGGGTGCCGGCCGCGGTGAACACGAAGAACAGCGGGTGGCGCGCGGAAAGCATCCACAGCAGGAAGGCGAGCGCGCAGGATGGCGCCAGGTACAGCAGCGGGCCGGCGTACTGGTGGAGCAGCGCGGCGGTGGACATCAACATGGCACGTCGCCCCCGCGCGGAGATACGTCATGCCCGCCTGCGCGGGGACGACGCATGGAGTGCGGGCGACGTATGAAGCGCGGGCCGTCGGCGCTTGTGCTCAACCGGTATAGAAACACCGCCCGCACGCCTGCCTGTAGCTCTCGTTGCCGCCGATGCTGACCTGCTCGCCCTCGCGGATGCGCCGGCCTTCGGTGTCGACGCGGATGTTCATGGTCGCCTTCTTGCCGCAGGTGCAGATGTTCTTGATTTCCTCGATGTCGTCGGCCAGCGCCAGCAGGTAGGCCGAACCGGGGAAGGGGTCGCCGCGGAAGTCGCTGCGCAGGCCGTAGCAGATCACCGGCACGCCGCGCACCTGGGCCAGCTGGTGCAGCTGCACCACCTGCTCCTTGCTCAGGAACTGGGCTTCGTCGACCAGCACGCAGGCCACGGCGGGCGCGCTGGCGAGGAAATCGGTGTCGCGGTCGAACACGTCGACTTCGCGCTGCGGCCCCAGGCGCGAGGTGATCTGGCCGACGCCGTAGCGGTTGTCGATGGCGGCGGTGTACAGCTTGACCTCCTGGCCCTGCTCTTCGTAGTTGTGCGCCACCTGCAGCAGCGAGGTGGATTTGCCGGCGTTCATCGCCGAGTACCTGAAGTAGAGTTTTGCCACGGCCTGCCCTGCTTGAAAAAGTGCAAAATTATAGCAAGGGCAGGATGGGCAGCGCCAGCGCCAACCGCGGGCGCGGGCGCCGGCAATCACGCGGCGGCCCTCGCAGCCGGCGCCTGGCGGCGGCGCGCGGCCAGGCCCAGCACGCCCACCCCGGCCAGCAGCATTCCGTACGTCGTTGGCTCCGGCACGGCCAGCACCACGTCGTTGGCGGTCGGCCAGTATTCCTCGCCGCCATTCGCGCCCAGCACGACCGTATACAGCGCGCTGTCCGAGACGAAGCCGAGGAAGCTGTCGGTGGCCGCGCCTTCCAGGCTGTAGGTGAGCGCGGTGCCGTCGACCGCGGTCAGCATCAGGTTACCGGCCGGCAGGTAATCGCCGAACACGTCGGTCGCGAAGAACCGGCCGCCGAAGGCCGTCACGCCGGGGCTGAAGCCCGAGAACACGATCGGGGCGGTCTGGAAGGTATTGCTCAGCCACTGGTCGCCACCGCCGCCCGCGCCCCACAGGCCGCCGGTGCTGTAGGCCTGGTAGGTGTAGGCGCCGGCAGTGCGATACAGGGTGTCGGCGTAGGGCGTTGCGGCGCTCAGGTCGTCGAAGCTGTCGACGCCGGGCGCCGACACCGCGGCGAGGAACGCGCTTTCGCTCCTGTACACCGTGATGTCGGCCTGGGCGGCGCCGGCGGCGCACAGCAGCGCCGCCAGGCAGAGGGGTTTCAGGGAAAACGGTCTGGTCAGCATGATGCGCTCCTGTGATGGACGATGGAATGGCGCGGGGCCGTCCCAAGTACATATCAAGAATGCAACACCCACAAGCGGACTGGTCGTGTTTTACGCCACCCTTGGCCTGTATCTAAGATGCATGGATGCAATATGCGCGCTTACTCGCCCGGGTGGTAGCGGCGCTCCAGCTGCTTCTCGATGTCTTCCTTATAGTAGAGCACTTCCTTGAACTGGCCGCGGCTGTACATCTCGGCCTGGTCGGCAAAGTGCGGCGACGTCGGATCGCCGCTCTGGCCACCCGCCAGGATGCTTTTCGCGCGCACGCGCGGTCCGAATTCCACCGCCGCCACGAAGCTGTTGCCGCGGTCGCCGTAGATGCGTTTCGTGGTCTGCTTCGCGGTCATGCCGAACGAGGCCAGCGAACCCCAGTTGGCAGAGGCGAACGGCACCGGCCAGCTCGGCTTCGCATCGTCGTACTGCTGCTCGACGTCGCCGCTGATGCGCTGGAAGCGGTTGATCTCGCCCCACGGCGTCTTCCAGCTGCCGAAGTCGGCCTGCAGCTTGTCCGACGCGCGCGCCAGCGCATCCAGGCGTTCCCGGGCCGTAAGGCGGGTCTGGACGAAATCGACCACCGGCACGCGCTGCTCGCGGGCGCGCGGCGCCGCCGCCTTGACCATGTCCTGGCCCCAGTATACCGCGAGCGAGGTCGGCACCGACGCGGTCGAGAAGCGCAGGTCCCAGCCGCGCAGCAGCGCCACCTGGTCGGCCAGGCGCGCCCTGAGCGGATCGCCCTGCCCCAATGCCTCCCAGTCCTTGACCACGGCCGGCACCAGCGGCTCGAAGGCGGTCAGCTGGCTGTCGTAGGCGCGTGCGATCAGGCCGTCGAGCGTCAGGTCCTTCGCATCGTGCAGCACCCGTTCGGCATGGATGCCGCGCGCGTTCTGCGGCAGCGACCACATGTAGGCCGGATAGTTGGCGCACTTCGGGCTGCTGGCGCCGAAGCCGGTGCAGGGCCAGTTGTTGGTGTTCGAGATGTAGCCGCTCTTCGGATTATGGACGGTGATGGTTTCCCTGACCTCGTGCAGGCCTTTCCAGTCGGTGGCGGGATCGCTGCCGTCGACCGGGCGGGTCCAGTCGAAGCGCGGGTCGCGGCGCGGGATGAAATTGCCGTGGAAGTAGGCGATGTTGCCGTCGGCATCGGCGTACACGGTGTTGTTCGAGGAATTGGTGCGCAGCTGCATCACCTTCAGGAACTGGGCGTAGTTGCGCGCCTTGGTGCGGCCGTAGGATTGCATCAGCGCGTGCATCGGGTCGTCCATCATCCTGATCGACACCCATTTGCCGTTGTCGGCGCGGATCACCGGGCCGTGGTGCGTGAACCAGGCGGTGACGGTGCGGCTGGCCATGCCGTTCGCGGTACGGTAAGGCAGCGTGATCCGTTTGCTGCGCATCGGGCGTTGCTGCTTGCCGTGCTTGTAGATGAACTTGCCGTCACGTTCCGTGACGGTTTCCAGGTACTCGTCGATGACGTCGCCGCCGCCCGAGGTGTGCATCCAGCCGAGGCGGTCGTTGAAGCCCTGGTAGATGAAGAACTGGCCCCAGGTCACGGCGCCGTAGGCATCCAGGCCCTCCTCGCTCACCATGTGGATCTCGGGGCGGAAGTAGAACGAGGTGTGCGGATTGATCATCAGCAGCGCGTGCCCGCCCGCCGTGCGCTGCGGCGCGATCGCGAAACCGTTCGAGCCGCGCGGCTCGGCGTCGAAACCCTTGCCGACATCAAGCAGCGCTGCCACCGCCTGCGGTTGCGCCTTGGCGGGCCGGCCATAGAATTCTTCCAGCGGCTTGAGCTCGATCTCCTCGATGTCGCCGCCGATGCTGCCCTCGCTGAAGGTCAGCGCCATCCATGGCTCGAAGCGGGTGATCAGCTTCGGCTTGACCTGCGGATGGGTGGCCAGGTACCAGTTCATGCCATCGGCAAAGCCGTCCATCAGCTTCTTCAGCCAGGCCGGGCTGGCGGCGTACTTCGCCTTCATCTCGAGCGGATCGATGTACAGCTTCATGCGCAGGTCGCGCCAGATTTCCTTTTCCCCTTCGACTTCGGCCAGCCGCCCCATCGCATTGATGTAGTTCAGCTCGACGCGGTTGAAGTCGTCCTCGGCCTGGGCGAACACCATGCCGAACACCGCATCCGCATCGCTCTTGCCGAACACGTGGGGAATGCCCCACTTGTCGCGCAGGATGCTCACGCGCCCGGCGCTGGCCTTCATGCGCGCCAGCTCCGCCGGCGTGAAGGCTGCGGATGCGGCCGATGCGGCAGCGGACGTACCCGGCTGCGCCCGGGTGCGCGCGGCGCTGTCCTGTGCAGTGCTGGCCTGCGCCGCCTGGACGGGCAGCAGCGCGCCCAGCGTGGCGACACCAAAAGCGGTCGAGGCGAGGATGCGGGGAATCGGCTTCAAAAGGTCTCCTGGTGGTGTGGGTGGATGTGAAAAAGCGGGGTGCTAGGCGGCGCCGAGGTTGACCAGTTTCTGCTTCAGGACCTCGTTCTCGGTCAGCAGCGTCGCCATGCGGTCCTTCAGTTCGCGCAGCTCGGCGCGCAGCGCCTTGACCTGGTCTTCGGGCGATTCGGGGATGACTTCCTTCCTGGGACGGGTACTGCTTTTCTGCTCGCGCACCTGGCGCGCGGCCTGCTGCAGCTCCTTCTTGCCGCCGGCCACGGCCGCGACCTGCGCTTCCGGCGGCAGCGAGGCGACGCTGGCGGCGGCGCTGACGGAAATCGTCCCGCTGCGTACCGCGTCCACCAGTTCGGGCGCGGCCGCCTTGCGGATGCGTTCGATCTGGCTCAGCGTGTTGGCCGACACGCGCGCCGCCTTGGCGACGTCTTCGCGCGTGCTCCACGGGGGATCGGTGGCGTCGCCGGCCGGCGTCTCCTCGGCCTGCTGTTCGGGCGGCGCCTCGGCGGCGCGCTGGGCGGCGCGCGCGGCCACGATTTCCTTCTTGCGCAGCGCCAGCATGCCGCGCTGGAAGTCGGACACGCTGCGGCGCGCCAGGTTATTGTCGATCACCCATAGCATCACGTCTTCGAGCGTGGCGAAGTTGTTGTTGTGGACGGTGCGGAAGGGAATGCCGTGCTTCCGGCAGATCTCGTAGCGGTTGTGGCCGTCGATGAGGACGTCGCGCCACAGCACCAGGGCGTCGCGGCAGCCTTCGGCCTGCAGGCTGCGCTCGAGCGCCGCGTATTCCACGGGCGTGAGCGGGTCGATGAATGAGCGGAGCTCGTCGTTGATGATGATGTCCAAAGCGGTTCCTTGCGAATGCGGCTGCGCCCGCGGATGGGCGCGTTGATGCGCATGCTACACCATGCGGGATTTGAACAGAAGCAAGAAGCGATCGACGCCGGCGCCCGGCACGATAGCGCAGGCAGGAAGAGAAAGAGATGGTGCGGCCAGCCGGAATCGAACCGGCACGCCCTTCGGCGGCAGATTTTAAGTCTGCTGCGGCTACCAATTTCGCCATGGCCGCGCACCGGCCCGGATTGTACTACGTGCAGTAGCCTGAGTGTTAGTAGTTGAGCTATGGACTGTGGATTTCAGCTCTTGGACATGGTGCGCCGCGCAATCGAAACCGGTTGACCCTGTATGCATGGCGAGTAGACTGAAGTCAAGGCAGCGTCATCCCGAAGACTGTCCACACACGCATCGATGGAGGCAGACATGTTCACACTCAAAGGACTTCTCGTCGCCGCACTGGCCGCCGCCGGCATCTTCGCCGTCGGCCTGGACGCATCGTCCGCATCCGGCGCTTCGCCAGACTCACGCTACACACCCGACAACTGTGGTCTCGCGGCCCTGCTCGCGCCGATGCGGCACTGAGCCGCTGCTTATTTATACGACTTGCTTGTCCTGGTATGGCGGGTAATCGACATAACCCTCGATGCCGCCCCCATAATAGGTTTCGCGCACCGGCGCGGCCAGCGGCAAGCCTTGTTCCAGGCGCCGCACCAGGTCCGGGTTGGCAATGAAGGGCTGGCCGAAGGCCGCCAGGTCGATCAGGCCCGCGTCCAGCAATTCCCGTGCGCGCGCCAGCGTCATGCCGCCGGCCAGGATCAGCGCGGTATCGCCGATCTCGGCCTTGATCGTACGCAGCAGCTCGTTCGTGCGCGCGCCGGCGTCCAGCGGCTCTCCTTGCTGCGCGCCGTCCGCCGCCGCGCTTGACGCCATCTCATAGTTGGACTGGTCCATCACGTGCACGTAGGCGATGCGGCGCTTGCCCAGTTCGGCGCACAGCGCTTGATAGGTCTCCAGCGTGCCGGGATACGGCGGCATGTCGAACAACTGGCCATACGGCGAGATGCGGATGCCGACACGACCGGCGCCGATCCGGTCCACGATGGCGTCGACCACCTCGACGGCGAAGCGGATACGGTTTTCCAGGCTGTTCGAATATGCGTCGCCGCGGTCGTTCACCAGCGGATTGAGGAACTGCTCGAACAGGTAGCCGTTGGCGGCATGGATCTCGACGCCGTCGAAGCCGGCGCGCACGGCGTTTTCCGCGGCCGTGGCGAAGTCGGCCACGATGCGCCTGACTTCATCGGTCGCGAGCGCGCGCGGCGTGGAGGCGGGCACGAAGCCCGGCTGGCCGGCATCGTCGAAGCCGAACGCCACCGCGCCCTCGGCGCGTTTGGTGCTGGCGCCGACCGGCGCCTGGCCGTCTGGCTGGATCGACGTGTGCGAGACGCGGCCCACGTGCCAGAGCTGGGCGAAGATCCTGCCGCCCAGTGCGTGCACCGAATCCGTGCTCAAGCGCCAGCCTGCAACCTGGGCCTCGGTATGGATGCCCGGATTGAACAGGTAGCCCTGCCCTTCGCGGGATATCGGCGTGCCTTCGCTGACGATCAGGCCGGCGCTGGCGCGCTGTGCGTAATACAGCGCGGTCAGGGCATCGGCATTGTCCTCGGGTGCGCGCGAGCGGGTCATGGGCGCCATCACGATGCGGTTGCGCAGCGTGATGCCGTTCAAATCGTAGGGCTGGAAGATATCGGGCATGCAGAAGATTCCTTTTGGTTCGAGCAGCAAGTATCAGGAACGGGCCGGGGACAGCTTCGCGACCAGCGCCGTGGCCAGCACGGCAAGCACCGCGATGACCGCCGCCAGGTAGCCGATGTTGCCCGCGCCCCAGGATGAGATGCCGGCGCCGCCGACCAAGGCGCCGAGCGCGATGCCGCCGTTCGCGGCCGAGACATTGATGGTGCCGGCCAGCGCCTGGGCGCCGCTCGCGGCTTTCATCACGCGGATCTGGCAGATCGGGTAGAGCGCGGTATTCGCGATGCCCCATACCGCAAGCGCGGCCGCGAAGCCGGCGCCGGTCCTGGCGAGCGCCATGGTCGCGGCCATGCCCAGCGCCAGCACGATGCTGAAGAAGGCCGTGGTCGCGAGCGGCTTTTTATCCACCCACAAACCGCCGAGCCAGTTGCCGATCAAGCCCACCGCGCCAAAGCCCATCAGCCACCAGCCGACGTGGCCTGGCGCGATGCCGGCCGATTTCTCGAGCATGTCGGCCAGGTAGGTATAGCCGGTGAACATGGCGGTGAAGACCAGGACCGACAGCGCCACGTTGGCCAGGAAGAACGGCTGCTTCAGGATGCGGGCCTGGGCGCCCATGGCGGCGGCCTGGGAAGCGCGCACGGCCGGCATGCTGACGCCGATCAGCGCCGCGATCACCAGCGACAGCACGGCCAGCAGCGCAAAGGCGCCGCGCCAGCCGATGGCATCGGACGCCAGCGTACCCAAGGGAATGCCGAACAACATGGCGGCGGAGATGCCGAGATAGACCGTGGACACGGCGCGCCCGCCCTTGTCCGGCCCGGCGATCTGCGCCGCCGTGTCGCTGGCGGTGCCCCAGAACACCGGCAGCGCCAGCGCCGGCACCAGGCGCGCGATCGCCAGCACCCAGATGTTCGAAGCGATGGCCGCCAGCCCGTTCGCGGCGGCGAACAGCACCAGGATACCGATGAACAGCCGCTTGCGGTCCAGGTGTGCAAGCGAGGCGGTGAGGAAGGGGCCGCACACCATGACCACGACGGCGAACAGGGTCACCAGCTGGCCGGCGCTGGCGACGCCGATGCCGAGGTCGCGCGCGAGGGCCGGCAGCAGGCCGACGATGAGGAATTCGGTGGTGACGATGACGAAGGCCGCCACGGCCAGGATGGCGATCGACGCGGCGCCGCCCCTGGCGGGTACGGATACGGTGTGCGCCGCGGCGGCAGATTTAACACTAGACATTGCTTTTAATCCCAAAAAATCCAGTGTGCATGGTATCGGGGATGAAAATTCCTGTGTTGGATATAATTTCCGTTTGTAAGTAGAAAAAAATTCCACCAGAGGAGCATTGGATGACGCCTGCCGAGCGATTGAAGGGACTCGAAACATTCGTGGCGGTGGCGGAAGCCGGCAGCTTCGTGGCGGCGGCCGAGCGCCTGAACCTGACCAATTCGGCGGTCGGCAAGGCGATCGCCCGCCTCGAGGGGCGCCTGAACCGGCAACTGTTCGACAGGAGCGGGCGGCGCCTGGCAATGACCGATGCCGGCGATGTCTTCTACAAGGTGTGCGTGCGCGTGCTCGACGAACTCGAATGCGCCGAGCGCCTGCTATCGAGCGAGCAGATCGAGCCTTCTGGCCGGCTACGCGTGGACATGCCGGCCACCTTCGGGCGCATGCATGGCATGCCGGCGCTGCTGGCGTATGCCGAAAAACATCCGCACGTGATCCCTCACGTCTCGTTCACCGACCGCTTCGTCGACCTGGTCGAAGACGGGCTGGACGTCGTGATCCGGATCGGTGGCGCCGAATCCTGGCCCGCCGCGCTCGGCTACAGGCATCTCGGGAACGAGGAACTGGTGTTCTGCGCGGCGCCCGGCTATCTGTCGAAGCACGGGGAGCCGGCGTCGCTGGACGAACTGCTGACGCACGATGCGGTGCTGTACGGGCGTGCCGATGGCAGCGCCAGTCCCTGGTTCATCAAGGACCGCAGCACTCCGCTGGCGCGCCAGCACGTCGAGGGCCGCATCGTGCTGGGACAGGCCGAAGCCCAGGTCGCCGCGGTGGAAGCCGGCTTCGGCATCGCCCAGCTGGCCACCTGGGTGGTCGAACAGCAGGTGCGCGAAGGCAGGCTGGCGATCATCCTGCCGGCGTTCGCGACGCAGGGCCTGCCCCTGCATATCGTGTGGCAGCGCAGCCGCCAGCATGCGCCCAAGGTGCAGACGCTGATCGCGCATTTCGCGGCCTCGCTTGCCATCCGGCCCGCAGCACAGGGACCAGGCTGACAGCCTTCAAGCCTGCAGTGCGCGCTCGATCGCGCCCAAGAGTTGCGGATCGTCGGGCGCGACGTCCGGATTGAAACGGGCCAGCACCTGGCCATCGCGGCCGACCAGGAATTTCTCGAAGTTCCACAGTACGTCCGCCGGCGCGGCCTGGGTGAAGCCATAGCCTTCCAGCTTGGTGCGCATGGTGCCCTGCCCCGGATCCTGCGCCACCGGCTGCGCCGCGGTCAGGGCCGCGTACAGCGGGTGCTGCTGCTCCCCCTTGACCGAGATCTTCTGCGCCAGTGGGAAGGCGACGCCGAATTTCATGCTGCAGAACTGGGCGATTTCATCGTTGCTGCCCGGCTCCTGGGCGCCGAAGTCGTTGGCGGGAAAGCCGATCACCTGCAGGCCGGCGCCGCGCTTTTCCTCGAACAGCCGCTCCAGTCCCTCGTACTGCGGCGTCAGGCCGCACTGGGACGCCACGTTCACCAGCAGCAGCACCTGGCCGCGGTAGTCGGACAGCGTGGCCTCGCGGCCATCCATCAGGCGAAACGGTATCTTGTCGATCTCGGCATGCATCTTCCACTCCTTGGATTGATTGGCAAAAGATGCACCTTACCAGAGTTACTGCGCAGCGTTACGGCGCCCGTGCCGACCCGGTCGCGGTGTCGGCCTCGCACACCCGGTTGCGCCCGCCCGCCTTGGCCGCGTACAGGGCGGCGTCCGCCCGTTGCAGCAGCCGGTCCAGCGATTCGCCGCTCTCGAGGCAGGCCAGGCCGATGCTGGCGGTGTAGCGCACCGTCCTGCCGCCGGCGGCGGCGGTGGCCGACTGCTGCAGCGCCTCGCGCAGCCGCTGCGCCACGACCCGGGCGCGCTCCGGGGTGGTGTCCGGCAGCAGCACGGCGAACTCCTCCCCGCCCAGGCGCGCGCACAAATCCACGGCGCGGATCACGGTGCCGGTGCAGCCCACGATGTCGGCCAGCACCCGGTCGCCGACGCCGTGGCCGTAGGTGTCGTTGATGGCCTTGAAATGGTCGATGTCGAACACCAGCACCGACAAGGCGCTGCGGTTGCGCTGCGCACGTTCGAGTTCGCGCCCGGCCAGCGCAAAGAAGGCGCGGCGCGACCAGGCGCCGGTCAGGTGGTCGTGTTCGGCGGCATAGGTGGTGCGCCCGAGGAGGTCGGCATTGGCCATCATGACCGCGCCCATCGTCAGCGCCGGCAGCGACAGTGTCCCGAGCGCGAAGCAGGCCAGGTTCAGGGCCGTGACTTCAAAGATCTCGACCTCGACGTCGTACCGGGCCGCGTACACCAGCGCGCGCACCGTCAGCGCCAGCGCCAGCAGCACCGCCACCCAGAAGGCGAAACGGCGCGCATAGCGCGACGCGGCCGGCGCCTCGGCGCGGTGCAGGCTGCACGCCAGCGCCACGTAAACGGCGCCATGCGCGACTGAGGTCACGACGATACGGATCGGCATCGAATCGACCACGTAATGGAACAGCAGCAGCAGGACGGTGGTCGCACCGAGCCCGGCCGCGAGCAAGCCGGCCGGCACCCGCCGTTCGAGATAGCGCAGGTAGCCGGCGTACATCAGCATCGGCACGCACAGGAACAGCAGGTTGGCCAGCTCGATCGACAGCACGTCCGGGATCACGCCGCGGCCGCCGTACAGCGGCAGCGCGACGATCGCCAGGCCGTTGGCCAGCGACCATTCGCGCATGCCCGGGGCATCGCTGCGCGACAGCGACCGCAGCACCATCAGCATGACTGCCGACAGTGCGGTGGTGACGAAAAGGAGACTGAGAACGATCACATCCGGGCCAATGGGTACGATGGAAGAGCGAAGTCATCCGTACATGGCAACTTGCCGGAGTTCGTTCGACACAGGGAACTTGCCTTAATTGCATCAAGGAAACATATTAGCTGTATACTAGCAAAAAATCCCTGACCAGTTATATGCCGGCGGCATATTTACAACTCTTTGCTCGTCAGGACTGCATAACATCCTTTAAGCTTGCGCCTGCCCCCCAAAGACCAGGAGAAAGACCCATGTACGGTTTGATCGGAAAGATGCTGTGCACGCCCGGCCAGCGCGACACGCTGAGCGCCATCCTGGCCCACGGCACCGTCGGCATGCCCGGCTGCCTCAGCTACGTGATCGCGCACGACGCGCTCGACCCGGACGCGCTCTGGATCACCGAGGTCTGGGACAGCCAGGACAGCCACCGGGCGTCGCTGGCGCTGCCGTCGGTGCAGGCGGCGATCGCCAAGGGGCGGCCGCTGATCGCCGGTTTCGGAGAGCGCTTCGAGACGCGGCCGGTGGCCGGTCCCGGCCTGGCGGCGCCCGCCGTGCCGGGCCAGGCTTGAGCCGGCCGCGCCGGGCACGCGTAAGGTACACGTGGCAGGCCTGGCTGCAAGGCCGTTTGTGCTATGGTTGGATATCAGGAACAATGATCGCACCGTATGGCTTCCGATAACGTTTTGCCGTTCGAGCGGCGGGCCCCGCCGGCACCGCCGCACGACCTCGACGTCCCGGCCGCCCTCGCCCGCTGCCGCGCCATGATCGATGCACTGGGGCGCCACGATTTGTCCGACGAGGTCTGCGAAGCCTGCGTGATCATGCTGCTGGTGAATTTGCACGACCTGCTGCAGCGTGCCCGCCTGCTCGGCCAGCCGGTCGCCTTCGACGACCAGATCGACCAGGGCTGCGACGTTGCCGACGTCACCGAACTGGTCGCCAAATGCCGCAACGCCGCCTGCCACGCCTGGGGCCGTGCCAACGGCGGCGCCAAGGCCTACCGCTTCCACCGCATCGCTGGCCATTGCCCGCGCGCCTGCGTGATCGACGGCCGGACCCTCGGCTGCGACTACCACGACGACGTCGCCATCTATTACGGCCGCATCCGGCTCTACCTGCACCGCCATGCCGGCCGCGCGCTCGACGAGCTCGGGCGCCTGTTCATGGGCGCTTGAGAACCTGTCCCAGCTCTGCATGCGCGCACGTTAGCGAATTCATATCTCTGCCAACTGCTGTACTATCGTCCCATGTGTGGACGATTTGACCAAAGCCAGACGGCGCGCTACTACGCCAACATCTTCGGATGGACCGACGCCGTGTTCGACAGCGAATCGGCGCCGACCACCAACGCCTCCCCCGGCACCTACCGCCCGGTGCTGCACGTGCAGGATGGCGAACGGCGCGTGGACGACGTGTTCTGGAGCTACCGCGCCAAATGGGCCGAAGGCAAGGTGCCCATCACGATCAACGCACGCCTGGAAAAGCTGGCCAACCGCTACTGGGCGCGCCTGGTCAAGCACGGGCGCGGCATCGTGCCGGCCGAGGGCTGGTACGAATGGACCGGCGAAAAAGGTCACAAGCAACCCTGGCACATCCACCGCAAGGACCACGCCCCGCTGTTCCTGGTGGCGCTGGCCAATTTCGGTCCGTTCGAGGAAAACCGCGCCGAAGCCGGCTTCGTGCTGGTCACCGACGACGCCTCCGGCGGCATGCTCGACATCCACGACCGCCGCCCCGTCGTGCTCGAGGCCGAGGACGCCAAATTGTGGCTCGACCCCGCGCTGTCGCCGCAACAGGCGATCGAACTGGCGCGCAACGCGGCGGTCGCGGCCGATGCCTTCGAATGGCACAAGGTCAGCACCGCGGTGAACCGCGCCGGCGCCAGCGGGCCGCAGATCGCCCTGCCACTGGAAGACGAGTGAGCGCCGCGGCGCCGGCCGGCGCCGTCCTTAATCAATAGCCTTAGTACAACACCACGGGCGCCTGCCAGTGGTTTGCAACATCTTTTGCGCATTCCGTTATGAGCTATGTCGAGTATTACGGCGCAACCAAGCGCAACGCTCACGGTCATACACCTTTGCAAGCATAACGGCGACTCACGAAAGGACTGCGCGATGGGCGATTACCTACGGATTCAAGAGATGTTGAAGGAAGGCGAGTCCTATGCCGGACTCATCCTCGGCAAGAACGGCGATGCCGACTACCACCTGATACTGCTGGCGGACGAAGCGTCCGACGTCAGTTGGCCGGCGGCCCGGGAATGGGCGCTGGAGCGGGACGGAGAATTGCCGACCCGGCGCGAACTGGCGCTGCTGTTCGCCAACCAGCGCGAAGGCTTCGACCGCGTCTGGTACTGGTCGAGCGAACAGCACGATACGCGTCCGCAACTGGTGTGGGGGCAGAACTTTGCCAGCGGCATCCAGACCGTGTATGGCCGGCCATTCCGCGGCCATGCGCGTGCGATACGGCGTATCGACGGCGGCTGAGGCAGCTGGCAGCTGGCGGCTGGCGAACGCCAGCCGCCAGCAACGCTTATTTCGCTTTGCCGCCTGGATTCACGGTCGTGCCGCCGGCACTGACTGCGGTCGCGGGCACAGTGTTCGCGCCCACCGCCAGGTTCGAACGCCCGATCGGCTCATCCATGTTGGCCAGGAACCAGGCCGTGGTCGCCATGACCGCGGTGTGGCGACGCAAGTTTTCCGGGTTCACCTTGTCAAAGGTGTCGGCCGGCGTGTGGTGGTAATTAAAATAGTCCGACGAATCGATCCATGGCTCGAAGCTGGGGACACCCGACTTTTCGAGGGCGTGCAGATCGCCCGAGGCGATCACGTCCTCGCGCCGGAACGCGCCCGCGCCCATCGGGTACAGGGCCGCCTGCAGCGGCGCCATCAGCTTGGCCGATTGCTGGCTGATGCCGGCGCGCAGGCCGAACGGACGGCCCGAACCGTTGTCGTCCTCGTAGGCGGCGAAATGCTTCTCGGCGGTCGCCTGGTTGGCCTCGTCGTAGCCGCGCCCGCCGCGGCCACCGTTTTCCTCGTTCATCCAGGCCACCACGCGGATGGTGCGGCGCGGACGGTAGTCGAGCTTGCGCAGCGTGTCGATCACGCCCATGGCGCTCACCACGCCCGAGGCGTCGTCGTTGGCGCCGGTCGCCAAATCCCACGAATCGAGGTGGCCGGACACCAGCACGATCTCGTCGGCCTTGTCGGTGCCCGGCCAGTCGGCGATCACGTTGTAGCTGTCGGCGTCCGGCAGGGTCTGCGGGGTCAGGGTCAGGTGCAGGCGCACCGGGCCGCGCTTGGCCAGGCGCGCGATCAACATCGAGTCCTCGATGGTGACCGCGGCCGCCGGAATGCGGGCGTTGTCCGGCAGGCTGGTGGCGCCGGCGTGGACGATGCGGTAGGCGGCGCCGCCGACGGCGCGCACCAGCGCGGCGGATGCGCCCATCTCGGCGGCCATGCGCGGGCCGGCGCCGCGGAAGGCCACCGCCTGGCCGTACGCCGGGCCCGCCAGGCCGCGGTCGGCCATGTTCTGGTCGAAGGGCACGTCGAACAGCACGATGCGGCCCTTCACCTCAAGCGCGCGCGCCTTGAGTTCCTCGAAGCTGCGCACCACGATCACCTCGGCGGTGAGGCCGGCGGCCGGGGTCGCGCCCGAGCCACCGAGCGCGCTCAAGACGATCTTCTGGGTAATGCCGTCGGGCCTGCCCTTGTACTCGACCACTTCACCGGTCTCGGCGCCGCGCACCCAGTGCGGCACCTTGACCGGCTGCAGCGTGACCCTGGCGCCGAGCTTGCGCAGCTCGTCGGCAACCTGGGTCACGGCGGCCGCCGCGCCTTTCGAGCCGGACAGACGCGGCCCGATCAGGTCGGTCAGGTCTTCCAGGCGCTGGTAGGGATAGTCGTTCTGCAACGCCGCGTCGCGCACCTTGGCCAGCGCGGCCGGATCATTGCCCGGCGTGGCGGCCAGGGCGGCGCCGCCGATCAGGCTGGCGGCAAGGAGAGTCAGGGCGGGAAGACGGCTGCGGCGGTTCATGCGAGAGATCCTTCGTTGCTGGTCGAAAACGTCAACGATAACGTATTCAACCCGCTTTTTGGAAATTTATTGCGCTAAACATCAGGATTGCGGCAGTATTTACCTGGCCGGCACCAAACGCACCAGCGTGATCTCCGACGGCGCACCAAAGCGCTTCGGCGGCCCCCAGTAACCGGTGCCGCGGCTGGTGTACACCCACAGCGAGCGCACCCGGTTCAGGCCGGCAACGAAAGGCTGCTGCAGCGGCACGAACAGCCCCCACGGGAAGAACTGGCCACCGTGGGTGTGGCCGGACAATTGCAGGTCGAACCCGGCCTCGGCCGCGGCCGGCGCGCTGCGCGGCTGGTGCGCCAGCAGGATCTTCACCGCAACGTCCCGGGGCGCCCCGGCCAGCGCGCGCTGCGGATCGCTCTTGTGGGCCGGGTTGAAGTGGTGGGCGGTATAGTCGGTCACGCCAGCGATCATCACGGCGGCGTTGCCGCGGCGCCGGATCACGTGCTCGTTCAGCAGCACGCGCAGCCCCAGGCGGCGCACCTCGGCGATCCACTGCTCGGCGCCGGAATAATATTCGTGGTTGCCGGTAACGAAAAAGGCGCCGTCCGGCGCCGACAGGCGCGCCAGCGGTTCGGTGTGCGCGGCCAGGCGCTGCACGCTGCCGTCGACCAGGTCGCCGGTGATGGCGATCGCATCGGCCTTCAGGGCATTCACCCGGGTCACGATGGCGTTCAGGTAGGGGCCCCGGATGGTCGGGCCGACGTGGATGTCCGAGATCTGGGCGATCGAGTAACCGTCCAGTTCCGGCGGCAGGCCGGCGATCGGCACCTCGACCCTGACCACGCGCGCGACCCGGCGCGCATTGACGAAGCCGACCAGGGTCACCGCCAGCGCCACCAGCGGCACCGCGATCGCGCTGTCGCGGGTCAGCGCCGGGCTGGCGGCGCCGGCCAGCGCCAGCACCAGCAGCACCGCGTCGCGCAGCAAGGTGAGCACGAACAGCGAGGAAAAGTAGCCCATCGCCAGCAGTGCGATCCAGGTTAATTGTTCGGACCAGCGCGTGCGGTGCATCGCGGGCGCCCCCAGGCCGGTCCGCACCAGCCAGGTCGACAGCGCCAGCAGCAGGATGCCGAGCGCCATGCCGGCCGGGCCCAGTCCCATGCCGGGCAGCAAGCGCAAGCCGACATAAGCGTGCACCAGCACCAGGATGGCAAGGACGGAGACGATGGAGCGTTGACGGGCCATGGCGATGTGATGGAAAGAAGGATTTGTTGTAGATGGGGCGGCCTGCGGTGAGTGCAAGGTCTGAGTTCAAGGTCTTTCAAAACCTGTCCCAGCAGGAAATGAATCGCTGCCGGGACCGCTTCCCGAGCCATTCCCGGCAATTGTTACGGGCCCGGATGCACATGTAAGAATCTGTATTAACGCGTGGCAGCACAAAAAGCGGGGTCTATAGTACATCCATGCCTGGCGTCGTCGTGATCGTTCCGATCCCCGTTGAGGCTCAAGGAAAATATCATGTTGAACAAAAAATGCTTTGGTGCGGTACTCCTGGCCGCGGCCGCCGTGTCGCCCACGGCATTTGCCCAGGATCGCGGTGCGAACACTGTCGTGGGCGCACTGGTCGGCGCAGCGATCGGCGGCAGCGCAGCGGGCCGTGACGGCGCCCTGGTCGGCGGCGTGATCGGCGCGGCGGTCGGCAACTCGGTACGCTCGAACGACGATTATTACTACCGCGACCGTGGCTACTCGTCCGGCGGTTACTACAACTCCGGCTACTACCAGCCGGCCCCGGTGTACGTGCAGCCGGCCCCCGTGTACGTCGAGTCGCGTCCACGCTACTACTACGATTCCCGGCCAGTGTACGTGAACCGCGGCTACGACCGCCATGAGCGCTACGACCGTGGTTACGACCGGGGCTACCACGACGGCCGTGGCCATGATCGCGGCGGCTGGGATCGCCATCGCTGATCCGGCCTTGGTTGGCCCGCCTGCGGCAGGTGCCGCAACGATGAACCGCGCCGCGTGCGCGGTTTTTTTTCGTCCGTCTTCCGCCCTTTCCCCATCCCCCAGCTAGGTCCCCGCGACGGCCGCATGCGCCGGCAAGGAGATTGCAGCATGTACGAAGCGGGAGACATCATCATTCTGACGGCCGGCGCCTGGCGCCTGCGCGCGCCGCTGGCCGCGTCCAGCTACGGCGTGGTGTGGCGCGCCGACGCCTGTGCCAGCGGCGAACCGGCCGCACTGAAGCTGGTCAACCTGGAGCAGATGGCGCTGGCCCTGCCGCCGCAGCGCGAACGCTGGACCCGCTGTGCAAACGCCGAGATCGGTTTCCTGCGTGCCCTCCAGCCCTGGGACCGGCGCCACATCGTGCGCCTGCTCGACAGCGGCACGCACCTGGGCCAGCCCGCGCTGGCGCTGGAACTGCTGGACGGTGACCTGGCGCGCCACCTGGACGCATTGCGCACGCGCGGCGAATGCGTCGCCCTGCCGCAGGCGCTCGACTGGATCGCCCAGGTCAACGCGGCCCTGGCCAAGGTGCACCAGTATGGCTGGCGCTACCTCGACCTGAAGCCCTCGAACCTTCTGCTCGACCGTGCCGCAGGCAGGGGCGGCGTGCCCGTGCTAAAACTGGCCGACTTCGGCACCAACCGCCCGCTGCTCGATCGTGACGCCCATTCGTACGTCGGCACCGCCAGCTGGCAGGCGCCGGAACAGTTCTTCGCGCAGGACGACGGCGCCTACCGTACCGATGCCCGCAGCGATTACTTCGCGCTCGGCGCCCTGCTCTACCACCTCGTCACCGGCGTGCTGCTGCGCTTTTCCAGCGCCTGCGCCGGCGCCTGGCGCGCCCACGGCACGGCGGGCGCCGCCCGGCTGCGCGGCCAGCACCAGGGCGCCCTGCCGCCGGTGCTGGACGCCGACGAAGCCGCGCTGTTCGTGCGCCACGCGCTGCCGCACGGCCCCGCCACGCGCGAGGCGGCGCTGGCGCTGCTGCGCGCCCTGCTGGCGGTGCGCCCGGAACAGCGCCCGCGCCACGCGCTCGACATCAGCCGCCTGGTCGCGCGCGTGCGCGACGGCATGGCGGCGGACGCCCCGCGGAGGGCGGCATGACGCTGCTGCGCGCCGGCGCCGCGGCCGGCTTGCTGCTGCTGTGCGCATTGCAGCTGCTGGCGCTGGTGCGCGCCCCGGCGGCCTGGATGCCGTCCCAGGTCACGCTCGCGCTGGCCCGCGGCGAATCGATGACGTTCGGGCGCGATGCGCTGGGCGTGCCGGGTGGGTCGGGCGCGCTGGACGTGCTTGACGTGCTGGGCGACGATGCGGCGGCGGCGCTGCGGCTGCGGCTGCGGCGCGATTACGATGGCAGCTGGTGGCTGGCCAGTGCCGGCGCCGGCCAGCCGTTCGTGCTGGAACAGGACGATTTGCGCCGCCGCAGCGGCAGCGTGCCGCTCGCACCCGGTCAGCGCTTCCGGCTCGGCACCGCCCGCTTTGCGGTGGATGCGCAAGCTGGTGACAGCGTGTCCTTGTCAGCCCCAGCGTACGCCGCATCGGCAAACGTAGCGCCCCGCCCCGCCGTGCGCTGGCATTACGACGGCGCCACCCTGCTGCGCAACGGCGCGCCGCAGCCGGCTTGTCCGGATGCGCGTGCCGGCGCGCGCCTGGCGGCGCTCTGGAACCGCATCGCGCCGGGCGTGCTCACGATGTCGCGGCCGCTGGTTTTCGGCGGCAACCTCGATTGCGGCAACCGCATCGCGATTGACGGGCTGGCGGCGCCGGCCGCCATGCTGGCGCGGTCGTCGGATGGCATCGTGCTGTCGGCCGGCAGCGGCATGGCGCTGGCCCCGCTGCTGCTGGCCGACGGCCTGTCCGACACGCCACTGGCCGAGCGGCCGCTTTGCATCGAGGACGGCGCCACGCTGCTGCTCGGCCGCACCCGGCTGCAGGTGCGGCACGACGGCGACCTGCTGCAGCTGCGTCCTGCCAACCATGTGGCGCTGTACACGCAACCGGCGTCGCAACCGGAATGGAAACAGGACCAATTGCGCCTGCCGCCCGGCGTCACCTGGTCCTGGACCCGGCGCGCGCTGTGGGAACTGCCATCAGGGACGCATCTGCCGGCGCATCAGTTGACGCCTCAGTTGACGCATCAATCGGCGCATCTGTCGACCTATCTGCCGGCGCTGCTGGCCGGCGCCCTGCTGGCCGTGGCGGCCGGCACGCTGGGCATCCATGCCGCGCTCCGCTCGCAACGCCGGCGCGGCCGGCCCGGACTGGTGCGCGATCTCGCGACGGCGCTGGGCGGCGCCCTGCTGGCCGTCGGCGGCCTGGTGCTGCTCTGGCTGCAGCGCAGCGGCACGCCGGCCGGCGCCGGCATCGCGCAGCTAGCGGCCTGGGGCGCCTGCTGGCTGGCGCTGCAGGCGCCGCGGCGCCTGCCGCTGGCACTGGCGGCCGGGGTGCTGCTGGCCGCGGTCGGCCTGCTGGCCCAGCTCGAACTGGGCCTGGGCGCGCCGGAATCATCCTGGCTGCGCCATTTCCACAAGACCGCCAGCCTGTTCGCCTGCGCGGTCGGCGCCGCCGCCATGCTGCCGGCGCTGCGCATGCTGCGGCCGGCGCGGCCGCTGCGCCAGGCGCGCGCCGAAGCGCTCCTGATGCTGCTGGCCGGCGTGGCGCTGATCGCGCTGCTGCTGCAGGTGGCGTTCGGCGACGAGACCGGCGTGTTCGATCTGCAGCCGGTGGAATTCGCCAAGCTGGCGCTGGCGGCGCTCACCGCGCACTGCCTGGCGCTGGCTGCCGGCGGCCAGCCGGCGCCGGGCGGGATGCTGCGGCGCTCGCTGCGGCTGGCGGCGCCGGCCCTGCTGTTCGCGGTGCTGCTGGGCGTGGCGCTGGTGCAGGTCGACGATTACTCGCCGCTGATCCTGCTGGCGGTCTGGGGCGGCACGATGGCCCTGGCGCACGCGCTGGCGACCGGCCAGAGAACGGCCAGCCTGCTGCTGCTCGCCTGCGCCGGCCTGGTCGTGCTCGGCATCGCCGGCCTGCGCGGCGCCGGCCCGGCCGAACTCGCGCAATGGAATTTCTACGCCGACCGCTTCATGGTGTGGCTCGATCCGGGCACCCATCCGCACACCGGCCAGCAAGTGCTGCTGGGCGCGCGCGCCATCCTCGACGGCGGCTGGCGCGGCGCCGACGGATCGTTCGGCCTGGCCTCGCTCGGCCTGGACGCCGGCGCGGCGCTGCGCATCCCGGCGGTGCAGGACGATTTCGCACCGGCGTTCTTCCTGAACCGCCATGGCCTGGCCGCCGCGCTGGCGCTGTGGCTGCTGCAGGCGGCCTTCGTCGCCGGGCTGCTGGCGCTGGCCGTGCGCGCCTGGGGCGCCCAGGCGCAGGCGCGCGACTTCCGCCTGGCCTGGCTGGCGCGCCTGCGCTGCTTCCTGCTGTGCGGCGGCGCGGCCTTCGTGTTCGGCCACTTCCTGCTGTCCTGGGGCACCAACCTGGCGATCTTTCCGGTGATGGGCCAGCCGATGAGCTTCCTGTCGGCGGGCGGCTCGCACCTGCTGTTTTTCATCTGCCCCCTGCTAGCGCTTGCTGCCGCGAGCGCCCAATCCCTGGAGGAAAACCCATCATGTCGCGAACCGCATCCCGCATCATTTCCCGCATCGCCCCTACCTACGTCCAGCGCGAAGTCCTAGCCGGCATCGCCGACGTGTTCGATCCCGAGGCCATCTGGCAGGCGCCGGGGCTGGCGCTATTCGCCCGGCGCCCGCTGCTGCGCGACCTCCTGGAGCGCTCCCCGCGCGAGCAGCGCGGGCGCGCCGCCACCCGCTGCTTCTCGCACGTGACGCTGGTGCTGCCGCAGGAGGAAGTCGACGACGACCGCCACCTGACGCGCGGCGCGCGCGTGCGCGACCTGACGCAGGGCCTGGCGGCGCTGCACCAGAAGGACTTCGGCGACCTGCTCGGCGCCGACGAGGTGCGCTACCAAGTGGTCGGCGCCGAGCGCCTGACGCCAGGCGAAGTCGAGGTCAGGTTCGGGCACGCGGTGTATCTGCCGGCGCCGGGCGAGTCGGTCCAGTATTCGGTCAGCGTGTCGCGCGACAGCGTGGTGTGGAAGGCGGTCTGCCCGATCTATCCGAACCAGCGCCTGACGCTCATCGGCCAGGACGAGCACGGCGCTACCCACGCGGCTCCCGGCTGGCCGTTCGGCGCCGACGGCGCGGTCCTGCTGGTCAACGACGGCCCCGGCACGCCGCTCGAGGTGCAGGTGCGGCCCAAGGATGCCTTCGAATGCGTGCACGATGCGGCCCAGGGCTACTACGTGATCCGGTCCCGGCGCGGCGCGGTGGATGGCGCCGGCGTGCCGCTGCGCCTGCTGCTGCGCGTGACCGCCGTGGCGGCGCAACCCGCCATCCGGGCGCCGGGCGCGGCGTTGCCGGCTTCACAGTTGCCTCGACCGGCGGCGATGGCGCCGGCTTCGGCTTCCGGCTCGATGTCTGCAGTTGCCGCTGGCCTAGCGCCGGTGGCACCTACGATGCCGGTGACCGCTTGCGTGCCCGGTCCCAAGCAGTCTTCCGTGCTGTCTCCCGCGCCGGCGGCCCCGGCATCCTCCCCGGCCACGATGGCCACGATGGCGCCCGCCGCGGCATCCGGCCCGGCCCCGTCGTCGGCACCGGCACGCCCGGCTTCGGTCTGGAAGCCACGCCTGGCCCCCGACCTCGAGCGCACCGCCGTACCGCTAGCCCGCGCCGCCGCGTCGCAGCCGCAGCCCGAAAACGAAGCAACCTACGCGCCGGTCACGCGCCAGCGCGTGGCGCTGGCCGCGCTGGCCCTGCCGCGCCTGTCGCGCTACCGCGAGACCGGGACGCAGGCGCTGGAGATCGGCCTGACGCGCGCGCTGGCGCCCTCCAGCGAGGGCCGCGACAGCGTCATCGCCTTTGCCGTCGACGAGGCCGACGGCCTGCATGCGATTACCGCCGCCGGACGCGAAGCGATCGCCGCGCCGGCCAGCTTCCGCCCGGTCGACCACACCGCGGTCGAACTGCTGGCCGTGGATCGCGCGATGGGCGACCGTTACTGCGCGCTGCTGCGCCTGCCGCATCCGGCCGCGCTGCCGGTGGCGCCCGGCGCGCGCTTCGTGTTCGGGCGCGGGGCGCCGATGCTGGCGGCATTGCGCGTGCTCGATTCGCCGCGCTTCCTGCGCAGCGCACCTGGCGCGCCGGCGTCCAGCGCCGACCGCCTGGGCCTGTCGCGCAGCGCCTTCAGCTTCGAAGCCGATGCCGACGGCTACCGCATCGCGCGCCTGAGCCCGACCCAGGCCCTGTACCACCTGGACCCGCAGATGGGCTTCGTGGCCGCCATCGGCGAGGCCACGCCGGACGCGCCCTACCGCCTGCCGGCCGGGCACCACCTGGTCGCCGGCCACTACGTGCTGCGCTTCGACGCCTGAGCCATGGACACGACCCCGATCGCCGCCTACGGCATGGCGCTGGCGCTCACGCTGGCGCTGGCGGCCCGGCTGACGCCGCGCAGCTGGTGGCGCCGGCCCAACCTGTGCGCGCTGGCGGTGCTGGGCGGGGGCACGCTGGCGCTGGGGACGCTGTTCGCTGTGCTGTTCGGTGCGCTGCCCGGTGCTTCAGCCGGCGCCGGCCATGTCCCCGCATCCCCGGCGCTGGCAACTGCGCTGGCGGATCCGCTCGCGGGCGCGCCGCGCACGGCCCAGCCCACGCAGGACGCCGCCTACCTGGTCATCGACGACCTCAATTTGCGGACGCAATACGGGGTGCGCGGCGAGCGCATCGCGGTGCTGGCGGCGGGCAGCCGCGTGACCGCGACCGGCGCCGTCGAAGGCGACTGGTGGCAGGTGCGCGCGCAGGTCGGCGGCCGTGCGCGCGAAGGCTGGGCCAGCAGCTTGTGGCTACGCCGGGCCGACGAACGGCGCCGGCGCTGATACCGGTGCATCGGCATCCGAAGCCGATGGCCCGGCGCCGCACGCCGCCGCTGGCACGGGGCCGAACCGCATCGGGTTGTAGCACACCTGCCGGAACTGCATCGGCGCGGTGCGCACGAAACCCAGCGCCTCGTACAGCGGCAGCGCGTAGTTGGAGGCGTTCACGGTGAACACGCCCGGATGGTCCGGCGCCAGCGCCGCCGCACGCGCGGTTTCCCACAGCCGGCGTGCGATGCCGCGCCGCTGCCAGCGCTTGTCGACGAACAGGTGGAACACGTGGCTGCGCTCGCGCATGCCGATGAAGCCGGCGAGCTCGCCGTCGACGACGGCCACGTGGTAGACCATGCCGGCGGCGATGAAGCCGCGCAGACCGTCCTCGCTCTGCTCGGACAGGAAATGCGCCGCGTCCGCGGACGCCGATTCGTGCAGGATGAATTCCTCGGCCACGCGGCGCAGCAGGCCGGCTGCGGGCGGGATGTCGGCGGGAGCGATGGGTCGGATCAGCATCGGCGCGTTGGTTTGGTTGTCAGCGTGGTGAACTGATGAATAAGATAACATGGTACAGGACCGGAAATATCCCTTTCATCGGGGCTTAACGTTTTGCCATTTGCGGTTAGAGTAAGGGCATGCAGATTTCACCCATCACCGCCCCGCGCTTCGGCGCGCTCGACGTCGCCGCCTGTTCGCGCATCGGCGCCGGTCCGCGCCTGCGCGAGGAAAACCAGGACAACATCGTCCTCATCGATACCACCGGAGAAGCGCTGTTCATGCGCGACCAGCGCCCGCAGCGGCAGCACCTGGACAACTGGCCGCAGGGCCATGCGCGCATCGCCGTGCTGGACGGGATGGGCGGCCATGGCCACGGACGCGAGGCGGCCGAAGCGGTGGCCGCCGGCCTGCTCGCCATGCCGCCCTGCCTCGATCCCGACACGCTGGCGCAGCGCCTGGATGCGCTGCACGCCAGCCTGCAGCGGCATTTCGCCGGCGCCGCCGGGCCGCGTCCCGGCACCACGCTCACCCTGCTGGAACTGCCGGCGGCGGGCGCGCCGCTGCTGTACCACGTGGGCGACTCGCGTTTGTACGAGATCACGCCGGCGCGGGTCTCGCCGCTGACGGTCGACCACGTGCCGGCCACCACCTTCGCGATGGCCGGCCTGCTGGGCGAAGCCGAATGGTGGCAGCAGGTGCATGGCGAACACCGGCCCCAGGTGGCGCAGGCCTTCATCCTCGGCAATGCCTTCGCCGACCCGGCGCGCCTGAGCGATCCGCTGTTCGCGCTGTCCCCCGACAACCTGCCGCCGTGGCTGCGCCACCTGCCGGACCGGCGCGCGCTGGCGCTGCGCCCCGGCGCGTCCTACCTGCTGGCGACCGACGGCCTGTGGTCGTGCTCGGACCCGTACGGCTGGGTCGGCCAGTGGCCGCAACTGCTGGCCGGGCGCGCCGATGCCGCGACCATGTTGAAAGCCCTGCTCGACGCCTACGAGACGCACCCGGCCGCGTTCTTCTACCCGGATAACGTGACGGCGATCCTGCTGCGCACGCCGGACGCCGGCACGGCGCGCGAGGAAACCGCCTTGCCCGGTGCATGAGCGAACGCACGCGCACCGTGGCAAAACATGCACATTGGCAAAAAGTCTTGCCTTTTCATGAAAGCCGCGCGCCGCGTCCGGTTAAAATCGCCTAAGCTTGAGTCCCGGCCGGCCTGGCCCATTCCGGCCGATCCCGGTCCGATGTCATCCGATTCAACCGCCGCCATTACAGCGCCATTCCGCCGCCATGAAACGTTGCGCCAGCTCCGCCCATCCGCACTGCACGACCTGGGTCATGCCCGGCCAGTCGGCCTGCGCGCACGGCCATCCGCAGCCTGCAGCCGCAGCCGAGCTTGACGCGGCGAGCGGCAGTGTGACCGCCGGCGCCACGGCGGCTGCCGCAAGTCCGGCGGCCGTTGCGGCCGCCCCGCTCGCGCCCAGCTTCGACATGATCAGCCAGCTGCGCGCCAGCCGCGACGCGCACGACGCCATCCGCCCCGTGCCTCCTGATGCCGACGCCGACGCGGCGGCGCCGCAGCGCCAGGCCCGGTTGCCGTCGCAGCGGCGCCCTCACCTGCACATCAGCGGCTTCGACCCGCGCGCCGCCGGCGGCCGCCATGCGGTCCGGCTGGAGCTGCGCGGCATGCCGCCGGACGCGCCGCCGCGCCTGGACATCCGGCTGGAGTCCGGCCTGCTGCCCGGGCGCACCGTGCGCCAGCAGGTCACGCGCGGCCTGCACGGCGAATGGCGCCCGGTGTTCATCGAATTCAGTTCGCGCGGCCGCGAGCACGGCCAGTACCGGATCGACGCCACGCTCCATGCCTACGATGCCCACGATGGCGACGAAACGGCGCCGCTGCGCAGCTGGGCCGCGACGCTGGTGCTGCTGGTGCCGCGGCCCAGCGCGTCGCTGGGCGAGATCCACCGGACCTTCCTGTCGACCCACAAGAACGTGCGCATCCACGCCGACGACGCCTCGATCGCGCGCCTGCGCGGCCTGGACGCCGGCGGCCCGATGGACATCGACGTCCTCGCGCGCGACGGCGCGATCGCCCAGCTCGACTTCGGCGCCGGCGCCAGTGGCGGCGATGACGGCGATGAGCGCGGCAGCGGCGGCGGCAAGATCAAGGTCGCGCTGCCGACCCTGGCCTGGGACGAGGACCTGATCGAGATCGCCCTGCCCGCACCCGCACCCGCCGCCGGCGCACACCCCTGCCCGGCCTCCAGCGCCTGCCTGGTGGCGCTCGATCCGGATGCCGGCACGCCGCGCCACGTGCGCCTGTTCGCGCTGGACGCGTGCGTGCTGGGCCGCTTCGAGGCGGCCGCCTCGCCGGCCGGGGCCGATCTGCTGCTGCAGCACCATGGCGAGCATGGTCCCGACGCCGGCGGGCTGACGCGCCGGCTGTCGGCGCGCCATGCCGTCATCCGGCCCGGCCCGCAGGGTTTCGAGATCGAGGACGTGTCGCGCTACGGCATGCTGCTGGACGGCGTCTGGCCGGGCAAACACAAGCCTGTGCCGCTGCGCCTGGGGATGCGCATCGAACTGACGGCCAGCATCCGCGGCGTGGTGGTGCTGGTGGTCAGCGCCCTGCTCGAACATGGCGTGGTGCTGCACCGCGTCGATGCCGGCGGCGCGGCCGAGTGCTTCGTGCTGCTGGCGCCCGGCCGGCGCCCGGGACACATCGGCGCAACGACAGACGCCGCGGCAAACGCCATCGCAAATACCATCGCCAGCACGGCGGCGCATGCCGCGGCCGGCAGGCCGGCGCGCCCGGCCGCGCTGCCGCGCGCCGCACACATGCCGCTGCTGTTCCACCACGGCGGCGGATTCTGGCACCTCGACCCGGCCAGCGGCCGGGAAACCGCGCTGACGCCGGCCAGCGCGCTCGAGCGCCTGCCCGGTTTCGGGCCGCGCATACGGTTCAGCACTGCCGTGCGTCCGGAAGACCGGCATGAGGCTGGAGACCGTGCTGGGGCTGGGGATGAGCGACGCGATGAGCAGCGCGATGAGCGGCGTGGCGAGCGCCACCTTGCGGGCGCACCCGTCCAGGCGCCTGACCCGGGCAGTTCAGCCCGGCACCCTGTGCCGTGCTCAGGCCGGGACAACTTCTAGTTCGGCACCAGCACGAAGAAGATCAACGCCGCGCCGGCCAGCAGCGCCGCCTGCAGCGAAAACACGATGAACGGGATTTGAAGATCCTTGGGAATACGCATGTCCGCCTCCTGAAGACGTCTTGCGCCGACGATTATGCCACTCGCATCAAAGTCGTTCCCGTTTCGGTCGTCATACCGTGCCAGCGCCGCGTCCGCTCTTGCCAGCCAGGCTAGCCACTCTGGCACGGCGACAAAATTTATCGCTTGATGTATCCGTAAAGCAACAGAATTTACATACCATCTGTTGCAATAGGGAAAGCGCACCAGTAGAGTGCAGCCTGTTCCCTCCCTTTCCCAGAACTCGACAGGTGTGCGGCCAGGACGGTTGCACTCTCCACCGCAACAAGCAGGAATCATGACCAGCAAACTCACCCTCCGCATCCGCCTCATCGCGACCATGGTTTTCCTTGGCCTGATCATCGTGGCCACCGGCCTGATCGGCATCCAGGGCATGCGCGCTACCCAGACGTCGCTCGAACAGGTGTACACCAACCAGCTGCAGTCGAGCATCGCGCTGAACGACTCCAAGAATTTCCTGTCGCGCGCCCGTTTCGTGCTCGACCGCGCCGTGCTGCACCCGGAGGCGGCCGACGTCGAAAAGACCATCAGCCGCATGCAGGGCTTCCTGGCGGATTCCGAGAAAGGCTGGCAAGCCTACCTGGCGCTGCCGCGCGACGCCGAGGAAGCGGCGCTGGTGAAGGCGCTCGAGGGTCCACGCAAGGACTACCTCGGCACCATCGACGCCGTGACCCAGGCCGTGCGCAAGCGCGACGCCGAGGCGCTCGAAACGCTGTTCATGAAGAAGCTGACCGCCACCTTCGGCGAATACAACACGGCGACGACCAAGCTCGACGAATACCAGATCAAGGCCGCCAAGACCGCCTTCGACACCGGCGTGCAGCGCAGCGAGCGCCTGCTGAAGCTGGCCATCGGCGCGATCGTGCTGGGCGCGCTGCTGATCGTGGTGTCCTCGGTCACCCTGCTGCGCGCCATCATGCGTCCGCTCGACCAGGTGATCGCGCACTTCGACGCGATGGCCAAGGGCGACCTGTCGACTCCGGTCGTGATAGACCGCGGCGACGAGATGGGCAAGCTGCTGCGCGGCCTGGCCGACATGCAGGGCCAGCTGGCCACCACCGTGCGCAGCGTGCGCGACAGCAGCGCCTCGATCGCCAGCGCCAGCAGCGAGATCGCGGCCGGCAACCTGAACCTGTCCGACCGCACCGAACAGCAGGCCGGCAGCCTGGAAGAAACCGCGTCCTCGCTCGAAGAGCTGACCTCGACCGTGCGCCACAACGCCGACAACGCGCGCCAGGCCAACCAGCTGGCGGTATCGGCCTCGGAAGTCGCGGTGCGTGGCGGCCAGCTGGTGTCGCAGGTGGTCGACACCATGGGCACCATCAACGAGTCGTCCAAGCGCATCGTCGACATCATCTCGGTCATCGACGGCATCGCCTTCCAGACCAACATCCTGGCCCTGAACGCGGCGGTGGAAGCGGCGCGCGCCGGTGAGCAGGGCCGCGGCTTCGCGGTCGTCGCCGGCGAAGTGCGCAACCTGGCGCACCGCTCGGCGGCCGCCGCCAAGGAAATCAAGGAACTGATCACGGCCTCGGTCGCCAACGTCGACGCCGGCGCGGAGCTGGTCGACAAGGCCGGCGCCACCATGGACGAAATCGTGACCAGCGTGGCGCGCGTCACCGACATCATGGCCGAGATCATGGCCGCCGGCGCCGAGCAGAGCGCGGGCATCGAGCAGATCAACCAGGCCGTGGTGCAGATGGACCAGGCCACCCAGCAGAACGCCGCGCTGGTCGAGGAAGCGGCGGCCGCCACGGCCTCGCTGCAGGACCAGGCGCACGCGCTATCCGGCCTGGTCGGCACCTTCCGCCTGGACCAGGCCGACGGCGGCGTGCGCGGCGCGCGCCCAGTGGCGCCGGCACGCGGCACGCTGGCGCTGCCGGCGTAAGCGCAGCCGACACGTCGGGGGCCAGCACGGGCGCGCCGCTCATTTCGGCGCCTGGCTCACATTGATGAAGGGGATGGCGCCGCCGGCCACGTTCGGAAATTTGCCATCCCATTTCTCGATCGCCATGCGCTGGTTTTCCATTTCGCGCAAGCGGATCAGTTCCGGCGTCACCTGCTGGCGCTGGATCGCCAGCGATTCGGCCTCGGCCCTGGCCTGGGCCACGATCTGGTCGCGCACGTCGGTGCGCCTGGCGATCAGCTCCTCGGCAGTGAAGCGCGCCGTGACCGCCTTCACGGCTTCCTGCACGGCCGGGATGATGATGCGCTGGCCAGGCTCGTTGCCCAGGTCGCGGAACACCGAGACGGCGCCTTCCGGCCTGACGTGGTAGTTCAGGGCCACGCGCGTGTGCACCGTCTGCAGATCGCGCGAGGCGGCATCCCCTTCTCCCTCTCCCTTCTGGATCGACACGTTGACCAGGTTGATCGTCTGCGCCAGCGGCATCCGGAAATGGATGCCTTCACTCAGCACCTGGCCGCCCGGACTGCCGAAGGTCGTCATCACGCCACGGTGCCCGGCCGGCACGGTGCCGAACGGCGCCAGCGCCCACAGCAGGAACAGCACGACGACGACGACGACGAACTGCACAGGCACTCTGCTCCTCATTCCGCTCTCCTTTGCGATGTGTTCCGCCACACCGTACACGGCGAACTGCCTATGGTATTGGCAGGCCGTCATATGTATTGACGGCAAACAAAGTGTATAGCGGCTGAGCAGCCACGGAAATCAGAAATCGGGAATATTTTTCTGCGGCGCGGGCCGCCGCGGCGGCGCCAGCGGATCGAGCAATTGGCCGGCCAGCGTGGGCGCATGCGGCGTGTCCGTGCCGTAGTCGGACGGCCAGTGGCGCGGCAGGTAGTGCGTGCCGAACAGCCGGTCCAGGAACGGCAGCGTGGACGCGTAGTTGCGGTTGATGGGGCCGTGGCGCGTATGGTGCCAGTGGTGGAAGGCCGGCGTCGTCACCAGCCATTCCAGCGGACCCAGGCGCCAGCGCAGATTGGCGTGGATGAAGAAGCCCCACAGGTTGCCGAGCACCAGCAGCAGCGCCGGCGTTGCAGTGCCGGCGAGGCTCGGTCCGGCCAGGCCCAGCAGGTACAGCGGCACCAGCCCGAACAGCCGGGTCACGACCATGTCGACCGGATGCGAACGGGTATTCGACAGGAAATGCAGGTGTTCGGTGCTGTGGTGCAGCGCGTGAAAACGCCACAGCCAGGGCAGCTCGTGGCTCAGCCGGTGGCCCCAGTAGAAGCCGATTTCGCCGATGACGAACGCGAGCGCGATGCGCGCCGCCGGCGGCCATGCCTGCAGCGCGGCCGTCAGCGCAGGCGGCACCAGATGATGCGCGGCGGCGGCGAGCAGCGCCATCGGGGCGCTCAGCAGCACGATCGGCACCAGGCCGCTGATGAAATACCAGGCCAGGTTGTGGCGCAGTTCCCGGCGCGGCGCCGGCCCATGGCGGACCGCGCACCAGCGTTCCAGCGGTACGAACAGGGCCGTCAGCAGCACCAGCCAGATGCACAGGCGCAGCGCGGTGGCGGCGAATTCGGCCAGGGTGGCGTGCATGTCGGCGTTTCCTGCGCGCTTATTTATGCCTGCTTATGCCTGCTTGCTGCGGCGGCGACGCGCCATCAGGCCCAGCACGCCGAGACCGCCCAGCAGCAGGCTCCAGGTGCCAGGTTCGGGCACGGCCGAGTCCATTGCCACGTTATCGAGCAGCAGGAACGGCGGCGCGCCGGTCGCGCTGCCCTTGGCCAGGAACGACAGCACCTGGCTGGTGCTGGTGGCGGTGAAGTTCATGGTGGCGGTTTTCCAGCCGCTGAAGCCGCCGTCCGGAATGCTCAGCATGGCGGTGTTTTGCGTGGCGCTGCCGAAACCCACCTGCCAGTAATCGTTGAGGTTGGCGCCGCTGTAGCCGGTCTGCTGCGCCAGCGCGTAGTCGAAGCTCAGCGTGTACAGGCTGCCGACCGTCAGGCCGCTGACGACCTGCGTCAGGACACCGGGGTAGTACAGCGGATCGGAAGCGAAGATGTTGCCGCCGGTGGGCGAGGCAGTGAAACCGTTGTTGGCGCCGCGCAGGCCGAGGGTCGAGGCGCTGGTCGTCACGATACTGCCGTTCAGAACGAAATTGTAGCCGCCATCGCTGCCGTTGCTGCTGTTCCAGCCGACCAGCGTGGTGCGGTTGGCGGCGGTGGTGCTGGCGCCGGCGGCGAGTTGCTTGTTGCCGCCATTGGTAGTCAGTTCGAAATTGCCGTTGGTGATCAGGGGAATCGCGTGGGCGGCGCTGGCGGCGGCGCCAAAGGCAGCGAATACGGACAGGGACAGCAATACAGGTTTGATGCGCATGATGCGGACTCCAATCAAGGGCGGCGGTGAATGACTGCCGGCGATGTCTGGGCCGACCACTGGCACTACTCAGGCGCACATCGTTGATTTCGTCAAAAATAATTGCGCACAGGAATTCTATCAGAATAAATCTGACGAAAACCATACCAGATCACTATTTTATTGGTTTTAGGAAATTTATTTTTGAATGGTGTTGCTGGCTGTCACATCAGTTCGCGCACGACCCGGAAGCCAACGATGTCGTTCGACAGCACGGCCGAAAAGCCATTGCGCAGCGCCGAGCGCAGATAGCGCGGGTTGTACAGCCAGGAACCGCCGCGCAGGATGCGGCGCGCCTGGTCGCCGCCCTCTTCCCAGGCGCTGCCGTCCAGCGGCGCGCCGTCGTAGTTGTCGTGCACCACGTCCTGCACCCACTCCCACACGTTGCCGTGCATGTCGAACAGGCCCCAGGGATTCGGCGCGAACATGCCGGCCGGGGTGGTGCCGCGCCGGTACTCGCCGCGCGGGCCGCCGTTGTAGGTGAAGTTGCCGTCGTAGTTGGCCTGGCCGGTGCCGATCGTGTCGCCGCAGCTGAAGGCCGTCCTGGTGCCGGCGCGGCAGGCGTATTCCCATTCGGCTTCGCTGGGCAGGCGGTAGTTGCGGCCGGTGGCCTCGGACAGCCAGCGCACATAACGGATCGCGTCGAACCAGTTGACGCCGACCACCGGATGCCGGTCGGTCTGCGCGAAACCGGGCGCGTTCCAGTCCACGTCGCCGCTCGGATGCCAGCCGGTGGCCTGCACGAAGACGCGCCACTCGCCCACCGTCACCGGGTAGCGCCCCATCGCGACCGGCCGCTCGATGCCGACCCAGTGCTGGGGCAGCTCGCGCGCCAGCCAGCTTTTCTGCGACCCGGCCGCCATCGCGATGGTGCGCTCGTGCTCCGGCGAGCCCATCTGGAAGCGCCCGGTCGGCAGCAGCACCAGGTCCGGTCCCTTGCCGCTGCCGTCGATGAATTTGTCGCGCAGGATGCCTTCGGTTTCGCCGGACGGGGCGGAGGCTTGGATGGCGGCAGTGGTTTGGCTGGTGGCTGCGCTGGTGGTTATGGACGGACTGGCGGCAACGCTGGCGGCTGCGGCAGGATTGACGGCTGCGACCTGACCGGCGCCAGCGTCGGCGCTCGCACCCGGACTGGCGGCCGCATTGACGGTGGGAGCCGCGGCGGAATCCGCCGCCGCAGGTCCGGCCGCGCCGGGCGCCGCCGGACCGGTGCGTGCCTGCTGCTGCGCGGCCAGGTAAGCCGCGGCGGCCCTGGATTGCAGCAGCTTGCGCTGCGCTTCCTCGCGCTCGAGGCGCTCCTTTTCCAGTTCCGCGGCGCGGCGCTCGGCCAGTTGGCGGCGCAGCGCTTCCTTGCGCGCCTCGCGCGCTTCCTCGGCCGCCATGCGCGCCTGGCGTTCCTGCGCGCGGCGCTGGCGCTCGATCGCGGCCCTGGCCGCGGTGGCGGCGGCGGCGCGGATGGCGGCTTCCCGGGCCTGCTGCGCCTTGAGCGTGGCGTCCTGGCGCGCGCGCTCCGCTTCCTGTTCCGTATCCAGTCCTTCTCCCTGGCCTGCCTGCGGCTGCGGCGCCGGACCTGCCGTCCGATCGGCTTGCGGTTCTGCTTCCTCCACCGCTCCCGGCCCCGGGCGTGTCGTCGCCGCCTCCGGTGCAAGCGCCGCCTGGTCCGGCTGCTCCGGGGCGCCCAGGGCGCCAGCCGCCAGGCGCGCCAGCAGTGCGCGCACGCTGGCCGGGCGCGCCGCGGGGTCGAGCGCGAAGCCGGCCTGTAGCGCCTCCCACTGGGCCGGATTCAGGGCCGGCGGGCGTTCGGCGCGCTGGTCGGGATCGCGCAGCCGGCCGAACGGCAGCCGTCCCGCCACCATCCGGTAGCACAGCACCGCCACCGCATGCACGTCCAGGCGCCGATCGGGCAACCCCGGCTGGCGTCCAGCCTCGGGGGCGCGATAGCCGGCGGTGCCGGAGCCGGATGGCGCTTCCAGCACAGTATCGGCCGCGCCGCCGGCGCGAGCGCGCGCCGCGATGCCGAAGTCGAGCAGCTTGACGTCGCCGGCCGTGGTCAGGAACAGGTTGGCCGGCTTGATGTCGCGGTGCACCAGCCGGTGCCGTTCCCAAGCATGGTCGAGCGCGTCCGCCACCGGCGCCAGCAGGGACAGCGCGCGCGCCGGCGCCATGCGGCCTTCGCGCGCCAGCAGGCTGGCCAGGTCTTCGCCGTCCAGGCATTCCATGATGATGAAATAGCTCGCCGTGGCCGGGTCCTGGGCCCAGTCGTAGACCCGCACGATGTGCTGGTGCGCCAGCTGGCGCGCGCGCGCCGCTTCCTCGACCAGCAGCCGGGCCTGGGCCGCGTTCTCGGTCAGCTGCGGCGGCAGGATCTTCAGCGCCACGCGCGCGCTGTGTCCCAGTTCCGCATGGGTGGCGAGGTCGGTGGCCTGCCACACCTGGCCCATGCCACCCTGCGCGATCAGGCGTTCCAGGCGGTAGCGGCGCTCGAACGGGCCGACTTCCTGGCCCGCCATCAGGCCGATCTCGGTGCCGGCCGGCGCCGGCGCGGATGCGGCTGGCGCAGGCGTGGATGCCGGCTGGCCGGGCGGCTGCCCCGCTCCCTCGGCCGGCGGCGCGTAGGCCGCATCCAGGATCGCGTTCTTGCGGCTCTCGAATTCCGCGCGGCTCAGCAGACCGTCTTCGTGCAGCGCGCGCAGTTCGCGCAGCTTGTCGATTGCCGAGTGCATCAGCCCCGCGCCGGCAAGGGCGCGCCGCAGGCGCCGCAGAAGCGGTCGCCGTGGACCGCGTGCGAATGCGCACAGGCGGCCGGCTGGGCGGTCGGCTGCGTAGTTGCCTGCATGAGCGGCTGCCGGGCACGGACACCGCCGACGCCCTGCGCCACGCCGGCACCGAGCCCGGCCTGGGTCGCCAGCGCGGCCTTGTTGACGTCGTTCTGCAGCGCCAGCAGTTCGAGCTGGCGGCGGCGGTCCTTGTCGACCTCCTGCTCGCGGCGCTGGCGCTCCTGTTCCAGCTGCTGGCGCGCCAGTTGCGCGGCGTCGACGGCAGGCGCGGCGGCGGCACCGACCACTTCGGCCAGCGCCGACAGCTGGTCGGCGCTCATGCCGGCATGTACGCGCGCCGTCAATACGTCCGCCAGCAGGGCCGCGTTGGCGGCCGGCGCCAGCGCCAGCTTGGCCGTGTCGTCCATCGCCCCCAGCGCTTCAAGACGCTCGCGCTCCTGGGCGAAGCGGCGCAGTTCCTGCTGCCAGGCGGCTTCGCGTTCGGCCGCCTGCAGCGCGGCGCGGCGCGCTTCCGCTTCCAGTTGCACGTCCTGCTGGCGGCGCGCCTGCTGGGCATCGGCTTCGATCGTGCGCAGCAGCTTCTCGTGCTGGGCGATGCTGTCCAAGCCGGCGCCATCGCGGCGCAGCGCATCGAGCTGCTGGCGCGCTTGCTCGGCCTCGATCGATTCGCCGCGCTCGCTCCCGCGCAAACGCGCACCGAACTGCGCTTCTTCCCATTCGTGCACGCGTTCGGCTTCGCGGCGGCGCGCCAGGTTCGCCAGTTGCAGGAGCTTCAGGCGCGTGGCCGCTTCCTCGTCGTCGATCGCGCGCGCGCGCCGTGCGGCAGCCTGCTCGGCGTCGTGCAGCCGCGCCAGTTCGGCGCGCCGCCGCGCGGCGTCCTCGATCCCCTGCGCCTGTTCGATCTTGTTGCGGATCTGCTGCTGCAGCAGCTGGTGGGTGAAGCGCTGCTGCGCCACGGTGCGGGCATCAAGCGCTTCCTGCTGCGCCACTTCGAGCTCGCCGCGCATCCGGACCGCGGCCAGTTCGCGCAGGTGCGCCCACTGTCCCGCCTCGTCCAGGCGCACGTTGCGCTTGTCCGCCAGTTCGTGTTCGAGCGCCTTGACGGCATCGACGGCGCCGCGCTCGATCGCTTCCTTGCGCGTGCGCGATTCGACGATGCGGCCGTACAGCTCGACCTGGCGCGCGCGGATCGCGTGGGCGCGTTCCGCATTCTTCAGCGACAGCTCGGCGCGCTCGATGCCGGCGTCCTGGCGCAATTCAAGACGGCGGTACGCCAGCCGGTCGTCCTGCTCGTCGCGCCGGATGCGCTGCCATTCCTCTTCCGAATACAGTTCGTCCAGGTGCCTGGCGTGCGCCTGCGCCACGCGCTGCTCGTCCGCCGCCAGCCACAGGCTGCCGATGCGGGCGCGGTTGGCGTCGAACTTGTCGTGGCGCAGGGCCAGCGTGTCGACCCGCGCCACCGCCAGCCCGTACTGCGCCAGCAGCAGCGACAGGCCGCCCTGCAGGTGCTGGTCGAGCTCGGGACGCAGGCTGGCGCTGCCGGCCATGTCGCGCAGCGAGCGCGCGGCGACGAATTCGGCCGCCAGTTGGCGCACAGGTCGCTGCAACAGTTCACGCAGCTGGGCCGCGCCGATGGTGCCGGGCATGGTCATGAAATGGCGCGCAAAGGCCGGCACGTTCTCGATGCGCAGCGACAGCGCCAGGCGCGCCGCCACCTGCAGGTGTTCCGCGGTGAAGAGGTTATCGAGTTCGAATTCGACAGGCAGCGCGCTGCTCCTCGTGACCAGGATCTCGGCGTGCTGGTCGCGCAGCAGGTGGTTCAGGCGCGTGAAAAAACCTTCGATCTCGTATTCGCCCTGCGGCACTTCGGTGGCCTGCTCGCCCTGCAAGATGTAGGCGCGCGCGGTGGGCGGCACCCGCAGCACCTTGACGAACAGGCCGGACAGCGCGCGCACGCCGAAGAACACGGCCAGTTCGTCGGGACCTGGCATCCAGCGGTTATCCACCAGCACCGGCTTGTTGCGCGGCGCGCCCAGCACCAGGCCGCAGGCGGCGCAATAGCCGGCCGTGGCGGCATTTTTGTGTTCGCAGCGGGGGCAGGCCGCACCGCCGAATCCGAGCATCCGTAACATCGTGTACTCCTTGTTTACCGCGCTTGTCGATCACGCCGATTCTAGCAGCCGCGGCGCGATCTTCCCGGGACGCCGGCCAAACGTGCGCGCCATGCCCATGTACGTATGAGCGCACGCAAATCCGCAGGTTTGCCCGGCGCCGACCAGGCGCTGCTCAGGCGCTGTGACATCGGCAAGCGCTCGCGTGCCCGCGCACCGGTGCGCGCTTCAGATCACCCCGATCCGCTCGACGCAGGCCAGGCTGGCGCCCACAATGCGCAACTGGTCCCCAAAGCCCTCCGGCAGCCCGGAGCGCCAGGCCTGCGGCAGCAGGATGCGGTCGCCCGGCGCGGCTTCGCGCAGCAGCAGCGCGCATTTCGGCGCCAGGCCATCTACCGTGTCGACCTGGCCGGTGTGCCAGGCCTGCGAGCAGCCGGTGGCGATCAGGCGCCCGCGCGGCACGAATTCGCGCCCACGCGCGATGCGGTCGGCCAGCACCAGCGCCAGCTCGAACGAACGGCCCTGGAACTGCGGCGCGCCGAAACGCACCGTGGTGCGCCAGCGCCCCTGGCCGCGGCCATCGAAATGGCGCGCGCCGGCCAGCGCCTGGCGCACCGCCGCCTGGCGCGCCGCGTCCTGGCCGGGCACGGCAATGGTCTGCTCTTCGTCCGCGTGGCCCGCTTCGCCTGGGGCCAGCGGATGCAGGCTGACTTCGACCCAGCACAGCGCGTCCGCGGCGCCGCCGCTGTGCAGCGGGAACCAGGCGCGCGCCGCCGACACCGCGGCGCCGGGGTCCGGATGGCCGGACAGCATGCCCAAGTGCGCCAGTTCACCGGCGCCGCCCAGCAGCAGGTGCGGCAACACGTCCGGCGGCAGGCCGGCCCGGTCGGCCGCGTGACCGTCGACGCGGCCCAGCTGCCAGGCGTCGGACCAGCCATTGGCGATGACGGGGCCATGCGGCGCCCACAGGCCGCGCACCATGCGGTCGGCCAGCACCACCGCCAGTTCCCAATCCCGCGCACCGGGCGGCGGCGCGCGGTCGAGGCTGACCACGACCTGGTCGCGGCTGTCGAAACGCGCCTCGGTGTGGCGCGCCAGGCGCACCACTTCCTGCATCCGTGCGGCGAGAACCGCGTGGTCCGGCGCGCTGCACTTGACCTCGGCGCGGCCGGCGCGCGGGCGGCGCGTGGCGCTGACGGTCAGCAGCGACCCGTCGGGCAGGACGCTGCGGCAGGCGGCCGCCTGTGGCGCGGCGCTCATGCTTCGGCCTCCTTGCCGTCTTTGTCGTCGTTGCGACGCGCGCGGCGCCGGCCGTCGCAATCGGCTTCCAGGTTCGCGACGATGCGCTCGGCGTCGTCGTACAGCGCCGCCAGCCGGTGCCGCGCCAGAGCCTCCGGTTCGCGCTTCATGCGCGCCAGCAGCGCCCAGGCCTCGTCCAGCGAGGCGGCCGCACGCTGGCTGTGGCGCGCGCGCCGCAACTGCTCGTCCATCGGCAGCGGCTGGCCCGGCGCCGCCAGATTCAGGGACGGCATGGCGCCGGCGCCGACGCTGAGCACATCGAGGCGCTGCAGCAGCGCCTGCTGCTGGCGGAACAATTCCGGACAATTGGGCAGCGCGGCCATGCGCAGGCCGCACATCAGGCACGGCAGTTCGAGGAACAGGCGGCGCAGCGCGCGGGCGTCGGCCAGCGTGGGTTCGGCGCCGTTTTCCCGGGCCGATGCGGCGGCCCGCCCGAGCGCGGCGCCGGCAAGCGCCGATGCGTACGCGGGTGCGGGTGCGAATGCGGATGCTGAAGCGGCGCTGCTGCTGGCGGCAGCACCGCCTGCCGCTGCCGTCGCCGCATGCGGCGCCAGGGCGGCCGTCGAGGCGGCCTGCTGCGCGGCGCGCGCCGCCAGCATCGCCGCGTAGTCGCGCGTGGCGCCCAGGTCGACTGGCACGCAGTCGTCAACGGTCAGGCCGAAGCGCATGTAGAGCAGCTGGTTCAGTCCCTGGCGGAAGGCATTCCACTCCTCGATGGTGGCGCACGGCGGCAGCTCCAGGCCGCCCTGCGCCAGTTCGCGCTGCAGCGTGTCCTGCAGCGATGCCGCCAGCGCCGCCAGGTCCAGCCGGCCGCTGGCTTCGCTGGCCAGGTAGAGGTCGAAACGCTGGTGCACCGCCGCCGGGTCGGCCTCGATGGCGAAGGTGGTGCGCAGGCCCAGTTCCGGCGCCTGCGCGAACGGCAGGATGTCGACGCTGTACGGTCCCGGGTGAAATACCCAGGCCAGGTCGCCGTCGCGCGCTTCGAAGCGTTTGACGGCGCCCGGGCGGCGGGTGCCGCCGCCGGCGTCGACGATCACGATCGGGCAGCCCGGCGGGACCGCGCAGCCGGCGCGCATCGGCAGCGCCACCGCAGTGCGTCCCAGTTCGCAGGCGTCGATGAGCGGCGCGGCGCGCTTGAACAGGCCTAGCACAGCGGCACCACGCTGAATGCGGCGCCATGCGCCTGCAGGTGCGCGCCTGGCGCCAGCGCGAACGGCCAGGCGGCCTCGCATTCGCCATCCAGGTCCAGCCGGCCTTCCAGGATCGTCGCCCCGGCGCCGTCGCGCACCGCCAGCGGCGCGCGTGCGGCCAGCAGCGCGTGCGCGAACGGCGCCTGCGGCATCAGCTGCAGGATCGCGCGCCAGCCGCCTGCGTCCTCGACCAGGTGCAGGGTCCAGCAACCGTCGTCGGTATTCAGGACGCAGACATCGCCGGCGCCGCTGCTGGCAGCGCGCAGCAGGCCGCGGCTGCCGCGCCAGTCCGGCGCCGTGCGTGCGCGCCGTTCCAGCGCCAGCGTGCGCAGGCGGCGCGCCGTCAGCGGCGAGGCTTCCAGGGCCGCGCGCTCGCCGGCCGTCAGGGGACGGCTGCCGTCCAGCGCCGCCAGCAGGGTGGCGTCGGCCAGCACCAGGCGGTCGCCCTCGACGCGGCGCGCCATCAGCGCACCTTCCTGCAGCCGGCGCCGCAGCCGCGCGGCCGCATCGCCATCGCTACCGTTGCGGCTGGCGTGATCGTTCATGTTCCCGGGATTCATCCGCTTCTCCTCATGGCTGCGGGGCCTTGTTCAACATTGCATGCGCCCAGTCGTTCGATGGCGGCGTCGCGCCGCTTGCGCAGCGTCGGCAGCGACACCTGGGCCAGCGCCGCCAGTTGCTGCATGGTCGGCAGTTCGCCGCTGGCCGGATCGCGCCAGGCGTCCGGATAGGATTCGTCGGCCGCGCCGAGCAGGCGCGCGTACACGGCCAGGCGCACCGGCAGGCCGGCATCCGCCAGTGCGCGCGCCACCCAGCCGCCCGCGGCCTCGGCCTGCGCCGCTGCCAGCAGGTAGCCGGGGGGCAGTGAAACGGCGGCGGCGATGGCTTCCAGGTGCGGGCTGGCGGCCGGCGCAGCCAGCGTGCCGGCCGGCGCCACGCTCGACGTCGGATCGCCGTTTGCCGGTTTATCATCTACCGGGCCGTCAGCCTCCGCCGCCAGCACCGCATCGTCCTGCGCCGGCTCTTCGGCCGCCACGTCCAGTACATCGTCGCGCGCTTCCAGGATGCGGTCCGGACCCGGCGTGGCGGCATCCACCGAATCCTGCAGCACGCGCCAGTAATCCTCCATCCAGGCGGCGGCATCGTCCTGGTCCTGCAGCCAGTCCTGGTCGCGGTTGGCCGACAGCGCCTCGTATTCCCCGATCTCGGCGAGCATGGCGCCGATCTTGTCGGGGCTGGTCTTCAGGCTGGCGAAGCGCTTGGAACGGGTGTGCAGCGGCCCCGGACCGGCGCCGAAACGCGCCAGGGTCTCGCTCCAGCGCAGCACCCATTCGGGTCGGCAGCCGCCAATGCCGCGCAGCTGGCGCACCTCGATCGGCAAACCGGCCAGGTCGCGGCCGAGGATGGCGCCGACCTGCTCGCGGTGCTGTTCCCAATCGGCGAACAGGCGCGCGATCTCGCCGTACGCGGTGTCCAGCATGCGGTAGGCGTAGATGCGGTTGGCGCTGCAGGGACGGCCGCAGGCGGCCTGGTAATTGTCGGCGTCGACCTTGTCGCGCAGGACCGCGTACATGTCGTTGACCTTCTTGCGCAGCAGGCCGTCGGCGCCATGGTCGTTCTGAAAATCCCCGAGCCGGGCACGTTCCCCGGCCAGCGCCGTGCACAGGGCGTCCCAGTCGGCGGCGCGCGCCTGCAGTTCATAGACCAGGGTCAGCGCCAGTTCGAACACGGTATCGCCGTAGCTGTTGCCGGGGCTTTGCGCGCGCGGGCTGCGGCGCTGGCCGTGCAGGCCGCCCGCCATCGCCTCGACGTAGCGGGCCAGCGCTTCAAGCCGGCCAGTGGGCTCGGCCAGGAGCGCCGGATCGCAGGCACGCAGGGCCACGAGCGAGCATTGCCCCAGCAACTTGCGCACTTCTTCCCAACCAGGTTCCTGGTACCGGGTTCCCGGCAAACGCATACCTACCCCTTCGGTGTGTCACGGCCGGAAGTTTTCCAAGCCGTAGCAAATCATGCCACAGAAACACACTTGCGCGCGCGCAGACAGCGTTTATTTCATGCCGGATTCGCGCGGCTGCAACGCGAGGTGGCGCAACACGGCGGCCGCGACCGGCGCAGCGTGGCCGCCGCCGGTCGCGTCGGATTGGCTGACGAACACCGCCAGCGCCAGCCGGTGCGCCTGGCCGGGCAGGCTGTGCGGCTCCAGCCAGCCGGTGAACCAGACCGTGGCCAGGTCGCCATTGCCGACCGGCGCGGTGCCGGTCTTGCCGAACAGGCCACGGCGCACCCGGTCGAGCTCCGGCCCATGGAAGGCACCGGCGGCGGTGCCGGCGTCGACCACGCCCTTCATGCCGGCGCGGATGCGGTCCAGGCGTACGCCCAGCGGCTGCCCGGGCCTGCTGGCGGCATCGCGGCCGTCCAGCTGCGCCAGCAGGCGCGGGTTCACCACGCTGCCCTGCCCGACGGCCGCCGCCACCAGCGCCATCTGCAGCGGCGTGGCCTGCATGCGCAAGCCGATCGCCATCTGGCGCAGTTCATGGCGGGTATGGATCGGATCGATGCCGGCCGGGCTGGCCTGCAGCGCATCCCAGGCCGACCATGGGTAATCGAGCGGCAGCAGGCCGCCATCCAGGCGCAGCGCCTGGCCGAAGCCGAGCCGGCGCGCCATCGCGACGATGGGACGCACATCGTCGAGCGCGCCGGGCGCCAGCGGCTGCAGGTCCGGTACGCCACCCGTCGGCGCGCCGAGCAGGCTGCGGTCGGACAATTCCCCGGTCCAGGCAAACCAGGTGTTCAGGCTGTAGCTCAGTGCCTGCGCCAGGCCCAGGCGGCCGTCCTGGGCGCGCCGGTCCAGGCCCTGGTCGCGGAAATTGGTGATGCGCGCGCGGCCGGCCGCCGGATAGCCCGGCGCATCGGTGCGGAAGTCGAAACCGCGCTCACGCGCCAGCGTGTTGATGGCGGCCAGCGGCTGGCCGTCGAGCAGGCTGTCCAGGCGCGGATCCCGGCGCGCCGCCAGTTCCAGGCCGAGGGCGCTGACGATCTTGAAGGTCGAGCCCGGGCTGCGCTCGGCGCCGCCGTCGTGCTGGAAGGCCGGCAGGCGCAGGGGGCTGGCGGCCGGGTCGACGCGGTCGAAGTCGCGCACCTCGCGCCAGTTGGCGTCATCGATTTTGCCGGCGCCGGCGCCGGCCGCTGCCAGGACATCGCCGGTTTGCGCATCGAGCAGCACCAGGCCGGCCTGGCGTCCCGGCGCGGGCGCGCTGCCGCCGGTGCAGGCGCGGCCGTCCCACCGGCCCTGGCGCATGCCGATGCAGTCGAGCGCCGCCTGGGCCGCATGCTGCAGGCCGAGGTCGATGGTCAGGCGCGCGGTATGTTGTCCGGCGTACTGGCCCACATGTGGTGCTGATGTCCGTCCTGCTTGCGGCCCTGCTGGCAGCGCTTCTGGTCGCCACCGCGCAGGCAGGCGCGCCAGCATGCCGGCCACGCCGGATTGCTGCTGCGCGCGCACGCCGAGCAGCGTCGCCAGCCCGGCGTCGACCGCGGCGCCGGTGGGGGTGCCGTCGTGCCACAGCGGCGCGCCGTTGCGGTCTTCCAGGCTGACCTGCGCCAGCCGCGCCGGCGTGCTGGCGGTGGGTGCGGCCCTGGCGACCGGCAGCGATTGCCAGGCCAGGCGGCCATCGTCGATGATGACGTGGCGGTAGCGCGCGTCGCCCGGCGCGGCCAGGGCATCCATGCCGAGCGGCGCCGCGTCCAGCACCAGTTCGCGCGCGCCGGGTTCGAGCTGCAGGTCGAGCACCTGCACCTGGTCCGGCGTGCGGCAGGCGCGCCCGCTGCAGGCCGCCGCCGGCGTGCCCGCCAGGCGCGCGCCCTGCAGCGCCAGCAGGCGCCCGGCCAGCATCAATCGAATCGTGGCGCCGGGACGGGCCGGCGCGCCCAAGGCCAGGCGCAGCCGGGCCGTGTCGCCGGCCGGCCAGGCGGCCACGCGCTGCCACGGCGCCCAGCCCTGCGGCAGGCGCGCGAACAGGCGCGCCGCCGCCATCGGCATGTCCTGCGCCAGCGGGGCCGGCATGCCGCCGGCGTCGATGCGCCACGCGGCGCCCGGGTAAGCCGTGGCATCCGCCGCACGCACCTGCCAGGCCAGCAGGCGGCGCTCGCTGTTGAAAATGCGCAGCTGTTCGCGCACGAAGGCGCCGTCGGCGCGCTGGTAGAGGTGCTGCAGCAGGGTGCGGGTTTCGGGGTCGGCCTGCACCTGGTGCCAGCTGGCGGCGCCGGTTGCGCCGGCTGCTGGGCCGGTTACGCCGGCCGCGTCCCCTGCCTGCGTCGCGCCCGCTGCGCCCGCCGTACCCTGTCCGGCAAGTGCGCGCCACGCGAACAGGTCCGGCGGCGCCAGCTCTGCCAGGCCGCCGGCGCCCAGGCGCACCAGGCCGCATGCGCGCAGCCGGTCGAACAGCTGCCGGTCTTCCAGTTCGGCCGGGGCTGCCTGGGGCACGCGGTAGCTGCCGGGCGCCAGGCGCACCTCGATCGGCGCGCCGTGGGCGGGAAAGGCGGCAACCAGCGCACGGGCCGGCGCCTTGCCCGGCGCGGCGGTGGCCGAAGCCGCAGCCGTACCTCCCGCTTCCGGCCGATATGCCGGACGGTACAGTTGCAGCACCAGCTCGCCCGCCTGCGGACAAGCAGCGCTCGTCCGGCGCAGTACCCGCAGCGCGCGCCGGCCGTCCTGCGCGCGCCATAGCAGCCAGCCCTGGCGCTGCAGCGCGGCGCTCGCGGCCACAGCGGAGGCGGAGCCGTCACCGCTCACGCCGTCGCCGGTCCATTGCGCCTCGCCCTGCCAGCGCACGCTCAAGGGCGCGCCGTTGACGGCATTGCCCCTGATGTCGATGCGCGGCATGGCTTCGTCCGCCAGCACGACGTTGCGCAGCGGGAGCAGTGGCCCCGCCGGCGCACCCGCTGATGTAAGCGCTGGGGTGCCCACTGGCGCGCTGCCGGTCGCCAGCGCCGCAATCTCATCGAAGCGGTACCCGATCCGCAGCGGCAGCAGGCGTCCATGGGCCGGGTCCAGCATCTGGCTGCACAGGTCGATGCGCCGGGCCGGCTCGGCGCGCATGCCGGACAGGATCAGCAGCGCGGCGCCCGCATGCGTTTCCAGGCGTGCATCGGAGCCCGCCGGCACGTCGAAGGCGATGCCTGCCAGGGCCGGCTGCAGCGCGGCCAGGCCGGCATCGGTCAGCGCGCCCTCTCCGCTTGCCGCGTCCAGCCAGCGGGCATGGGTCGCGATGGTCCAGGCGCCGGCGCCGGTCAGCAGGATGGCGCCGATGCTCAGCCGCGCCAGCGGGCCAGGCATGCGCAGCCGGGCGAGCTGCGCGCTACCCGGCGCCGAAGCGGACTGCGGTCGTGGCGGCAGGCGCAAGCGCAAGGCCGAACGCAAGGTCGAGAGCAAGCAAGCAGCCAGGAAGGCGGGCCGTTGCGTGCGCGCCGGCCATGCAGGCGCCGGCCGCGCCTGCGTACCCGCGCGCAGGTTGCGCGCACGGCGCCAGCGCGTGCGGCTGGCCGCCAGGACTTCGAATACCGCTCCGATCATGACCCTTTCCCCGCTGTCGAGCTTCCCGCGCCGTCTAGCGGAGGGGGCAGGAAAACACGGCGCTTTTTTGACACTTCGTCCCGCGTTTCGCGCAGTCTGTCGCAGGCCGCTGGAGACCGGCGAGGCGTGTGGCTACAGTACCCACATCGACAACCCGATCACCCCAAGGAGCACATCATGAACGTCATCAAGCACATGGAAGCCGCCTTCCTCCTTACGCTGAGCGTGGCAGGCGCCGCCAGCGTCGCCATCGATGCGATTCCGCCGGCCCAGGCGGCAAGCCAGCCGGCGGTGCAGGCCGCGGCGCCGGCCGAGAACAACATCGCCACCCCGACCACCATGGCCGTGGTGAAGGTCAGCGCCAAGCGCATGAGCGCGCTCGAAAAGCGGCAGTCGCTGGCGGGCGAACGCAGCGGGAGCCGTATTTGACGGCGCTCGTGCGCAGGCGGCGCCGGCTTGACGACCCGATGCCGCCGGCGCCGCATTGATGCTGCCCGCTTTCGCATCATCCGCTGTTCCGCTGCTCCTCCCATCTGCTCAAGAACGGCATAAGCTGCATCTCCACGCCGCGCATTGACGCATTGGCAAAGGCTGGCTGCACCCGCCGTCACGTCCTCCGTCGCACGCGCGCATCGCCGAATGGCCCTAATCTGTATCACTTGTAAGAACATCTTACACACCCCCAAAACCACGGCGGCGAGCGCTATATTTGCTCCATCGGATTGTCCGACTGGAGACAGAACATGAAACGCCTTACCCTTGCCGCTTTGATCGCCCTCGGCGCCGCCTGCGCCCCCCTGCCCTCGATGGCAGCCAGCAATGTCAGCCTGTTCATCGGCACCGCGCCGCCGGCCCCGCTGTACGAGCGCATGCCGCCGCCGCGCCACGGCTACGTCTGGGCGCCGGGTCACTGGGAGTGGAACGGCCGCCGCCACGCCTGGACGCAGGGCTACTGGGTTGCCGAACGCCCGGGCTACGTCTACAGCGCTCCGGCCTGGCACCAGCGCAACGGCGGCTGGACCATGGAGCCGGCGCGCTGGTCGCCGCATGGCCGCGACCGCGACCGTGACGGCATCCCCGACCGTTTCGAACACGGCCGCAACGATTATCGGAACGACTACCGGAACGACTACCGCGGCGGCTACAACCGCGGCCCCGACCGCGACCGCGACGGCGTGCCCGACCGCTACGAGCGCAATGGCCGCCGCGGCGACCAGGACCGCGACGGCGTGCCGAACCGCTACGACCGCGACCGCGATGGCGACGGCACTCCGAACCGCTACGATCACCGCCCGGACAATCCGTGGCGCCGCTGATCAGCGCCTGATCGACGCCTGATCCGCGTCTGATCCAAACCTGGTCATCCTCATGGAAGCGTCGGCTGCAACACGCAGCCGGCGCTTTTTGTTTTGGTCCGCAAGCCACTCTTCAGCCCACCCCGTGCACCGAAACCGGGTATCCTTCCGGCATGAACGACACCGCCGACCTGGAACAACTTGCCTATAAAAGCGAACGCGCGGCCAGCCGCCGCCTGGCGCGCCTGGAGGGACTGAGCATCGAACTGGCCCTGCGCCGCACGCTGGAGGCGAGCGCCGGCCAGGCCGGCCTGGCGGCGCTGCTGGCTGCGCGCAGCGCGCTGCGAAAAACCGAAGAAGCGCGCGCCGCCGCCCGCGCCGCTGTCCGCGAAACTGTGCGCACCGCCGCCAAGGCCAGGCAAGCGGCACGCCACGACGGCCGCCCGACCGCCTGGCGCGCCTGGTTCGACGGTTCGGCGCATCCGAACCCGGGCCGTTGCGGCATCGGCGCGGTGCTGAAAGGTCCGGGCGGCGTGCAGGTCGAGCTGGCGCTGGCGGCCGGCTATGGCAACAGCAGCGAAGCCGAGTACCGCGCCCTGGCCACCCTGCTCGAAGCCGCGCTGGAACATGGCGCCGACGAGCTCACCGTCTACGGCGACAGCCGGGTCGTGATCGACGACGTGAACGGTCCGGATGCCTTCGCGGCGCCGGCCCTGGCCCCGTACCGCGCCCGCGTGCGGGCGCTGGCGGCACGCGTCAAGCACCTCAGTTTGCGCTGGGTGCCGCGCCACAAGAACCTGGAGGCCGACGCGCTGTCGCAGCGCGCGGTCGAGGCCCGCCTTTCGTCCGAATCCGAATCCGAAACCGAACCCGAATCCGATGCACATGAACTGTCCTGAACTGGCCGGCTGGCGCACGCGCCTGGCCGCGCTGGCCTTTGAAACCTGCGGCGACGACGGCGCCCACGACGCCAGCCATCTCGAACGCGTGTGGCGCAATGCGCAGGCGCTGCTGCCCGATTACCCCGATGCCGACCCGCTGGTGGTGCTGGCCGCCTGCTACCTGCACGACCTGGTGAACGTGCCGAAGAACGACCCGCGCCGCAATCAGGCCTCGCGCCTGTCGGCCGAACTGGCGCGGCGCGAACTGGCGCGCCTCGGCTTCCCGGAAGACCGGCTGGACGGCGTGGCCCATGCGATCGAGGCGCACAGCTTCTCGGCGGCGATCCCCGCCACCACGATCGAGGCGCGGATCGTGCAGGATGCCGACCGCCTCGACGGCCTGGGCGCGGTCGGCCTGGCGCGCATGTTCTATATTGCCGGACGCATGGGCAGCGCGCTGGCGCACGGCCATGACCCGCTGGCGGCGGCACGGCCGCTGGACGACCGGGCGTATGCGCTCGACCATATTCCGGCCAAGCTGGCTTTGCTGCCGGGGATGATGCAGACCGATGCGGGGCGCCGCGTGGCCGGGGAAAGGCTGGGGTTGCTGGAGACGTTCCGCAGTGCGTTTGCGGTGGAGTGGGCTGGAGATCCGGAATCGGATCTGGATCGGTCCAAATAAATAGTATAGTTTCACTTCGCTCTGATGCTTGGTTGATTATTCTCGGCCAGCCTGGGTTCCCGCCAAGGGGGCCGCCAAGGCCGGGAACGACTGATCGAACATTTCTGTTATCAGTGCTACCATAAAACTTCCCGGCATCCGTGACGGAAGGTCCATGACCAGCACAGCGTCCCCCGCCAAGGCTCCTGCCGGCAACCTGAATTTCGTCCTGATCTGCGTCTTCATCGACATGCTCGGCATCGGCCTGATCGTGCCGGTGCTGCCGGCGCTGGTCGGCGAATACGTCGACGGGCGTGAGCAGCAGGCGTTGTGGTTCGGTGTCCTGAGCGCCGTATTCGGCCTGATGCAGTTCCTGTGCATGCCGCTGATCGGCATGGCCAGCGACCGCCTCGGCCGGCGCCCGGTGCTGCTGTATTCGATGGCCGGAATGTGCGTCAACTTCCTCAGCACCGCCTGGGCGCCGAACCTGGCCTGGCTGTTCATCGGGCGCGTGATCGGCGGCGCCTCGTCGGCCAGCATGGCGGTGGCCGCGGCCTACGCCTCGGACGTGTCGACGCCCGAGAACCGGGCCAAGAGCTTCGGCCGGATCGGCGCCGCCTTCGGCCTCGGTTTCATCTGCGGACCGGCGCTCGGCGGCCTGCTCGGCAACGTCGGGCTGCACCTGCCCTTCACCATTGCCGCCGGGCTGTCGGCCGCCAACTTCGTGTACGGTTATTTCGCTGTGCCCGAGTCGCTGGCGCCGGAGAAGCGCGCGCCGTTCCGGCTGGCGCGCCTGAATCCCTTCGGCGCCCTGCTGCGCCTGGTGCGCCGGAACGAGATACGCGGCCTGGTGACGGTGTATGCGCTGATCACCTTCGCCCAGATGACGCTGCAGACGACCTTCGTGCTGTACACCAGCTTCCGCTTCGGCTGGACGCCGCGCGAGAACGGCATCGCGCTGCTGTGCGTCGGCGTGACCTCGATCGTGGTGCAGGCGGTGCTGCTGGCGGCGCTGGTCCGGCGCCTCGGGGAAGTGCGCGTGGCGCTGCTGGGCATCGCATCCGGCGCCATCGCCCATTTGCTGTACGGCCTGGCGACCCAGGGCTGGATGATGTACGCGATCATCCTGTGCAACCTGCTGTCCTTCGCCGCCGGCCCGGCGCTGCAGGCGATCCTGTCGAAGGGCGCGCCGCCGCGCGAACAGGGAGAATTGATGGGGTCCCTGCAATCGATCGGCAGCCTGGGCCTGGTGGTGATGCCGCTGGCCGGCACCGCCATCCTGGGCGCGGTCAGCCATCTGCCGCCGCACGACTGGCGCATCGGCAGCAGCTTCTTCATGAGCGCCGCGCTGCAAGTGGCTGCCGCCATGCTCGCGCTGCGCGTGCTGCGTGGGCGGGCGCCGGTGGCCGATGCCGGCGCGGCCTGACGCAACGCTGCCGCGCACAAGGCGACATGACTCAGAACTTCACTTCCAGCGTGGCGCGCACGCTCGGATGCGTCGCCGTGGTGGTGCAGCTGGCCTCTGTGCCGCTTGCCGCCACGGCATAGCTGCTGGCGCTCACGGTGTCCTGGCCCAGCAGGTTGGCGGTACTGACACGCAGCTGGTGCCTGGCATCGAACTTCCACAGCGCATACAGGTCGAGGTCGCGCCGCACCGACGCATAGGTCAACTGGTTCCCCGATACCCACACCTCGCCGCCGCGCTTGAAGAAGAAGCTGGCGCCGCCTGCTGGGCGTAGGCCGGTGGTGTGGCGAACTGAGCGGCAAACAGGGTGGCAAACACGGCGCCAGACAGCAGGGGCAGGCGGAACGGGGGCGGAGCGATATGCATGCCAAAATAACAAAAATGGAACGGGCGCCATTTTGCGTCAATTTGTCGCGCAATTGTTGTCCTTGAGCAGCTATTTTTGATATGCATGCCGGCCCGCGCCGTGGCGTGGTGGTCGCATGCCGATGGCGCCGGCCCGTCGAAGCTGCATCCGGCGCAGTTGATTCGCTATAATGCTTGATCTACTTCACGAGGGTTACCGTGTCCGATCGCTTTAAAGTCTTGCCGCAATACCTGCTGCCGAAGCAGCGCCTGACCACCTTTGCCGGCCGCGTCGCCGGGGCCAAGGGGGGATCGATGACGACCCGCCTGATCCGCTGGTTCGTCGGCAAGTACGAGGTCAACATGGCCGAGGCGGAAAATTCGGACATCGCCAGCTACGCCAGCTTCAACGATTTCTTTACCCGGCCCCTGAAAGCCGGCGTGCGTCCGCTGGCCGACGCCGACTTCGTGTGCCCGGTGGACGGCGCGATCAGCCAGTTCGGCGCCATCGACGATCATCACATCCTGCAGGCCAAGGGCCACCGCTTCACCACGACCGAACTGGTCGGCGGCGACGCCACGCTGGCCGCGCAATTCCGCCACGGCAGCTTCGCCAATTTGTACCTGTCGCCCAAGGATTATCACCGCCTGCACATGCCCTGCGACGGCAGATTGACGCGCATGATCTACGTGCCGGGCGCCCTGTTCTCGGTCAATCCGACCACGGCGCGCGGCGTGCCGAATTTGTTCGCGCGCAACGAACGCGTGGTGTGCGTGTTCGAGAGCGCAGAACATGGCCCGTTCGTGCTGGTGCTGGTCGGCGCGACCATCGTCGGCAGCATGGCCACCGTGTGGCACGGCGTGGTCAACCCGAAGCGCCCGCAGAAAATCAGCGAGTGGAAGTATGACGACCAGAACATCGTGCTGAAGAAGGGCGAGGAAATGGGGCGGTTCCTGCTGGGCTCGACCATCGTCATGCTGTTCCAGCCGGGCGTCATCGGTTTCAACCAGGACTGGGCACCGGAGCGCAAGGTGCGCCTCGGCGAACTGATGGGCAACAAGCCGGCATAATTGTCGTAGCCACCGCGGTCGTCCAGCAACCACGTCGTTCCCGGCATTGCCGGGAACGACTTCCCGCGGAGGCGGGAAACCAAGCTGAGGATTCGAAGTTCGTGTCCTCGGTGCATTCGAGATCCGTCCAGATTGTCGAATCCTGTTGCTCAGCATGGGTCCCCGCCTGCGCGGGGACGACGTATGGTCTGGCCCGCGTCACGCCACCTTCCCCTGCGTCTTGCAGAACATCTCTTCCATCATGTCCAGGAACACCCGGGTCTTGGCCGGCATCAGGCGCCGTCCCGGAAACACCGCCCAGCCGGTCGCGCTCGGCATGTCCCACTCCGGCAGCACCCGCACCAGCTCTCCCTTCTTGAGATAGGACGCCACGAACAGATCGGAACTGGCGGCGATCCCGGCGCCGCCACAGGCGAGGCGCGCCAGCAGTTCCGGCGAATTGGCGGTCAGGCGCGCCGGCAATGCACGCTGCCATTGCACCTTGCCGCGCTGCAGCACCCACGGCGCGGCGCCGCCGCTGCGGCTGAGGATGCACAGCAGGTCGTGCTCGAGCAAACCGTCCGGGTGTTCGGGCAGCCCGCGCTGCGCGATGTACGAGGGCGCCGCGTACAGCCCGAAGCGCTCCAGCGCCACCCGGCGCGCGGCCAGAGTGGAGTCTTCGGGCAGGTCGCCCATGCGGATCGCGATGTCGAAGCCCTCGGCCACCAGGTCGACCCGGCGCGGCGACAAATCCAGCTCCAGCGTCACCGCCGGATAGCGCCGCGTGAACTGCGCGATCAGTTCCGTCATGCCGATGTTGGCGAAGTCGTTCGGCATCGAGATGCGCAGCTTGCCGCTGGGCGCGGCCTGGCGGTGCTGGGCCAGCGCGCCGGCCGCCTCCACCTCTTGCGCCACCTTGCGCGCGTGTTCCAGCAGGCTGGCGCCGAACTCGGTCAGCATCAGGCGCCGCGTGGTGCGTTGCAGCAGGCGCTCGCCCAGGCGCGATTCCAGGATCGAGATGCGGCGCGACACCGTCGACTTGGGCAGGTCGAGGCGCTGCGCCGCCATGCTGAAGCTGCCGGCTTCGACGATGCGCGCGAACAGCAGCAAATCGTTCGGTTCCAGGTCCATGGGGAAGATTGTTCCATCCGTTGAATAATGTTATCCATTCTATCGTCTTCCGCCTTTTAAATGGAACCGTTAAAGTGTCTCCATCGCAATACCCAACCTACACACCACGAAGGGAAGACACAATGAACATCCTGCAAATCAACTCGAGCGTACGCGGTGCGGATTCGGAATCGACCCGCGTGGCCAACCAGATCGTCGCCAAGTTCGTCGCCGCCAACCCGGGCGCGCAAGTGGTCGTGCGCGACCTCGGCGCCAACCCGCATCCGGTGCTGGACGGCGCCGCGCTGGGCGCCCTGTTCACCCCGGCCGCCAACCGCACCCCGGAGCAGGCCGCACGCGTGGCGCTGGACGATGCGCTGATTGCAGAAGCGCAGGCCGCCGACGTGATCGTGCTGGGCGCGCCGATGTACAACTTCAGCATGCCGATCCAGCTGAAGGCCTGGTTCGACGCGGTGGCCCGCGCCGGCGTCACCTTCCGCTACACCGAGACCGGTCCGGAAGGCCTGCTGAAGAACAAGAAAGCCTTCGTTGCGACCTCGCGCGGCGGCATCTATCCGGCCGACGCCGACCCGCAAGTGCCGCAGATCCGCATGCTGCTGAACTTCCTCGGCCTGACCGACAACACCTTCATCTACTCGGCCGGCCTGGCGATGGGTCCGGAAGCCGCCGCCAAGGGCCAGGCCGAAGCCGACGCCGCGGTCGCCGCCCTGGCATAAGCCTCAGCGACGCGCCGTCCAACCGACACAGGAGAAACATCATGACCCAGCAGGTTCGCAGTGAAAACGTAGCCAGGACGCGCGCCGTCGAGCGCGTGATCGGCGGCCAGTTCGTGATGGACGGCGCCGGCGTCAGGATCAACCGCGTGCTGACCCAGCCGCTGCAGCGCCGCCTCGATCCGTTCCTGATGCTGGACGCCTTCGGCAGCGACAAGGCCGGCGACTACATCGCCGGCTTCCCCGAGCATCCGCACCGCGGCTTCGAGACCGTGACCTACATGCTGGCCGGCCGCATGCGCCACCGCGACAGCGCCGGCAACGAAGGCCTGGTCACGGACGGCGGCGTGCAGTGGATGACGGCCGGGCGCGGCGTGATCCACTCCGAGATGCCCGAGCAGAACGAAGGCCTGATGGAAGGTTTCCAGCTGTGGCTGAACCTGCCGGCCAGGGACAAGATGCGCGCGCCCTGGTACCGCGACATCCCGACCGAGGAAGTGCCGCGCTTCACGCTCGAGTCGCGCGCCGTGGTGCAGGTGATCGCCGGCAGCAGCCACGGCGTGGCCGGCGCCGTGCAGCGCGAAGGCACCGAGCCGCTGTACCTGGACATCGAACTGCCGGAAGGCGCCACTTTCGAACAGCCGCTGCCAGCAGGGCACAATGCCTTCCTGTACGTGTTCCGCGGCGAAGTCGTGGTCGAGGGCAAGGCCGTGCCGCAGGCGCGCATGGCGATCCTGAACAATGCGCAGGGTGCCGACGGCGTGCGCATGAAGGCAACCGCGGCGACGCGCTTGCTCCTGATCGCCGGCCGGCCGCTGAACGAGCCGATCGCGCAATATGGTCCATTCGTGATGAATACCAATGCCGAGGTGTTTGAGGCGGTGGAAGACTTCCGCGCCGGACGCTTCGCAGCGTAATGTTTCCCGCGCAGGCGGGCGGTCCGCGGATCGCCCCCTGCGCTCATGCATTGCCCCGCCTTCACCCGCAGTTGCCACATCGGCTACACTAGCCAGCATGCCCCTGCTCGATACCCTGTCCGACCTGCTCTCCCGTGCCAGCCGCAAGCTCGGCCTGGAAAGCGTCGATGCCTTCCCGCCCGGCCACCAGTACGCGCGCACGCGCTGGGACAAGGCCTATTTCGACATTCCCTCCGACCTGAAGCCGGATGCGATCGAACGCGCCGTGTGCGACGCGATCGCCAATACGCCCGGCGTGTTCGTCCATATCGTCAACCCGACGCCGCGCATGCAGCGCACGCTGCTCGGCGTGATCCACGCGCGCCTGCAGCGCGGCGGCGGCGCCCGCGGCGTGCCCACCGACCTGGTGGCGATGCTGCTGGATGCCTACGCCAGCCCGCACACCCCGGAAGCCCTGCCCGGCCTGCGCGCCGCGATCGCCGGCACCGAAGGCTACGACCCATCGATGCGCACGGCGCACCTGGCGGCCTTCCTGGCCGACATGCCGGCCGCCTTCGATGTCATCAACAATCCGGGCAGATAATCAGCAAATAAGCGGCAAGTAAGTGCCCGCGCGTGCGTCGCGTCGGGTCCCGGGATCTAGGCCGCCAGGAAATCCAGCACCATGTAACTCAGGATCGACAGCTCGGTAAACACCGCCCCGACGGCGAAGAACAGGCGCGCCAGCTCGACCGAATGCCCGACCGCTTCATGGCGCTGGGTCCGCGTGACGATCCACGGCACGATGGACAAATTGATGGCCGCCAGCAGCGCAAACACGAGATCGACGATGTCGATGCGGCGCCAGGGCGCATCCATGCCGCCGCTGTCGAACGCGGTGAAGCCGACGAAGGCCACCAGCAGGGCGAACATGCTCATCGCGGCCGATGAAATCGCCTGCACCGATCCGTTCGGATGCTCGGCCTGGGAATCCATGGCTTCCACGGGGCGGGATTGACAGGTGGAAAGCGTACGGCGCCCGGTTCGCTCGACGTCTGCTCGCGCCATGTCTGCTCCCTCGACGTCTGTTCTTTGTACGTCCAGGTTCGATCAGCTCATCCGGTAAAAGTTACTCAACCGTTTCCTGGCGTCGCCGCAGCAACCCTGGCTGGCGCTGCCTTGGATCCATTTCCTGGCACCCAGCGCGCGCGCAAGGCCATGAACGGCGCCTCCACCAGCCGGTACAGCAGCCAGCCGGTCAGCAATGACGCCGCCAGCGCCAGCGCGATGGTGCGCCAGTCTTCGGCGCCATGACCGGCGCGCGCCATGGCCGCGGCCACCAGCACGCACACCTGCTTGTGCAGCAGGTAGATCGCATACGACCACAGCGCCAGGCTGGCCGCGCCCGGAATGCGGATGCGGTACAGCAGCGAACCGGGCGCCAGCGCCGCCAGGATCAGCAGCGAAAAACCCAGCGCCAGCAGCGGATAGCCGAACACCGTCGCGCCCAGGCCGTAATGGTCGCGCAGGAACCAGGCGAACGCGAATGCGATGACGGCGCCGCCCGCGACCAGCAGCGCGTTGCCGTGCGCGGTGATGCGGCGCCACAGCCCGGCGTGGCGGTTCTTCAGCAGCGCCAGCGCGACGCCAGCCAGCAACTCGTCGAAGCGGCACAGGCTGGCGTAGTAGATGTATTTATAATAGTAGTGCAGCCAGCCGCGCGCCCCTGGACCGTGCGGTCCGTCCAGCCAGACCTGCCAGCGGATCGCCATTCCGGCAATGAAGGCGGCGCCGATCGCAAGCCAGGCCCAGCGCAGCGCGCCGCCCTTCTGCCCGCCAGGCTCGCTCGGCCCATTTGGCCCGCCCAGCCCGCCCGGCTCATCGCTCCTGTGATGCATGCCCAGCACCGCGCGCAGCGCCGGCACGCCGACCACGATCGCCGGCAGCAGCAGGTAGAACTGTTCCTCGATGCACAAGGACCAGGCATGCGAAAACGCGGTGCCAGGCTCGAGGTGAATGTTCTGGGTGAAGCTGAGGTAGCGCCACAGCGGCAGCATCGGCGCATCGCCGCGGAACGCCGGCCACAGCGCGTACAGCGCCAGCACGACCCAGAAATTCGGCAACGTGCGCAGCAGGCGCCGCGCATAGAAATGGCGCAGCGAAAAACCTTGCGGACTGGCCAGCGCGCTGAAGATCTGGTTGCCGATCAGGTAGCCGGACAGCGCAAAGAACAGGTCGACCCCGGCCCAGCCGATCTGGCCGATCCAGCCGAAGGTGGGCGCATCGCTGACGAACAGGACGTAATGATGCAGCACCACCAGCGTGACCGCGCACGCGCGCAGGGTATCGAGTCCGGCGATGCGGCGGGCGTCCGGCGGAACGATGTGGCGGGATGCAGTGCTGTCCATGACGGCAATCGTGATCGAAAACGCCGGATCATGCCATGCGGACTGCCCATCGGCCAGAGGATTCCCGATAAAATGCCGGACCGACATTTTCTTGGACCACCCGCGCATGACTTCCGCCAGCAAGTACCAGTTCAAATCCGTCAACTACACCGGCCTCGGCCAGGGACCGCGCGTCATCATCATGGGCGCCACCCACGGCAACGAAATCTGCGGCACCCAGGCCATCCGGCGGGTCATGGCGGAGCTCGACAGCGGCGCGCTGCGCATCGCGAGCGGCAGCGTCACCTTCGTCCCGATCGTCAATCCGCTGGCCTACGAAAAGAACACCCGCTCGGGCGACCGCAACCTGAACCGCGATCTGTTCCCGAAAGACGAGCCGCAGGACTTCGAGGACCACGTCGCCAACTGGCTGTGCCCGCTGCTGGCCCAACACGACGTGCTGCTCGACCTGCATTCCTTCAACGCCGCCCATGGCGAACCCTTCGTGATGGTCGGCCCGGCCGACAACGACGGCCCGCTCGAACCGTTCCAGCACATGGCCAAGGAACGTGCGCTGGCGCGCCGCCTGGGCGTGCGCCGCTTCGTCACCGGCTGGATGGCGGCCTATGGCGGCGGCGTGCAGCGCCGTTCGCGTGCGGCTGGACCCGGCGCTGCTGCAGAACTGGAAACCTCGTTGCGCTACGGCGTCGGCACCACCGAGTACATGCGCAGCACCGGCGGCTACGCGCTGACGCTGGAATGCGGCCAGCACCTGGATCCGCAGGCGCCGGAAGTGGCTTACCGCGCCATCCTGAACACCCTCGCCTTCCTGAAACTGATCGAGGCCCAAGAGCCGGAACCGGTCCCCTTCGACGACATGGAAGCGCTGCAGATGGTCGTGGTGCACGACAAGCTCGACGCCGGCGACCGCTTCACGCGCACCTGGGCCAGCTTCGACCCGCTGCGCGAGGGCGAGCAGATCGGCGTGCGCGCCGACGGCACCCCGGTGGTGGCCGAATTCTCGGGCCGCATCCTGTTCCCGGACACGAACGCCCAGCCGAACCACGAGTGGTATTACATGACGCGGCCGAATCCGCAGTTCGGGCGCGAATAATCAGGCAAACAAGTCGGGCGCAGACAAGCGGCGACCAAGGGAAGACGTCAGCGCGGTGCTTCTCGCGTCACTTCTTGCGGCGCTTCTTTCACCTGCGCCTTTTCTCCACGTATCAGCTGGAGATTGCGCAGGTAGATCGCCACGCCCAGCCCCTGCCCCGCGACGAACACCGGATCGCGCCGGTACAGCGCATACGCCAGCAGCACCAGCGCCCCCAGGATGCTCAGGTACCAGAACGATACCGGAATCACGCTGCGGCGCAGGCGCTCGCTGGCGAGCCACTGCACCACGAAGCGCCCCATGAACAGGACCTGGCCGCCGAAGCCGACCAGCAGCCACCACCCTTCCTCACCCATCGGCCGCCCTCCCGCCGCGCGCGCCCGCAGCGGCATCCGTCTTCACATCCGCCGCCGGATGCGGCGCTCGGCCCTGAGCGCGCCGCCAGTCGCGCTCAGGCAGCATCCGCGCCATTTCCCATGCGCCCCACGCCAGGCAGATGCTGCCGATCACGCGTTGCGCCGGCATCACCTCGGGAATGCCGATGTGCCGGCTCGCCAGCAGGGCCGCGGACAGTCCGAGCAGCACCACGCCGGCGGCCATGCCGCCGATGCCGGAGGTGCGCCAGCCGCAGCGGCCGTGCAGCGCCAGGCCGGCACAGGCGCCGAGCCAGCCGCCGAGCATGCCCCACGTGACGTCGAGCGGCCAGTGCACCCCGACCATGATGCGCGACAGGCTGACCAGCGTGGCCAGCGCCAGCAGCAGCGCGCGCCACAGCGGGCGCAGGCGCAGGCCCATCACGCCGATGCCGGCCAGCGCGAAGGCCGCCGCCGCGTGGCCGGACGGGAAGGCAACCTGGCGGTGGGCCGGCCCGGCATGGTAAAAATCGCCGGCGCCGAGCACGGCGAGCGGCCGCGGCACGTCGATGAACTGCTTGGTTACCTGGGTCCACAAACCGGCAACGGCCGCCGCCGCCAGCGCCGCCCAGAAACAATGGGGCGCGCGCCGGATGCAGGGCAGCATCAGCGCCAGCGCGACGGCGCCGTCGCCGAACAGGGTCAGGTGCAGCCAGAGACTGTTCCCAAACACGTGGCCGCGGTGGTTCAGGACCAGGAACAGCGGCCGGTTGGCGCCGCTCGCCAGCAGCAGGGCCGTCGCCGCCAGCGCGACCGCCGGCGGCAACCAGGCCCAGGCCGACCGGATCGGCACGCACGCCGGCGCGTTCATGGCGGCGCCCCGCGGGCGGGCGCTGCGCCGGCGGCTGCACGGGCGGACTGCAGCGGCAGGCGCTGCGGGCCCTGTACCTGGCCATGTGCCGGGATATGTTCCAGGACAGGCTCAGGCATGCGCAGCAACAGTACCCCGCCCTTGCGGTACAACACCTGCGGCGCCTGCGCCCCGTGCCCGCCGGCCAGTTCCGCCAGCGCATCGCTGCGCGTCAGGATTACCTGGCCCGGGCGCGGCGCCGGCGTGGCCGGGGTGACGGCGCCGCGGTACACGGAAAAGCTGGGCACGTTGATGCGCCAGCTATGCACGTCCCACCCTGACCGCCTGGCCAGCAGCGCCGCTTCCTTCACCGGTTCCTGCTGCAGCGCGCCGACGGCCGGCAGCAGCAGCGCGCCGGTGGCGCAGGCGCACAACAAGGATGTGGCGGCCAGCCGCGGCCACGGCGGCATGCCGCGCCACAGCGCCAATCCAAGCGCGGCGCCGAGCAGGAGCACGGCGCCGGCCTGCCAGGCGGCGCTGAAGATTTCGGTGCGCACCAGTGCCTCGCGCACATAGGCATTGCGGATGCCTGGCGCGAGCCGCTCCAGCAGCAGCGGCAGCGCCGCCACGAGGCCGAGCAGCAGCAGCGGCGGCGCGAACGCGAGCCAGGAAGAACGCAGGGCGTGGCGATGACGCGCCATCAGGATGAACAGCGGCGTCGCGCCATACAGCAGATAGTGCGGCAGCTTGGTGCCGGCCAGCGAAAAGAAGACGAACACGAACAGGAACCAGCACCAGAGGAAGGTATCGACAAAGGTATCGACGGCCTGCGCGCGCAGGCGGCGCAGCGCCGGCAGCGTGTGCAGGAACAGGCCGCTGTACGGCAGCAGGATCAGCAGCACCGCCGGCACGTAGTACAGCAGGCTGCCGCCATGCCCCTGCAACGGCGCCATGAAGCGCTCGACGTTGTGGCGCATGAAGAAGCCGGCCACGAAGGCGTCGCCGCGGCGCCCGTATTCCAGCAGATACCAGGGCGCCGCCACCGCCAGCAGGATCAGCCAGCCGAACGGGTCGCGCAGCGCGCGCCCCCACTCCCTGGCGCGGCCCAGCAGTGCAAAGGCCAGCAGGCTGGCGGCGCCCGGCACCAGCAGCGCCACCGGCCCCTTGGACAGCAGCCCCAGGCCCATCCACAGGAAGGCGCGGCGGCGCCAGCGCGTCCGCAGGCGCTCGTCATCGGTACCGGCGCAGCGCATGATATCGAACATCGTCAGCGCCAGGAACAGGTTCAGCAGCGCATCGGCGATGGCGCCGCGGCCGATCACGTTCACGCCGATGGTGGTGGCGGCGATGAAGGCGGCGGCGCAGGCCGTGGCGTGGTCCGCGATGCGCCGCGTAAACACCAGGATCGCGGCGATCCAGGCGCAGGACGCCAGCGCCGACGGCAGGCGCAATGCGAATTCACCCAAACCGAACAACGATACCGACGCCGCCTGCAGCCAGTAGACCAGGATCGGCTTGTCGAAGCGCGGCTGGCCGTTGAGCCAGGTCGAGACGAAGTCGCCGCGCTCGAGCATCTCGCGCGTGGCTTCGCTGAACGCGCCTTCGTCGACGTCGAACAGCGGCGGCGCGCCGAGCCGGAAGAACAGGCCGAGCAGCACGGCGAACATGACCCAGGCCAGCGGCACCAGGGTCGATGCGCGCGCTACCCGGCGTGCGTAGGTGGTGGAGCGCGCGCCGGTGCCGCTGATGCGCTGTGGCGCGGCGGCGGCGCCGGCAGCGCCCGCCGCCAGCGCCTGCTTGTCGGGACGCACGCCCGGCGGGGCGCCATGCGGCGTGGCGGGTGGCGTGTCCGGATACGTCGTGCGCAGCGCGGCAGGCTGCAGGCTGGGGCGTGCTCCCTCGTGCCCGCCCAGATCCTGGCCGGCGCGCCGGCCGCGTTGCGCCCGCGCTCGCGGCTTCATGCGCGCTCCGGCCCGGGCGGCGCGTCCTGCGCGGCGCCACCCGGGCCATCGCTTGCGCCGCTGCCTGCGCCGCTGCCGCTTCCTTTTGCCAGGTGCATGCCCGGCCTCGGGCCGTCATGCAACTCGTGCGCCTGGTGCGCGCCGGTGGCGGCGCCGTGGCGCGCCCTCGCCTGCGCCGCATCCGGATTCAGATTTGGATCCGGCAGGCCGAGCATCTCGCGCACCAGGTAGGTGCGCGCGGTGCCGGCCTCGAAATAGGTGCGCGCCAGCATTTCGGTCACGATACCTGTGCAGACGAACTGGCCGCCGATCACGACCAGCAGCAGCCCGAGCAGGAACAGCGGGCGGCCGGCGATTTCGGCGCCTTCGGCCAGCTTGAGCCAGCACAGCCAGGCGATGGCGAACACGCCCGGCAGCATGCAGGCCAGGCCGATGCGCCCGAAGAAATGGCCGGGGCTGGCGCGAAAGCGCACGAAGAACACCATCGCCAGCAAATCGAGCAGCACCTTGACCGCGCGCGACATGCCGTATTTCGATTTGCCGTACAGCCGGGGAAAGTGGCTGACTTCTTCCTCGCGGATGCGCGCCGGCGAGGTCACGGTCGCCATCCAGGTCGGGATGAAGCGGTGCATCTCGCCGTACAGGCGCACTTCGCGCAGCACCGAAGCGCGGTAGATCTTCAGCGAACAGCCATAGTCATGCAGGTGCAGCCGGGTGACGGCGCCGATCAGGCGGTTGGCCAGCACCGACGGCAGCCGGCGCAGCCAGAAGCCGTCCTGCCGCTCGCGCCGCCAGCCGACCAGCAGGTCGAGGTCTTCGTCCAGCAGGCGGCGCACCATGCGCACGATGTCGTGCGGATTGTTCTGCAGATCGCCATCCATGGTGGCGACGACGCTGCCGCATGCCATGTCGATGCCGGCCTGCATGGCCGCGGTCTGGCCGAAGCGGCGCCGCAGGATCACCGCCGCCACGTGCTCCGGACTGGCGGCCACCGCTTCGCGGATGCGGTCGGCGGTGCGGTCGCGGCTGCCATCGTCGACCAGGATCAGTTGCCACGGCCAGGGCGAGGTCGCCATGGCCGCCTGCACCTGGGTGACCAGCGGCAGGACGTTGTCTTCCTCGTCGTGCAGCGGCACCACGACGGACAGGCTGTGGCGAACGTCGGCGCCGGGCGCCAGGCCCGCGGCTGAACCATCATCGTTCCCGGCAAGCAGACTCATCCTTACCTCCCCTCATGACGCCCGGCCGCCGGCGACGGCCAGACCGTATATTCGTCCTGCATGAGCGCGCGACGACGATACAGCTCAAATGTGCGCGCGGTTGCGCACGGCGCCGGGCGCTGGCTGTAGAGAAGGATATGAATGACGCTCAATGACGCACAGGCAAGCCAAGCAGGCGCCGGCCCGGCGCCGCGAGACATATGCATGCATATACGTCAAAGCGGCCGCGGCCGCGCAGCGCCTGCCTCAGCGGCAAAATCTGGCAAAAATCGCGCCAAAAACCCGCCGATCCGGCGCCCACCCGGTACGAATACTGTTGCTGACATGCTATTCTTGCGCAATTCATTTCCGGCTGCGGTCACGAGCTGCAACCGGTTTCGTCAATCCTTGCAAGGACTATCGTGAACAGCTTCGCCCCCCGCCTGATGTCGCTCGCCATCGCTTCCGCGCTGGCATTCGCCGCCACCTCCACCGCACAAGCCGCCACACCGGCGCCGCGCGCCGAAAACGCCTTCCTGTCGCAGGCCGACGCGGACGCCCGTTCGGCGCGCGTGGCGAACGTCGACTACGTGCTGGACTTCACGCTCACAGGCAAGGCAAGCTTCAGCGCCACCACCACCCTGAAGTTCGACCTGAAGGACAATGCCAGCGCGCTGACGGTTGACCTGGACAAGGCCACCATCAAGTCCCTGAGCGTCAACGGCAAGGACGTCAAGCCGCAGTACAACGGCTGGTTCATCACGCTGGCCGCCAAGGACCTGGCCAAGGGCCGCAACACGGTGGTGGTGGCCTACGAGCGGGCGCACAGCACCAACGGCGAAGGCCTGCACCGCATGGTCGACCCGGTCGACGGCCGCGTATATACCTATTCGCACTTCGAGCCGGCCGCCGCGCACCAGATGTTCGCGCTGTTCGACCAGCCCGACCTGAAGGCGACCTACCAGCTGAACGTGACCGCGCCAAGCGACTGGCACGTGATCTCGACCAAGCGCGAAAGCAAGGTCGTGGCCGAGGGTGAAGCCAAGCGCTGGACCTTCCCGGCCACCAAGAAGCTGAGCGCCTACAACTTCTCGCTGCATGCCGGCCCGTACACGATGTGGGAAGACAACAGCGGCAAGTATCCGATGCGCCTGTTCGCGCGCCAGTCGGTCGCGTCCCAGGTCAAGCCGCCCGAGTGGTTCAAGTACACCAAGTCGGGCCTGGCCTTCTTCGACGAATACTTCGGCGTGCCCTACCAGTTCGAGAAGTACGACCAGATCCTGGTGCCGGACTTCCTGTACGGCGCGATGGAGAACGCCGGCGCCATCACCTTCGCCGAGCGCGGCTTCATGTACAAGGCCGAGATGACCGCCGAGCAGCGCCAGCGCCTGGCCGCCGTCATCATGCACGAGATGGCGCACCAGTGGTTCGGCGACCTGGTCACCATGCAGTGGTGGAACGGCCTGTGGCTGAACGAAAGCTTCGCGTCCTTCATGGGCACCATGGCCACCGCCGAAGCGACCGAATTCAAGGATGCATGGCGTTCGTTCTACTCGGAAGGCAAGCAGGCCGCCTACGCCCAGGACCAGCGCTCGACCACCCACCCGATCGAGGTGCCGGTGCCGTCGACCCAGAACGCCTTCGACAACATCGACGCGATCACCTATTCGAAGGGCGCGTCGACGCTGATGCAGCTGCGGCACCTGCTGGGAGCGGAGGTGTTCCGCAAGGGCGTGCACAACTACCTGGTCAAGTACCAGTACCGCAACGCCAAATTGGACGACTTCATCGGCAGCCTGGGCCAGGCGGCCGGCCGCGACATGAAGGGCTGGACCCAGCAATGGCTGTACCAGCCGGGCGTGAACACGATCACCGCCAATTACCAGTGCGGCGGCGGCAAGATCACCTCGTTCGCGCTGCAGCAGAGCGCGCCGCAGGAATTCCCGACGCTGCGCGAACAGCGCGTGCAGGTGGCCGGCTTCCGCCTCGACGGCCAGCAGTTGAAGCTGGACCGCAAGGTGGCCGTGACCTACAAGGGCGCGACCACGGCGGTGCCGGGCATGGTCGGCGCGGCCTGCCCGGACCTGGTCTACCCCAACTACGAGGACTGGGGTTTCGTGAAGGTGCAGCTGGACCAGCGTTCGTTCGACAGCGCGCGCACGCGCTTGAAAGGCGTCGACGATCCGCTGCTGCGCGCGATGCTGTGGCAAAGCCTGTGGGACGGCGTACGTGACGGCAAGCTGCCGCTGAACGACTTCATCGCCACCGCCCTGAACAATGCGCCGGGCGAGAAGGACTACACGCTGCTGGGCGACGTGCTGGGCAAGGTAGTCGCATCCAAGCACTACCTGGACCTGATGAAGCTCGACGGCGGCTACACCCAGCAGGCCACGCGCCAGCTGGAAGACATGGCGTGGCAGGGCGCGGTCGCGGCCAAGGGCGACGACAACTTCCAGCGTCGCTGGTTCGGCACCTACGTCGGCGTGGCCAGCTCGCGTCCGGCGCTGGACCGCCTCGCCGCCCTGCTCGACGGCAAGGAGAAGATCGAAGGCCTGAGCGTCAACCAGGACCTGCGCTGGGCCATCATCGCGCGCCTGAACCGCTACGACTACCCGGGCGCCGCCGCCCTGGTCGAGGCCGAAAGCGCACGCGACAAGTCCGACACCGGCCAGGCCGCCGCGCTTGCCGCCACCGTCGTGCGTCCGGATCCGGCGGTCAAGTCGGAGTGGCTGGGCACGATCCAGGACCTGCAGACCAAGCTGCCGTTCTCGAAGGTGCGCACCGCGATGGGCAGCCTGTATCCGGCCGAGCAGGCGTCGCTTGCCGAACAGAGCGCCACCCAGCGCCTGGCCAGGCTGCCGGAACTCGACAAGTCGGCCGGTCCGGTCTACATGCGTTCCTATGGCCCGAGCATGATCCCGGCCAGTTGCACGCCGGCCAGCGTGCAGCGCCTGCAGGCCGCCGCCGCCGGCATGAAGGACCTGTCGGCCGGCACCCGCCGCGCCCTGCTCGACACGCTGCAGGAAGACCAGCGCTGCGTGACGATCAAGCAGGCCGTGACCGCGAAGTAAACCGCGCGCCACGCCGATGCGCCTGCCGCCACGCCCGCCGATGCGCCAGCCAGCGAGCCCGGCTTGAACCCGGGCGCCGGCGCCATGCTGTTCCCGGCCAGGAACCGGCTGGCGCTGGCGCTCACGCTGGGTCTGCACGCGCTGGTGCTGCTGTTCTGGCTGCAGGCGCCGCGGCCGCGCCTGGCGGATACGGCGCCGGCGTGGCAGGTGGTGTCGGTGTTGCTGAACGTGCCGCTGCGGGCCACGGCGCCGGCCGCCGCGCCCTCTTCTCCGTCGCATGATCGGGTACCGGCGCGCCGCCCGGTGCCTCCGCCGGCAGCCGTTCCGAAGCCGGCACCTCTCCCCGATACCGTGCCATCGCCGGCCGCGCCTGCCCCATCAGCGCAGGCAGGCCGGGCGGACGCTCCCTCCACGTCACCCACGATAGCGGCGCCATCCGCGCCGGATGCGGCCGCTGCCGCCGCGGCCCCGTCCGACACCGGCATGGCGCTCGACCTGGCCAGGCGCCAGGCCGGCCGTATCGACCGTGAACTGCGCAAGGGGAAATCCGGCGTACCGCTTGACGCAGACACGCCGTGGGCGCGCTTCCGGCGCGGCGTGGAAGCGGCGGACACCGGGAATTTGGCGGGCGAACAGATGGACAGCCATACCGCGTCGGACGGCGTCGTCACCTATCGCCGGCGCATCGGCAAGCGCACGCTGTGCCGGCGCAGCGGCAGCGTCGGTCCGGGCATCGCCGGCCTGCGCGGCATTAACGACGCCGGCGACGTACCCTGCCCGAGCGGAGTCGAGTGGAAGCGCGAATAAAGACGCGGATACTGTTCGGCCGGCATCGTGCCGGTTTCAGTGCGGCCGATCCGCCGGCGCAACCTGAGGATTCCCTGGCGCCCTGTTTCCACTCTCATTTTCAGCCTCGCTTCCACCGCCCACCTTGCCGTGATTGGCAGCCGTTCCGGCGCACATCTCGGCCACGCGCGCCCACGCCCCTTCGGCCTGGCAACCCAGCGGCGGATACTGCTGCAGCAGCTTGCCGAGCTCGACCGGCTTCATGTCGTTGACGCGCGCATTGTCGGCAATCCTGACGCACATGACGTCCTGCCATGCGGCCAAGCTGGTGCGCGGAATCGGGATCGGCCCGCGCAGCTTGCGCGCGGCCGTCTCGCATTCCGCCTGGGTCCGGAACTCGCCGCGCAGGCTGGCCTGGTCGAGTATCACGTCAAGGTTCTGCTGAAAATAGAGCAAAAGAATCATCGTGTACATCGCGCCCCCGCATCGCGCCCTCCGGTCGAATCCATCTGATGGCCGGACGCGGCACAGGTTCCACATACCTGCGCTGCATCAGTTCGCACGGCCATGCAGGCGCTAGTCTGGCAGCATATCCAGACGAAAGAACGTCATGCCCAAGCTGATCACCTGGAACATCCAGTCCGCGCGCACGCCGTCCGGCGGCGCCGAGCCGGACCTTGTCATCGAGACCCTCGCACGCTTTGCCGGGTGCGACATCCTGTGCCTGCAGGAAGTCGCCAGCGGCTTTCCGGCGCGCGACGGCAGCGATGGCGGCGACCAGTTCGCCGCCCTGCCCCTTTATCTGAGCGAACGCCTGTCCGGCTGGCACGCGGCGCGCGGGCTGGCGCTCGACCTCGCGCCCGACCCGCGCCACCCCGCACGCGGGCGGCGCCGGCTCGGCTGCCTGACGCTGTCGCGCTATCCGATCGTGCAGGTGCTGCGCCACTCGCTGCCCTGGCCGGCCGACCCGGCCGTGCCCAGCATGCCGCGCGTGGTGCTGGAAACCACGCTGGCGACGCCGGACGGGCTGCTGCGCGTGCTGAACACGCACCTCGAGTATTTTTCCGAGCCGCAGCGCCTGGCCCAGGTGGAGGGCTTGCGCGCGCTGCAGCGCGAAGCCAGCGCCCACGCGGAGGCGCCGCGCCCGGGACTGGACGAATATGGCCCCTTCGCCGCGCTGCCGCGCGCGCTGGACGCGGTGCTGGCCGGGGACTTCAACATGCTGCCCGATTCCGCATGCCGGCAGCGCCTGCTGGCGCCGTTCGACGACGGCACCCCGGCCTGGTACGACGCCTGGGAACTGGCCGAGCCGGGACCGCACGCGCCCACGGTCGGCCTGCACGACGACACCCCGGGCGCAGCGCCCTTCACCTTCGACTACACCTTCGTCAGCGCCGGACTGGCCGCGCGCGTCAACCGCATGCAAGTGGACGACGCCCGCGGCGGGTCGGACCACCAGGCGCTGCTGCTCGAACTCGACTAGCGGCGCGGTGGCGCTCCCGGACGGTAGAATGCGGCTGCGCCGGGCCATCCCGCGCCCGGCCGCATCGACGAGGATCATCTTGGACTGGGACTACGCTCACCCCTTCACCCTGCCCCGCGCGCCGCAAGCGGCCGACATCGACGGGCTGAACCACACCAACAATGCCGTCTACGTACGCTGGTGCGAGCAGGCCGGCTGGGCGCATTCGGAAGCGCTGGGCCTGGCGCTGATTGATTACCGGCGCCTGGACCGGGCGATGGCGATCCGGCGCGGCGAATACGACTACCTGCTGCCGACCTTCCTGGACGAGCCCCTGACCCTGGCCACCTGGCTGGTGGCGGGCGACGGCAAGCTGTCGATGCAGCGCCGCTTCCAGCTGGTACGGGACAGCGACGGCGCCACCGTGCTGCGCGGGCGCTGGGATCTGGTGTGCATCGAGATGAGCAGCGGCCGGCCGCGCCGCATGCCACGGGAATTCCTCGACGCTTATATGCCGGCGATGCCGGTGGTGGCGGCCGGGGCTCCCTGAACCTTACAGGCTGTCGATGATCCAGTCGCCCGGCTTGCCGCTGGCCTGGCGCGGCAGGCGCGCGCCGAAGGTGTACGCGGCCGGACATTCCGGCGTGTTCAGGCGCGCGGCCATCCATTCGGCCAGCTGCGTGGCAAGCAGTTCGCCGCCTTCGTGATCCGGGCGCGGCACCACGAACGCCTTCAGGCGCCGCCCTTCGTCCGGACGCATCAGGCGCACCGCCGCATCCCGCACCGCCGGATGCATGCGCAGCACGTCGGCCACGTATGCGGGGAACACATTCACGCCACCCACCTGCACCGCCTGGTCGATGCGTCCGGCGGGCCGGAAGCCGCGCGCATCGTCCCATGCCAGCGTGTCCTGCAGCGGGTAGCGCGCCTCTCCACCGTCCGGCAGGCGGCGCGCGAGTTCGGACGCATCGTCGATCCGGGTCCAGTAAGGAAACAGCGTGAACGGCGCGTCCGCCCGCTCGCGCCAGCCGACACCGGCGGTCTCGGAACTGCCGTACACCTGCAGCAGGCGCAGGCCGGCTTGTCGGAGCGCTTCGGCGACCTCGTCCGGACAGGGCGCGCCCGAGCTGACGCCGATGATGTCGGGTGCGAGGCTTGGGGCCAGCCGCGCCACTGCTTCCCACCAGCCGGGATGCGCCACCACCAGGTCGCCGGGGCGCGCCATGCTCGCCAGCGCGGCCGGGGTGGCGCCGCGCAAGTCGATCACCTCGTCGATGCCGAGCACGCGCGGCAGCAGCACCGTGAACAGGAAACCGTAAATATGGTGGGCCGGCACCGCGCTCAGGATGCGCCGGCGGCCGGGCAGCAGGCGCGCCAGTTCCCGCGTCTCCTGCAGCAGCGTGGCGAGCCGGTGGGTACAGCGCCTGGGCGTGCCGGCGCTGCCCGAGGTGCGGAAGGTGATTGCACCGGCATCGCCCCGGCCGGCGCTGCCCCCAATGCTATCCTCCAGGGCCGCGCGCGCCGCCGCGATCCAGTCGCCCAGGCCCGTCCGCGCCAGCATCCGGTCGGCGGCCCCGATCCCGGCATCGACCCGGGCAGCAGCCCCGGCCGCATCCGCGGCAGCGCGGCCGCCATGCAGGCGCAGCGCCTCGGCCAGTGCCGTGCCCATGCCGAGCAGTTCGAGCGAATCGGCGCCCATGTCGCGCACCAGGTCGAGGCCGGGCGCCCAGGGTGGCGGCGGCGCCGGGCGTCCCGGACGCGCCTGCGCCAGCTCGGCCGCCAGCAGATCGGTGACGAAACGCAGCAGCGTTGGTTCGTGGCGCCACCAGGCCGGCACTGCGGGCAATATGGGCAAGGCGGAAACGGCGGCGGCAGGCGTGGAGCGGAGATCGACCATGGCTTGGATTGAATAGTGAACAAGATGATGAAAACGGCTGGCCAGATGGTGACCGCGGGCGCCGCGGCTGTCAAATCCGCGGGCGCGGCGTCCCGGCGACACCAAGGACACGATTCATTTGACAGCCCCATGGCCCCATGTCACCATACATTTCTTTACTGCAATACTCAACAATTCTTTCCGCCGGAATCCCCATGAACGCTACCGACCTGTCTTTCGCCACGCCTGGCCTGCACGCCCGCCTCGCCCAACTGAACGCCGATCAGCTCGACGGCCTCGACTTCGGCGTCATCGGCTTCGATGCCGACACCAACGTCTGCCAGTACAACCAGACCGAGGCGCAGGCCGCCGGCCTGACCGCGCCGCGCGTGCTGGGCCAGCCGCTGTTCACCAACGTCGCGCCCTGCCTGAACAACTTCATGGTGGCCCAGCGCTTCGAGGATGCCCAGGACGACGACACCTCCCTGGACGACACCATCGACTACGTGCTGACGCTGCGCATGCGCCCGGTGAAGGTGGCGCTGCGCCTGCTGTCGGAACCGGGTAGCGCGGTGCGCTACGTGCTGGTACAGCGCCGGCCGTGAGCGCCGAGGCGTGTGCGGTCCTGGCGGCCGAGCATGAGGCAATGATCCAGTTCCTGTACCTGGCGCCGGTGGGCCTGGTGCAGACCGGGACCGACGGCGAGATCGCGATGATGAATCCGATCTCGGCCCAGCTCCTGATGCCGCTGCAGCGCGACGGCAACCTGGTCAACCTGTTCGACGCGCTGGAAGACGTGGCGCCGGAACTGCGCAACCTGTGCGCGGCGTTCACGCGCTCCAACGGGATGATCTGCGAGGGCCTGCACATCCACCTGAACGGCGGCGGTGGCGCGCGCCACCGGCGCGCGCCCCAGGTGCTGTCGATCAGCCTGCTGAAACTGGACGACACGCGCCTGATGGCGGTGCTGTCCGACGTCAGCGAGCAGGTACGGCGCGAGCGCCAGCTGCGCCAGAACGACGCCTGGCTCAACGCTCTGCTCACCAGCATCACCGATTACGCGCTGGTCGGGCTGGACCGCGACGGCCGCATCTGCGAGTGGAACGAGACCATCGGGCGCGTCACCGGCCATCCGGGCAGCGTGATCGGCCAGCCCTATTCGGTGTTCTACCCCTCGGACGCCTGCACGCCCGACCAGTTGCACGACCGCCTGCGCGACGCCGACCAGAACGGCTGGAGCCTGAGCGAAGGCCCGAGCGTACGCGCCGACGGCAGCCTGTTCTGGTCCAGCGCCATGATCTCGCCGCTGCCGGACTTCGATCCGCAGGTCGACATCACCGCCTATTGCATGGTGGTGCGCGACATCAGCGACAAGCGCGAAGCGATCGAATCGCGCCGCAAGTCGGTGTACTGCGACCACCTGACCGGCGTGGCCAACCGGCGCGCCTTCTTCGAGGCCGCCGAGCTGGAACTGCACCGCAACCGGCGCCGTCCGCGCCCGACTGCGCTGATCCTGTTCGATGCCGACCATTTCAAGCGCATCAACGACCGCCACGGCCACCCGGCCGGCGACGCCGTGCTGCGCCACCTGGGCCAGCTGCTGGCCGCAACCTTCCGCCAGGTCGACGTGGTGGCGCGCGTCGGCGGCGAGGAGTTCGCGGTGCTGCTGCCCTCCTCGACGCTGGATGGCGCGCTCGCCGTGGGCGAGCGCCTGCGCCAGCTGGTGGCGGCGCGCCCGCTGCTGGTCGACGGCATGGCGATCGACATCACCGTCAGCGCCGGCATTGCCGCCAGCGACGGCGTCGACGAGAACCTGCACCTGGACGCGCTGATGAAGCGCGCCGACCAGGCCCTGTACGCCGCCAAGGCGGCGGGCCGCAACCGTATCGAACGCTGGACCCCGCCCCCGTCCGAGTCCGACCAATCACCCACGACCCGTGATGCAGCCTGAAAACAACGACGCCTACGAGGCGCTCGTCCAGTTCCTCTACCGCGCCCCGATCGGCCTGGTGCAGGCGAGCCTGGACGGCACCGTCGACATGCTCAACCCGATGTCGTCCAGCCTGCTCATGCCGCTTGCGCACGACGGCAGCCTCGACAACCTGTTCAGCGTGCTGCAGGACGTCGTGCCGCAGCTGCCGGGCATGGTGGCCGCATTCGACGCGCCGTCCGGCGTGGTGTGCGAAGGCCTGCGCCTGCAGCTGGGCGAGGCCGCTGCGCCGGGCGCGCCGGCAGTGCTGTCGCTGAGCGTCCTGAAACTCGATGCCGGACGCCTGATGGCGACCGTCACCGACGCCACCGCCGAAGTCCAGCGCGAACAGGAACGGCTCGCAAGGCGCCTCAAGAATGCCGCGCGCATCGACGCCCTGACCCGACTGCCGAACCGCGAGGCGCTGCTCGAACAATTGCAGCAGGTGCTGGCGCGCCCGGCCGGCGCGCGCGGCTACGCGCTGCTGTTCATGAATTGCGACCGCTTCCGCCAGATCAACGACGCCCTCGGCCAGGCCGCCGGCGACCGCCTGCTGGTGCAGGTGGGCGAGCGGCTGCGCGCCGGGCTGCGTCCGCCCACCGACCGCATCGACCCCAAGGCCGGCAGCGGCCAGCTGGTGGCGCGCATCGGCTCCGACGAATTCGCGGTGCTGCTCGACGGGATCCGCTGCCGCGAGGATGCCGAGCGCGTCGCCGCGCGCCTGCTCGATTCGCTGTCGCGGCCGCATTCGCTGGCCGGCCAGGAAGTCACCTGCAAGCTGAGCATGGGCCTGGTGTGGAGCGCGGACGCCGGCGAGCTCGCGGGCGAGATGCTGCGCGACGCCAGCATCGCCATGGTCGAAGGCAAGCGTTCGGGCGGCGCCCGCTGCGTGGTGTTCGATCCCGCCATGCGCGAACGTGCCGCGCGCCGCGCCGACATCGAGGCCGATCTGCGCCTGGCGCTGGCCGAGGAACAGCTGTTCGTGGTCTACCAGCCGGTGGTCGGCCTGCGCGCCGACGGCAGCACCGACTTCGGCGCCGGCGTCGAGGCGCTGGTACGCTGGCAGCATCCGCTGCGCGGCGTGGTGCCACCGTTCGAATTCATCCCGGTGGCCGAGGAATCGGGCCTGATCGGCGCACTCGGCGACTTCGTGCTGCGCCGCGCCTGCCGCGACTTCGCCGCCTGGCAATGCGAGCTGGGCTCACGCGCGCCGCGCCTGCTGGCGGTGAACCTGTCGCGCGCCCAGCTGGGCGAGGACGGCTGGCCGGCCACGGTGCGCGAGGTGCTGGAGCAGAACGGCATGCGGCCGGCGCAGCTGCAGCTGGAAGTCACGGAAAGCCTGGCCGCCCAGGACCAGCAGGTGCAGCAGCGTTTGCACGAACTGAAGGCGATCGGCATCACGCTGGCGCTGGACGACTTCGGCACCGGCTATTCCTCGCTGTCCAGTCTGCACCAGTTGCCGGTGGACACGGTCAAGATCGACCGCTCCTTCGTGTGCCAGGCCGACACCAGCCACCACCACCGGGTGCTGATCGAAGCCACCGTCAAGGTCGCCCAGAGCCTGGGCATGAGCACCGTGGCCGAAGGCATCGAGACCGAAGCCCAGGCCGCGGCGGTGCGCGCCCAGCAGTGCGCCAAGGGACAGGGCTACCTGTTCAGCCGGCCGCTGACCTCGAGCGCCCTGCTGGAGTGGTTGCGGATCAGCATGCCGGTGGAGGATGTGCAGGCTGTGGTCAGTGGGAAGAGCTTGCTGCCAGTCAGCTGATACGGTCGCTTTACCATACACCAGCGTATTGTCTTGCGCCCCTGCCAGTATCAGCAGGCAACACGTCGCACAGCTTTGCGGGTTCTCAACCGCGACATTGAGCCAGCCGGCTTTGCCGCGCACTCGGTCCGGCACACTGGCGCGGTTGCCTGAACCACGAGTGTGCCCCATGATGCCGATACCCGCCTTTTCCACCTTGTTCGCCGCCTTCGCCGCCGTCCTCCTCGGCGCCTGCAGCGTCAAGGACAACCACCCGGTACCCGTCACGCCCCAGGTCGTTCCCGGCGAGCTGTACGTCGCGCCCGACGGCCTGGACAGCAATCCCGGCACCCACAGCGCGCCGCTGCGCACGCTGGCGCGCGCGGCCCAGGTGGTCCAGCCCGGCACCACCGTCAACGTCCTGCCCGGCACCTACCACGGCGGGTTCCGCACCGCCGTCAGCGGCTTGCCGAATGCGCGCATCGTGTTCCGCGCCACCGAGCGCTGGGGCGCCCGCATCGTGCCGCCGCCGGTGTCCGGCAGTGCCACCGCCTGGGACAACCGCGCCAGCTACATGGACATCGAAGGCTTCGACATCGACGGCAGTGCGCAGGCCTCGGACGCCGCGGCCGGCGCCGCCGTGGGCGCCAGCACCGGCACCAAGTGGACCAACGGCATCTACAGCGCCGGCTCGTACAACCGCATCGTGAACAACGACGTGCATCACATCGCCCTCACCGCCACCTGCACCACGTCGGACGGTGCCGGCATCGGAGTCGACAGCTATTACAAGGGCATGCATTCGGAGGTGGCCGGCAACAGCGTGCACGACATCGGTCCGCCCGACTGCCACTACATGCACGGCATCTACATGAACGCGCCGGGCAGCATCCGCAACAACGTGGTGTACCGGGTCGCGGAAAACGGCATCCTGCTGTGGCACGACGCGCGCAAGGTGATTGTTGCCAACAACACGGTAACGGCCTCGCACCGCGGCATCCTGGTCGGCGGCGGCGATTTTTACCATGGCAAGGGCGTGAACGACCATACCCAGGTGATCAACAACATCGTCTACGACAACCGCTACGGCATCGCGGAACTGGGCGCGACCGGGCGCAACAACGGCTACCGCAACAACCTGGTGTTCCAGAACCCGGACGGCGACTGGAACCTGGCCGACGGCATGACGCACAACGCCACCGTGTCGGCCGCCCCCGCCTTCATCGCCTACACGCGCAGCGGCACGCCGGACTTCCGCCTGGCGGGCGGCTCGCCGGCCATCGGCAAGGGACTGGACTACAGCCCCAGCGGCCCGGATTTCTACGGCAAGCTGCGTGCGCCGGTATCGACGATGGACATCGGCGCGGCGCAGCACTGAGCGCAGCGGCTGCCGTCCACCGCCGCCGCTGCGTCCTACAGGATCTCGCGCACCAGCTCGAACGGCCGGCAAAGGCGCACGCCCTTCGGCGTCACCACGATCGGGCGGTTGATCAGGATCGGATGCGCGGCCATCGCGTCCAGCAGCGCGTCATCGCTGGTGGCCGGATCGTCCAGGCCGAGTTCCTTGAACAGGCTTTCCTTGCTGCGCACCACGTCGCGCACGCCCAGGCCGCTGCGCCCGATCAGGTCGGCCAGTTCAGCCCGGGTCGGCGGCGTTGCCAGGTAATCGACCACGCGCGGCTCGATGCCGGCCCCGCGGATCAGCGCCAGCGTGTTGCGCGAGGTGCCGCAGCGCGCATTATGAAAAATCGTAACGTCCATGATGCCATCCTTGTTGAAGAGGCAAGGATGATACCGGCGGCGCTACAACGCTTCCAGCTTTTTTGCTTGTCCCGCCTTTTGCCAGGCGATAAAATCCCCGCCTTTGATTTCTGAAACGCAACTTAGCGCCGAGCAATACGGCCCGGCGGAGAATGAATTTATGGACGAATACCTGATGCGCCCGCAGGCCTTGCCGACCTGGGGCCAGCGCACCGCATTGCGGCTCCTGAACCTGATCGGCTGGCAATTCCGCTTCAAGCCGCTGCCCGGCCCGCACGGCATCGTGGTGGTCTACCCGCACACCTCGAACATGGATTTCTTCGTCGGCCTGCTGGCAAAGTGGGCATGTGGCCTGCAATTCCGCTGGCTGGCCAAGGACTCGCTGTTCCGCGGCCCGATGGGCGTGATCATGCGCTACTGGGGCGGCGTCGCGATCGACCGCAGCGCCCCGCAGGGCGCGATCCGGCGCCTGGCCCAGGACATGCTGGCCTCCGACTGGTTCTGGCTGGCGATCACGCCGGAAGGCACGCGCGGCTACCGTCCCTACTGGAAGAGCGGCTTCTACCGCATCGCACACGCCGCCGGGGTGCCGGTGTCGCTGGTGTCCATCGACTACGGCAAGAAGATGATCGACGTCACCCGCACCATGCGCCTGTCGGGCGACGAGGACGCCGACATGGTCCTCATCCGGCAGGCCTACGAAGGGGTGCGGGCGCGCTTCCCGCAGGATGCGGCGCCGATCCGCATGGCGCCCAATCCTCCGGCGCAAGGCGGAAACCAGGCGCCGGGCCAGGAGTCAGACCACGCCTGCAAGCAGGCATAGGCCGGCGGCGCCGATGACGGCGCCGGCCACCCGGCGCAGGCGCAGGCCCCAGTTCGGCAGCGCGCCGAACGCCATGATGGCGGCCGAGGCCAGCAGGAAGCCGGCGCCGCTCTCCATCCCGGCCAGTTCCTTGCCGTGCGCCAGGCCGTGCAGCAGGCCGCACACGCTGACGGCAACCACCGCCACCGACGGCGGCACCCGCAGCGCGAACGCCGCCAGCACGCCCAGCAGCAGCACGGTCGCCGCCACCGAGGTTTCGAGCGCCGGCAAGGCGGCGCCCAGGCCGGTGGAGGCGCCCAGCGCCATCAGCACCAGGAAGCTGGGCGGCAGCACCGCGCCGTGGCGCTGCTGGCGGCTCCACAAACCGACCGCCAGCAGCGCCAGCAGATGATCGAGCCCGGTCAGCGGGTGCAGGAAACCGGCCATGAAGCCCGTCGCCAGGCCATCGCCGCCATGTCCCGGATGGGCCAGCGCCGGCAGGGACAGCCCCAGCGCGGCCAGCGCCGCAATCCGGGGCAAGATCTTGTGCATCGTGTTTTTCATTGTTTTCTCCAGTCAGTGATCGAGCAGGCCCTGCTCGCGGATGAAGTCGACCACCGCCTGCACGCCTTCGCCGGTGCGCAAGTTGGTGAAGACGAACGGGCGGGCGCCGCGCTGGCGGCGCGCGTCGCTGGCCATGATGTCGAGGTTGGCGCCGACGTGCGGCGCCAGGTCGGTCTTGTTGATGATCAGGAGGTCCGAGCGCGTGATGCCGGGACCGCCCTTGCGCGGGATCTTCTCGCCGCCGGCGACGTCGATCACGTACAGCGTCAGGTCCGACAGTTCCGGGCTGAAGGTGGCGGCCAGGTTGTCGCCGCCGGATTCCACCAGCACCAGCTCCAGCTCCGGGAAGTCGGCCTGCAGGCGCGCGATCGCTTCCAGGTTGATCGAGGCGTCCTCGCGGATCGCGGTGTGCGGGCAGCCGCCGGTCTCCACGCCCATCAGGCGTTCGGGCGGCAGCGCGTCGGCGCGTAGCAGGATCTCCATGTCTTCGCGCGTGTAGATGTCGTTGGTGATCACGGCCATGTCGTAGCGCTCGCGCATGGCCTGGCACAGCTTTTCGCACAGCGCGGTCTTGCCCGAGCCGACCGGGCCGCCGATGCCGACGCGCAGGGGGTTCGACGGCGGGGCCGGATTCGGCGCCGGATTCGAGGCCGATAATGGATGCATTGTCATGAGTCTTGGCTTTCGTGTTTGCGTCTTGCTTGCTGCGTTATCAAATTCAGGACCGGTACAGGCGCCCGTGCTGCACCTCGTGCCGCATCGACAGCATCGACAGGCCCGGCGACCAGTTCGACAGCGCGTCGTCAGGCAGGGACATCGCCACCTGCGCCGCGCGTTCCAGTTCCGGCCGCAAGGACAGCAGCAAACGCTGTCCCGCCACCTGCCCCAGCGGCACCGATTTCACGCACACCAGCACCTGGTTCTCGAGCCAGGAAAACAGCATCGCCAGCAGCGCATCCTCGTGCGGGATGTCGAGCGCGTCGACGGCGCAGGCGAATGCGGCCGGCAGCGATACTTCATCGCCCAGCACGGCGACGTCGGCCACGCCGAGTTCCGCGATCAGGCGCGTCAGCGAGTAGCCCATCTGGATTGTCTCGGCGCGCAATTCGGCGGTGTCGCGCGAGGCCAGGAAGCATTCGCTCCACTGCGCGATGGCGGCGCCGTCGCGCGCTTCGAAGGCCTTCAGCAGGCGCCACAGCAGCGGGCCGTCCCACTGCGCCATCACCTCCTGCAGATAGCGCACCATCCAGTCGCGCGCGCTGTCCGCATTCGTGACCAGGCCCTGCTCCAGCGCCGCCTCCAGCCCCTGCGAATAGCTGTAGCCGCCGATCGGCAGCGCCGGGCTGGCGAACTGCAGCAGGTGCAGCAGGCTGGCTGCGTTCATGCGTTTTCCTGCGATGCCGCCGGGGCCGCGATGTCGCTCGGGCGGTGGATCTTCTGGCGCAGCGGCACCGGCGCCAGCAGGCCGCGGCCCTCGTCGCGGTCATGCCCATGGCTGTGGCCATGGCCGCCGGCGTAGGCGCCCGCCTCCGGCTCGAACTTGGCCATCTCTTCGGTGACGAGCGCGCCCAGGCCTTCGACCATTTCCTTCAGCACCGGGTCGACCCGGATGCGCAGCCAGCCCGGGCCGATCTGGGCCTGGGTATGGCGGTTGCCGAGGTGGTAGGCGCAGCGCACCAGCATCAATTCGTCGCGGCAGGTGACCAGGTAAGTGGGTTCGGCGGCGGCGATCACGCGCACCACGCGCCCGTCGGCGCCGGCGAGCAGGTCGCCGTCGCGCAGCACGGTGCCGCGCACCAGGAACAGCGCGACTTCATCGCCCGAGGCCAGGCGCACGCGCAGGCGGCAGCGCTCGCGCTGGTCGTAGGGCAGCACCAGTTCGTCGTCGATGGTCTTGCCGAGGGCATCGGCTTCGGTCAGTTTCGTATGCAGGGACGGCAGCATGTCGGTATCGGTTATTGGAATAAACACATTTAGAACAAAAAGTAGCGCTGCGCCAGCGGCAGTACCGTGGCGGCTTCGCACACCAGCAGGCGGCCGTCGGCGCGCACCTCATAGGTTTCCGGGTCCACTTCCATGTGCGGCGTGGCGCCGTTGTGGATCATGTCGGCCTTGCGCAAGCCGCGCGTGGCGCGGATCGGCAGCACGGTCTTGGCCAGGCCGAGCTGGCGGTTGACGCCGGCGTCGTAGGCCGCCTGCGACACGAACGTGAAGGACTTCTTCAGCCCGCCGCCATAGGACCCGAACATCGGCCGGTAATGCACCGGCTGCGGCGTCGGGATCGAGGCGTTCGGGTCGCCCATCAGGCTGGTCGCGATCATGCCGCCCTTGAGCACCATCGACGGCTTGACGCCGAAGAAGGCCGGACGCCACAGCACGATGTCGGCGATCTTGCCGGCTTCCAGCGAGCCCACCGCATGCGAGATGCCATGGGTGATGGCCGGATTGATCGTGTACTTGGCCACGTAGCGTTTCACGCGCGTGTTGTCGTTGCGGCTGGAATCGCCCTCGAGCGGGCCACGCTGCACCTTCATCTTGTGCGCGGTCTGCCAGGTGCGCAAAATGGTTTCGCCTACCCGGCCCATGGCCTGCGAGTCGGACGACATCATCGAAATGGCGCCCAGGTCATGCAGGATGTCCTCGGCGGCGATGGTCTCGCGCCGGATGCGCGACTCGGCGAATGCCACGTCCTCGGCGATGGCCGGGTCCAGGTGGTGGCACACCATCAGCATGTCCAGGTGTTCGTCCAGCGTATTGACGGTGAACGGACGGGTCGGGTTGGTCGACGAGGGCAGCACATTGGCCTGCCCCACCGCGGCGATGATGTCCGGGGCGTGGCCGCCGCCCGCGCCTTCGGTGTGGAAGGTGTGTATGGTGCGGTCCTTGAACGCAGCCAGGGTCGATTCCAGGAAGCCGCCCTCGTTGAGCGTGTCCGAGTGCAGCGCCACCTGGATGTCCATGCGCTCGGCCACCGACAGGCAGTTGTCGATCGCGGCCGGGGTGCTGCCCCAATCCTCGTGCAGCTTGAGGCCGATGGCGCCGGCCTCGATCTGTTCTTCCAGCGGGCGCGGCACACTGACGTTGCCCTTGCCGAAGAAGCCCAGGTTCATCGGGAATGCGTCGGCCGCCATCAGCATCGAGTGGATGTGCCAGGCGCCCGGGGTGCAGGTGGTGGCCGCGGTGCCGACCGCCGGCCCGGTGCCGCCGCCCAGCATGGTCGTGATGCCGGAAGTGAGCGCCTCCTCGATCTGCTGCGGGCAGATGAAGTGGATGTGGGTGTCGACACCGCCGGCGGTGACGATCATGCCCTCGCCGGCGATGATCTCGGTGGCGCCGCCGATCGCCATCGTCACGTCCGGCTGGATGTCCGGGTTGCCGGCCTTGCCGATGTTCGCGATCACGCCATCCTTGATGCCGATGTCGGCTTTCACGATGCCCCAGTGGTCGATGATGACGGCGTTGGTGATGACGGTGTCCATGACGCCGTCGCGGGTACGCTGCGACTGGCCCATGCCGTCGCGGATCACCTTGCCGCCGCCGAACTTCACCTCTTCGCCGTAGGTGGCGTAGTCGCGCTCGATCTCGATGACGAGTTCGGTGTCGGCAAGGCGGATGCGGTCGCCCGTGGTCGGGCCGTACATGTCGGCATAGGCCTGGCGCGTGATCGATGCCATGCTAGTTGTCTCCTGGTTGGGGGGCCGGCGCCGGCTCGGCCGACGGGTCCGGCAGTGCGTCCGGCAGCGCGCCCATCACGCGGCCCTGGAAGCCGATCACGCGGCGCTCGCCGCCGAGTGCCACCAGTTCCACCGTGCGCCGCTGGCCCGGCTCGAAGCGCACCGCGGTGCCGGCCGCGATGTTCAGGCGCATGCCGAGGGCCTGGTCGCGATCGAATGCGAGCGCGTCGTTGACTTCGAAGAAGTGGAAGTGCGAGCCGACCTGGATCGGGCGGTCGCCGCTGTTGGCGACGGCCAGGGTGCGCGTGGGGCGGCCCTGGTTGATGGCGATCTCGCCATCGTCGAGGAAGTATTCTCCCGGGATCATGCGGTCTCCGGCATCAAGAGGGATTTGGTGTAGACCGCGCTCGGACGCGGCTGCGCGCCGGCGGCAGCGGCGGCATGCTGCGGCGCCGCGTCGACGCGGGTGTAGCCCAGGTCGTGGTACAGCTGCTCGGCGCCGGAGCCGGCTTCGGTGTCGAGGAACAGCAGGTCGCGCTGCCGTTCGCGCGCCTCGGCCTCCGCCGCGCGCAGCAGCACGCTGCCGATGCCGCGCCGGCGCACACGGGTATGCACCATCATCTTCTTGACCTCGGCGCGGTGGCCGCCGCCGGGACGCTGGCACAGCGCCAGTTGCACGGTGCCGAGCAGCGTGCCTTCGTGCGTTGCCGCCAGCAGGATGCGCGAACCGTCGGCCAGCGCCGCCGTCACGCCGTGCCAGTAGCGCTCCGCGTCCTGCCGGCCCAGGCCGGGGTCGAAGCCGAGCGCGCCGCCGTGCCCCACCGCATCCAGCAGCAGGTCGGCCAGCTGGTCGCGCGCGTCAATGGCGGCGCGGGCGTCGAGTTGATGGATCTTCATGCGTTCTCCTTTCGCTCGTCGTGATTACGGGATCGGATTGTGGACCGTGACCAGCTTGCTGCCGTCCGGGAAGGTGGCTTCGACCTGGATTTCCGGGATCATCTCGGCCACGCCTTCCATCACGTCGGCGCGTGCCAGGATGGTCGTGCCTTCGCTCATCAGCTCGGCCACGCTGCGGCCGTCGCGCGCGCCTTCCATGATGGCGGCCGTGATCAGGGCTACCGCTTCCGGGTAGTTGAGCTTGAGGCCGCGCGCACGGCGCCGTTCGGCCAGCAGCGCGGCGGTGAAGATCAGCAGCTTGTCTTTTTCGCGGGGGGTCAGGTCCATGATGTGCTCTTTGTCTCTATGTATTCCAGATGCGCGGCACGCGGGCCGGGCGGTCCAGCAGGTGCGGGCGCAGCGTCTGCCACACGCGCAGCAGGCTGGCGCGCGCCGCTTCGCTGTCGTCGCCGAGGTGGCGCGCCACGAACACCGATTTCACCTGGCTCAGGGCCAGCGTGTCGTCCTGCGCGCGCAAGTGGGCCAGCAGCGCCGCCGGCAGCGGCTTGCCCACCGCGACCAGCGTGGCGCAGACGCTGCGGCCATCCAGCCCGAGCGGGCTTTGCATGGCGCTGCCCGGCGCGGCGCCGCCGTGGACCACGCCCTGTTCCCACCACACCAGGCGCCCGGACTGGCGGATGCGGGTGCGCTGGCGCACCTGGCCGCGGCGGAAGCTCTCGCCGGAGGCGCGGCGCCCGAAACACAGGATCTCGCTGCCGATGTAGCGCGCGCCGGGCGCCAGGTCGACCTCGTGGTCGAGCACCACGTCCGCATCGTCATAGAAGATGGTTTCCTGCGGCATCCACTCGATCGCGCCGCCTTCCCCGACATGCAGGCGCACGTCCTGGCGCGACACGCGGCCGTTGGCGCGGTACCACTTGGTGGCGCCGGGGCTGGTGGCCAAGACTTCGGTCGTGGCGCCCAGGTCCATCCGGATGTCGAGCCGGTCGCCGCCGACCACGCCGCCGGGCGGGTGCACCACGATCACGTGGCAGGTGCGCGCGCCTTCCGGATACAGGGGTTTCTGCACGCGCAGCGGTCCGGCATGGGCGCGGCGGGTCAGCCGGGTGGTGCCGGCGTCGTCGTCGAAACGCAACTGGAGGCTGGCTTGCCACGCGAAGGCGGAGATGGGGGAATCAGGACGGGTACAGTCGGGCATGCCCATGGATCAGCAGGAAGCATGCCAAGTGGGCAATCAGGCATAGAAATCAGGCGTTTCAGCGCTTGAGGTGCAACAAAGGTGCAGGTTCAGGCTGTTGCGGTGGAGATACGGATTACGTTCGCACCAAACCGTTTCACGCGCACCAGCGTGGTGCAATCAATGCAAGATTGACGCACGGACTGGATGCGGCCGTGCGCTTGGCCAACATGGCTGGGTGCGGAACGAATACGAAATGCACGCAGGCAGGTGCCAATCGGCGGCGCGGACCCAGGCCGGGACAGGGTACAAGCAGAAGCGGGGACGGAAACGGAGGCGGAAGCAAAACAAAGCGGCGCTGGAACGAAGACAACAAGGTCAGACCGTCGGCATGAACGGGCCGATCATGGCAAACGCGGGGGAGCGCAGCCATCGTGATGCAATCGCAGGACACGACGGCATCCCCCCGGCCGCGACGGGCCGGGCAAGACATGAGCGGATTGGCGCTTAGCGGCGGCCGCGGAAATCGCGCGGGCTGCGCACCTGGCGGCGCACGACACGTGCTTCGCGCAGCTGGTCGCTGGCGCGCTTCCAGACCACCAGTTCGAGGGCCATGGCCAGGAACAGCGCCGCGGTGGCCGGGGTTGTCAGGCCGATCGCGTACAGGACCAGGGCCGACAGGATAAAGATGAGCGTGCTTGCGCGTGGCATGTTTTCCACCTTCCTTAAGATGCGTTAGGACCATCCTGCCACAGCTTGGACTTGCTTGCAATCACGCTTCGTTGTGTGCGAGCGCGTCCCAGGCATTCGCCGTGCTCAAAAATACATTGCCATTGAGCTGGTCGAACAGCTTCGACGCCTTGAGCCGGTCCATTACCGGTCCCTTGACTTCGGCCAGGTGCAGCCGGATGCCGCGCGCGCCCAGCTTATGGTTCAGTTCCAGCAACCCGAACAGGGCCGAGGTGTCGATTGCGTTCACGGCCGACAGCACCAGCACCAGGTGGCGCGCGCCGGGATGCGCGGCCAGCTCTTCGTCGATGCGCGCGTTGACCGCTTCGACGTTACCGAAGAACAGCCCGGCATCGACGCGCAGCAGCAGTACTCGGCTGTCGGTGCGGGCCGGGTAGCGCTCGATGTTGCGGAAGTGTTCGGTGCCGGCGATACGGCCCAGCACCGCGATGTGCGGCCGGCTCTCGCGCCAGATCATGGTGCCCAGCGACAGCACCAGGCCCAGCACCACCCCGGCCTCGACCCCGAGCAGCAGCACCCCGCTGAAGGTCGCGGCGAGGGCCAGCGCGTCGGCGCGGTCATAGCGCCAGGCGGTGCGCAGCGTGCCCAGCTCCAGCATGCCGAGCACGGCGACGATGATGGTCGCCGCCAGCACCGGCAACGGCAGCGTCGCCAGCCAGCCGGTCGGCAGCACCAGCGCCGCCGCCAGCATGAGCGCCGACAAAACGCCGGCCAGCTGGGTGCGTGCGCCGGCGGCGAAGTTCACGGCCGAGCGCGACAGACTCCCCGTGACCGGGAATCCGCCGCTCATCGCGCTGCCGAGATTGGCCAGGCCCAGGCCCACCAGTTCGCGGTTGGTGTGCAGCTTTTCGGCGCGCTTCTGGGCCAGCGCCTGGGCGCCCGACATCGCGATCAGGAAGCTCATGAAGCCGATCAGGAGCGCCGGCTTGACCAGCAGCTGCCAGCGCTCGACCGACGTGTCCAGCAGCAGGTGCGGCAGTCCGGACGGCACCTGGCCGATGACGCGCACGCCCAGCCGGTCCAGCCCGAACGCGCTCACGACCACGATCGAGGCCAGCACCAGCACCATCGGCGCCAGGCGCGCCCCGATGTCGGCCGCGGCCGGGCCCAGGCCGAAGCGGCGCAGCAGGCGCGCGCCGAAGCGCCGCGCCAGCAACAGCAGCGCGATCGCGGCGATGCCCAGCGCGGCGCTCGGCCCGTGCATGTTGAACGGATGGTCCAGCGAAAAGCGCACGCCCAGCAGCGTATCCAACTGGCCGAGCGCGATCACGACCGCCGAGCCGAGCGTGAAGCCGTTCATCACCGGCCGCGAAAAGAAGTTGGCGAGGAAGCCCACGCGCAGCAGGCCGCAGGCCAGCAGCACCGCGCCGGACAGCAGCGCCAGCTGTCCCGCCAGTTCGATGTACAGGTCGCTGCGCGCCGCCGCCAGCGGCGCCAGCGCGGACGCCGTCATCAGCGAGATGATCGCCATCGGCCCCACCGACTGGGTGCCGCTGCTGCCGACCAGCGCGTACAGCAGCGCCGGCACGATGCTGGCATACAGGCCCGCCACCGGCGGCAGCCCGGCCACCAGCGCGTAGGCCATGCCCTGCGGGATCATCATCATGGCGACGATGATGCCGGCGCCGACGTCGCCGGCCAGGTCGGCGCGGCGGTAGTTTCTCAGCCAGTCCAGCATGCGTCAGGTACCAGGCCGCGCGGCGGCCGGCACGCTGCATACAGCTACATTCGATGCCGCATCGGACAAGCCAATCCCCCCGTCCCTCATTGCATCGCCAGTTCGACGCAGTTGCGCCCTGCCCGCTTGGCGCGCGTCATGGCGGCGATCACGCGCTGGGTCAGCGAATCGCCGCTTTCCTGTTCGCCCAGCTGGGCCACGCCCAGGCTCGCCGTGACGTGGTCGGCGCCCGGGATGTCGGCCTGCTCGATCGCGGCGCGGACCTTCTCGGCCATCCTGAGGCCGTCGATCGCGCTGGTGTGCGGGGCGATGATCTGGAATTCCTCGCCGCCCGAGCGCACCAGCACGTCGCTGCCGCGCAGCACCGCGCGCGCGGTGTCGGCCACGCTGCGCAGCACGACGTCGCCGACCGGATAGCCGTAGCTGTCGTTGATGGCCTTGAAGCGGTCGATATCGAAGGCGACCAGCGCCAGCGGCACGCGGTAGCGGCGCGCGCGCCGGATTTCCTTTTCCAGCAGTTCCTCGCCATGGCGGCGGTTGACGACACCGGTCAGCGCGTCGGTGGTCGAGATATGGGTGAGCCGGGCCAGCAACTGCTCGTTTTCCAGGCCCACCTCCGTCATGCGCAGGCCGAGCGCCACCAGCGCGGCGGCGTCGAGCAGCGTGGCGAATTCCTCGGGCGCCAGTTCGCGCGGCGCATCCAGCAGCAGCGACAGCGCGCCGCGCGCCGGCCCCGGACCGTCGGCCGGAATCGGTATGCCGATGGCCATCGCCACGCCGTGGCCGCGCAAGCCCTCGGCCAGCGCCGGCTCGCCGGCCTGCTCCAGGGTGTCGAGCAGCGCCATCTCGCCGGTGGCGGCGGCCAGCAGGCCCGGGAAGGCGTGGCGCAGCGGCGCCTGCAGCAGGCCGTGCTTGCGCTGCAGCAGCGCACCCAGCGCCAGGCCATCGGGGCCCTGCTGGGCTTCGAGCTGCAGATCGCCCTCCGGCTTCAGGTGGAACAGCGCCGCATGCACGACGCCGGGCCAGGCGCGCAAGGCCGCGCATACACGCCCGGCCAGGCCCTCATCCAGCCCATTATCAAGGCCGTGGCCGTCGTCGGGCGCCCGCACCGCTGCCTCGATGCGCGAACGCAGCGCCAGCAAGTCGCGCAGGCGGCCGGCATCGAGCGCCGGGGCGCAGGCATCCAGCCTGGCCAGGCGCCGTTCGACCGCCGCGCGCAGCGCTTCCGGCGCGATCGGCGTCATGAGGTAGCCGGCCGGGCCGAAGGCCATCAGGGCCGGCAGCCAGCGCGCACTCGCATAGGGGCACAGCAGCAGGGTCGGGGCGCCGGCGCGGCGCGTCACCAGTTGGCCCAGCGCGGCCAGGTCGATGCCGGGCTCGAAGCGCTCGAGGTCGATCACCAGCAGGTCCGGCTGGCGCCGCGCCAGCAGTTCAGCCGCGGCCTCGGCGCCGTCGGCCAGCTCGAGCCCGCCGAACAGGGTGGCGCAGGCCTTGCCGAAATCGGCGCGGCGCTGCGCCATCGGGCTCATGTAGATTCCGGTCGGTCCGGCATGCTGCGGCATCGAATGCTCCTTGGTACGCGTTGCGGTCTGCTCGATCAAGGCGGCAGTTTGCCATAAAGCACCTGGCACGCCTAGCAAATGCGGGCATGTGTGCGAGAGCGCACCGTCATCCTGCGCCTGAGGCGGGAATACTGAAGCGATCACGAACAAGGAGGGCCAAATGGCAAACCAGGACGATGTAGCGAACAAGCAGAAAGCAATCCAGAACCGTCAGGACCAGCTCGACGGCAGCATGCAGAAAGCGGAAAGCGGACCGGCCCAGACCGGCATCAACCAGCCCTCGGGCGACTTCCCGGCCCAGCACCTGGCCAAGCCGGGCCTGGAAGCCCAGATGGAGCTGAAGCCGAAATTCATGGCCGAGCACTACAAGGGCAGCGGCAAGCTGGCCGGCCAGGTCGCCATCGTCACCGGCGGCGATTCCGGCATCGGGCGCGCGGTCGCGATCCTGTTCGCGCGCGAAGGCGCCGACGTCGCGATCCTGTACCTGAACGAACACGAAGACGCGGCCGAGACCCAGCGCTACATCGAGGCCGAAGGCCAGCGCTGCGTGACCGTGGCCGGCGACGTCAAGGACATGGAATTCTGCCAGCAGGCGGTGGACCAGATCGTGGCCAAGTTCGGCCGCCTGGACGTGCTGGTCAACAACGCGGCCTTCCAGGAACACGCCGAATCGCTGCTCGACCTGACCGAGGACCGCTTCGACGAGACCATGAAGACCAACATCTATGGCTACTTCCACATGGCCAAGGCCTGCCTGCCCTACCTGAAGCGCGGCGCCGCCATCGTGAACACCGGTTCCGTCACCGGCCTGAAGGGTTCGAAGAAGCTGCTCGACTACTCGACCACCAAGGGCGCGATCCACGCCTTCACGATGTCGCTGGCGGCCAACCTGCTGGACCAGGGCATCCGCGTCAACGCCGTCGCCCCGGGCCCGGTCTGGACCCCGCTGAACCCGGCCG